>Ga0213834_100008_pt1 | contig 726211 bp, 666 predicted proteins | sample SWPTP12_FD_160580 | JGI IMG/M metagenome (GOLD analysis project Ga0213834, IMG submission 160580) | Coastal seawater microbial communities from Marineland, Florida, United States - SWP TP1 #2 | ecosystem: Environmental > Aquatic > Marine > Coastal | place: USA: Florida | collected 2016-08-06 | reverse complement strand
GGCATCTTTGCGACCTTGCTGGCGATGGGCGTGTGGAACGGGTTGGCATGGCATTACATCGTCAGTGGCGTCATGTTTGGCGCATACTCGGTGGGCCATAACCTGCTGGTGAACGCCGCCCGCACTCGCCCCGCCTGGCAGACGGTGCTGGCTTACCCCGCGATCAAGTTCGCGGGCCGCGTCTTGACCCTTGTGCTGGTGGCGCTGGCGCTTTACGTGTTCAGCGGCCGCAGTCCGATTTGATCTTCCGAAGCCCGCCTATGCATGTCGATCTGTCGCTCGCCTGCTTTACCGATCTGACGCATCGGCCCGATGCGCCTGCCGTGATCGGCGCGGATCGCACCCTGACCTGGCAGCAGTTGCACGACGACGCCCACGCTTGGGCGGTGCGCGCGCGCGAAATGGGCCTTGTCGCCGACGTGCCTGTGGCGATATATGGTCACAAGGAAGCCGCGTTTTTCGTGGCGATGGTGGGGTGCCTGCTCGCGGGTCTGCCCTTCGTTCCGATCGATACGCTGTATCCCCGCGAACGCATGCTGCGTGTGGTGGAGATCGCCCGCGCCGGTGCGGTGTATGACACCGCGGCCGACGCTTTCTTGCCAGGTGCGCCGGGCGGGGGGACGCCGTTGGCCGAGCGACATGTGGCCTATGTGATGTTTACCTCGGGCAGCACGGGCGATCCGAAGGGCGTGCAGATCGGCCGGGAGAGTGTGGCGCTGCTGGCCGAGTGGATGCGCGGCTGCTTTGGCCTGGGCGATGCGCCCGTATTCATGAACCAGGCGCCTTTCAGTTTCGACCTGTCGATGTATGAGGTGTTCGGCACGTTGGCGACCGGCGGCGCGTGCGTATTGAATGCCCGCGATCGGATCTCGGAAGGCGCCGCCTGGTTCGCGCGTCTGGCCGAGGCCGGCATCACGGTGTGGGTATCCACCCCGTCGTTTGCGCACCAGCAATTGCTGCATGCCGGCTTCGCGCCCGATCGTCTGCCGGGTCTCAAGCTCTTTCTGTTTTGCGGTGAGCCGCTACCGGTCGCACTGGCCAAAAAACTGCGTGCGCGATTTCCTGGTGTCCGCATCCTGAACACGTATGGCCCCACGGAAGCGACGGTGGCCACCACATGGATCGACATCGACGATGCGATCCTGGCCGAGCATCCGCAACTGCCCATCGGTTACGCCAAGCCCGACGCCACCGTGTGGGTGGACGACGGAGAGTTGTGCATCGCCGGTAGCCATGTGATGCGCGGATACCTGAACCGGCCCGATCTGAACGCCACCAAGTTATTCACCGATGCATCAGGACAGCGCGCTTTTCGCACCGGGGATCTGGGCGAGCAACGCGCAGACGGACTGCTGTTTTGCCGGGGACGGCGGGACGATCAGATCAAACTTAACGGCTATCGCATCGAGCTCACCGAAATCGATGCTGCGCTCGATCACTTGCCTGGCGTGCGTGCCGGGGCGTGCATCGTGCTGCGCCGTCCCGACGGCACTGCGGTGCGGTTGATCGGATTCGTGGAGCCGTCCGAAAGCGGGGCGGGTTCCGACGATTCGGTCTTGCTCATCCAGAACGCTGAGGCCTTCGGACAATGGAAGCGGGTGCTGGGCGAGCGTTTGCCGGTGTACATGGTGCCCAGCGAACTGATCGTGTGTGCGCGATTGCCGATGTCTGCGAATCACAAGATCGACCGCAAGATGCTGACGCAGTGGTATGCGGCGATGCCGGCGTGACGGCTCGCGCAACCAACCTGACGCTGTGGTCAGGTTGGCCGAGGCTTAACGACCGGGGTGCGGTCACACGCAAACGGTGCGATTACAGCCCGAAGAGCCGGAAGCTCGCGCGCGTGATGATCATCAGCAGCACTTGCGCCAGGATCAACAGCACCAGTGGCGAAAAATCGATCGTGGTGCGCGGCAGTATGCGGCGGATCGGATCCAGCAGCGGCGTGGTGAGTGTTTGCAAGAGCGGCATGAGCGGCGCGCCGGGATTGACCCAGGACAGCACCGCTTGAATCAGCGTGAGCCACACGACCAGATTCAAGATCCATTTGATGACCGTCAGCAGCGCCGCGCCCAGTGCCATGGGCAATGCCGAGACGGGAGGCAGCGTGCCGATGGCGGCGAGCCACATCAGGAACAGGTAGACCAGCGCGGCCAGCCAGGCGCCCACGAGGCAGGCCCACTCGATCCGGCCGCGGCTGGGGATCACGCGCCGCAGCGGGCCGACGAGCCAATCGGTGCCACGAAAGACGGCATGCGCCAGCGGGTTGAGCGGGGGAATACGCACGGCATGCATCCAGGCGCGGATAATGAGCGCGGCGCCAAAAAGCGTGAAGGCAATATCGAGCAAGAACCGGAGAATGTCGCCGATCATGGTGTCATCTGTGGCGTTGAGGTGGCGCTATTGTCGCACGCATACGTGCCGACCGGCGCCCACTCATACGAATGATAAACAGACGAAAGGTAGGGCTGATCCCGGCGTAAAAATGAAAAAGCCACCTCGCGCAAAGCGAGATGGCTCGGTATCCGCGCGCCGTCAACGGCGCGGATCAGGTGCGGTCGTCTTAGGGACGGCCGCCCGTCGGGAAGGGCCACGAGGCAGCCGGGTTCAGCGCGGTCTTCGTGCTGGACGCGGTGCCGCTTGAGGAAGGCTGCGCCGGCTTTTTGGCGGCGGTCTTCTTGGCAGGGGCTTTCTTGGTTGCGGGCTTCTTGGTCGCAGCCGGCTTGGCTGCCGGCTTGGCAGCGGCCGTCTTCTTCACGGCCGGCGCTTTTTTGGCAACCGTTTTAGCCGTGGATTTCTTGGCCGGGGCCTTGGTGGCCGTCGATTTCTTGGCGACGGCTTTCTTGGCTACAGCCTTCTTGGCGACCGCTTTCTTGGCAACGGCTTTCTTGGCCGGTGCTTTCTTGGCGGCGGCAACCTTCTTTACTGCCGTCTTTTTGGTTGCTGCTTTCTTGGCCGGAGCCTTCTTCGCTCCAACCTTCTTCACCGTGGCCTTTTTGGCCGGTGCTTTCTTGACGGCGGTGGTCTTCTTCACGGCGGTTTTGGTCGCCGTCGTTTTCTTCACTGCAGCTTTCGTCGCAGCGGGCTTCTTGGCGGCGGCTTTCTTGGCCGGTGCCTTCTTCGCAGCTTTTTTGGCTGTTGCCATGGTCTTGCTCCTTAGGTTCAGGGGTCCCAGAACTTAAACCCGCGCGCCTCAGGAAGAGTCGCTCGGGTTATTCATCGGCACATACCGGCGACATGACGTGCATGCCGCAAAGTGGTGTGCGCTAATGAATACGGCACAGCCATTTGAACTGGCCCCCGCGGTTGACGCGGGCCATTTCAAATGGCGACGGTACGCGCACGGGATCACCCGCTTGCGTACCGCTTTATTCAACGTGTCCGAACACCCCGACCAGGGATCATTCCCAGTTCAGTGCGCCTCCGGTCTGATATTCGATCACGCGTGTTTCAAAAAAGTTGCGTTCCTTCTTCAGGTCGATCATTTCAGCCATCCACGGGAAGGGATTTTCTTCCTGCGCGTAGAGCGGCTCGATACCGATTTGCTGGCAACGACGGTTTGCGATGAAGCGAAGATACGACTTGAACATCGGTGCATTCAAACCCAATACACCGCGCGGCATCGTGTCTTCGGCGTAAGCGTATTCCAGTTCGACCGCTTTGCGGAAGAGTTCGCGAATTTCTTCGCGGAATGCCGGCGTCCAGAGATGCGGATTTTCGAGCTTCACCGTATTGATCAGATCGATACCGAAGTTGCAATGCATGGATTCATCGCGAAGGATGTACATGTATTGCTCGGCGGCGCCGGTCATTTTGTTCTGGCGGCCCAACGCCAGAATCTGGGTAAAGCCCACGTAAAAGAACAAGCCTTCCATCAAGCATGCGAACACGATCAACGACTTCAACAGCGTCTGGTCCGCATCGGGCGTGCCCGTTTTGAAATGCGGATCGGCGATGGCATCGATGAACGGAATCAGGAACTCGTCTTTCGCGCGAATCGAAGGCACTTCGTTGTACGCGTTGAAGATCTCCGCTTCGTCGAGATCCAGGCTTTCGACGATGTACTGATAGGCGTGCGTGTGAATTGCTTCTTCGAACGCCTGGCGCAGCAGAAACTGACGCGCTTCGGGCGCCGTGATGTGGCGATAGGTGCCCAGCACGATGTTGTTGGCGGCCAGCGAATCGGCCGTCACGAAGAAGCCCAGGTTGCGCTTGACGATGCGGCGCTCGTCGTCCGTCAGCCCGTTGGGGTTCTTCCACAGCGCGATGTCGCGCGACATGTTCACTTCCTGCGGCATCCAGTGGTTGGCGCAGGTGGCGAGGTATTTTTCCCACGCCCACTTGTATTTGAACGGCACCAACTGATTGACGTCGGTCATGCCGTTGATGATGCGCTTGTCGGCCGCTTTGACGCGATGCGCCGTGGCGGCTTCGTCCACTTCCGGCTCGGCGGTGGCGGCAGCGGGCTGCGGCAGGGCCGCGTCGTTGAACGCGTGGGTTGCCGCGCGCACCGGCTCGGCCGGGGCAGGCCCGCGGCCCGACACGGGCGTCGGCGCAGGTTGCGTGGCGAGAGGTTCGTCGTCCCAATTAATCATGAATGCTTTCTCCAGCGTCGGTTATTGGCAGGCTTCGCACTCGTCGAACCCGGCGTCACCGGGTCGCATCGTGCAGGCCGCGCCGACGACTTCCGGTTCCGGCAAGTTGGGAGCGGCGGCAACAGCGGCAACACCGCTTTGCCCGCCCGACGATACGGCGTTCAGTTCGCCGCCACGACCCGTGGACTTCTCGGCGCTCGTTGCACCCATGGTGCGCAGATAGTAGGTGGTCTTCAGACCACGCAGCCAAGCCAGCTTGTAGGTGTCGTCGAGCTTCTTGCCCGACACGCCTGCCATGTAAATGTTGAGCGATTGCGCCTGGTCGATCCATTTCTGGCGACGCGATGCGCACTCGACGAGCCAGTTCGGCTCAACTTCAAATGCGGTGGCATAAAGGCCACGCAATTCGGCCGGTACGCGATCGATGCGGGAAAGGCTCCCGTCGAAGTACTTGAGGTCGGCGACCATGACTTCGTCCCAAAGACCGAGTTTCTTGAGATCGCGAACGAGATACTCGTTAACGACCGTGAACTCGCCGGAGAGATTCGATTTGACGTACAAGTTTTGGAATGTCGGCTCGATGCACGCAGATACACCAATAATATTGGAAATCGTCGCCGTTGGGGCAATTGCGACGCAATTCGAATTCCGCATGCCGTTTTGTTTGATGCTGGCGCGCAACGCGGACCAATCGAGCGTGCTCGACGTATCCACTTCGACGTGACCGCCGCGTTCTTCGGCGAGCAGGGCGAGCGTGTCTTGCGGCAAGATGCCGCGATCCCACAGCGAACCGGCAAACGATTCGTAGCGGCCGCGTTCGCCGGCCAGCTTGCTCGACGCCGAGTAGGCGTAATAGCACACCGCTTCCATCGAGCGATCGGCGAATTCGATGGCGCCTTGCGAGGCGTACGGCAGACGCATCATGTGCAGGCAATCCTGGAAGCCCATGATGCCCATGCCCACCGGACGGTGACGCTTGTTCGAGTTCGCAGCCTTGTCGACGGCGTAATAGTTGATGTCGATCACGTTGTCGAGCATGCGCATGGCGATGTTCACCGTGCGCTCGATCTTGGCGTGATCCAGTTCGAAGCCGCCGTTGGCCGACGGTTTCATGTGAGCGACCAGGTTGACCGACCCCAGGTTGCAGACCGCGATTTCCGACTCGTTCGTGTTCAGCGTGATCTCGGTGCACAGGTTCGAGCTGTGCACGACGCCCACGTGTTGCTGGGGCGAACGGATGTTGCACGGATCCTTGAACGTGATCCAGGGATGGCCGGTCTCGAACAGCATCGACAGCATCTTGCGCCACAGGGTCATGGCGGGCATTTTCTTGAAGAGCGTCAGCTCGCCGGTGGCGACCTTGTTTTCGTAGCCCAGGTAAGCGGCCTCGAAGGCGCGGCCGACCTTGTCGTGCAGGTCGGGGGTGTCCGACGGCGAGAACAATGTCCATTCGCCGTTTTCCATCACACGCTTCATGAACAGATCGGGAATCCAGTTCGCCGTGTTCATGTCGTGCGTGCGGCGGCGTTCGTCGCCCGTGTTCTTTCGCAGTTCCAGGAATTCTTCGATATCCAGGTGCCACGTTTCGAGGTACGTGCACACGGCACCCTTGCGCTTGCCGCCCTGATTGACCGCGACGGCGGTGTCGTTGACGACCTTCAGGAACGGCACCACGCCCTGGCTTTCGCCATTGGTGCCCTTGATGTGACTGCGCAGGGCGCGCACGGGCGTCCAGTCGTTGCCCAGACCGCCGGCGTACTTGGCCAGCAGGGCGTTTTCCTTGATGGCGTCATAGATGCCTTCGAGGTTATCGGCCACGGTGGTGAGATAGCACGACGACAACTGCGAATGCAACGTGCCGGCGTTAAAGAGCGTGGGCGTGGAGCTCATGAAGTCGAACGAGGACAGGATCTCGTAGAACTCGATGGCGCGCGCTTCGCGGTCTTTCTCGCCCAGCGCCAGGCCCATGGCCACGCGCATGAAGAACACCTGCGGCAGTTCGATGCGGGTGTTGCGGATGTGCAGGAAGTAGCGGTCATACAGCGTCTGCAGCCCGAGGTAGCCGAATTGCAGATCGCGATCGGCGTTCAAGGCCTTGCCCAGACGATCCAGATCGAACGTGGCGAGCTTGGCGTCGAGCAGGCCGTTGTCGATGCCGCGCTGAATGAACGTGGGGAAATACACGGCATAGCGCTCGTTCATCGCGCCCTGGCGCACTTCTTCGCCCAGCACTTCCTTGCGGATCGTGTGCAGCAGCAGGCGGGCCGTGACCTGGTTGTAGGCCGGATCTTTCTCGACCAGCGCACGGGCCGACAGAATGGCCGACTTGAACACTTCGTCGACGGGAATGCCGTCGTAGAGGTTCTTGATGGTTTCTTTGAGAATGGCTTCGGTGTCGATGAACTCCGTCAGGCCAAGTCCCGCGGCGTCGATGGTGTCGCGCAGCGACGCCAGATCCAGCGGGCGCTTCACGCCGTTGTCGGTAATGTTCAGACCGAGTTCGTTCTGCGGGGCGGGGGCAGCGGTGCCGGCAGTCGCGGCGCGCTCTTGCGTGCGCTTCTCGCGATACAGCACATAGGCGCGTGCCACGTCGTGTTCGCCCGAGCGCATCAGCGCCAGTTCGACCTGATCCTGAACGTCTTCGATATGGAACGTGCCGCCGCTGGGACGATTGCGCACGAGGGCCGAAACCGACTGGCGGGTCAATTCTTCGACGAGCTGGCGCACGCGGGCCGAGGCGGCGCCCTGGCCGCCATTGACGGCCAGGAAAGCCTTGGTCAATGCGATCGCGATCTTGCTGGGCTCGAACGGTACGACGGAACCGTTACGGCGGATGATGTTAAAGCTGCCCCATTGCCCGGCTGGCGCCTGGGCGCTGTCTTTCGACTGCTGGGGAACGGCACCTTGCCGTGTCTCGGTAGAGGAGGTCGTCTGCATGGAAGCTCCTAGTGTGCGTGGAATGCGTGAGAGGAACCGGCCCATCGAAGGCCAATTCCGAAGTAAAGGGGTGATGCTGGAAATCGTGAGACGGGTGAGTCAATACGACTGCGGCGCGCTAGAAGGATTAGACTTTTTCCTTCCCTGGCCACTAGATGTAGTGTGTGTCCGTGGCGTCGGCACCAATTCTAGTGACCTTGGCCGTTGGGATCAAGTCAAAAGTTTACTTGACGAACCCGGCGAAAAATGCAAATTCTTATCTGCCTTTGAAAAAACGAAATCGCCCGGCGCGCAGAGCCTGCGCGGCGGGCGAAGTGACTACTTAGATTGCCGTTTCAAGCGGTTTTTCGTAGATCTTCGACCGGAGAATGAGGCATATCGTAGGCCTGCAGTGCACGAGTCAGGTCTTCATGAAATTTAAGAATGTTCTTATCTTTCACGTGACCGTAGCCCCGCACCTTTTCCGCCAGGCTGGCGATACGCACCGCCTCGCTCAGGCGGGCGGCGTCCAGTTTGCCGCAGAGCGTTTCGATGGCCGCGACATAGGTCTGGATCATCGCGCGTTCCGTGCGGCGGTCGGCAGTGTAGCCGAATGGATCGAGCCATGTGCCGCGCACCCGTTTGAACCGCGCCAGCAGGCGCAAGGCCGGCATCATGCGCGGGCCGAACGTCATTTTGCGTGGCACGCCGGTGCGCGGATCCTTGCGGGCCAGCAGCGGCGGCGCCATATGAAAACGCAGACTGTAGTCGCCTTCGAATTGCGCGCCGAGTTGCGCTTCGAAAGCGCCGTCCGTAAAGAGGCGGGCAACCTCGTACTCGTCCTTGTAGGCCATCAACCGATAGAGCTCACGCGCCACGACCGGCGCCAGACGCAATGCGCCATCCGGATGCACGGCGCGTTCGCGGTCGGCCACACCACGCACGATCGCTTCGTATCGGCGGGCGTAGGCGGCATCCTGATAGCGGGTGAGATCGGCGATGCCGCGAGCCAGGCGCTTGTCGAACGATTCAGGAATCGTCAGTTGCACCACTTGTGCGGCGGGGCGCAACGCCGCGGCGAGCGCTTCCGGCTGCTGTGCCGCCAGCCGGCCGTAGTCGAAGGCTTCCGTATTCTTCTGCACCGCCACGTTGTTGAGTTCGATGGCGAGCTTAAGTGCCGCGTGCGACACCGGTACCCAGCCCCGCTGCCAGGCATAGCCCAGAAGAAAGATATTCGAGAGAATGCTGTCGCCGAACAGCGCAACCGCGATCTGATGGGCATCGAGCGATTCGGCGTGCGCGTCGCCTACGGCATGGCGGATCTTGGCCAGCAGCGACTCGGGCCGGAAGGCCGCATCCGGGTTGCGGGTGAATTCGGAAAGCGGCGCCACATAGGTATTGGCGATCACGTGCGTATGCCCATGGCGCAATGCGCCCAGTGACTCGGGCGATACCGCGGCCACCGGGTCGCACATGATGGCGGTGTCGGCTTGCTGCCAGTCGATGCGCACGGGGCCAGGGGCTTCCTGGGCCGTGCCGATGCGAATATGGCTGATCACCGTGCCGCCTTTTTGCGCCAGGCCGGTGAGATCCAGCACCGACACACTGCGACCCTCCAGGTGCGCGGCCATCGACACGAGTGCGCCGATCGTGATCACGCCGGTGCCGCCCATGCCGGCCACGAGCAGGCTGTATACGCCGTCCTGTGACGCCGGCGCGGGCAGGGGCAGCGTGGCGATCGCGTCGGCCAGACGCGTGCGCTCCGCTTGCGGAGCGGCCGTCTTGCGCGGCGCACCGCCCATCACCGACACGAAACTGGGGCAAAAGCCGTCGACGCAGCTGTAGTCTTTATTGCAGCTCGACTGATCGATGGCGCGCTTGCGGCCATAAGGCGTCTCGACCGGCACAACCGATAGGCAATTGGACTGCACGCCGCAATCGCCACAGCCTTCGCACACCGCGGTGTTGATCGCCAATCGGCGCGCTGGATCGGGGTACGCATTCTTTTTGCGGCGGCGGCGTTTTTCGGCCGCGCACGTTTGGTCGTGAATCAGGATCGTCACGCCTGCGATCTCGCGTAATTCGCGTTGCAGGCGATCGAGTTCGCGGCGGTGATGCACCACGACACCCGCGCCCATATCCACACCGGCGTATTTTTCGGGTTCGTCGGAGGTGACCACGACGCGCTTGACGCCTTCGCTGGCCATCTGCCGGCTGATCTGCGGCACCGAGATCGGGCCGTCGACCGGCTGACCGCCCGTCATTGCGACCGCATCGTTGAACAGGATCTTGTAGGTGATCGTGGCGTTGGCGGCCACGGCCTGGCGAATGGCCAGGTAACCCGAGTGGAAGTACGTGCCTTCGCCCATGTTCTGGAACACATGCGGCATGGTCGTGTAGCGCGAGAGGCCGACCCAATCCACGCCTTCGCCGCCCATTTGCGTGAGTCCGCCCGTGTCGCGGTCCATCCATGCCGCCATGTAATGGCATCCCACACCGGACTGCGCCTGGCTGCCCTCGGGCACCTTGGTCGACGTGTTGTGCGGACAGCCGGAACAGAAGTAGGGCTTGCGACGCATGCCATCGGCGTCGTTGTTGAGCGATTCCGGACAGGTGAATGCCGCGAGGTGCGCCAGACGATCGGCGCCGCCATGGGCCGCGATCCAGCGCAGGAGGGGCGCGGCCAGCAGCGACGGGCGCAACTGGCCGGCGGAAGGGATAAGCCCCGCGCCGTCCATGTCGCGCTTGCCGACCACGGTCGGTCGCGTGGCGCGATTGAAGAGCATCTCCTTGACCTGCGTTTCGACGACGGCGCCTTTTTCCTCGACCACCATGATGTGGTCCAGACCTTCGGCGAAGGCCAGCAGGCGATCGCGATCCAGCGGCCAGGTCAGGCCAGGGCGGTAGATGCGCAAGGCGTCGGCGCCGTGGGCGTCGTCAAGCCCGGCGCGGGCGAGCAGCTCCATCACGTCCAGATGCGCCTTGCCGACGGTGATCAGGCCCATGCGCGCGGCGGGCGCCGCGCGCACAAGCGTATCGATACTGTGCGTGCGGGCGAACTCGGCGACCGCGAGCATGCGGCGATCGATGCGGGCTTCGATGGCCAGCGACAGGAAATCGCGCGCGCCATATTCGAGATCGTCGGCATCGGCCGCAGGCGGCATGGCGAACTGCGCCGGCGGCGATACATCGAACCCGCGGCCGCTTTCAATGGTTTCCGACAAGGCCTTGAAGGCGACCCAGGCACCGGCGTAGCGCGACAGCGCCCAACCATATAAGCCGTACGTCTCGTATTCGGCCACGGTGGACGGATTGAGGATCGGCATCTGCCAGCCAATGAGCGAGGGTTCGCTTGCATGGGGAATCGAAGACGACACAGCCGTATGGTCATCGCCTACCACCACCAGCACGCCACCGTGGCGCGAGGCGCCAGCCGCATGACCGTGATGCAGGGCGTCGCCGGCGCGATCCACGCCCGGGCCCTTGCCGTACCACATGCCGAAGACGCCATCGACCGTGCGGTCCTGGCGCATGCCCGCCTGCTGCGTGCCCATCAGCGCGGTGGCGGCCATATCTTCATTGATGGCGGGCACAAAAGTGATGTTCTCGGCATCGAGCGCCTTTTTGGCGCGCCACAATGCCATGTCGACGCCGCCCAGCGGCGAACCGCGATAGCCGCTCACGAACCCGGCGGTGTTCAGCCCTGCGGCGCGATCGAGTCGATGCTGCGTGAGCAGCATGCGCACGAGGGCTTGCGTGCCGGTGAGGAAGATGCGGCCGCTGGTGCGCGACAGGTTGTCGCTCAGGGCGTAATCGGTGTCCAGCGCGATGGGGGCGTGCGCAGCGTCGCGCGGTGCATGCGCCGGCAGGTCGGCAGCGAAAGCTCGGGTAACGGATCGCGCGGCAGCGGATGCGTCAGGGTCATGTGCTGCATTGTCTGGGGCGGCAGGGCGCGAATCCAGATCGGTATGGCGGGTGCCGTCCATTGGGCATGTCTCCTCGTTTTAGCCATGATAGGCTTCCCGCACAAGGGTTTTATTGCGTAATCGACGCGTAAATTCCCTATGATTCGAAATGAACATTTCGTTTGATGGCAATTTGTGGCTGCTGGCCTCAAAATGGGACCTCTGCGAAGTCGGTGGACCGTGCAAGCGTTCCGAAGATCGTCAGCGCAGGCCGCTCGCGTCGGCCGACAGAGGTCCTGTCGTGCGTCGCCACCGAACGTCCTGGCCAATCGAGAGGAGAGGAAATGGATAAGACGGATCTGGGCATCCTGCGCGCGCTGCAGGAAGATGGCCGCGCGTCGGCGCAGCAGCTGTCAGAAAAAGTGGGCCTGTCGGCCGCGCCCGTGTGGCGGCGGGTGAAGGCACTGGAGGCGCAGGGTGTGATCGTGGGTTACGGGGCGCACGTGGATCGGTCGAAGACGGATCTAAAGGCGTGCATGTTTGCGCATGTCAGCCTCGAGCGGCATTCCACCAACGTGGTGGAACACTTCGAACGATCGGTGCGCGATGCGCCGGAAATTCTCGAGTGCTATGCCGTAACGGGCGACTCGGATTTCCTTCTCAAGATTCTCGTGGAAAGCGCGGAAGACTACGACCGGTTCCTGCACCGGTTTTTGTTCAATCTGCCGGGCATTCGTCAAACGCGCACGATCGTGGCGCTGCGTGAGATCAAGCATGAGGTGAAGCTGCCGCTCTAAGGGGTGCCGTCGTCGCGGCCTCGTCTTGAACGGCGCGATCGCGAGGACACGACATACCAAGTGTTGCGCAATTGCACTAGCACCAAACGCGATATTGCGTCTTCGCGGCAGGCTATTTAGAGTGCGTGAGTGGTCACGCCCCTCGCGCTGCCGTGAATTCGAAAGGTTTTGAACGTGTTGATGAGTCGTCCTCTTACGCATGCCGTCCTGGGCGCATGCGCCGCGTTGGCCCTCGCCGGCTGCGCTGTCAAGAAACCCGCCGCGCCAGCTGCCGGTGCGGCATCCGGTGCTGCTACCGCCAACGCGGCTGGTGTGATTGCATGTCAGGCGCAAGAGGCGTCGAGCCCCTTGATCGGGACGTGGTACGCGGTGTCGACGCCGCGCGGCATGGCCGGTCAAATGCAGACCGTGACGGTGCTCAAGCCGGACGGCACCATGAGCTACGAATCGCAACTCAAGGTGGGCAAGCGGATTCGTCCGGCACTGCGTGAAACGGGCTGCTGGACGTACACGAACGGCATCTACACGATGCAGACGACGCGCTCCAACGGCGAGCCGGTCGATATCGAAGATCCCATCTACCGCAATCGCTATCGCGTCGAGCGCGTCGATGCGCAACGCATGACGCTGCGCGAAGACATCAAGGGCGGTCAGTCGTCATCGGCCAAGAAGATGGCGCCGAACTACCGTCTGCCTTGAATCCCGCCGACGAACGGCGGGCGATCACGCTGCTGGCGCTGGCGGCGTTCGTCAGCTCCAGCGCGTTCCGGATCTGCGATGCGATGCTGCCGCAGCTGGCCCTCGATTTCGGCACCACCACCGGCGGCGCCGCTTATGTCGTCACCGCGTTCGCGGTGGCCTACGGTTTCGTGCAGATCGTGTTCGGTCCCGTGGGCGACCGCTACGGCAAATACCGTGTCATTGCATTCGCCACCCTGGCCTGCGCCATCGGCAGCTCTGTCGCGGCATTGGCGAGCTCCTTGCCAATCCTCATCGCGGCACGAGCCGTGTCCGGCGCCGCCGGCGCGGGCATCGTGCCGCTCTCGATGGCGTGGATCGGCGACAACGTGCCGTACGAGCGCCGGCAGGAAACGCTGGCGCGGTTTTTGACGGGCACCATTCTGGGCATGTCGACCGGCCAGGTGCTGGGCGGCGTGTTCGCCGACACGGTCGGCTGGCGCTGGGCCTTTGCACTGCTGGTGGTGGGCTACCTCGTGGTGGGCGTGCTGCTGCAACGCGAGTTGCGCCGTCAGCGCGACACGCACGACGTGCCCACCGGCGGGCAGGCACGGCCGCGTTTCGTGGCGCAGGCGGCCGTGGTCTGGCGCACACCCTGGGCGCGCGTGGTGCTGGCCACCGTGTTCATCGAAGGCCTGCTGGTGTTCGGTTCATTGGCCTTCGCACCGGCTTACCTGCATACCCGCTTCGGCTTGTCGCTCACCCTGGCGGGCGCGGTGGTCGCGGTGTATGCCGCGGGCGGCCTGGCCTATACCGTGGTCGCGCGCCGGGTGGTGGCGCGATTGGGCGAAAGCGGCATGGTCGTGGCCGGTGGCTTTGTGCTGGGGCTGGCGTTCCTGCTGTATCTGATCGGGCCGATCTGGGCGGTAAGCCTGGCGGCAAGCGTACTGGCCGGTTTCGGTTATTACCTGCTGCACGCCACCTTGCAAACCAATGCCACGCAGATGGTGCCCGAGGCGCGCGGCACGGCAGTGGCCTGGTTTGCGTCGTGCCTCTTCATGGGGCAGGCCGTAGGCGTGGCGATCGCCGGCATGCTGGTGGATGCGGCCGGCGCAGTGTGGATCTTCGGCAGTTCGGCGCTGTTGCTGCCGCTGTTGGGGCTTGCGTTCGGCGCGGCGCTACGGCGCAAAATGCGCGCGTAACGCCGTCTTATTGCACGTTCAAAGTGTGCCCAAACGCGCCAATACGGTGTCGCGGCCGAGGATGGCCAGTACGGCGTCGATCGCCGGCGTTTGCTGTTGACCCGTCACGGCGATGCGCAGCGGAATGCCCAATTGCGGCATCTTCATGCCGCGATCCGCCAATACCTGCTTGATCGTGGCCGACAAGGCTTCGCGCGTCCACTCGGCGGTTGCGGCACGTTGCGCGAAGTCGCGCAGCGCTTCGCGCGCCGGATCGGTCAGATGCTGGGCGGCCAGTTCGGCCGGTGCGCCCTTGAATTCCCCGCAGAAGAGCATGGCGCCGTCGGCCAGTTGCTCCAGCGTCTCGGCACGATCCTTCAGCAGCCCCACCACGGCGGGCAGATCGGTGGCTTCCGGGTTGCCGCCGCGCTTGACGATCCGAGGCGCCACGCGGGCGGCCAATTCAGCATCGTCCATGTGCTTGATGTAATGCGCATTCACCCAGTTGAGCTTCTTGGGATCCCACTGCGACGCCGATTTCGACAGATGGTTGGTGTCGAACCACGCCACCAGTTGGTCGCGCGTAAACAATTCATCGTCGCCGTGGCTCCAGCCCAGGCGTGCCAGATAGTTGACCATCGCCTCGGGCAGGTAGCCCTCGTCGTCGTACGCCATCACATTGACGGCGCCGTGGCGCTTCGATAGTTTCTCGCCGTCCGGACCCAGGATCATCGGCACATGCCCGTACTCGGGCAGCGTGGCGCCCAGCGCGCGCAGGATGTTGATCTGACGCGGGGTGTTGTTGACGTGATCGTCGCCGCGCAGCACATGCGTGATCTTCATGTCCCAGTCATCCACCACTACGCAGAAGTTGTAGGTGGGCGTCCCATCGGGACGCGCAATGATCAGGTCGTCGAGTTCGCCGTTATCGAATGTGATCGTGCCCTTGATCATGTCGTCCCAGCTCGTCACGCCCGACTGCGGGTTGGCGAAACGCACCACCGGCCGACGGCCTTCGGGCACGGGGGGCAAGGTTTTGCCGGGCGCGGGGCGCCACGTCCCGTCGTAGCGCGGCTTGCGCCCCTCGGCACGGGCCTTCTCGCGCATGGCTTCCACTTCATCAGGCGAGCTATAGCAGTGATAAGCGGTGCCGGCGGCCAGCATCTGCGCCACGACCTCGCGATAGCGATCCATGTGCTGCATCTGGTAGAACGGGCCTTCGTCCGGACCCATGCCCAACCACTGCATGCTGTCCAGAATCGCCTGCACGGCTTCCGGGGTGGAGCGTTCCACATCGGTATCTTCGATGCGCAACACGAACACGCCCTTGTGGTGCCGAGCGAACGCCCACGAGAACAGCGCGGTGCGCGCGCCGCCCAGATGCAGGAAGCCGGTGGGAGAGGGGGCGAAGCGCGTGCGGATGGCGTTGGGAGCGGAAGAAGTCATGACCTTGAGGCGGTGTATCGTTACGGATAACCGTCATTTTAGAGTAGAGCGCGTTCACACCCATGTTGCGTCACGCCCTGGCTCCATTATTCGAACCTCGATCGCTTGTGGTCGTGACCGATCGCCCCTTGCCGGTGGCGCAATGGTTGCCGGCCGCCCTCAAGGCATGCACGACGATGGTGATGTGCGACGAAGGCGTCGCGCCCGCCATGCCGGAGGGGTTCGAAGGCATCGCGCCTGGCGCGCGACCTGACCTCGCCCTCGTGTGCGTGTCGCCGGCGGTATTGCCCGAAACCCTGCGCCGTCTGGCGCCCGGCGCGCCGCGTGGGCTCATTCTGCTGCCGCATCCGTTGCCCGATCCCTATCCGCGCGGCACCGCGGCACTCTGTCGTGAGTGGGCGCGCACGCACGATTGCCAGGTGCTGGGGCCGCGTTCATTCGGCGTGCAACGCTCCCACGCCGGGTTCAACTTCAGTCAGCATCCGGCGCTTGCCCGCATCGGCCGCGTGGCCTTGGTCGCGCAATCGCGCTCCATCATGGCTGCCGTCATGGATTGGGCCGACGACGTGCATATCGGCTTTTCGACCGCCGTGGCGTTGGGCGACGAGGCGGTCGTGGGGCTGGCGGAAGTGCTGGACTACCTGGCGTCCGATCCGCGTACCGACAGCATCGCGCTGTACATCGAAGACGTGGGGCCGGCGCGCGAGTTCATGAGTGCGATGCGCGCGGCCGCCAGCGTCAAGCCCGTGGTGGTGCTCAAGGCGGGCCGCCACGATGCCGAAGGCAGCGACGCGGTGTTCGATGCTGCGTTGCGCCGGGCGGGTGCCGTGCGCGTGCGCTATTTCGTGCAATTGTTCTCGGCCGTAAAAGTGCTGGGCTACAACCGTCGCCCGCGCGGCCAGCGTGTGGCCTTGATCTCCAATGGCAGCGGGCCGCCACAACTGGCCCTGGACCTGATCGGCCCAGAAGCGGCCATCCAGCGCGCTGAGTTCTCGACGGCGACCCAGCGTGCGCTCGCCGCGCAACTCGAGCCCGACGCCGCGATCGACAATCCCGTCATCACTTATGTGCCATTGACGGCCGAGCGCATGCAGGCGATCGTCGATATCGTGCTGGACGACAGTGGCGTGGACGGCTTGCTGGTGCTGTTGGCGCCCGACGCCCTGGCCGACCTGCCTGCCGTGGCGGCACAGTTGGCGGTATTGGCGCCGCGCGCCCGCAAGCCGGTGGTGACCTGTTTCATGGGCGATGCGGGCATGCGTCCGTTGCGGCGCATCCTCGACGACGCCGGTACACCCGCGTTTCGTACCCCGGAATCCGCGGCCGACGCGCTGGGCGTGCTCTCGGCCCATTACTACAACCAGCAATTGCTGCTGCAGACCCAGCCGCCCGATACGCGGGCCTACCGCGCCGATCTGGAAGCGGCGCGTGCGATCGTCGCGACGGCGCGTGCCGCCGGCCGAACCGAGCTGTCGCACACGGAGTGCTGGGACGTGCTTGCCGCCTTTCGGGCACCGGTTCAGGCGCTCACCGCGACGGGCAATCCCATCGAAGGCGCATTGCCGCGTCCGATGGCCATCCGCTTGCGACGCGACGATCATTTCGGCCCGGTGTTGCGCTTCGGTGCCGGTGGTCCGGACGCCATCCTCAGCTTGAGCGATCGCGGCATGGATCTGCCGCCGCTCAATCATTTTCTGGCGCGCCAGCTCATTGCCCGCAGCCGGGTGTGGCGTCACGTGCTGGCGCCGCGCGTGAACGAGGAAACGTCCGAAATCCTGCAGCGGGCCGTGATGGATGTCTCGGAGATCGCGGCCGAACTGCCCGACGTCGAAGTGCTGGAGATCGATCCGTTGTATGTGGGCGAAAACGGCCTGTATGCCGGGGCCGTCAAGATCGTGCTCACGGCGCGGCCGGTAACTGAACTGCCCCAGACGAGCGGCTACCCGCACATGGCGATTCATCCTTATCCCGCGCGCTATGTGCAGGCGCGGCGTTTCGAGGATGGGCTGCCGTGGACGCTGCGCCCGATTCGTCCCGAGGATGGCTCGGCGTTGCAGACGTTCATCCGCGAACTATCGGAGCGGTCGCGCTACATGCGCTTCGTCTCGATGATGCGCGAACTCACGCCGACACTCGTCGCGCGTTACACGCAGATCGACTATCACCGCGAGCTTGCCCTGGTGGCGGCCACGCAAGTGCCCAACCCCGAGAATCGCGGCCACCTCCACGAGGTGATCATCGGGTTGGCGCACTATCTGCGCAATCCGGATGGGCGCGGCGCGGAATACGCGCTGGTGGTGGCCGACGATTGGCAGCAGCGCGGATTGGGGAAGGCCTTGATGACGGCGCTGATCGATGCCGCGCGCGAACAGCATCTGGCCTATATCGACGGGCTGGTACTGGCTGCAAACAGACCGATGCTGTCGCTGATGACGAGCCTGGGATTCAAGAACGATCGCGATCATGACGACCCGACGATGCGGCGCGTGTGGCTCGATCTGGAGCCTGAAGGGCCATCGACCGCATAGGTGGGGCTTTCCCCTTTACCCCATGATTGGGGCTATTACCGCTACACCAGCACGCGGCGCAGGAAAGCCGCGATATCGGCGATCTCCTGCGGATTGACGGCGTGCGGCATCGGATAGGTGTGCCAGTCGACCGTGTATCCCAGTTGCGTCAATCGCTCGCGCGACGCTTCGGCGCGCACGAGCGCCACCACAGGATCGTACGTGCCGTGCGCCAGAAAGATCGGTGTTTCGGTGTTGTGCGGCGTGTGTTCGGAAGCTGCCATGTCGATCAGCGGCAGATAACCCGACAACCCGATCATCCCGGCCAGCTTTTCTTGCAGGCGCAGGCCGGTGTGCAACGTCATCGCGCAACCTTGCGAGAAACCGGCGAGCACGATGCGCGCCGTGGGAATGCCGCGCTCGTTTTCGCGTGCGATCAACGCTTCGATGGCGGCCTGCGAGCGGCGGATGCCGGCCGCATCCTCCTGGCGCACCAGATCCATGACCAGGATGTCGTACCACGAGCGCATCACCATCCCGCCATTGATCGTGACCGGCTGCACGGGCGCGTTCGGGAACACGAAACGCACGGCCAAATCGCTCGGCAAACGCAGTTCCGGCACCACCGGCACGAAATCGTTGGCGTCGGCGCCCAGGCCATGCAGCCAGATCACGCTGTGGGTGGGTGCTGGGGTGGTTTCGATTTCAACGCAGTCGAGCAGATCGGCAGGGGAGGTCATGGGCAGAGTGGTGATCGAAGAGAGAAAACGACGCGGCGGCTGGGCATGGAGCAGCCGTCGCCGGCGGTCGAACGTTAATGCTGCATGCCCTTGAGCATCTGGAACAGCGCGCGGTAATGCTTGCGCTGCGGTTCCTGCCCCGGTTGCAGGTGCACGTTCTGCTCCGCCTCCTTGCGCGCCCCGCGAATCGCCGCGCGCAACGCCTGGATATCGGCGTCGGGATTGCGTTCGAGCAGCTGCGTCAACGTGTCGTCATTGGTGAGCAGGCGATCGCGCATCGATTCCAACCGGTGCATCGCAGCCGTCTCCTCGCGCGAGCCGTTCTTCCAGGTGTCGAGCTGCGCCCGGATCTCGTCGGCCGGCGCGTCGCGCATCAGCTTGCCCACGAAGTGCACCGCGCGGCGGCGCCCTTCGCGTGTGGACGGCGGCACTTTCTGCGCCGTGCGGATCGCCTCATACAGCCGCTCGGAGATCGGCAACTGTTTGAGCCGGTCGTTCGACAGCTCGACGAGTTCCCGGCCCAGATCAAGCAGATCGTTCATTTCGCGCTTGATCTGCGACTTGCTGGGACGGTCGTCCAGTTCGTCGGGAACGTAGTCGGCGTCGTGGGAGGTGACGTTATAGGGTGCGATCATCAAAAATAGACGGGAAGAGGGCGGACTTGGCTATGATACCCGTCTCTTTGCCGTGGACTGCAATGCCTAATTCCTCATCTTCCCTGCCGATCGCCGCCAATGCGGCGCGCTTTTCCGAAATCGTGGCGTTTGTATTGGCGCATGCCAAGAAAACCGGCGCCTCCGACGCTGCCGCCGAAGTCTCCGAAAGCCTGGGGCTTTCGGTATCGGTGCGCAAAAACGATGTCGAAACCGTCGAGCAGACGCGCGACCGGTCGCTGGATGTGACGGTTTACGCCGGCCAGCGCCGCGGATCGGCGTCGACCTCCGATTTCTCCGACGCCGCGCTGCGCGAGACGGTGGAAGCGGCGTGGCACATCGCCCGCTACACCGCCGAAGATCCGGCCGCCGGCCTGCCCGATAGCGACATGCTGGCCAGCGACTACCCCGATCTTGGCTTGCATTACGGCTGGGACGTGACGACCGAGGCGGCTGCCGAGCTGGCGCTGCGTGCCGAACGCGCCGCGCTCGCCGTCGACCCGCGCATCACGAACACCGAGGGCGCCAGCGTCGGCGCCTACGAAGGCCAGTTCATCATGGGCAACAGCCGCGGTTTCATGGGCGGCTATCCCTATTCGCGGCACAGCTTGTCGGTGGCGCCGATCGCCGGGCGCGGCAACCGCATGCAGCGCGACTTCTGGTATTCCAGCGAGCGCGATGCCACGAAATTGGCCGATCCCGAGGCAGTGGGCCGCTACGCCGCCGAACGTGCGCTGTCGCGCCTGTCGGCTCGCCGCATCCGCACGGGCAAGTTTCCGGTGCTGTTCGAGGCGCCGCTGGCGTTGGGCCTGCTGGGTGCGCTTACCCAGGCCACCAGTGGCGGCGCGCTTTATCGCCGCGCCAGCTTCCTGGTGGATTCGCTGGGCAAGCCGGTGCTGGCAGACCACATCGATATCGCCGAAGATCCTTTCGTGTACGGCGGCATGGGCAGTTCGCCGTTCGATGACGAAGGCGTGCGCACGCAGGCTCGCGATGTGGTGCAGGCAGGCGTGCTGCAAGGCTATTTCCTGTCGACTTACACCGGCCGCAAGCTGGGCATGCCGTCCACGGGCAATGCCGGCGGCTCGCACAACCTGACCATGACCTCGCGCCTGACGCAGCCGGGCGACGATTTCGCCGGCATGCTCAAGAAAATGGGCACGGGCTTTCTGGTGACCGAGCTGATCGGGCAGGGCGTGAACTACGTGACGGGCGATTACTCGCGCGGCGCGTTCGGCTACTGGGTCGAGAACGGCGAAATACAGCACGCCGTGGAAGAAGTCACCATCGCGGGCTTTCTGCCGGACATGTTCAAGCAGATCGTGGCGATCGGCAACGATACGCTCATGCGCGGCACCAAGCGTACCGGCTCGATCCTGATCGAGCGGATGTCGATTGCAGGTTCCTGATCGGCCGGGCAGGCGGGAGGTTCTCCCTGCCTGCCTGCCTCGTCACGTCCGGACAACAGCCGAGTGTCTTGACAGCATGTGCCCTTGTGTGGCTGCCTCCAGCGTGCTAAAGTCATGGGCTCTCCTTTTCGCTTTGTTGGCAGTACACGCGTATACGGGCGGTTAATAACGCCTCGAGACGAGACAAGGGATCAGGGGGCGGCGCCCGGTGCTTTATCCGGGCGGCAACATCCCAATTTTTTATCTAGGACCCATCATGAAGACCTTTGTGGCCAAGCCGCATGAAGTCACGCGTGACTGGTTTGTGATCGACGCCAAGGGCAAAGTCCTCGGTCGTGTGGCCAGCGAAGTCGCACGCCGCCTGCGTGGCAAGCACAAACCCGAATTCACGCCGCACGTTGATACTGGCGACTATATCGTCATCATCAATGCTGCCGATATCGTCGTTACCGGCGCGAAAACCACCGACAAAAAGTACTTCCGTCACACGACGTACCCGGGCGGTATCCGCGAAACGAACTTCGAAAAGCTGCAACAGCGTTTCCCCGGTCGTGCGATCCAGAAAGCGGTCAAGGGCATGTTGCCCAAGGGTCCGCTCGGCTACGCCATGATCAAGAAACTCAAGGTGTACGCGGGTGCCGAGCATCCCCACACCGCCCAGCAGCCTAAGCCGCTGGAATTCTAAGGAAACGCCATGATCGGTAACTGGAATTACGGAACCGGCCGTCGCAAGTCCTCTGTGGCGCGCGTGTTCCTCAAGAAAGGATCGGGCAAGATCATCGTCAACGGCAAGCCCGTCGACGAATTCTTCGCTCGCGAAACGGGTCGTATGATCGTTCGTCAACCCCTGGACCTCACGGGTCACCTCGAATCGTTCGACTTCAAAGTCAACGTTTGCGGCGGCGGTGAGTCGGGCCAGGCCGGCGCGATCCGTCACGGCATCACCCGTGCACTGATCGACTACGATGAGTCGCTCAAGCCTTCGTTGAAGCAAGCGGGCTTTGTGACCCGTGACGCCCGTGAAGTCGAGCGAAAGAAAGTCGGTTTGCGCAAGGCGCGCCGTCGGAAGCAGTTCAGCAAGCGCTAAACTGTTCTCTGTCAAAAAGGCCGCTATTGCGGCCTTTTTGTTTTTTGCGAAGATACAATCGTTGTTCGTACAAGGAAGCGGATCATCATGTCCCAAGTCTCTCAGCGCATCAAAGTAGGTATTGTCGGCGGCACCGGATATACGGGCGTCGAGCTGTTGCGATTGCTGTCGCAGCACCCGCACGTCGAATTGACGGCCATTACCTCGCGAAAGGAAGAGGGCATGCCGGTTTCCGAGATGTACCCCAACTTGCGCGGGCATGTGGATCTCAAGTTCACCACGCCCGAAAATGCCGCGCTCACCGATTGCGATGTCGTGTTTTTCGCGACCCCCCACGGCGTGGCGATGGCGCAGGCGCAAACGTTGTTGGACGCGGATGTGCGCATCATCGACCTCGCAGCCGATTTCCGGTTGCAGGATACGGCGGTGTTCGAGAAGTGGTACAAAATTCCGCACACCTGCCCGGAGATCCTGGCGGATTCGGTTTATGGTCTCGTCGAACTGAATCGCGAGCGGGTTGCTGCCGCGCGGGTGATCGGCAACCCCGGCTGCTACCCCACCACCGTGATCCTGGGCCTGGCGCCGCTCATCGAGGCGGGTAACGTACGCGTGGACACCCAAACGCTGGTCGCCGACTGCAAGTCAGGCGTGTCGGGCGCTGGCCGCAAGGCTGAAGTGGCCACGTTGTTCTCCGAAGCGTCGGACAATTTCAAGGCCTATGGCGTGAAGGGTCACCGCCATCATCCCGAAATCCAGGCGCAGCTCGAGAAGATCACCGGTGGCCCGGTGGGCTTCACATTCGTTCCGCACCTGGTGCCCATGATTCGCGGCATGTTCTCCACGCTCTATGCGCGGATCCTGCCCGAGGCACGCGACACTGACTTCCAGGCGCTGTTTGAAGCGCGTTATGCCAACGAGCCGTTTGTGGACGTGATGCCGGCCGGCAGCCTGCCCGAAACGCGGTCGGTCCGCGGCTCGAATACGTTGCGTATCTCGGTGGAGCGCCCCAACGGCGGCGACCTGCTCATCGTCATGGTGATCCAGGACAACCTGGTCAAGGGCGCGTCGGGTCAGGCCGTGCAAAACATGAACCTGATGTTTGGCCTGCCCGAAACGGCTGGCTTGAATCACGTTGCGCTGCTGCCGTAACGCGAATGGGGCGGTCCCCGAGGTCTTCCCGGCCTCTGTCCGCCACATTGATCGCCGCCAGGTCGGTCGGGTAGAGCCCATCGAACCCGTCGCCGGCGTTGCGCGTCGTCGTCCTGGCGTTTCCGGTCGTGCCGACCGCGGTTTGCAAGGTGCGCGCAATCCGCGCGGGAACGAACCGGTACCTTTTGCGGTCTCACGCTGATGCATTGGCCGAAGTGGGCAACCTGGGTTGTCGTGGTGCTGCTCAGTATGGCGGTGGGTGCCGGCGCGGCGCTGCTGGCCAAGCGTCCTCTGGCGCCCAGTACGACAGGGCAGGCCGGTTCGCCGCAGGAAATGGCCGGCCTCGATGCCAAGATTTGGGAGCGCGAGGCGGCGATTCAAGCGATGCAGACGCGTCTGGACGTGGCCGATGGCGAGGTGGCCTTGGAGCGCAGTGCGCGCCTCGAGCTCGAGCGGCAATTGGCTGCCGTGCAGAATGACGTCGGCCGCGTGCGCGAGCAATTGGCGTTTTACGAGCAGTTGTTGCCGGCCGGACCTGAAGGGTCGGTGGCCGTGCGCGGCGCTGAGTTCCAGAAGTTGCCGAATGGCTTGGGATATCGCGTACTCGTCATGCGCAACGGCAAAGCGGCCGACACGCCGTTCGTCGGTCGATTGCAGATCACCGCCTCGGGACGCGAGTCGGGTCGCGATCAAATCAAGACGGTTACCCTGGCGCCATTGCGTGATACCAGCGGCTCGCTGGCTGCCAAGGTGCTCGACATGGCCAAGCCGGCCTCCGGTCCAACAGGGGACGATACGCTGGCGTTGAAATTCGAGCAGTATCAACGCCTCGAAGGCGTGTTGGCTTTACCCGACGGTTTCACCCCTGAGGCGGCGGTTGTGAGCGTCCTGGAGGGAAAGACAGTGCGCGCTTCGCAGTCTGTTGAATTGAGATTTTGAATCCCGGGATGCACTGGGCTATAGTGAACACATCAGGGCGCTTTGCGTCCGACCGGATATTGGCCGTCTCGGCCAGGAGTGACCATCATGAATGCTTTGACCGAAACCGTTGACCTGCAAGCTGCTCCCCCCGCGCCGCTCGTCTTTACCGACGCTGCTGCCGCGAAGGTTAAAGAGCTGCTGTTGGAAGAGGGTAACCCCGATCTGAAATTGCGCGTGTTCGTCCAGGGTGGAGGCTGTTCCGGCTTTCAGTATGGCTTCACGTTCGATGAAGTGATCAATGACGACGACACGGCGCTCGACAAGGAAGGCGTGCAACTGCTCGTCGATCCGATGAGCTTTCAGTACCTCGTGGGCGCTGAGATCGATTACAAAGAAGACCTGGAAGGCGCTCAGTTCGTCATCCGCAATCCGAACGCATCGACCACCTGCGGCTGCGGTTCGTCGTTTTCGGTGTAAAGCACAGCGCTAGTCGAGTCTCGTTGTCGAGACCGGCTGGTGCCGAGATCAAAAACCCTCGCTGGCGCGAGGGTTTTTTTTTAAAGCGGACTATGGCGTGCGATGTTTATCCTGGATAGAACGCGCCAAGCACCCGGGGTCCACGCGTCCCGGTGACCTCAGGTACGCCCGCCGGAATCCGCGCGCAATGCGCGTAAGCCAACCAGGCAAATGCCATGGCCTCGGCGTCTTGCGCTGCCACCCCAGCCGAATCGGTCAGGGCGATCGGCCGGTTCAGACGTGTGCCGAGAGCCCGCATCAGTGCGCCATTGCGGCTGCCGCCGCCACAAACGAGCACGTCTTCCACATCGGGTGCCTGTTGCGTAATGGCTTGGGCGACGGTCGCTGCGGTGAGCTGCAACAGCGTGGCCTGAATGTCTTCGCGCCAGGTGGTGCGTTCGGCGTAGCCTTGCGGAATGCGCCGATCGAGCCATTCGGCGTTGAAATGATCGCGTCCGGTCGATTTCGGGGGCGGTGCCGCGAGCCACGCGTCGCTTGCGATCCACTCGGCGAGCAGGGTGTCATCGCAGGTGCCTGTGCTGCCCCAGGCGCCATCGGCATCGAACGGATGGCCCGTATGCCGCAGGCACCAGAGATCCAGCAATGCATTGGCGGGCCCGGTATCGAAGCCGGTAGGAGGCTGATTAGGGCGCAGTGCGGTCACATTGGCGATGCCGCCCAGGTTGAGCACGGCACGCGGTCGATCGGTGCTGAAAACGGCATGATGAAAGATCGGCGCGAGCGGCGCGCCTTGCCCGCCGGCCGCCACATCGCGCGAGCGAAAATCGGCCACAACCGCAATCTGCGTGAGTTCGGCAAGCAAGGCCGGCGCATTCAATTGCAGCGTGTAGCCCTGGTGTGGGCGATGCCGTACCGTCTGCCCATGCGCGCCAATGGCGAGGATATCGGCCGCCGCGATCTGCGTGCGATCGAGCAACTGGGCAACAGTGTCCGCATAGCACCCCACCAGCGCATTCGCGGCGAGCGCTGCGCGATGCAGTTCGTCCGGTCCGGATTCGTTCAATGCAAGCAATTGAAGCCGCAGGTCGGGCGGCATGTCGACACTGGCCCGGGCCAATTGATGCGGATGCAGACCGCCATCGGGCGCTGCGCGCATTTGCATCAGCGCGCCATCGATTCCGTCGACACTGGTGCCTGACATGAGGCCAATGAAATAGGTGCCGTCGAAGCTTGTCATGAAGGGTGCCGCAAAGTGAAAAACGTTGAATGAAACGCTGAGGCTTGAACGAGGTGGGTTTTTGGCCAGCCGCGAATCGGATCAAATGAAAAAGGAGGCACGAGGCCTCCTGATGTTTGCGGTCGACTGCGACGTCGCGGCATGCGCGACCGACGTGTTCAGCGCGCCGCGACGTTGGTCAACGAATCCGGGCTGATGGTTTGCAGTTGCGCCAACATGCCGATCTGCTGCTTGTACGGATCGACGGCCTGGTTGAAGGCTTGCACTTCCTTGGCATCGAGCGTGCGTGCGATGGGCAGGTCGGCCGCCAACGGATCGATTGGCTGTCCATCGACGCGGAATTCGTAGTGCAGGTGCGGGCCGGTCGCCCAGCCGGTGGAGCCCACGTAGCCGATCAACTGGCCCTGCGACACTTTCGTGCCTTTGCGCATCCCTTCGGCCAGGCGGCTCTGGTGAGCATAGGCCGTGGTGTATTTGTCGGAATGCTTGATGACGATGATATTGCCGTAGCCGCTTTGCGTACCGGCGAATTCGATCGTGCCGTCAGCCACGGAGTGAATCGGTGTGCCCGTGGGCGCGGCGTAGTCCACGCCCTTGTGGCCCATCCAGCGGCCATGAATCGGGTGCATGCGGCCGCCGAACGTCGAGCTGATCCGCGTGAACTTGAGAGCGGTCTTCAGAAACGTGCCGCGCAGGTTCGTGCCATCGAAGTCGTAATAGGCACCCTGGCCATTGCCATTGGCGCTGAACCAGACGGCGTTGTACGTTTTGCCCTGATTGATGAACTCGACGGCCATCACGCGTCCCGCGCCGGCGTAGCGGCCATCGTGGGAGCGGGTTTCGTACACCACGCGAAATTGATCGCCCTGGCGCAGGTCGCGCAGAAAGTCGACCTTGCCGGCGAGAATATCAGCCATCTGCAGCGTGATCGAGTCGGGAATGCCGGCCGCGTCGGTGGCGCCAAAGAGCGACGACTTGATCGTGCCCACGGCCACGCGTGTCTGGCGGTCGGTATTCTCGACCAGTTCGTCTGCAGCGTAGCCGGTGCCGTCAGGCACGACGTGCAGCATCTTGGTCACGACCTGACCTTCGCTGTCGTTGCCGGGCGTGTGGATGTAGCGCAGCCAGACCAGCTTGCCTTCGGCATCGGTGGCGGCCTGGACCGAGCGGCCGGGATAGAGTTTGTAGATGCTGCGCGCGCTCGCGTCGTGCGTCAGAAAGGTTTGCAGGCCGGGCTCATCCAGCTCGAGACGCTGGAGCACGGCCGCGAGCGTATCGCCCGAGCGGATACGCGTTTCGTTGATGTAAGGCGTATCCACGCTGGCGCTGACCGACATGGCTTCTGCGGTCATGGGCAGAATGCTCTGCACGACGCTTGCCGGCGGAAGCGCGGTACGATCCGGCTGGCTGACCATGCCGATCGCCGCAGCGCCTGCAAACAGGCCGATGGCGGAAACAACGAGCGTGCGGCGAAACCAACCTACGCGGGGCGAGGTGGGTGCAACAGCGGCACTACTGGTGGGGACGGCGAGCGAGGGGGAGGTGGCGCGGGGAGTGCGATCGGGAAGATCTGAAAATCCACGAGTCATCGTGTGGGAACCCTTGATGATGAAACGTGGAACGGATCACCGGGGCCAAAACGCCACACCGCTTGCGCGGGGCACATCGGCCGCACCGGATCACGGAGATCCACGCTTACGAAAAAAAGGAAGCTAGACGCTACGGAATCGGTGCAACCGATAGAGTTGCTATGATTCGGGCTGTATCCTAACGCATCTGTGTTGAAAATTCGACAAAAATCGTAATTTTTACACCTTGCTGGTGTCTTCTCCCTGTAAAAGCCCGAACCATGACGCAGTCAGAATTTTCAATTTCGCCCGAAGTCGAGGCCGATCTCCGTATCGTTCGCCGTGGATGCGACGAGTTGCTCGTCGAGTCGGAATTCGCCAGAAAACTGGCGAAGAGCCGCCAGACGGGCAAACCACTGCGCATCAAGCTGGGCCTGGATCCAACGGCGCCGGACATCCACCTCGGCCACACCGTGGTATTGAACAAGATGCGTCAGTTGCAGGATCTCGGCCACACCGTGATCTTCCTGATCGGCGATTTCACCTCCATGATCGGGGATCCGAGCGGACGCAATTCGACGCGCCCGCCGCTGACGCGCGAGCAGATCGCCGAGAATGCCAAAACGTATTACGCCCAGGCCAGCCAGGTGCTGGATCCCGCGCGCACCGAGATTCGCTACAACTCAGAGTGGTGCGACGACCTGGGCGCTCGCGGGCTGATTCAGCTTGCCTCGCGCTACACCGTGGCGCGCATGATGGAGCGCGACGATTTCACCAAGCGCTTCAAGGGTGGCGTGCCCATTTCGGTGCACGAATTCCTGTATCCGCTGCTGCAGGGTTATGACTCGGTCGCCCTGAAGGCGGATCTCGAACTGGGCGGCACCGACCAGAAGTTCAATCTGCTGGTGGGCCGCGAACTGCAGAAGGAGTATGGGCAGTCGCCCCAGTGCATTTTGACGATGCCTTTGCTGGTGGGATTGGACGGCGTCGAGAAAATGTCCAAGTCCAAGGGTAACTATATTGGTATCTCGGAAACTCCGGATTCGATGTTCGGCAAGCTGATGTCGATTTCCGACACGCTGATGTGGTCGTATTTCGAACTGCTGTCGTTCCGCAGTCTGGACGATATCGCTGCGCTGAAAGCCGAGATCGATGGCGGACGCAATCCGCGCGATGCGAAGGTGATGCTGGCGCAGGAAATCATCGCGCGTTTTCATTCGCAAGCGGCGGCGGACGCGGCTTTGGCCACGTTCGAGGCGCGCTTTCGCGACGGCGCGATCCCTGACGACATTCCTGAAGTGACCGTACAGGGCGCGCCGATCGGCATTTTGAAGCTGCTGCGTGAGGCCGGTCTGGTGGCGTCGGGTTCCGAGGCGCAACGCAATATCGAGCAGGGCGGCGTGCGTTTGGACGGTACCCGGATCGAAGACAAATCGTTGCAAATCGACGGTGGCGTCTACGTGCTGCAAGTGGGGAAACGCAAGTTCGCGCGTGTTACCGTGGTGGGGTGATAGTAGGTAGAAATTCAATTTCTGCAGGAGACCCGCATGCAACTCACGAGCTTGTCTTTCACGGATAACGAAGCGATTCCCGAGCGCTATGCGTTCGCAAAGATCGACCCGGATACGCATGTCGTACTGGCGGATAACTACAACCCGCAGTTCTCGTGGGACGACGTCCCCGAGGGTACGTTGTCGTTCGCATTGATTTGCCACGACCCGGATGTGCCGAGCAAGCCCGACGACGTCAACGTCGAAGGCCGCACGGTGCCGGCCGATCTTCCCCGCGTGGATTTTTTCCATTGGGTGCTGGTCGACCTGAACCCGGCGTTGCGGGACATCGACGAGGGCACGTTCTCCAACAGCATCACGCCGCGCGGCAAAGGAGGGCCGCTGGCGCCGATGGATGCGCGCCAGGGGCTCAATAGCTACACGAAGTGGTTTGCCGCCGATCGCGATATGAATGGCGAGTATTTCGGCTATGACGGGCCGTGCCCGCCGTGGAATGATGAGGTGCCGCACCGGTACATCTTCACCCTGTATGCACTGAATGTGGCGTCGCTCAAGCTCGATGGCTCTTTCACGGGTGAAGACGCGCTGCGGGCGATGCAGGGCAAGGTGCTGGCGCATGCCTCGGTGCGTGGCACGTATTCGCTCAATCCCAATCTGGCACCCAAGCAGATCGGCGCTACGTCTACCTGATTCCGGTGCGATGGCGTGGGGGTATGAAAGCGGCTCATTTCAACATGAGCCGCTTTTTCGTCAGGAAAGGCCAGGCGTAAAAAAGTGGCCAAACAACGACCACCGTCAGGGTTTTACCTCGGATGCGGGAGGCTGCCGGGGTAAACTACATGGCTTCGAATTCAAGTCACCGCTTCAGGAACCGTCATGTTTGACCGCACCCGCACCATCGATCAGGTGGACCCCGACGTCTGGGCAGCCATCCAGAAAGAAGACGTCCGCCAGGAACAGCACATCGAGCTCATCGCTTCGGAAAACTACGCCAGCCCCGCCGTCATGCAGGCGCAGGGCACGCAGTTGACCAACAAATACGCCGAGGGTTATCCGGGCAAGCGGTACTACGGCGGTTGCGAATACGTTGATGTCATCGAGCAACTCGCGATCGATCGCCTGAAGGAGATCTTCGGTGCCGAAGCGGCCAACGTGCAGCCGAATTCGGGCTCGCAAGCCAACCAGGGCGTGTACCAGGCGGTGCTCAAGCCTGGCGATACGGTGCTGGGCATGAGCCTGGCCGAAGGCGGTCACCTGACGCACGGCGCGTCGGTCAACCAGTCCGGCAAGCTCTACAACTTCCTGCAGTACGGTCTGGACGCCAACGAAGTGCTCGACTACGAGCGCCTTGAGCAACTGGCACGCGAAAGCAAGCCCAAGCTGATCGTGGCCGGTGCCTCCGCTTACTCGCTGCACATCGATTTCGAGCGCATGGCCCGCATCGCCCGTGAAAACGGCGCCTTGTTCATGGTCGACATCGCCCACTACGCCGGGCTGGTGGCGGGCGGCGCTTATCCCAACCCGGTGCCGCATGCTGACTTTGTTACCTCGACCACGCACAAGTCGCTGCGCGGTCCGCGCGGCGGCGTGATCATGATGAAGGCCGAGCACGAGAAGATCGTCAATTCGGCCATCTTCCCCGGCATTCAGGGCGGCCCGCTGATGCACGTCATCGCCGGCAAGGCCGTGGCGTTCAAGGAAGCGTTGGCGCCCGAGTTCAAGGACTACGCGCAGCAAGTCGTCAAGAACGCCAAGGTGCTGGCCGATACATTGGTCGAGCGCGGTTTGCGGATCGTGTCGGGCCGCACCGAAAGCCACGTGATGCTGGTCGATCTGCGTGCCAAGGGCATCACCGGCAAGGAAGCCGAGGCTGTGCTGGGCGCCGCTCACATCACCGTCAACAAGAACGCCATCCCGAACGATCCGGAAAAGCCTTTTGTCACCAGCGGCGTTCGTCTGGGTACGCCGGCCATGACCACGCGCGGCTTCAAGGAAGCGGAATCGAAAGAAACCGCACACCTGATTGCCGATGTGTTGGACAATCCGCGGGACGAAGCCAATATCGCCGCCGTTCGCGAGCGCGTTAACGCGCTGACGGCACGTCTGCCGGTTTACGGCTGATCGCTGCGTGCAACGGTAGTACACGGGCGCAGGCGATTCAACGGGGAAATCCATGAAGTGTCCGTTCTGCGCCCATCCCGACACCCAGGTTATCGATAGCCGGGTGCCGGACGAGGGCGACACGATCCGCCGTCGGCGGCGCTGCTTGTCCTGTGACAAGCGGTTCACCACCTACGAGCGGATCGAATTGACCATGCCTGCCGTGGTCAAACGCAATGGCAGCCGCAGCGAATACAGCTCGGCCAAGTTGCGGGACAGCCTGGCGCTGGCGCTGCGCAAGCGCCCGGTCTCCACCGAACAAGTCGATAACGCTGTCTTTCGCATTGAAGAGCAACTGCTGACCAGCGGGCTGCGGGAAGTGCCGTCCGCGCAAGTGGGCGAGCTCGTCATGCAGGAACTCAAGCGCTTGGACAAGGTGGCGTACGTGCGGTTTGCGTCGGTCTATAAAAGCTTCGAAGACATCGGCGAGTTCGTCGACGCCATTCGCGAGATGCAGGGCCCGCGCTTGCCGGGCACGCCGCGCCCGCCGCGCTAAGCCCATGTCGGCGTCCTCATCGATCACCGATCACGACCTACGCTGGATGCAGCGCGCGCTTGCGCTGGCCGAGAGCGTGCTGTTTTCCACGTCCCCCAATCCCCGTGTTGGATGCGTCATCGTGCATGGCGATCATGTGCTGGGCGAAGGCGCGACGCAACCGCCCGGCTCGGCCCACGCCGAAGTGATGGCGTTGCGCGATGCCGCCGCACGCGGCCATGATGTGGCGGGTGCCACCGTATATGTGACATTGGAGCCCTGCAGCCACTTCGGCCGCACGCCGCCCTGCGTAGATGCATTGCTCGCCGCACGGCCCTCGCGGGTGGTCATTGCCATGGGCGATCCCAATCCGCTGGTCAATGGGGTAGGCGTGCACAAGCTGCGCGACGCCGGTATCGCCGTAACCACGGGCGTGCAGACTGAGGCGGCCCTGGCGCTGAACGCCGGGTTCATTGCGCGCATGGTGCGCGGCACGCCGTGGGCGTGGCTGAAAATGGCGGCATCGCTGGATGGCCGCAGCGCCCTGCACAACGGCATGTCGCAATGGATTACCGGGCCGCAGGCACGCGCGGACGGCCATCACTGGCGCGCCCGCAGCGATGTGGTGCTGACCGGGATGGGCACGGTGCTGAAGGACGATCCCCAACTGAACGTGCGCGGGATCGAGACGCCGCGCGTGCCGCGCAAGGCCGTAGTGGATGGCCGTTTCGACATATCCGAGAAGGCGCGTCTGTTCGACGATGGCGAAACCTGGATATTTACCGCCCGCGATGACGCGGCCAAGGCGCAGCGCTTGGCCGAACGCGGCGCGCGCGTGATCGTGCTGCCGATGGCAGATCGGCCGGACCGCGTGGATCTGCCGGCCATGATGCGTTGGATGGGCGAGCAGGACGTCAATGAAGTCCATGTCGAGGCGGGCGCCGGCCTGGGCGGCGCGCTGCTCTCGGCGGGCTGCGTCGACGAACTGCTGGTGTATCTGGCACCCATGCTGCTTGGCGATGCCGCCGGTATCGTAAAGATGCCGCTGTTAGAACATCTGGATGGGGCGCAACGGTTTGCGTTCATCGATACGCAATTCGTTGGCCCCGACGTACGATTGCGTGCTCGGCGCGAAGCGGCGTGGCAGGCGCTGCTCGCGCGCGTGCAGGGTGAGGCCCGTTAGAATCGGGAGGCTAAAAGCGTTCCAGTCTGGCGAGTAGTGGGTTGAGCGCCGCGGCTTGAAATTCGAGAACGAGCCTGTTGATGGCGCGAGTGAACGCGCCAGAGATGAGTGGGATAATGGATCGGCGGCACGAGACAGCCGTTGGAGAGCACATGTTTACTGGAATCGTGGCGGCGGTAGGCCGCATTGTGTCGACCGAACCCCTGGTGGCGGGCGATGAAGACGCCGGGTTGCGTTTGCGTATCGACGCAGGCGGGCTGGGGCTCTCGGACGTGGCCATTGGCGATTCGATCGCCATGCAGGGCGCGTGCATGACGGTGGTGGTGCTTGACGAAGGGCACTTCGAAGTCGACGTATCGCGCGAAAGTTTGAATCTCACGGTCGGCCTCTCCGCACCCGGCGAAGTCAATCTGGAAAAGTCGCTGCGCATGGGCGATCCGCTGGGCGGTCACCTGGTATCCGGCCACGTGGACGGCATGGGCGATGTGCTGCGCTTTGACGCGGTCGGCGAGTCGCGCGAGCTCGTGATCCGCGTGCCGGAGTCGCTTGCGAAGTTCCTGGCTTATAAGGGGTCGGTGACCGTGAATGGCATCAGCCTTACCGTCAATCGCGTGGAAGATACGCCGGATGGGTGCGAGATCAGCATCAACATCATTCCGCACACGCAGGAAGTCACCACGCTGCGCCATGTGCGGCCCGGCGATCGCGTCAATCTCGAGATCGACACGATCGCCCGGTATGTCGAACGCATGATGAGTGCGGGCGCTGCCGACGGCGATTCCCGCTCGGTGGCGTGGCTCTGACGGTGATTTGCGTTCGGCGGCATGGCTCTGACGGACTTCGCCGCAATCTGCTAGAATCGCGGGCTGATGTTTTGATGGACAGATTCTGACGCGCCGTGGCGCCTGTCGTACTTTCCGATAAGCATCATCGATCGAAGCGGCTGCGGCGAGGTTGTCGTAGGCGCAGTCAAAGATCAGGACAGGTGGCCGAGCGGTTGAAGGCGCACGCCTGGAAAGCGTGTATACGTGCAAACGTATCGGGGGTTCGAATCCCCCTCTGTCCGCCAAGAATCGAAAGGGCATTGCCTTGCAGTGCTTTAAAACCCGCATCGGCGCAAGCTGTGCGGGTTTTTTCATGCCGGTTCGCGCGCCGCCGCGGGCCAGATGCCAGCGCGCGCGGATGACTGGCGTGCCGTCCTTTTGATCAGGGCCCGCACGGCTAACCGCGCCCGAGTTTCGGCATCGCCCGCACGTAGATCAGCTGACTCAACAGTTCCACCAGTGTTTGCGTCACGATCACCACCGGCAGGATCGGCATCGCGCCGGGCACAGCGAGGGCGAGCGGCAGCACCACAAGCGAATTGCGCGTGCCGGCACTGAAGGCCACGGCGCGCGCCGCCGGGCTGTCGAGGTTGCAGCGCCTGGCGATCAGCCATCCCGTCGCGGGGGCCAGGATGGCGAAAACCACATAGATCGGAATGACGCGCACGGCCGCGGCGATCGCCGAGCCGAGTTGCGGCATCACCGCTGCGATCACGATAAACAACACCAGCGCGGTGGCCGGCACCGGCAACAGGCCGAGCCCGTTGGCGACACGCGTGCCGAGCGAGGTCTTGCCCGCCCAGTATTGCGTGAGTGCAGCGAGGATCGAGGGTAGGGCGATCAGCCATACGAACGCGTGGATGAAGGGGCCGGGTTTGACGAGACTCGCTGCGTCTTCGCCGAGAAACAGCCGCAGATACGCAGGCAGCACCAGCATCTGGACGATCAGCAGGCTGGGCGTGGCCGCGAGCAGCAGCCGCGCGTCGGCGCGGCCGAGATGGGCGAACGTGACGACGTAATCGATGCAGGGCGTCAACAGCACGAACAGCACGCCCAGGCGGATCATCGGATCGTGTGGCGCCATCTGCAGCAAGGCTGCGACCAGCACGGGAATCACGACGAAATTGGCGACGAGCAAGGCGCCCAAGAAACGCATGTTGCTCAAGGCGTGGCGAAGCTGGGCGATGGGCACTTGCAGGAAGGTCACATACAGCATCAGCGCCAACGCGGGGTTGATGGCGGCTTCCAATCGGCCCGTGCGCGGCGCGAGCCAAGCCGTGATCGCTGCCGCAACGATCGCGCAGAAATAGAGGGCGATCTGCCGGTGTTCGAGAAAGTCTCGCGCGCGTCCCATCACTGTTTCCCAGTTGGCGTGTTGCCACGTGGGGCATTGTAGGTTGGGACGACGGCGCGCCTCCCCTGCGGCCGCCACACCGGTACGCTTCAGCCTACGGTGCTGCCGTCAAGCCATTCGCCGCACGGCGTTCATCATCCGTCGCAAGGGCCCCGTGATCTTCCAACTGGTCGACATTCGCATGGCAAGCACCGTTTCGTTCAGACGTCGGATATCGTCGTGCAGACGTTGACGCTCTTCGTTCGCGGCCGCCAGTGCCGAGGCTTGTGACTGCTGCTCGCCCAGCCGTGCGGTGAGCGCCTGATTGATGTCTTCAATGCGTTGTGCCGAGTGCGCGGCGATGTTGCGCAATTGCTCGAGGGTAATGTCGATGTCGGAGGGCGGTGGGGGGATCGGCGCCGCGGGTTCGACGTGCGGCGCAGGCACGTCAGCCTGAGCAGCCTTGAGGCGCGCGGCGGCACCCTGCGTGGACGTTTCTGCTGCTTCATCCAGGATGCGATGCAGCAGCTCGTTTCGAAGTGCCTCGTAGTTGGCAGGTCGCAGCGCAGCAGGATCCGTGGCCACGCGGAGGTGCGCGAAGAAATCGACCCCTGGGGAGTCGGACATCTCCACGATTTCGAAGTCGATGAGCCCGAGATAAGCACAGTCTCGCACCAGGAGTTCGAACGAAGACGGCGTGAAAACCGAGCAATGGGCGTCCTCGTATTCGAGGTCGTTCGAGGCCACGTTGGCCGCCCATTCCTTGAAGTGACGCTCGAAGGTCATGGCGGGCGTAACGGCGGCAGGCGGTGCACCACGAAAAAAACTGCCGTAAGGAACGCCGTGGTGATCGTAACTTGCCCGCACCCATTTCTCGTCGAAGGTCTGCGTCAGGGTGGGTTGATTGCGATCGGCGAAGTAGGCCTCGAGCCAGGCGGAAAGCGGTGTGGCAGGCCGAAAGTAGTCGTAGCAAGCGCGACGGTCGGGGATGGCCATCGAGAGCATGCCGCCCGGTTTGAGTACTTTGGCGCAACCCTGGAGAAATCGGATGGGGTTGGGCAGATGTTCAAAATTGTGCGACGACACCAGATAATCGAATTGCCCGAGCTTGCCGTGTTGCTCGACAACCTTATCGATATGCGTGGATGAGCCCAGCAAATCCACTTCTTCCAGTAACTCGCACTGCTCGTCGGAAATCCCGACATTCTCCTTGGCCATTTTCTTTAGCGTGGCCAAATCGAATACGTCCATCACCAGACAGTTATAACCCTCGCGCTTCGGTGTGAGCGGCGAATGGAATGGCCCGATCTCGATGCCATGCTTCTCTTTCGTGATGTACTTCAGAATGACGTCGCGACGATCCATGCAACTCTCCCGTAATCGGTGAAGGTACTCACGCTTACCGGCCCGGAGACGTTGGTCTTATGGTGGCGACGGCATGTTGCGCTTGATCGGTCACTGCAATCACGCACTGTAAAGGAGTCGGCACCGCTACGCCAGACTTGAGCGCTTCTCGGAGGCGGCCGCTAGCATTTGGAGGGCACTGGAAGGCGTAGACGGAGAATGATCGCCGTCCGGGTGACAGACGAGGAGGGGGAGGCGGCATCAAGCCTTTCCGAAAGCAGTTTGCTTGAGTGGGGTTGGCCGATCTTTGGATCTTGGTGCCGACTCGATAAGGCGCAGCAGCCTGGCCCGGGCGTTGCCGGCGCTGCTACGCCTCGCCGGGCTTCAACTATCGCGCTTGGCTTGCGCGCGCCGCGTCTGTCCGCGCTGATGCGCGCCGATGCTCAAATCGCGCGAGCTCTGGCCCGCGGCACCCTTGCCGATGGCCCGAGCCTGGCCGCTTACCTTGCCTTTTTGCGTGGCGACGTCGAGCGGGTTTGTCGCCGGCGCTTTAGCCGACTTCGATGGTGCTTTTTTGGCCGACGTTTTCTTGGCGACCGCCTTTTTTGCGGCCAACAGCGTCGACGGTGTGGTCTTCGCGCCGGATTTTTTCACTGCCGTTTTCGCGGTTGTCTTCTTCGATGCGCGCTTGGCGGACGTGGCGGACTTCTTTGCCGCCGCACTGCCAGCGGCTTTGGTCGCCTTGGTCGTTGCCGACTTCGCAGCCGACGTCGTTGCCGATTTGGCGGTCGCAGTGCGCTTGGCAGCAGACGTGCGACCGCTCTTCTTCGCAGCGGTGCCCGACTTGGCGCGGCTCGTCGTCTTCGAGGTGGCGCTGCGGGCCGATTTCGCGGCTGCGGATTCAAGCTTGGCGAAATCGCGATCTTCTTCCCGTTCGATTTGCGCGAGACGCGTTTCAAAACGCACGACGGATTCGGCGAGGATTTCTTCTTTTTGTTGGGTGCGCAGGTTGGCAGTGTCTTGCGTGCCGGACTTCGATCCGGATTTGCCGCGCAGTGCCACGCGCTGGCGGCGGTGCAGGTCGCGATATTTGTCGCGCAGCTTGCGGCTGCGTTCCAGCTTGCTGCGCAATTGCGATTTGCTGAGTGACTTGATTTCTGTCGTGCGGCCTGCATCGAATAGCGCGAGCTCAGGTGCCGTCAGGAGTTTTTGTGCTTGTGTACGTTGGTATGCCATCAAGTACCTCCAGTATTTTAGTGATCGGTGCTCCGTCTCAGCAATTAGCCTGCCTGTTTGTAACGTGCATGGATGAGGACGGCCAATTCGATTTTGGAAAATTTGGCAGTGCCGACTAAATATTGTCGAGTTCGTGTCGTTATCGGTGATGAGTCCGCATTTGCAGAGCGGCCTATTCCACGCGCGTAAACGTGCCCGCCGTGCCCTCTGTGCTTTCGTCGTGTCTCATGATTCTGTCGCCCGCGCCGTTCCTCTTTCTGCGAGTTTTGCTCGCCGTCGTGTTGCTATGCCAGGCGTCGGGGGCGATGGGCGCAGAGTCGCCGATAGGCGGCAAGCTGCTGCTGACAGGCGGGGTGTCGCAGATCGAGGGCGCAGCGGGCGGCGGGTTAACGCCTTGGGCGGTGATCGGTGGCTACGGCACGCGGGAGCAGTTCGGGGTGAACGTGCACACGACTTTCGTGCGTACGCAGGATTATTCGTTGGCGGCTTATGGTTTGGCCCTGGGCTTGGCCGACCGCGTGGAATTGTCGTTGAGCCGTCAGCGTTTCGATACGCGCGATGCCGGCACCGCACTTGGGCTAGGGCGCGGCTATGCCTTCAATCAAAACATCGCAGGCGCCAAAGTACGCGTGCTCGGCGATGCCGTGCTCGATGCCGATACGTGGATGCCGCAAGTGGCTGTCGGCATGCAATACAAGCACAACGAACAGGGGGCGGTGCTGGATGCGATCGGGGCGCGTGGCGATTCGGGTATTGATTATTACGTGTCGGCCACGAAGCTTCTGTTGGCGCAAAGCATGTTGCTCAACGGCACTGTGCGCATGACGCGCGCCAATCAGTTCGGCTTGTTGGGATTTGGCGGCGATCTGAACAATCACTATCAACCGCAGTTCGAGGGGTCAGCCGCTTACTTGTTTTCGCGGCGCGTGGCAGTGGGGGTGGAGTATCGCCAGAAACCCAACAATCTGGGTTTCGCGCGCGAGCAGAACGCGTATGACGCCTTTATCGCCTGGGCGCCGTCCAAGCATGTGTCGTTCACATTGGCCTGGTTGTCGCTGGGCGACATCGCGACGATCGGCAATCAACGCGGTGTGTACCTTTCCGCGCAAGCGGGCTTTTGAGGCAGACGGCAGATGGATACGACTTTGGCGCGTTGGATAGCAGGCGGCTCGAATGCCGCCAGCGCTGCATGGCACGCGCTGCGCAATAGCGCCACCGTTGTGGCCGTTGCCTGCACGGTGCTGATGACCACCGCACCGGCGCACGCGGACGACGCGGTGTATCGCGCCTTCGGCGGGGCGGACGGCATCCAGCGGGTGGTGAACGATTTCGTGGCGGACGTGCATGTGGATCCGCGCACGCAAGCGTATTTTGCCAAGGCATCCGACAAGCGCTTGCGCGTCATGCTGGCCAAACAGTTCTGCAGTGTGACGGGTGGGCCGTGTACGTATGACGGCAGCTCGATGAAAGCGGTGCATAGCAATCTCAAGATCGATCGCGCAGCGTTCAACGCCGTGGTGGAGGTGCTGCAGGGCGCGATGGAAAAAAACGGCGTGCCGTTTCGGGCGCAAAACCGATTGCTGGCCAAGCTGGCCCCGATGTATCGCGATATCGAGACGCGATAGGTCGATCTGCCAGTGATTTTCAAGGGAATGACGATGGCGGTACCTGGTTTTCTGCAGCGTGCGGTTCTTTGCGCGGCGGCGATCGCCGTGGCGCTGTTGCTCAGTCCTGGCGCCGCATCGGCCGCGACGTCAACGGGTACGGCGGCGTCGCCGCCCGCTGCGACGATCACGGTGCCCGTTACCGATACGAGCGGCGCGCCGCTGGTCAATGCGGTGGTGTACGCGACGCCGAAGCTGGGCGGCGTTCCCGCGCCCAAGCCCTCGGCCATGACGATCGATCAGGTCGATCGCGAGTTCGTGCCCCTGGTGTCGGTGGCGCAGGTGGGCGTTGCCGTATCGTTTCCCAACACCGACGATGTCGAGCACGATGTGTATTCGTTCTCGCCCGCCAAGCGATTTCAGTTGCCGTTGTATTCGGGCACGCCCTCGCATCCGGTGGTATTCGACAAGCCGGGCCTGGTCGTGTTGGGCTGCAATATTCACGACTCGATGGTGGCATTCGTCCTGGTGGTGGAGACGCCTTACTTTGCCAGGACCGGTGCCGATGGCGTGGCGACATTGGCGGGGTTGCCGGTCGGCGAGTATGTGTTGACCGCCTGGCATCCCGGGTTGCGCGACGCGCAGCGTCTGCCGACGCAGGCCTTGCCTGCAGGCGTGCATTCGGTCCCGACGTTCGCGTTGGCGGTCGACGTTCATTAGGGACCCGCGTCCGTGTTCACGCCTCGCACCTTGAGCTTACGCACCAGCATTGCACTCGCTTTCAGCGGGTTGTTGCTGGTGATTCAGGTGGTGGCGTTCGGCTCGATCTCGGCGATCATTGCCAACAACGCGCGGCGCAATGTGGACGAGCAATTGGCGGTGGCGCAGAACGTGGTCGAGCAGATCATCCGGTCGCGCCGCGAACGGCTTGGGCAGGCGGCCAATGTGCTGGCGGCCGACTTCGGTTTTCGCGAGGCCGCGGCCACGCGCGATCGTGCGACGATCGTGTCGGCGCTGCGCAATCACGGCGATCGGATCGGCGCCGAGGTACTGTTGCTGATCGGTCTGGAGGGCCAGTTGATCGCCGATACCCGCGCCGAGCCGCACGCGCTCAATGCGGCGACCTACCAGGCCCTGATCGGCGAGGCCAAACGCCAGGGCGCAGCCACGGCGATCGGCATGATCGACGAGCGCATTTACGAACTGGTGGCCGTGCCCGTGCGTGCGCCACTCACCATCGCGTGGGTGGTGATGGGATTCGAGATCGACGAGCGGCTGACCGATAGCATGCGCAGGATCGCGTCGCTGGACGTGTCGTTTCTCGCGCGTACGCCTGAAGGCGACTGGCGAGTGATGGCGTCGTCGTTATCGCCCGGCATGGCCCAGGGATTGTTGCCTGCCATCGCGCGCGATACGGCTTCCCCCAAGGAGGCGACCACGATCACGATCGACGATCAGGCGTTCGCCTATCGTCGCGTACGCGCTGCGCCCCATGACGATTCGATCCTGATTGTGTTGCAGCACTCGCTCGATGCGGCCATGGCGCCATTTCACCGCTTGCAATCGATGCTCGCCTTGCTGACCGTGGCAGGCGTATTGATTTCGATCTTCGTGAGTATGCTGATCGCGCGCAAGGTGACGCGGCCGGTAAGCAAGCTCATCGATTTCGCGCGGCGCATCAGTAGCGGGGAGTATCCCAAACCGATACACATCCAGGAAAACAACGAGATTCGCGAACTGGCGCACGCCTTCAATCACATGCGTGGCGCATTGCTTGACCGTGAGACGCGCATCACCGCATTGGCGTACCAGGATGTGCTGACGGGATTGCCCAACCGCGCGCGCTTCAACGATCGTGTGCAGCAGGCCATCGCAGCCGCGTGCGAGAACGACACCACGTTGGCCATCATGATGATGGATCTGGATCGCTTCAAGTACGTCAACGACACCCTCGGGCATCACATCGGCGATCTGCTGCTGGTGGAGGTGAGCCGGCGGTTGAAGGCAGCGTTGCGCCATGAGTACGATACCGTGGCGCGTCTGGGCGGCGACGAGTTTGCTGTGTTGTTGCCCGGGGGCGACGTGGCCACGGCCACAGCCGTCGCCGTGCGCATGACCGAAGCCCTGCAGCGGCCGATCACGGTGGAAGGACAACTCGTGGACGTGAGCACCAGTATCGGCATTGTGACGCTCCCGCATGACGGCACCGATATGAACACGTTGATGCGGCGCGCCGATGTGGCCATGTATGCCTCCAAGCGCGCCGGCGAGGACTATGCGCGTTACGACGCCACGCACGACAAGCACACGCCGGAACGTCTGACGCTCATGAGCGAGCTGCGCCATGCCGTCGAGCACGATGAGCTCACGCTGTATTACCAGCCCAAGCTCGATTTGAGTACGGGCGTTGTCAAGTATGTGGAAGCGTTGGTGCGGTGGGAGCACCAGACGCGCGGCTTCGTGTCGCCCGATCAATTCATCCCGTTTGCCGAGCAGACGGGCTACATCAAGTCGATCACGCGATGGGTGATCGATCGCGCATTTGCGCAATGCGCCGATTGGCACGCGCGGGGCATCGATTTGCAAGTGTCGGTCAATGTGTCGGCGCGCGATCTGTTGGGCTCGGATCTGCCGGGGCTGCTTGCGCGCCTGCTTGATCGGCATCGCGTCGACCCGGCCTGGATCTGGATCGAGATCACGGAAAGCGCCGTCATGGACGATCCCCTGCACGCGATGAACACGCTGGATCGTTTGCATGCATTGGGCTTGCGATTGTCGATCGACGACTTCGGCACAGGCTATTCGTCGCTCGCGTATCTGAAGCGTATGCCGGTGGACGAATTGAAGATCGACCGCAGTTTCGTGCTTGGCATGGCCCACGATAAAGACGACGAAACCATCGTTCGATCCACGATCGATCTCGGGCACAATATGGGCTTGAAGGTGGTCGCCGAAGGGGTCGAGAGCGAGGCGGTACTGCAGCAACTCAAGCGGTTGAATTGCGATCTCGCGCAAGGCTACTTCATGTCGCGCCCGCTTCCTCCGGGCAAGCTGGAAGCATGGCTTCACGCCTGGCACGGCCCCCACAACGCTCACGACACGAGGATATCCGCATGAGTCAGGACAGCACCGTCGCGCCCCACGCCGTCGCCAGCGCGCTTGCACCGAGCATGCCGCTCGACCCGGCGCTGCTGCCGGTGGGCGACCCGCTGCCCTGGGATGTCGAAGACGCCGACGGTACGGTGTTGTTGAATCGCGGCACCGTGCTGTACGACACCGACGCGGTGGCGTTTCTGTTTCAGGCGTTTCGTCCATGCTATCGGCCGCCGGCCGACGATCCGCCGGCCAGCTCACCTGATGTGCCGACCAATGCGCCGTTGACGATCGACGACATGCGCTTGTCGATCGGGCTCATGCTCGGCATCAAACCGCAGTCGGCGGTAAGCGGGAAGATGAATCCGAGCCGGCTGATCGGACGATCGCCGCAGCAAGCGCTCTTCGTCACCCCGCCGATGGTCGATGGTCGCTACCTCCCGCTGGAGGTGAATCAAAACGTCGATCTGGTGGCCGTCTCCAACCAGGGGGTGTTCCGGTTCGTGTGCACGGTGCAGGCCGTGTGCAGAAAGCCGTTCGATTATCTGGTGTTGTCCGCGCCGGGACCGATTCAGTTGCTGCGCGAACGCAAGTCGCCGCGGGTGGGCGCGCGTCTGGCCGTGCGCTTCAAGTCGATTGCCGGCGACGATCGTTATGACGGGCTGGGCGCGGCACGCGATGTAAGTGTCCTGGGCATGTCATTGGCGGCATCACGGGCGGTGTGGCCGGTGGGCGAGCGCGTGCAGGTGGCCTTCCGGCTCAAGTCGGCCGCAGTCGATACCGAGATCGAGGTGGCTGCCATGGTGCGCAATGTGGTGCCTGCCTCCGGTACGGAAGCACTTGTGGTGCACGGACTGGAGTTCGTCGATGTCTCGGGGCCGCAGAAACTGAGCCTCACGGCATTCGTCTTCGACAGCCAGCACGTGGCCTTTCGTTAGCTCCCGGCCAATCAGGCCCGTGACTTGCGTCCACGCGCCCGACATGTCTGCCTCCACCGATACCTCTTCGCCCATGAGCCGCTATGGCTTCATTGCGGTGCTCGTCGCGGTCGCCTGCCTTCTGGCGGCGTTGTGGACAGCCACGCCATTGCGCGAGTACATGTCGGTCGAGGCGTTGACTGAAGTCGCCACCGATCTGGAAACGACGCGTTTTGCCTTTGTGATCGTATTGGCGGCTTACGTATTTGGGGTGCTGTGCGCCGTGCCCGTTATGTTGCTCATCGCGGTCACCGGTCTGGTGTTCGGTTCCTGGCCGGGTGTGGGCTATGCCTTCGCCGGCACGATGTTGAGCGCGGCGACCTCATTCGCAATCGGCCGTTGGTTAGGTGAAAATCGGTTGCGCAAGCTCGCCGGTGCGCGCGTCGAATCGATCAGTAAGCGGCTTGGGCGCGAAGGGATCAAGGCCGTGCTTGCGGTGCGACTGGTGCCCGTTGCGCCCTTTGTATTGATCAATATCATCGTGGGGGCGTCGCACGTGCGGTTCCGCGACTTCATGATCGGCACTGCTCTGGGAATGGCCCCCGGCATTCTGCTGAAGATCGTCTTTTTCGATCAACTGGCCGACGCGGCCCGCACCTCCAATGAAAATGCCCTCCTCACGGCAGTCGGGATCGCGGTGGCACTGGTCGTGTTGGGCTTGCTCGTTCGCCGCCTGTATGGCGGCAAGCGGCGCGATACCTGATCGAGCAGCCGCTCGAACCGCTTCGGCAAACGGCGCGACAACTGATCGAACCGTCGGTGACCGCCGCGCGCCGATCAAACCGCCGTGGTCGCCTTTTTGGCTTGGGCGATATTGACCACGCCGGGCACGAGCAAGCCCGGTGCATCGGTCCCTGAAAACAGCGGCGCATCGTCACCCAACAATGTGGTGATCCCGGCTTCGACGCGCAATGCCGATCCCTCTCTCAAGCCGACCACCGGCATGTCCGGATTGCGTGTGCAGAACTCGGCGAGCCGTTCGTCGCGCGTCTCGCCGCGGTGGCCAGCGGGATGCGCATTCGTGTAGTGCGGATTGATCTGATAGGGGATCAATCCGAAGGCATCGAAGCCGCCCGGGTCGGTGATGGGCATATCGTTGGTCGTGCACACGGTGGGGCAGGCGAGATTGGCGCCTGCGCTCCAGCCCAGGTAGCACGCATCGCCTGAGCGCACACGCGCTGCAATCGGTGCGAGCAAGCCACGCGAACGCACCTCGCGCAGCAGATTGAAAGTGTTGCCCCCGCCCACCACGATCAATCGGGCGGCGGCGATCGCAGCCTGTGCATCGGCACTGGTGTGCAGGCCTTCCAGCACAATGCCGGTGGGTGCCAACGCATCGTTGACGTTGCGCGTGTAGTCGTCCCAACTGCGCGTGACGCCTGCGAAGGGCAGGAAGATTGCGGGAAAGCCGGCAGGCAAGCCTCGCGTCAGGGCCTGGATATGCGGCAGCGCATGGACGAGATATCCCGCTTCACTGCTGGAATTGCTCAACAACAACAGATTCATGCTTTTAAGGTCCGTAGAAGAAAATCAGGGTTGATGCAAGAACGGCGCTACTGCATGCGTAGCGCCGTCGATGACCGATTGCCGAAGGTTGTCAGTACGTGGCTGAGCTGCTCGGTACGTCGCTACCGGTCTTGAACTTGGCGGCGACGGCTTCGGCGCCGCGCGCCAGAATCAGCATGTCCATGGCGACTGCCACAAACAATGCACCCTTATCCAGCGCATCGCGCGCGCGCGCTTCGTCGGTCAAAAGAATGCCCGGGGCCTTGCCGCAATCACGGATGCGCCGAATGGCGCTATCGATGGCGGCACGGACCTCGGGATGGCCGGTATCGCCGGGGTACCCCATGCTCGCCGAGAGGTCGGCCGGTCCGATGAAAACGCCGTCCACACCGTCCACATTGGCGATTTCTTCCAGACGATCCAGGGCTTCCTGCGTTTCGATCTGCACCAGCAGGCACAACTCTTCTTCGCATTTTTGTGCGTAATCGGCCACACGTCCGAAGTTGGATGCCCGAGTGGAACCACCCATGCCGCGGATGCCGTGCGGCGCGTAGCGAATGGCCGCGACGGCTGCCCGCGCTTCGTCGGCATCCTGCACGAAGGGCAGCAGGATGGTTTGTGCGCCGATATCGAGGTAGCGCTTGATCAACACGGGATCGTTCCAGGCCGGGCGAACGATTGCGGTCGTTTTGCTTTCGCGTGCGGCAGACACGGCCTGAAGTTGGTGCAACATGCCCGGCACGTCGGTCGGCGTGTGTTCGGTATCCAGCAAGATCCAGTCGTAGCCGCAACCGGCCACGATTTCCGAGACGTACGGATGCGGTAGCGTGGACCAGATGCCGATCTGAGGTTGCTTGGCGGCCAGGGCGCGCTTGAACAGGTTGGGGGCCAACTGCATGAAGGTGTCTCCTCGACGTTATCGAGGAGAAGCATCGCCCATCGCGAGGCCGCGGTCAAACACGAGGGCGTGCGAGGTACGGTGATGGCGCGAGCCTGGGGTCGCTTGAGCCATCACGAACCGCCTGACGGGTCGATCGCCGAGAGCCTGTGGCGCGGCGATGATCCGTGATGGCGGCGCGTCGTCGATCAGGCGGTTTCCTGCCTGATCTGATTTTCCAGGTGCACCTTCAGATCGGGATCGAGTTTCAGCTGGCGCGCCAACTCGTCGAGATAGGCCCGTTCCATATAGCTCTCGTCGTCCACCATCAGCACGCTCGCCAAATACATTTCGGCGGCCATCTCGGGCGTTGAAGCGGCCTGCGCCACCACCGCCGGATCGAGGGGTTTGGCGAGTTCGGCTTCGAGCCACTGGCGATCGGACGCATCGTTGGCGAGCTTGCCGAGTTCGCCGTCGAGCAATTGGCGTTCTTCGGGGCCGATGTGACCGTCGGCCTTGGCCGCCGCGATCATTGCGGTCAGCACGGCTGCGCTGTGGCGCTCGGCTTCCGGCGCCGGCAAGCGATCCATGGTTTGCGGCTCGCCCTGCGGGGCATCGGCCTTTTGCTGCTGCCAATTGCCGTAGGCGCGGTACGCCAGCACGCCCAGCGCCGCCATCCCGCCGTAGAGGGCGACCTTGCCGCCCACCTTGCGCACTTTCTTGTTGCCGAGCAGCAGACCGATGGCGCCGCCACTCAAAGCGCCGCCACCGAAACCGGACAGCATCGACGACAGCCCGCCGCCGTTGCCGGCACCGCCGCCTTTATTGCCACCCACACTGTTAAGCAGCGAATTCAGGCCATCCGCCAATCCGCCGCCGCCCAGCCCACCTGCCTGCTGGCCCGGCGCACCCTGGCCAGGCGCGGACTGTCCCGAGCCGCCTCGCATGAGGCTTTGACCTTGTTGCAGTAGTTGATCGAGCAAATTGCGTGCACTCAAGGCACTCTCCAGAATTCAAAAAGGACACGATACGACCGAAAGCGCGTTGAAAGGTTCAGCGGCGTGTAAGCAATGGAAAACAGGGCTTCGCATTGTGGGGAGCACGCCCGACGGCGCTTACGGCGGGATCCGCACGCTTTCGCTCGCGCGACCAGAGCAATTGAAGGCTGCCCCCCATGCGCCGTAATGAAAAAAGGCTCCCAAAGGAGCCTCTCTATTGCTGTACAAGTCAAACGAAGGCGGTGACTTAGCCTTCCATGCCCGGCACGACGGTGGAGAAACCCGAGTCGACGTGGGTGATTTCACCCGTGACGCCGGCCGCCAGGTCGGACAGCATGAAGGCGGCGACGTTGCCGACGTCTTCGATCGTCACATTGCGGCGCAGCGGCGCGTTGGCTTCGACGAACTTCAGGATCGACGAGAAATCCTTGATGCCGGCGGCGGCCAGGGTTTTGATCGGGCCGGCCGAGATGCCGTTGGCGCGGATGCCGCGCGGACCCAATGCCGTGGCCAGGTAGCGCACGCTGGCTTCGAGCGACGCCTTGGCCAGGCCCATCGTGTTGTAGTTGGACACGACGCGCTCGGCGCCCAGGTACGTCAATGTCAGCACGGATGCCTTGCGGCCTTCCATCATCGGCAGGGCGGCCTTGGCCAACGCAGGGAAGCTGTATGCCGAAATGTCGTGTGCGATGCGGAAGGCTTCGCGCGACAAGCCTTCGAGGAAGTCGCCTGCGATCGCTTCGCGCGGGGCAAAACCGATCGAGTGCACCAGACCGTCCAGGCCATCCCAACGTTCGCCCAGCGAGGCGAACGTGCCCTCGATCTGGGCATCGTCGCCCACATCGCAAGGCAGGACGATGTCGCTGCCGAATTCGGTGGCGTATTCGGTGACGCGGTCCTTGAAGCGGTCGCCCACGTAAGTGAAGGCGAGCTCGGCGCCTTGCTGGTGGCATGCGCGCGCGATGCCGTACGCGATGGAACGATTGGACAGGACGCCCGTCACGAGGATGCGTTTGCCGGCGAGAAAGCCCATATTGTGTTTCCTTGTTCGATCTAGAAATTCGGGTGCGATATTAGCCGCGTACGTTCGTGCCGGGAATACGCAATGACGAGCCAATCTTCAAACTGGCGTTTTTGCCTTTCATATTGTTCAAGGCGCGCAGCGCGTCCACGCTGGTGTTGTACTTTTGCGCAATGCCAAACAGCGTGTCGCCGTTCTTGACGCGATGGGTACGTACGTTCGGCTTGTTGCGCGGGTTGCGGTTGGCCGGTACGACGACCACGGCGCGGGTGCGGGACGACGATACCGCCTCGACGGCTTCGCTCGGCGTTTCGAGCGAGGCGAGTTGCACGTTGTTCTTGCCCGGCACCAGCAGCGTCTGCGCTGCGGCAGTGCGTTTCAATCCCGCCACACCGTTCACGCTGCGCAGCACCGATTCGCTCACGCCATGGCGCTGTGCGATGCTGGCGAAGCTTTCGCCTTTTTGCGCACTGTAGACCTTCCAGGTCGACAGCTCGCCTTCGTAGGCTTCGATGTTGGCGTTGAACCGTTCGAGGCGGTCGGCCGGCAGCAGCAATGCCGGCGAATGCTCGCCGCGAATGATCGGACGATTGAACGAGGGATTGAGCGCCTTGAACTCTTCCTCCGGCATTTCGGCCAGCTTGGCCGCCAGCGACACGTCCATGTCCTTGTTCTTGCGGACGGTCACGAAATAGGGCGTGTTGCTGACGGGGGGGAGCGTGACCGCGTATTTCTGCGGATTGGCCAGGATATTTTTGATGGCCTGCAGCTTCGGCACGTAGTTGCGGGTTTCGTCCGGCATGTTGAGCGACAGATAGTCGGTCGCGAGCCCGGCATTGCTGTTCTTGTCCATTGCGCGGCGCACGGAGCCTTCGCCCCAGTTGTAGGACGCCAGCGCCAGATACCAGTCGCCCTGCATGTCGAAAAGATATTCGAGATAGTCGAGGGCAGCGTTGGTGGACGCGACGGGATCGCGGCGCTCGTCGAGCCACCAGTCCTGCTTGAGGTTGAATTGGGTGCCGGTGGCAGGCACGAATTGCCACAGGCCGGCGGCACGGGCGCTGGACAGCGCGGTGGGGTTGTAGGCGCTTTCGACGAAGGGCAGCAACGCCAGTTCGGTCGGCAGACCGCGGCGATTGATCTCTTCGATCACGTAATACAGGTACTTGCCGGCCCGCTGCGTCATGCGGTACATCGACTCGGGATGCGACGCGTAGTAATCGGTCCACTGCTGGGTGAGCGCCGTATCCATATTCGGGATCGCGAAGCCGCGGCGGATCCGTTCCCAGGCATCGGTGGGCGGGTGGGTGAGATCGACCGTGCGCGAGGTGTCGCGAGCGATATAGCGATCGGTGTATCCGGGTTGTTTGACTAGTTTTTCGTCAGGCTTTTGGGGTACCCCCGAGCAACCGGCAAGGGCGGCAAGCAGCAGGGGAATAAAAAGTCTTAGCGCATTCATTGAGGCGTCACTTGAAGTTGTTCTTCCATTCTCGCAAAGCGGCGAATACCTCGACTGGCGCGGCGAGCGGTCTTTCAGCCCACACGGCGGCAGCTTCGGCAACAGTGGCTTGCCGGGTACGCAGGAAAGGATTCGTCTCCCGTTCGCGGCCGATGGAGGTCGGCAGTGTGGGCTCCTGGCGTGCTCGTAACGCCTGCGCATCGGCAAACGTCTTTTTCAAGGCTGAATTGGACGGTTCGACCGCCATTGCCCATCGCAAGTTGGCTAGAGTGTACTCGTGACCGCAAAAAACCTGGGTGTCGGCAGGGAGATTATTGAATTTATCAAGCGAATCAAGCATTTGCGAAGGCGTACCTTCGAAAAGACGGCCGCATCCGCCCGCAAAGAGGGTGTCGCCCGAGAACAGCACGCTCGCGTGTTCTGCCACTTGCCCCGCCAGGGCGATGTGCCCGGCCGTGTGGCCAGGCACGTCCAACACCTGCATCGCCAGGCCCACTTCGGCGATCTCGACCCGATCGCCTTCCTTCAACGGCACGTCGCAACAGGGGAGCCGCTCCGACGCGGGCCCATATACCGTGGCTCTGGTCGCCTGCGACAATTCGAGCGCACCCCCCACGTGATCGTTGTGGTGATGGGTCAGTAGAATGGCGAGCAGACGCAACCCGGTCGACTTCAAATAGGCGGTTACCGGTGCCGCGTCGCCCGGATCTACGACAACGGCGCAGTCGCCTGCGCGGATGAGCCAGATATAGTTATCGGAAAACGCCGGAATCGGCACGATGTGGGCGGCGCGGGCGCTATCCGCATTCGGCACAGGCTTCATACAGAGGGATCCATTGCGTGGCTGAAGAGACGACGCCTATTGTAGAACTGGCCGAATGGCTGGCCACCCCCCCCGGGCAATACGTGCTCGCCTGGGAGCGGGCGCAGTTCGACTGTGCCGTGGCGGACGTGTTCGGCTTTCATGCCGTTCAAGTCGGCCTGGCCGAGATCGATCTGCTGCGCAATAACCGTATGCCGTTCAAAGCCTACGTGGGTGAGGTGATGCCCACGAAGGCGGTGGCGGCAACGTGGCAGGGATGCGCGCTGGCCAATCCGGAGGCGCTGCCGCTGGCTGCGCAAAGCGTGGATCTGCTGATCCTGCCACATGTATTTGAATGCACGGATGAGCCGCATCTGGTGCTGCGCGAGGTCGAACGGGTGCTGATGCCCGAGGGGCGGGTGATCATCTCGGGGTTCAATCCCTGGAGCCTGTGGGGCGCGCGCAACCAGATTCCCGGTATCGACCCGTTCCTGCCGCATCCGCCCTCGGCGCAAGTGTCGCTGCCGCGCTTGAAAGACTGGCTCAAGCTGCTGTCGTTCGAGGTGGATCGCGGCAAATTCGGGTGCTACGCGCCCGCGTGCGAAAGCGAAGTGTGGCTCAACCGGTGGCACTTCATGGAAGGTCTTGGGCAGCGCTGGTGGAGCCTCGCGGGCTCGGTATACGTGGTGTCGGCCGTCAAGCGGGTCAGCGGCATGAAGATCATCGGCCCGGCCTGGAAGAAGCCGCGTCAGAGCGCCCGTGCGGCGGCGGCCGTCGCGCAGGCCCAGGCGGCGCGCAAGAATGCGCTTTAATGGCGCCTTCGTTAAAGATTGAGAGCACGATGACGCAAGAACAATCCGTCGAGATGTGGACCGATGGCGCATGCAAAGGCAACCCGGGATTGGGCGGCTGGGGCGCGTTGCTGATCAGCGGCACGCATGAAAAAACGCTGCATGGCGGTGAGCCGGTGACCACCAACAACCGTATGGAGTTGACGGCGCCGATCGAAGCCTTGCGGGCGCTCACGCGGCCTTGCACGGTCACGATTCATACCGACTCGCAGTATGTGATGAAAGGCATGACCGAGTGGTTGGTCAACTGGAAGAAACGCGGCTGGATGACGGCCGATAAGAAGCCGGTCAAGAATGCCGACCTGTGGAAGGCGCTCGATGAGCAAGTGCAACGTCACCAGGTGTCGTGGCGCTGGGTGCGAGGCCACAATGGCGACGTAAACAATGAGCGCGCCGACGTACTGGCCAATCAGGGCGTGGACGAAGCCCGCAGGATGGCAAAGCAGCCGGCCTGAAAGCAAGCCGGCTAGGTAAGGCGAGCGCGCGCAGAAAAGGACGCAGCGTGCCAAGAGGATGCAGCGCACGCCAAGTGGACTGCGCAAGCGAGAGCACTGCGCAAGCAAAGCACTGTGTAAGCAAGTGGACGCAGCGCAGGCAGGTGGACGCAGCGCAGGCAAGGGGACGCCGCGCAAGCAAGTGGACGCCGCCTGTTCAGGCATGCATCCGATTCTTCGAGAGGGACGGCGTCTCTCAGGCGATGCGGCGGCCGGAGTCGCGGTCGAACAAAAGCGACTTCGATAGATCGACGATGAACGGCATGGGCCGTCCCGGTACCGCTGCTTCGCCTGGATGCACCCGGCAACAGATCTTGGTGTCATTCAACCGAATGCTTACCAGCGTATCGGCTCCGGTGGGCTCGGTGAGATCGACGTCGGCCATCAACTCCGGCAAGTCGGCCCGATGGGCCGTGCGGCGATCCGTGATCTGTTCGGGCCGCACACCCAGCAGCACTGTGCGGCCAAGCCACGCGGCCAGCTCGGACGCGCGATGCGGCAACGTCCACACGATGGCGGGTTGGCCTTTGGGCTGCACACGGCAGGTGACGTCGTCCGCCGCTGCGCCGAGTTCGACCGGGATGAAGTTCATGCCTGGCGAGCCCATGAACGCGGCTACGAAAAGATTGGCTGGCGTGTCATAGATCTCCTGGGGGGCACCGAATTGCTGCACCACGCCGTCGCGCATGACGGCGATACGGTCACCCATCGTCATGGCTTCGATTTGATCGTGCGTAACATACACGATGGTGGCGCCCAGGCGTTGATGCATCTGCTTGATCTCGAGCCGCATCTCGACCCGCAGTTTGGCGTCCAGGTTGGAGAGCGGCTCGTCGAACAAAAAGATCGCCGGATTGCGAGCCAGCGCGCGTCCCATGGCGACGCGCTGACGTTGGCCGCCCGAGAGCTGCGCCGGCTTGCGATCGAGCAAGCTGCCCAGTTGGAGGATATCGGCGACCCGGGCCACCGTGGCGTCGATTTCAGCTTTGGGACGCTTGCGGATCTCCAGACCGAAGGAGATGTTTTTGCGCACGGACATCGAAGGGTAAAGCGCATAGGACTGAAAGACCATGGCGATATCGCGATCTTTCGGTGCAAGTGTGTTGACGCGTGTGTCGCCGATGAAGATGTCGCCGCTCGAAATGGATTCGAGCCCTGCGATCATGTTGAGAAGCGTCGACTTGCCGCAGCCCGAGGGGCCAACCAGGATGAGAAACTGGCCGTCATCGATCTCGATATCGATGCCCTTGAGGATGTCCGGCCCGTGATGATAGGTTTTGCGGACGTTGCGAATGGAAAGCGCGGACATGGTTCAGCCTTTGACGGCACCGGCGGTCAGGCCGCGGACGAAATAACGTCCTGCGACGGCATACACGGCGAGCGTAGGCAGGGCGGCAATGAGCGCCGCCGCCATATCGACGTTGTAGGCTTTGACACCGGTGGTTGTGTTGACGAGGTTATTGAGTGCCACGGTGACGGGCTGGGCTTCACCGCTGGCGAAGACAACGCCGAACAGGAAATCGTTCCAGACCTGCGTGAATTGCCAGATGATGCACACCATGAAAATGGGCGTGGACAACGGCAGCACGATGCGTTGAAAAATGCGCCAGAATCCGGCGCCATCGATGCGCGCCGCGTGAATCAGTTCCGCCGGCAGGGTGACGTAGAAGTTGCGAAAGAACAGGGTGGTGAACGCCAGCCCATAGATGGCGTGCACCATCACCAGCCCGGTCGTGGTGCCGGCAAGTCCGGCGGCGCCCAGCAGCCGGGCCATCGGCAGGATGACGACCTGAAACGGCACGAAGCACCCCACCATCATGGCCGTGAAGATGATGTCGGCGCCCCGGAAGCGCCACAGCGCGAGCACGTATCCATTCAGGGCACCGATCGCCGTGGAGATCAGCACCGCAGGGATCGTCATCCGCAACGAATTGAAGAAGGCGTCGCGCATGCCGCCGCAGCCGGATCCTTCGCAGCGGCCTTGCCATGCGGCCTGCCATGCCGATGTGGTCCAGTCAGAGGGCGGCGTAAGCAGACCGCCGCCATGGATTTCATCCAGCGGCTTGAACGCCGTGACGATCATGACGTACAACGGCACGAGGTAATAGCCCGCCATGGCGATCAGGGCGAGATAGAGCATCCATCGGCCCCAGCGGCGCGGCAGCCGGGGCGCGGATGCGCTGACTGGGTTAGTGTTTGCCGGCACTGCGCGTCTCCAGATACATGAGGGGAACCAGTACGGCGATGACGGTCACAAGCATCATCATGGCGGATGCGGCACCCATGCCGAGCTGACCGCGCGTGAACGAAAACTGGTACATGAAGATGGCGGGAACATCCGTGGAAATGCCGGGCCCGCCGCCCGTGAGCGCCATGACGAGGTCGAAGCTTTTGATGGCGATATGCGCCAGGATCAGGATCACGCTGAAGAAGACGGGTCGCAGGCTGGGAATGACGATGCGCAGATAGATGCGGGGAAGGCTGGCGCCGTCGACCTGCGCAGCCTGGATGATGGCCGTATCCACACCGCGCAGGCCTGCCAGAAACAGGGCCATCGCAAATCCCGACGCTTGCCAGACGCCCGCGATCACCACGGTGTACAAGGCGCGTTCGGGGTCGACCAACCAGTCGAATCTAAAGGTGGTCCAGCCCCAACCCCGCACAAGCGTTTCGATGCCGAGGTCGGGATTGAGCATCCACTTCCACACGGTTCCGGTCACGATGAATGACAGCGCCATTGGGTAGAGGTAAATCGTGCGAAGTGCACCTTCGGCACGAATGCGTTGATCGAGCAGGACGGCGATGAACAGACCCAGGATCACACAGGCGGCCACGAACAGCACGCCGAACACGGCGAGATTGCTCGCGGCCGTCCACCAACGCGCGTTGCCCATGAGACGAACATACTGCTCCAGGCCAACCCAGTCGTTGACCGGGAGAAGGCGCGAACGGGTCATGGAAATCCACGCCGTCCATGCGATGAAGCCGTAGACGAAGATTGCGCATAGCGCCACGCTGGGCGCGAGCACGATGCGCGGCAGCCAGGCGTCGGCCAAGCGCTGCCGCCGGCTGGCGATGGCAAGACGGCGGGTCATGGCTTACGACGCCTTGACGGCAGCTGCCAGCTGCGCAGCAGCCGCTTTGGGGCTGAGATTGGAATGCATGAAACGGCTGACGACGTCCACAATGCCGCCCTCCACGGCAGGCGACATGGCCATCTTGTGCGAGAAGCTCGGAATCAATGTTTGCGCTGACGAAGCTGCCTGCAGATCCGCGGACGATTGCCGGGCGCACGCGTCGAATTGGTCGAGGGCGACATCGATGCGCGCTGGAATCGAACCCTTGTTGAGGTTAAACACGGTTTGAAACTCAGGGCTCATGACCGCCGTGGCCAGATGCGCCTGCGAGGTGCGCGCCTGCGGACTCGTTTGGGTGAACATGGCCAGACTGTCGATGTTGTACGTGAATGCGCCTGCGGTGCCCGGGGCAGGTACGCACAGATAGTCCGTGCCGGCGACTTTACCGGCCGCAGTGAATTCGCCTTTGGCCCAATCGCCCATGAATTGCATGGCCGCCTTGCCGTTCATGACCATTACGGTACCGAGGTTCCAGTCGCGCCCGGGAGAGCCTTTGTCGATGTAGCCCTTGATCCGTTGCAGCGCATCGAAAACGGCGATCATGGTTGGGCCGGAGAGTGTGGCGGCGTCGAGTTCGATGAAGGCTTTGCGATAAAAGTCCACGCCGCCCACCCCCAGCGCCACCGATTCGAACAGCGTTGCATCCTGCATTGGATCGCCGCCGTGCGCGATCGGAAGCACGCCTGCGGCCTTGAGCTTATCGGCCGCTTCGAAGAAGCCCGCCATTGTGGTGGGCACCGTGGCGCCGGCTTGCGCGAACAGCGCAGGATTGACCCAGAGCCAGTTGACGCGATGCACATTGATCGGGGCGGCGACGTAATGCCCCTGGTACTTCATGATCGTCGCGATGGCCGGCGGCAGGACGGCGTCCCACTTGCCATCGGCGGCGATGGCGTCGATATCCGCGAGCACGCCCTCATTGCCCCACTCCTGAATCTGCGGGCCCTTGATTTGAGCGGCCGTGGGCGGCTGACCCGAGACGACACGCGTCTTGAGTGCCGTCAGCGCGTTATCGCCGCCGCCGCCCGCCACGGCGTAGTCCTTCCAGGTATCGCCTTGCGCGGTGATCATGTCACGCAGCGCCTGCGCGGCGCGGGCTTCGCCGCCCGAGGTCCACCAATGCAGCACTTCGACTTCACCCGCATGGGCAGGCGTTGCAGCGGCGACGGCGACTACCGCCATGGCGGCTGCGGTCAATGCGCTGAGACGCAGCCTGGTCGCGACGGGGCGTCTGAAGCCTGGCTGTGTGGCCTGGGTTGCGGCGGCCTTGCGGAAGGAGGACTTGCGGAAGGAGGAGTTGACGTTTGCGCGAACCATATCGATGTCTCCGATGGGGGGCCGGTGTGCGGCCGCGTGTGACGAACGTGGGTCGGTGAAGGGACCCCGGTGAGCCAGGAAAGTGAGTCATTACAGGGGCTATTGCGGCCCCCCACAATCCGGATTCCGTCCTATTTATCTAGCTTCGCGTGGTCGCGTCATGGGTAAAGAGTCGAACACGCCGACCTTCGCAGACGTACTCAATCGAAAGCGCAACAACGCCGTTTTTCCAGTGCGGTACTCTTGATGCGGCGCCGCGCGGTTGATCGCGCAGCCGTTGGATCATTCCGTTTGAAGAGGTCGTTGGCATGGTGTTGGACTCCGCAGAAACGTATCCCCGGTTGCTTGGCGATGTAGGCGGCACGAATGCGCGCTTCGCGCTCGAGACGGGGCCGCACGAGGTCGCGCAGGTCGCCGTGCTCTCGACCCGCGATTACCCGTCGCTCGAGGCGGCGATGCGCGCCTATCTCGAACGCTGCGGCGAGCTGGGCGCGCAGGTGCGCCATGCGGCGGTGGGCATCGCCAATCCTATCTATCGCGATCATGTGCAGATGACCAACCATTCGTGGCATTTCTCGATTGCCGCGATGCGCCGCGCACTTGGCCTCACCACGTTTCTGGTCATCAACGATTTCACTGCGCTGGCCTATGCGCTGCCGCAACTGCCGCAGGGCGATCTCGAACAGATCGGTGGCGGTTCGGTGGAGCACCGGTCGCCGCGCGTATTGGTTGGGGCGGGTACGGGGTTGGGTGTATCGGGCCTGATCCCGTCAGGCAATGGATGGGTGGCGCTGGCGGGAGAGGGCGGGCACGTGAGCTTTGCGCCGGTCGACGACGAGCAGGTGGCGCTCTGGGCCTTTGCGCGCGAGCGGTACGGACGGGTGTCGGCCGAGCGGCTCTTGTCCGGCGCGGGCCTGGAGCTTATTTATGAATTCCTGCGCAGCCGTGCGCCCGCGGATGCCGGACCGCTCAAGCGCAGCGCGCCCGAAATCACGGCCGGCGCGCTCGATGGCGACGAATCGTTGAGCGCGCATGCGGTGGATCTCTTTTGCGGGTTGCTCGGCACCGTAGCGTCCGATCTGGCGCTGGTGCTGGGCGCGCGCGGCGGGGTCTACATCGGCGGCGGGATCATTCCCCGTCTGGGGCCTGTGTTTGCCCGCTCGCCGTTTCGCCAGCGCTTCGAAGACAAAGGGCGTTTTGCCGAATATCTGGCGGGCGTGCCCACCTTCGTGATTCGAACCTCGCTACCGGCGCTGGGCGGCTTGTCGGCCGCGTTGTCGCACCATTTGACCGAAGCGCCGCTGGCACAGCCGCCCGATAACGACGCCGTCGAGGGTGGAACGGCAGAATAACCGCGACGACTGCGGGTTAATACGCCGCGCGCCGGGGGCGAAGCGATGCTACATTCTTCGAGCTTCTGCCGCTCGGCGGCAAGCCGCGCCTGGCGCGCCGGACACCCCCTTTTCTGACGCTGCGACGGCGATGGCGCGGCGGTGCGTGGCATGAATAAAGTTGCATTGACTTCTCTGATCGTGGCGGCGGTGGCCGTGGGTGTTGTGGCCGGCGTCTATGCGCCGCGCTGGCTGTCCAATGGCGCGCCTGCAGCGGGCACAGCCACTTCTCCCAAAAATGCGGCGCCGGCCCGCAAGGTGGAACCCACACGCGTGGCGCTGGCTGATGTGGCCGCGGTGGATTTCACGCGTGGTATTTCAGCGGTGGGCAGCTTGCGATCCGATGAAGCCGTCGTGCTGCGGCCAGAGGTCGCCGGCCGAATTCGCGCGATCCGCTTCAAGGAAGGTCAGCCGGTCGTGCGCGATGACGTGCTGGTACAACTTGACGACGCGATCCCGCGTGCTGAGCTCGCCCAGGCGCGCGCCAATCTCAGTCTGGCGCAAAGCCAGTATCGCCGCGCGTCCGAATTGCAGGGGCGCGGGTTCGTGAGCCAGCAGGCGCGGGACGAGGCGGGCAGCACGCTGAAGGTGCAGGAAGCGGCGGCCGCGCTGGCGCAGGCCAAGCTCGATAAGTTGACGATCCGCGCACCGTTCTCGGGGGTGGCCGGATTGCGCAGCGTCTCGGAAGGCGATTTTGTGGACGCGGGCCAGGACCTGGCGCCGCTCGAAGCGATCGATCCGCTGAAAGTCGATTTTCGCGTGCCGGAAATGTATCTGAGCCGGGTGCAGACCGGGCAGACCTTGTCGGTACGACTGGACGCCTTGCCCGGCGAATTGCGTGAAGGCAAGGTCTATGCGATCAGTCCGCTCGTCGATGCGGGCGGGCGCTCGATTCTTTTGCGGGCGATCGTACCCAATGCCGATCGGCGTCTGCGGCCCGGCATGTTCGCCCGCGTGCAGTTGACCTTCAGCCAGGACCGCGCCAATGTGGTTCCCGAGGCGGCCCTGTCGCCGTCGGGCGATTCGCAATACGTATTCGTGGTGCGGGATGGCGTGGCGCACCGGGTGGAAGTCGCCATCGGCGAACGGCGCGACGGTCGGGTCGAAGTGATCAGCGGCGTCACCGCCGGCGATCGCGTGGTGGTGTCGGGTTTGCAGCGGGTGATCGACGGCGGCCCCGTGGTCGACGCCGGCCCGGGCGCCTGAGGGGCACGGCATGGTTCTCTCCGATCTCTGCATCCGCCGCCCGGTGTTCGCATCCGTGCTTTCGCTGATCATCGTGCTGATCGGTCTGATCTCTTACTCGCGCCTCACGGTGCGTGAATACCCGCGGATCGACGAACCTGTGGTGTCGGTCGACACCACGTATAAGGGCGCATCGCCGGAGGTGATCGAGTCGCAGGTGACCAAGCCGCTCGAAGATCAGTTGGCGGGGATCGAAGGCGTGAACGTGATGACCTCGCGCAGCCGCTCCGAGCGCAGCCTGATCAACATCACATTCAATCTGTCGCGCGATCCGGATGCGGCGGCAGCCGAAGTACGCGACAAGGTTTCGCGCGCGCGGCGCTTTCTGCCCGACGAAATCGACGAGCCCATCATCGCCAAGGTCGAGGCCGATTCGCAGCCGATCATTTACATCGCGGTCGAGTCGGGCAATTACTCGGTGATCCAGACCTCGGATTACATCAATCGCTATATCAAGACGCGTCTGTCGGTACTGCCGGGGGCGGCCGAGGTGCGGGTGTTCGGCGAACGGCTGCCGTCCATGCGGGTGTATGTCGACCGCGACAAGCTGGCCGCCTATGCGCTTACGGTGCAGGACGTCGAGACTGCGCTGGCCAACCAGAACGTGGAAATTCCCGCTGGACGGATCGAATCGCAGGCGCGCGAGTTTTCGGTGGTCTCGTCCACCGATCTGCAGACGCCGGCGCAGTTCGAGAGCGTGATCGTGGCCAATGTGCGGGGTTATCCTGTGCGGCTGCGCGACGTGGCCCGCGTCGAGGTGGCGGCCAATACCGACCGCATCGTGTCGCGCTTCAATGGCCGGCCCGCCATCAATATCGGTATCACCCGCCAATCCGTTGCCAACCCGCTGGATCTGTCGCAAGCCGCTCGCGTGGAAGTCGAGCGGATCAACGAGACCCTGCCCACCGGCATGAAGCTCACCATCGCTTACGACACCTCGGTTTTCATCGAGAAATCGATCGAGTCGGTGTATCACACCATTCTCGAAGCCATCGTGCTGGTGGTGCTGGTGATTTTCTTCTTCCTGCGAAATCTGCGCGCCAGCATCATTCCCATTGTCACCATTCCGGTGTCTCTGGTGGGGGCCTGCGCGCTGATGTACATGTTCGGATTTTCGATCAACACCCTCACATTGCTGGCCATGGTGCTGGCGATCGGTCTGGTGGTGGACGACGCGATCGTCGTATTGGAGAACATCTATCGGCATGTCGAGGACGGTATGCCGCGGCGCGAAGCGGCGCTGCGCGGATCGAAGGAGATCGGGTTTGCCGTGGTGGCAATGACGCTCACGCTGGTTACGGTGTATGCGCCGCTGGCATTCGCCACCGGCCGCACCGGGCGCCTCTTCATCGAGTTCGCGCTTGCGCTGGCCGGCGCCGTGGTCGTGTCGGGCTTTGTGGCCCTCACGCTCACACCGATGATGTGCTCGGTGATGCTGCGGCATCAGAAAGGTCACAACCGCGCCTATACGATGATCGAGAATGGGCTCGATGCATTGGGCCGGGGGTATGGGCGGGCGCTGGGCCTGGCGCTGCGGCACCGCATGATCGTGATCGTGCTGGGGCTGCTGGTGGCGGCAAGCAGTGGCGTGCTGTTCAAGGTGGTCAAGAGCGAACTGGCGCCGATCGAGGATCGGGGCGTGGTGTTCGGGGTGGTAACGGCGCCGGAGGGTGCCACCGTGGCCTACACCGAGCAAAGCATGGCTGCGATCGAAAAGTTGTACGCCAGCATCGAAGAAGCCAGTGGTAATCAGGTCACCATCGGATTTCCCACGGTGACCGACGGCACTGCCATCTTGCGTTTGAAACCTTGGGAAGAGCGTTCGCGCAAACAACAGGAAATCACGCAGTTTCTGCAGCCCAGGTTTGCCGCATTGCCTGGCGTACGGGCTACGCCCACCAATCCGCCGTCGTTGGGCCAGCGCACGCGCTCGCGGCCGATCGAGTTCATCATCATGAGCCAGGCCCCGTATGCCGAGCTCTCCAAGATGGTGGATGGCTACGTGGCGGCATTGGCGGATTACCCGGGCCTGGTCAATATCGAAACCGACTTGCGCCTGAATACGCCCGAGCTGCGCATCAGGGTGGATCGAGACAAGATGGCGGACGTGGGCGCCAACGTGGCTACCGTGGGCCGCACGCTCGAGTCGATGCTGGGTGGGCGTCAGGTCACGCGCTACAAGGACGGGGGCGAACAATACGATGTGATCGTGCAGGTGACGCCACGCGATCGTGCGAATACGCGCGATATCGCCGGCATCTATGTGCGCGCGCGTGACGGCAGCATGGTGCAGCTCGATAATCTGCTGACGGTGGAAGAGGGCGTGTCGCCGCAGTCGCTCAATCACTTCAATCGTCTGCGTGCGGTCAAGATCGAGGCCGTGGTGGGGCCAGGCTATGCCTTGGGCGAGGTGCTCGATCACATGAACGCGGTGGCGCGCGAAACCTTGCCCAATACCGTGATCACCGATCTGGATGGCCAGTCGCGCGAGTATCGCGATTCCGCGGCAAGCATCTATCTGGTTTTCGGGATGGCTCTGGCATTCATCTATCTGGTACTGGCGGCGCAGTTCGAGAGCTGGCGCAATCCGTTCATCATCATGCTGTCGGTACCGCTTTCGATGACCGGTGCGATGCTGGCGTTGTGGCTGTCGGGCGGCACCTTGTCGATCTATAGCCAGATCGGATTGATCACGCTGGTGGGGCTGATTACGAAGCACGGCATTCTGATCGTCGAATTCGCCAACCAATTGCGGGACGAAGGGGTGGAGCGCCTGGAGGCGGTGACACGCGCCAGCATCATGCGATTGCGCCCGATTTTGATGACGACCGGCGCCATGGTGCTGGGCACCGTGCCTCTGGCGTTGGCCACCGGTGCCGGCGCCGAGTCGCGTCAGCAAATCGGCTGGGTGCTGGTAGGCGGGCTATCACTGGGTACACTATTGACCTTGTTCGTCGTGCCGGTTGCGTATTCGTTGATCGCCTCGGACCGCCCTGAGCGGATTCCCGCGGCTGAATCGCCGCCCGTACGGCCCGCCGACGCCACATCGCACTAAGCGAGGTGCGCTCGGGCGGCGACTTTTTTTGCAGGACACTCATGCGTCAGATCATTCTCGATACCGAAACGACCGGTCTCGAACCCAGCCAAGGCCATCGCGTCATCGAAATCGGGTGCGTCGAAGTCGTCAACCGCACGTTGACGGGCCGCAACCTGCATCTGTATCTCAAGCCGGATCGCGACAGCGATCCCGAGGCGTTGGCGGTGCACGGCCTGACGACTGCATTTCTGGCAGACAAACCGAAGTTCGAAGCGATTGCCGACGAGTTTCTGGCCTTTGTGGCCGATGCCGAACTCATCATCCACAACGCGGCGTTCGATACCAAATTCCTGAATGCCGAGCTGGCACGGATGGGGCGCGGCACACTGGATAAGCACTGCGGCAAGATTACCGATTCGCTGATGCATGCGCGTCTGTTGCATCCGGGCAAGCGCAATTCGCTCGACTCGCTGTGCGATCGTTACGGCATTTCCAATGCCCATCGCACGCTGCACGGGGCGTTGCTCGACTCGGAGTTGTTGGCGGAAGTATGGCTGGCAATGACGCGCGGTCAGGATGCGTTGCTGATCGAGCCGGAGGAGACGCCCGCGGGCGGCGCAGGGGATCTGGTGGTCGGCGGCTTCGATGCCTCCGTGCTGCGCGTGGTGACGGCCTCGGCGCACGAGGCGGCTGCTCATGATGCCTACCTGAAGGACCTGGACAAAGCGGCCGGTGGCAACTGCCTGTGGCGCACGATTGAGCCCCGGGTGGAAGCGGTGGAAGCGGTGGAATCGGTTCCGGCGTAGTGCAAAGGCGCTGTGGATAAATTTGTTCGCGGTGCTTCCCATTTTAGAAATTTTCGTGCTAGAATCTTTGTCTCTTTGGGCGGTTAGCTCAGTGGTAGAGCACTGCCTTCACACGGCAGGGGTCACAAGTTCGAAACTTGTACCGCCCACCAAAGAGCCTGATATGTTGAAAAAGCCAACCTTCGCGGTTGGCTTTTTTGTTTGCGCTTGGCCTTTGCGGTTGGCCTTTGCAGTTGGCTTTGTCGTTTGCGGTCAACCCTTGCGCGCGATTAACCCTCCTACGCGTTGATCCTCCAACGCGGTCCGCTCTTATGCGCGGTGACCTTCTTCGTGCGGTTAACCCCGCAGTTGCCCCCGCAGTTAATCCTTGTATGCGGCCGAATCGACTGCACGCTGCGTGCGGCAGGTCGTGCGGGCAGGCTGCTGCCGTCACGCTGCCAAGGCCGCCGCATTCGTCGGTGCCAGCGCCACGGGCTCGCCGTCATAAACTCGCCCGAATCGGTTGGCCAGGAAATCCTTGAGCACGATCGTTTCCTGCCCGATGAATCCCGACTGCGGCAGGGTGCCGTTGGCTACCAGGTCCAGTGCGGCGCAGATGCCGCATGCCGTGGTGAGCTGGATCGCCGAGAGGCGATGGCCGTCCACATCCGCGCCCAAAATGCTGGCCTTGAACACGGTTTCGCTGAATCGACTCCCCAGATGACCGCTGGCGCTGGCGACGATTACGATGACGTCGTCATCCGTGGCGGGCAGAGCGTGTTCAAACATCTCCAGTAGCAGTTCGCGGCGGTCACGCAAGCGCAGGTCGTTCAACAGCAGCTTCAGGATGGCGCAGTGCCCGGGATAGCGGATGGATTTGTAATCCACGCTGCGCACCTGGCCCAGCAGCGTATCCGGTAGCGTGCCCAGCCCGCCCGACGTGTTGAAGGCTTCGTACTCAACGCCGTCGAGCACAAACGTCTCGAGCCCCTCCAGCGCCAGCACCTGCGTTTTTTCGCCCTCGACGATGGCTTCGCAGGGATTGCAATATTCGTTGATCAGTCCTTCGGTGCTCCACGTGAGGTTGTAGCGCAGCGCGTTCATCGGAAACCGTGGCAGGGCGCCGACACGCATTTTGACGTCGAGCACGCGATCGAAACGGCGCGCCAGGTCGTTGCCCACGATGCCGATAAAGCCTGGCGCCAGGCCGCATTGCGGCATCAGCACGTGTGAGGCTTCGTCGCTCAATTGGCGGATGGCCTGCGTGTTTTCGACGTCTTCGGTGAGGTCGAAGTAGTGCACACCGCGCTGAGCGCATTGGCGCGCGATGGCGTAGGCAAATTGAAATGGCAAAGCGTTGAGCACGGCGTCCTGCCCATCGATGGCGCGTGCGGCGTCGTCGATGGAGTCAAGCAGCAGCGTGTCGCATCCCAAGGCCGCCACATGCTGGAGGCGGGCGGCGTCGCGATCGGCGACGCGCACGTGATAATCCCCCGTGCGGTGCAAAAGCAGCGCAATGGCAAAGCCGATTTTTCCCGCGCCGAGCACGGTCACGTGGCGTACGGTGGCAGACATGTTTTTCCCCTTGAGTTGGTCACACGGCACGCGCTTCGGCATGGCCTTACTGGTGCGCCCGCGTTTACGATTTTTTTATGCTAACGGGAGATGTCGTCAATGTTTAGCTGCAAAAAAGTCGAAGTGTTGGTATCTTTGGTCGAAACGACGATATAAACGGACGATACCGATGATCGACGCACTCGATGCCACCGACCGGCACTTGCTCAGCCTCCTGCAAGCCAATGCGCGTGAGCCCGTGGCCACGCTCGCCCGCCAGTTGGGATTGGCGCGCACTACGGTAGTCGCGCGCATCGCGCGGCTGGAGCGCACGGGCGTGATTGCGGGATATGGGGTGCGACTGGGGCGCGCCATGGAGGCCGCCTCGGTGCGGGCATATTGCTCGATCAATGTGGGTGCCAAAACCGGCGTCGCCGTGATGAATGCGCTCAAGCGGCTGCCAGAGATCGAAGAGGTGTCGGCGGTAAGCGGCGCCTTCGACTATCTGGTGTTGTTGCGGTGCGCGGACACCGAGCAACTGGATGCCTTGCTGGATCATATCGGCATGATCGACGGCGTGAACCACACGCAGACGTCGGTGGTGTTGAGCCGCAAGCTGGATCGGCGTGCGGCGGTGGCGTAATGTTCCCCGCTGCCTGCTGCCGTTGGACCTCGCGCGCTGCATGTGCCGCGCGTGTTTTCAATCAGGACGACGCCACATCAGATGCGGACACCCGTTGTGTTGGTGGTCAGGATGTCTTCTGCGAGATGTCTGCTTGCGGCGTGACAGCAGGCGTACCGTGGCCCTCGAGACTTTCTGCGCTTCTCACATTGCCGTCGTTGTCGTGGCGAACGATGGAGCGGCGCAGGTTGCGCCAACTTGCCAACCGGCGGGGCGGCACGTCTGCAAATTTGGCGAGCTCGAAAACCGTGCTGTTCGCAGGCGTCTCGTTGCGGTCGTCTTCATCCCTTTGCCGCATCCAGCGAAAGGGCGCGACCAGAAGCATCACGACGAGGATGACGGCGACGACGGCGGCGTAGATGCCCAGCAGTTCAACGTCATTCAGGTCCTCGTTTGGCGAGACGACGTGGTGCCACGCATAAAACGCGATGCCCAGGCAGAAGAAAATGAAGAGAAATGGCCGCACGACGTGCAGCCACGCGTACATCAGATACGCGCTGTGCGCAGGCTTGTTCTCACGAAAGGCTTGCAGCGGAACGCGGGCCGCGTCCACGATGGGTGCTTCAGTGGGCTCCGCCCAACCGTGCGCGCGCTCGGGCGGCACGTTGATGCGCTGGCCGCCACCGTATTTTTTATTCAGGGGTTGCCGCAGTGGCAGGGTCTGGTTTGGCATCGATTGCTCCTCTGTCCGGGCTGTTCCACGTCGCGCGCTTGCCGCGTCGACGCATCAGGGTGATGGGGATGGCCAGCACCGTTGTAATCATGCTGATCGTCCAGAATGCGAAGGGGTACCAGATCGTCCAGACGAAGTAGCGCAGCACATCCTTGTCGTAGTGGCGGTCGATCCACAGGCTGACCAGCATCTGCAGCATGCAGGTGATGCCGAGCAGCACGCCGTGCCATTGTGGCCAGAAGCCCACCGCATGCCACTCGCTGGGAACGAACTGACGAATCAGTACGATGATGAGCACAAAGAGCATGGCGTAGGCCCATAGCACGCTGGCCAGATACTCGATGAAGATCGGCCACATTTTGAAGTGCCGCGGTTTGATGAGTTCACCGCTGTGACGGATCAACGTCTGGATGCCCCCCGTGGCCCAACGCTGCCGCTGGCGATACAGGCCGCGGATCGTTTCGGGCATCAGGATCCAGCACAGGGCGCGCGGTTCGAAGCGCAAGCGCCAACCGCCCAATTGCAGCTTCCAACTGATGTCGATGTCTTCGGTGAGCACGTCGAGGCTCCAGAAGCCGGTGTCGAGCAGCGCCTTGCGGCGAAACATCGCCATCACGCCCGATACCGTAAACAGCCGGCCGAGCAACTGCTGCGAGCGCTTGATCAGCCCGATGGTGGACGAGAATTCGCCCACCTGCATGCGACCGAGCAGCGTAGTGCGCGTGCGGATGCGGGGGTTGCCGGTGACGGCGCCCACAGTGCTGGAGCGCAATAGCGGGCCCAGCATCCAGGCGATCGCATCGGGGTCGACCAGCGCGTCGCCGTCCACACCCAGGATGAACTCGCCATTGGCCATCAGCACCGCGGTGTTCAGGCCGACCGCCTTGCCCTGATTGTGTTGGTGGTGCACCACGCGCAAGTTGGTGTACTCGAGCGCCAGATGATCGAGGATGGCACCCGTGCCGTCCGTACTGCCGTCGTTGACCGCAATGACTTCGAAGTTGGGATAGCGAGTGCGCATCAGTTGTTCGATCACGTCGCGCACGCAGTTCTCTTCGTTGTAGCAAGGGGCCACCACGCTGACCAACGGCGTGGCGGGCAGGAGCGGCAAGGGATCGACGGCCAGATGGCGCTGGCGCTCGAAGACCAGGGCATAGGCGATCCCTCCGCCAATCCACACGTAGGCCATCAGAAAGGGGTAATAGAAAACGTAGTCGAACACCAGCTGGACGAAGGTTTCTCCGAAGAAATCGTGGTTCATCGGGGCTGCACCTTCACGGGAGCGGTGCCATCGATCGGGGCGGGCTCCACGTCAACGATGGGCGGCACGTCCTTCGGCGCGGCCAGGGCGGGCGGGGTGTCCAACCCATCGCTCTCGCCTTGCAACGTGGCACGCACCGATAACGCGCGCCGCACCGTTGCCAGGCTCGGTTGATCATTGAGGAAGTCATCGGGGTAGTACGCCAGATGACGGGCACCCATGCGATGCAGAAGCGACCATTGCTCGGTGAGCGTGGCGTCGGGTACAGGTGTGCCGGTGCGCCAGTCGCGGGCTTGCAGTTCGAAGATCGTGCGCGCCAGGCCATCCGGGGTGGCGGCGACCTTGCGGACCATATCGGCGAGCCACGCCTGCGGGTCGTCAACTTCTTCCATGTATGGCATGGCCATGACCGCGGTGTAGTCGTAAGCGGCGAGCGACTGCGCATAATTTTGTGCGAACCAGGCTTCCGACTCGGGCTGCATCACCGGTCGTGCATACAGGTTGCGGGCCGTGAGCGCGCGTGGGCGCCAGCGATGCACGCGCTCGGCGAGCTCGAGCGTAAAGTCGGTGAGGAAGCGTGTCTTGCCGGCCTGCCACTGCGCATCGAGCGCGGGATCGGCGCGAATGGCGTCGATGTCTGCGGGCAGTCCCCAAGCGGCGTAGGTGCGCAGGGCGGCGGGGCTGGCGTCTTCATCGTCGCCCAGCATCGCATCGTCGTGAAAAAGGATGCCGGCAAAGTTCGTGTGGCGCGCCAGATCTTCATAGATATCGCCCACCACCCGCCGCACATCGGCGTCGAAGGGCGTCAGCCGGTGATAGCGCATGCCGCCCGCAGCGGGATGGGGCGCGGCCGCAGGGATGGCGGCTCGACCGGCGTGCGTGACGACGCGTTGGGACGTGGCGGCACCTGCAGGCAGATGAAATGCGGTGACGGGCATCCAGGCATAGACCTGCACCCCGGTGCGGGTGCGCAACTGCCACGCGACGCGATTGAACAGGTCGGCGCGCATGGGCATGTGCCGGCTCGGAAAATACAATGCGTCCGCAGCGCCATCGCCGTCCGGGTCAGCGAAGGCTTGCAGGAACACGGTACTCGGCCCGATGGCCAATACGCGTTCGAGCAATGCCGATAGATTGGCCTCCTGCTGAACGGGATCCGCGTCGTACAGATAATCGAGATCGACGTGCATGGCGCGGTTCAGCGGATACAGGCTGCCCTGGCCTGCCGGGGCGCGCAGCAGGGTGTAGTCGGGCACCGTCATGTCGTAGGTCGCCAGGCCTCGACGAATCTCGTTGAGTGCGACGCGCGCGGTGTTTGGACCTTCGTCCAACGTCATCGTGATCGGCATGCCGGCCCGCTCGGCCGCCGCGAGTGCGGGCTGCGTGTATGCGCCATAGGGCCAGACCATCGCGCGTACCGGGCGGCCGGTGTGCTGCTCGATCAGGGCACGGCTGCGGCGCAGGTCGGCTTCGATGCGTGCCGCATAAGCGCCATCGGTTTCGTAGCGGCCCGAAGCCGCGTCGTACAACAAGGTGGCGGCCGCCGGTTGCTGGTTGCCCTGTGGATTGCCCGGTGCGCCGGCGTGCAGGGCGTGGCTGTGACTGGCGAACTCCACCAGGCCCGATTGCGCCATCTCGCGCGCCTGCGCCCACGTTATGAAATTCTCGCGCATGGGCGGCGTAAGGGTGCGGTAGGCGAGCACCGGTTGGCCGGCCGGCACTTGCATCCATTCGGTGACCAGCGCCATGACGGCGGGATAACCGAAGCGTTTGAGCAACGGAAAAACTTTGGTGTAGGCGCTGGCATAGCCGTCATCGAACGTGAGCAGCACCGCTCGTGGGGGCAGCGGCTTGCCCCCGGCGCGCGCATCGACGATCTGCTGCAGGCTGATCACATTGTGGTTCGAGAAGCGCAGCCACGAGAAGAAGTCGGCGAGCGTGGTTTCGTCCACAGCCGACGGTTCAGGCGCGGTCACGAAGGTGGCGCGGACGTTTTCACGCACGTCGTGCAATGCTATTGCGCGAAACGTGACGCCGTCGTCTACGTCGGGAGCGGGCAGGGGCTGCGCCGTAGCGGCCCCGGTGAGGGCAAAGGCCAGGGCCGCGCCCCACGCACTGCGCCGCAACCGCATCGCCACGAGCGCCAGGCAGCTCAAAAACGTCGAGGACTGTGCCTGGGTTCGAGCCGAGGGTTGTGCCAGTGTCCGCGCCAAAGCGTTTTTCAAAAACAACGTCATCTTCATTGCAGCGGCACTGAAAGAGTCAGGAAGATCTCGTGGCGTTTTTCATTGACGCCGTCGTAAGGGTGGCCCGAGATACCGATGCCGTAGCGCACTTGTACGGTTTGCCCGATGTCCCATTCGTGGGCATAGCGCAGCGACCAGAGTGGATCGGTACCGAAGCCCGATTGGCGATAGCCGCCACCGCTGGCCTCTACAGCCTGTACAAGCCGCCGATCGTCGCGCTTCCACGTGAGGTATTGGGCGCGGACGGCCAGTTCGGCGGCGCTTTCGCGTGCGGGGCTGAAGTACGGCGTGTCGCGTTCGCGGTTTCCGCCGGTTTCGGCAGACAGCGTGGTCTGCACTTGCACGCGTGGGCCGGTGATCCAGCGTTCGCGCCAATTCACACCGATGGCCTGGCGCAGGTTGCCGTCGCTGAAATCCATGTGCCGATATTGCAGGCCAAAGCGGCGCGATTCGTTGACCACGTACCCCACGCCGAATTCGGCCTCGCGCGCGCCAATACCGGCGCGACGGGCGCGCCACGGCGTATTGGCGCTGTTGGTGTCCAGGCCTGCAGAAAGGCGCCACTGGTCGCCGGCGCGGTACGCGCCAGTCAACGCCATGCCGTTGCGATGTGCACCGGCATCCCCGCCGGCGTGATGCGCTTCGCCGCTTAGATCCCAGCGGCCCTGGGTCCATTGCATCCCCAGTCCGCTACGCGAAAGCCGCGCCTGATCCGGATCGATATCGGCACGCGAATAGATCTGGTGCGCGAAGAGGCGCCACTGATCGTTGATGAGCGGCGAGGTCAGCCGCGTATCCGTTTGCCATTCGCGATTGGCCAGCGCGCCACCGTCGCGCGCGAAACCGGCGTCCACATCCAGCCGCGCGGCGCGCAGCGCACGGTATTCCCGCACCACGTTGCGCGTGGCGATCGATTCGTGCGCTTCGTCCTGCAGATCTTCCGTCACTTCGCGGGCGCGGCGCAACTCGCCTGCGCCCGACAACGCAGTGGCGTAGCCGGCGCGTGCGCCCAGATCGTCCGGATGATCGGTGAGCAGCGCTTCGTAATGCGCGACAGCGGCCTCGGGCCGTTCACGCAATCGCGACGTTTCGGCCTGGCCGGCGCGAAAGGCAGCATTCATCGGCGCCATCGATGAAAGCGCGTCGAAACTGCGCGCGGCCTGCGCGGGGTGGTCGGTATAGAGTTGTGTGAGTGCACGCAGATGCCGCACGTCGCTGTATTCAGGGTTGGGGCGGCCGCGCTCGGGTGTAAGTCGAAGCAAGGCCGGAGTTGCCGCTTCGAGGTGGGCAATGAGCGCTTCGGCCTGCTCGAAGCGCGCGGTGTCGATATAGGCATACACCAGCCCCACATGCGTATCGCTGGGCACCGGCAAATCGCGTCCGCCCGCGGCGACGGCCGCTTCGTAAAGCGGAACGGCCAGATCCGAGCGGCGCAACTGCTGGTAGGCGCCCGCAACCGTAGACAGCGCATAGTAGGGCGGCGTGATCCCTTGCGCGTGCATCGCTCGGTAGCCCTCGATGATTTCCTGGAAGCGACCGCGTTCTGACAGCACTGTCCAATAGTCATAGGTGAGGCGCAATTCGAGATCGCGCCATTGCTCGGCGTTGGGGTCTCTCTTCTGACGCGCTCGGGCGCCGGCGGCGCTGGCCGCGGCAATCTCGACGGGGAACTGGGGCGTGAGCTGGTCCAGCGCCGCGTAGCGCGGCGCGCCGCGTCCTTTCATCTGATCGCGTTCGGCGATGGCCCAACGCAATTGCTGTCCCAATGCTTCCTGCCGAAAGGTCGCCAATTCGAGCGTGGAAAACAGATCTCCGCGAGCTTGCTCCGCTGCCTGGGCATCGGCGGCCGCAGCAGACGGCGCGCTCACCTCGGCCGTGAGGAATTGCCCTTCCCGCGCGGCATACCGGTGATCAGGATCCAACTGTGTGAGCGAGACGTAGGCACCGAGCGCTTGGAGTGGCTGCTCGCGCGCTTCGGCCAACGCACCGCGCGCTTCGAGCAGTGCAATCCGCTGGTCTACAGACGGCTCGGTCCACATTGCCGCCGTAGCGTCGAGTGTGCGCTCCGCGTCTGCGTAACGGTGCGTGTCGGCCAGCCACAGGGCTTCGAATATTTTGGGCCGCCAGGCATCGGGCTGCATGCGCCGCATGTGCGCGGCGATCCGGCCTTGCAGGCTACGGTCCGGCGCGGTGCGCGCGGCCTGGTACGCCGGGACGAGCGCATAGTCGAGGAGTTCGTCAGGGCGGGCAGCCCAGCGCAGCACGGTGTTCACTTGCTTCGCTTGCCAGGCGATGACGACGCCGTCCGACATCAGGCGGCGGCGCGCCTGCCGGTCGGCTGGGCGTATTGCCCACGCCGAGAGCTGCGCCAGCGCCGTGTCGCGATCGATGTCATTGCGCCTCAGACGTTCGATCAGGTGGTCGTGCGCTGCGGCCGAGTAGCCGGATGACGGGAGCGGCGCAGCAGAAACGAGGGACGTGGGCGCAATGCGTTCCCGATCGCTTGCGTTCGTGGGCTCGGCGGCGGCTGCTGTACTTGCTGCAAGTAATGTGGCCAATGCCGACAGCGTTGCCGGCACGCCGTGCAAACGCAGGCGCCGTTTGCCGGAGGTGGAGGCCGGCGGCGCGGTGAGGCCCGACGGGAGGGGCGCAGGCACCACGGGCACAGTGGGGCGCGTAATGGAACAACGACGAAAGGCAAGAAACGGCACGGGATCCAGATCGGGCGGAAGTGCGGCGTTCGTCCGCGGCTCCATGCGCCCTGCGCTGCGTTATAGGGGACATAGCAGTATCAAGAGATTCGGCAAATTTGCACGTCGCAGGCGTAACCAAATCGCTGTCACGAATTGTGTGGATTCGGATGAAATTTGGCCGCATCGAGCAAGCCACTATCCGTCATCTAATGCTTTCGGATAGGCCCTCGATGACGCCTTGAAATGTTAAGTTTCATTGGACGGGTGAATGTGGACGCATTTATCAACAATATTCTCGATTTATTGCGATAGATCTCGATTTCGAGGGAAGGTTGCGCCGACTTGTTGTCCGTGCAGAGATCTATGGTCTGATGGAGCAGGCTGCGGGAGCACAACGCGGACCTTTACACGGGGGACATCACCATGACGCAATACAACGGTCGGCGCATCTTGATCACAGGCGGCACGGGCTTTATCGGCAAGGCGCTCGTGAAGCAGTTGCTGGCGGCAGGCGACCGCATTACGGTGTTGACGAGGCGGCCGCGGCAGGCCAGTACGAGCCTGGGGGGCGCCGTGCGATGCATCGAAACGCTGGCACGGTTGCCGGCCGAAGACGGGTTCGATGTGGTCATCAATCTGGCTGGCGCGCCCGTTGTTGGCCCACCTTGGTCCAGGCGTCGCAAATCGGTGCTGATGCACAGTCGCGTCGGCACGACCCGCGCGTTGATCGAGTGGCTGGGGCGCACCGCGAAAAAGCCCACCGTGTGGGTTCAGGCGTCGGCCATCGGCGTCTATGGCGTGCGGGATCCCGAAGAAGTGCTTTCGGAAGAGAGCGCCGTGGGCAGTGGGTTCATGTCCGAACTGTGCGTGGCATGGGAGGCGGCGGCGCGCGCGGCAGTGCCGCTGGGCGTGCGCCAGGTGGTGCTGCGCTTCGGCCTCGTATTCGGCCCCGGCGGTTCGTTGCCGTTCATGTTGATGCCTTATCGCCTGGGTCTGGGCGGTCGTCTGGGCAGCGGACGGCAGATGCTGAGCTGGGTGCATCTGGACGACGTGCTGGCGGTGATCCGGCGCGCCATCGATACCCCGGAAATGACGGGTGTCTACAACATGGTCGCGCCGCAGCCGGTGCACCAGTCCGATTTCGCCGCGACGGCAGGCCGGGTGCTGAACCGGCCCACCTGGCTATCGCTGCCGGCGGCGCCCTTGCGGATGCTGGCGGGCGAAATGGGGCAACTGTTCCTGGATGGACAGCGCGTGATGCCCACTCGTTTGCAGCGCGAGGGATATGTGTTCAAGCATCCCACGCTCGAAGGCACGCTGCGCGATCTCATCTGAGGTGCGCTGCGCCCGGCCGTCAATGCGCGCCGGGGGCGATCGCGGCGCCGGGTTTGTCATGCACGCCATAGCGGTCGACCATCGTGGCGCTGGCCGCGTTCAAGCCCTGCACGGTGACGTTCGCGCCGTGCCGGCGCAACCGCGCTACCACCTGATCCAGCGCGCCCACCGCGGAGATATCCCAGAAGTGGGCCTGCGAGACGTCGATCGTGATGCCGGGGCCTGCAGTCGGTGCGGCACCGTCGTCAGCAAACGCGCCCGATGCGGACGTATCGGCTGCCAACGCGCGAGATGATGCCCGCGGGGCGACGCCTGCCGACGCATCCACGGGCGCCTCCACGAGCACCTCATCGGCGCGATCGAACCCCGCAGCAAACGCCTGCGCGGTGGCGAAGAAGATTTGTCCGCCAACGGTGTAGCTGATGGATTGCCCGTCATCGCTGACCTGGCGATCGATGGTGACCAGACGGCTGATCTTGTTGGCGAAAAACACGGCGCTCAAAAGCACGCCGGCGAGCACGCCTTTTGCAAGATCGTGGGTGACGACCACCACGATTACCGTAACCAGCATGACGACGCTCGAGCTGGTGGGATGGCGCCACAGGTTGCGCACCGAGACCCAGCTGAAGGTGCTGATCGACACCATGATCATTACCGCGACCAACGCGGCCATCGGGATCCGGCTCACCCAGGGGCCGAGAAACACGACCAGGATCAGCAGCACCACGCCGGCGGTGAGGGTGGACAGTCGCGTGCGGCCGCCGCTTTTGACGTTGATCACGGATTGTCCGATCATCGCGCAGCCGGCCATGCCGCCCAGCATGCCCGACGCCAGATTGGCCACGCCCTGACCGACGCATTCGCGGCGTTTGTCGCTGGGCGTGTCGGTGAAGTCGTCGACGATCGTGGCCGTCATCATCGACTCCAGCAAGCCGACCACGGCTAACGTGGCGGCGTACGGCAGGATGATGCGCAGCGTATCCCATGTGAACGGCACATCGGGAAGCAGGAACGCCGGCAAGCTATCGGGCAGCGCGCCCTTGTCGCCCACGGTGGAAATGTCCAGTCCCAACGCCATGGATACGGCCGTGAGCGCCACGATGCAGACAAGCGGCGACGGTATTGCGCGCGTGATGTAGGGGAACAGGTAAATGATGGCGAGGCCGGCGGCTGCCATCGCGTACATCACCCAGGTGGCACCCGCGAATTCGGGCAACTGCGCCAGAAAGATCAGGATGGCCAGCGCGTTGACGAAACCGGTGATCACCGATCGGGAGACGAACCGCATCAACAGGCTGAGCTTGAATACGCCGGCCAGCATCTGCAGGACGCCGGTGAGCAGGGTGGCGGCGAACAGATACTGCAAGCCGTGATCGCGCACGAGATCCACCATCACGAGCGCCATGGCACCCGTGGCCGCACTGATCATGGCGGGTCGGCCGCCCGCGAATGCGATCACGACCGCGATACAGAACGAGGCATATAGACCGACCTTCGGGTCGACGCCTGCGATGATGGAAAACGCGATCGCTTCCGGGATGAGGGCGAGCGCCACGACGAGGCCCGCAAGCAGATCGCCGCGCACGTTGGAAAACCACGCGCGTTTGAGCGTTTGAATAGACATGGGAGAAAACCTTCAACACACGGCCGCCGCGGCGGCGGCCCTTCGATAGCAGACACGGCACGCACGCCCTGGGTGTGCCTGGTGAGGCGTATCAGGGGCGTTGCCGAAAGCGAAACGAAACGAGGGTGGCGTGTTAAGGCGGTGTCATGCGAAAGAGAAGTCGATCGTCGCGCACGGGTCGCGAAGCGAATGGATTGTAGCGCGTGGCAGGCGGGCACGTCGCGCGGCTGAGGTCACCCCTCGTTTGGCCAGGCCGGCCGGATGGTGCCCGATAGCGCAGCAGTTTCATCAGGCGAAAGTTTGCTGCGCCGCAGCTTTACGGCGGCATTGGCGACTTTTATGGTGGTGTCCATTATCCGATCTTGCAGGACTCGCATCATGGTCGCCGTTGTCGAACAGCCCGTATCTGCTACGCAAAAGACCTGCCGGGTGCTGGCCAGCCTGGCCGATCCGCGTGTCAGCCGACTGACCGATATCGCCGTCGCTGCCCATCTGGATGTGTCGACCGCATTGCGTATCCTGAAGGAGCTGGAAGGGGAGGGTTTCGTGGAGCGAGACCCCGAAAGCAAGCGCTATGTGCTCGGCACGCAGGTTTATGCCATGCATCGCGCCATGGTCAACGGCATCGATCTGGTGGCACTGTCGCGGCCATCGCTGATCCGGCTGGCCCGCCGATTTGGCGATACGGTGATTTTGTCCGCCCCGGCCGGCTGGGAGTCGGTTTGCCTGGATCAATGTTTCGGCGATTACCCGATTCGCGCCAACTATCTCGACGTCGGCAGCCGCCGGCCGCTGGGGGTGGGTGCCGGCAGCCTCGCGTTGCTGGCGTCCATGCCGGTGGCCGAGGCGCGAGCGATTCGGCCCCTGGTCGACGAGCGTCTGGCCGAACGTTATCCCCGCTACCCGGCATCGCTGATGACATCCCGTCTCACTGCAGCCAGGCGCGCCGGCTATGCCGTGCTGCTGGACGTCGTCGTCGAGAAGATGGGCGGCATCGGGGCGGCGATTCTGGGGCCCAACGGCGCGCCGTTGGGGGCATTGAGCATCGCGGCGCTGAACGAACGCATCGAGTCGCGTGAGCCGGCATTGGCTGAGGCCCTGCGCGACGAAGTGCAGGCGATTGCACAGTCGTGGTTGCCGGAGCAGGTGGCATGAGCGCCGCGTATCTGTTGTCCGCCGCCAATACGCCGTTCGGCCGGTTTCCCGAACTGAGCGCCATGGACTTGATGGCGACCGCGGCCAATGGCGCCATCGCGGCGTCCGGCGTCGATCGGCGCGAGATCGATGGCGTGCTGTGCGGCTACGCCACCACGTTTCCCCATCTGATGCTGGGCACGCTGCTCTCGGAAAAGCTGGGTCTCGATCCGCACTATGCGCATGGGGTGCAGATGGGCGGAGCCACGGGTGCGGCAATGCTGGTGCTGGCCGCCGAGCTCGTGCGGTCGGGTCGTTGCCGGCGGGTGCTGGTGGTGGCCGGCGAAAACCGCCTGACCGGTCAGGCGCGCGACGCGTCGATTCAAACGCTGGCGCAGGTGGGCGACGCGGATATGGAGGTGCCCAACGGCGTATCGGTGCCGGCCTACTACGCGCTCATGGCATCGGCGTACATGCAGCGCACCGATACCACCAGCGCGGATCTCGCGGCGTTTGCCGTACACATGCGCGCCCATGCTGCGCGGCATCCGGACGCGCATCTGCGCGATCTGATTTCAGTCGAGGATGTGCTGGCTTCCAAGCCCATCGCGTCGCCTTTGCGACTGCTCGATTGCTGTCCCATTTCGGATGGCGGTGTGGCGTTCATCGTGAGCGATAGCGGTCCGGTGAAAATTGCCGGCACCGGCCAGGCGCACCGCCACCAGCATTTGTCCGCGATGCGCGACATCATGGATACCGGCGCCTCGCGTGCCTTTGCGCGCGCGCTGCACGATGCCGCGATCGCTCGCGAGCAGATCGACCTGCTGGGCATCTACGACTCGTTCACGATCACGTTGACGATGCTGCTGGAAGAGTTGGGGTTTGCGGCACGCGGCCAGGCCGCCCACCGTTTGCGCGCGGGTGACTTCGATATCGATGGCGCGTTGCCGCTCAATCTGCATGGCGGTCTGCTGTCGTTCGGCCACAGCGGCGTGGCGGGTGGCATGGCGCACATCGCCGAAGTCTGGCGACAACTCACGCAGCAGGCGGGCACGCGCCAGGTCTCGCCGCGGCGCTGCGCCGCGGTGCATGCCGATGGCGGCGTGATGTCCGCGCATGTCAGCCTGATCCTGACGGCGGAGGGCCTATGAACGCAGACATGAACGCCGATATGAACGCGAACACGCGCGCAGACCCTGACCCTGGCGGCGATGACACGGGCGGCACGCCGCGTATCGGCTTGTTGCGGTGTAACGATTGCGGCACGTGGTGGGCCTTGGCCCCTTATGCCTGTGCCCGGTGCGGTGGCGTGAGCCTGGCATCGGCCACGGCCAGCGGCCACGGGGTGGTGCAGGCCCGCAGCGAGATCGCGCGGGCGCCGGACGATCGCTGGCGCGCCTTGCTGCCCTACGCGCTGGTGTTGGTGCGCCTGGAGGAAGGGCCCACCGTGATGGGACACGTATCGGGCGCGGCCGCCATCGGCGATCGCGTAGACGTGCAGCGCGTCGCGCTGCGCGATGGCACGCCGATCTGGCAGTTTCGTGCCGTGACGTAGACGAACCGTCAGGGCGATTTACCGGCCGATCGCGAATCCTGTCGCGATGGACCCACCATCTACTCGAGGAGATGACGTATGTGCAAACGCGCAGGGGGCTCGCACGCCCATGGGTTTTGTGTGGCAGGGTTTTCGCCGCGATGGCGATGGGTGTGGCCCCTGGCGGCGGCCGCTGCGGCGTGGGGCTTGAGTGCCGGCGTCGCGCACGCAGCCTGGCCCGATCGGCCGGTGACGCTGGTCGTGCCCTATCCGCCAGGTGGGCCCACCGATATCGTGGCGCGCGTGGTGGCCCAAGGTCTGGGCGACGCGCTCAAGCAAACGGTCATCGTCGATAACCGGGCCGGTGCCGGCGGCAATATCGGCGCGGACATGGTGGCCAAGAGTGCACCGGACGGCTACACGTTGTTGATCGCGACGACCGCGCACGCCATCAATATGTCGCTCTTCACCAACCTGACCTACGACACCCGCAAGAGTTTCGCGCCGGTGTCGCTCTTGACGAGTGGGCCGCTGGCGGTCGTGACGCGCCCGGATCTGCCGGCGAGCGATATCGCGTCGCTGATCGCATTGGCCAAGTCGCAGCCGGGCAAGATGACGTATGGCTCATCGGGCAACGGGCAGTCGACGCACTTGTCGGCCGCCATGTTCAACGTGATGGCCGGCACGACGATGGTGCATGTGCCATACCGCGGCAGTGCGCCGGCATTGACCGACGTGATGGGGGGCCAGACGGACATCATGTTCGACACGATGCTCTCGTCGATGCCGTACGTGAAGGGCGGCAAGCTCAAGCTCCTGGCGACCACCGGGCGCGCCCGATCGGCCGCAGCGCCCGACACGCCCACGGTGGCCGAGGCCGGCCTGCCGGGCTATGAGGCCACGGCATGGAATGGTCTGGTGGCGCCTGCCGGCACCCCCGAGGCCGTTCTGACGCAATTGAGCGCGGCGCTCAAAACAGTGCTCGCCAAACCTGACGTCCAGGAGAAATTTGCCGCGCAAGGCTTTGCCGCGCAATGGATGGCGCCTGCCACCTTCGGGGCGTTTGTGAATGACGAAATCGACAAATGGGCCACGGTCGTGAAGACCTCGGGCGCCACGGTGAATTGATGATGACCAAGACTGCCGATCGCCTTTCCTCGAGCGCGACCCCGCATGTGGCGCTTCCAGAAGCCTCCCGCATCGTGCCTCGGCACAACGCGCCCGACGCGCTTGAAAAACTGTTGAATCCCCGATCGATCGCCATCTTCGGCGCGTCCGACCACGTCGACAAGATCGGCGGGCGGCCGATCTACTACATGGGCCAGCACGGCTATCGGGGCACGATCTATCCGATCAATCCGCAGCGCGATCGCGTGCAAGGGCTGCGCAGCTATGCCGCGCTGCGCGATCTGCCGCAGACCCCCGATCTGGCGATCGTGGCCGTGGCGGGCCAGGGCGCCGTGGATGCGGTGGACGCATGCGGCGCCATGGGCGTTGGCGCGGCCATCGTCATCGCCGCGGGCTTCTCCGAAACCGGCGCCGCGGGCCGCGCGCTGCAGGATGCGATGACGCAGCGCGCGCGGGCGGCAGGCACGCGCATCGTGGGCCCGAATTCGCAGGGAATGGCCAATTTCGGCACCGGCGCGATCGCTTCGTTTTCGACGATGTTTCTCGAGGTGCCGCCGGCCGACGGGCCCGTCGCGGTCATCAGCCAGAGCGGCGGAATGAGCGCGATGATCTACGGGCTGCTGCGCCAGCGGGGCCTTGGCGTGCGGCATATGCATGCCACCGGCAATGAGGCCGACGTGACCGTGGCGGATCTGGCCTGCGCGGTGCTGGCCGATCCGGAGGTGCGCATCGTGCTGCTTTATCTGGAGTCGTTGCAGGACGCCGCCACGTTGGCGCGCGCGGCGGCAATGGCACGGGCGCACGGCGTGCCGATCGTGGCCGTCAAGGGCGGGCGATCGGCCAGTGGCGCACGTGCGGCAGCGTCTCACACGGGCGCACTGGCCAACGAAGATCGCAACGTGACGGCGTTTTGCGAGCGTCACGGCATCTTGCGCGCCCGCGATCCACAGGAGCTCGCGCGCTACGCCGAACTGGCGCTGCGCGGGCCGCTGCCCAAGGGCAACCGGGTGGTCGTGGTGAGCAACTCGGGTGCGAGTTGCGTGTTGGCATCGGACGCCGCCGACGACTGCGGGCTGGAAATCGCGCCGCTCGCCGCCTCGACGCAAACCGCGCTGCGCGCCTGCCTGCCCGGCTTTGCCACTACCGACAATCCCGTGGATATCACAGCGGCGCTGCTCTCGAACAACGGCTTGTTCGGCGAGGTGCTGCCGGCCATCGGCGACGATCCGGCGGCCGATATGTTCGTGATCGATATCCCGGTGGCGGGACGGGGCTATGACGTGGCGTCGTTTGCGAGAGATACCGCGCACTTTGCACGACGCGCAAACAAGCCCGTTGCCGTGGTGGCGTGGCAGGCCGATGTGGCGGCCGCCTTTCGCGAGCAGGGCGTGACCGTTTACGCCGATGAGCAACAGGCAATGCAGGCGTTTGCAGGGCTGGCGCGTCTGGCGCGCATGCACGCGCTGCCTGACGCGGCCGAGGCCGCAGACGTATCTGCGGCCACGGGCGGCGTCGGCGACGGCGACGGCACTGATCTCGGCAACGGCGCCGACCCCGGCAACGACAGCGACCACGACGACACCATCGGCGCGCGCGCGACCGGTACGCTTTCCGAGGCGGCCAGTCTGGCGTTGCTGGCGCGTTGCGGTTTGCCGGTCGTGCCGCACGACGTTTGCCGGGATGCCGATGCCGCCGTGGCGGCATGGCGGCGCTTCGGTTCGGCGGTTGCCATCAAGGCGTGCTCGGCGGCCTTGCCGCATAAGTCCGAACTTGGTCTGGTCGACCTGAATATCGGCGACGAAGCCGGCGTGCGCGCGGCGATCGCCCGCCAGGAGTCGATCGTGCAGAGCATGCACGTCGCGTTCGAGGGCTGGATCGTGGCGCCCATGCAGCCGGCTTTGCAGGAATGCATGATCGGCGTGCATGCCGATCCCGTCTTCGGGCCGGTCGTGATGGTCGGTGGCGGCGGCAAATATGTGGAGGCGATGCAGGACGTGGCCGTGCTGCTGCCGCCGTTCGGCATCGCGGAGGCCGAATCGCGCATCCGCGCGTTGCGCATGGGGGCATTGCTGGCGGGCGTGCGGGGCGACCCCGCGGCCGATGTGCGCGCGCTGGCGCAGTTGATGGTGGATGTGGGACGGCTTGCGCTGGCGGCCGGGCCCGCATTGCAGTCGCTGGATCTGAACCCGGTGCGAGTGCGGGCGGCGGGCGAGGGCGTCGTGATCGTGGATGCGTTGTGGGAGGGCGCGGGCGGCGTTCGATCGGATCCCCACCGAATATGCGCAAAGGATGATAATGCCCCATAAAGATCGGTGCGAGACCTCATGCCTCGCCATACACCGGCACTGCAAGGAGACAAGATGACGTTCGATGTCAGGGGCCGAACGGCCTTGATTACCGGGGCCTACAGCGGGCTGGGCCGGCATTTCGCCGGGACGCTGGCCGCAGCCGGTGCGCGCGTGGCGCTGTGCGGCAGGCGGGTGGATCTGGGCGAAACGGTGGCCGAGCAGATTCGGGCCGCAGGCGGCGATGCGCTGGTGGTGGGGATGGATGTGACCCAGACCGAAGACATTGCCGCGGCATTCGACACCGCCCACGCGGCGCTGGGGCCGATTTCGATTGTGGTGAACAATGCCGGCGTGGCGATGACGCGCGCCGCACTGGACCTCTCGGAAGACGATTGGCAAAGCGTGATCGACGTCAACCTCAACGGCGCCTGGCGCGTGGCGCAAGCTGCCGCGCGCCACATGCGGGCACACGATCATGGCGGCAGCATCGTCAATATCGCCTCGATCCTGGGGGTGCGCGTGGCCTCGCACGTGGCGGCATATGCCACCGCCAAAGCCGGTCTCATCCATCTCACGCGTGCCCTGGCGCTGGAATGGGCGCGTTACGGGATCCGGGTGAATGCGCTGGCGCCGGGGTATATCGAAACGGATTTGAATCGTGCGTTTTTCGACACCGACGCGGGCCACAAACTGATATCCCGCGTGCCGCAACGCCGCCTGGGCAAGCTCACCGATCTCGATGGCCCACTGATGCTGTTGGCCTCGGACGCCGGCGCGTTCATGACCGGCAGCGTGATCGACGTCGACGGCGGCCACCTGGTGAGTTCGCTGTGATTGTGGCCTGGGTTCGCCGGCGTGATTTTTCTGACACCGCCGTTCGCCACCGCCGCGCGGCGTGCACGGGCGCGGCGTGCGACCACGTTCGCCCGACCGCGCCCGTGCATCGTCCCACCACACGTTCTGCACTGATCGGATAACTCGCGCGGCGCCCATCGGCGCGGCGCCATTGGAGGCAAGGCATGCAATTTTCTCTGTCCCCCGAGATCGACGATTACCGTACGCGCATCCGCACGTTCGTCGACACGCACCTGATCCCGGTCGAGGCCGATCGCGCCAATTACGACGAGCACGACAACATACGCGAGGCGGTGCTTGAACCGTTGCGGGCCCAGGCGCGCGCCGACGGGCTGTGGGCCTTGCAGATGCCGCGCGCGTTGGGCGGGCAGGGCTTGTCGATGGTTGGGCTGGCGGCCTGCTATGAAGAGATGAATCGGTCGATCTTCGGCCCGGTCACGTTCAACGCGGCGGCGCCCGACGACGGCAACATGCGCGTGCTGGCCAAGGTGGCGCGGCCCGATCAGCAAGCACGCTGGTTGCAGCCTATCATCGATGGCCGCGTGCGGTCGTCGTTCGTGATGACCGAACCGCATCCGGGCAGCGGCTCCGATCCGTCGATGATGCGCACCACCGCTACCCGGCGCGGCGACAAATGGGTGATCGAGGGGCGCAAGTGGTTCATCACGGGGGCGGGCGTGGCCCAGCATTTCATTCTCATCGCACGCACCTCGGATGACGCGCGCAAGGGCCTCTCGGCGTTTCTCTTCGATGCATCGCAGCCTGGCTGGCGGATCGAGCGGCGCATTCCGATCATGGGCCCGGAAGAACACGGCGGCCATTGCGAGATTGCATTCGAAGGGCTTGAAATCCCGGATGAAAATCGTCTGATGGAAGTGGGCGACGGTCTCAAGCTCACGCAGATCCGGCTCGGGCCGGCACGGCTCACGCATTGCATGCGCTGGCTGGGCCTGGCACGCCGGGCGATGGCGATCGGCGTGGACTACGTTTCGGAGCGTCATAGTTTCGGTCAGCGTCTGGCCGATCGCGAAGGCGTGCAGTGGCTGCTGGGTGAGGCGGCGATGCAGATCGAGATCGGCCGTTTGCTCACCATGCGCGCCGCCGAGCGGCTGGATCAGGGACACTTCGCACGCAAGGAAGTGTCGATGGCCAAAATCGTCGTGTCCGAAACGCTGCATAAGGCAGTGGACACCGCCCTGCAGCTCAACGGTGCTCGCGGCTATTCGAACGATACGCCGCTGGAGTGGATCTATCGCTATGCGCGCCAGGCGCGTTTGGTGGACGGCGCCTCGGAAGTGCACAAGATGGTGCTGGCACGCCACCTGATCGACGAAGGCGACGACTTCTGGAAGTGGGATGTGGCGCACGAGCACGGGCACGTGCCGAGCGTGGGCGAGCCCGCGGGCGGGCCGCGATGAGTGACGCCCATCGCGCGCCGCCCGAGTGGCAGGACACCCTGCTGGCTTACCTGGCGCAGCACGCGCTCTTGCCGGGCGGGCTTGAGGATGCACGCGTCACGCCGATCGCGGGTGGGCAGTCCAATCCCACGTATCTGATCGAGGCCGGTGGCGAGACGGTGGTGCTGCGCAAGCAACCGCCGGGGCAATTGCTGCCGTCGGCCCATGCCGTGGATCGGGAGTACCGCGTGATGCAAGCCTTGCAGACCACCCCTGTGCCGGTGCCGCGAATGCGTCACTACTGCGCGCAGCGCGAGATCGTGGGCACGCCGTTTTATCTGATGGATTTCGTACGGGGCCGCACGTTCATGGATCCGGCCTTGCCCGGCCTGACGCCAGCGTCGCGCGCTGCCGTCTACGCCGAGGTGGGCCGCGTGCTGGCGGCGCTGCATGATGTGGACGTGGTTGCGGTGGGTTTGGCAGATTACGGTCGCGCGGGCAACTATTTCGAGCGGCAGATTGCAAGGTGGAGCCGTCAGTATCGCGAAACGGAAACCGCGCCGATCGCGGCCATGGATGCCTTGATCGACTGGCTGCCGCTGCATATCCCGGCGCATGAGGCCACCTGCCTCGTGCATGGCGACTACCGCATCGATAACCTGATTTTCGATGCCGATCGTCCGCAGGCGCTGGCATTGCTCGATTGGGAGTTGTCGACGCTGGGCCATCCGTTTGCGGATCTCGCGTATCACTGCATGTGCTGGCGGGTCGGCCCGGCGCTATGGCGCGGGTTTGCAGGCAGCGATCTGAGCCGTCTCGGCATTCCGGATGAGGCCACGTTCGTGGCGGCGTACTGCACGGCCCGCGGCATCGCACCCCCCGACGATTGGGACTTCTATCTGGCCTACAGCTTCTTTCGTATCGCCGCCATTTTGCAGGGCGTTTATGCGCGCGCCAGAGCCGGCAATGCGGCATCGGGCGATGGCGAAGCGATGGGGGCGAAGGTGGCGCCGTTGGCGGCACTGGGATGGCAGGCAACTGAGCGCTGCGGCGCCTGAGTCCGCGGGCCAAGGCAGCCATGCCGCAGCGGAAATGCGGGCAAGCCATGGCACGGTTCAGGGTGCGGCGCGGCGATGCAGGTGCGCTGCGGCGTGACAACGAGGAGATGGGATGTCGAACGTCGATGCATTACCGCGCAATGCCGCCAATCATGTGCCGCTGACGCCCCTGGGCTTCATCGCCTGGTCGGCCTACGTGTATCCCGAGCGCATCGCGCTCATTCACGGGGCGCAGCGCCAAACGTGGCACACCACATTTCGCCGCTGCCGCAGCATGGCGGCGGCGTTGCAGCACTGGGGCGTGAGCCGCGGCGATGTGGTGGCGGTGCTCGCGCCCAATACACCGGCGCTGTATGAAGCGCATTTCGGCGTGCCGATGGCGGGTGCGGTGCTCAATGCCTTGAACACGCGCCTGGACGCGCCCACGCTTGCCTATATCCTCGATCACGGCCGCGCGCAGGTGCTGCTCTACGACAGCGAGTTCGCTCCACTGGTGCAGGAGGTGATTGCGCAAGCCACGCATCCGATCCGCGTCGTGCGCATCGAAGACGCGCTGTTTGCCGGCGCGCACGGCGACTTCGGCGACGTCGATTACGAGACCTGGTTGCGCGACGCGGCCGTCGCCGATGAAGGCACGCAGGCTGAGGATCGGCAGGTGGGCGTCGATGCCGATCGGCCCACGGCGGCACCCTCAGGTCTGCCGCACGATTACAGCCCGCCCGATGAATGGGACGCGATTTGCCTGAACTACACCTCCGGCACCACGGGTCGTCCCAAGGGTGTGGTCTATCACCATCGGGGCGCTTATCTGAATTCAACCGGCAATGTGATCGCGTGCGGGATGCCGCGGCATGCGGTGTACTTGTGGACGCTGCCGATGTTTCATTGCAACGGCTGGTGTTTTGCGTGGACCTTGGCCGCATTGGCCGGCACCAGCGTGTGCATGCGCCGCGTGGAAGCCGGGCCGATCTTCGACGCGATCGTGGCGCACAAGGTGGGATTTTTCAGTGCGGCGCCCGTGGTGCTGGGCATGTTGATCAATGCGCCGCCCGCTGTGCAGCGGCGCGCCTCGCACCCGGTACAGGTGGTGACGGGCGGTGCAGCGCCGCCGGCCGCCGTGATCGAGGCGATGGAGGCCTTGGGCGTGGGCGTATCGCACCTGTACGGCTTGACCGAGACCTATGGGCCGTCGATCGTGTGTGCGTGGCACGACGAATGGGATGCGCTCGATCTGACGGCCCGCGCGGCGATCAAGTCGCGCATCGGGGTGCGCAAACTCAATCTCGAACACGCCACGGTAATGGACGAGACCCTGCAGCCGGTGCCAGCCGATGGCACCACGCTCGGTGAAATCATGGTCCGCGGCAATACCATCATGAAAGGCTATTTGCACGATGCCGAGGCAACCCGGGCCGCGTTTGCCGGAGGGTGGTTTCACACCGGCGATCTGGGTGTGATGCATCCCGATGGCTATATCGAAATCAAGGATCGCGCCAAGGACATCGTGATTTCAGGCGGTGAAAACATTTCTACCGTCGAGGTGGAGGGTGTGCTGTATCGCCATCCGGATGTGCTGGAGGCCGCTGTCGTCGCGCGCCCGGATGCAACGTGGGGCGAGACGCCGTGCGCCTTCGTCGCCTTGAAGTCCGGCCGTGACACCGATGCCGAGAGCATTCTCGCCTTTTGCCGCACGCATCTCGCGCGGTTCAAAGTGCCCAAGACGGTGATTTTCGGCGAGCTGCCTAAGACGTCGACCGGCAAAATTCAGAAATTTCTGCTGCGCGAGCGGGCGCGCGGCGATCCACGGCGTTGATCGTACCGACCTGATCGCCGGCAGGCGCGGCACAAACCCGCATTGCGAACGGGCGCAGCCCAACGATCCGCCTCATTCGGCGGGTTCGGGTGTGCTTGTAAAAAAAGAGGGGAAGCTCACCGCAGGATGCGGCTGGCTGTCACTTCACTTAGAGGCGGCGGGCGCCGCCACGCCACTTAAGCGGCGGGCTTGATCTGCGGCAGGGGCGCTTTCTGATCGTTGGCAGCAACGTGCTGACGCTCGAAAAAGGCTTGGCGCAATTGGAGCTCTTGGTGACGGATTTCTTGCTGACGGCGGGCGCGAACGCGGCCGATCAGTTGCGGGCTGGTGCGAAGCATGGTGTTTCTTCCTACGTTTTGGTCTTCTCTATGTATCGATCTCTATCCTATCTCTGGTTTATGACAATTCCAACGACTTGATGGAAATAAGACTATGCATTTGTAACGTCAGCGGGGACGGGCGTGCCGGGCGAGCAGGGAGTCCAGGGTATTCCCGAAGGCCTTGCGGTCACTGGCCGCCATCGCCGGCGGCCCGCCCGTATCCACCCCGGTACCGCGCAAGGCGTCGAGCATGTCGCGCACGGCCAGACGTTCCTGGATGGTATCGGCGGTGTAGCGCTCACCGCGTGGATGGATGACGAACGCGCCTTTCTCCAGCGCCTGAGCGGCAAGCGGAATGTCGCCGGTGATGAGCAAATCGCCAGGCTGCAGGCGTTCGACGATATAGGCGTCGGCCACGTCGAAGCCGCGCGGCACCTGGATGGCGCGGATGCGCGGTGACGGCGGCGTGCGCAACATCTGGTTCGCCACCAGCGTCAGCGGCGTTTCCCATCGGTCCGACGCCCGGAAGAGAATGTCCTTGATGACCGTTGGACAGGCATCGGCGTCGACCCAGATGTGCACGTCAGCCTTTCAACGCCGAGGTCAGCAGCGCGGCGACGACATCATTGATGGGCTCGCCGCTGGTCTGGGCACGCGTACGGAGCTGCTCGATCAGATCCTGGGGCAGCTTGACCGGAAACGAGACCAACCCCGCGGCCTGATCCAGGCGGCGTTGTTCGCGCCGGTCCACGGCGGGCGCGGCGGCAGCCTGACCGAATCGGGCCGGCGTCTTGGATTGCTTGAGATCACCCATCAGTTTGAGGGCTTTGTTCTTTTCGAGGTCGGTCTTCTTCATGGGAACTCACGGGGGAAACCCGTAGTCTGACAGTTAATGACCGATTCCACATCCGAAACCGTCACGTTGCCCTCCACGGTCCATCGCCCGGTGCTCAGGCTACTCGGATGGGTGGTGGCCGCCGGCGCAATCTGGCTGAGCTGGCCTTTCCTGCAGCCCCATCTGCCAACCGGCATCATGGCCAAGGTGACGGCACCGTTTTACGCCGCGCGGCTCTCGATGGCCGACGCACCGGTGGCATTGCCCGTGCCGGTGGCGGGCGTGTCGTTCAGGCAAATCGCCAATACCTATGGCGCACCACGCGGCAGCACCCGCAAGCACGAGGGCCTGGATATCTTTGCCAAGCGTGGCACGCCGGTGCTGTCGGCCACCGAGGGCATGGTGACGCGGGTGGGCACCAATCGTCTCGGCGGCAATGTGGTGTGGGTCCTCGGCCCCGGCGGGCAGCGTCACTACTATGCGCACCTGGATACGCAAGCCGATCTGTCCGCCGGCGATCGGGTAGCGGTGGGCACCGAGCTCGGCACGGTGGGCGACACAGGCAACGCCCGGGGTACTCCCCCGCATCTTCACTATGGCGTTTATGCGACAGGCGGCGCCATCAATCCTTATCCGTTACTAAAAGAAGGCGCGAGGTAACGAGATTTGATGAAAATTCAACGGAACGGGGATCAAAGTGGGGGCGTTGTCTCCCGATCTCTATTTTTCGTCGAGTGGTGTCATGCATATCGAGTCTCGCCCGGATGCGCTGTTCCCGGAACTTCTTTCCGCTGAATCGACGGCCAACGCCGTTTCGACCCGAGCCGACGGCTCGGTGTTTTACGACTCGCATGTGAGCGTGCTGGTGCCCGGCCTGAACGAAGCCGCCAACCTGCGCGTGATGCTGCCCACGCTGATGCTCTTGCTCAATCGCACCTGCCGCAACTGGGAAGTGGTGGTGGTGGACGACGGTTCGACTGACGACACCGCGCAATTGATGGCCGAATGGACCACCGTGCCGGGCTTCCGTTATCTGCAATTGTCGCGCAACTTCGGCAAGGAAGCCGCCATCAGCGCCGGCCTGGATTCATGCGACGGCGATGTGGTGATCTGCATGGATGCCGATATGCAGCATCCGCCGGCATTGATTCCCGATATGCTGGCGCGCTGGAAAGCGGGTTCGGACATGGTGTATGCCGTGCGTGAGAACCGCGACGACGAAACCTGGTTCAAACGCCAGGGGGCAAAGTGGTTCTACCGCCTGGTGAGCGGCGGTCAGCGCGTGGACGTGCCGGCGCATGCCGGTGACTTCCGCCTGATGGACCGCAAGGTCGTTAACGCGTTGAATGCCTTGCCGGAGCGCACGCGCTTCATGAAGGGCCTCTATGCCTGGGTGGGCTTCAAGACCGAAGCCTTCCCGTACACCCCGGCCGAGCGCATCCACGGCGAAAGCAAGTTCACACCCGTCAAGCTGATCAAGCTGGCGATGAGCGGTGTGACGGCATTCACCACGTGGCCATTGCGCATGCTGAGCCTGGTCGGTTTCATGTTTGCACTGGTGTCATTCGGGTATGGCGCGTATCTCGTGGCCGAGTATTTCGAATACGGTCATCAGGTCGATGGCTGGACCACGATCGTGTGCGCACTGTTGTTCTTCGCCGGCATCAATATGGTGTCGCTGGGCGTGGTGGGCGAGTACGTGGGCCGGATTTTCGACGAAGTGAAAGGGCGTCCGCTGTATGTGGTGCGTGACCGCCTGGGTCGCGCGGCACGTACGGAGCCGAGCGCCGAATAATCATGACCGGCAGTTCATCACGGTCGGCGCCGGGAGGTTTCCCGGCGTTTTGGCTTCTGCTGGCCATCGGCGTGTGGCTTGGTGTGTTTGCCGGCCTGCGTCCATTGATGCCCGAGGAGGCACGCTATGCGGGGGTGGCGTGGGACACCCTGCGCGCCGGCAGCGGATTCGTGCCGCTCATGGACGGCCTGCCCTACGTTCACAAACCGCCGTTGTTCTACTGGATTGCCGAGGTGGCGTTTCGACTTTTCGGCGTCAATGAGTGGACGGCGCGCGCGCCATCGTGGCTGGCCGCCTGGGGGGCGGTCGTCGCCACCTATGCTTTTGTGCGCCATTACCGGGGCGCCACCGTAGCCGCCGTTGCGGCGATTGTGCTCGCCACGCAACCTTTCTTTTTTGGTGGGGCGCAATTCGCCAATCTCGACATGCTGGTCGCGGCTTTCATCGGCATGAGCATCATGGCAGGCGCGACGGCGGTCCTGCAGGCCGCTGCCGAACGCAGCTGGCGCCGCTGGATCGTGGCTGCGGCCGTGGCCGCGGCGCTCGGCGTGCTGGCCAAAGGCCTGATCGGGATCGTGTTGCCGGGCGTGGTGCTCGTCGCCTGGCTGTTGGCCACGCGCCGCCGGCATGCCTGGAAAGTGCTGTTCTGGCCGCCTGCGATCGTGGTGTTTGCGGCGATCGCCGTGCCATGGTTCGTGGCGATGCAGCTACGCTTTCCAGGGTTCTTCGACTATTTTTTTGTCTATCAGCAGTTCGATCGCTATGTGGAAAGCGATTTTGCCAATACGCAGCCGTTCTGGTTTTACCTGCCGGTGATTGCCGGGCTGGCATTGCCGTGGTCGTTGTGGAGCGGTGGCCTGTGGCACCGCGCCTTCTGGACCGACACGGCCACGGGTCGGGATCTGCGGTGGCTGATGGCGGTTTGGGTCGGCGTGGTGGTCGTCTTCTTCTCGATTCCCAGCAACAAACTGGTGGGTTACGCGATGCCGGTATTGCCGGCGATCGCGGTACTCATCGCCGAGGTGGTGGTCACGGCGTGGCGCCGCACGCCTGCCGACTACGTCAAGCGCGCCGCACTCGCATCGCTCATCGTGGCCATGCTGGTGTGTACCGTGGGCGTGTGGCTGGCCGACACCAATGCGAAAAACAGCGCCAAGCCTTTGGCCACCGAGATCGGCCCGCAAATGCAGGCGGGCGACACTTTGGTCACATTGCACACCTATCCCTACGATCTGTCGTTGTACGCCGGTCTGCGGGAGCCGGCCTGGATCGTCTACGACTGGGACGGGCCCGACATCGCGCGGCGCGACAACTGGCGCCGCGAACTGTGGGATGCCGGCCAGTTCGACACCGACGCGGGCGAGGATGTGCTGGTGTCGTTCGAGGAAACGGTGACGCGAATGTGCTCGGATCCGCAGCGCACCTTCTGGTTCTGGGGCACGTTGCAGGATGGCGAGAGCTATCGCACCTTGCGCGGCCGCTCACCGCAGGCCATCGACGGCAAAAAGGCCGTTTGGCGCGTGGTGACGGACCGGGCGTTCAAGACGGCGTTTTGTGGCGAAATGCCCAAAGCCGGCTAAGCAGAAAGGTCATCGCCGCCACGCCGATCAGCACGGCGGCAAGCAGGATCTCGTACGAAACGTGGGTAATATGCAAAAGCACGGCATAGGCCGCCTGATTGACGGCGAATCCCAGCGCCGAGATGAAGAAAAATCGTCGCGCGGCGACGTGCCAGACCTGTTCGCTCTGGCGGAAAGTGAAACGAAAATGACCCCAGAACGAGACGAAAAACGCGATCAGCCAACCCACGACGTTGCCCGCGAGCGGCGTGAGGCCCAGGTACTCCACACAGCCCACGGCGATCAGCCAGTGGGTGGCCGCGGCGGCGCAGCCGACAATCACGAAGAAACCGAGCTGATGGACCAGCGCAAGCATGATGGACGCACCCGCGAGGGCGGCGGCAAGAACACGGAGCGTCAGTGTATCGTGGTCTGTGCCGACGATTTCGGGATGAATCGTGAGGTCGATGGCGCCATCCTGGCCCTCGCCGCTCAGGGCCGGCTGAGCGCGGCCAGCGTGCTCACGCTGGGTCCGTCGGCCGCCGAGCGGCCGGCCGCACTTGCCGCCTTGCCCGTCGACATCGGCGTGCACCTGAACTTCACCGAATCGTTCGGACGCGACGGTCTTTACCTGCCGCTTGGCCAATTGATCGGTCAGGCCTATGCCCGCCGGTTGCCGGCGGCTGTGGTGCGCGCGCAGATCGTGGCGCAACTCGATGCGTTCGAGGTGCTGTTCGGCCGCGCGCCGGATTACATCGACGGGCATCAGCATGTGCATCAGTTGCCGGTCATCCGCCGCGAATTGATCGCCGAGATGACACGCCGTTATGGCGTTGCCATGCCGTGGTTGCGCTGCACCGCCGCCGGGCCCCAAACCGGTCTGGGCTTGGGGGCGTGGTTTAAGGCGCGCGTGATCGCGGGCCTGGGCAGCAACGCATTGGGACGGGCGGCGCGGCGGGTGCATAGCGCGCGCAATCGGCGGCTGCTCGGGGTATATGACTTTACCGGCGGCGAAGCAGGCTACGGTCACGCGGTGCGCCACTGGTTGCGCGATGCGCGTCAGGGCGATCTGATGATGTGCCATCCGGCGTTGCCGGATAGCCCCGATGCCATGGCGGCGCAGCGCGCCGCCGAATTTGCCGTGCTGGGTAGCGCGCAGATGGATACCTGGCTTGCGGAATCGGGCGTGGCGATCGCCCGGTTGACGGGGGCGGCGCGCTACACGCCGGGCTGACCGTTCAAACCAGCGGCGACCGTGTGGGCCATCGCGGCCCGGACGAGATCAGCCCGCACGGCGTGCCTGACGCGCGTTGTCGGGCGATGCGTCGTCCTTGCGGTCGCGGTATGCCGCCATGGCGTCGCGCGTGAAGCTGGCGACAGCCGACCAGTAGGTGTTGCCACTGCGCACCGCACTGGAATGCGAGGCGCCGTCGATCTTGACCAACCGGCGCAGGTTCGGTGCCACTTTGGTCGCGGCGGCATATAACGCGTCGCTCATCTCGTGCGGCACGACACGATCCGCCGTGCCGTGGATGAACAGGATGGGGGCGGTCAGCGTGGCGAGTTTGTCGAGCGAATCGAACGGCTGCGTGACCAGGAAATTAAGCCCCGGCACCCAGCCGTACTTGAGGGTGCCCAGCATGCCGCCGATGCTCGTAAAACTCGATTCGACGATCAGCCCGGCATACTCCGGCAAGTCTTTGCGCGATGCCAGATCGATGGCGACTGCGCCACCCAGGCTGTGGCCGTAGATGAAACGCTTGCGCGGATCGGGTTGACGTCGCACCAGCTCGGCAAAGGCCGCGGCGGCGTCTTCAGAGGCCGTTTCTTCAGAGGGCAGGCGCCGGGTGGACTTGCCGAACCCGCGGTAGTCGATGGCGAGCATCGAGTATTCGCGGTCGGTCCAGCTTTCCATCCGGAACGCGCTGCCGTTCAGGTTCCAGCGGGCCCCGTGCAGGTACAGCAGCGTTGGCGCATTGGGCTTCGGACTTTGCCAGTACCAGGCGTGGATCTTGTCGCCATTGTTCAAGGCGATATCGAATTCTTGCGTGCCTTCGGGGGGATCGCGCCACCAGCTCTGTTGCTCGGTGACGGGCGAGAAAATCGCTTCGCGCTGCCAGGCGTCCAGTTGTGTGCAGCCCACGATGCTGGCTGCGATCAACAGGGTCGCGCCGATGGCGCGTTTCATAAAGGAGCGGGACGTGGCGGGCATGAACGATTGGACAGAGGTCACGCCCGTGGGTTCCGCCGGCCGGACTGCCGGCCACGCGCATCAGGGGTGGGATGACATCAGAATAGGATAGAGCGATGCGACGAGCAAGAGCGCCATTGCACGGTTGAAGCGCCGCACGACGACCGGCGAACGCAAATAGTGCCGCAGGGCGGTGCCGAACGCGGCCCAGATGCTGGTGGTGGAGGCATTGATGACGAGACAGATTGCCGCAATCAGCGCCAAATGGGTGAACACCGCACCGGGTGGCGTATAGGTGGTCACGATGCCCAGCGCCATCACCCATGCTTTCGGATTCACCCATTGGAATGCGGCCGCTTGCATGAAGGTCATCGGCTTGCTGCGGGCACTCGTGGCCTGCGCTGGGCCGGCGTGCGCAATTTTCCAGGCCAGCCACAGCAGATAGGCAGCAGCGGTGTACTGCAAGGCGGTGTAGGCCGCTGGATACCGCTGAAACAACGACCCTACGCCCAGGCCGATCAGGATCAACATGACAGCCACGCCGAAGCCGATGCCGATGATGTGCGGGATCGTGCGGCGAAAGCCGAAGGTCACGCCGGACGCCGTCAGCATCACATTGTTGGGACCGGGCGTGATCGAATTGGCGAAAATGAACAAGACGAGCGGCCCGAGCAGCGCCATGAAGGCAGGGGAGAGCAACGGGGCGGTATCGGTGAGCGGCATGGTGATCGGGCAATGCGGTAAGGAAGGCCTTCACTCTACCGCCTTATAGCGGTACAGTACCGGTACACATCAACAGTTCAATTCCAAACTGGCCCGGTCGATCCGCCATGACACTTGCCTCCGTGGCTCCCGAAGCCACCCTCGAACGTCCCACGGCGCGGTGGACCCCAGTGCGCGACGCCGACCGTACGCTGGTCGAGCAACTCGTTGATCATTTGGCACGTCAGATCGACGAGCATGTGTTGCGTGCCGGCACGCGTTTGCCCTCGATCCGCGACATGGCGCAGCAGATGGGGGTGAGCCGCTTCACGGTGGTCGAGGCCTACGATCGGCTGGCCGCGCAGGGTGCGATCGCCTCCCGGCGCGGCGCCGGATTTTTCGTGCAGTCGCGTGCGCCCGCATCCAGTGACGGTGGTCCGTACCTGGCTGCGCCCGAACCCATGGCGCCGCCGCGCATGGATATTCCGTGGCTCTTGCGCAGCATGTTCGGCAGCACCGTGCAGCCGGGGATGCCGGGCGGCGCCGGGCTGTTGCCGGCCGCCTGGATGGACGGTGACATGGTCATGGCGGCGGTACGCGCCGTGGGCCGCACGGCGGGGGCCAGTGTGCTGCACTACGGTGCGCCGCAAGGCTATGCGCCGCTGCGCCAGCAGATCGCCGCCGCCTTGCGCCAGGAGGACATCCCGGCGCACGCCGATCGCAATATTCTGACGACCGCGGGCGTGACGCACGCCCTGACGCTGATCGTGCGGCACTTCGTGCGCCCGGGCGACACGGTGTTGGTGGAGGATCCGGGCTGGTGTGTGGTGTATGGCCAGTTGCAGGCGGCGGGCGCCAATGTGGTCGGCGTGCCGCGTCGGGCAGACGGCCCCGATCTCGAAGTGCTCGAGGCCATGGCGGCGCGCCACCACCCCAAGCTTTTCATCATCAACACCCCGGTTCACAATCCCACGGGCCTGGCGCTCACGGCGGGTAACGGCCATGCCATCCTGCGGTTGGCGGAGCGTTACGACTTCACCGTCGTCGAGGACGAAACGTATGGCGAATTGCATCCCGGCGGCGCCGTGCATCTGGCGGCGATGGATGGCTTGCGGCGCGTGGTGCGGGTAGGTGGCTATTCCAAGATGATGGCGCCCAGTTTGCGCGTGGGCTATCTGGCAGCCGCGCCCGAGCTCACGCGTGCGTTGACCGATGAAAAATTGCTGTCCGGCCTGACCACGCCCGAGATGGGCGAACGCATCGTGCATCGCGTGCTGGTCGATGGGCCATACCGGCGTTACGTGGAGCGGGTGCGCGCGCGGGTCAATGCGGCGCGCGATACGTGTGTGGCGCGGTTGCTCGAACTGGGCTTCACACTGCCCTTCGAGCCACGCGCAGGCATGTTCGTCTGGGCCGATTGCGGCATGGATGGCGAAGCGCTGGCACGCGCCGGGTCGGCGCGCCAGTTGCTGCTCGCTCCGGGCAGTCTGTACTCGCCGTCGCAAGCGCCGTCGCCCTATATGCGGTTCACCGTGTCGATGGCCGAGCACCCTGCCGTCTGGCGCACGCTGGCCCAGGTGATGGCCGACGCGCGCGGTGGCGTTTCGCCGAATGGGCGGAAGTGAATATACTGGCCGACCGCCTAAACGTACATTGATCCCGAGGAGTTCACCATGACCGATCTCATCAAACCGATTACCCAGCATTTCGCGGTCGCGCCGCAACTCGGGCCGGAAGATATGGCCGAAGTGGCTGCGGAAGGCTATCGCAGCGTGATCATCAACCGTCCGGATTTCGAGGGTGGCCCCGATCAGCCCACGGCCGAAGCCGTGTCGAAAGCCGCGCGCGAAGCCGGTCTCGAAGTCGAGTACCAACCAGTGCCGGGTAACGCGCTCACGATCGGCGACGCCATCCGTTTCGCCGAGATCCTGAAGACGCTGCCGGGCCCGCACCTGGCGTACTGCCGCACGGGCACGCGCTGCACCAACCTGTTCGCCGCGGCCAAACAGTTCATGTAAGACGAGGCGGATGCGACCGCATCGGTTGCCGCCCGCCCCATGAATGCTGCCCCGACATGACGAGGATCAAGTCGCCGTCACTTGGCGTACGTCGCGGATGTGTGCGACTTGACCGAATTCATGTAGGATTTGGAACCTATTAAACAGGAGTTGGCGACATGTTCAAGAAAATCCTGATCCCTACCGACGGTTCGCCGTTGTCGGCGCAGGCGGCCAATGCCGGCGTCACATTTGCCCGTTCGATCGGCGCCGAGGTGGTGGCCCTGAACGTCACGCAACCGTTTGCCGCCACGATCGGCTTTGACGGAATGGCCGCGGCATACGCCATCACCGACGAGGACTATGAAAAGGCTGCCAGCGACCAGGCCGACAAGTATCTGAAGGATATCGTCGACCGTGCTCAGATCGCGGGCGTGAAGGCCGAATACCGTGCCGTCTCCAACTTCAACGTGGCGGACGGCGTGGTGCAGGCCGCGCAGGAAACCGGTTGCGATCTGATTTTCATCGGCAGCCACGGCCGCAGCGGCTTGTCGCGCTTGCTGCTGGGCAGCGTGACGGCCAAAGTGCTGTCGCTGGCCACGATGGGCGTGCTGGTGTATCGCGTGAAGGAAGACAAGAAGTAAACCGGTTCGGGCTGCCCCGTGCGCGCCAGGCGCGCAGCGGTGAGCAGACCTGCCGCCATCCCCACCCGTCATGCGACGCTTGGGGATTTTTTTTACTGAAACAGCACGACGGCTTTTTGCAGTGTGATCCACACGCCCCACGCCAGCGGAATGACCACACACGCCCACGCCGCAATGACCAGCGCTTGCGGCGTTTGTGAGAGAGCGGCCGTACCTGCTCCCGTGCCCGTTACGCTGATGCCCGAACGCGTGTCGCGCACTTCGGCCGCCGAGGCGCGTTCGTGCGCCAGCGCTTTTTCGCGCGCCAGCTCGTCGTCGGTCATGAAGTATTTTGGATTGACCGGGCGAATGGCGAGGTTGCACAAGAAGCCCACGACCAGCATGCCGGCCAGGATGTACATGGTGATGTCGTACACCTGCGCCCGCGGCACGCCGTGGTTGAGCTGATACTCGCGGATGTAATTGACGAGCACCGGGCCGAAGATGCCGGCCGCCGACCATGCGGTAAGCAGGCGGCCGTGAATGGCGCCCACCATTTGCGTGCCGAAGAGGTCGGCAAGGTAAGCTGGCACTGTGGCGAAGCCGCCGCCGTACATCGACAGAATCACGCAGAACGCGGCAACGAAGAGTGCAAGCTGTCCGGTGTGGGCCGTCCAGGGAATCGCGGCGTACAGAATGAAGCCCAGCACGAAGAAGATCAGATAGGTGAGCTTGCGGCCCAGCTTATCGGACATGCTGGCCCAGAAGAAGCGGCCGCCGATGTTGAACAGGCTGATCAGTCCGGTGAAACCGGCGGCGATGGCCGCGATGGCGCCCAGTTGCTGCGGGTTCAGTGCCGTGAACGCCACGCCGGGTTCGCCGATCAGACGACCCCCGAACACCTCTTGCAGCAGCGGCGACGCCATGCCGAGAATACCGATGCCCGCCGTCACGTTCAGGCATAGCACGAGCCACACGAGCCAGAACTGCGGAATGCCCCAGACACGCTTCACATGCACATGGCCTTTGGTGATCATGGCGTTCTGCGCCTGACTGGGCGGGGGTGTCCAGCCGGCGGGCTTCCAACCGGTGACCGGTACGCGGTAGCCCATGGCCCCCGACATCATGAAAGCGAAGTAGATGATGGCCATGGTGAGAAACGTCTGCCATACGCCGGTGGTACCCGGCGTGGCGTAATGACGCATCAGCATGTCGGCCAACGGCGCGCCGATCATTGCACCGCCGCCGAAGCCCATAATGGCCATGCCGGTCGCCATGCCGCGGCGATCCGGAAACCATTTGATCAACGTACTCACCGGCGAGATGTAGCCCAGCCCGAGCCCGATACCGCCGATCACGCCCGAGCCCAGCCACAGCATCCACATTTGATGCAGGTAGATGCCCAGCGCCGAGATCACCAGGCCGCCGCACCAGCACAAGGCCGACACGACGCCGGCCTTGCGCGGGCCGGCGCGTTCGAGCCAGCCGCCCCAGAGTGCTGCCGAGCAGCCCAGCAGGACGAAGAAGAGGGTGTACATCCAGCCCATCGTCGAAATGCGCCAGTTGCAGTCGGTGGCGAAAAGTTCGGTAAAGACGCTCATCGTGTTGGGACACGTCATCGCGCCCGCGCCCGCGGCCTTCGACAGCGGCAACCAGAACACCGAGAAGCCGTAGGCCATCCCGATGCAAAGGTGAATCGCCAGCGCGGCCGGCGGCACCAGCCAACGGTTAAAGCCCGGTCCTGCGATCGTGCGTTCCTTGCTGAGTAGTCCGGGTCGCGCGCCCGGATAGTCAAGCGTCGATGTGGCCGTATTCATGAAGTCTCCTCGTTGGCGGGATTTTTTTTCTACTGCGTACTACGCCGTCGCGGCGGCTGGGGTCAGCCGCGCGCGATGTTGGGTGACGGCCTCGAGCACGATCGGGGCGAGGGTGATCTCGTCGCTCACGCCATCGGGGTGCGCCGATAAATAACTCAACAGTTCGCGCCGCATGCGCGGCTCCCAGAACTTGTGAATGTGGTTGGCCACGCCTTCGAGGGCTTCCTCGCGATCGGGGAGCGCATCGAAGAAATCGCCGATGCGATTGGCCATGCGAATCAGATTGGCGTTGTTCATGGTGGGCTCGGCGCTCAGTCGGGAAGTCGTTGCGGATGGGTATAAAGCGTCGCGTCATCGCCGCGCATGAAGCCGGCCAGGGTGACGCCGCTCGATTGCGCGAGCTGAACCGCGAGCCCGGTGGGCGCCGAGACGGCAGCCAGGATCGGGCAACCGGCTGCGGCGGTTTTCTGCACCATCTCGAAACTCGCGCGGCTCGATACCAGAAAGGCGCCGGCGCCGGCTGCCGTGCCTTCACGGGCCAGCGCGCCGATCAGTTTGTCGAGCGCGTTGTGCCGGCCCACGTCTTCGCGCACGGCATGGCGCGCGCCTTGTGCCGTGATCCATGCGGCCGCATGCGTGGCACCGGTGGCACCGTGCAAGGCCTGCGCGCGGCGCATGGCGCGCATGCCGGCCAGCAGGTCGGCCACCCTCATGATGGTCTCGGCGGTGACGGGCGCCACGGGGCGCAAGACTTCCGGCAGCGTTTCCACACCGCACAGCCCGCATCCGGTGCGGCCCGACAAGGCCCGCCGACGGTTTTTCAGCCGGGCCATGCAGGCACTGGCGATCTCGATGTCGATCACCACGCCGTCTTCACTTACGTTGAGCACGATATCGCGCACATCGCGCGCGGCGTCCACGATGCCTTCCGTCAGCGAAAAGCCCACCGCAAAGTCCTCGAGATCCGTGGGCGACGCGAGCATCGTGGCGTGGCTGATGCCGTTGTAGGCCAAGGCGATGGGCGTTTCCTCGGCCAGCATATCCTGCTCGGTTGCGGGCACGCGCTGCCCACTGCGGATGCGCACCACCTCGGCGGCAATACGGTCGGCGGGCAAGCGGTCGAGATCAAGGTCGGAGGTATGCATGCCGCAGTTTACTTTCCCGTGACGGTGGCCACCGCGGGCGCGACGTCGGTTTCGCGGGCGCGTTCGCGCAGCAACTGATCCTGGATCGTGGCAAAGCGCGACCATTGCCGTTGCCAATCGGAAGGTTGGGTGACCCGCATCAGTTGCACGGCCGTCACCTTGTACTCCGGGCAGTTGGTGGCCCAGTCCGAGTTGTCGGTCGTGACCACGTTGGCGCCCGATTCGGGGAAGTGGAAGGTGGTGTAGACCACGCCCGGCTGCACGCGATCGGTCACGAGCGCGCGCAATACCGTCTCGCCGGCGCGGCTTTGCACGCCCACCCAATCGCCTTGCACGATGCCGCGGTCTTCCGCGTCCTGCGGATGCAGTTCCAGCACATCTTCGCTGTGCCACATCACGTTGGGCGTGCGGCGAGTCTGCGCGCCCACGTTGTATTGCGACAGGATGCGGCCGGTGGTGAGCAACAGCGGATACTTGCGCGTGCTGCGCTCATCGCTGGGCACGTACTTCGTGATCATGAACTTGCCCTTGCCGCGCACGAAAGCATCGATGTGCATGATGGGCGTGCCTTCCGGCGCATCGTCGTTGCAGGGCCATTGCAGGCTGCCCAGGCGGTCGAGCTTGTCGTACGACACCCCGGCAAACGTAGGCGTGAGCCGCGCGATCTCTTCCATGATTTCGCGCGGATGCGTGTAGGGCATGGCGTAACCCAGTGCATTGGACAGGGCGGCCGTCACTTCCCAGTCGGCCATGCCGTTCTTGGGCTCCATCACCTTGCGCACGCGCGAAATCCGGCGCTCGGCGTTCGTGAACGTGCCATCCTTCTCGAGAAAGGACGAGCCCGGCAGGAACACGTGCGCGTACTTGGCGGTTTCGTTCAGGAAAAGATCCTGCACCACGATGCATTCCATCGCGGCCAGCGCGGCCGCCACATGCTGGGTGTTGGGATCGGACTGAACGATGTCTTCCCCCTGGCAATACAAGCCCTTGAACGTGCCGCCCAGGGCCGCCTCGAACATGTTCGGAATCCGCAAGCCCGGCTCGGGCTGGATCGTGACGCCCCACGCCGATTCGAATTGCGCACGCACGACGTTGTCCGAGATATGGCGATAGCCCGGCAGTTCGTGCGGAAACGAACCCATGTCGCATGAGCCCTGCACGTTGTTCTGACCGCGCAGGGGGTTTACCCCCACGCCCTCGCGGCCGACATTGCCGGTGGCCATGGCCAGATTGGCGATGCCCATCACGGTGGTCGACCCCTGGCTGTGTTCGGTCACGCCCAGGCCGTAGTAGATGGCGCCATTGCCATGCGTGGCGTAGAGCCGAGCCGCGCCGCGCACTTGGTCGGCAGGCACGCCCGTGATGTCGGCCGTGGCTTCAGGGGATTGTTCGGGACGCGATACGAATTCGCGCCATTCGTTGAAGGCTTTGGTATCGCAACGCTCGGCCACGTAGGTCTCGTCGATCAGGCCTTCGGTCGCGATCACGTGCGCGAGCGCGGCCAGCAGGGCTACGTTGGTGCCGGGGCGAACCTGCAGATGAAAATCGGCCTTGATATGCGGGGAGCTGACGAGTTCGATGCGGCGCGGATCGATCACGATCAGACGCGCACCCTGGCGCAGACGCTTCTTCAGTCGCGAGGCGAATACAGGGTGGCCGCTGCTCGGGTTGGCGCCCATCACGATGACCACGTCGCTGTGCATCACCGAGTCGAACGTTTGCGTGCCGGCCGATTCGCCCAGCGTTTGCTTCAAGCCGTAGCCGGTGGGGGAATGGCACACGCGGGCGCAGGTGTCGACATTATTGGTACCGAAGGCGGCGCGCACGAGCTTTTGTACCAGCCACGTTTCTTCGTTCGTGCAGCGCGACGAGGTGATGCCGCCGATGGCGTCACGGCCGTGTTCACCCTGGATGCGGCGAAATTCGGACGCCGCATACGCGAGCGCTTCGTCCCACGACACCTCCTGCCATGGATCGGAGATCCGCTTGCGGATCATGGGGTTGAGCACCCGCTCCTTGTGGGTGGTATAGCCCCACGCAAAGCGGCCCTTCACGCAGGAGTGACCGCGATTGGCCTGGCCGTCCTTCCACGGCACCATCCGCACCACTTCCTGGCCTTTCATCTCGGCCTTGAAGCCGCAGCCCACGCCGCAGTACGCACAGGTGGTGATCACCGAGTGCTCGGCCTGGCCCATCATGATGACGGTCTTTTCCTGCAACGTGGACGTGGGGCACGCCTGCACACAGGCGCCGCACGACACACATTCGCTGTCCATGAACGATTCGTTCTGACCCGGCGACACCCGGGCGTCGAAACCGCGGCCCGAGATCGTCAACGCAAACGTGCCCTGCGTTTCTTCGCACGCGCGCACGCAGCGATTGCAGACGATGCACTTGGAGGCGTCGAAGGAAAAATAGGGATTGGAGTCGTCGGTGACGTCGTGCAAATGATTCTTGCCGTCGTAGCCATAACGCACATTGCGCAGGCCCACCACGCCCGCCATATCCTGCAGTTCGCAATCCCCGTTGGCCGGACAGGTGAGGCAGTCCAGCGGATGATCGGAGATGTACAACTCCATCACCCCGCGCCGCAGATCGTGCAGCTTGGGTGTTTCGGTACGCACCACCATGCCGGCTTCGACGGGTGTGGTGCACGAGGCCGGATAGCCGCGTTTGCCCTCGATCTCGACCAGGCACAAACGGCAGGAGCCGAAGGGCTCGAGGCTGTCGCTCGCACAGAGCTTCGGGATGTTGATGCCCCACTCGGCGGCCGCCCGCATCACGGATGTGCCCTCGGGCACGGTGACCGCGTAGCCATCGATGGTGAGCGTAACGGTGGCCTCTGACATGCGCGCGGGGGTGCCATAATCGCGCTCGCGCTTCACAACGGTTTCAAGCATGGTGCTCTCCGTAATCGTTATGCCGCGTGCGTCGCGGGCTGGGCAGACGACGCGTGGGACGCGCCGCTGCCAAAGTCTTCAGGGAAGTGGTCGAGCGCCGATAGCACCGGATAGGGCGTCATGCCCCCCATGGCGCAGAGCGAGCCGCCCATCATCGTGTCGCACAGGTCGCGCAGCAGATGGATGTGTTGCTCGCGTTGCGGCCCGCCCGCAGCGATCTTCTCGATGGTCTCGACACCGCGGGTCGCGCCGATACGACAGGGCGTGCACTTGCCGCACGATTCGATGGCGCAGAAAGCCATCGCATAGCGCGCCATGCGCGCCATATCCACCGTGTCGTCGAACGCCACGATGCCGCCGTGGCCGATCATGGCGCCGATCTTGACGTACGACTCATAATCCATCGGCGCATCCCACTGCGCGGCGGGCAGATACGCGCCGAGCGGGCCGCCCACTTGCACCGCACGCAGCGGGCGGCCCGAGGCACTGCCGCCGCCGAAGGTCTCGATCAGCGTGCGCAGTGTGACGCCGAAGGCCTTCTCCACCAGACCGCCTTGACGCAGATTGCCGGCAAGTTGAAACGGCAACGTGCCTTGCGAACGGCCGACGCCGAAGTCACGATAGTGTTCGGCGCCGTGGGCGAGAATCGTGGGCACACTGGCCAAGGTGATGACGTTGTTGATCACGGTGGGGCAGCCGAAGAGTCCGGCGATCGCCGGCAATGGCGGCTTGGCGCGCACCACGCCGCGCTTGCCTTCCAGACTTTCCAGCAACGAGGTCTCTTCGCCGCAGATATAGGCCCCGGCGCCTACGCGCACGTCCATGTCGAAGGTGTGTCCGCTGGCGGCGATATCGGCACCGAGCCAGCCGCTGGCGCGTGCAGCATCGATGGCGGCCTGCATGGCCGCGATCGCGTGCGGGTACTCCGAGCGGATATATACGAAGCCCTGCGTGGCGCCGGTGGCGATGCCGGCGATGGTCATGCCCTCGATCAATGTGAAGGGATCGCCTTCCATCAACAGCCGGTCGGCGAACGTGCCCGAATCGCCTTCGTCGGCGTTGCACACGATATATTTGCGCGGGCCGGTGGCCGATGCCACCGTCTTCCATTTGATGCCGGCGGGAAACGCCGCGCCGCCGCGGCCGCGCAGGCCGGACGTGGTGATGGCGGCCAGGATGGCCTCGGGCGGCATCGCGAGTGCGGCGCGCAGGCCGGCGTAGCCTTCATGGGACACATAATCTTCGACCGAGCGCGGATCGACGATACCCACGCGCGCGAAGGTCAGACGCTCCTGCTGCGCAAGATACGGGATTGCCTCAGTGAGCCCATGCGCCAGCGGATGCGCGCCGCCGTCGAGCCAGCCGGCATGGAATAAACCAGGCACATCTTCCGGCGCAACCGGGCCATAGGCGATGCGGCCTTGCGGGGTCGCGACTTCGACCATGGGCTCCAGCCACAGCAAGCCGCGCGAGCCGTTGCGAATGATGTGGATGTCGAGCTCGCGGGCAGCCGCTTCACGGGCGATCGCTTGGGCAACCGCATCCGCGTCCACGGCCAGCGCGGCGGCGTCCTGCGGCACATAGAGGAGGTACGTTGCGCTCATGCCCAAGCCTCCGAGTTGCCGGGCGCAGGGCCCGTTGCCGTTCCCCGCGCAGGTTGGCCATCGTGCGGGGCGACCGCCACCGGCACGCCGTGCGGCATCGTCCCCTCTGCGGCGGCGTGCCCGCTAGGCGCCGCCACTGCCGCTGCCAGCAAGCGGTCGAAGCGCTCGGGCGTGATGCGGGCGTAGGGCCGGCCGTCGATCATCATCGACGGCGACTGCGCACAGAGGCCCAGGCAATACACGGACTGCAGCGTGTAGCGGCCATCGTCGGTGGTGGCGTTGAAGGTGCACCCCAGGCGCGCTTCGGCATGCGCCGCAATGGCTTCACCGCCGCGCGACTGGCACGACTCGGCCCGGCACACTTCGATCACATGGTCACCCGGCGGGGCCGTGCGAAAGTGGGGGTAGAAGGTAATCACGCCGTGCACTTCGGCGCGTGACAGATTGAGCGCCTCGGCCAACGTGCCGACGGTTTCGGGCGGAATGCATCGCAGGCGGTGCTGGATGGCATGCAGGATGGGCAACAGGGGCCCCGGGGTGTCGCGGTGCTGGGCGATTGCTTCGCGAGCAACAACAATCGCCGGGCTACAGGACGCGGCCGCAAGCGGCACTACGCGCGTATCCATCGCGTGTCTCCTTTGTCTCTTCCGGCTCTTGCCGGCTTGTCGTCTTGGCCATCCGGTCTTGTTTATATGCAAAACAAAGCATATAAAACCGATATGGAAGCGCTTAATTCGTTATGGGCCTTACTCTATTCCTGTGAATCCGCGCGTTCAATAAGAGATTTATGACATATAAGAGCTTGCGCATCGGCTTGCGCCCATCGTGGTCACTGGCCAGCGGCCACGGCGAGGCGGGCGTGCCGCTCGCCGATATGCTGGCGCTGCTGGCCGCGATCGATGCCGTGGGCAACATCGCAGGCGCCTGTCGCGCCTGCAATCTGTCGTATCGCCATGCGTGGGGCATCCTGCGCAAATTCGAAGGTCTGTTCGGCACGCCGTTGCTGGTGACGCGCCGACGTCAAGGCACCACGTTGTCGCCATTTGCCCAGCGTCTGCTGTGGGCGAACCGTCGCATCGAGGCGCGCCTCATGCCCACGCTGGACAGCATGGCCTCCGAGTTGCAGGAGGAACTGGCGCGGTTGCTGCCCGAAGACGGGCCGCATCTGCGGCTGCATGCAAGCCACGGCTTCGCCGTCGAAGCGTTGATGCAGCACATGAGCGACCAGAAGCCCGGACTGGAGCTGCGTTATCGCACCGCGATCGAGGCATTGGCGTCCCTTGAACGGCGCGAATGCGACCTGGCGGGCTTCCAGGTGCCGCTGGGGGAATTCGAGCAGCCCATCCTGGCACGCTATGCACAGTGGCTGGATCCGGACGACTATCTGCTCATCCATCTTGCCGTGCGCAACACCGGCCTCTTCGTGCAGGCGGGCAATCCCAAGGGCATCGAGGATCTGCGCGATCTGGCGCGCGCCGATGTGCGCTTCGTCAATCGCCAGATCGGATCGAGTACGCGCTTTCTGGTGAGCCTGATGCTGGAGAAGGCCGGCATCGCGATCGGCGAGGTCAGCGGCTACGAAAGCAATGAGTTCACGCACATGGCCATCGCGGCGCACATCGCCAGCGGCATGGCCGATACCGGCGTGGGCGTGGAAACTGCTGCATGGCGGTTTGGCCTGGACTTCATCCCGCTCGTGCGCGAGCGGTATTTCTTCGCCATCCGGCGCGCGGGGCTCGATACACCCGGCATGGCGGAACTTCTGCGTATCATGCGCAGTCCTCAATATGTGGCTTATGTGGGTCAGCTCGTCGGCTACGACGCGCAGGAAACAGGGCAGCTCTTCACGGTAGCCGAGGCCTTTCCCGGCCTGACGCTATGATGGATATATGAGCAAGGTTATTTTTCTCACCGAGCAACGCAGGGCATCGCTGCCCGAGATCTGGACGGGCGATTTGCCCGCTGCCGGTGAGCCCGTGCGCGATCTGCGCGCGCGGCCATTGCGCGATCTGCGCATCTCGGTCACCGACCGCTGCAACTTTCGCTGCACGTATTGCATGCCGCGCGACGTGTTCGACAGTCACTACACCTTCATGCCGCACTCGGCCTTGCTGTCGTTCGAAGAGATGGCCCGAGCGGCACGCGTATTCGCCGAGCTGGGCGTGGAGAAAATCCGGCTCACGGGCGGCGAGCCGCTGATGCGCAAGAACCTCGAAGTGTTGATCGCCATGCTGGCGGAGATCCGCACGCCCAGCGGTCAGCCCCTGGATCTCACGTTGACCACCAACGGCAGCCTGCTCACGCGCAAGGCACGGGCGCTCAAGGATGCCGGGTTGAATCGCCTGACGGTGAGTATGGATGCGTTGGACGATGCCACGTTCCAGCGCATGAGCGACACCGACTACACCGCCACTGACGTGCTGCGGGGTATCGATGCTGCCGCCGCTGCGGGCCTCGAGAACATCAAGGTCAACATGGTCGTGCGACGGGGTCTGAACGATGACCAGATTTTGCCGATGGCGCGCCAGTTTCGCGGCACGCCCCATGTGCTGCGTTTCATCGAATATATGGACGTAGGTTCGACCAATGGCTGGAACCTGCAGGATGTGGTGCCCAGCGCCGAGATCGTGGCGCGCCTGGGGTCGGCCTATCCGCTTGCGCCCCTGATCGACGATCCCATGGGGCGCGTCGCGGAACGCTGGCGTTACCTGGATGGTGCCGGTGAAGTGGGCATGATTTCGAGTGTGACGCAGGCCTTTTGCGGCGGCTGTACGCGCGCACGCCTGTCGCCGGAAGGCCAGTTGTTCCTGTGTTTGTTTGCCGGCCACGGCCATGATCTGCGCGAAGTGCTGCGCGGGGATCAGGACGATGACCGGTTGCGCCGCCGGATCGCGCAGATCTGGACGGCGCGCGGCGATAACTACTCCGAGCAGCGCAGCGCCGCGACGGGCCAAGGCCCGCGCGACGCCGAGCGTCCGGTCGAAATGAGTTATATCGGCGGATGACGCGCGACGGGCGATGCGCGGCGCATCGCCCGATAACGGAGTGCTACGCCAGCCAGCGCGAAAAGTCGTAATAGGCGACTTTCTCGCCGTCATATACCGCCGTGCCGGCCGGAATGCGCGCCAGGCCGCTTGCCCAGGGTAGCGAGCTGATGATGCCGGAGCCCTGCTGACCGAATGCGGTGAGTTCCACATTGCCGCCGGTTGCCGTGGACGCGCGCACCCGCAAAAATTCTTCGCGATCGTCCTGATGCGGCTGCTCGGTGCGCAGCGTTTGCGCGTAAACCGCCGGGAAGATGTCGGCGCGGCCCTGACGCCGCCGGATCAACGGCGACACCAGCAGCGTGAAGACCGCAAAAGCCGACACGGGATTACCGGGTAGACACACGATGGGCGTGTCGTCGATGTGCGCCAACGCCACCGGTTTGCCGGGCTTCATCTTCACCTTCCACAGATCGAGTGTGCCGCCCAGCTCCTCGATCGCCGGCTTGACCAGATCCCGTTCGCCGACCGATACGCCGCCCACGCTCACGACCAGATCGCAGTCGTCGACGAGCGTACGCAGGGCGCGTTGCAGGTCTTCTTTGGTATCGATGGCATGCAGTACATGCACGACGTCAGCACCCAGGCCGGTTGCCAGCGTGGCCAGCATGATGCCGTTGGAATTGTAGATCTGGGCCTCGCCACGGGGCTCGCCGGGCGCGACCAGTTCGTCGCCGGTGGTGAGGATGCCCATGCGCAGACGCGTGAACACCGTGACCGTGGCCACGCCTTGCGAGGCGAGCAGGGTGAGATGCGCGGCCGTGAGAAGCGTGCCCGCGGCGATCAGTTCACGGCCGGTGGTGGTGTCTTCGCCGCGCTTGCGCACGTGCTGTCCGGGGCGCGGCGCGACCAGCAGTTTGACCTCGCCGTCGGCTTCTTCCGTGTCTTCCTGCATGATCACGGTGTCGGCCCCGGCGGGCATGATGCTGCCGGTGAAGAGGCGCGTGGCGTGTCCGGGTGTGAGCGGCTGCGGCTTGTCGCCGGCGAAGCTGCGTTCCTGGATCGGCAGCACGACGCCGGGTTGGAAATCGGTGGCGCGGATCGCGTAGCCGTCCATCGCGCTGTTGTCCGCGGGCGGCAGGTCCAGCGTGGCCACCACGATCTCGGCCAGGATGCGTCCCGCGGCTTGCGTGAGCGCCACCTGCTCGGTGGTGCCGATCGGCACGCCGGCATTGGCCAGCCGTTGTTGTGCGTCGTCGAATGAGATCATTACGAATTCCCTTTGTGCGCCAGGGCGGTGCGCTTGAACTGCGCTGCGAAATTGCAGCTGTTGGCACTATCCATCTGTTCGCGCAGAATGCCGTCCCACGCGGTCCGGCACGCGCTCGTCGAGCCCGGCAGGCACACGATCAGCGTGTCGTTGGCATAACCGGCCAAGGCGCGCGACTGGATCGCGGAGGCGCCGATTTCGGCAAACGACAGGTGGCGAAACAGCTCGCCGAACCCGATCACTTCCTTGTCCAGCAACACCGACACGGCTTCGGGCGTGGCGTCGAGTTGCGTGAAGCCCGTGCCGCCGTTGGTGAAGACGACCTGCACCTCGGGATCGGCGATCCATTCACTCACCACGCGGCGGATCTGATAGATATTTTCAGGCACGATGTCGCGCCGGATGCATGCATGACCGGCGTGCGCCAGGCTCTCCGCCAGATAATTGCCCGACGTATCGTCGCCCGCCGTGCGGGTATTGCTCACGGTAAGGACCGCGCAGGCAAGGGACAGGGGATGCTCGTTCATGATGGCTCCTTCGATGGTGAGGGCGCTGCTGCCCATTGCGCCGTGCGCTGGCTGTCGGTCGCACGCTGTTCGACCCAGAAGTCTTTCCCATCGGCAAGCGTTTCGCGCTTCCAGAAGGGCGCCCGGGTCTTGAGGGCGTCGATGATGAATTCACATCCGCGGAAAGCATCGCCGCGATGAGCGCTTGCCACTGCCACGAACACGATCTGCTCGCCATGGCCGAGGGCGCCCACGCGATGAATGATTTCGGTGTCGGTCAGGGGCCAGCGGCTGCGGGCCTCACGATCGATGGCCTCGAGTTCGCGCTCGCACATGCCGGGATAGTGATCGAGAAACAGCGTGCTGGTGGGCTCGCCGGGCGCGTAGTCGCGTACGTAGCCGACGAAGGTCACCACGGCGCCCATATCGCCTGCCGCCCGTGCGCGCAGCGCCTGCTGGCTGGCTGCCGCATCGAAATCGGATTCCTGGATGGTGATCATGGCTCAGCCCCCGGTGACGGGTTCAAATACCGCCACTTCGTCGCCGGCCGTGAGCGCGATATCGGGTTGCGCATGCGTCTGGTTGACGGCGAGCTTGAGCCGGGTGGCCTGGCTCAGGTCGGGGTATTTCTGCATCAGGGCCGCGAGCAGATCGGTGCCGCGCATGCCGGCGTCCACCGGCCACGCTTCGGCGCGTTTGCCTGTCAGTTCCGCGATGCGTGCAAAGTACAGCACATCAATCGTTGCGCCATTCGCCACTCTTGCCTCCAGATTTATAGACCAACCGCACCCCGTCGATGACGATGCCTTTGTCGGCCGCCTTGCACATATCGTAGATCGTCAGCGCTGCGATGCTGCATGCCGTCATCGCTTCCATCTCGACCCCGGTCTTGTCGGCCGTGCGGCAGGTGCTGCGGATCTCGATGCGATGCGTGGCGTCGTCCAATGCAAAATCCACACCCACGAACGACAGCGGCAGACTATGGCAGAGCGGGATCAGTTCGGCACAGCGTTTGGCCGCCAGAATGGCCGCCACGCGCGCAGTGTTGAGCACTTCGCCCTTGCCCTGGCCGGGTTGTGTGAGCAGGCCATACGCTTGCGCGTTCATGCGCACCGTTGCGCAGGCGATGGCCGTGCGCGCGGTCGGCGTCTTGGCGCCGACGTCGACCATCGTGATCTGGCCGGCGTCGTCGAGATGGGAGAGGGTGGGAACGGAATCGGACATGAGGGAAGCGTGCCGGTTGAGTGAGACAAACCCGCCGCCAGCGAAGCGACGTACGGCGGCTAATGATAGACGAGTGGCGGATCGCGGATGATAATGCCCCTGATCGCAAGCCAATTATGTCAGGAGATCCTATGACGACGCGCACGCCCGATGGAAATTCCGAGTTCGACAGCCTGTTGCCGCCGTTGCGGGTAAACCGCCGGGGCTTTATGACGACGACCCTGGCCACGGGCTTTGCGCTGGCAGCAGGCCAGGTCCAGGCCCAAACCGCCATCAAGACCGATGCCGACGGCCTGACGGCGGGCGCTGTCGAGATCCCCGTGAAGGGTGAAAAGATCCCGGCGTATCGCGCCATGCCGGCCGGCAAGCAGAATCTGCCGGTGGTGCTGGTGGTGTCCGAGATTTTCGGTGTGCACGAGTACATCCAGGATGTGTGCCGCCGCCTGGCCAAGGCCGGCTACCTCGCGATCGCGCCCGAACTCTTCGCCCGCCACGGCGACGCGACCAAATATACGGATATCCCGAAGTTGCAGGCCGAGATCATCGCCAAGGTGCCTGACGCACAAGCGATGGGCGATCTGGACGCCGCGGCAGCGTGGGCCGCGACCCAAGGCGGCGATCCCGAAAAGCTCGCCATCACCGGCTTCTGCTGGGGCGGCCGCATCGTTTGGCTGTATTCGGCCCACAATCCCAAACTGAAGGCCGGCGCCGCCTGGTATGGCCGATTGAAGGGTTCGCCCGATGCCCTCAAGCCGACCAATCCCATCGATCTCGTCGAAAAGCTCAATGCCCCGGTGATCGGTGCCTATGGCGAAAAGGATGCCGGGATCTCGCTTGCGGACGTGGACGACATGCGCAACGCCCTCAAGACCGGGTCGGCCGCCGCGCAGGCCTCGCGCATCGATCTGTATTCGGAGGCGCCACATGCATTTCATGCCGACTATCGGCCCAGTTATCGCGAGGCTGCCGCCAAGCAGGCCTGGGTGCGCATGCTCGACTGGTTCGCACAGAAGGGCGTAGCCGCTTGACCTTATTGCGCGGGATCGGGCAGGCCGCCGGTGACCTCGGCGATCCCGCGTTTCATGTCGTCGTACTGCATGGTGCGATCGATCTGCAGGCTTTGCAGCACGCCCATGCAGCCGTTCACATCCCGGCGGCGCATATCTTCCAGCGCCTCGCGGCCATGTACGCGACCGGCTTCGTAAAGCGCATCGAAACGCTCGCCTGAAAACCCGTATTCGCGACCGAAGCGCAAGAGGTTGATGCGCATGTTGTCGTGTTGCGCGGCCACGTCCGGTGCCGCAGCACCGCACACCTCGGCCGCACCGTTGCTGGCGCCTGAGGTATTGATCAACTGCTCGTACATGGTTTGATCGAACGCGATCGGCTCGGCGGCGTGCGTCGTACCGGCGAACAAGACGATCGGCAGCAGGGCGCAGGCGGTGCGCTGCAGCAGTGGTGTGCGGGCAAGCAGGGATCCGAGTGTCATGGCGATAGGGCGGCGTGATCAAGGTGAGCGAGCCGCCGATTCTATTACTGGGGCGTGCGGCGCGGCAGAGGCTGCCCCGTTACGATCGTGTCAGGGTGTACGCGAACGTATCGCGCTTCGACCGCTGCGCCGGGTTGTCATGCCGACCCTCTATGATGTGGGGTTGCGCGCAGGTGCGCGTGTGCTTTCTCACCCTGGAGATCTTCATGACCATCAAAGTTGGCGATCGTGTGCCGGACGGTACCTTGACGGAATTCATCGAAACCGAGACGCCCTCGTGTTCGCTGGGCCCCAACGCGTTTCAGGTGGCCGATCTGGTCAAGGGCAAGAAGATCGCCGTGTTCGCGGTGCCCGGCGCCTTCACGCCCACTTGCTCGGCCAAGCATCTGCCGGGTTATCTGGCTCAAGCCGATGCGCTGCGCGCCAAGGGTGTGGACGAAATCTGGTGCGTGTCGGTCAACGATGCATTCGTCATGGGTGCCTGGGGCCGCGAGCAGCATTCGGCCGGCCGCGTGCGCATGCTGGCCGACGGTGCCGCCACGTGGACGCGCGCACTGGGCCTGGAGCTCGATCTGAATGCCCGTGGCATGGGCATACGCTCGCAGCGTTACTCCGCGCTGCTGGATGACGGTGTGGTCAAGCAGCTCAACGTGGAAGGCGCCGGCAAGTTCGAAGTCAGCGACGCCGATACGATGCTCTCGCAGCTCTGATTTTTTGATTGACCTCGCCATGCGTCCGCTTGGGCGCGTGGCGCGCTCCGGCATTGGCGCCGGATGCTGTTCCTGCCGCTTTTATGCTTACCACGCTTCACGCTTTCTCTTCCCTTTACGCCGCCACGCTGTTGATGATGTTGGGCAGCGGACTGTTCAACACCTACATGGGCTTGCGGCTTACCTCGCAATCCGTGAGCGAAGTCTGGGTGGGCGCGCTCATCGCCGGCTACTACCTGGGCCTCGTGTTCGGTGCGCGGTTGGGACACAAATTGATTATTCGCGTGGGACACATCCGCGCGTTCACGGCGTGCGCCGCCATTGCGACCGCGATGGTGCTGGCGCAGACGCTCGTCGATGCCATTCCCGTCTGGATGTTGTTCCGGATCATTTCCGGCGTGGCGATGGTGACGCAATTCATGGTGCTGGAAAGCTGGCTGCATGAACAAACGCCCAACGAGCAACGCGGGCAGGTGTTTTCGTTCTACATGGTGGTGTCCAACCTCGGCGTGGTGCTGGGGCAGCTGGCGCTCACGGTCTTTCCCGGCGCGATCGATTTGCGCCCGCTGATTCTGGTGGGCGTGTGCATGGTGATGTGCCTGGTGCCGATTGCGATCACGCGTCGCTCGCACCCGCCGTCACCGCTTCCCGCGCCGCTCGATTTCAAGTTTTTCGCCGGCCGGGTACCGCTCTCGCTGACCGTGATTTTCGTCGCGGGTAATTTGTCCGGTGCGTTCTACGGTCTGGCGCCGGTGTTCGGCACGAAGGCGGGGCTCACGACGACCGAGGTGGCGTTGTTCGTGGCCACCGGCGTGGCCGCCGGGCTGGTGTCGCAATGGCCGGTCGGCTGGCTCTCCGATCGCATCAACCGGCCCGGACTGATGCGTTTCAACGCCATCATGCTGATGCTGTTGTCGGTGCTGCTGTGGGGGTTGGTCGACCTGCCGTTCTGGGCGATGCTGGTGCTGTCCGGCCTGATGGGCGCGCTGCAGTTCACGCTGTACCCGTTGGGGGCAGCCTTTGCCAACGATCACGTCGAACACGAACGGCGCGTGGGGCTGGCGGCGGTGCTGTTGATTACGTATGGCCTGGGTGCTTGCGTGGGGCCGCTGATCGCGGGCGGCCTGATGTCGTTGTTCGGCCCCCATAGTTATTTCATGTTCATCTCGGCGTGCGCCGCGTTGCTCGTCTGGCAAGTGCGTCCGGCGCGCGTGACCAATGCCCACCAGGTCGAAGAAGCACCCGTGCACTTCGTGCCGATGGCCACCAGCCTTGAAAGCACCGCAGCCGTGGTGGTGCTGGATCCGCGTGTGGATCTGGAGGTGGACATCACGATGGAAGGCATCGTGCAGCCCCAGGATGCGGATACTGCGTCCGTTCCGGAAGAGGGTGCCGTGCTGGCGGCGCAGGCCGCAGCCGCGCCTTATGAGCCGCCTGAGGGCAGTGCAGAGACGGCGACTGCAGGTGTGGGTACGAGTGAAGAGACCGATGCAGCTGCCGGTACCGATGCAGACGCAGCCGGAAGTGATTCGGTCGTCGTAGCCGGGGGCGAAGATACGTCGATGCCGCGTGAGCCTGACCTGCCGCAGACCGATGCTTTTCCGGAAGCGGGTGGCACGGCAGCAGAGGCTGCGGCGACTGGCGCTCCCGTGGTCGCGGGCGGACTCGTGCAAGTCGAAACCAGACGCCCGCTGACCGCCGGCAATGCGCCTGCTGCTGTTGTGGCCGACGCGGCAGCGCCATTACCGACCGCCGACGCGTCGCCCGCTGATGGATCCCTGGACTCGACAACGCTTGCCAACGCAGCGCCCGAGCCGATCCCCGACGGACCGGCTGCGGCGAGCCCCAAGCCTACCAAGGCGCCATCAGCGCGATCGTGACCACGGCCAGGATCAGGCCCAGTACATTGAGGCGGCTGACGTGTTCTTTGAAGAGCACGGCGCCGGCCAGGGTGCCGACGGCAATCACGCCGATGTTCATGGTGGAGAACACCACTGCCGGATCGTTGGGCAGGTTCTGGTGGGCACGGATGTAGGTGTAGATGTTTGCAAAATTCATCACGCCCAGCACCACGCCGGCCAGGCAGTCGCGGCTGCGCCAGCGCGCGCGCGTGATCAGCAGATACCCGAAGATCACCACGCCGGCCAGCAGAAATGCCATCAACAGGCCGTTGCCGAACGCGGTGCCCGATTTGGCCACTTGCTTGAACAGCACATCGATCACGCCATAGCCCAACCAGACCGCCAGCGGCCATACCCATACCGGCACGGGGGACGCGCCTGCGGGGTCCACAGCGGCGGCTGCGCGATCGGTGGCAGCGCGATCCCCGGGGCGGATGGTCGCCGACGGCGCGGCGACGTTGCCCGCTGCGCCGGCCTCGTCTGCCACGCCGGCCGTGCCCGTGCCCGTCGCCGGAGTCGGCTTGCGCGTTTTGGCCAGCAGGCAGAGCAGGGCGATCAAACCCACGGCGATCGCCGCCCCTTTGCGGGCAGTCAGCGTGTCGCCGAAAAACAGAAAGGCCGCCACCACCGGGATGAATACGGACAAGCGCTGCGCCGCATCGCTGCGCACGATGCCCACATGGCGAACGGCTTGGCCCATGGCCACGAATACCGTGGGCAGCAAGATACCCAGGGCGATCAACACGCCCCAGGGCGTGCCGGTGTTATCGACCGCTGAAAGATTGGCGCCCAGCAGCAGCCAGCACGCCAGCGCCGCGATGACATAATTGACCGCGATGGCCTGGCGAATATCGATATCGAAGCGGCGCGCCAGTTTGAGCAGGATCGCGACCGTGACACTGCACAGCACGCTGGTGATCAAGAACAGAAATCCGGGATTCATCGACATTGTGCGTGCGCTGCAGGTTGGGAAAGGGGAGAAGAAAGCGTGTCCGGACGCAGGCCCAGTTGCGCGAGCAATTCTACGTCGGCGTTCGATTCCGGGTTGGGCGTGGTGAGTAACGTATCGCCGTAGAAAATCGAGTTTGCGCCCGCCAGCAGGCAAAGGGCCTGTTCTGCGGGCGACAGATCGGTGCGCCCTGCCGACAAACGCACGCGCGCCAGCGGCAGCGCGATTCGGGCGACGGCGATGGTGCGTACGAACTCCAGCACATCCAGATCGGCCGCGTCGGCCAGCGGCGTGCCGGCGACGCGCACCAGCCGGTTGATCGGCACGGATTGCGGCTGGGGGCTGAGCATTGTCAATTGGGCGATCAGGGCAGCGCGTTGTTCGCGCGATTCGCCCATGCCCACGATTCCGCCGCAGCACACATTGATGCCGGAGTCGCTCACATGTGCAAGCGTGTCGAGCCGTTCCTGGTAGGTTCGGGTGCTCACGATACGGCCGTAGAACGTGGGCGCCGTATCGAGATTGTGGTTGTAGTAATCCAGTCCGGCCACTTTCAGCGAGCGGGCCTGCGCGGCGTCGAGCATGCCCAGCGTGACGCAGGTTTCCAGACCCAGTGCCTTGACCTCACGGATCATTTCCGCCACTCGCTCCAGATCGCGCTCCTTGGGACGCTTCCACGCGGCACCCATGCAGAAGCGTGTGGCACCCTGATCCCGTGCCGCACGCGCCGCTGCCAGCACGTCTGCCAGCGGCATGAGTTTTTCGGCCTTCACCGGTGTCTCATGATGCACCGATTGCGGGCAATAGCCGCAGTCTTCAGGGCAGCCCCCCGTTTTGATCGACAGCAAACTCGACAGCTGTATCTCATGCGGATCGAAGTGATCGCGCAATACCGATTGCGCACGTTGAATCAGATCGTTGAAGGGCAGGGCGTAGAGCGCGAGCACCTCGGCCGTGGTCCAGGCCGGTGGCCGGCCTGAATCAAGCGCTGCGGGAAGAGGGACATGATCGGACGACAGAGACATAATCGACGTAGCTCAAAGCAGGAAAGCGCGGATATTAGGGAGAAGACATGTCCTCCTGCAATGCGGTTGACTTGACTGCATTTGGCGCGGTCTTGCGTGCGTTTAGCCGACGTACGTTCCGCGTTGGACGCGGCACGTCGGTATCATGTGCTCAACGGCGTCGATCTCGAAATACCCAAAAATTTGTTATCGAATGTAATGAGCGCGATTCGCTGGATTGGTTTGGGCCGTTCGGTTGTGGTGACGCTGATGTGTGTGAGTGGCCCGGTGGGCTACTGGTGCCGCACGGGCGATGCATCGACTCATTACGCTTTGCTTGGCGGAGGCGGCGTAGGAATGCGGAGTGAGCGCGCGCGTGCACGTGCGAGAGTGCGATGGGCGCGATCACCGGTGAACGCTGACAGGTGAACCGTCGCAAGTGAACCGTCGCAAGTGAAGCGTCGCAAGTGAACCGTCAAAGGTCTACGAGCACGGATGTACGAGGGCGTTGGCGCGTGCGAAGGAGAAACCACGGGAAGCGGCATCTGCGGGTGGCACGGCAGGCAGATCTGCGGGATTCGTATCTACCGGATGGAGAATACGGCAGCGCTGCGTTTTGATCGCGCAAAAACAAAAAAGCCCGCTACGAATAATCGTGCGAGGCTCTTTGCTTCGTGCAGAAAGATTTGGCGGAGCGGACGGGGCTCGAACCCGCGACCCCCGGCGTGACAGGCCGGTATTCTAACCAACTGAACTACCGCTCCGCAGCGGCTTACGTCACATACTTCAAACTACGATTTTACTTCAACTGCTGAACTGCAACTTCGATACTGCTGCCAAAAAATCTTGGCGTCCCCAAGGGGATTCGAACCCCTGTACTCACCGTGAAAGGGTGATGTCCTAGGCCTCTAGACGATGGGGACCGGACCGTACAACTACATTCTTCGCAACGCTTTGACTGGTGGAGGTAAGCGGGATCGAACCGCTGACCTCTTGCATGCCATGCAAGCGCTCTCCCAGCTGAGCTATACCCCCGTCAACTAGATATTTTTGCTTCTTTCGTAGCGCCTTTTTGTTGCCAATCAGTCGCTTCGTTTTCGCTAGATATTTAGTGCGTGCCGCGAAGAAACGAGATTATGCACGAACTTTTTTGAGTGTGCAAGTCGGTGCGCGAAAAAACATAAAAAAGATCGAAAAAGTTTTGAGGCATACGATATGCGGGCGTTTTCGATTCACCAGAACGAGGAGTTGCCGTGCATCCAGTCACCTCTTTTCCAGTGCACGCACTGGGCACCACCGATATGTCGATCACCCGCGTAGGCTTCGGCGCCTGGGCGTTGGGGGGCGGCGATTGGGCACGCGGATGGGGCGCGCAAAACGATGCCGACTCGATTGCCGCGATTCAGCATGCGGTGCGTCGCGGCATCAACTGGATCGATACGGCGGCGGTGTATGGTCTGGGCCATTCGGAGACGATCATCGGCGAGGCAGTGAAGGGATTGCCGCGTTCGGAACGTCCGTTGATTTTCACCAAAGGCGGCCTGCGCTGGAACGACGGCGATCGGCAGGCGATGCCGCGCCGGGTTGGCGACCCGGGCAGCCTGCGCGAGGAAATCGACGCATCGCTCAAGCGTCTGGGTGTGGAGACTATCGACCTCTATCAAATGCATTGGCCTGCCGACGACGGCACGCCGCTGGAGGCTTACTGGCAGGTGCTGCTGGACGCGAAGCGCAGCGGCAAGGTGCGTGCGGTGGGGCTCTCCAACCACAACGTGGCGCAGCTCGAGGCGGCCGAGCGCCTTGGTCATGTGGATACGGTGCAGCCGCCGTTTTCTGCGATCCAGCGCAGCGCGGCCGACGATGTTTTGCCTTGGTGCGACCGGCACCACACCGGCGTCATCGTGTACAGCCCGATGCAGTCAGGGTTGTTGACGGGCACGATGACGCCGGAACGCGTGCATGCGCTTGGCCGCGATGATTGGCGTGCGGGTGATGCGGAGTACACCGCTCCGCGTCTCGAACGCAATCTTGCATTGGCCGATGCCATGAAACCCCTGGCGCAGCGCCATGGCGCGACCACGGCCGCTGTGGCGATTGCATGGACGCTCAGCTGGCCCGGCGTCACCGGCGCGATCGTGGGTGCCCGTAGCCCGGCGCAGGTCGACGATTGGTTGGCAGCCGCGACGCTTGAACTGGATGATGACGATCTGGATGGGGTGGCCGATGCCATCGCGCGCACCGGTGCAGGCATCGGACCTGCGCGGCCGCCCCGCCGTGAGGACGAATCGGTGCTGGATATCCTGCCGAGCTTGTCGCTATAGGGCGAGAGGGCTTGGGGGATCGATGCGCGGAAAATCCATGGTCGATCGGCGATTGGAGACCTTAACGGCGACGCATGCGCCACGACATGCCGGCGACGAGCATCAGGCCCACGATCAGCAATGCGGGCCCGTCGCCCCAGCGGGTGTAGGGCGTCAGGCCCGTCATGCCTTGCACCGAGACTTCGAGCACGCCTGACGTATGCGAGGGGATCGAGTCGATGACACGGCCCCGGGCATCGATCAGCGCGGTGAGGCCGGTGTTGGTGGCGGCAAGCATGGGCCGCGCCGTTTCAATCGTGCGCAAGCGGCCGATCTGCAGATGCTGGCGCAAGGCCCACGAATCGCCGAACCAGCCCAGATTGCTCACGTTGGCCAGGATCGTGGCGCCGGGCGCACCGTCGGCGCCTGTGCGAATAGCTGGCAGCAGCTCGTCGCCAAACAGATCTTCATAGCAGATGTTGAAGGCAATGTGCTGGTCGCGCACGGCAAATGGCGTCTGCCGTTCGGGGCCGCGGTTGAAATCGCCCAGGGGGATCTGCATGGCGTTGACGAACCAGCGGAATCCGGTGGGCACGTACTCGCCGAACGGGACCAGATGGCGCTTGTCGTAAAGGCGGTCGACGTTAGCGGTTTCGAGCGATTTGGCGGTGGTGTTGCCGTCGAAAGCGACCACGCTGTTGGTATAGATGGATTGTCCATCCGCATCCTGGCGATGGAGCGGAACGCCCATTGCAAAGGTGGCATTGGTCCTGGCTGCCAGGCTGCGCCAGATTTCCCACGTATTGGGCGGCAATTGATCCTGGAACACCGGCAGTACGGTTTCGGGCAGCAAAACAAAATCAGGTGCGGGCTTGCCGGCAGACGCCGGTTGCGCGGCCAGGCGCATGTGCTTGATGATGCCTTGCTCCATCAGCGCCGGTTCGAACTTTTGCGACTGTGGCACATTGCCTTGCACCAGACGCACGGCCAGGGGATTGCCGGCCGGGCTGGACCACCCGATCAAGGCAACTACGCCGCCCACCACGAGCAGGGCGCCGGCCACACCCAGTGTGAGTGCACGCTGGCGCCAGGCGAGGCCGTTGGCGACCAGGAGCGCCACCGCAGCGGCCACGAAGGCGGCCGCGAACGCCAGGCCGTACGCACCAAACAGCGGGACCCAGCCGGCGAGCGGGCTATCGACATGACCGTAGGCGATGTTGAGCCACGGAAAGCCGGACATGATCACGCCACGCAGCCATTCGAACGCGGTCCAGGTGGCCGCCCAGGTGGCGGTGTGGCGCAGCCAGGTCACGGCGCCGGGAGGGCGGCCGGGTGTGGCAGCGGCGGGCCGCACGGTCAACCAGCGCGCCAGGGCGCAGGCCGCGGCGGGATAAAGCGCGAGATAGGCAGCGAGCGCCAGCACGCCGCCGGCCGCGAGGGGCGCGGCCATGTAGCCATACACGTGCAGGCTGATGTACAGCCAGTACAGGCCAACGGCGTAAGTGACGAGGGCAAAAAGGCCGCCATCGAGGGCGGCGCGGCGCACGCTGGGAGCCGTGAGCGTCAACCGGGCCAGAACGCCCAGGCTCAAGATCTGCACGACGGCCAGGAGTGCGGTGGGTAGCGGGCCCGGTGCAAAGCACAGCGCCTGCAGCACGCCTGCCAGCACCAGGGCACCGCGCCGCATCCAGGCGGCCCGGCGCGCGGGCGTGTCAGGCACTGCCGTGGTCACGTCAATCGCCGCCGGTGCCCGGGGTGTCCGGGGTATCTGCTGCCGCGGGCGCAAGGCGCGTCACGCGTAGCCACAGCGCACGGCGGGCATCGGCGCGCAGCACATCCACCCGCAGATCGCCGTGCTGGGCGTAATCGCCGCGCCTGGGAATGCGGGCGAGTTCGCCGCTCAGCCAGCCGCCGAGGGTGTCGTAATCATCTTCGGGAAAGTCGGACTCGAAGGCTTCGTTGATGCGATCCAGGTCGGTTGCCGCCATCACGCGCCAGCGGTTTTCGCCTTCGGCAAAGATGGTCGTGGCTTCGTCTTCGTCGAACTCGTCTTCGATTTCGCCCACGATCTGCTCGAGCACGTCTTCCATCGTCACGAGACCAGAAATGCCGCCATGCTCATCGATGACGATGGCCTGGTGATTGCGGCGCTCGCGGAACTCGTGCAAGAGCACGTTCAGTCGTTTGCTTTCGGGAATGAAGACGGCGGGGCGCAGCAACGAACGCACTTCGATGCCCGGTTCGAGCATGCACCGCAGCAGATCCTTGGCGAGCAGAATGCCAATGATGTTGTCGCGATCGCCTTCGAACACGGGGAAGCGCGAGTGTGCGGTTTCGATGACCATGCCGAGCAGCGGCTGCAGCGGCAGCGCGATGTCGAGCGTGTCCATACGGGAACGGGGCACCATGATGTCGCCGACGGTGCGCTCGGACACGGCCAGCGCGCCCTTGATCATCGCGTACGACTCGGCATCCAGGAGGTCGCGCTCGTGGGCGGCTTCGAGAATGGCCTTGATGCCCTCACGATCCTCGGGTTCGCGTCGAACCAGGGACAACATGCGGTCTAACAGGGATTTGGGGGAAGACTTGGCGGCGCGCGCAGCGTCCGCATCGGGGGCAGGGAGAGGGTCGGGCATCGTCCAGGAGGACAAGTTTTGGAAGCTTGAGGATAACCGAATATCTCAAGCATATTTGTAACTGTACGGTGCAGGGTTATAGGGACAAGTACGGATCCGCAATGCCCATGCGTGCGAGTGCCGCCGTCTCGAGCGCTTCCATGTGCCGGGCAGCCTCATCGTCCAGATGGTCGTAACCGAGCGCGTGCAGGGTGCCGTGGATGGTGAGATGCGCCGCGTGATCTTCGAAGCGTTTGCCCTGTTCGCGGGCTTCGCGCACGAGCACCGGCTTGCAGATCACGATGTCGCCGCGCGCCACGCCGTCTGGCCCCACACCGTACTCGAACGTGAGCACGTTGGTGGCATAGTCGCGATCGCGAAAATCGCGGTTGAGTTGCCGCCCCTCCGCCTGGCCGACCAAGCGAATGCTCAGCGCCGCGGTGTGCGCCAGCTCGCGCGCGTCCTCGAATGCCGCGGCCAGTGCGCGGCCCACCCAGCGCCGCAGCCGCCAGCGCGGCAGCCGCGGTTCGACAACGCCGTATTGCACCGATAACGCAAAATCAGGCATGGCCATCGTGCTCGGCCGCCTGTTCGTACGCTTCCACGATGCGCGCCACCAACGGGTGACGCACCACATCGCGGCTGGTGAAGCGCGTGGTGGCAATGCCGTTGACCGCCTCGAGCACCGTGACGGCATGCGCCAGCCCACTCTTGTGGCCGCGCGGCAAATCGACCTGCGACGGATCGCCGGTAATGACGGCCTTGCTGCCGAAGCCGATGCGCGTGAGGAACATCTTCATCTGCTCGGGCGATGTGTTCTGGGCTTCGTCCAGGATCACAAACGCATGGTTGAGCGTGCGGCCGCGCATGTAGGCAAGCGGCGCGATCTCGATCGCCTGCTTCTCGAACAGCTTTTGCACGCGCTCGAAGCCCATCAGGTCATACAGCGCGTCGTACAACGGCCGCAGGTAAGGATCGACCTTCTGCGCCAGATCGCCAGGCAGGAAGCCCAGGCGCTCGCCTGCTTCGACGGCGGGGCGGGTGAGCACGATACGTTGCACGGTTTCGCGTTCGAGGGCGTCGATGGCGCAGGCCACGGCCAGCCAGGTCTTGCCGGTGCCGGCGGGGCCCACGCCAAATGTGATGTCGTGCTTGAGAATGTTGTTGAGATAGTCACGCTGGCGCGGCGTGCGCGGCCGCAGATCGCTGCGGCGGGTGCGCAACGCGATCACGTCGCCTTCATCGTCAAGCGGCGGCAGTTCGAGGGCGGCATCGGCGACGCCGGGCGCCGGCGTTTTCTGGGTCAGGCGCTCGGCGGCGGCTTTGGCCGCCAGTTCGGCCGCCTGCGCGGCGGCGGCTTGCGCTTTCATCTCGACCACGCCCAGCTGAATATCTTCGACGTTCAGTTCGCGGTGCACGGCCTGCTGGTGAAACCGGCGCAACGACCGCGCCGCCAGCTCGGCGTTTTCGCCGTCGAGCGTGACGCGATTGCCGCGGCGCGCCAGTTGCACGTCGAAGCCGTCGGCGATCTGCTTCAGGTTTTCGTCCAGCGGGCCACAAAGATTGGCCAGATGATGGTTGTCGCCATCGAGATTGACGATTTCGGGCAGGGCACGGCGGCGAGGCGCACGCGCGGTACTCATTGCGCGGGCTCCAGGGTCCGATCGCTGTCTGCCATCACCACGCTGCCGCGCAACGAGTTCGTGTGCGCCTGCGTGATTTCCACGTCGATCATTTGACCGATCAGCCGCGCGGGCCCCGGGAAATTGACGGTGCGGTTGTTTTCGGTGCGGCCCATCAGTTCGGTCACGTCGCGGCGCGCATGGCCCTCGACCAGTACCCGCTCGACCTTGCCCAGCATGTTGCGGCTGATCTCGGCGGCCTGCTCGTTGATGCGAGCCTGCAAACGCTGCAGGCGTTGCAGTTTGACCGTCTGCGGCGTGTCGTCGTGCAGATCGGCGGCCGGTGTGCCCGGACGGCGCGAGTAGACGAACGAAAACGAGGTATCGAAGCCCACGTCGTCGATGAGCTTCATGGTCTTCTCGAAATCGGCCTCGGTTTCGCCGGGAAAGCCGACGATGAAGTCGGACGACAGCGTGAGGTTGGGGCGTGCCGCGCGCAGCTTGCGCACCACCGACTTGAATTCGAGCGTGGTGTAGCCGCGCTTCATGGCGGCCAGTACCGGGTCGCTGCCGGCTTGCACCGGCAAATGCAGGAACGACACGAGCTTGGGCAGACGTGCATACGCTTCGATCAGGCGCGCGGTCATTTCCTTCGGATGCGACGTGGTGTAGCGGATGCGTTCGATGCCGGGAATCTCATGTACGTATTCGAGCAGCATGGCGAAGTCGGCAATTTCGCCGGTATCGCCCATGCGGCCCCGGTATGCGTTGACGTTCTGGCCCAGCAATGTCACTTCCTTCACGCCCTGGTCGGCCAGATCGGCAACTTCGATCAGCACGTCGTCGAACGGCCGCGACACCTCTTCGCCGCGCGTGTAGGGCACGACGCAGAAGCTGCAGTACTTGCTACAGCCTTCCATGATCGAGACGAACGCCGTGGGGCCGTCGATACGGGCGGGCGGCATGGCATCGAATTTTTCGATTTCGGGAAAGCTGATGTCTACCTGCGAGCGATTCTGCAGCTTGCGCTGACGGATCAGCTCCGGCAGGCGATGTAGCGTTTGCGGGCCGAACACAACGTCCACATACGGCGCGCGCTTGACGATGGCTTCGCCTTCCTGGCTTGCCACGCAACCGCCCACGCCGATCACCAGATTGGGGTTGAGCTGCTTCAGGTGCTGCACGCGGCCCAGATCGGAAAACACTTTCTCCTGGGCTTTTTCGCGCACCGAACAGGTGTTGAAGAGGATGACGTCGGCATCCTCGGGCGTATTGGTGATCTCCAACCCCTGGTCTTCGCGCAGGACGTCAGCCATTTTGTCCGAGTCGTACTCGTTCATCTGGCAGCCGAAGGTGCGGATGAACAACTTGCGCGTTTTCGCAGGCGTCTCGGCGGTCGGGGCGGGGGGCGTGGTCGATGAGGACGCGTTGGGCATCCGTTTAAGTGGTGTTTCTTGCATGGTGGCCGTGACGGGTTTAGATCCCGGGGGCAAAAAGAGGAAAAAAGGAGTTTAGCGCGCCTGAGCGGAAAACGTCGGGCGATGCAATGTGCGGGCGCTTAACGCGCCGGCGATCCCAGGGCAAGGACGCGACCGCGCCGGTAATTGGCGTTGAACGGGAACAATGTGCGTCGCGCTTCACCGCGGTGTTGCATTTCCAATGCGCTCGTTGCGCTTCCAGACGGTTACGATAGCGCCTTCAAATTCCCAGACTTATCCGATGCCCCTGCCTCCTCTTCCCAAACCGGGTGCGCCATTCGCCGGTGTGCCCACGGCGCCCAAGCGCAGTCTGGTTGTTTTGCTGGCTGCAGTCGTCGTGCTGGCGCTGCTGGCGTTGGCCTGGTTTGTCGATCGCCCGCTGGCGCTCGAACTGCAGCAGGGCGTGACGCCGGCCTGGCGCAAGATCGCGCGGGTGTACGACGATCTGGGCGATAGCGAGAAGTACCTGATCGTCGCGTTGATTTTGTACATCTGGTCGTTAGTGGGGATGCGCCGCGGCTGGACGTGCCCGATTCGTGCCGGCTTCGACCGCGTTGCGCGGTGCAGCCTGTTCCTGATCGTGACGATGGCGATCAGCGGGTTGGCGACGTGGATCCTGAAGATGGTGGTGGCGCGCTCGCGTCCGGAGTTGCTGCACAACACGGGGTTCTACGGATTGGGCGACATGTTCTCGGGCGATCCTTTCGACTCGTTCCCGTCCAGCCACACATTGACGGCCTTCGCCGTGGCCTTCGTGATCGGCGCGATCGCGCCGCGTCTGCGGATTCTGGCGGTCGTGCTGGCGTTTGGCGTGGCGTTTGCCCGCATGGCGATCCAGCAGCACTTTTTGTCGGACGTGCTCGCCTCGGCTTGCATTGCCTGGGCGATCGCCACCTACATGGCGCCGCGGATGTTGAGTCCTGCGTACACCTGGCCCTTGCGCACGCCGTGGCGCTGGTGGCAGCGCCGATAATCGCAATGCGGCTGGCGCGCCCGGCACATCGGGCACCAAAAAAACCCGGCACCGCGAGGTGGCCGGGTTTTTCATGCGCCGTGTTCGCTTCAGGCGACTTCGACGTTGTCTTTCTTGACGGGTTTGACCATGTCTTCGCGCTTCACACCCATCCACATGGCGAGCGCGGCGGCTACGAACACCGACGAGTAGATACCGAACCAGATGCCGATCAACAGGGCCAGTGCGAAGTAGTGCAACGACGGGCCGCCGAAGATCAACATCGAGCCCACCATCAGCGTGGTGGAGCCGTGGGTGATGATGGTGCGCGAGATCGTTTGCGTGATCGCGCTGTTGATCACCTCGGTGGTATCGGCCTTGCGGTACTTGCGGAAGTTTTCGCGGATCCGATCCATGATCACGACCGACTCGTTGACCGAGTACCCAAGCACCGCGAGCACCCCCGCCAGCACGGGAAGCGAGAACTCCCATTGGAAGAACGCGAAGAAGCCGAGGATGATCACCACATCGTGCAGGTTGGCGATCACCCCGGCCACGGCGAACTTCCACTCGAAGCGGATGCCGAGGTAGGCCATGATGCCGATCACCACCACGATGAGCGCCATCAGGCCGTTATGTACGAGCTCCTCGCCGACCTGCGGGCCTACAAATTCGACCCGGCGCAGTTCGACATCGGGGCTCACTTCCTTCAGGCCTTTCAACACGACTTCGCTCTGCGCAGCCGAGGTTTGACCCTCGCCCAGCGGCAAGCGAATCATGACGTCGCGGGAGGTGCCGAAGTTGGCGACCTGGAAGTCGGTGTAGCCGAGCTTGGTGACGGCGCCGCGGACCGTTTCGAGCTGCACGGCCTGCGGATAGTTGACTTCCATCAACGTGCCGCCGGTGAACTCGATCGACAGATGAAACCCGCGCACGATGATGAAGAACACCGCCAGAACGAAGGTGACCAGACTGATGGCATTCAGCACCAATGCATGGCGCATGAACGGGATAGTGCGGTGGATTCGGAAGAATTCCATGTGACTGAGACGCCTGTATTCGTGCTTAGTTTTGCTTGGGTTTCCAGACTTCGCCGATCGAGATCGAGGCGAGCTTGCGCTTGCGGCCGTACCAGAGGTTGGCCAGGGCGCGTACGCCGACCACCGAGGTAAACATCGACGTCAGAATGCCCAGGCAGTGAACGACGGCAAAGCCGCGAACCGGACCCGAACCGAAAGCCAACAGGGCCAGGCCGACGATCAGCGTGGTCAGGTTGGAGTCGAGAATCGTGCCCCACGCGCGTTCGAAACCGTGGTGGATCGCCTGCTGCGGCGAGGCGCCATTGCGTAACTCTTCGCGGATCCGTTCGTTGATGAGCACGTTGGCGTCGATCGCCATCCCGAGCGTAAGCGCGATGGCCGCGATACCGGGCAGGGTCAGCGTGGCTTGCAGCATCGAGAGCAATGCCAGCAGCAGCAACACGTTGAACGCCAGACCGAGCGTCGAGAAGATCCCGAACAGCTGGTAGTAGACGATCATGAAGATCGCGATGGCCAGAAAACCATACAGCGTGGAGTTGAACCCCTTGCTGATGTTGTCCGCGCCCAGGCTGGGGCCGATCGTGCGTTCTTCGATGATCGACATCGGTGCCGCCAGCGAGCCGGCGCGCAGGAGCAGGGCGGTATCGGCGGCTTCTTCGGCGCTCATGCTGCCGGAGATCTGCACTTGTCCACCGGCGATTTCGCTGCGGATGACCGGCGCCGTGACCACTTCGCCACGTCCGTTTTCGAACAGCAGAATGGCCATGCGGTTGCCGACGTTGTCGCGCGTGGTGTCGCGGAAGATCCGCGCGCCTTGCGAGTCAAGCGTCAGGTGCACGGCGGCCTGTTGGGTCTGGCCGTCGCGGCCCGGCTGCGCGTCCTGCAGGTTTTCACCCGTGAGCACCACCTGGCGGCGCACCAGAATCGGGCGGCCGTCGCGATCGTTGTAGCGTTCCAGACCGAAGGGCACGGTGTTGGACATGAGCGCGCTTTGGGCGGCAGGCGAATCGTCGACCATGCGGATTTCGAGCGTGGCCGTACGGCCCAGCAGCTCTTTGGCCTTGGCGACGTCTTGCACACCCGGCAACTGCACCACGATGCGGTCGGTGCCTTGCTGCTGAATCACCGGTTCGGCCACGCCGAGCTCGTTGATCCGGTTGTGCAGCGTGCTGATGTTTTGCTTGAGCGCGCTTTCCTGCACGCGCGTGACGGCGGCGGCGTTCATCGTGCCGACCAGCTGCGGGCGGTTGCCGTCGGCGCGGGTGGTGAATTCGAGATCGGGCTGGCGTGCGCGCACGGCGGAAATGGCGCGGTCGCGCGCATCCTCGGCGTTGAACGTGGCGACCACGCTGTCGCCATCGCGCTCGACGCTGCGGGCATCGATGTTTTGCTGGCGCAACGTGGTGCGTATATCGGAGGCGAGCGAATCGTAGCGGCCGGTCAGGGCGCCGCGCATATCCACCTGCAGCAGGAAGTGCACCCCGCCGCGCAAATCGAGGCCCAGATACATCGGCTTGGGTTCGAACCACCCGAGCGTGCGCATCCACGGCGGCGAGGCCGGCAGCAGGTTCAGGGCGATCGTGTACTGCGGGTCGTCAGGGATGGTATTGAGCTGTTTGTCCAACAGGTCGCGCGCGCGCAACTGTGCATCGTTGGAATTGAAACGCGCCCGGATCGTGCCTTGGGTGCCGTTTTGCTCGTAATACACACCATCGGCCGGCGTCTGGGCCGCGTTGAGGATTTGCTCGACGCGCCCCAGCAACGACTGGTCGACCTTGACCGTGGCCTTGGCGCTGGACACTTGCACCGCCGGCGTTTCGCCGTAGAAATTGGGCAACGTGTAAAGCAGACCGATGACGACCGCGACCAGGACCGTGATGTACTTCCAGAGGGGATAGCGGTTCATTGACGGCAGGAAAAAAGAGAACGGAAGGGAAACGAAGAAACACCCCGGACGACCGGGGTGTTTAATGGACGCTTACAGGGCCTTGATGGTTCCCTTGGGCAACACTTGTGTGACCGAGGCTTTCTGAATCAGCACTTCGACGGGCTTGTCGGCCAATTGCGACACTTCCACGGTGACGAAGGCGTCGGCCACGTTGGTGACACGACCCAGCATGCCGCCGGAGGTGGCGACTTCGTCGCCCTTGGTCAGCGCAGCCAGCAGGTTGCGGTGCTCTTTCTGACGCTTCATCTGCGGACGGATCATCAGGAAGTACAGAATCACGAACATCAGCACGATGGGCAGCATGCCCATCAACGCGCTGCCTTCGGCAGCGGGGGCGGCTTGCGCCAATACGACGCCGAGGGTGTCGATGGTCAACATGGGTAAATCTCCTAGATGGTTTCTAGCGTTGCTTTATTAGCCGCTTGAGGCCGCTCGCGAGCGCTAAGCTTCAAGCGGGGTCAACCGGGTATTGTAGCGATGTTGGTCATTCGCGACGCAGCCGGGTGTTTTTATCGCTAATCGATGCCACGGGCGCGGTCGGCCTTGAACTGGATTTTCCAGTCTTCGAAGCGGCCGGCGGCGATGGCTTCGCGCATTTCGCCCATCAGGGCCAGGTAAAAGTGCAGGTTGTGCAGCGTGTTCAGGCGGGCGCCGCTGATCTCGTTGGATCGCTGCAGGTGATGCAGGTAAGCGCGCGAGAAAAGCTTGCAGGTGTGGCAGGCGCAGGTGGGATCGAGCGGGCGGGTGTCGTCGCGATAGCGGGCATTGCGGATCTTGATGTCGCCGAAGCGCGTGAAGAGCCAGCCGTTGCGGGCATTGCGCGTGGGCATCACGCAGTCGAACATGTCGATGCCTTGCGACACGCCGTCGACCAGATCTTCGGGCGTGCCCACACCCATCAGGTAGCGCGGACGGTCGGCGGGAAGGCGCGGCGCCACGTGCGTCAGGATGCGCAACATGTCTTCCTTCGGCTCGCCTACCGAAAGGCCGCCGATCGCGTACCCGTGAAAACCGATGTCTTTGAGCCCGGCGAGCGATTCGTCACGCAGGTTCTCGAACATGCCGCCTTGCACGATACCGAAGAGCGCGTTCGGATTGCCCAACTGATCGAAGGCATCGCGCGAGCGCCTGGCCCACCGCAACGACATGCGCATCGAGCGGGCAGCCTCTTCCGAGGTCGCCGGACGGTCGCCGATCATATAAGGCGTGCATTCGTCGAACACCATGGCGATGTCGGAATTGAGCGAGCGCTGGATCCGCATCGACTCCTCGGGCGTGAGAAACAACCGCGAGCCGTCGATGGGCGAGGCGAACTTCACGCCTTCCTCGGTGATCTTGCGCATGCCTTGCAGGCTGAAGACCTGGAACCCGCCCGAGTCGGTGAGGATGGGTTTGTGCCATTGCATGAAGCCATGCAGTCCCTTGTGCTTGTCGAGCACCTCCGTGCCCGGACGCAGCCACAGATGGAAGGTGTTGCCCAGCACGATCTGCGATCCGATCTCGTCCAGTTCGTGCGGCAGCATGGCCTTCACGCTGCCGTACGTACCCACCGGCATGAAGATGGGGGTGTCGACCACGCCGTGGTTGAGGGTCATGCGGCCGCGCCGCGCCTGGCCGTCGGTGGCCAAAAGTTCGAATTGAAGTCCTGTCATGATGCGGGCGACTCGATAAACATGGCATCGCCATAACTGAAAAAGCGATAGTGCTGCGCAATCGCATGCGCGTAGGCGCGGCGGATGGGGTCGACCCCAGCCAGTGCCGATACCAGCATGAGCAGGGTGGATTGCGGCAGGTGGAAATTGGTGATGAGCGCGTCGGCCACGAGAAAGCGGTAGCCCGGCGCGATGAACAGTTGCGTGTCGCGCGGCGCGGTCATCAACGCCTCGGGCGCGGGACGCGGGCCCGGTGTGGGCGGGGTGGGGCCACGAGCGTCATCGAAGGCGCCGGCGGGATGGGCCGACGACTCGAGCGCACGCATGCTGGTGGTGCCCACCGCGATCACGCGCCCGCCGGCTGCGCGGGCACGAGCAATCGCGGCCACGGTCTCGGGCGGCACACAGGACCATTCGGCGTGCATGACGTGGTCGGCCAGCACCTCGGCACGTACGGGCTGAAAGGTGCCCGCACCCACGTGCAGCGTGACGAACGCCCGCGCCACGCCGGCCTCAGCCAGATGCGCCATCATGGCGTCATCGAAATGCAGGCCGGCCGTGGGCGCGGCGACGGCGCCGGGTTCGCGCGCGTAAATGGTCTGATAACGCGCCTCGTCTTCAGCGTCGGCCGCGTGCGTAATGTACGGCGGCAGCGGCACGGCGCCGTGCGCGTCCAGCAGATCGAGCACCGCCCCCGGGAAGTCCAGCTCGAACAGTTCGCCCTGGCGGCCGGTGACCGTCACGTCGAACGCATCGGCAAGCCGCAGCGTCATGCCGGGGCCGGGCGCCTTGCTGGCGCGCACGTGCGCCAGGGCGCGTGTGGGCTCGGGGATGCGTTCCACCAGCACTTCGACCTTGCCGCCGGTGGCTTTATGACCGGTCAGCCGCGCCTTGATGACGCGAGTGTCGTTGAACACCAACAGATCGTGCGGGCGCAGCACGGCGACCAGATCGGCGAAGGCGCGGTCGTGCAGCGCACCGGCGGCATCCAGGTGCAAGAGCCGGCTGGCCCCACGCGTGACGGGCGGCGTCTGGGCGATCAGCTCGGGAGGAAGGACGTAATCGAATTCGGATAAGGAAAGCAAAACGGCAGGCTTGCAGGCGGTTTGTGTCGCGGCATTGTAGTGCGGCGGCGCGCTCCCCGCGCGTAATTCGGCAAGCCAGCCGCCGCCAGGTTTTGTATGCTTACCGCTTTTCGCATCTCACACATCGGGCAAGCATGACGGGCAGCACAGGTAGATTTCGGCGCACGCTAATGGCGGGCGCCACGGCACTCGTCGTGTTCGGCGCCGGCACATCCCCCTGCGTCGCGCAAACGGCCGTGCCGGCGGTGGCCGTCAAACCCACGCTGCCGGCCGCCCAAAGCGTAAGCAGCCTGCCGCCGCCGCTGGCCGATCTGTATCGCAAGAGCCAGCTGCCGGAAGACGCCCTGTCGCTGGTGGTGCAGGAACTCGACGGCCCGCGCCTGATGAGCATCAACGGCGCCGTCCCGCGCAACCCCGCCTCGGTGATGAAGCTGGTGACCACCTGGGCGGCCTTGTCGGAACTCGGTCCCAACTACACCTGGCGCACGGCCTTCATGGCCGATCCCGGCGCCCGGGTCGATGCCCAGGGCCGCTTGCCGGGCGTGCTGTATTTGCGCGCCGGCGGCGACCCGCAACTGATGTTCGAGGATTTGTGGGATCTGCTGCGCGAACTGCGGTTGCGCGGCGTGAAGCAGATCAAGGATCTCGTGATCGATCGCAGCATTTTCGGGCCGGTGTCCGAGGATCCCGGTGCGTTCGATGGCGCGGGCGACCGGCCCTACAACGCCAGCCCCGACGCCTTGATGGTGGGCTTCGGTGCCATGCGCCTGCTGTTCATGCCCGACGCCGTCAACCGTCAGTGGGTGCCGGTCATCGATCCCCCGGTGCCCGGCATTCGCATCGAAGGCAGCGTGCAATGGAGCGATGCGGTATGCCCCGGTTCGCCTGTGGTGCGCACCGAGCCGTTGATCACGCAGCAAGGGGTGACCATCCGAATTTCCGGTACGGCCGCCGGGTCTTGCGGCGAGTTCAGTCTTTATCGCCTGGTTCTCGACCAGCAGGCGCTGATGACCTCCACCTTCCGCATGCTGTGGAAGGAACTGGGCGGTACGTTCACCGGCACGGTGAAAAATGGTTTGGTGCCGCCTGACGCCATCACCTTGGCCGTGCACGACTCACCGCCCCTGGCGGACACGATTCGCGTCATCAATAAACGCAGCAACAACGTCATGGCGCGCACGCTGCTGCTGACCCTGGGCGCCGAACGCGGCCCCCGGCCCGCTACCGTGGGCCCAAGCGGCGCCGTGGCGGCGCGGGTACTGGCCGATCAGGGTGTGCCGATGCCGGAACTGGCGATCGACAACGGCGCCGGCCTGTCGCGCGAGGCGCGCGTGTCGGCCAACAGCCTGGCGGCGATGCTCGACACGGCATGGCGCTCGCCGTTGATGCCCGAATTCATGTCGTCGCTGGCCATTTCCGGAATTGACGGTACGATGCGCCGCCGCATGCGCAACGAGTCGACGCAGGGCATGGCCCATTTGAAGAGCGGCTCGCTGCGCGACGTGCGGGCGATCGCCGGTTATGTGCTGGGCGCGAGCGGCAAGCGCTATGTGGTGGTGAGCGTGGTCAACCACGATCGCTCCGATGCCGTACGCGCGTTCGACGATGCCTTGATCAAGTGGCTCGCCGAGCGGTGATCGGCCCGCGTGCGACGATCCGTGCTTTAGTGCGAAGATCGGTTTCTGTTCGTTCGGTTTTTATTTGTTTTCATCCTGGAGATACCGCACATGGCCGTGCATGAAATCCGCCACCCGCTGATCCGCCACAAGCTGGGCATCATGCGTCGCGTGGACTTGAGCACCAAGAGCTTTCGCGAGTTGTCGCAGGAAGTCGCCGCCTTGCTGACGTACGAGGCGACCAAGGATATGGCGATGGCGCCGCACACCGTGCAAGGGTGGTGCGGCGAAGTGCCGGTCGAGAAGATCGCCGGCAAGAAGGTCACGGTGGTGCCCATCCTGCGCGCCGGGATCGGCATGCTGGACGGCGTGCTCAGCCTGATTCCGGGCGCCAAGGTGAGCGTGGTGGGTGTGGCCCGCAACGAAGAAACGCTGCAGGCGCATACCTATCTGGAACGCCTGGTGGGCGAGATCGACCAACGCCTGGCGCTGATCGTGGATCCGATGCTGGCCACCGGCGGTTCGATGGTGGCCACCATCGATATGCTGAAGAAAGCAGGTTGCCGCGAAATACGTGCGCTGGTGCTGGTGGCCGCACCCGTGGGGATCGAAGCGGTGCTCGCCAGGCACCCGGATGTCGAGATCTATACGGCCTCGATCGACGAGGGCCTGAACGAACACGGCTACATCATGCCGGGGCTGGGCGATGCTGGCGATCGGATCTTCGGCACGAAGCAAAAGACGGAATAGCTGGCGCATCGGAAAAGCGAAATGACCCTGCGCAAGGGCAGGGTCATGCAGGGCGATTCGGGCGCCGGGGACGGGCTCGACGGGCTTTTCCGCTCAATACTGTGCGATGGCGCGGCATCGCCGGACCGCTACGGCGCTACCGTCGCCGCCGCGGCGTCCAGACCTACGCGCTCGCCGAACCAGTGCAGCGTGTCGGCCAGCGCCGCCACTTCTCCCACGATCAAAAGCGCGGGCGATTTGATGGCGTGCGCGCGAGCCCGTTCGGGCAGGTCCGCCAGCCGACCGCGCAGCACGCGTTGCTCCGGCCGGCTGCCGTTTTCCACCAGCGCGAAGGGCGTGTCGGCCGATTTGCCGTGCGCCAGCATCTTTGCGGTCAGGTTATCCAACTGCCCCACGCCCATATAGAACGTGAGTGTTTGATTGGCTCGCGCCAGCGCCGGCCAATCGATGCTGTCACTGTCGTCCCGGCAATGCGCCGTGATCAACGACAGCGATTGCGAATGCTCGCGATGCGTAAGCGGGATGCCGGCATAGGCCCCGCAGGCCAATGCGGCAGTAATGCCGGGCACCACTTCGAAACGGATGCCGTGCGCCTGCAGGTGCTCGAGTTCTTCACCGCCGCGCCCGAACACGAACGCGTCGCCGCCTTTCAAGCGCACCACCCGCTTGCCGGCAGAGGCATGTTCAACCAGCAGCGCATGGATGCGCGCCTGGGTGGCATGATGGTTTTCTCCTGGCTGCTTGCCGACGTCGATACGGTCGGCATCGCGGCGGGCGAGCGACATGATCTCCGTACTCACGAGGCGGTCGTACAGGATTACATCGGCTTCGTTCAGTGCGCGCAAGGCTTTGAGCGTCAACAGACCGGGGTCGCCGGGGCCTGCGCCCACGAGCACGACCGAGCCCACGCGCGCGGGTTGCGGTTGATCCAGTTCGGCGTCCAGTGCGGCGGCGGCCTCCTCGGGGCGTGCCTGCCGCAGCAGCGCCGCGACCGGACCATCCAGCAGCCAATCGTAGAACGCGCGCCGGGCGCCCAGGTCGGGCCGCCGCGAACGTATCCGCGACCGATATTGCGCGGCCAGTTTGGCCAGCGGTCCCAGCGTATGGTCGAACAGCGACTCGATACGCTCGCGCATGCGGCGCGCGAGCACCGGGGCCACGCCGCTGGATGAGATGGCGACGATCAGCGGTGAACGGTCGACGATCGAGGGCACCTGAAACGAGGAAAGCGCGGGATCGTCGACCACGTTGGACAGGATGTGCCGGGCCGAGGCCGCATCGGCGGCAGCTCGATTGACCTCGCGGTCGTCGGTAGCCGCGATGACCAGCCACTTGCTGGCCACCCAAGCCGGGTCGAACGTGCCCTCGATACAGGAAATCCGGCCGGTATCGCGCAAATGCTGCAGCTCCTGCGAAAACGCCGGCGCGCCCACGGTGACGCGCGCACTCGCCTCAAGCAAGGCCTGCGTCTTGCGGGTAGCGACCTCGCCCCCGCCGACGACCAGCACGTCGCGTTGGGCCAGATCGGCAAATATCGGAAAAAGCATCATAGGAAAGAAGGGTTCGTTGAACGCACGGGACCCGTGCGCGGTCCCAGACAGCATATCTCGTTCGATTCTAGGGAGTTACCGACCCGATGCGAACGAAGATGTCGGCATGTCCATATCGCTATTGGTTATATCGATTGCGGGTTTTAATTGCTTTCGACAATGTGGCCAGGCGCGCGCGCGGTGCGCGGCCTGCGTGTAGTATCGAATGCGCCGAGGGGCGGGACGCGGCGTCCCGGCTCGGCTTTTTTGGAGTGAACATGGTTCGCTGTGTAAAGAAATATGCGGCGGTCGCTTTGACCGCCTGCGCAGGCATGTTGTCGTGGGGCTCGGCGCAGGCTGCCGTCTGCGACGCCAAATTCATGCACGACGGCGGGTTCGTGCAATTTACGGGTTCGGGCAATCTCAAGCTCGGGGCCGACCTGAACTTCTCCGAAGTCACCAAGAGCGCCGCCAACACCTGCCGGGCGCGGGTGAAAGGCACGGCATCGTTTTCATACGCCGGCTTGCCGCCGTCCGCCTCCAAGCTGGATTACCTGATGACGGTGAAGGGCGGGCAGGCCAGCTTCGTCAAGTACGACAGCGCTGGAGAACGACCGGGCGACCTCGGCAGCTTCGATCTGCGCATGCTGGGATTATTTGGTTATGAACAACCCATCACGGCACCGGGCCAGAAGTTTCCGGGCACGACCTTCCGCTTGAAATTCGGCAAGGACGCGCCGGTGGGCGGTTCGCCCGCTACCACCATCCGCATCGGCGAAAAGACCGTCGGCCAACGCGCCAGCATCGCGACCGCGCTGGGCCAGCAGTCGTGCTGGCCGGTGAGCTACGACCGCGACAGCGATCCCACGCAAGCCACGTTCAACGGCCTTACGCTGCCCATCCCCGGCACGAAGTCGCGCGTGACGGATTGGTACTGCCCGAACGCCAATCTGGTGATGAAGCAGGAGATCAATCAACAAGGGAGTGTGTCGAAGGTGGAAATCACTCAGATCAGGTAGCAGACGGTATCGATTCCAGCGGCCCGAGTTGTTACATCCGCTGGTATCATCGGCTGATTCACACGCAGTTGTATAGGGAGAAAAACCATGCGTAAGCCCCACCTTGATGACGTTGATCGCGAAAATCTGATGGATTCGGTCAAGGCCAGTCTCACCGACGCTGAAGCGCTGCTGCGCGAGGCCGCGTCGAGCACCGGCGAGAAGGCCGCAGAGCTGCGTGAACGCGCCATCATTTCGATCCGCCGTACCCGCGAAGCCATGTATGACGCCCAGGACGCCATGCTCGAACATGGCCGTCGTGCCGCGCGCGCGACCGACGATTATGTGCACGACAAGCCCTGGCAAGCGATTGCCGCTGCCGGTATCGGCGGGTTGCTGCTCGGCGTGCTGATCGCGCGTCGTTGATGAACGGGGGGCGCGGCCGATGGCGGCTCGCGTCTGTCTCCCTCACGACGGGTTGATGGAACATGGGAATTCGCAAGTCTTTGATTGGTGTGGCTGCCGGGGTCGTCGGCCTTGTCGGCACGCGCCTTGAGTTGTTGGGCCTGGAGGCCGCCAACGAGAAAGCGCGGCTGTTGCGCTTGTTGGGCCTGTCGTTCGCGGCGTTATTGTTTTTGACGCTCGCGGTACTGGTGTTTTCGGTGCTGGTGTCGGTGTACTTTTGGCCGACCGAAAACCGGTATGTGGCGTTGGGCCTTCTGGCGGCGGTGTACGGCGTACTTGGGCTGGTGATGCTTGCCGCCGTACGTCGATCGCTTGTGTACGATCCCGTTCCCTTTGCGGCCACGTTGTCCGAACTGCAGCGCGATGCCGAATTGTTGGCGCGTATCCGCGGCGCCGCCGAGCACAATGACGAGCGTCGCGCTCAAGCACGGGAGTATTGATCATGGCCAAATCTTCTGCGCATGTCGATCGCGCCGTGCGGATCGAGTTGTTGCGCGCCAAGGCCGCGCTGGAGCGCGAAGCGCTGGTGAGCAGTGTGGTGGGTGCCGGGCGCGACCTTACGCCTTCGGCGCTGGCCAAGGATGTGTGGCCCCGCCTGGCGTCGATGAAGGGCACCACGATCGCCATGCAGGCCTATCATCTGCTGCGCCGCTATCCGATCGTGGGGTCGAGCCTGTCGGCGTTGGCGCTCAAGGGCGGCGGCATGCTGGCCGGTGGCGGCGTGATGCGGTTGCTCAAAGTGGCCGGTCTGGGATTTGCCGGCTTCAAGGCGTTGCGGATGGTGCAGGAAGCGCGCTCGGCGCCTTCGGCTCGCGCGCAATGCGATGAGGCGGCTGTGCAAGCGGCACGTAGCACCCTTTGAACGATATCGTCACGCCCACCCCCGCGGCCGCGTTTTTCGACGCGGCCGCAGTCGTTCAAGCCCGCTATGCAGCCGAGTCGGCGCGGTTGACCGGTCAGCGCGCCCGGCAGGCGGCCGACGCCCTGGGCGTGTCCGAAGCCCAGTGGGTGGCGGCGGGTTGCGCCGGTATCGACGCCGTCGCGCTCAAGCCCGATTTTCAAGGCATCTTCCAGCAGTTGCCCGGCGTGGGCCGGGTCATGGCGCTCACGCGCAACGACTGGTGCGTGCATGAGCGGCACGGCCGTTACGAAGATGTGCGTGCCGACGGGCCGATGGGGCTTGTGCTGGGGCCCGATATCGATCTGCGGGTCTTCTTCTTCAACTGGGCGTCGGCATGGTCGGTGACCGATGCCGGGCGCCGCAGTCTGCAGTTCTTCGACGCGGCCGGGGTGGCCGTGCACAAGATTTACGCCACGGGCGAGACCGACATGGCCGCCTTCGACGCGTTGGTCGATGCCTATCGCGATGCGTCCCCGGTGTGGCCGAACAACGGGCCGGTGCCGGAGCGGCCCACGCCGCGCGGTGTGAGCGATGCCGCCGCCTTGCGCGCCGACTGGCTGGCGATGACGGACACGCACCAGTTTTTTCCGCTATTGAAGAAGCACGATGCCGATCGCCTGGCCGCACTCGGTGCCGCCGGCCCCGATCTGGCGCAACCGGTGGCGATCGACGCGGTGGAAACGGTACTCACGGGCGCGGCCAGCGCCGGCACCGCCATCATGTGCTTCGTCGCCAATCGCGGCATGATTCAAATTCATAGCGGCCCCATCGAGACACTGCGCCGTACCGGCCCCTGGTACAACGTGCTGGATCCCGACTTCAATCTGCATCTGAACACCTCGGCGATCGCCCAGGTATGGGTGGTGAACAAGCCTACCGCCGACGGGTGGGTGACGTCGCTCGAGGTGTATCACGCCGCGGGCGATCTGATCGTTCAATTCTTTGGCGCACGCAAGCCTGGCCAGGCGGAACTGCCGGCTTGGCGCAGCATGTTGGCCGCCCTGTGCGGCACCCCTTTGGCGCAGTGAGAACACAATGGGCGCAGGTTTCACCACCAACAGCATGGGCATTGCGACGTTGATTCGCGGTTTTGCAGCGTCCGGCCTCGCGCTTTGCCTCAGTGCCGCGGCCTGGGCCGCGCAGGGCGCAGCCCCCGAGCGGGTGGTGACGCTGGGCGGCAGCGTGACCGAAATCGCTTTCGCACTCGACCGTGGCGACCGGATCGTGGCCGACGACCTGTCCAGCCTTTACCCGGAAGCCGCGACGCGCCTGCCGCGCGTGGGTTACTACCGTGCCACACCCGTCGAAGGCGTCGTGGCCATGCAGCCCGACATGGTGTTGGCGTCGGAGCAGGCGGGACCTCCGCAGGCCATCCAGAAGTTGGCCGAACTGGGCGTCAATCTCCAGGTCGTGTCCGATCAGCCTACGATCGAGTCCCTCTTTCGCCGTATCGAACAGGTTGCTGGCGCGCTGGACGCCCGGTCTGCCGGCGCGCAATTGTCGGCGTCGCTCAGGCGCGACCTGGATCGCATCCAGGCGCAACCGCGAAGCGGCCGTCCGACCCTGTTGATGGTGAACCGTACCGGCGCCTCGCAGGGGGCGGGCAGCGGCACCGCCGCCGATGAAGTGCTGCGGCTCGCGGGCCTCACCAACGTATTGTCCGGCCAGCAAGGCTACAAGCCCCTGTCGCCCGAAGCCATGACCGCGCTCGCGCCTGAGTTGATCGTCATCACCACATCCTCATTGGATGCGTTGGGCGGCATGGACAAATTGCTGCAGGTGCCGGGCGTGATCGGTACCCCCGCAGCCCGCGCGGGCCGCATCGTGGTGATGGACGATCTGCTGGTACTGGGCCTGGGGCCACGATTGCCGCAGGCGTTGCGGCAGTTGCAGGATGCTGCTGGAGCGCCCGCGCGTGCGGCGCGCTGACGTTCGGCCGACCACTGCGATCGCCGGTCTGGCCGTGCTGCTCGTGGTGGCGATGGCCGTTGCCTGCGCGAGCGGCGCCGTCGCCATTCCGCTCACGCGTCTCCCGAGTCTCCTGTGGGGCCAACCCGCCCCGGGCGACCAGTTGCTGCGCAATGTGCTTGTGGATGTGCGGATTCCGAGAGTGCTCTTCAGCGCGCTGGCGGGAGCGGCGCTGGCGATCACCGGCGCCGTCATGCAGGCCCTGTTTCGCAATCCGCTCGCCGAACCCGGCCTTGTCGGCATTTCCGCCGGCGGTGCGCTCGGTGCCGTAACCGCCATCGTGTTTACCTCAGGTGGCTTCTGGTTGCTCGCACCGGCGGCTTTCCTGGGCAGCCTGGGTGCCACGGCACTGGCCTATGCGCTGGGCCGGCGTGCGCCCGGCGTGGCCGGCTTGCTGCTGGCCGGTATCGCCATCAATACCGTCGCCGGCAGCCTGATCGGATTATTCACGACCCTGGCCAACGATGCGCAACTGCGCGATCTGACCTTCTGGAATCTGGGTAGCCTGGCCGGCGCCAATTGGTCGCTGCTGGCGTTTCTGGCACCGTGGACGCTGGTGTGGACGCTGTGGCTCGCACGCCAGTGGCGGTTGCTCAACGCACTGTTGCTGGGTGAGCGCGAAGCACAGCATCTGGGTTTTCCGCTGGCGACCGTGCGCCGCAAGCTTATCGTGGCGATGGCGCTGGTGGTGGGGCCGCTCGTTGCCGCAACGGGCGGCATCGGATTCATCGGTCTCGTGGTACCGCATCTGATCCGGCTCACCTTGGGTGCCAATCACCGCTGGCTGTTGTCGGCATCGATGCTGGCGGGCGCGCTGGCGTTGACGCTGGCGGATTGGCTGGCGCGGATCGTCATCGTGCCCGCCGAGTTGCCCATCGGCCTGGTCACCAGTCTGGTCGGTGGCCCCTTCTTTATCTGGCTGCTCGCGCGCGGCAGGCGGCTGGCATGAGTCTGGACGGCCGTCATCTGCGGGTCGAGCGCGATGGGCATCCGGTGCTGGAGGAGGTGTCGTGCCGAGTGGCATCAGGCGAAGTTCTGGGGTTGCTGGGCCCCAATGGGGCGGGCAAGTCGACGTTGCTGGGCGCGTTGGCGGGCGACGTACCGCTTGCCGCCGGCCGCGTCACGCTCGATGATGCGCCGCTCGATACCATGCCGCCGAGGGAACAGGCCATGCGGCGCGCGGTGCTGCCGCAGAAACCCGGGCTGCGGTTTGCGTTGTCCGTCACTGAAGTGATCGGCATGGGCGCCTATCCGTTTCCTGCGCTGGCGCCCGACGTCGTGGATGCGCTGGTCGCCGATTCCGCCGCGCGGGCCGATGTGGCGGATGTGCTCGACCGTCCCTACGCGTTGTTGTCGGGCGGTGAACAACAGCGGGTGCATCTGGCGCGCGTGCTGGTGCAAGCGGCGGCGCAGCCCGTGCCCGGCCAGCCGCGCTATCTGCTGTGGGATGAGCCCACCGCGAGCCAGGATCCGCCGCATCAGCACGCGGTGCTGGCATTGGCACGCCGCCTGGCGCGCGAGCAACAGGCGGGCGTGTTGATCGTGATGCACGACCTCAATCTGGCGGCGCAATGGTGCGATCGGTTGGTGTTGCTCGCCGATCGCAAGGTGGTGGCTGACGGCCCCCCTCAATCCGTGCTCACCCCCGCGATCCTGGCGCGCACCTACGGCATGGCGGCGCATGTGCTGCCGCATCCCATGCTGCCCGGGCGATTGCAGGTGTGGTTCGACACCGAAGCTTGACATAGGGCAGTCGGGCCCGGGTGGAACCGGCGGGCACTGGCGCGGCAAACGATTCGAAGCGCTCGGTGACCGGACGCTTCGCGTATCACAGCCCCAGGTCGGCCCACATGCCGTCGACGCGCTGTTTGACCTCGTCGCTCATCGCAATCGGCCGGCCCCATTCGCGATTGGTTTCGCCCGGCCATTTGTTGGTCGCATCCAGGCCCATCTTGCCGCCCAGGCCCGACACGGGCGAGGCGAAATCGAGGTAGTCGATCGGCGTGCCTTCCACCATGACGGCATCGCGCACCGGATCCATGCGGGTGGTCATCGCCCACACCACTTCCTTCCATTGGCGGGGATCGATGTCTTCGTCCACCACGATAATGAACTTGGTGTACATGAACTGGCGCAGCACGCTCCACAGCCCGAACATTACGCGTCGTGCATGGCCCGGATATTGTTTGCGAATCGACACCACCGCCAGGCGGTAGCTGCAGCCTTCGGGCGGCAGATAGAAATCCACGATCTCGGGCATCTGGCGGCGCAAAAGCGGCACGAACACTTCATTGAGCGCGACGCCCAGCACAGCGGGTTCGTCGGGCGGTTTGCCGGTGTAGGTCGAGTGGTAGATCGGGTCGCGGCGCATCGTGATGCGCGTGACGGTGAAGACCGGAAACCAGTCCTGCTCGTTGTAGTAACCAGTGTGATCGCCGTAAGGGCCTTCAAGCGCCTGCTCGTAATCGCTCTTGGGCGGCGCCTTCACACCGTCGGGCACCACCGGCGCTGTGGCGCGTGGGTCGCTCGAGGGGAGCAAATAGCCTTCGAGCACGATTTCGGCGGAGGCCGGCACCTGCAGATCGCTGCCGATGGTCTTGACCACTTCGGTACGCGAACCCCGCAGCAGGCCGGCAAATTGATATTCGGAAAGCGAATCGGGCACCGGCGTGACGGCGCCGAGAATCGTGGCGGGATCCGCGCCCAGGGCCACGGCGATCGGAAACGGCGTGCCGGGATGGGCAAGCGCGTGATCGCGAAAATCCAGTGCGCCACCCCGATGCGACAACCAGCGCATGATGAGCTTGTTGCGGGCGATCGGTTGTTGGCGGTAGATGCCCAGATTCTGGCGCTTGGCATTGGGGCCGCGTGTGACCACCAGGCCCCACGTAAGCAGCGGCGCCACGTCGCCCGGCCAGCATTGTTGCAGCGGCAGGGCGTTGAGATCGACATCGTCGCCTTCGATCACGACCTCCTGGCACGGGGCGGTACGCACCGTTTTCGGGCTCATGTCCCACAATGCCGCCTTGAGCATGGCGACCTTGGCCCAGGCGTCCTTGAAGCCTTTCGGCGGTTCCGGCTCACGCAGCGACGCCAGCAACTCGCCCACGTCGCGCAATGCCGTGACCTCTTCGGCGCCCATGCCCCAGGCCACGCGCTTGGGCGTGCCGAACAGATTGGCCAGCACCGGCATGCCGGCCGGCTTGCCGCGATGCTGCGCGTTCTCGAACAGCAAAGCCGGGCCTTCGGCGCGCAGCACCCGATCGGCGATCTCGGTCATTTCGAGTTCGGTCGACACGGGCGCTGTGATGCGCTTGAGCTCGCCCTTGGTCTCGAGTTGCGCGATAAAGTCTCTCAAGTCACGGTATTTCACGTTAATTCCGGATAATTTGGTTACATTTGTGAAGTTGGGGAGAGGTTAACATCGGTTCCCTCTCCACCAAGCAGGAGGTCCCATGGCTGAAGCATTGGCTTCCCATCTCGACTTTCAACTGCTGGCGCGACGCATTCATCGCATTGTGGCCGAATGGCTCCGACTCTGCTCGGTGTACCTCGGCATCGTTGTGATCGTCACCGTCAGCATGGGCATGGCGCTGCCGGGTTTACGCAGCCAGGCCCTCCAGGTTCACGAAGCACTGCTCGCCGCACTGGCGCCGTCTTCACTCTCGGGCGGTCAGGATACCGCAGGCGACGGCGGTGAGCCGACCGCGGTCGTGCTTGCCATCCCCAACGCGCCTGCGTCCAACGCGACGGCGTATTTGAGCCCGCCGCGGGTGGCCCCCAAGCCGGCCCCCAAGCCCGCCCCGCAAACGGCGAGCGCGTCGCGCAACCAGATGGATGCGTTGAAGAGCTATATCTCGCGCAAGTACAAAGTGGCCAACGATGCCACCGGCGTCTTGGTCGCCACGGCCTTCAAGGTCGGCGACGAGCACGATCTCGACCCGCTTCTGTTGCTGGCCGTGATGGCCATCGAATCGCGCTACAACCCGTTCGCCGAAAGCCCGGTGGGCGCGCAGGGCTTGATGCAGGTCATGACGAGCGTGCATCAGGAAAAATTCGAGAAGTTCGGCGACAACGCCGCGCTCGATCCCGTGGCCAACATTCGCGTGGGCTCGACGATCCTGCGCGACTGTATCCAGCGCCGCGGGTCGGTCAATGCAGGGTTGTCGTGCTACGTGGGGGCTACCGGCCCCAACGATGGGGGCTATAGCGGCAAGGTGCAGGCCGAACGCCGCCGTCTGGCGCTGGCCTCGGGTATCGCGCTGGCCCGCGAGTAACGCGAGCCATCCTGGCCTCGCGTTTGCAAGCCGCCTTCGCAAGCCGCCTTCGCAGGCCGCCTTCGCGGTGGCCCGTTCCAGGCAAGCAGGAGCGGACCGCCGTGCGCTTTACCCCTTGATGCGCTTGAGCCAGCGGTCCATGCGATCCACGGCCTCTTCCAGGCGCGGCAACGCCGTCGCATACGAAAAGCGCATCATTTTCCTGGCGTGAGCGGGACCGAAGTCGTGACCCGGCACTGCCGCGATACCGGTTTCGAGCAGCAGCCGCTGCGAGAACGTCTGGCTGTCCATGCCGGTGCTGCTCACATCCGCATAGATGTAAAACGCACCGTCGGGCTTCACCGGCACCGTCAATCCCAGCTTTTCGAAGGCCGGCAGCAGATAATCGCGGCGGGCCTGGAAAGCGCGGCGGCGCTCTTCGAAAATCGCCATCGATTCGGGCTCGAAGCAGGCTAACGCAGCGTGCTGCGCCAGCGTAGGCGCGCAGATCGACAAACTTCCGGCGATCTTGTCGATCGTGCTGACCATCGTCTCGGGCACGATCAGCCAGCCCAGGCGCCAGCCTGTCATGTGGAAATACTTGCTGAAGCTGTTGATGATGACGAGATCGTCGTCCAGCGTCAGGGCCGATTTCGGCGCGTGATCGTACGACAGGCCGAGATAGATCTCGTCCATGATCGTGAAACCGTCGCGTTCGCGCACGACGTGCAGCAGTTCGGAAAGCTCATCGTGTGCGATGGACGTGCCGGTGGGATTGCTGGGCGAGGCGATCAATACGCCGCGGGTGGCATCCGTCCAGTGGGTCCGTACGTCGTCGGCGCTCAGTTGAAAGCGTTTTTCGGCCGAGCTGGCCACCAGACGAGGCCGGCCGCCGGCGCCCAGAATGAAATTTGAATTGGCGGGGTAGGACGGGTCGGGCATCAACACCTCGGCGCCCGGATCGACCAGGGCGGCGCACGCCAGGCTCAAGGCACCCGAGGCGCCGGCGGTCACGATCACGCGCGCGGGATCGATGGCGGCGCCGAACTGCTTGCCGTAGAACGCAGCGATGGCTTCACGCAGCGGCGCGATGCCAGCGGCGGCGGTGTAACCGCTCAAGCCGCTGCGCGAGGCGCGATCGAGTGCTGCCACCACGGCCGGCGGCGCGGTAAAGTCAGGTTCACCGATGCCCATGCTGATGATGTCTTCGCCGGCGGCCTGCAGGGCTTGCGCCTGCTTGAACAGGTTCATCACCTGAAAGGTCAGAAAATCTTGGGTACGGGTGGCGAGGCGAGGCATGGTGCTTCTCAGAACAAAAAAGGAATTGTAGTCATGCAGCCCTCCCGACGCGCTTTTCTCTCCGGCCGAAAGCCTGCGCCCAGCGGGTGGGAGGCATTCTGCCGCCGCCTGGGCAGCGCCGGCGATGGCGAGTTCAAGCTGTCGGAAGACGACCGGGGCCCAGGCCGGGCGCGGTTTGCGCCGGCCGGTCACGGCGACATGGCGTTGGCCGTGTCGCTTGCGCGCGAGTACGGCGTCGTGCTGGCGTTGCTGGGAGACGAGGGTATCGTTGCGGCCCCGCCAGACGATCGGCCGGCCATTTATGTGGATCCGGTTCGATTGGACAGCCTGGTGCCTGTGTTCGCCGCTTCGGCGGATGCGCGCGAGGTGTCGGGGGCGCAAACGGTGCCGGTGGCGTGGGATGTGCAGCCGGGGTGCCCACTGGGCGCGCTGGCCGACGCCGGCCTCACGCAGTTCGCGGGTGCGCCGCGGCATCGCACGCTGGCGCATTGGCTGGCGGCGCCGCATCCCGGGCTGACGCCGGGCGGCACCGGCGAGACCGGCATCGTGGCCGTGGAAGTGTTGTTGGCCGACGGCACCTTCGAAGCACTGGGGCCGTTTGGCGCCGATGCCACGCAACCGCTGCAGTCCGCTACGGTGCAGGCGCTGGTGCCCGCCCTGTTTCAGGCGGCGTCGAGTGCCGAGGGGCAAGCGTGCCGCGCGCTTGAGCGCTGGCCGCTCGCCTACCGGCTGGATGCGTTGCAGCCCCGGGCGCCGCACGGGGTCAATCTCGGGCAGATGTTGTTGGGACATGGCGGCACGCTGGCCTGGATGTGCCGCGTCCGGTTGGTCGCGATGCCTGCGCCTGGTAGCACGTCGGTGCCTGATGACCGGGCCACGGTCGCGTCCGATGACGCCGCGGTTGCCCGGGCCGAATCAGTGGCCGGCACTGGCCATTCGATCGTCGGCCGGGACGCCGCCGCATTCGAGGCCAGCCGCCGGTTGACGCGCCGCATCAAGGCCGCCTTCGACCCCGGCGACCTATTCCCCATGCCGGGCCAGGCGTTGCAACAGGTTAAGATTCCACCTCTTTTCAGTCACACCCCACCTTGAGCCTGTCCCATGGATGAAAATCTCCGCCGCGCCGCACTCGAATATCACGAGTCCGGCCGTCCCGGCAAAATTTCGGTCATGCCGACCAAGCAGTTGTCCAACCAGCGCGATCTGGCATTGGCCTATTCGCCTGGCGTTGCGGCCGCTTGCGAAGAGATCGTCAAAGACCCCGTCAACGCGTTTCGCTACACGGCGCGCGGCAATCTGGTCGGGGTGATCACCAACGGCACCGCGGTGCTTGGGCTGGGCAATATCGGTGCACTGGCCTCCAAGCCGGTGATGGAAGGCAAGGCCGTGCTTTTCAAGAAATTCGCCGGCCTGGATGTATTCGATATCGAGATCAACGAAACCGATCCCGATAAGCTGGTCGACATCATCGCGGGCCTGGAGCCCACGTTCGGCGGCATCAACCTCGAAGACATCAAGGCGCCCGAGTGCTTCACGGTCGAGCGCAAGCTGCGCGAACGTATGAAGATTCCGGTCTTTCACGACGATCAGCACGGCACGGCGATTACCGTGTCGGCCGCGTTCATCAATGGCCTGAAGGTCGTGAAGAAAGACATCACGCAGGTCAAAGTGGTGGTATCCGGCGCGGGCGCCGCAGCACTGGCCTGTCTGGAACTGATGGTCGATCTGGGCCTGCCCAAGTCGAACATCTGGGTGACCGACATCGAAGGCGTGGTGTACGAAGGCCGCACGGTACTGATGGATCCGGACAAGGCCGGCTTCGCGCAGGCGACCGAGCTGCGTACGCTGGGCGAAGTGATCGACGGCGCCGACGTGTTTCTGGGGCTCTCGGCCGGCGGCGTGCTCAAGGCCGACATGGTCGCGCGCATGGGCCCCCATCCGTTCATCCTGGCGCTGGCCAACCCCACGCCTGAAATCCTGCCCGAGATCGCGCACGCCGTGCGTGACGATATCGTGATGGCCACGGGCCGCTCGGATTACCCGAACCAGGTCAATAACGTGCTGTGCTTCCCTTACATCTTCCGCGGGGCGATGGATGTGGGCGCGACCACGATCACGCGCGGGATGGAAAAGGCCGCCGTGCTGGCCATCGCCAAACTGGCGCAGGAAGAGCAGAACGAAATCGTCGCCGCGGCCTATGGCACGTACGACATTTCGTTTGGCCCCGAATATCTGATTCCCAAGCCGTTCGATCCGCGCCTCATCGTTCGTATCGCCCCGGCCGTGGCCAAGGCGGCGATGGAAGAGGGCGTGGCCACGCGTCCGATCGCCGATCTCGAAGCCTACGTCGATCAGTTGCAGCAGTTCGTGTATCACTCCGGCGCATTCATGAAGCCGCTGTTTTCCAATGCCAAGCGTCTGGTGCGCGAAGGCGGGAAAGCACGCATCGTGTTTACCGAAGGCGAAGACGAGCGCGTGCTGCGCGCCGTGCAGGTCATCGTCGACGAAGGCCTGGCCAAGCCGATCCTGGTCGGTCGTCCTGCCGTGTTGGCCGCCCGTATCGAGAAATATGGCTTGCGCATTCGTCTGGGCGAAGACGCGCAGGTCTGCAACCCCGAATACGACGAGCGGTTCCATCGCTACTGGACCACGTATTGGGAAATCATGTGCCGCCGGGGCATCACCAAGGAAATGGCGCGCGTGGAAATGCGCCGCCGCATGACCTTGATCGGCGCCATGATGCTGCATCTTGGGGATGCTGACGGCATGGTCTGCGGCACGGTGGGCGCCTATGGCGATCACTTGCGTTTCATCGACGAGGTGATCGGCCGCCGCGCGGGCCACAAGGTGTACGCGGCCATGAATATCCTGCTGGTGAACGAACGCACGGTCGCGCTCGTGGACACCCACGTGACCGACGATCCGACCGCCGAACAGGTGGCGGAGTTCACGATCGCCGCAGCGGAAGAAATGACGCGCATGAACCTCATGCCCAAGGTGGCATTGCTCTCGCGTTCGAACTTCGGTTCGGGCAGTTCGGCCTCGGGTGCGAAGATGCGCGAAGCGCTGGAAATCATTCGCGAGCGCGCGCCCGATATGGAAGTCGACGGCGAGATGCACGGCGATTGCGCGCTGGACGAGACGTTGCGCCAGAAGCTTTTGCCGTCGTCGCCGCTCAAGGGTCAGGCCAACCTGCTGGTCTGCCCCAACGTCGATTCGGGCAACATCGCCTACAACCTGCTGAAGACGGCTGCCGGCGGCAATGTGGCGGTCGGGCCGTTCCTGCTGGGCGTCAATGCACCGGTGCACATCCTCACGTCGAGCTCGACGGTGCGCCGGATCGTCAACATGACCGCGTTGACCGTGGTGGATGCCAACACCCCGCGCTGACACGACCGCGCCTCACGGCCGGAGCGCGGGCACCTCGCGCACCGGCCTGATCCTTACTGGCGGCGGCGCCCGCGCCGCTTACCAGGTGGGGGTATTGCATGCGCTGCTCGATATTCTCGACGCACCGCGCCGGCCAGATTTTCGCAACCCCTTCGATATCCTTTGCGGCACCTCTGCCGGCGCGCTCAACGCGACGGCCTATGCGTGCCGGGCCGATCGGCCGCATGTTGCCGTCGCGCGCATGCGGCGCCTATGGTCGCGGCTGCACACCGGGATGGTGTATCACGCCGATGCGCCGGGGCTGATCCGTACGGGCGGGCGATGGCTGGGGTTGCTCGCACTGGGCTGGATGTTTGCCGGCCGGCGGGGGCCGCGGCCCCGTTCGCTGCTCGATAACGCCCCGCTGGCCGATCTTCTGACCCAGGTGATCGATTTCAACCGTCTGCATGAACAACTGACCAGGCATTCGCTGACGGCGTTGGCGATTACGGCGTCCGGCTACACCTCCGGGCAGCATCTCACGTTCTATCAGTCCGCCGAGACCATCGTGCCGTGGCAGCGGGCGTTGCGCCGTGCCGTGCCCACGACGATCGGCGTCGATCATCTGATGGCGTCCAGCGCCATTCCGTTCGTATTTCCCGCGCAGGCTGTGGACGTTTTCGGGCAAACCGAATGGTGCGGCGACGGCTCGATGCGGCAATTGGCCCCGATCAGTCCGGCGATCCATATGGGCGCGGACCGGGTGGTTGTGATCGGCACGGCCCATCGCGACGATACGCACCCTGAAGCGCGTCACCAGGATCCGCCGTATCCCACGCTGGCGCAGATTTCAGGTCATGCGCTGGCGAACATTTTCATCGATAGCGTGTCTACCGATGTGGAAAGTGTGCGGCGGGTGAACGCCATGATCGACAACGGACATGTGGGACGCGACAGCGGTTTGCGACGCGTGGAGGTGCTGGCGTTGGGGCCCAGCGAATCGCTCGACACCCTGGCGCTGTCGTATCTTGACGACATGCCGCGCGAGGTTCGCGCGCTGCTCGGTGCCCTTGGCATGGGCGTGGCGCCCGGGCGGCGAGAGGGCGGGACACTGTTGTCCTACCTCTTGTTCGAAGCGCGTTACACCCGACGATTGATCGAATTAGGTTATGCCGATACGATGCGGCAGACCGAGGCAGTGATCGGGTTTTTCAAGGAGGCGCCAGTATGACGCGTACCACTCAGGCCGGCGTGCAGCAGCTGTTGCAGCAGGGCGGCGAGCTCGATCATGCCGCATTTCAGAAAGTCGACGTGGTCGACGCCGCCAACGCATTGGGATTGCCGCTGTTCGTGGCGGATTGCGATCGTGCGCGCAGCCGTTCGGCCGTCTTGCGTGCCATTGCCAAGGCGGTCGATTTTCCCGTTTTTTTCGGCGGCAATCTGGATGCGCTTTACGACTGCCTGTGCGATACGGTGCTCGATCAGAAAGTCGGCGTGGTGTTGTGGCTCTACCGTTTGCATTCGGGCGATCCCGCCCTGGAAGAAGATGCCGCACGCGTGGCGCAGGCCTGCGCCGATGCGGCCGATTTTGCCCGCGAGAACGGCCGCAGCTTTGCCTATGTGCTCGAGCACGCCGGCAAGCATCCCGATCCGCCGCCGCAAGCCGAAGTGCCGCGCTACGTCGACGACTGACGCATCGCCAGTTGGCGCGCCGACCGCCTGGCGTTGCGCGCCTGTTTCACCCCATCGCTTGTTTACACCCAGCCGCGCCGGGCACTGATCGCGGCCAGCATCGCAATACCGGCGGTCTCGGTTCGCAGCACCCGATCGCCGAAGCGCACGGGAGTCACGCCGGCGCGTTGCACCAGCGCCGCTTCTTCGGCCGACCAGCCGCCTTCGGGCCCGACCAGCAGAGCGAGCGGTTGCGGCGCGGACCCGGAAACGGGTTCCGTTGCGTCGGGCGCCGCCTTTGCGTCGTGCGCGACGAGCGCCATGAGTGAGGTGGCGGCGTCGGGCTGACACAACACCCGCGCGCCCTCGAAGGGGGCCGCCAGCCAGTCACGCAACGACGTCACGGGGGCTACATCGGGCAAGCGATTGCGCCCGCATTGCTCGCACGCCGAAATCGCCACCCGTTGCCAGTGCACTTGCCGTTTTTCGAGTCGCGCACCGCTCAGTTGCACGATGCTGCGCTGCGCGGCCACCGGCACGATGCGGCGCACACCCAGTTCGACCGCTTTTTCGATGATCCAGTCCATCTTGTCGCCACCGGGCAGGCCTTGCACCAATACGATATCGCCCGGCAATTCGGCTTCGCGCGAGACGTGGTCGCCCACGTCGGCCAGCGCGCGGCTGCCCTCGAAGACCAGGGTGGCCGCGTATTCGCCGCCGCGGCCGTCGAACAGCACGATCGTGTCGCCCGCCCGCAGCCGCAGCGCGCGCGAGGCGTGATGCGCCACATCGTCGGGCAACGCATAGCGGGAATGGGGGGCAATCGGGGTGGAACAATAGAAGCGGGGGTGAGCCATCGAACGCAATCTCCTGGATGCGCATGGTAGGGCATAACTCCGTCCTATTTCATCTCTCGTGCGTAAGGAGGGTGGGGTTTGCCCCAAGCGCGTCGCTCACGGGTGGTAAAATCGTGAGCTTTTCACACTGTCCACCGGCTGCGCGGATGCGTTTGAAGGCCGGCTAACGAGTCCATAGATGAGCCAACCTCCCGTCACCACTCCCGACCTCGCCAATGCCATTCGCGCTTTGGCCATGGATGCCGTGCAGCAGGCCAACTCCGGCCACCCTGGCGCGCCCATGGGCATGGCCGAGATTGCCCAAGCATTGTGGCGGGGGCATTTGCGCCACAATCCCGCCAATCCGGCGTGGCCCAATCGCGACCGTTTCGTGCTGTCCAATGGTCACGGCTCGATGCTGATCTACGCCTTGTTGCACCTCACCGGCTACGATCTGCCGATCTCGGAGCTCAAGAACTTCCGCCAGATGCACAGCCGCACGCCGGGCCACCCGGAAGTCGGCATTACCCCGGGCGTGGAAACCACCACCGGTCCGCTGGGTCAAGGCCTGGGCAATGCCGTCGGGATGGCGCTGGCCGAAGCGTTGCTGGCCGGCGAGTTCAATCGCCCCGGTCACACCATCGTCGACCACCACACCTATGCGTTTGCGGGCGATGGCTGCCTGATGGAAGGCATTTCGCACGAAGTGTGTTCGCTGGCCGGCGTCCTCAAGCTCTCCAAGCTTGTGGTGCTGTATGACGACAACGGCATTTCGATCGACGGCAAGGTCGAGCATTGGTTCGGCGACGATACCGCCAAGCGTTTCGAGGGCTACGGCTGGAACGTCGTACGCGGTGTGGACGGCCACGATGCCGCCGCCGTGGATGCCGCCATCACGCTGGCGCGCAGCAATACCGCCGACAACAGCGGCCCCACGCTGATCCTCTGCCGCACCGTGATCGGCAAGGGCGCGCCCAATATGGCCGGTACCGATAAGGTGCACGGTTCGGCACTGGGCACCGCCGAAGTGGCCGCCACGCGCGAGGCGCTGGCCTGGTCGCATGCCCCGTTCGAGATTCCCCAGCACGTGTACGACGGCTGGGATGCCCGCGAAGCCGGCGCTGCCGCCGAAACGTCGTGGCAGGAAGGCTTCGATGCCTATTCGAAGGCCCATCCCGAGCTGGCCGCCGAGTTCACCCGCCGCATGAAGGGCGAGTTGCCGGCCGATTTCGCCGATCGCCTGCAGGGTTTTGTCGACGCCACCGTCGGCAAGGCCGAAACCGTGGCCACGCGCAAGGCGTCGCAATTCGCCATCACCGCGTTGGCTGACGTGCTGCCCGAACTGCTGGGCGGCTCGGCCGACCTGACCGGATCGAACTATACCGACTGGAAGGGCGTCGTGCCCGTGCGCGTCGGCCGCGAGGCCTTGCAGTTCGGCCGCCACATCAACTACGGCGTGCGCGAGTTCGGCATGGCCGCCGTCATGAACGGCATTGCCCTGCACGGCGGCTACTTGCCGTTCGGCGGCACATTCCTCACGTTCTCCGACTACTCGCGCAACGCCATCCGCATGGCCGCGCTGATGAAGTCGCGCGTGATCCATGTTTTCACGCACGATTCCATCGGTCTGGGCGAAGACGGCCCCACGCACCAGTCGATCGAGCACGCCTCCAGCCTGCGCCTGATTCCCAACCTGTCCGTCTGGCGTCCGTGCGACACCACCGAAACGGCCGTGGCCTGGGGCTCGGCGGTGCAACGTCCTGCAAGCCTGGGCATGACCGTCGCCGATGGCGGCCCGACCGCGTTGCTGCTGTCACGCCAGAACCTGCCGTTCGTCGAGCGCGATGCGGCCACCGTGCAGGCGATCGCCCGTGGCGGCTATGTGCTGCGCGATGCGGCCGATGCGCGTGCCGTCATCATCGCCACCGGTTCGGAAGTGGCGCTGGCGCTGGACGCACAAAAGCAACTGGCCGCCGCCGGCGTGCCGGTGCGCGTGGTGTCGATGCCCAGCACCGATGTCTTCGATCGTCAGGATGCCGCCTACCGTGCCGAAGTGCTGCCGCGCGGTCTGCCGCGTGTGGCCGTCGAAGCGGGTATCACCGCGTTCTGGCACAAATATGTGGGCCTCGAAGGCAAGGTCGTCGGGATCGATCGCTACGGCGAATCGGCGCCGGCCAATGAGTTGTTCCCGTTCTTCGGTTTGACTGCCGACAAGGTAGCGGCCGCGGTGCAAGAGATCCTCTGATCGGCGCGGCGCGACGATCGCGCCGTCCGTGCAGATTTCCGCTTTTATTTTTAAAACAAAGGAGCAGGTTCATGAGTATTCGCGTCGCCATCAACGGCTATGGCCGCATCGGCCGCAACATTTTGCGCGCCCACTACGAATCGGGAAAGAAGCACGACATCGAGATCGTCGCGATCAATGATCTGGGTGATCCCGCCACCAACGCGCACCTCACACGCTACGACACGGCCCACGGCAAGTTCCCCGGCACGGTCGAAGTCGACGGCGACTACATGGTCGTCAACGGCGACAAGATCCGCGTGCTGGCCAACCGCAACCCGGCTGAACTGCCGTGGGGCGACCTGAAGGTCGACGTCGTGCTGGAATGCACGGGCTTTTTCACCACCAAGGAAAAGGCCAATGCGCACCTGAAGGGCGGCGCCAAGAAAGTGATCATTTCGGCACCGGGCGGCAAGGATGTGGACGCCACGATCGTGTACGGCGTGAACCACAACGTGCTGAAGAAAGAGCACACCGTGATTTCGAACGCCTCGTGCACGACCAACTGCCTCGCGCCGCTGGTCAAGCCGCTGCATGACAAGATCGGTCTGGTGAATGGCTTGATGACCACCATCCACGCCTACACCAACGATCAGGTGCTCACCGACGTCTATCACGAAGATCTGCGCCGTGCCCGCTCGGCCACGCACAGCATGATCCCCACCAAGACCGGTGCCGCCTCGGCAGTGGGTCTGGTGTTGCCCGAACTGAACGGCAAGCTCGACGGTTACGCCATCCGCGTCCCCACGATCAATGTGTCGATCGTCGACCTGTCGTTCGTGGCGGCTCGCGAGACCACGGTCGAAGAGGTCAACAGCATCCTGAAGGCTGCGGCCGACGGCGAGTTAAAGGGCATTCTCGACTACAACAACGAGCCGCTCGTGTCGGTCGACTACAACCACAACCCGGCTTCGAGCACGGTGGACGCCGGCCTGACCAAGGTGTCGGGTTCGCTGGTGAAAGTGTCGTCCTGGTATGACAACGAATGGGGTTTCTCCAACCGCATGCTGGACACCACAGTTGCCCTGATGTCGGCAAAGTAATGTTCGTGCGGGGGCGGTGTCCTTCGGGCGCTTCCCCCGCGTGCGTTTCCCCTTTGGGGCCGGTCGCGGTCATGCCAGGCCGGCCCCTTTTGCTTTTGAAAAGGTTGTCCGACCATGTCCAAGGTTATTACCCTTTCCGAGTTGGCGAAGTCTGGCCAGTTGCAAGGCAAACGTGTGTTCATTCGCGCCGACCTCAACGTGCCTTTCGATGAGGCCGGCCACATCACCGAAGACACGCGCATTCGCGCCTCGGTGCCCGGCATCCGCCTGGCGCTCGACGGTGGCGCCGCCGTGATGGTGACCTCGCATCTGGGCCGTCCGGTCGAAGGCGAACTGGCCGAGGCCGATTCGCTCAAGCCCGTGGGCCAGCGCCTGTCCGAACTGCTGGGTGCGCAAGTCCGCCTGATCGCCGATTGGGTCGACGGCGTGAGCGTGCAGCCCGGTGAAGTGGTGCTGCTCGAAAACTGCCGCGTCAACAAAGGCGAGAAAAAGAACGATGAGGCGTTGTCGCGCAAGATGGCCGCCTTGTGCGACGTTTATGTGAACGACGCCTTCGGCACGGCGCATCGCGCCGAGGCCACCACCCACGGCATCGCGCGTTTTGCGCCCATCGCCTGCGCCGGTCCGTTGCTTGCCGCCGAACTCGAGGCACTCACGAAGGCCCTGCACGAGCCCAAGCGGCCGCTGGTGGCGATCGTTGGCGGTTCCAAGGTCTCGACCAAGCTTTCCATCCTGCAAACGCTCTCGCAGCGTGTGGATCAGTTGGTGGTGGGGGGCGGGATCGCCAATACGTTCATGCTGGCAAGCGACCTGCCGATCGGCAAGTCGTTGGCTGAAGCCGATCAGGTGGGTGAGGCCAAGGCGGTCATCGAGCAGATGAGCGCCCGCGGTGCGGCGGTGCCGATTCCCGTGGATGTGGTGTGCGCCAAAACCTTCGGCGCCAATGCCGAAGCGACGACCAAGGCATCCGCCGACGTGGCGGCTGACGATCTGATCCTGGATCTGGGTCCGCAAAGCGCGCAGCAGATCGCCGACATCCTGAAGAAAGCGGGCACCATTGTGTGGAACGGTCCGGTAGGGGTGTTCGAGTTCGAGGCGTTCTCGCATGGCACTGAGGTCATTGCACGCGCCATCGCCGAGTCGGATGCATTCTCGATCGCGGGCGGCGGCGACACGCTGGCGGCCATTGCCAAATTCGGCATTACCGATCAGGTGAGCTATATCTCCACCGGCGGCGGTGCGTTCCTCGAATTCCTGGAAGGCAAAACGTTGCCCGCCGTGGAAGTGCTGGAACAGCGCGCCGCGAAGTAATGGCGATCGGCCGACCGCGGGGTGCCTCACGCGGGCTTCGTCCGACGGACGCAAACGTCGCGATGAAGCGTCGTTGTTGAGCGTCGGTTTGAGGCCTCGGCATGAAGTGCTGGCGCTGAGCTTCGGTTGGTTCTGAGCTTAGGTACTGAGTGTCGATACTGAGCTTCGGTACTGATCTTCGGACTGAGTGTCGATACTGAGCTTCGGTACTGATCTTCGGACTGAGCTTCGGTACTGATCTTAGGTACTGCTCTTTGGTACTGCTCTTCGGTACTGATCGTTGGCACTGAGCATCGCCACTGAGCATCGCCCCGATTGTCGATGCAAATAAAAACGCCGCGCCCTTTATCGGGGCGCGGCGTTTTATTGTCGGCTTGCCGTGCGCGGCTTACTTCGCAACGGCCTGCGTTGAAGCTTTTTTCACAGCGGACTTCACGGGTGTCTTTGCAGGTGACTTCACAGATGACTTCGCAGCTGATTTCCCCGCTGTTTTCGCCGCCGTCTTCGCAACAGACTTCACCGCAACGGACTTCACCGCAGCGGCCTTCCTCGGCGTCTTCGTCGCCATCCTTTTCGAGGCGGCCGCCTGCTTCACGGGCGCTGTTTGAGTCGCTTGTTTCGCGGCAGACTTCCGTGCCGTTGCCGTTTTCACAGACGCGGAGGCCGGCTTTTGGCTCGCCTGTTTCGTCGCTGCTTTCGCCGGCACCTTCGCCGCGCGCCTGGCGGTCGCGCCGTCTGCCGACCCGGCTGCCGTTTTCACGGCATCCCGGTGTGCCGTTTGGGCGGCCGTCTTTGCTGGCGTCAGGCCGTGTTCCTGAGCGACGGCAGCCTTTACCGCTTCCACTGCCGCTTCATCCGTGGCCGACGCGGTGACCGTACGGCCTGATGCAGCGGAACGCTTGTTCGTCGACGACGTGACCGATTCGGTGGGTTCCAGCACCAGTTGCGCCGGCGGACGCGAGGCCCCGGGTGTGGAGGTCTGCTTGTCGTCCAGGGCCGGCTCAGCACCGCGTGCGCGGGACGATGAAGCCTGGGGCTGGCCAGTGCCGCCGGCGTGTGCACGGTTTTTGTTGCCGTTGGCGCTGCGCTTGGCGGTGCCGCGCGCGCTACGCGAGGCCGACGCAGCAGCTTTCTCTGCTGCCCCTTCAAACACGCGCGTCATTTCCGCCAGTCCGTCACGGGCGGCCTGGCCGAGCGGTTCCGCCGCACTCAGCACTTGCTTCATGTCGCCTAAGGCAGCGCGAATCTCGGCAGGCGTGGCATCGGCCAGCAGATCAGGGATGGCGCCGATCGCCGCCGGCCCATCCAGCATCATGACCAGCGCCTGGTCACGGATCACGTCCTTGAACTCCTGCAGGGAAAGGATGTGGTCTTTCTCCAGGCGCAGCTTGCGGATGACGGCAAAGCTGCGCTCGTCGATCCCGCCTTCCGCGCGGCACACATACAGCAGCATGCGCAGCGCCGCTTCGCGCACGCCGCCCACGGTCATCAACGCCCGCAGTTCTGCGGTGCGTTCGGCCATGAAACGATGGTGTTCGGGCGACACCCCGGGATGGCCGCGCAAGGGCCCGTTCTGGGCACCCAGGCCGGCGATATCCTGCACGACCGGCGAGCCGTACACCGACATGAAGGTGTTCTCATGCCAGTCGTCACGCACCTGCTGCCAGATGTCCAACGCGCCGATGAGCGTATTGGAGAACGCATCGCGGGCTTGGACGTATACGTTATCGGGTTCAACCGCTTCGCGCTGTTCGCGGATCTGGTCGGCGACGCCGGCGAAGGCCTTCATCCAGGGATTGCGGTCGGAGAACATCTCGTACGAGACGCGCAACGGGTGCAGGCGTTGCATGGTTTCGGCGATCTGCGGCGTAATCGTGGCTTTCAACCAGGGCTGCAGGAAGCTGCGGTACATGCCCAGATTGATATCCGACACCCGCTTGACCGCGGCGAAGCGGCGTTCGTCTTCGGGCTCATTGGCCACGATGGTGCGCACGTCGTTCAACTGGCGGCGTTCGAAGGCGAGTACGTAGTCGCCCTGGATCAGGTCGGCGTTGAGCGTTTCCGGCGTCTTGTCGGCAATCTGGGCCTCGTACAGGCCAGGCGGCAAAACATCGATCATGTCGATATTGCTCGTGAACTCCTGATGCTCCTTGCGCGCGACGGCGCCGGAGACGAAGATGCCCAGGTGACCGATGCTCTCGTGTACGGCGTAGACGATCGTCTGGCCATGCGCGCGAATCTGGGCGTCGTCTTCATACAGATCGGGAATCCAGCCCAGCGCCTGCGGCGGGGGCGTGATGTTGTCGCCCTTGCTGCAGAACACGATGATGGGCGAGCGGATGTTGCGCAGATCGATGCGGATGCCGTCGGAGGTGACCAGCCCGCCCGTGGACAGACGATTGCCGATAAAGAGGTTATCGACGATGTACTGGATCTCCGGGCCGTTCAGAAACACGTGGCCGCCCCACCATTTTTCGAAGCTCAGATAGCGCTTCGCCTCGGTATCGACATTGGCGTAGAGGTTGTACTGCTTGGCCCAGAGGGTATTGGCTGGATTGAGGTTTTCGAAGTTCTGCACCAGCCAGGCGCCGTCGAAGGTGCCGGCACCCAGGTCGCTGGCGAACGCGGTGAGCCAGCTGCCGCCGAGCAAGCCGCCCGCGTAGCGCATCGGATTCATGCCGCGCCAGCCTGCCCAGTAGGAGAGCGGTGCGCCGGCGATGATGATGGGGCCGAACAACTCGGGCCGTATGGCGGCCGTCATCATGATCTGCCAGCCTGCCTGGCAGTTACCCACGACGACCGGCTTGCCTTCGGCGTCCGGATGCAGACCGATGATTTCTTCCAGAAAGCGCGCCTCGGCCAGCATGACGTCTTCAACGGTTTGCGTGGGCGTGGGCGACGGCAGGAACGTGGCGAAGTAGCAGGGGTGGCCGGCACGCACGGCCACGCCGATTTCGCTTTCGGGCTTGAAGCCGCCGATTCCCGGGCCATGTCCGGCGCGCGGGTCGACCACCAGAAACGGGCGCTTGGCCGGATCGACCGTGACGCCGTCGGTGGGCGGAATGCGCAGCAGGCCGTAGTTGACCGGGCGTTCAAGGGTGCGGCCGTCGAGCACCAACTCGTAGGCCATGCTGAGCACGTTGGGCGCCTGCTGCGCCATGTGCTCATGATATTGGTTGCCGCGTTGGCGCATCACATCGGCGTACAGGATGCTGCGTTCGACGGCGTCACGCATGAAGGCGTAGGCGTCGGTCCAGGCTGCGGGCAGGCTGCTGGTCAGCACGTCGGTCGGGCTGGGCGTCATTGTCGTTCTCCTCCGTGACGCGCTCGCTCGAATCGGCGCGTCGGTCTGTCGACCATTACACCGCAAAGCTTGCTGCGCTGCAACATGCGAGCACCGTGACAGTTGAAACCTCGACGCACGCGCCGGTTGCCGGCGCAGGCGGTGGTCCTCAGCGCATGCGATGTCCGTCGGCGCGTGCAGTGTCGCGCAGCGTTTGCGGTGCTTCCTGTCAGGGCTTCAGATACTTTTGCCAGAACTGCGCATGCCCCATGGCGCTGTCGAGCGCGTAGGGCGCAAACCCCGCGTTTTCGTAAAGTTTGCGGGCCGGGCCGTTGCCTTCGAGCACTTCCAGCGTGACCTTGCAGCAGCCGAGCCGGCGGGCCAGCGTTTCAACGCCCGCCATCAGTTGCGCACCCACGCCTTGCTTACGAAACGCACCATCCACCATAAAATCGTGCACGTTCAGAATCGGGGCGCAGGCGAACGACGAGAACGCTTCGATGCAGATCGCCAAGCCTGCGGGCGCATCGTCCATTCGGGCGATCAAGGCGTGCGCATGGGGACGCTTCGCAAGTTCGGCAGCAAGGTGGGTACGGGTGTGCGCCGATAGCGGTGTGCCGCCACCCATCGGGTCGCGCGCGTAGGCGTCGAGCAGGTCGACCACCTCGGCCGCGTCGCGGGCTGAGCGAAAATCTGCGGTGTGGATGTGAAGCACGGATTGCATCTCCTCGGTGTTACGGTTACCGTTCGACCCGAATTATGCGCGACCTATGGCGTACCTATGATGTATTGCGTTTCGTGAGCGTGGCTTCTATCGTAGGTGTGCGACGATCGTTGCCCGCGCGCGCGGCGTTAACCGAACGTCGCGCGCATGGCAGGTACTGATTGACCCTTTTGATGCGCTTTGGCGCGCAGGTATGACCCTCAAGAACTATTACGCAAGCCTCGGTTTGAAGCGCAATGCCACTGGCGACGACGTTCGCCAGGCATACCGCCGGCTGGCGCGCCGTTACCATCCGGATGTCAGCGCCGAGCTGGATGCCGAGGTGCGCATGCGTGAGATCAATGAGGCGTACGGCGTGTTGAGCGATCCCATGCGGCGTCGGGCCTACGACCGCGAAACATTGGTCGCGACGCGGTCGACCCATTTCGGTTCGGGCGCCGCCTGGACCGGCAGCAGCGGATTCGGACGCACGCGGCCGCGTCCGGCGCAACCGGCGCGCAGCCACGCCGAGGAAGATTTCTTCTCGTCGTTTTTCAGCCGTGCGCGACGCGCTGCCAGTGGCGAGAGTGCGGCGGGCAGTGCGCGAGCGCGCGGTGGCGCCAATGGGGCCAACGGGGCCAAGGGGACCGCTGGCGCGAACGGAGCCAAAGGCACCCAAGGCGCCAATGGTACGCACAGCGGGCAGGGCGCCAATGGTGCCCAACGCGGGAACGGTGCGAATGGCGCAAATGGCACGAATGGCACTGCTGGCGGATTCGGCGCAAGCGGCGCCGCCGGGGCGAATGGCGCACAAGGGTCGCACGGTGCCCGTCACGGCCAGGGCAACACCGGGGCAGCAGGCGGGGGCGGCACGCGTTACGCCAACGACGGCGCCAGAACCGGCGGCGCGTCAAGCGGCACCGGCACGCGCGGTACCGCCGGCGCACGCGCGGGCGCCAAGATGGGCCGGTCGCAGGGTGAGGATCACCACGCCGTCATCGAGATCGACCTCGAAGATGCCATAGGCGGCGCTACACGCGAGATCAAGTTGCGGTCGCTCGCGCATGACGCAGGCGTGCGATCGCCGGCCATGCGCACGTTGAGCATCGATATTCCCGCCGGCGTGCGGGGCGGGCAGCAGATTCGTCTGGCCGGGCAGGGACGTCCCGGACGTCTGGGCGGCAAGCATGGCGATCTGTTGCTCGAAATTCGGATCAAGCCGCATCGCTACTACCGAATCGAAGAGCGCGACTTGTACGTCACGTTGCCGATCACGCCCTCGGAGGCGGCATTGGGTGCCAATGTGCTGGCGCCCACCCCGGCCGGCAAGGTCGAGGTGACGATTCCGCCCGGCACGGTCGCCGGATGCAAGTTGCGGCTGCGCGCGCGCGGCATGCCGGGCACGCCTGCAGGCGATTTGTATCTGGTGTTGAGCATCGTGGCACCGCCTGCGGTGTCGCCCGAGTTGCGCGATGCCTACGAGGCTCTGGCGCGCGCACACGCCGGATTCAATCCGCGCGGCGCATTCTAGGTCGTCATGGCCGGACCGCGATCCGGCATGACGATGGTGTCTTACCCCGTAAAGCGTGTTGCCAGGGCGAAGAGCCCGGCGGCCAGCAGCATTGACGCAGGCAGTGTCAGTACCCATGCCAGCAGGATATTGCGCACCGTGTTGCCTTGCAGGCCGGTGCGATTGGCGATCATGGTGCCGGCCACGCCGGAGGACAGCACGTGCGTGGTCGACACCGGTAGCGCGAACACGTTGGCCAGGCCGATCGCGACCACGGCCGTGACCTGGGCGCTCATGCCTTGCGCGTACGTCATGCCTTGTTTGCCGATCTTTTCGCCCACCGTGAGCACCACGCGGCGCCAGCCGACCATCGTGCCGATACCAAGCGCCAGCGCGACGGCCACGATCACCCACAGCGGCGCATATTCGGTCGTGGCGGCCAGATCCACCCGCAAACGGCTCAAATCGGCCCGCTCGCGGGCATCCAGCACGTTCAGCGCGCCCACGCGCTTGGCCGTGTCGTCCAGGCACAGCAGATAGCGGCGCACGTCCACGCGCTTCTCGGGCGCGAGATCGTTGTAGTTCGACACGCCCTGCAGATCGCGCACCAGCGCGTTGATGGTGGCGTTGGTGAGCGAAGGATCGCAGCGGAAGGCCGGCGGCAGGTCGATCGCCTGCGACGTTGCGGTGGGGATGAAATCCGCCAGGGTTTGCTGATTGCGCACATAGAAGTCGCGCAGATGCACCGCGGCGTCGCGGGTGCGATCGATCTGGTAAGTGGTGCTGTGCGTATCGAGCACGAACTGGGCGGGCACGATGCCGATCAGCACGAGCATGATGAGGCCGATGCCTTTCTGGCCATCGTTGGAGCCGTGCACGAAGCTCACGCCCATGGCCGAGAGCACCAGCACCAGGCGGTTCCAGAAGGGCGGGTGCTTTTTATTGTCCAGCGCGCGGCGCTGGTCCGGCGTCTTGTGCATTTTGGAGGCCGGCCATTTGCGTTTGAGCGCCAGGAAAATCCCGGCAGCCACCGCAAAGCCGGCAATCGGCGAAGCCACCAGCGACAGGCCGATATCGATCGCCTTGCCCCAGTTCACGCCACCGGCAAGCGGCGCGTCGGTGAGCAGCGCGTTGGCCAGACCGACGCCCAGGATCGATCCGATCAGGGTGTGCGAGCTGGAGGCCGGGATGCCGAAATACCACGTGCCCAGGTTCCAGGTGATGGCGGCGGCGAGCATGGCAAACACCATGGCCAGGCCACGTCCGGTGTCGACATTGATCAGCAGTTCGACCGGCAGCAGGTGAACGATGGCATACGCCACGCCCACCCCGCCCAGCAGCACACCGAGAAAATTGAAGATCCCCGAAAACACCACTGCCAGATGCGGCGGCATCGCCTTGGTGTAGATCACCGTGGCGACGGCGTTGGCCGTATCGTGAAAACCGTTGATGAATTCGAACGCGAGGACGAATGTGAGCGCAAGCACGAGGCTGGCGCCGACCCAGAAATCCAGGCCGGAGAACATGTCAAGCATGATGGGGACCGTGATGGTCGGGCATTGAAAGGGGGGATTATTGCAGGTTTGTGACGTGTCACGCGAACGCGTGGGCGGCCCGGGGGCGTTAAGCTACAGTCCCATACCCGGCGTCCGCGCGGCGCTGCACGCCTATTTCTAGGGAGAACTGTCCGTGGCATTCGCATCGGCGCCTGTGCGCCGCAACGCCGACGATTTGATCGTCGGCCTCGTCTCCATTTCCGATCGCGCCTCGCAAGGCGTATATGCCGACGAGGGTGTGCCGTCGCTGCGCACGTGGCTCGACGGCGCCTTGACCTCGCCGTGGCAGGCGGTCGAGCGCCTGATCGCCGATGACGCGGCCACGATCTCACGCACCCTCATCGAACTGGTCGATGAGCAGGAGTGCGATCTGGTGCTGACCACGGGCGGCACGGGACCCGCGCGGCGCGATGTCACGCCGGAGGCGACATTGGCGGTGGCCACGCGCGAGATGCCGGGTTTCGGCGAACAGATGCGTCAGATCAGTCTGACCTTTGTGCCCACCGCCATCCTGTCGCGCCAGGTCGCCGTGATTCGCGAAACGCTGACGCATGCGGCGCTCATCATCAATCTGCCGGGCCAGCCCAAAGCCATCCGCGAAACCCTCGAAGGGCTGAAGGGCGGCGAGGGCATGCGTGCCGTGCCGGGGATCTTTGCGGCAGTGCCGTACTGCATCGATCTGATCGGCGGCCCGTATATCGAAACGAACGACGACGTGATTGCGGCCTTCCGACCGAAGTCGGCGCGTCGGCCCAAAGCATAAGTCCTGCCGGATGCACACGGGGTCGTCGCGCCATGGCGGCATGACGCCAGGGTGGCAGCCCGACCCGGCCCGATTCGCGCCTGGCGAGTGAGCAATCCGCATTCGCGCACCCGTCGCCCCGCGGAGGGCGATCGATCCGGTCCTGTTGCGACTAGCGGTATAGTCGCAATCTGTTCGAAACGTGAAACAAGAGTGCGATATGAAAACCCGTTTGTTGATGACTCTGGTCGCCCTGGGCGTGTTGGCCGGTTGTGCCAGTAGCGACGACCTGCGCCGCAAGGATCCGGTGTTCTTCACCACCACGCAAAAGACGGCCGCCGAATATGCCACCTGCGTGGCGCAGTCGTGGCGCGGGCTGGGTGAAACGGTCCATCAGCGCGATATCCCCAATGGGTTCGATATCTCGGCGGACGGGCGTCTGGGCAACATCGATTCGGTGATTCGCGTGCAGACCTACGACAACAAAACGCACGTCAACATGTATTCGCGCATGCCCTATGGCCACCAGGACATGATGCAGTCGGCCAATCTCTGCATCTAATCGCGGCAGCCGCAGGGGGCGGGCCGGTGCGGTCGCTTACCCCGCGAATCCGCCGTCGGCCAGGAACATCGCTTCGTCGGGCGTCGTGTGACGGCCCAGCACGGCATTCCGGTGGGGAAAGCGCCCGAAGCGGCTGATGATGTCGCGGTGCATCTCGGCCCAGTGCAACGAGTCGGCGTCGGTATCACGCATCAATTCCACACAGCGTGTCTGGTCGGCAGCGTCTTCCGAGTGCTCGAGCGGCAGGTAGAAGAAGGGCCGCATCTCGGGCGCCACGCGGCGGTCGGCGCCGATTTCGATCGCGCCCAGCGCCATTTTGCGGGCCAGCCCATCGGTGGCAAACATGTGCGCCGTGCCGCGAAATGCATTGCGCGGAAATTGATCAAGCAGGATCACCAGGGCCAGCGCGCCACTGTCGCTTTGCAGCCAATCGTCATGCATGCGCGCGGCAGCGGCGAAGTGTGCCGCCATGCCGCGCTGGCGAAACTCGGCGTCAAAGGCCTCATCCTTCACGAACCATTTTTCGCGGCCGGCGTCCTGCCAGAACGTCACCACATCGGCGGCGGTACGAAAGGGCGGTGCGCTGTTGGGGTGGGAGGGCGATCTCGGCATGAAGACTCCATTTATCTTGCTGGCGCGCGCCGGGTATTTCGCAGAACGCGGCGTCGCCATCGGTTATCGTTACGCACGATTATCGACCATTAACCTGCCGTATTCATGATGCCTCTGATTCGAACCGCCTTGCTGTGCCTGAGTGCCTTGTTCTGTATGCCTGCGCTTGCTGCCGACAGCTTTATTTTCCGGCTGCTGAACAAGCCCGTCCCGGGCGGCGTGGCGGTGCTGCCCCTTGAGCGAGGCGGCGAAGCGCCATCGGTGACGTTCGCCAACCGGCCGGTGCTCGTGATCGACGATCAGGGCCAATGGACCGCCATCGTCGGCATTCCGCTGACGGTGAAAGCGGGTTCAGAGCAGTCGGCGCTCGTGCGCGACGCCAAAGGCGCGCAGCGCCGGGTGGCATTCAAGGTAGACGCCAAGGCCTATCCCGAGCAACGCATCACGCTCAAGAACAAAGGGCAGGTCAATCTGAGTCCGGAAAACGAGCAACGCTTCAAGCGTGAGCTGGACGAACAACTTGCCGCTTATCGCACGTTTTCACCCACGGCCCCATCCAACGTGAAGTTCGACGTGCCAGTGCCCGGGCGCCAGTCGAGCCCCTTCGGCGTGCGGCGGTTCTTCAACGGCGAGGAGCGCAATCCGCACTCGGGTCTGGATTTCGCAGCCGGCACGGGTACCCCGGTGCAAGCCCCGGCCGACGGCAAGATCATCCTGATCGGCGACTACTTCTTCAACGGCAAAACAGTATTCATCGATCACGGCCGCGGCTTGATCACGATGTTCTGCCACCTGTCGGCCGTCGACGTGCAGGTCGGCCAGACGGTCAAGCGCGGCGAAGCCGTGGCCAAAGTGGGGGCCACCGGCCGCGCCACCGGTCCGCATCTGCACTGGAACGTCAGCCTGAACGACGCGCGCGTCGACCCGGCCATCTTCATCGGTACCTTCAAACCCTAGGCATCGTCGTATGATGTCATTCCGCGTGCGCCCGCTTCACTTGCCTCCATCGCCCGAGCGCACGGTTCATTCCAGGAGAGCGCGCTGCACGCGCCACACAGCATGACGACATTGCTCGATCCCTCCATCACCACCGTCGAAGACATGCGCATCCTGGCCAAGCGCCGGGTGCCCAAGATGTTCTACGACTATGCCGATTCCGGTTCGTGGACCGAATCGACGTATCGCGCGAACACCGACGATTTTCAGAAGATCAAGTTGCGCCAGCGCGTCGCCGTCAATATGGAAGGACGGTCGATCCGCACGCAGATGGTCGGTATCGATGCGGCCATGCCGGTGGCGATCGCGCCTACGGGATTGACCGGGATGCAGCACGCCGATGGCGAAATTCTGGCCGCCCGTGCCGCCGAGGCCTTCGGCATTCCGTTCACCTTGTCCACGATGAGCATTTGCTCGATCGAGGATGTTGCCGCGGCAACCACCAAGCCGTTCTGGTTTCAGCTATATGTGATGCGCGACCGCGATTACGTCGAACGCCTGATCGACCGCGCAAAGGCGGCGAATTGTTCGGCGTTGATGCTCACACTCGATCTGCAGATCCTGGGGCAACGGCACAAGGACATCAAGAACGGCCTGACGGCGCCGCCCAAGATGACCGTGCGCAATATGATCGATCTGGCGACCAAGCCTGCGTGGTGCTATCACATGCTGCGCACGCAACGTCGCACGTTCGGCAATATCGTCGGGCACGCCAAGGGCGTGAGCGATCTGTCGTCGCTGGGCGCGTGGACGGCCGAGCAGTTCGATCCCCGTCTGAGCTGGGATGACGTGGAATGGATCAAACGCCGCTGGGGCGGCAAGCTGATTTTGAAAGGCATCCTGGATGCCGATGACGCGCGTCTGGCCGCGCAGAGCGGCGCCGATGCGCTGATTGTGAGCAATCACGGCGGGCGTCAGCTCGACGGCGCCGTGTCGTCGATCCAGGCGTTGCCCGCCATCGCGGAAGCGGTGGGATCGCGCATCGAGGTGTGGATGGACGGCGGCATTCGCTCGGGTCAGGATGTGCTGAAGGCCGTCGCGCTGGGTGCGCGCGGCACGCTTATCGGCCGCTCGTTCTTGTATGGGCTGGGCGCGGGCGGGGAGCGCGGGGTGCGCCAGGTGCTCGAAATGATCGCCAAGGAACTCGACATCACCATGGCATTTTGCGGCCGCAAGACGATCGAATCGGTGGATCGCGACATCTTGTTGCCGGGCACGTATCCCACGCCTGCCAGCATGGGCGGCAACCGCTGACGCCAGGGTTTCCGACCCGATTGCAGGATCAACAGGCAAAAAAATAGCCGGTGGGCATCGATGGACCGGCCATCGAGCGTCTACCGGCGTGACAGGCGCGAGCGGCCTGCGGTGGGATTCACATGGGAAAAATGCAGACCGGCTGCACCTCTCCCATGCGACGTCGTATCAACGACGGCGGGGATTCTGCGGACGGCTGGCGGCACCCGGACGCACTTCGTCTTTGTGACGGAAGTTGATGCGGCCTTTGGTCAGATCATACGGCGACATTTCCAGCGTCACACGATCGCCGGCGAGAATACGGATACGGTGCTTGCGCATGCGACCCGACGCGTAGGCGCCGACTTCGATGCCGTTTTCGAGCGTAACGCGATAGCGGCTGTCGGGCAGCACTTCACCAACGACACCGTTGAGTTCAATCAGTTCTTCCTTAGCCATAGGGCAACTCCTTTAAATACTTGATGCACGGCACCAGCCGTGGCGTGCGCACTGCCACAGGATGGTGACGTGCACGGCACGCGGGGCGAAAGCTCAAGCCGGGCGTGCGATTACTACGCGGGAGGGGTCCCGCAGCTCCGACAGGCAGTATCGGCGCGGAGGCGCCGCAGGCGGGGCAGAGATGCCGCGATCACGACTGCGGCAAAGAGGCGTAGCACATACCGTGCGGGGTATGTCACGCGGATGGATCGCATCGACCGCTAACGGCTTCCGAGGAAGTGTTGCGAAGTACTGCCGATGGACAGTGAGAATCTACTGCCATCTTAGCGCGCCGAGCCCACAAAGTCCAGGTTTTCGTGTAGGGAAAGGCGGTGCGGTAGCGCTGTGCGGTCCGTAGCACCGCAGATAACGGCCAGGTTCCGGCGCTCTTGGTGTACCGGAGCGCACAGGTGGGGAATGCGATGGCGATAGGGGGCCGCAACCGGGTGGGCGTCCGCCATCGGAATGCACCCGTAAAATCCGCCCGTAAAATTACGCCATTCCGACCTATCCAAACGTTTTATCTTCCATTTCAGGAGTTTTCATGGCCCTCGTTTCCATGCGCCAATTGCTGGATCACGCCGCCGAGCATGGCTACGGCATTCCCGCGTTCAACGTCAACAACCTTGAACAGGTTCAAGCCATCATGGAGGCGGCCGCCGAAACCGATAGTCCGGTGATCATGCAGGCTTCCGCCGGTGCGCGTAAATACGCCGGCGAGACGTTCCTGAAGTATCTGATCCAGGCGGCCGTTGAAACCTATCCGCACATTCCGGTCGTGATGCACCAGGATCACGGCCAATCGCCGGCCGTCTGTCAGGGCGCCATCGACCTTGGGTTCTCCAGCGTGATGATGGATGGCTCCTTGAAGGAAGATGGCAAGAGCATCGCCGATTTCGACTACAACGTGGACGTCACCCGCAAGGTGGTGGATATGGCCCATAAGGTCGGCGTCACGGTGGAAGGCGAACTCGGCTGCCTGGGCTCGCTCGAAACGATGGAAGGCGACAAGGAAGACGGTCACGGTGCCGACGGCAAACTCACGATGGATCAGTTGCTGACCGATCCGGAGCAGGCCGCCGACTTCGTCAAGCGCACCCAGCTCGACGCGCTGGCGATCGCCATCGGCACCAGCCACGGCGCCTACAAGTTCACCCGCAAGCCCACGGGTGACATCCTGTCGATCTCGCGCATCAAGGAAATCCATGCCCGGCTGCCCAACACCCATCTGGTGATGCACGGCAGTTCGAGTGTGCCGCAGGACCTGCTGGCCGAGATCCGCGCGTTCGGCGGCGCCATGAAGGAAACCTACGGTGTGCCGGTCGAGGAGATCCAGGAGGCCATCAAGTTCGGCGTGCGCAAGATCAACATCGATACCGACATTCGCCTCGCCATGACGGCGGCCGTGCGTCGTTTCCTTGCCGAAAACCCCGAAAAATTCGATCCGCGCGAATTTTTGAAGCCTGCCCGCACGGCGGCCAAGAAGATCTGCATGCAGCGCTATCAGGAGTTCGGCACCGCCGGTCAGGCCAGCAAGATCAAGGTCGTGCCGCTGAACGAGATCGCTGCAGCCTATGCCGCCGGCACGTTGCAGCAAGTGGTGCAGTGAAGGGCGCAGCAAGGGAAGCAATGAAGCGTGCCCTGCAGGGTGCAGCGCGCCATCGCCCGGGCGAGCGGTTCGCTTGCGGGATCGATTTGCCACGGCAAGCGGTTCGTCGCCCGGTTTCGGGCCGGGGCAACTAGTGCGATAATGTCGCCCGAAGCTGTGCTCATTCCCGCCCGGACGGCGTCCAGGCGGGAATCTTCTTTTTGACATAGGCCATCTCGTGAACGCTCTGCATCAATCCAGCATCCGGTCCTTACCCCTCCTCGGCCGCGGCAAGGTGCGCGACATGTACGCGGTGGGCGACGACAAACTGTTGATCGTCGCAACCGACCGCATCTCCGCCTTCGACGTCATTCTCGACGACCCCATCCCCGGCAAGGGGCAGGTGTTGACGGCGCTCACCGATTTCTGGCTCGAGAAGCTGGCGCATGTGATGCCCAATCACTCGACCGGCATCGATCCGCAATCGGTCGTCGCCGCCGACGAGCGCGATCAGGTGATCGGCCGCGCGGTGGTGGTCAAGCGTTTGAAGCCCATCCTGGTGGAAGCGGTGGCCCGCGGCTACCTCATCGGTTCGGGCTGGAAGGATTACCAGGAGACCGGCACCATCTGCGGCATCAAACTGCCGGCCGGTCTGAAGCAGGCGGCGCAGTTACCCGAGCCGATCTTCACCCCCGCGGCCAAGGCCGAGATGGGCGCGCATGATGAAAACGTCGATTTCGATCACGTGGTGCGTGAAGTGGGTCAGGAAATGGCGGAACACATTCGCGCCGTGACCCTCAAACTGTATGCCGAAGCGGCCGCATTCGCGCGTACCAAGGGCATCATGATTGCCGATACCAAGTTCGAGTTCGGCTTGAGCGACGACGGCACGCTGCATCTGATGGATGAGGTACTCACGCCCGATTCGTCGCGATTCTGGCCAGCCAACGAGTACCGCGAGGGCATCAGCCCGCCGTCGTTCGACAAGCAGTTCGTGCGCGACTGGCTTGAAACGCAGCCGTGGGGCAAGACGCCGCCCGCGCCGCGTTTGCCCGCCGACGTGCTCGAGCGCACGGCAGCCAAGTATCGCGAAGCGCTGGATCGCCTCACCGCCTGACGATCCGCGGCTGCGCGTCGGGAAGCTGTTCCCCGATGCGCCTCGCACCCCCGTGCCTGTCACTGCGCTTGCGCTGCGAACCGCACGGGCAGGCACCCCCGACCTTCAAACCTTTTTTCACCAGGATCGCGCCATGTCAGCACCTGTCTCGCCGTCAACCAAGCCGATCGTCGGCGTCATCATGGGATCTTCCAGCGACTGGGACATCATGCAGCACGCCGTGGCGATGTTCGAAGACTTCGGCGTGCCGTGCGAGATGCGCGTGATTTCGGCGCACCGGATGCCGCAGGATATGGCCGACTACGGCGCCCAAGCCCGTGATCGCGGTCTGCGGGCCATCGTGGCGGGCGCCGGCGGCGCGGCCCACCTGCCCGGCATGATGGCGGCGTTGACGCCGGTGCCGGTATTCGGCGTGCCGGTGCCTTCGAAGTATTTGCGGGGCGAGGATGCGCTGCTGTCCATCGTGCAGATGCCCAAGGGCGTGCCGGTCGCAACCTTCGCCATCGGTGAGGCGGGCGCGGCGAATGCGGCATTGCACGCGATCGCCACGTTGGCCACGACCGACGACGCGCTCTATCACAAGCTGGTGGCGTTTCGTGCCCGCCAGACCCAGGCCGCGCGCGACATGCGCGTCCCGCCTCAATCCTGATCTTGCCGGTTTTCTCGTGATGACGTCTCCTTCCATTCCATTTTCGATTGCGCCGGGCGACTGGCTGGGTTTGCTGGGCGGTGGCCAATTGGGTCGCATGTTCTGTCAGGCCGCGCAGAGCCTGGGCTACCGCGTCGTGGTACTCGACCCTGCCGATACCGACAACTGTCCGGCCGCCATGGTGGCCGATCGCCATATCAAAGCGGCCTACGACGATGCCGAGGGCCTGCGCGAGCTGGCGTCCATCGCCCGCGCCGTCACCACCGAATTCGAGAATGTGCCGGCCGACAGCCTGCGCATTCTGGCGGCGCAGTGCCGCGTGAGTCCGGCGGCCAGCGCCGTGGCCGTGGTGCAGGACCGCATTACCGAGAAAGCGTTTATCGCCGCTCACGGCATTCCCGTGGCGCCGCATGCGGCCGTGCGCCAATTGGCCGATCTCGACGACGCCGACGACGGTCTTTTTCCCGGCATTCTGAAAGTGGCCCGTCTGGGCTACGACGGCAAGGGCCAGGCGCGCATTGCGACGCGCGCTGAAGCGCGTGAAGCCTTCGCTGCATTCGGCGAAGTGCCGTGCGTGCTCGAAGCGCTGATGCCGCTGGATTACGAGATTTCGGTGGTGCTGGCGCGCGGTTTCGATGGCGACATCGTCGTCTACCCCGTGGCCCGCAACGTGCACCGCGACGGCATCCTTGCCGTCACCACGGTGGCCGGCGCCGCCACGGCGCCGCAGCACGTGATCGATCAAGCCGGTCATGCCGCGCGCGCCATCGCCCGCGGCCTCGACTACTCGGGCGTGCTCTGCGTCGAATTTTTCGTGCTGCGCGACGGCCGCCTCGTCGTGAACGAAATCGCCCCGCGCCCGCACAACAGCGGTCACTACACGCTCGACGCCTGCGTGACCAGCCAGTTCGAGCAGCAAGTGCGCGTGCTGGCCGGCTTGCCGCTGGGCAGCACGCATTTGTTGTCGCCCGCGGTGATGTTGAACATCCTGGGCGACATCTGGTTCGAACCCGGCCAAACCACCGCACAGCAACCGAGATGGTCGCGTGCGCTCGAGGTGAAGTCCGCCAAGCTGCATCTGTACGGCAAGCGCGAAGCGCGCGCCGGCCGCAAGATGGGCCATCTAACGTGCGTGAACGCGACGATCGAGGCCGCCCAGCGCGATGCCGCCACGGTGGCCCACGCGCTCGGTATGCCCGCACCCACGGACGACTGACGTGTCTGCCGTCTGCCAGCCGCCATTGAACGCGGCCGCCATCGCGGCTGCCGCCGCGCGGCTGGATGCGGGTGAGCTGGTCGCTTTTGCGACCGAGACGGTGTACGGCCTGGGGGCCGACGCGCGCAATCCGGATGCGGTACGCCGCATTTACGCGGCCAAGGGCAGGCCTGCCGATCATCCGGTAATCGTGCATCTGGCGCCCGGCGCGGATGTACGGCAATGGGCGGCTCATGTGCCGCCGGTTGCCCAGGACTTGATCGACGCCTTCTGGCCCGGCCCGCTCACGCTTATCCTGCCGCGCGCCGCGCATATCGACGCGACGGTGTCGGCAGGGCAGGACAGCATCGGTTTGCGGTGTCCCTCCCATCCCGTGGCGCAGGCGCTCCTGACCGCGTTCGCACAGTTGCACCCCGGCGAACCCTCCGGCGTGGCGGCGCCGTCGGCCAACCGCTTCGGTCAGGTATCGCCCTCGCAGGCCGCGCATGTGATCGCCGAGTTTCCCGCCGAAGTGGCGGCCGGCATGCCCGTATTGGATGGCGGCCCCTGCGATCGCGGCATCGAGTCCACTATCGTGGATGTGTCGCGCGTGCATCTGGGCGTGCCGCCGACCTTGTTGCGCCCGGGATCGATCACGGCCGAGCAGCTTGCGGCGGTGATCGGCGCCGAGCCGGCGCGCCCCGACGCCACCGCGCCCCGCGCGTCCGGTACCTTGAAAGCGCATTACGCCCCGCACACGCCCCTGGAGCTCGCCGATGCGGCGCGCCTGGCCGCCATGTGTGCCGGGGAGGGCCTGCCGGCCCGGGGCCAGACGGTGGTGCTCGCTTATGGCGACCGGCCGGCGCATCTGCCAGATGCGGTCGTCTGGCATGGATTGCCGGATGATCCCGATCGGTACGCCCAGGCGCTTTACGCCACGCTGCGCGATTGGGATACCCGGGCAATGGCGCGCCTGGTGGTGCAAGCGCCGCCGGCCACATCGGCCTGGGCAGCGGTGAATGACCGCATACATCGTGCTGCCGCCGCTTTCGCGTTGGATACCGACGGCTTGCGCCACTGAGACGCACTGACGACACCTGTCGCGCCTCATCCACTGAGAATCTTCATCCCCTTACGCCGCTGGAGCGTCCGATCCCCGGTCGCGACTGTCGTTCCGCCACGCGTTGCTCTATGCTGTCGGATTGTGTTCAAAGGATTTTCGATGAAGTTCGCCGATCTACGGCAGGGCATGGTGATCAAGGGCGGCCCGGTCGACGTCACCGAGGCGGAAATACTGGAATTCGCCCAGAAATACGATCCGCAGTGGTTTCACACCGATAAGTCGCGCGCCGAGCGCGGCCGTTGGGGCGGTTTGATCGCCAGCGGCTGGCATACCTGTGCGTTGACGATGCGCATGGCCGTCGATGCCGCGCTGAGCGACTCCGATTCGTTCGGCTCGCCCGGGCTGGGAGAAGTGCGCTGGCGCGTACCGGTGCGCCCAGGCGACACGCTCCGTCTGGAAGCCAAGGTGACCGGTGTGCGCAAATCTTCAGGGCGCGACGATCTTGGCATCGTGACCTGGGTGTGGGCGGTCTACAACCAGCATAAGGAAGTCGTGCTGGAAATCGACGCCACCAATCTGTTCGAGCTCGAAGACCAAGGCTGATCGCCTCGGCACATCCTCGCACCGGATGGGGGGGTGCGTGCGCACAGGCCAGCGTCAGCCGGCGCCGCTGCTACCGCCGCGCGGCAACCGCCATCCATCGCGCCCTTCGTCAATGAAAACGGCCTGCCGACTAGTGCCGGCAGGCCGCTTGACGAGGCGACATGGCCATTACGCCATGCGCCCGCAGATTGATATCAATAGAACGCCTGGATGCCCGTTTGCGCGCGGCCCAGGATGAGGGCGTGCACGTCATGCGTGCCTTCGTACGTGTTGACCACTTCGAGGTTGACCAGGTGACGCGCCACCCCGAATTCATCCGAGATGCCGTTGCCACCCAGCATGTCGCGCGCCATGCGGGCGATATCGAGCGACTTGCCGCATGAGTTGCGCTTCATGATCGAGGTGATTTCGACGGCGGCGTCGTTGGCGTCCTTCATGCGGCCCAAACGCAGGCAGCCTTGCAAGGCCAACGTGATTTCGGTTTGCATGTCTGCCAATTTCTTCTGAATCAACTGATTGGCGGCCAACGGACGACCAAACTGCTTGCGGTCCAGGGTGTATTGGCGGGCCATATGCCAGCAGAACTCGGCGGCACCCAGGGCGCCCCAGGCGATGCCGTAACGTGCCGAATTCAGGCAAGTGAACGGACCTTTCAGGCCCGACACGCCCGGCAGCATTTGCGTATCCGGCACTTCCACGCTGTCCATCACGATTTCGCCCGTGACCGACGCACGCAATCCCACCTTGCCGTGGATTGCCGGTGCCGACAGGCCCTTCATGCCTTTCTCAAGGATGAAGCCGCGAATCTTGCCGTCGAATTCGCCACCCACGCACTTCGCCCATACGACGAATACGTCGGCGATCGGCGAGTTGGTGATCCACATCTTGTTGCCGGTGATCGAATAGCCGTCGGCATTCTTGACCGCGCGCGTATCCAGATTGCCCGGATCGGAACCGTGGTTGGGTTCGGTCAAACCGAAGCAACCGATCCATTCGCCAGCCGACAACTTGGGCAGATATTTCTGCTTTTGCTCTTCGGAGCCGAATTCGTTGATGGGCACCATCACGAGCGACGACTGCACGCTCATCATCGAGCGATAGCCCGAGTCGACGCGCTCGACTTCGCGTGCGATCAAGCCGTAGCACACGTAGTTCAGGCCGGCGCCGCCGTATTCCACAGGAATCGTGGCACCCAGCAGGCCCAGTTCACCCATCTCGGCGAAGATCGCGGGGTCGGTTTGCTCGCTGCGAAACGCCTGCAGCACGCGCGGCGCCAGCTTGTCTTGCGAATAAGCATGGGCGGCGTCGCGCACCATACGCTCATCGTCAGTCAGTTGCTGATCGAGTAGCAGGGGGTCCTGCCAGTGGAAAGAAGGCATAGAGGACATGCGGGTCTCGCTCCGATGTGTGAGTTGAACTAGTTTAAACCTAAAGTATCAAACTTGCCTGGATAGGTAAATCAACAGTGGATCGCTCGATTCTGTGTGCTGTCGTCTCCATGCCGTCCAGCGGTTGGCGCATGCCTGTCGGCCGCGAAACCTAAGCTGGACCAGCCGTTTAACGAAACACGACGGTCTTGCTGCCGTTTTGCAGAATGCGGTGTTCGACGTGACTGCGCACGGCGCGTGAAAGCACCAGCGATTCGACGTCGCTACCGACTTGGGTCAGGTCTTGAGCGGTCATGGTGTGATCGACGCGCTCGATGTCCTGCTCGATGATGGGACCTTCGTCGAGGTCCTCGGTCACATAATGTGCGGTGGCGCCGATGATCTTCACACCCCGCATATGGGCCTGATGATACGGGCGGGCGCCTTTGAAACTGGGCAGGAAGCTGTGATGGATATTGATGGCGCGTCCCGCTAGCGCCCGGCACAGGGTGGGCGACAGGATCTGCATATATCGCGCCAGCACCACCAGATCGATATTAAGCGATGTCGTGAGATCGATGATCGCCTGCTCTTGTTCCTGCCGATTTTCGGCTGACACGGGCAAATGATGGAACGGAATGCCGTACGACGCCGCCAATGCCGCGTAATCCGGGTGATTGGACACGATCGCGGCGATCTCCGCCGGCAATTGCCCGCTCTGCACGCGGAAGAGCAGATCGTTCAAACAATGCCCTTGTTTGCTCACCAATACGAGAAGCCGCGACTTGCGGCGGGCATCGTGCAATTGCCAGACCATCTGGTGCGCATCGGCGATGGGTGCAAAACGCGCCGTCGCCACGTCTTGGGTGTGCTGCGGCGGCAGGTCGAAGTGCACCCGCAGGAAGAAGCGTCCGGTTTCCTCATCGCCGAACTGCTGCGAATCGAGAATATTGCAGCCTAGTTCGAACAGAAATTCGCTGACGCGGTAAACGATACCCGTGCGGTCTGGGCAGGCGATGGTCAGGATGAAATCGTTGTGTTGCATTCAAAAACTCAAGCGTTGAGCGCGGCCAGGGTGGCGGCGCCAATAGCCAGGCTGGCGGTCAGTCCGGGCGATTCGATGCCGAACTGGTTGACCAGGCCGGGGATGCCGTGGGTGGCCGGACCGGCGATGACGAAATCGGCGGCGGGGTCGTTGGGGCCCGAAATCTTGGGCCGGATACCGGTGTAGCCGGGCATGAGGGCACCGTCGGGCAATCCGGGCCAGTAGCTGCGTACGGCATCGTAGAACACATCGGCGCGGTTGGCATCGAGGGTGTAATCCTCGTGCTCGATCCATTGCGTGTCGGGGCCGAACTTGGCCTGCCCGCCCATGTCCAGTGTGAGATGCACGCCGAGCCCCGCATGCTGAGGCACGGGATAGATCAGGTGCGAGAAGGGCGCCCGGCCGGCGAGCGTGAAATAGCTGCCCTTGCACAGAAATTCAGGCGGTATCGTGTTTGCGGGGATACCCGCGATCGCGCGCGCAAGGGTGGGGGCATGCAGACCGCTGGCGTTGACGAGCGTGTTGCAGGTGATCTGCATTGCGCCTTCGCCGCCAAAGGTGAGCGCGAAGCCGCCGCCCGAGAGCACCCGGCCGGAAAGCAGCGGGGTAAGAAACACGGTTTGCGCGCCGGCATTCTCGGCGTCGCCCTGCAGGCTGAGCATATAGGCGTGGCTGTCGACGATGCCGGTCGAGGGCGACAGCAGCGCTGCAGTGCAATGCAGGGCGGGTTCGCGCGCGCGGGCGGCTGCGGCGTCCAGCTTTTGCATATCGTCCACGCCGTTGGCCCGGGCACGTGCGGCGATGGCGTCGAGCTGATCGGCCTGCTCGGCGGTGGTCGCTACGATCAGTTTGCCCAACCGCTTGTGGCCGATGCCGCGTTCGGCGCAGTAGTCGTAGAGCATGTGCTTGCCACGCACGCACAGCGCGGCTTTCAGGCTGCCCGCAGGATAGTAGATGCCGGCGTGGATCACTTCCGAATTGCGCGAGCTGGTGCCGGTGCCGATATCCTCGGCGGCGTCCACGATCAGCACTTCGCGGCCGGCCAGCGCCAACGCGCGCGCCGTGGCCAGTCCGACCACACCCGCGCCGATCACGATACAGTCGATATCCGGTGTCATGAGCGCGTCACCGATCAGGCGGGATTGGCCGGCGTGAGATCGAAGCTGCCGGCGTGAAAGACGAGCGGCGGAATGTCGCGATGGCCGCAGTGCAGCACCTCACCCACCATGATGATGTGATCGCCTTCCACATACTGGCTGCGATTGCGGCATTCGAACCAGGCCGCGCAGCTGTCGTCCAGGGTGAGCGTGCCGTCCGGCGCGCGCCCGGTGCCCAAGCCGTCGAACCGCTCGGCCGACGTGCCGCGCGCAAAGCGCATGGCGATCTCGGCCTGAGACGCCGACAGCACATTGACCACATAGCGGTCGCACGCATCGAACACGGCCAGCGAAGCGGAATTGCGCGACAGGCTCCACAGCACCAGCGGCGGATCCAGGGAAACCGAGTTGAACGAACTGACGGTAAGCCCCACCGGAACGCCGTCGGGCGTTTCGGCCGTGACCACCGTCACTCCGGTGGCAAAGCGGCCCAGCGCCGTACGAAAATAACGGGTATCGAAAGACAACGCGCTCATGACCGGCAGTGCTCCACCCCGGTGGTTTGGCAAAACAGGCGGGAAGACATCACGGTGCCAGCCGCTCGATGACCCATTGGCCGTCCGTCAGGCGATAGCGCAGGCGATCGTGCAGTCGCGAGGGACGCCCTTGCCAGAACTCCAGGGCATGCGGCACCAGCCGGTATCCGCCCCAATGCGGCGGGCGCGGCGGATCGTCGCCGAACTGTTCGCGATACCGATGCTCATTGGCTTCCAGCGCCTCGCGGGTGGTGGGCTGGCTCTGGGGCGATGCCCAGGCGCCGAGCCGCGACCCGACGGGACGGCTTTCGTAATACGCGTCCGATTCGGCCTCGCTCACCTTTTCGACCGTACCTTCGATGCGCACCTGGCGCTCGAGCGGCTGCCAGAAAAACAGCAGGCTGGCGCGCGGTTCGGCCGCCAGATCGTGGCCTTTGCGCGAATCGTAGTTGGTGAAGAAGACGAAGCCGCGCGCGTCGAAATTCTTGATCAATACCGTGCGGGCCGAGGGCTGGCCCGAGGCGTCCACCGTGGCGAGCGTCATCGCATTGGGCTCGGGCACCGCAGCGGCAAGTGCCTGATCGAACCACAGCGTGAATTGATCGAAAGGTGAGGCGGCGGCTTGAGATTCGAGCAGCACGCCTTTGTCATAGGTCTGACGCAGGTCGGCAACGGACATAGAACGGCGAATCGGTATCGGCAGGAGAGCCTGCAAGTGTACTGCCCTTCGGGCGCGCCCGCGTCAGTCTTCGCCGGGGACGTGTGCCTGACTGGCGAGATCGGCCGCAACGGAAGCCAATTGGCGGTCGCAGATGCCCGCGTCCATCAGCGCGCGGTGGGTTTCGAGCACGTATTCTGTGCACGCGCCATACTTGCCGGTGGCCCGCCTGACCACGGCCAACAACTCTTCGCGCGGCAAGGCACTGATATAGGCCGGATTTTCGCGGTTCATGATGAACACCAGCGCAGTGACGTCGCCCTGGTCGGTCGTGCAGCGCAGCCAGCGTGGCAGATAGGCACCGGTGGACATCTCGCGTTCCCACAGTTTGGGAAAGAAATCGCTCACGCCGGCACCGGCCATGCGATACACCATGCCGCGGCACGAGCCGCCGCGATCCAGGCCGAACACCAGGCCCGGCGTTTCGGGTGTGCCGCGATTCACGCGCGACCACAGGCAGAGCGCGCGGTGGTGGCCGTGCAAGGTGGCCAGCCGCCGCTCCACATACTCGAACTCGGGCCGCCAGATCAGGGAGCCATATCCGAATACCCAAACGTCGTCGCCGTCTTGCCAGTGGCGCAGCGCCTCGCGCATCGAGGCCAGGCGCTGGTCGGGCGTCCAGAGCTTGAAGTCGGCTTGTGCGGGTGGCATGGCTGAAGCGGGGAGATTGGGGGAGACGGCTTTCACGCGGTATCGCTGGATGATTCGGCAGGCGGGTTGCGGCAGAGAACCCCGCCGGCGACGAGCGTGGACGCGTAGGCCCAGAACAGCGGCGCCACGCCGATCACCGTCCCGAGCGCGCCGAATGCCAGCGGCAACGACACCTGCGACGTATTGATCAACGCCATCCGCAATCCCACGGCCTCGGCGGCGCGGCCGGGCGGCGAATGCTGGTGCAACAGGGCCAGCATGCTGGGTTGGCAACTGCCGAGCGCCAACCCGAGCACAAAGGATAGCGCGATCAGCACGCGCAAGTCTCGGAACCACGGGTAAACGACGAAGACGACGACGGCGGTGCCGATGGCGACCCGCACCAGCGTCCAGGAGCGAACGTGCCGCAGGATGAAGGGCAGCACGAGACGGATGGCGAAGGTGGCCGATGAAAAGGCGGCGAGGATGATCCCGATCGTGGTGGCCGACAAGCCGATGGTCACGCCGTACAGCGGCACCACGAACAAGTGTGTATCCCAGGCGCCGGAAAGCATGGTGTTGACGCCCAACACGCGGCGCAGCGGTGGAATGGCGGCAAGCTCCATCACCCGGCGGCGTTTCTCCGGTTTGGCGCCTGTGGGGGCGTCGGCTGCGCGCAGGATATGCCGCACGTAATGGATGACGAGCAGGGCGATCAGCGGCGGTATGGTGAGCAATCCGAAGGCATAACGGTCGCCCAGGTGATCGATGGCCAGCCCGGCGAACAAGGGCCCTGCAAAGCCGGACCCCGCGAGCGTGAGCGACAACCACGAGAAGTTGCGCAGGCGTTTGGCCGGATCGGCCTGGCCCAACAGGTTCTGGGTCGCGACCTGCACCAGCATGAAGCCGATGCCAATGCTACAGGCGGCAACGAGCAGGGTGATCTGCGAGGGAAAGATGAAGGGCAGCGAGGCGCCGATGGTCGTGAGCGCGCCGCCGATCGCCAGTGGACGAAAGGTACCGATCTGATCGATCCATCGGCCCGTGCGGATGGAGAGCAGCATCGGCAGGATGGCGAATACCGCCACCAGCCAACCCACTTCGATCGTCGACAGGCCCATCTTCAAGGCCGTCAGCGACACAGTGATGCGGCCGCCGGTGAGAACCACATGGTTCATCATCGTAAGCACGCACAGCATCAGCGCACCAGAGAAACCTGGCGCGGGCGACAGCGAGGGGTAGATTTTTATTTTGGGCACGGCGATTAGGCTTACATTCTGGGCGCATTCGCCGCGGCTGTCGACCTTGCAGCGCAACAAGAAATGACCGCGCTGCCTGCACACGTATGCGGGGTGCAGCGCAGCGTTTTTTTGTTGCATTAGGTCGTTCGGGGGAGACGTCGGTATGCGTGAGCCGTCGGGTCGGGCGTGTGAATGCCTGCTGTGCAAACGCATTGCTTGTCTTGCCGATCATTCGTCAGGCGGCCCACTTGCCCTCAACGCAGCTCGCAATGCGACAATATCGGGATGGATCAAGAACGCTTCGAACTGGAACTGACGCCGTCCGCCGGCAGCGCGGCTGACGAGGCCACCGACAGCGCTCGCCGTTTTGGCGGGCTCGATCGTCTTTATGGCGCCGGTGCCGCAGCACGTTTGCGTGCGGCGCACGTTGCCGTGGTCGGGCTTGGCGGCGTGGGGTCGTGGACGGTGGAGGCCCTCGCGCGCAGCGGCATCGGCGCGTTGACCTTGATCGATCTCGATCACATTTCCGAATCGAATGTGAACCGGCAGATCCATGCGCTGACTGACACACTCGGTCAATCCAAGGCGCTGGCCATGGCCGAGCGCGTGACTGCGATCAATCCCGATTGCGCAGTCACGGTGGTGGACGACTTCGTCACGCCGGATAACGTGGCCGAGGTACTGGCCGATCGGTACACCGCCATCGTGGATTGTGCCGACCAGGCGGCCGCCAAGATCGCCATGATCTTGCACGCGCGCGGCTCGAAGACGCCGCTGATTTTGTGCGGTGGCGCGGGCGGCAAAACCGATCCGCTCGCGCTGCGGGCCGGGGACTTGTCCGAGGCCGTGAACGATGCCCTGCTGGCCAAGTTGCGCAATACCTTGCGCCGCCATCATGGCTATCCGCGCAACGTGGATGCTAACAATAAAGCGCTCAAGCGCGTGCCGAAGATGGGCGTGCGAGCCTTGTGGTTCGATCAGCAGGTGGTGCTGCCCGACGCCTGGCAGCCCGGTGCACCGGCCCCCGCGGGCATGGCGCCACAGGGGCTGTCGTGTGCAGGATACGGCTCGGTGGTGACGGTGACGGCGTCGATGGGACTGGCCGCGGCCAACCTGGCGCTGCAACTGGCGCTACGTTAGCCGCACGTCGAACCAGCCGCGCAATGCGTTCGACAAACGCAGCCGCGTGGCTTGTTTCAGGCGCTCGGGGGTAATGGTGGCTTCCTTCACCCGGCCCTCGGACATCAATGCGCCGCGCTGCACGCCGGGCAGGCATCCGCTCGCCACGGCAGGGGTAAGCCATGCCCCGTCGATCTCGAGGTACACATTGCTGCGCGTGCCTTCGCACAGTTCGTCGCGCTCGTTCAGGTACAGGAGATCGAACACGTCGGGGTGCGCCGTCAGCCATTCGGTATCGGCGGCATACCAGGGCCGGTGCGTGGTCTTGTGCCGCAACAGCAGCGTATTCGAATCGAGCCGCGTGCTTGCCCATCGCACTTGAGGATCGGGCGCCAGGGTGGGCAGGGCGGCTGCGGTCAGCGTGGCTGTGCCGTCCGCCGACCACAGCAGGCGCAAACGATGCGCGCTCGCGTCGATGTCGCCCAATGCCTCAGCCTCTGCCTGCACGCGCGCCAGGAGGTCCGCATTCGGGCGCGCGTAACCCAGTGCCGTGGCCGATGCTTGCAGCCGTGCCATATGCCAGTCGAGCAGGGGCACGACACCTTGTTCGGCGCGCATGGTTTCGATGAGATTGGGGGCGTTGTGAGGCTGTGTCATACGGGCGATTTTGCGTGAGGAATAAAAGGCGACTGAACTGGAAGTGGAGTGGGTTTGACGGCGGGCGGCACCGATCCGGATTCGACCGGCACGCCCAACAGGCGCGCCTTCCAGAAGCATTCCTGCCATTCTTCGGCCGGGTCCGAGTCGTGCACGATGCCGCCGCCCACACCGTAGACGCCGGTGTCGTCGGCGCGCAATACGAGGGTGCGAATCGCCACATTGAGCGAAAAGTCGCCGTTGGGCGCAAGCCAGCCCACGCTGCCGCAGTACAGTCCGCGCGGCGCTCGCTCGGCGCGGCGAATATGCCGCATCGCGGCCACTTTGGGCGCGCCGGTAATGGACCCGCACGGAAACAACGCCCGCAAGACATCGGCCAACGACGCATCGGGCGCATGCGCGCGGATGGTGGATGTCATCGTCCACACCGAGGGATACGCTTCAAGCGCGCAGAGCGCGTCCACGGTGACCGATCCCGGCGTGGCGATGCGGCCCAGATCGTTTCTCAGCAGATCGACGATCATCACGTTTTCCGCGCGATTCTTCTCGCTTGCCTGGAGCACGCGGGCCTGGGCGGCGTCGTCATCCGGATCGGCTGCGCGCGGTGCCGTGCCTTTCATCGGCCGCGTGGTCAGGGTGGCGCCTTCTCGCGCCACGAAGAGCTCGGGCGAGAACGACAACACGCGGCGCGTGCCATCGTCGATGAAGGCCGCATGCGCGCTGGGATGGCGCGAGGCCAGTTGCGCATACAGCGCCTGCGCATCGCCTTGGATGCGCACGGCCAATGGCTGCGTGAAGTTGACCTGATAAAAGTCGCCAGCCTGAATGCCGGCGCGGATCGCGTCGATACGATGGGTGTAATCGGTTGGGGGCAAGTGCGCGGTCACCGACACCACGCGCGCGGTGCTGTCCGAGGGTTCGGGCCACGGTGTGGTGCGCTCGGCGTCGGCGTAAATCAACGCGGTCAGACGCGGCATAGCGCCCGATCCGCCGGCATCGGCTGCGCCACCACCAGCACCCACACGCGCCTGCTCGGGCGGCACCGCCGTCTCGGGCAGCAGCCATTCGCCCAGCTCGTAATCGAGCAACAGTGCCACCCAATGGCCGGCGCGGTGACCTGCTTCGATTGCGTCCAACGCCGGCGCGACCTCGTCGCGCGTACGGGCTTCGATGCGGCCGAGCAGCCCGCCCAGTGCCAGTGCGGTGCCGCTCAGCCGATCTTCAAACCTGCACGTCATGACGCCGCAAGCATGAACTCGGTGAGCACACGGCCGGTATGGGATTTGTCTTTCAATGCCATCACGGCCTCGGGCGTGCCTTGCGCCACCAGCTTGCCGCCACCGGTACCGCCTTCGGGGCCCAGATCGAGCAACCAGTCGGCTTCGGCGATCACGTCCAGATTGTGTTCGATCACCACCACCGTATTGCCGGCTTCCACCAGGCGATGCAGCACCCGGATCAGCTTTTCCACGTCGGCCATCGACAGGCCCACCGTGGGCTCGTCGAGGATGTACAACGTATGCGGCAGGCGGGAGGCGCGACCCGTCTTGATCACGCCTTCTGTCATGCGCGCCTTGGTGAGCTCGGTGACGAGTTTGATGCGTTGCGCTTCGCCGCCCGACAAGGTGGGCGAAGGCTGTCCCAACGTGAGGTAGCCCAAGCCCACATCCTGCATGAGTTGCAAGGGACGATGAATTTTGGGATGCGCTTCGAAATATCCGATCGCGTCATCCACTTCCATGGACAACACCTCGCCCGCGCTCTTGCCGCGCATATGCACCGACAACGTTTCGGGATTGAACCGGGCACCGTAGCAGGCATCGCACGGCACCTTCACATCGGGCAGGAAGTTCATCTCGATGGTGCGCATGCCCTGACCTTCGCACACCGGGCAACGGCCCTCGCCGGTATTGAACGAGAAGCGCGCCGGCGACCAGCCGCGCATGCGCGACTCGTTCGTGTCGGCGAAGAGCTTGCGCACGTCGTCCCAGAACCCGATATAGGTCGAGGGGCAGGAGCGCGGGGTCTTGCCGATCGGCGTCTGATCCACTTCGAGTACGCGATCGATGGCTTCCCAGCCGGTCATCTCCACACAACCGCCCCACTTGGGCGCCTTGCCTTGCGAGACAGCCTGCACCAGGTTCTCCAGCAAGACTTCCCGTGCCAGCGTCGACTTGCCCGATCCCGACACGCCCGTCACCACCGTCAGCCGGTTGATCGGAAAACGGGCGTCTACCCGACGCAGATTGTGCAAGTGCGCGCCCTGGATCTCGATCGCCGGCGTGTCGTTTTCGACAGGGCGGCGCGGTTGCAGCGGGTGCTGCAGCGGGTGTTTGAGATAACGGCCAGTGACCGATTCGGGCGCGTTCATCAGATCTTCGGCCGTGCCTTCGGCGACCACGCGGCCGCCGCGCACGCCGGCGCCCGGTCCAATGTCGATGATGTGGGAGGCCCGCCGGATGGTGTCGTCGTCGTGCTCGACCACCACCAGCGTGTTGCCGTTTTTCTCCAGACGCGCCAGGGCGTCGAGCAGGATGCGGTTATCGCGCGGATGCAGGCCGATCGTGGGCTCGTCCAGCACGTAGCACACGCCCTGCAAATTGGAGCCCAGTTGCGCGGCCAGACGGATCCGTTGCGCCTCGCCGCCGGACAGCGTGGGCGCCGCGCGATCGAGCGCCAGATAATCCAGACCCACTTCCTGCATGAAGGTCAGCCGGCCGCGAATTTCAGCCAGGATATCGCGCGCGATTTCGTTTTCACGTCCGCGCGTGACCAGTCCCATGAAGAAAGTAAATGCTTCGGACACCGGCATGGCCGCCAACGTGGCGATCGAGCGGTCACGCCAGCGCACCGCGCGCGCGACCGGATTCAAGCGCTCGCCATGGCACGCCTTGCACGCGTGTGCATCGCCTTCGTACCACGCGTTCCAGGCCGTTTCTTCGCCGGTTTGCTCAGCGTCGAACCCTTGCAACTGCAAGCCCGTGCCGAAGCACTCGGTGCACCAGCCGTGCTTCGAGTTATACGAGAACATGCGTGGATCGGGCTCGGGAAAGCTCATGCCGCAGCACGGGCACGCGCGCTTGACCGAAAAGTGCTGCTGTTCGAGGGGCGCGTCCAGACTGTCGCGCAACCCGCTCACCGGCCACACCACACTCATCACACCCTGGCCGTGTTCAAGGGCCGACGTGACCGCCTGGCGCAGCTCGGCCTCGTTGTTGGCTTCGATCGTGAGATCGGCCACAGGCAGTTCGATCGTGTGTTCCTTGTAGCGGTCCAGACGCGGCCAGTTGGTCGTGGGAATGAACGCGCCATCCACGCGCAGATGGGTGTGGCCCTTGCCCGAGGCCCATTTCGCAAGGTCGGTGTAGTAACCCTTGCGGGCGCTCACCAGGGGCGCCATCAGACCGATGTGCTGACCCGTGTGATCGCGGCGCAAGCGCGCCACGATCTGATCGGCATTCTGCGGCTCAACGGCAACCTGGCAGTCCGGGCAGTATTGCGTGCCCAGCTTCATGTAAAGCAGGCGCAGGAAGTGATGGATCTCGGTCATCGTGGCCACGGTGGACTTGCGTCCGCCGCGGCTCGTGCGCTGCTCGATCGCCACGGTGGGCGGAATGCCGAAAATCGCGTCCACATCCGGCTTGCCGGCAGGTTGCACGATGGCGCGGGCATACGCGTTGAGCGATTCGAGGTAACGGCGTTGACCTTCGTTGAACAGGATGTCGAACGCCAACGTGGACTTGCCCGATCCCGATACACCGGTGATGACCGTGAACTTGTCGCGTGGAATGTTGACCGTGACGTTCTTGAGATTGTGCTCGCGGGCGTTATGGATCTCGATCGCCTGCGTGCCGGCATTCTTGCGCCGGCGGCGCACCAGCGATTGCAACGGCGTGCCGCTGCCGCCGCCCGTAAACAAGCCATCTGCGTTTTGCGCGGCCTCGCCGGGTGCTTCGCCTTCGGCCACGATCGTGCTCGAGTAAGTATCGTCGCGGCTGGCGAGCGCCTGCGCGGCATACGCCACCGCCGGTTCGCCGAGCGAAGTGACGGGCGCATGGCGCTCGGGCGAGAGTACATTTTGCGTGTACTCGCGCAGGGCGCGACCGGTATGCGAGGCGTCCACGGCCATCACGTCGTCGGGCGTGCCCGAGGCCATCAACTGGCCGCCTGCATCACCCCCTTCCGGGCCGAGATCGATCAGCCAGTCGGCCGCACGAATCACGTCCAGATTATGTTCGATCACCAGCAGGGTGTGGCCGGCGGCCAGCAGCTTGCGGAAGGCGCGCATCAGGCGCGCTACATCGTCGAAGTGCAGGCCGGTGGTGGGCTCGTCAAAGAGAAACAAGCTGCCTTTCTTGGCCACCTTGGCGCTCGAGATGCCGCTCTTGGCAGCCTCGGCCAGGTGACCGGCCAGCTTCAGGCGTTGCGCTTCGCCGCCCGAAAGCGTCGGCACCGGCTGACCCAGGCGCACATATTCAAGGCCCACGTCAGCCAACGGCGCCAGCACGGTTTGCACGTCGCGCAGTCCTTTGAAGAACTGCAGCGCTTCGCTCACCGTCATTTCCAGCACATCGTCGATCGCAGCCGATTGGCCCAGATGCTCCACGCGAACCTGCAGCACTTCGGGACGGAAACGTTTGCCGTCGCAATCCGGGCAGCGCAAGTACACGTCGGACAAGAATTGCATCTCGACGTGCTCAAAGCCTGTGCCGCCGCATGTGGGGCACCGGCCATCGCCGCTGTTGAAGCTGAACGTGCCGGCGGTGTAGCCGCGTTCCTTGCTCACCGGCGCCTGCGCGAACAGCTTGCGGATCGCGTCGAACGCGCCCACGTAGCTTGCGGGGTTGGACCGGGCCGTCTTGCCGATCGGCGTTTGATCGACCATGACCACATCGGCAATGCGTTCGGCGCCCAGCAACTGACGGAACGGACCGGGGGCCTCGGATGGCTTGCCTTTCTGCTTGAGCAAGGCAGGAAACAGCACATCCTGGATGAGGGTGGACTTGCCCGATCCCGAGACGCCGGTCACGCACACCAGCCGGCCAAGCGGAATCGAAATCGACACATCGCGCAGGTTGTTGGCGGTGGCGCCTTCCAGCAACAGCCGCGGCGTATTATCGGCCACCGGCATGGGTCGCGGGGCTTCGACGCGTTGGCGATTGCCGAGGTAATCGCCGGTCAGGGTGCGCGCGTCGCGCAGGGCTTCGGGGGTGCCGTCGAACACGATGTGACCGCCGCGCTCGCCCGGTCCCGGACCGATATCGATGATGCGATCGGCAGCGACCATGACTTGCGGGTCATGCTCGACGACGACGAGCGTATTGCCGGCGTCGCGCAGGCGATGCATGACCTCGACCACACGATGCATATCGCGCGGGTGCAGGCCGATCGACGGCTCGTCGAGCACAAAGAGCGTATTGACGAGCGATGTGCCCAAGGCCGTCGTGAGGTTGATCCGTTGTACCTCGCCGCCCGAAAGTGTGCGGCTTTGGCGATCGAGCGTGAGATAGCCCAGACCCACATCGCACAGGAACTTCAGGCGGGCGCGGGCCTCGGTCAACAGCAGATCGGTGGCGGCATCCAGCGCGCCTTCGAACCGCAGGTTCTCGAAGAACGCGCGCACCCGTTCGATCGGCAGCAGCATCAGATCGTGGAACGACAGGCCATCCAGGTCATTGAGTTGATCGCGCGACCAACTGGCATGCACCGGCATGAACCGCGCGTAGCGATCGTCGTCCGGCGGCAGCACGCTGTCGGCCTGCGCCTTGGTGCCCAGGCGCCACAGCAACGCATCGCGTTTCAGACGCGAGCCCTTGCAGGTGGGGCAGGGTGTGTAGCTGCGGTACTTGGAAAGCAGCACCCGCACGTGCATCTTGTAGGCCTTGGTTTCCAGCCACGCGAAGAAACGTTCGACGCCATACCATTGCGTTTTCCAGGCCTGGCTGCCGCCCTTGAAATCGGGATCGCCCTGCAGCACCCACTGGCGCTGTTCGGGCTTCATGGCATGCCAGGGCACCCCTAACGGCACACCCGCGCGGGGCGCGTATTTTTCCAGATCGTCCTGGCATTCCTTGTAGCTGGGCGTGGTCCACGGCTTGATCGCGCCTTCCTTCAGCGTCTTGGATTCGTCCGGAATCACCAGGCCGAAGTCGATCCCGATCACACGGCCGAAGCCGCGGCAGCTTTCGCACGCGCCCAGGGGGGAGTTGAACGAAAAGGTGCTGGGCAGCGGATCGCTGTATTCGATGTCGTCATCGGCGTCATGGAGGCGATCGCTGAACTGCCACACCTGCGCATCGGCGCCGTCGTCATCCAGGGCCCGCACGGCCGCGTGGCCCGCGCCCATGCGCAGCGCGGTTTCCAGTGCCTCGGCCAGCCGGTCGGATTCGACCGTGCCGAAGCGAAACCGGTCCTGCACGACGTTCAAGATGCGGGTGGCGCCCGAGTCGGCGGTCGCCTTTCTGGACTTCGCTTTCGACTTCGCGACGCGATCGCCTGCTTCGGGCACGCGGACGGCTTCTTCGCTGTGCACGCGGGTATAACCCTGCTTCTCCAGGAAGCCGAGCACTTCTTCTTCGGTGAAGTTGGCGGGGATGCGGATCGGAAAGGTGATCACCAATCGCGGATCGTTCAGCCCGGCCAGACGGTCCGCCAGCGTGCGGCGGATGGTATCGGGCGAGTCGCGCTGTACCCGGCGGCCCGAGCCGCGCGAATACAGCACCGCGCCGCGCGCGAACAGCAGCTTCAAATGATCGTTCAGCTCCGTCATCGTGCCGACGGTGCTGCGTGAACTGCGCACCGGATTGGTCTGGTCGATGGCGATGGCCGGCAGGATGCCTTCGATCCGGTCCACCTGGGGCTTGTCCATGCGGTCCAGGAACTGGCGCGCGTAGGGCGAGAATGTTTCGACGTAGCGGCGCTGCCCCTCGGCATACAACGTATCGAAAGCCAGCGAGCTCTTGCCCGACCCCGACACCCCGGTCATCACGACCAGTTCGCCGGTCTGCAGCGTGACATCGAGGTTTTTGAGGTTGTTCTGGCGCGCGCCAACAATACGGATTTCTGAGCTCATGCTTAATCGTAGCCTTTCCGGGGATTTGTCCGATATGGGGGCGAGATTCGCCAGCGGTAGGGCGTGGCTGTGAAATAATCGATGACCACTTCGCCATGAGACCCATGCCGCCATGTCCACTGTCCAGACCACTCCCGATTCCGCCGCCGGCGCGAACCGTCTTGCCAAGTTCAACGCGGTTTGCGATGCACGTGTTGTGCCCGTGCTCCGTTACACCGATGCGTCCAGCGCTGCGTACGCGGCCGAGGTCGCGATCGCCGGCGGCTGCCGCGTGCTCGAACTCACATGGACGATTCCCGACGTCGTCACCCTGTTGCGCGCGCTGCGCGACAAGCACGGCGATAGCGTGATCCTCGGCGTGGGTACGGTGCTCAACGAAGACCAGGCGCGCGACGTTCTGGTGGCCGGGGCCGACTTCATCGTGTCGCCTGCGGTGATTCCCGGGTTGGCCGATCTGGCGCACGCGGCGGATGCGCTCTGCCTGCTGGGCGCGTTCACGCCCACCGAGGTGTTGGCGGCACAGGCCGAGGGCGCCGATATCGTCAAGATTTTCCCCGCCGATACCGGCGGGCCGAAGCATCTGGGCGCACTGCGCTCGGTGTTCCCGTCGGTCACGTTCTGCCCCACGGGCGGCGTGACCGAGGAAAACATGGCCGCCTATTTCGCGGCCGGCGCCCGCATCGTGGGGATCGGCAGCAACCTCTACGGCAAGGAAGCCTTCGCTGCCCGCGATACCGGCGCACTCGTCGCGCAGATCCAGCGTACCCGCGAAGCTGCACTGCCCGCTCAGGGAGCCGCGCGTGGTTGATGTGGACGAGGACGGCAACACCCTTCCCGACGTCGACTCGATCGACGTTTCCCTCGATAACGCAGCGCTGGGCAACGTGGACATCGTCGCCATCGGCGAGGCGCTGATCGAGTTCAACCAGACCGAGCCGGGCAAGCCGCATTATCTGCAAGGCTTTGGCGGCGACACGTCCAACGCCATGATCGCAGCTGCCCGCCAGGGGGCCCGCACGGCCTATGTCACCCGTGTGGGCGCCGATCCGTTCGGCGAGCAATTGCGCGAGCTGTGGCGTATCGAAGGCGTGGATGCCTCCAATGTGCGCACCGACGTCCAGGCGTCCACGGGCGCCTACGTGGTCCAACATGGCGAACACGGTCACGCCTTCAATTATTTGCGGCGCGGCTCGGCCGCATCGCGCATGCAGCCCGCCGACATTCCGGCGGGCGTCATCGCCACGGCCAAATGCCTGTATGCCTCGGGCATCAGCGTGGGCATCAGCGATACCGCGTGCGATACGGTGTTTGCCGCCATGGCCCAGGCCCGCGAGGCCGGCGTGCCCGTGTGGTTCGACTCCAATCTGCGGCCGGCCCTGTGGCCGCTGGCGCGCGCCCGGGCGGTGTTGCTCGAAGCCATGCGCCAGGCGGATGTGTTTCTGCCAAGCACCAGCGATATGACGGCCTTGATCGGGCTGGACGATCCGCAGGCCATTCTGGCGTGGATTCGTGCTCAGGGCGTGAAGGGCGTCGTGGTGCTCAAGCTGGGCGCTGAAGGCGTGCTGCTCGATACCGGGCGCGACGCGCCGCAAACCTTCGCTCCGCATCGGGTCAAGAGCGTGGATGCCACCGGTGCCGGCGACTGCTTTGCGGGCAGCCTGCTCGCGCGCGTGATCGCGGGCGATGATTGGCCCACAGCGGTCGCCTACGCCAATATGGCTGCGGCGTTGTCCACCACCGGTTTCGGTGCCGTGGCGCCCATTCCGCGGCCGGCCACAGTGATGGCGGCGTTGGCTGCGGCATAACCGTGGCGCATGGCGGGCTGCGCACGTTGGAGCACGCGGGCAACGGGTCGTTCCGGCAGCATGTTGCTGGAATGATGCTCGGCGTGGATCCCCACTCGGCGATTCGGGGTGGGAGTGGCTCGACATTGGTGCGCCAGCAACGCCAATCCACCCCGGTTAGGTCAAAGGCAACATTTCGATGTAGAATCGTGGGTTAACTCATTCATTAGCGTCAGCCGGTCGAAGGTGGCGCGTGTTACCTCACGGAGATCATCATGGCTGAACGCAAGCGCGTACGTCGCAACACCCTGGAACGCCGCTGCCTGGGCAAGGCCTTCAAGCGTCTGTTCATCAACTCGCCCAAGGGCGTGTTCAAGATGCTGGAAAAGATCAAGCGCGTTTAAGCTTTTGCTTGAACAGGTGCCGGTGCGACTGCGCCGCGCACTTTGCTGAAGAGGTCTTTGCGGTATCGGTTTTTGCTCATGGGTCCTTGATCAGGGATCCTTGCTCATGGATCCTGCCACACGGATCCTTCCTCATAGCCCCTGGCTGTATAGGCCGTTGAACCGCTCGCGCAAGCCGGCCTTCAACTCGCCATCGAAAAAGCCGCACCCTTTGGGAGTGCGGCTTTTTTGCGTTGTGCATTTACCTTGCCACTATGCAGATCGGCTTGCCTGCAGCGGCGTCCGGGCGGCCACCTGTGTGCGTTCGCGGGCGAGTTCCAGCTCGCCGGGTTCCAAGGGCGCAAGCAAGGGCTCGATGAACGACAGAAACGCACGCGTCTTGGCAGGCAGCAGGGGCGACGGGCAGATCGCGTAGATCGATACCGGCGCCACCCGCCAATCGGGCAGCACCCGATGCAGGCTGTTCTGCGTGAGCGCCGGCAGCATGGCGCGGCATTGCGGAAGGCGCGTGACGCCCAAGCCCAGACCGGCCAGCACACTTCCCATGCTGACGCTGTTGGCAGCGATCCGCCCGGTCACGGGCACGTCGATCCGTTGGCCATTGTCACCCTCCAGCGTCCAGGTCGAATGCTCCGGCCCGGCGGTCGAGCGCAGACACTGGTGGCGGCTCAGGTCATCCGGGGTGTGCGGCGTGCCGTACCGGTCGAGATAGGCCTGGGAGGCGTAAAGATGTTGGTCCAGCGACACAAGTTCGCGCACGTCGCCCTCGACCACGTCGGGCAATTGGCCGAAGTGGATCATGACGTCGAAGCCGCCGTCGCGCGTGGCGGGCGAACGCATGCTGAGATCGAAAGCACAATCCAGATCGGGATATTGCGTGATGAAGGCGCCGAGCGCATTGGGCAAGATCAGTGCGCCCAGGCTTTGAGGCATCGCCACCTGCAAAAGCCCGTGCGGCTGGCGTGACAACGCCAGCAACGGTTCGTGCGCAAGCCGCGCCTCTTCGATCAGGAACTGGCACCGTTCCAGATACACGGCGCCGGCTTCCGTCAGGTCGAGCCGCCGGGTGTTGCGATTGAGCAACCGCATCCCGACGGCATCTTCCAGGGCGAGGATGCGGCGCGATAACGTCGAGGTGGGAATGGACAGGTGCTGCGCGGCCAACGTGAAGCTGCGGCGCTTGGCGACTTCGACAAACAGGGCGATGTCGTTGAGCTGGACGGAGGGCGCGTTCATGGTCGAAAACCGGTTCGAGAAGCGCAGTGTACCGCCTGTGCCGACCAAGCTTTACACTGTGCCCCGCCGGGCGACCGTTTTTTGCCCGGATCAAGGATCATTCGCCTATGCAGGCTTCGCAGTACGCCTTTACCGTTCTCACCACGACCTACAACCGCGTCGACGTGCTCAAGCGCGCCTATGCATCGCTTGCCGCGCAGAGCTATCGCGACTTCGAGTGGCTTGTCGTGGACGACGGATCGACCGACGCCACGCGCGAGCAGGTTCTGGCGTGGGTGGCCGAGTCGGCCTTTCCCATTCGCTATGTGTGGCAGGAGAACGCGCACAAGAAGACGGCCTTCAACCACGGCGTGCGCGAGGCGCGCGGCGAACTGCTGGTGGTGCTGGACGACGATGATGAACTCACCCGCGATACGCTGTCGCGGTTGAAGAAGATCTGGGACGGTATCGGCGACGAACAACGCGGCAATTTCATCGGCGTCACAGGCCTCTGTGCGCGGCCCGACGGGAAGGTTGTGGGCGACCTGTTTCCGGCCGACGTCTTCGACTGCCCGGCCGCGGAGATGGCGCTCAAGCACCGTGTGCGCGGCGAAAAATTCGGCTGTCAGCGCGTGGACGTGCTGCGCCAGTTTCCGTTTCCCGAGGATGTGCCGGGCTTCGTGCCCGAAAGTTTCGTGTGGTGGGCGATCTCGCGCGCGGGGTATCTCAATCGCTTCGTCAATCAGGTGGTGCGCGTCTACCATCCCACGCCCGGATCGCTATCGGATCGGCGGCAGGCCGGTAACCGCCACGCGGTCGGCCTCTACTTGCTGAACTGGATCACGTTGCAACATCATGCGGGGTCGTTCTGGTACGACCCGATGACGTTTACGATGACCGCGGCGCGGCTCACCCGCTTCGCCCGCTCCGCGCAAGCGGCAGGTCACGGCGATGTGCTCCGGCGTTACCCGCTCACCCAGCCGTTCAGCCGGTTGATGGTGTGGCTCACCTGGCCGTTGGGCTGGGCGCTGTATGAGCGCCATAAACGACAGCGGGGCAGTCAGGCTGCCTAGGCCAGGCACCCGCGGCACCGGCGAGCGGCGCTCGTACTGCCTTGCCGATCAGTGACGGCGTTTGCCCCACGGGTGCGTTTCGGGATCGGTCGACAACGGCGACGCGCCGGTGCCGGTAATGTCGTCATCCTCGTCATCTTCCGCGTCGTCGTCTTCATCGTCGTCGAGCAGATCGTCGTCGCTCAGGCCGAACGGCAGCACATCGATCAAGTCGTCCGACCAGGCCGACTCCTCGCCGTCATGGTCGAGTTTCACGAAGCGTTCGTCGGCGGTAACTGAAATCTCGATCGCCCACAGGTAGGCGCAGTCGTACGTGACGTTATCGGCCATCGGCAGTCCACCGCGATTGCCCAGGAGGCGCGAGGCCGGCCCGCCCAACTGCACATGCGCATGGGACTCGTCAGGCTCGGCCTGCTCGTCGATCGGCACGCCAAAGGTGACCCATTCGGTGCCGGCGTCGGACTGGCCCACTTCGGCCAGAACGGGTTTGCCCAGATAAGCGCTGAGCGCGTCGGCGGTTTTCGACAACATCGCCAGTTCGTCCTGGCTGAATTGAGGCGACCGGGGAGGCGGCGTGGCGGTAGCGGACATACTATTTTTCCTACAACGGATTGGAGCGCGGCAAAGGCGTATCGGATCGGGGCCGCAGGCCGGCAAAACATGACGCCGACAGGTCGCACCTCTACAATGATGGATTCACCGCATTCACCATCATAAAACACTCATGGCCCAATACGTCTATACCATGCACCGCGTCGGCAAGATCGTGCCGCCGAAACGCCAGATTCTGCGCGACATCTCGCTGTCGTTTTTCCCGGGCGCCAAGATCGGCGTGCTCGGTTTGAACGGTTCCGGCAAGTCCACGCTGCTCAAGATCATGGCGGGTGTGGATACCGAAATCGAGGGCGACGCCGTCCCGATGCCGGGCATCAAGATCGGGTATCTGCCGCAGGAACCGCAGCTCGCACCGGACGATACCGTGCGTCAGGCCGTCGAAGCCGGCCTGGGCGAGGTCGTCAGCGCGCGCAAGCGCCTGGACGAGGTGTATGCCGAGTACGCCGAGCCGGATGCCGATTTCGACAAGCTGGCCGCAGAGCAGGCCAATCTGGAAGCCATCATTTCAGCAGCCGCCTCGAGCGGTGCCGATGATATCGAACTGCAGATGGAAATCGCGGCCGATGCGTTGCGCCTGCCGCCCTGGGATGCCAAGGTCGGCAATCTGTCCGGCGGCGAAAAGCGGCGCGTGGCGTTGTGCCAACTGCTGCTCTCCAAACCCGATATGTTGTTGCTGGACGAGCCCACCAACCACCTGGATGCGGAAAGCGTCGAATGGCTGGAGCAATTCCTGCACAAGTTCCCCGGTACCGTCGTGGGCGTTACCCACGATCGCTACTTCCTGGATAACGCTGCCGAGTGGATTCTGGAACTGGATCGCGGCTACGGTATCCCGTGGAAGGGCAATTACAGTTCGTGGCTCGAGCAGAAAGAAGATCGCCTGAAGCAGGAGGAGTCCACCGAATCCGCCCGCCAGAAAACGATCAAGAAAGAGCTCGAGTGGGTGCGCCAGAATCCCAAGGGCCGCCAGGCCAAGGCCAAGGCGCGGATGGCACGCTTCGAGGAATTGTCGTCGTACGAGTACCAAAAGCGCAATGAGACCTCCGAAATCTTCATTCCCGTAGGCGAGCGTTTGGGCAATGAAGTGATCGAGTTCAAGGGCGTGAGCAAAGCCTACGGCGATCGACTGCTGATCGACAACCTCAGCTTCAAGGTGCCGCCTGGTGCCATCGTGGGCATCATCGGCGCCAACGGCGCCGGTAAGTCCACCTTGTTCCGCATGATCGCCGGCCGCGAAACGCCGGATAGCGGCGAGGTCGCCATCGGCAAGACCGTGCAACTCGCCTTTGTCGACCAGTCGCGCGATTCGCTCGAAGACGGCAAGACCGTGTTCGACGCGGTATCCGACGGCGCCGATGTGCTGACGGTGGGCAAGTTCGAGATCGGTTCGCGCGCCTATCTGGGCCGTTTCAACTTCAAGGGCGGCGACCAGAACAAGCAGGTGGGTCAATTGTCGGGCGGCGAACGCGGGCGCTTGCACATGGCCAAGACGCTCATCGCCGGCGGCAACGTATTGCTGCTGGATGAGCCGTCCAACGATCTGGACGTCGAAACCTTGCGCGCGCTCGAAGATGCGCTGCTTGAGTTCCCGGGCTGCGTGATGGTCATCAGCCACGATCGCTGGTTCCTGGATCGCATCGCCACGCACATTCTCGCGTTTGAGGGCAATTCCGAAGTCGTGTTCTTTGACGGCAACTATCAAGAGTACGAAGCCGACAAAAAGCGTCGCCTGGGTGAGGAAGGTGCCGCGCCGAAGCGTCTGCGCTACAAGGCATTGAAGTAAGGCAGTCTGAGAACCGGATCTTTCGTGTTGTAAACGCGGGTCGTCCGGTTACATCTGCTTAACGGCGAAGCCCCGTTTGAAATAGGGATCGGGGTTTTCGCAGTATTCAACACTGCTTGACACAATTCATGGGCAAACCTAACAGCAACTCGGTCCGGCATTTGCGATCCTGAGTGCCGTAACAACAACATTTGTACTACCGGTGCAATCGAACCCGCAAGGGTGACAGGTCCGGTTTGCTTACAGGAGCATGCTATGAAAATTCAAACGCTTTCCAAGATTGTCGCTGTGTGCCTGTTGTCGGCAACTGCCGCCGGTTGCTCGTCATGGGACGGCATGAGCGGTCGTCAGAAGAGCACCGTCACGGGCGCGGGTCTGGGTGGTGTCGCCGGCGCTGTGCTCACCAACGGCGGCGTACTGGGCACCGTGGGTGGCGCGGCCATCGGTGGTGTGATCGGCGATCAGGTCGGCAAGCGCCGTTAAGCCGTCAAGCGCATCGGGCTTCTGCGGGATGCCCGATGCCGGATGCGCCGCCAGCCCGGCGTCAAGCGCACCATGTAAAAAGCCTGCATCGTCGCGATGCAGGCTTTTTCATTGATCGCGCCGGTCGTCAGACTTTGTCGGTACTCGGCTGCGGCATCTCGATCTTGATGTCGAGCACTTCCAGCGTGTCCTGACGCTCAAGGTGGACCTTGATGTCGTTCGGGTCGATCTTCACGTACTTGGAAATAACGGCGATCAGTTCCTGTTGCAGTTGCGGCAGGTAGTCGGGCGAGCCGCCCCCGCGCCGTTCATGCGCAAGGATGATTTGCAGCCGTTCCTTGGCGACGTTCGCCGAGGTTTTCTTCTGGCCGATCAAAAACGACAGAAAAGACATCGTCATTTACCTCCCAACAGACGCTTCAGGAAGCTCGGCTTCTGATAGTCCACGAAGCGCAGCGGCTTCTCTTCGCCCAGATAGCGCGACACCACATCCTTGTAGGCTTCCGACACGTCGGTGCCCGTAAGATGCACGGCAGGCAAGCCTTGGTTGGAAGCTTGCAACACCGATTCCGATTCGGGAATCACCCCGATCAGTTTGATGCGCAGGATGTCTTCAATATCCTTCAACGACAGCATTTCGCCTTCATCGACGCGCTTGGGGTTGTAGCGGGTGAGCAGCAAGAATTCCTTGACCGGTTCATCGCCCTGCACCGCACGGCGCGACTTGGCCGACAGGATGCCCAGGATGCGATCCGAGTCGCGCACTGAAGACACTTCCGGGTTGGTCACGACCAGCGCGTCATCGGCGAAGTAGGCAGCCATCAACGCGCCGGTTTCGATGCCGGCGGGTGAGTCGCAAACGATGTAGTCAAAGCCCATGTCTTTCAAGTCATTGATGACTTTCTCGACACCTTCCATCGTGAGGGCGTCCTTGTCGCGCGTCTGCGAGGCCGGCAGCACGAACAGGGTTTCGACTTGCTTGTCTTTGATCAGTGCCTGATTCAGGGTGGCTTCGCCCTGGATGACGTTGACGAAGTCGTATACGACGCGTCGTTCGCAGCCCATGATCAGGTCGAGATTGCGCAGGCCGACGTCGAAGTCGATCACGGCGACCTTGTGGCCCCGCATGGCCAGCCCGGAAGAGAAGCTTGCGCTGGTGGTGGTCTTACCAACCCCGCCCTTGCCGGAAGTCACCACAACTATGCGTGTCATGAGGATGAAGCCCTTATGTCTTGAAAAATAATCGGCGTATCGTAAAGCAAAATGCGAGGACGGGACGTGACGACACGTTAGTCAGGCTTTTAGACCTTCGATTCGTAAGGTATCGCCATCCAGGCGGATCAGCGCCGGATGGTTATGAAGAGAAGCATCGAATTTGTCTTCGACCACGCGATACACACCGGCGACGGCCAGCAGTTCGGCATCGAGCTCGGTCGTGAAGATGCGGGCGGACGTGTCGCCGCGGGCGCCCGCCATGGCCTTGCCGCGCAACGGTCCGTAGACGTGTACATTGCCGTCGGCAATCACTTCGGCGCCGCGGCTCACCATGCCGATCACAATCAGGTCGGTGTGGCGGGCGTAGACGCGTTGGCCGGAACGCAGCGGTTTGGTGATCACCAGCGCCGACGACGATTGCGGCGGACGGGCATTGGGGCGGCCGGCGTCGCCGGCTGGCTGCGCCTCGCGCGCCAGGCGCGGTTGTCTGGAACCTGCGCCGTTGTCGGCGGCAGGAGTGCTGTCGTTGCCGCTTGCGGCCGTGGCGCCGTCGAGCTCGCCATTGTCATGAGCGGTCACTTCGCCAGACGCCGCAACGCCCTGCGCTGCCGCGTCGGCGTCCGGTGCACCCACTGCCGTCACGACGGCGGTCGACCCGGTATCGGTTGGTGAGGGCGCTTCGGCGACGGCAGCGGCCGGCACGCTGGGTACCGGCGCATCGCTGTTGTCGGCCGCCACGGCGGCGTTGTTCTGCGCCGGGCGCGCGGCGGGGATCGAAATCTCGACGGGCGTGAGACCGGCGCGTTGTGCGGCAGCCAGGTTTTCGCCGGTTGCGACCACGCCAATGGGGGGCAGACGATATTCGCGCAGTGCCTCGAGCAGCCGCGTCCAGTCGATCGCATCCTCGACCCGGGAGGCATCGATCACGACGGGTTCGTTTTCGAAGAAGCTACCTGCATCGTGCATGCGTTTTTGCAGGGCGGCGAGCAGATCGCCGACGTCCGCACGGTGCAGCACGACGCGTACGGCGTAAAGGGTGGCACTCTTGAAATCGAGCGCGAGGGAATCAGCGGTCATGGGTAGCGCAAAAACGAGCCGCGGCGGTAACACCGGGCCGATGAATGAATGTCGGGCATGATAACCCGCAATGGTCGTACAACAGGCATAAGCCTTGCGCGATCCAGGCGGAGTTCAACCAGGAGGTCTTATGAAATCCGATTTTCCGACCAAGGAAGCCGCGCCGCGTGCGTTGAGCGAGCAGGAACGCCAGCAATTGGACGCGGCTGCGAAGGGATATGACGACGACGCCAGCGCATTGCCCGATCCGGATCGCCCTGGGAAAGCCGACACCGAGGAAACGTATGAAGCCGCTCACAAACCGGAGCCGGCAAGCGAGAAACATCGCGATCCCACGGGCGATGCCCAGCGCAAAGGCATGTTGCCCAAAGCCGGCAAGTCGTCACTGCCGATCGATCAGTCGGATGCGCAAACGCATCGTTCGACGCATCTCGGCCGCGACGACGAAAGCTGATTACCGATCAGCCTGCCGTGCCCCAGGAATCGCGCAGCGTCACCGTGCGATTGATCACCGGATGTTGTGGCGTGGACGTTTCGCGGTCGGCAGTGAAATAGCCTAGCCGCTCGAACTGCCACGCGGTGCCCGGTGCGGCCACGCTGCCGGGCTCGAGCCAACCCTGAACCGTTTGTTTGGAATTCGGATTGATGAAATCCAGGAATTCCTTGTCCCCGCCATCGGGATGCGGATCGGTAAACAAGCGGTCGTAGAGGTGGATCGTGGCGGGGATGGCATGACGCGCGCTCACCCACGTGATGTTGCCCTTGACCTTGACACTGTCGGCACCGGCCGTACCGCTCTTGGTATCGGGCAAATACTCTGCATGCACTTCCGTCACGTTGCCTTCGGCATCCTTGACGAAGCCGGTGCACTTGATCACATAGGCGTACTTCAGGCGCACGGTGTTGCCGGGGAACAGGCGGAAGTACTTCTTGGGCGGCTCTTCCCGGAAATCGTCACGCTCGATCCACAGCTCGCGGGTGAACGGGAAATGGCGCAGGCCGGCGTCGGCGTTGTGCGGATTGATCTGCGCCGTGCAGGGTTCTTCGGCGTCTTCAGGATAGTTAGTGATCACCAGCTTGATGGGATCGAGCACCGCCACCGAGCGGGCGGCGATCGGGTCCAGATCGTCGCGCACGGCCTGTTCGAGCAGGCTGTAGTCCAGACGCGAGTCGGATTTGGACGCGCCCGAGCGATCGCACAGCAGGCGGATCGAGGCGGCGGTATAGCCGCGGCGGCGCAAGCCGAAAAGGGTCGGCAGGCGCGGATCGTCCCAGCCGTCGACATGGCCTTCGCGCACCAGCTGCAGCAGCTTGCGCTTGCTGGTGACGATGTAGCTCAGATTCAGGCGGGCGAATTCGTATTGGTGCGGCAGCGGCTCGGCCAGCTTGCCCAACTCGGCCAGGCGCGCCAGGATCCAGTCATAAAACGGCCGTTGGTCTTCGAACTCCAGCGTGCAGATGCTGTGCGTGATGCCCTCGAGGGCGTCTTCCACCGGGTGCGCCCAGCTGTACATCGGGTAGATGCACCACTTGTTGCCCGTGCGGTGGTGGGTGGCGTGCCGCACGCGATACAACACCGGGTCGCGCAGATTGATGTTGGGCGACTTCATATCGATCTTCGCGCGCAGCACCATGCTGCCGTCCGGATGCTGGCCGTCGCGCATCTCGCGCAGCCGGACGAGCGACTCGTCGGCCGGACGGTCGCGGAAGGGCGAATTCTGCCCGCCCTCGGTCAGCGTGCCGCGCAAGGCCCGGATCTGCTCGGCGCTTTGCTCGTCGACATAGGCATGCCCGGCGCCGATCAGCGCTTCGGCGAAATCGTACATGTCGTCGAAGTAGTCGCTGGCGAAGTACAGGTTGTCTTCGGTGGGCGACTTCCAGTCGAATCCCAGCCAATGCACGGCTTCGATGATGGCGTCGACGTACTCCTGCTCTTCCTTCTCGGGATTGGTGTCGTCGAAGCGCAAGTGACACACCCCGCCGAAATCGCGCGCCAAGCCGAAGTTCAGGCAGATGGCCTTGGCATGGCCGATGTGCAGGTAGCCATTGGGCTCCGGCGGGAAGCGCGTGCGGATGCGGGCAGGATCCAGTCCCCCCGCCTGCTGTTGACTGGCAGGGCCCGGCTTGCCGGACCAGCGCTTGTCTTGATAGCGGTCGGCACGCAAATCGGCATCGATGATGTGGCGCAGGAAGTTCGCGGGCGGTGTCGGAGTGGTGGGGGAGGTCATGCTCGAAGGAGGTAGCGTGCAGCAGCAAAGGGATCATTTTGCCACGTCTGGAGAACGGGGCGCGGCGCGTCGGCCCATCCGGGTGGAAGTCGCTCTACACTAGCGGCCATCATGGATATATCTCCCCTGCAACTCGCCCGGATTCAGTTCACGGGTAGCGCAAGCTTCCTGGCGTTTTTCCTGCCGATGGCACTGGCGCTGGCGTGGGTGCTGCTGTTCTTCAAATGGCGCGCCCGGGTCACCCGGGATCCGGGCTGGACGGCCGCGTACCGGTTCTGGGTGCGCGTGTATGCGCTGGCGTTCGTGCTTACGTTGGCGGGCAGCGTGCCGCTTTTGTTTCAGCTCGGTAGTCTCTGGGCGGGCTTGATGGACAAGATCGGCAACGTCGCCGGGCCCTTGATCGGCTACGCCGTGCTGTCCGTGTTCATCTTCAAATCGTGTTTCCTTGGCGTGATGCTGTTCGGCCAGCGGCGCGTCTCGCCTGGCGTACACACGTTTTCGATTTTCATGGTCGCCATCGGGCAGATGGCGGCGGTATTCTGGGTGGTCGTGCTGCAGTCCTGGCTCGAAACGCCCACCGGCGCGCGGTTTTTCGACGGGCGCTATCAGGTCTTCGACTGGCCGGCAGTGGTGCTCAATCCCGCGCTCGGCTGGCAATTGGGGCTGTATGCCCTCACTGCGGCACTGTCGGCCGCCTTCCTGATCATGGGCGTGACCGCCTGGCAGGCACTGCGCCGGCCCCTGGATCACGCCGAAAAACTTGCCTTCAAGGCGGCCGTGGTCCTGGGCGCACTGGCGGTGGTGCTGCAGATCCCGGTGGGCGTGGGCAGCGCGCGCGTGACGGCACTGCATCAGCCGGCCAAGGCGGCCGCCGTGGCGGCGTATTGGGAAACCGGCTCACAGCCCGGTTTCACCCTCTGGGGTATCCCCGATTCGCGGCAGAAGCACACCCGTTACGACATGACGGTCGCCCATGGCAGCACCCTGCTTGGGCAGGATGCCATCACCGGGCAGTTCCAGGGTCTGGATACCTACTCGGGGATGCATCCGCCGGTGGGGCCGATCTTCTTTACGGTGCGCGCCGCGGTGTTGCTGGCCATCGCGATGGGGCTGACGGCCTGGGTGGTCTTTTTGCGTGTGCGCAATCGCGGTTTCGATCCGTCGATATTGTCGCGGGCGAGCCTGCGCGGGGTCAGCCTGCTGATGTTCGCCGGCAGTCTGTCGGGCGTGCTGCATACCTGGATCTTTCTTTTCGGCCTGCAGCCGTACGCCGTCAACGGCACGGTCACGCAGACGGAAATCCTGGGGCCGGCCAATGCCGGATCGCTTGCGTTGGCCCTCACCAGCTACACCGCGTTGTATGTAGTGTTGATCGTCGCGTTTCTGGCGATGTTGTTTCATGCCGCCCGGTACGGCGTCATCCCTGTTCGTAAAGTAGGACGCGCCGCATGATCGCCACGCTTGCCGCCTCGATGGGCCTGAATCCCGGCGACGCCGCATTCTGGATGCCGCTCGCGTTCATGGGAATGTTGTTTCTGCTGGTGCTGGCAGGCACGGTGTTCGACGGGTTCGACATCGGCGTCGGCATCCTCCTGGCGTGGGCACCGGCCGAGGAGCGCGGCCGCATGATGAACCTGCTGAGCCCATGGCGCGATGCCAACGAGTTCTGGCTGTTGCTGGGGGTAGGCCTGTTCGTGGCGGCGTTTCCGTTCGGATGGGGCGCCGTACTCGGCCAGTTGTATGGGCCGCTGACCGCCATGGTGATCGGCACGGTGCTGCGCTCGGCCTCTTTCGAGCTGCGGATCCGGGCGCGCACCGAGCACAAGCCATGGTGGTTGTGGGGCTTCTGGGCCGGATCCGTATTGACGGCATTTGGCCAGGGCATGGCGCTCGGGCGCATCGTGACCGGATATCAAACGGTGGCGGGTTATGGGTGGTTTGCCGTTTTCGTGGGCTTTTGCGCCGTCGCCACTTATGTGTTGCTCGGTTCGAGCTGGGTGATCATGCGCGTGCGCGGCGCTTTGCAGCAGCGCGCGGCCAACTGGGGCCGGCATGCGGTGCGCTGGACGGCCGCCGGCATGATCGCGATCGCGGTGACGCTGGGCCTGGCCAACCCGGGCATCTTCTACAAGTGGAGCAATCTGGCGCACATCGGCGTGGCGATTTCGACGTGGGTGTTGCTGCTGGGATGTTTCGTCGCCATCGAAATGATCCTGACGCGGGTGGTGGCGGGCCGTGCGCGCAGCCTGCGGTCCGCGCCGTTCCTGTTGTGCATCTGCCTTCTGGCGCTCATGGTCGGGGCCCTGGCATTCAGCTTGTTCCCGTATCTGATCCTGGACGATCTCACGCTGTGGGACGCTGCTGCCAATACGGACGTGCTGCGGCTGGTCCTGGTGGGCGTCGGTGTGGCCGTACCGGTGATGCTGGTGTTCAACCTGCTGGCTTATCGCTCGGTGTTCAGCGACGAAGTGCCGCGCAACTGACGGCTGGCGCGGCCGCATTGCCGCCGCAAGCCGGTGGCTCGCCACGCGCACGCACGGTCACGCATGGCTCACGCGACTTGTCCTGGCAATGTCGGCGTGACCGTATCGGCCGCCAGGGGCAGCGTGATCACCACCTGCAGGCCACCGGTGTCGGCATTGGCCAGCACGAGTTCGCCACGATGGGCGCGCACGATGGCGTCCACCAGCGCCAGGCCAAGTCCCACGCTGCCCGTGCGGGTGCGCGCGTCGTCCAGTCGGGCAAACGGCCGCAGCGCCTCGGTGCGCCGGTCGGGGGCAATCCCTTCGCCATGATCGCGTACGGTGAGCCGCACCGTCTCTTCCAGGCGTTCCAGGTGCACCTCCACCGGCGGGGCGCCGTGGTGCAGGGCGTTGCCGATCAGGTTATCCAGCAGGCGTGCCAGGGCAACGGCATCGCCTTGTATGGTGATCGTGCGCTCGGGCAGGGGCGTGAGCACCACCGGGCTGCCGACGCTGGTCCAGGCGGTCACCCGTTCGGGCAACCATTCGTTGAGCAGCATGGGGGCGAAGCGATAGGTGCCGGGATCGGTGCCGCGCACAAAGCCGATGAATTGATCGACCATGCGCTGCATGTCCTGCAGGTCGTGGCGCAACCCGGTCTGCAACGCCGGATCGTCGGCCATTTCGATGCGCAACCACATGCGCGATAACGGCCCTTTCAAGTCGTGCGGCAAGCCGGCCAGCAAGGTGCGGCGCACGGATTCGGCTTCCGCGAGCGCATCCAGCATGGCATTGAACCGCTCACCCAGCGCGCGCGTTTCGAAGGGGCCGGAGGGCGATACGCGCTGCGGCTTGCCTTCTCCCAGCCGGTCGGCCGCTTCGGCCAGACGCGTGAGGGGGCGCGCAATGTGCCACGAGAAGGTGGCGGCGAGCAGCAACAGCACACCCAGCCCGCCCAGCCACACCACGATGAGGGGCGTCGATACGGGCGGATCGAGGCGTTCCAGGGGAATCACCAGCCATTCGCGCAATTGCGGGCCGTCGTCGGTGCTGGTGTTGGGGGCCAGCGAGATGAAAACTTCCGGGTCCGGCCCGCGCGACAGTGCCACGCGGGTGCCGTCATTGAGTTGCGCATTGAGCTGGCGCACCAGCGAACGCAGGTCGCGGCGCACGTCGTCGGGCGGCGGCGGTGGCGGCATATCGCCATCTTCGCGGCGGCGCCATTGGCGCTGCAGACGTGCCTCGGCGGGCAGGGTGCGCGACCACAGGCGCCATTGGTTTTGCGAGGCGTTGCGCACGAACTCGGCCCGCTCTTCGGCCGGTACCTGGGAGACGGCTGCGCGCAACGTGCGGATCGTGGTGACGATGTAATCGAGCGCCACCTCTTCCATGAACTTGTCGCGGTAGTACGAAACGGTGGTGAGTGTGGCGGCCTGGGCCACGAGCACCGTGCCCAACACCAGCAACGTCAGGCGGCCGCGCAGCGACTTGGGTAGAAATCGCCGGCTATGCCGCCATGAGCGATGAAACCAGGACGACCATGCCATCAGGGGGCAAACCGGTAACCGATCCCCCACACCGTCTGAATCCAGCGGGGTTGCTTGGGATCCACTTCAATGGCGCGGCGCAGCCGCAGCACCGCAATGTCGATGGCGCGGTCGTTGCGTTCGCCGGCATCGTCGTCGCGCGCCAGCGCCAGCAGGCGTTCGCGCGACAAGGGTTTGCCGGCGTTGCGGACCAGTGCCTCGAGCAGATTGATTTCGCCGCCGGTGAGTTTGACCTGCACGCCTTCTCGGGAGAGCTGGCGCTGAACGGGGTCGAACGTGAACGGGCCAAACGTGACCGGCGCATCCTTGGTCAGTGCGGACGGGCCGCGCTTGCGGCGCAGCACGGCCTCCACGCGCGCCAACAGCTCACGGGGGTCGAAGGGTTTGCCGAGGTAATCGTCGGCGCCGGCCTCCAGGCCGATGATGCGATCGACCGCTTCGTCACGCGCAGTGAGCAGGATGACGGGGATGTCTTCGCCCTGTTCGCGCAGACGGCGGCAGGCGTCGGCACCGTCGCCCGCGGGCAACATGCGGTCGAGCACGATGAGATCGGGGCTGTAGCGGATGATCCGTTCGGCCAGATCGTTGGCATCGGGCGCGAGCAGGGTGTCGTAGCCGTGCCGGTTGAGATAATCGGCCAGCAATTGACGTAGTGCCGGATCGTCGTCGACGACCAGTAATTTTGTGTGAGGGGCGTCCATGCCGCATCATCGCCTCTCGGCGCGCGGCGGGCAAGCGTGCGAAACCGTTTGAAATGAACGCGGACACCGCGAGTGGCGGCCGTTTCTGCTGCAGTGCAGCGCCCGATGACGTAAACTGAATCCCACCGCACCTTCGCTTCCGTTCGTTTTCAAAGAGGCGCCAGTGACCCCATTTCCTCAGGCCTATTTCCGTTCTTCAATCGCGCGCCGCGCGGGTATCCGTTCGCGCCCGTTGTTTCTGGCTGGGATGTTGGCGAGTGCTCTGGCGGGAATGGCATTGGCAGGCAGCAACGCCCTGGCGCAGAGCAATCTGGGCATCGGTGTGCTGGCGCCAGCATTGCCGATGCCGATCGCTGCGCCGGAGCCGGTTGCCATGGCGATCGAGCCGCTCGATCCCACGGTGTGCGCGCGTGAAGCCGGTGGCGGGCTCAAGCTCGATGGCGTGGTGGTGGGCGGCGACGAAATCGACAACATGGCGCAGTCGCGCTGCCGCCTGGGCAACGAGGCCGTCGTGGCGGACGCCGACGCGGCGTATGTACTCGAACTCACACCGGAAGAACGGCACGCCGCGGCCGATAAAGTCATCATGCCCACGCCGCGGCGCACGCAACGCAAATGGCTGGGATCGCTTACGCCGCAAACCGGCGTGACCACCGATACGCGCACGATGACGTATCGCAACGAAAGTGGCCAGACCGTCGCGGTGGGCAGCGTGGCGTCGAATACGCCGTGGTGGGGACAGTCCACCCAGATCGGCGGCGTGCAGTTGTCCAACTGGTCTTCTTCCTCGGCGCGCACGCTGTCGCAGGGCCAGTTTGGCTATTCGTCGATGGTGGGCCGCATCGATAATACCGATCTGTCCGCCGGGGCAGGCAAGCTCGACTATGGCGCGACGGCCGGCAGCAGCAGCCTGCGCTATGGCGTCACGCCGTCAATGACGCTCGAAAGCCAGGTCGAAACGGCGCCCACGCTGACCGCAATGGGTCTGGGCACGACCTATACCGCCGGCACCCTGGGCACGTTCCAGGTGGGTGCCACGCAAAGCACCTACGAACGCTCCGACGCCCGCCGCTACCGGCTGGGGTATTCGGTGGACCTCGCGCACTCGGTCACGGTGAGCTACGTCAACGAACAGATCGACCAGGGCTTTTCCGACCTCGCCACTTATGAAGACGGTGCGGCGGGCGCGCGGCAAACGCGCAATACCCTGACCGCCGGCGTGCCGATCAGCGGCTGGGGCACGTTCAGCGGCACGTATTCGGGCCTGCAGGAAAACAATGCCTCGGCCGAGCGCCGCTATGGCGTGCAGCACAGCATGGCGCTGGCGCCTCGTGTGCGCATGGCGCTGGGCGCCGATCGCGAGGTCGTGTCGGGTGAATACAAGATGGGCGTCAAGCTCACGATGCCGGTGGATGATTTTATGGGCACGCTCGGTTTGGGCTGGTGAGCCGGTTTACACTCTCGACCATGATGCTTTTCTTGATTTCTCATGTCGGACGTTGACGTAGACTCGCGCGCGCTCGAGATTCTGCAGCGGGTATTCGGCTACGAATCGTTCCGGGGCGACCAGCACGCCATCGTCGACCACGTGATCGCCGGCGGCGATGCGCTCGTGCTCATGCCGACCGGTGGCGGCAAATCCCTGTGTTACCAGGTGCCGGCACTGGCCCGGCCAGGCACCGGCATCGTGGTGTCGCCGCTGATCGCCTTGATGCAGGATCAGGTCGATGCACTCACCGAACTCGGCGTACGGGCCGAGTTTCTCAATTCGACCCAGGACTGGAAAGTGGCGCGCGAAGTCGAACAGGCCTTTTTGGCCGGCGACCTCGATCTGCTCTATGTCGCGCCCGAACGCCTGCTTACCGACCGTTGCCTGAACATGCTGTCGGACGGACGCATTTCGCTTTTCGCCATCGACGAAGCGCATTGCGTGTCGCAGTGGGGCCACGATTTCCGGCCGGAGTATCTTGGGCTGTCGATGTTGCACGAGCGCTGGCCCGATGTGCCACGCATTGCGCTCACCGCCACCGCCACCGCCGAAACGCGCGTCGAGATCGCGCAGCGTCTGTCGCTCGATCACGCCGAGCATTTCGTCGCGAGTTTCGATCGTCCCAACATCCGCTATCGCATCGTCGAGAAAAACGATGTGCGCCGCCAGCTCATCGAGCTGATTCGCACCGAGCACGCGGGCGAGGCCGGCGTGGTGTATTGCCTGTCGCGCTCGCGGGTGGAAGATACCGCCGAGTTTCTGTGTTCGCAGGGCGTCAATGCCCTGCATTACCACGCCGGCCTGAGCCCGGCCGTGCGGGCCGAAAACCAATCGCGGTTCTTGCGCGAAGACGGCATCGTCATGGTGGCCACGATTGCGTTCGGCATGGGCATCGACAAGCCCGATGTGCGATTTGTCGCGCACATCGATCTGCCCAAGTCGGTGGAAGGCTACTACCAGGAAACGGGCCGCGCCGGCCGCGACGGCTTGCCGGCCACGGCCTGGCTGGCGTACGGCCTGCAGGACGTGGTGCAGCAACGCCGCATGATCGACGAGTCGCCCGGCGACGACGCCTATCGCCGCCGCCTTGGGCAGCAACTCGATGCGATGCTGGGCTTGTGCGAAACGGTCACGTGCCGGCGCGTGCGTCTGCTCGAGTATTTCGGCCAGCACACCGGCCCCTGTGGCAATTGCGATGTTTGCCTCGAGCCGCCGGAGGCCTGGGACGGCACCGTGGCGGCGCAAAAAGTGTTGTCGGCCGTGTACCGCTTGTGGAAGGAACGCGGCCAGCGCTATGGCGCGGGCCACATCATCGATATCCTGCGCGGCAAATCGAACGAGCGCATCAAGCAATCGTCGCACGACCAGTTGAGTGTGTTCGGCATCGGCGCCGACTTATCCGATCAAGCCTGGCGCGGGGTGTTGCGGCAGTTGCTGGCGCAGCGGTTATTGGCGGTCGATCATGACGGTTTTGGCACGCTGATGCTCACCGAAGACAGTCGGGCCGTCTTGAAGGGCGAGCGGCAATTGATGTTGCGCCGCGAATCGGAGAAGGCCGCGCGCAGCAGCACGCGCGTGGGCACCCGCAGCCGCGCCGAAGCGATCGTCTTGCCCGGCAAGGCGCAAACGCGCTTTGAAGCATTGCGCGCCTGGCGCGGTGACGTGGCGCGCAGCCACGGCGTGCCGGCCTATGTGATCTTTCACGACGCCACGTTGCGTGAGATCGCCCTGGCCGAGCCGGCGTCGCTTGACGATCTGGCGCATATCAGCGGTGTGGGCGCGCGCAAGCTCGAAGCCTATGGCGAAGATATCCTGCGCGAAGTGGCGCGCGGCGCGTGACCGCGTCTGCCGACCGGATCGAGATCGGTCGCGCCATCGAAGCCGACATGGACGGCATCATGGCGCTTCAGGCTGCCGATGAGGTAGGTAACGGCGGCACCTTGTCTGCCAGTCTGCCGCGCACACGTATCGATGCGATGCGCCAGGCGATGCCGTTGATGGTGGCGCGCGATGAAGGCCGGGTGGTCGGGTTTTTGATGACGACCCCCAAAGCGATGAATGCCGATATCGAGATCGTCCGCGCGACGTTCGATGCCTTTTCGGGCACATCCGACGCCTACCTCTATGGTCCCGTGTGTGTGGATGCCGCATACCGCGGCCGCGGCCTGGCGCAGGCCATGTTCGACGCCTTGCGCGCCTTGCTGCCTGGGCGGCAGGGCATTCTCTTCATCCGCCACGACAACGCTGCATCGCTCAACGCGCATGCACGCATGGGGATGAGCAAGGTGGCCGGATTTACGTTGAATGGATCGGTGTTTGTGGTGTTGGCCTACACCGGGTGAAACGGAAAGCGCGTGTGACGTTCTTCGGATGGACAGCCGCGCTTCCAGCGATGCAGACGCTCGCGCTGTGCTGCGAGCCAGACACCTGCACACCCGGCTTAGGGCCGGGCAGCCGCTCACACCACACCGTGCTCAACTGAACAGATCGCCCGCCAGACCATGGGCGGCCGGGGGCGTCAAGCCCAGATGCCGCCAGGTGGTTTGCGTGGCCATGCGGCCGCGGGGCGTGCGCTGCAGATAGCCGTGCTGGATCAGGTAGGGTTCGATCACATCTTCGATGGTGTCGCGCTCTTCGCCGATGGCGGCGGCCAGACTGTCCACGCCCACCGGCCCGCCGTCGAATTTATGCACGATGGCTTCGAGCAGTTTGCGGTCCATCAGATCCAGCCCTTGCGGATCCACTTCGAGCATTGCGAGCGCCGCGCGCGCCACGTCGGTATCGATCACGCCGGCCGCTTTGACCTGCGCGTAATCGCGCACGCGCCGCAACAGGCGATTGGCGATTCGCGGCGTGCCGCGCGACCGCCGCGCGACCTCGGTGGCGCCCTCGGGCGTGAGTTCCACGTGCAGCAGGCCCGCGCTGCGGGTGACGATGCTGGCCAGATCGTCCGCCGAATAAAACTCCAGGCGTGACACGATGCCGAAACGGTCGCGCAAGGGGTTGGTGAGCATACCGGCCCGCGTGGTGGCACCGATCAGTGTGAACGGCTGCAGATCGATTTTCACGCTGCGCGCGGCCGGGCCATCGCCGATCAGGATGTCGATCTGGAAATCTTCCAGTGCGGGATACAGGATCTCTTCCACCACGGGCGAAAGGCGGTGAATCTCATCGATGAACAGCACATCGTTTTTTTCCAGATTCGTGAGCAACGCGGCCAGGTCGCCCGGACGTTCCAGCACGGGACCGGAGGTTTGACGCAACTGCACGCCCATCTCGTGCGCCACGATGTGCGCCAGTGTGGTCTTGCCCAGGCCCGGTGGGCCGAACAGCAGCACATGATCGAGCGATTCGCCGCGTTGCCGGGCGGCGGCGATGAAGATCTCGAGCTGCTCGCGGGCACGATGCTGGCCCACATATTCCTTGAGCACCTTGGGGCGCAAGGCGCGTTCGATCGACTCCTCGTTGGGCGAAGACGCTTGCGGAGTCACGAGCCGGACGGGATCCGGGAGTGACGAGAGGGAGTCGGATTGAATGGGCATGTCGGGAATCTAGGGGACCGGGTTGCAGACCGCACAGTGCGGCCGCGGCACAAATCGTACACCAGCGAGGGGGCGTCAAATGCGCCGGAATGTCCTATCATGCGCCCTTTGCCGCTCACTCGTTCAAGGAAGCAAGATGGTCTCAGCACTGCCCACCTTCGATGATGTCGTCGCTGCCAGCCAGCGCCTCTCCGGCGTGGCGCATCGCACGCCGGTATTGACGTCGCGCACGGCCGATGCCCGCTCGGGTGCATCGCTGTTTTTCAAATGCGAGAACTATCAGCGCATGGGGGCATTCAAATTTCGCGGAGGCTACAACGCCATCGCGAATCTGAGCGAGGCGCAGCGCCGTGCGGGCGTGGTCACGTTCTCGTCCGGCAATCATGCGCAGGCAATCGCCCTGGCCGCGCAGATCCTGGGTGTAAAGGCGGTGATCATCATGCCGCTGGATGCACCGGCCGCCAAGCGTGCCGCCACCGAAGGCTACGGCGGCGAAGTGGTCACCTACGATCGCTACAAGGAAGACCGTGAGGCCGTCGCCCGCCGCATTCAGGAAGAGCGCGGCATGACGTTGATCCCGCCGTACGATCACGCCGACGTGGTGGCGGGCCAGGGCACGGCCGCGCGTGAACTTTTCGAAGAGGTCGGCGAGCTCGATTATCTGTTCGTTTGCCTGGGCGGGGGCGGCTTGCTGTCCGGCAGCGCGCTGGCCGCACGCGCGCTCAGCCCGAACTGCAAAGTGATCGGTGTCGAGCCTGAAGCCGGCAATGACGGCCAACAATCGTTTCGCAGCGGCAGCATCGTGCGCATCGACACGCCCAAGACGCTGGCCGATGGTGCCGCCACCACGCACTTGGGCGAGATCACCTTCGCGCTGATCAAGGCGCATGTGGACGACATCGTCACCGTCAGCGATGCGCAACTCGTGGCCATGCTGCGGTTTTTCGCCGAGCGGATGAAAATGGTGGTCGAGCCCACCGGTTGCCTGGGTGCTGCCGCCGCAATGTCGGGCGAGTTTCCGCTGGCCGGCAAGCGCGTGGGCATCATCATCAGCGGCGGCAACGTCGATCTGAAAAGCTACGGCGGATTGCTGGCCGGCGCCTGATGCATCTATCGCGCGAGCGCCTTGAGCGCCGCGCGAATGCCTTCCGATACCCCGATATCTTCGGGCAAGGTTTTCAGTGCACCTTGCGACTCGCGATCCGAGTAGCCCAGCGCCAGCAGGGCGTTGAGGATGTCGGCGGCATGGCTGTTGTGCGCATGCGGCGTGGCACCGATATCGGCGCCGAGCTTGCCGCGCATTTCGAGCAGCAGCCGTTCGGCGGTCTTCTTGCCGATGCCCGGCACTTTCATCAGCCGGCCGGGCTCTTGCAGCGTAATGGCCTGTGCCAGATCGGCGACCGACATCCCCGACAACACCGATAGCGCCGTACGGGCGCCGATGCCGCTGACCTTCACCAGTTCGCGAAACGTCGCGCGCTCGTTGGCGGTGGAGAAACCGTAAAGGATGTGCGCATCTTCGCGCACGGTCAGATGGATGAACAAACTGACTTGCGCACCGGTATCCGGCAACGCGTACAAGGTGCTCATCGGTACGTCGATGTCATAACCGATACCATTGACGTCCACGCACACGGTAGGCGGCAGCTTTTCGATCAGCTTGCCGGTAATACGTCCAATCATGATTGATCCGATTGAGGCTCAAGGCCGTAAACAAGGAAGTCGCGCATCATGCGTCGACGATGCGGCCGGCGCGCAGGCGGCTGCGGCCGGCACCCAGCAAGGCGCCCATCTTTTCAAGGCGCGCGGTGACGGGGCCCAGGTGAGCGTGACACATGGCGCACGCCAGCGCATCGGCCGAGTCCGGCGCCGGCAGGCCGTTCAGGTTGAGCAGTCGCTGCACCATCGCCTGGACCTGCGGCTTGGCGGCCCGGCCGCTGCCCACCACCGATTTCTTGATCTGCAGCGCGGTGTATTCATGCACATCGAGTTCGGCATCCGCGAGCGCGCACAGCGCCGCGCCTCGCGCCTGACCCAGCAACAGGGTGGACGCAGGATTGGTATTCAGAAAAACGATTTCGAGGGCGGCGATATCGGGACGCGTGTCGCGCGCAATGTCGCGCACGCTGTCCAGAATGACCTTCAGACGCTTGGCCAGGCTTTGTTCGGTAGGCACCACGATGGTGCCGCTGGCCACGTACCGCATGCGGGGTCCGTCGACATCGATCACACCGAAGCCGGTGCGGCGCAGACCAGGATCGATGCCGAGGATACGCATCAGTGACGGAAGTGGCGCGTACCGGTGAGCACCATCGCGATGCCTTGCTCGTCGGCGGCGGCGATGACTTCATCGTCGCGCACGCTGCCGCCCGGCTGGATCACGCACTTGGCGCCGGCGGCAACCACGACATCCAGACCGTCGCGGAACGGGAAGAACGCGTCCGACGCGACGGCCGATCCTGCGAGCGTCAAACCGGCGTTTTCAGCCTTGATCGACGCGATGCGGGCCGAGTCGATACGGCTCATCTGGCCGGCGCCCACGCCGAGCGTCATGCCGCCGCCTACGAATACGATGGCGTTGGACTTGACGTACTTGGCGACCTTCCAGGCAAACATCAGGTCGTTCATTTGTTCGTCGGTGGGTTGCAAGCGGGTCACCACCTTCAGCGATTCGCGGGGCACATGAAACGCGTCGGGGGTCTGTACGAGCCAGCCGCCGCCGATGCGCTTGACGTCGAATGCGTTCTGGCCGGCGCCGGCAGGCACTTCCAGGACGCGAACGTTCTTTTTGGCGGCCAGAATGGCCAGCGCGGCGCCGTCATACGACGGGGCAAGCAGCACTTCCACGAACTGACCGGACACGGCTTCGGCCGTGGCGGCGTCCACCGGACGATTGAAGGCGATGATGCCGCCGAAGGCCGACGTGGGGTCGGTCTTGAAGGCTTTGTCGTAGGCCGCGCGCGGGCTGTCGGCCACGGCCACACCGCAGGGGTTCGCGTGCTTGACGATCACGCAGGCGGTGGCGTCGAACGAGCGCACGCATTCCCATGCGGCGTCGGCATCGGCGATGTTGTTGTACGAGAGTTCCTTGCCTTGCAGTTGACGGTAGTTGCCCAGCAGGCCGGCCGCGCGGGTGCTGTCCACATAGAACGCCGCCGATTGGTGCGGGTTCTCGCCGTAGCGCAACGTTTGTTCTTGCGTGAGTTGTACGGTCAGCGTGCGTGGCCACGCGGTTTGTGCGGGAGCGGCGTCCTGTACGGGCGCGGCATCGGCCAGGCTGGTCATGTAGCCGGCGATCGCGCCGTCATACGACGCCGTGTGGGCGTATACCTTGGCGGCCAGCGCCAGACGCAGGGCATACGACGTCTTACCGCCATCGGCGTCCATCTCGGCCAGCACGCGCGAGTAGTCGATCGGATCGATCACGACCGTCACGCCGCCTTCGTCGGTGCCGTGATTCTTGGCCGCGGCGCGCAGCATGGCCGGTCCGCCGATGTCGATATTCTCGATCGCGTCGGCGAAGGTGCAGCCGGGGCGTGCGATGGTTTCGCGAAACGGATACAGGTTGACCACCAGCATATCGATGCGATCGATGCCGTGCTCGGCGATGGTGTCCAGATGGGCGGCGCTGTCGCGGCGCGCCAGCAGCCCGCCGTGAATCTTGGGATGCAGCGTCTTCACGCGGCCATCGAGGATCTCGGGTTGACCGGTGTGGGTCGCCACCTCGGTCACATCCAAACCGGCCTCGGCCAGCAGCTTGGCCGTGCCTCCCGTTGAAAGAAGTCGGACGCCGCGCGATGCCAGGGCACGCGCGAACTCAAGGATTCCGGTCTTGTCGGAGACGGAAAGCAGGGCGGTTTCGATTTTCATGAAGGGAGCTGAAGAAGCGGCGATTCAAAAAGGAGGGCGCGGACCGCGGCGCAATGGGCCGCAGGGGCGGTGATGGGGGCTAGATCTGGATATTGTGGGCGAGCAACTTCTTGCGCAACGTATTGCGCGTGATGCCCAACATTTCGGAGGCGCGCGACTGATTGCCGGCAGCACGCTCGAGCGCAACTTCCAGCACCGGGCGTTCGACGCATCGCATGACCATTTCCCACATATCGTGCGGTTCGGAGTCACCGAGGTCTTCGAAGTAGCGCTCCAGGCTGGCACGCACGCAATCTTCCAGGACGTCTTTCTTGCTCATTTTTAATACAGATCTTTTTTTCAGTCGTTCAGGGGGTACTCGGGATGACGCCACCCGGCGTCACGCCGCCAACGGTTCGATCGCCGGGGCCTGCCGGATCGGATCCGGTTGGCACGCCAGGTGGTCAAACCATTGCTCGACCGCGCGGTACTGCTCCACGGTCGATTCCATCGTGTTCATCGAAGCACAGAATTCGACGCCGCCGGGCAAGCTCTCGACATACCAGCCGATATGCTTGCGCGCCGATCGGACGCCTGTGAATTCGCCATAAAAACGGTAGTGATCGTCGAGATGCTCGAGCAATAAATCGCGCATGTCGACGTAGGACGGCGGGGGCGGGATGATACCCGTTTGCAGGAAAGCGTCGACCTCGCGGAAAATCCAAGGCCGGCCCTGTGCCGCGCGTCCGATCATGACGGCGTCGGCGCCAGTGTAATCGAGGACGGCCCGCGCCTTGGCCGGGGAATCGATATCGCCGTTGGCAACGACGGGAATTCGCAACGCTGCCTTGACAGCGCGGATCGTTTCATACTCGGCTTCGCCGGTGTACATATCGGCCCGCGTGCGGCCATGCAAGGTGAGGGCGGCGATGCCGGCATCTTCAGCCAGTCGAGCCACGCGCAGCGCGTTGCGGCTGTCACGATCCCAGCCGGTACGGGTCTTCAGCGTGACCGGCACGCCAAGCGGTGTGCAGGCACGCACGACAGCATCCAGAATGCGTGCGATCTGGTCTTCGTGGCGCAGCAGGGCCGACCCCGACGCCACATTGCACACTTTCTTGACCGGGCAACCCATATTGATATCGATGATCCGCGCGCCCTTGGACACGTTGAAGACCGCCGCTTCGGCCATCATCTGCGGGTCGGCGCCGGCGATTTGCACCGAAACGGGATCGATTTCGCCATCATGGTCGAGCCGCCGTGACGTTTTGACGCTATCCCACAATTTTTTATTGCTGGCGGCCATTTCCGACACGGCATAACCTGCGCCCAGCCGCTTGCACAGCTGACGAAAGGGCCGGTCCGTCACTCCCGCCATGGGGGCGACGAACACGTTATTGGTAAGGGACCATTGACCGATGCGCATGGGCTGCAGTTTAACCGCCGCCATTCGGCCCCATTTTCATCGACACAATTTTTATCGTCGCCGCGATAACGGATGACGCCTATCGGCTACGCTCGCCGGCCGAAAAGCAAATGGCGGGCAAGCGGGCGGCGCAGGGTGGCGGATAGATCCAGGGCCAGCAGTGCCACCCCGCAGGCGTGTTCTATCGGAGCCACCCCGGTGGCGAACGCCCGTGGCATCAGGTCGGTGAGACCGGCCGTGGTCCATCGATCGGCTCGACGCGACTCGGCAAAACGCTTGAGGATGGCTTCCACCGGTATCGCCGGGGCCGCCTGCCAGGGCGACAGTGCGATCGACAAGGCGGCCGCGTCGCGCAGACCCAGGTTCAGGCCTTGGCCGGCCACCGGATGCAGGCTTTGCGCGGCATTGCCGATGGTGACCACCCGGCCCTCGACCTGTTCGCGACGCATGGACAGTGTGAGTGGAAACACATGACGTTCGCCGCTGGCCGTGAGGGTGCCCATGCGCGTGCCGAAGGCCGCGTTGAGTGCGGCGCTGAAACCGTGCGCGTCCATGGCCTGCAGGGCAGCGGCATGCTCCGGGGCGCAGCACCAGACCACGCTATAGCCGCCGGCGATGTCGGGATGCGGCAGCAGCGCCAGGGGGCCGCCCTGCGTGAAACGCTCCCACGCCCAACCCGAGCGGGGCAGCGATGCGCGGACCGTGGCGAGCACCGCATGCTGGCCGTAGTCACGCTTGACATCGTCACGGGCGCGGCCATCGCATTGGATGGCCAGCGCAGCGCGCAGGGACGTTTCGCCTTGGCGGACGGTTACGCCGTCGGGATCCCTGTGGTCGATCTGCGCCGGGCCAAGCGGCAGGACCGTCACGCCGCTGTCCGCCAGCCGCTGCGATAGGGCATCGTGCAGCGCCGTGTAAGCGGTCACGTAGCCGAGCGCCGGCACACCGAAGTCGCCGTGCCGGATAACCGCCCGGCCCAGACGGCCGCGCTGCGAGACATGGATGGTATCGATCGAAGCCGTTCGCGCGGGCCAGGCCGTGAGCCCATCGAGCAGTACGCGGCTGCCATGATTCATCGCCAGTACCCGCGGGTCGCCCGCGGCGGCTGCCGGCGCGGGCATGGCCGTCAGCAGTGCAATGCGCGCGGGGTTGGGCGCATGGGCGGCCAATAGCAGGGCCATCGTCTGGCCCACCGGGCCACCGCCCAGGATTGCAATGTCGTAGTCTGACGTCATGCGGCATTTTAGCCTCTACCGATACAATGACCGCTCAAGCCCGCGCCTCGGGCCAACGCTCAACTTCCGGTGCCTGCCCATGTCGCAAACCGCCACGTTCGCCGCCTCGCCGCCCGCGCCTCGCAAAAAAGTCATGGCCGGCTTGCTGGCCTGTTTTTTCGGTGCTTTCGGCGCGCATTGGTGGTATCTCGGGCGGCGCGGTGCCTGGGGCATTACGCTCTACACGGCCCTGTGTCTGGCGTGGTCCACGCAATTTCCAGTGTGGTGGGATAGCCCGGCTTTCTTTCTCGTGTTCATTCCAATGATCGCGGGCTTCATCGAGGGGGTGGTGGTGTGCCTTTTCACCGATGAAAAGTTCGATCGTGTGTTCAATCAAGGGCGCGCCCCGGCAGCGCCGACGGGTTGGGGCCCGGTGCTGGTCGCCATTCTCACGACGTTGGTGGGCGCCACGGTGGGGATGTTCGGGATTGCCATGGTCGTGGTCTACGTCTATACGGCAATGGGCTGGCTGGACGGGTTGGTGCTGTAGGCACCACGACAATTCGTCACACCACGATCTACCGATAACCTCGCTCAAAGTATTGCCATCCACCCGACAACACGTTAGACTTAACATTCTTCAATTTCAGGGGTGTTCGTGTGAATACCGATTCCGGCGACAGTTGTAGTCGATCTTTTTTCGACGTCGCTGCCTGACAGGGTTTGCAGATCACCAGTCTGCCGCGCCCTGTCCAAGCAGGGTGTGGTAGATGTCTTTCAAGTTATGCAGCGTTCGAGTTTGGGGCGCATGCAGGCCAGCAGTGCGGCGCGATCCTATTGGTTATGTCCAGCGGTTGTGTCCATTGGTTGTATCCATGAGCGCGAAGCCCACGGGTTGAACTCATGGATGGCGTTCCTGGGTGGAACGCTAGCGTCAGCCGCAAGTCGTGAGTTGCACTGAGCCAAACTTGTCTTCTGGGTAGTTTTACCAAGTCTTTTGTGCCGCGTGATGGCCCGGTCGTCGATCAGACCGCTGCCCAGGCGCAGTTGACGCCCAGCATCTTCTCCACCGTTTTCGCCTTTTAGTGCCAGCAGGTTCGATTGCGCGCGTCCGTTGCGTGCGCGAGTTCATGTTGGCGACGGTGTTCGCTCGTCCTTCCCGATCAATGTTTACTCATCAGGAGGCTCTATGCGTATATTCGATCTCTTTCTCCGCCGTGCCGGCGTTGATCGTGCGACTGCCATGAGCCGGCGTCGCGCGAGTTCGAGCCTGATCCTGGAATGCCCCCGTACTGAACTGGGCAATCTGCGCAAGCAGATCTGTCTCGATTTCCAGGCGGCCGGCCTGGATGTGTCGCAGTTCCAGGTCGACCATAGTGGCCAGTCTGAATTGGCATCGGCCCGCATTACGGTCAATTGCCCGCCCGAACTGCGCGGCGCGTTGATGACGCAGGCCAAGCGCCTGAGCGACAACCCCGACGTGCGCCACGTTCAGTTCGGCCAGGTGCGCCGCCCGACTGCGGTCTGAGGCAACCCGTGCCGGGTGAAGGATCACGCCGTGGTTCAGCATCGGCAGGACGATCCGCTCGTGTCTTGGGAGACGAGCCGATCTAGTCACTACAATGGAGGGCGATGCCAACGCATCGCCCTTTTTTTTCGCGTGGGCTTTTGACGGATGCCGAACATGGAGTTGATCGCCTGGCTGGTGCCTTGGGAATTTTCGCCTACCGTGGTGCTGGCTTTTATCGCCGCCGCCGTCCTGTTCGTGCGCGGCCAACGCCGGCATCGCGTCACGGTCGCGCGCCAGGTGTTCTTTTGGGCTGGCATGGTGCTGCTGTATTTGTCGTTGCACACGCGGGTCGACTACTACGCCGAGCGCATGTTTTTCATCCATCGGCTGCAGCATCTGGTTCTGCATCACCTCGGACCGCTGCTGTTGATGGCGGGCTTTCCCGGGTCGGCCATGCGTGCCGGTCTGCCGCTCGCGTGGCGCACTGCCTTGAGCCGGTTTTTACGTACACCGCTGGGCCACGGGGTCGAAGGCGTGCTCACGCACAAGATCCTGATCCCGACCGTTTTCGTGTTGATGGTGCTCGTCTGGCTGGTTCCCACCGTGCAGTTCTATTCGATGCTCGATGTGCGGCTTTATCGCCTGATGAACTGGTCGGTGGTGATCACGGGCATCCTGTATTGGAATCTCATCCTCGATCGCCGGCCCGCCCCACCCGCAGCCATGACGCCAGGGGGCCGCGTGATTTCACCCATTCTCACCATGGCGCCGCAGATGGTGGCGGGTGCGATCATCGCCTTCACCGAACGCGATCTCTATCCCCTGTTTGAACTATGCGGCCGGGCCATCGCCATGAGCGCCGAGACCGATCAAACGATCGGCGGTCTGACGATGTGGATTCCTGCGGCGCTCGTCGAGGTGATCGGCTTGCTTGTGGCGCTCGGCACGCTGATGCGGCTGTCCGGCAAAGGCCGGCTGCGCGCCGTGGATCGCGCGGCCCGCGCGAAAGCCAAGCTGGCGGCCTAGAAGCAGCGCGGCAGGATAAAAAAGCCATGTCGGCAGACCCGGTGCAAAGGCGATGACGTAAAAAAAGCGCATTCCTATTCAAGAATGCGCTTTTTACTCCCGAGGCGGCACCGTCGATGCCGTCCCTTCGGTAATCAGGGCTCCAGGCCGTGATACTTGCGGCCCAAGGCCACCGTGGCTTCAAACATCCCGGTCTTGTTACCGCAGTCGTAGCGTTGGCCTTCATAACGGTAGGCGTACACGGCACGTTCACGCAGCAGGGCTTCTATGCCGTCGGTCAATTGGATCTCGTTGCCGGCGCCGCGTTGCGTTTTGCGAAGATGATCGAAGATTTCCGGTTCGAGAATGTAGCGGCCCACCACGGCAAGCGTGGAAGGCGCATCGGCCGGTTCAGGCTTTTCGACCATGTGCGTCACACGTGCCGCACGATCATCCACGCGCTGCGCGTCGCAAATACCGTATTTCTTGGTTTCCTCGCGCGGCACATCCTGCACGCCCAGCACGCTGCCGTCGTATTTCAGGGCAGCATCGATCAACTGCTTGAGTACCGGCTCATCGGCGTCGATCAAGTCATCGGCCAGCAGCACTGCGAACGGCTCGTTGCCCACGATAGGGGCGGCGGTCAGCACGGCGTGGCCCAGACCCAAGGGCGCGGACTGGCGGATATAGATGCAATTCACGTTGGCGGGCAGGATGCCGCGCACGGTATTGAGCAGTTCGATCTTGTTCTTGCTTTCGAGATCGGCTTCCAGTTCAGGGGCGGAATCGAAGTGGTCTTCGATCGCACGCTTGTTGCGGCCCGTGACGAAAATCAGTTCAGTAATACCGGCCTTGACGGCTTCTTCTACCGCGTATTGAATCAGCGGTTTGTCGACGACAGGCAACATTTCCTTGGGCATCGCTTTGGTCGCGGGTAGAAAACGTGTACCCATCCCTGCGACGGGAAAAACTGCTTTACGAATCGGTCGCATTAAATCCTCAGGCTTCAAAAGAGAAATGGTGCAAAACTTTTTTAGGCTGTCGCTATCATAGTCGCATGAACCGTAAGATTCCTGCATCCCAGATGGCGTCATCCATTCGAATGAGTAGCCGCCGCGTCATCACCAGCATCGTCAGCCTCACACTTCTGGCGCCGCTGTTGCCCCTCAATTCGGCATCTGCCCAACCGGTCGGGGTGCCCACGATCGGTGCGGCGTCTACGGCCGAGTTGTCACCGGCTCTGGAAGACCAGCTCGGCGCAGCCATCATGGCGCAGGGCCGACGCGATCCCACGTTCATCGACGATACCGAGGTCAATCAGTATCTCACCACCATGGGCAGAAAACTGGCGGGCTTTGCAGCAGGAAGCGTGCCCGATGTAACACTTTTCGCGGTTCGCGACCCTGAGATCAACGCGTTCGCGCTGCCCGGGGGTTACATCGGCGTGCATAGCGGGCTCGTGGTGGCGTCCCGCTCTGAATCCGAATTGGCCGGCGTGGTCGCCCACGAAATTGGCCACGTCGTGCAGCGCCACGTCGCCCGCGGCATGACGCAGCAAAAGCAGAGTGGCGCCGTGATGATGGGCGCGATGGCGGCGGCCTTGCTGGCTGCGCTGGCGGGCGGAGGCGGTAATCTCGCCATCGGCGTGGCCGCCTTCGGGCAAGCTGCAGCCATCAACCGGCAACTCGGCTTTTCGCGCGATGCTGAGCGTGAAGCCGATCGTGCGGGTTTTCAGATGATGACGAAGGCGGGTTACGACCCGGCCGGCATGGTCAGCATGTTTTCACTGCTGATGAATGCGTCACGCTTGAACGAAGGGGCGGGCGGTGGCGCGTGGGCAAGTACGCATCCGCTGTCCATCGATCGGATGTCCGATATCCAGAACCGTAGCCGCGAGATGACGTCCACGCGCTATCTCGATAGTGACGATTACGCCTACATTCGCGCCAAGTTGCGCGTGTTGCAGGGGCGCGACACGACGTCACAGCGCAGTACCGAACAGCAGCTTCGCGACGAGGTACGCGCACTGACCGGTGTGCGGCAATCGGCGGCTTATTACGGTTTGGCACTGATCGCCTTGCAACGCAACCGGCCCGACGAGTCGCAATCCTTGTGGCAGGAGGCTTCGGCAGGCGGCCGCAGTGTGCCCGCACTGGCGCAATTGCAGGTTGACATTCTGCTGGCGCGCAAAGACACCGCCGGTGCCGTATCTGCCGCGGCCGCGGCCTATAAACGATGGCCGCAACGCCGCGCGCTGGCCATGGCCTACGCGCAGGCGCTGTCGCGCAATGGGCAGGAGGTTCAAGCCCGGGATTTCCTGCGTGAGCGCATCAAGCAGTGGCCGAATGATGAGCCCGACCTGTATCGCTTGCTTGCGCAGAGCGAACAACGCAGCGGCAACGATGTGGCTGCCCGGCGCAGCATGGCTCGGTTCTACGCCATGACGGGGGCGCTGCCGGCGGCCGAGTCGCAACTGCAGCAGGCGCGCAACATGACGCAAGACTTCTACGAGCAGTCCCAGATCGACGTGCAGATTCGTGAGCTGAAAGACAAGATGGCCGACGAGCGTCAGTTGCTCGAGCGGTTCAAGGGCTGAGCCGCGCTACAGCCCGGTCTCGAAAAACCGGCCCAGGCGCTGAGGCAGCCAGTTCAGGTGCCCCGGAAACGCGCCGGCCGGAAACCCGGCGTGGCCCCCTTCAGGCGGCTGGTGCAGGAGCACGGGCTCGGCGCAATCGGCCGGACCGGGCAGGGCGGCCGCAGGCATGAATGGATCGTTGCGCGCATTCAGGATCAGCGTGGGTAGCGCAATCGTGCGCAAGTGCGGCTTGCTCGAGGCACGCGTCCAGTAGTCCAGCGCGTTGCGGTAGCCGTGCATGGGCGCCGTGTAGGCATCGTCGAAATCGCGCAGATCGCGCGCGTGCGAGATACGCATCACATCGATTGCGCCCGGAAAGCGGCGCGCTTTCTCCATGACCTTGTGCTTCATGGTCTTCAGGAAGTGCGCTGTGTAGACATGCCGGTTGAAGAAATTTTTCGACAACTGGTTGCCGCCGGCGACCAGGTCCATGGGAACGGAAACGCCCGCGCAGGCATGCAGGCCCGCGATATCCGAACCTTGTTCGCCCAGGTACTTGAGCAGGGCGTTGCCGCCCAGCGATACCCCCACGGCATGCCAGCGGGCATGCGGTACGCGCCGCTGCGTGGCGCCGAGCAAAAATTTCACCTCGTCCGAATCGCCCGAGTAATAGGCGCGCGCCAGGCGATTGGGCGTGCCGGAGCATCCACGGAAATGTGCAATCGCCACCACCCAGCCACGCGCGCGGAAATGGTGCGCGATGCTTTGGGCATACCGGCTTTTGCTGCCGCCTTCCAGGCCGTGAAAGAGCACCAGCGCGGGTGTGAGCGGTGTATTGGGCAGGGCTGCCCAGTCGGCATCGGATGCCCACCGTGCAGCCGCTGTTTTCTTTTCGGTGATGGCGAGCGCCGCCATCGATTCACCGGCCGGCGCCTTGTGCGGAAACAAGCCCGGCCCGGTCCAATCGATGTCGACGAAATCACCATCCGGCGTGTTGACGCGTTCTCGTACGAACGCGATCCGATGATGATGGGCGAACAGCGCGCCATAAATCGTCTGGCTGTGCCCATCGGGCAACCAGGCGGGGGTGGGGCAAGGCGAGGCGTCTAAGCGGGCGGAAGCCAAATCAGGGCCTGGATCAATGCAGCATGTCGGGCATGTCGTGCAAATCGAACTCGGCAGCCGTGTGCGGCGCTGGTGCGGCATGGTGCAACACCATTCGCCAGCCGGTGGGACCCTTGTGAAACACATTGGTCGCATACCCGTACGACAGGCGCGCGCCGTCGCGGGTGCGCACCGTCACCTGCTCGATCACGATATGCGTCACGCTCAGCATGCTGGTCATCACGACCGGACTCATCGGGCGAATGTGCACCGGACCGGCGTCGAGGATCTGGCGCCACGATTGTTGAACCGCGTCGTGCCCCTGCAACCGCATGCCGCCCGGATGAATGCAGACGATGTCGTCATCGTCCGCCCAGACCTGCATCAGGCGCACATAATCGCCCTGTTCGAGGGCTTCGTAGAAAGCGTGTTCGGCTTCGTCGGGGGTCGCGAACATGGGCGTCGCGGCTTAGTGGCCGTGACCGGACAGCACGGTACCCGCCTTCAGGCGGTACTCGGCGCCACAGTAGGGGCAACGTGCCGAACCCGTGCGCGCAACGTCGAGAAACACACGGGGGTGCATGCTCCACAGGGGGGCCTTCGGGTTGGGGCAGTACACCGGCAAATCTTCGGCGCCCACTTCGATCAGTTCGTGGGTGGCGGTGCTAGGGGTCGTAGCGGCGGTCATGACAAGTTCCAATACTCGCGTTTATCGCGCCGTATTGTATCAAGCACGAGGTTACAATGCGCGTTCAATTCCGTGGCCGGAAAGGCCCGCATCCGGGGTTCGCCCCGCTTCAAGATAACCGATGTCCAACTGCATCATCGTTTTTGCATCCGGGCCGGCGGAGACAGCCGCGTTACACGGTCTACCGGTCTCGGATCTGCGTTCGGTCAGTGCGCCATGACCCTCGAAACGGAACTCGCCGCGGCAGACGCACAGAGCGCGCGCACCGAGCGCCGGACGGCGCTGCGAGACGGCCTGCGCGCCGTGTCGCCCACGTTGATCGCCACCGCCACCTGGGGATTGGTCACGGGAGTGGCCATGGTCAAATCGGGGCTTACCGACAACGTGGCGCTGGCCATGACGCTGTTGGTATATGCCGGCTCGGCCCAATTGACCTCGCTGCCGCTGATCGCCAGTGGCGCACCGTTATGGCTGATTTTCGCCGCCGGCTGTGTGGTCAATGTGCGCTTCATCATTTTCGGCGCGGCGCTGCATCCGTATTTTCGCCACCTGCCGTGGCCCAAGCGTCTGGTGCTGGGCTACTTCACCACCGATATGGCCTTCGTGCTCTTCATGCCGCGATATGGCGAGTCGGCTGTGCGTGGTACGCGCGAGCAGATGTGGTTCTTCATCGGCTGCATCGTGCCCGGGTGGCTGGCCTGGCAGGTGTCCAGCCTGACCGGCATCTACCTGGCGTCGATCGTCCCCACCACCTGGTCGCTCGATTTCGCAGCCGTGCTGGCGCTGCTGGCCATCACGATTCCGTTGGCCAGCTCGCGGCCCATCCTCGTCGCCATGCTGGCGGCCGGTGTGGTGGCGTGGGTCGGCCAGGTGTTTCCCCTGCGCCTCGGCCTGGCAGCGGCGGTTTTTGCCGGCATCGTCGCCGGCATGCTCGCTGAGCGCTTTTTGCCGGAGCGGCGTCGATGAGCGATTTCGTGTGGCACGACTGGTATGCGGTATTGGCCGTCGTGTTGTTGTTTATCTGCAGTGTGATCACACGTTCGGGCTACATGGTGTTCGGGGATTATCTGCCGCTGCCCGACGGCGTACGCCGGGCGCTGCGTTACGCGCCTGCGTCGGCCCTGACTGCGATCGTGCTGCCGGATATGCTGCCCTGGACGGCGGCGGCCGGGCCCACCTTCGATTACCGCCTGGTGGCAGGGATCGTGGCCACGCTCGTTTTCCTGCGCACGCGCAGCGCGGTACTGGTGATTGTGAGCGGCATGGCCACACTTTGGCTGCTGCGTTGGCTGGCGTAATAACGATTTCCGGCTGGGTGCGTTAAACTAGCAGGATTCCTAGCCCAACGGCCCGGTGCCTGGCGATCGAAGCGTCTCTCGTATGACGGCTTCGCGGTACTTACATCCGCACAGCGTAATCGGTTCCGGCACCTGCCCAGTACATGACTCAAGAAATTTCCTCCGTCGCACCCGCGACTGACGCACCCTCGTGCACGTTCTCCGATTTCGATCTGCATCCGTTGTTGTTGCAATCGATCGTCGAGACGGGCTACACGACGCCCACGCCTATCCAGGCGCAGGCGATTCCTGTCGTGATCGAGGGGCGCGACGTCATGGGGGCGGCGCAAACCGGCACCGGCAAGACTGCTGCGTTCACGGTGCCGATCCTGCATCGCATCATGCCGCTGGCCAACAGCAGCGCGTCGCCTGCCCGGCATCCGGTTCGCGCCCTGATTCTCACCCCCACGCGCGAATTGGCCGATCAGGTTGCCGAAAGCGTACGTCGTTACGCCAAGCGCACGCCGCTGCGTTCGGCAGTGGTGTTCGGTGGCGTGGATATCGGTCCGCAAAAGCAGGCGCTGCGTGAGGGCTGCGAAGTGCTCATCGCCACGCCCGGCCGCCTGCTCGATCACGTCGAACAAAAAAACGTGAATCTGGGGCAGGTCGGCATTCTGGTGCTCGACGAGGCCGATCGCATGCTCGACATGGGCTTCCTGCCCGACCTCGAGCGCATCATGCGCTTGCTGCCGGCCGAGCGCCAGACGCTGTTGTTTTCGGCAACGTTCAGCGGTGAGATCCGCAAACTGGGCCGGACGTATCTCAAGTCGCCGACTGAAATCGAGGTCGCTGCCCGCAATGCGACGGCCGAAAACGTCACCCAGATCGCTTATGAGATGACCAGCGACGCCAAGCGCGCCGCCGTGGTCCATCTGGTCAAGTCGCGCGGTCTGAAGCAAGTCATCGTCTTCTCGAATACGAAGATCGGCACGGGTCGCCTGGCGCGCCAACTGGTGCTCGATGGCGTGACGGCCGAATCCATTCATGGCGACAAGAGCCAGCTCGACCGCATGAAAGCCCTTGAGGCGTTCAAGGCCGGCGAACTCGAAGTGCTCGTGGCCACCGATGTGGCCGCCCGTGGACTGGACGTGGCCGGCGTGCCTTGCGTGATCAATTACGATCTGCCCTATAACGCCGAAGACTACGTGCACCGTATCGGCCGTACCGGCCGGGCCGGCGCGTCGGGTGAAGCCATCGCGCTCTATACGCCCGACGAAGAAAAGTTTCTGCTCGATATCGAAAAGCTCATCAAGTACCAGGTGCCGCGCGGCAAGCTGGAAGTGCCGGCGGAGCTGGTGGCGCGCAGTCACACCCGTTCGAGCGAACCTCGTGAGCGTCCCGCCCGCGGCGAGCGCCCGGCGCGTGGTGACCGTCCGGAGCGTGGCGATCGCGCCGAGCGCAGCGATCGGCCGGCGCGTTCGAGCGGCCGTCGCAGCGAAGGCCGCGGTCCCGCAGTGGATGAGTTCTTCCTGAAGCCCTATGAGCCGTCGGCTCCCAGCGAGCATTCGGCTGTGGCCGACGAACCCGTGCGCCCGGCGCTCAAGCGCCAAACCGCCGTGTTGCTTGGCGGTGGCGGCAAGCCCTGATCCAAAGCGCTCGAGCGATAGCCTTTATCGTTAGCCCGGCGGCATCATCGCGGGGCATTCATGCCGTTTTTATCAGGCTGCCTGCAAGCGCGCCCAGTCGGGCAGCTTCGTGGGCACTTCGGCGCTGTCGGCATTCAGGCTGTCGAGCAGGCGTTCGAGGTGGCCGATGTGGGGCAGCATCGGTCCAAAAAACACATGGCGCTCGCCGTGTCGTACCGACAACGTCGGGAAATTTTCCACATCCTCTTCGCCCAGCCATTCGGCGTGATCTTCGATGTCCACCCAGATGAACAGGGTGTTCGGCTGGGCATCCGCCAACGCGTCGAATTTGACGCGGTAAGCGCTGCAGGTGTCGCACCAGGCGGCGCAGTAGCACACCACGACGCGGTCGCGGGCGGGGTCGGCCAAGGCGGTGCGCAGCACCGCGCTATCGGAATCGGGAAGAAGGGCAGGCATCGTGAGCAGGGGCAATCCGGTTTGACTATGATACTCGGGATGCCCTTTCTCCTTTTCAAGCCTTGCCTATGACTCCGTCCGATCGTCGTCCCGTCGTCATGCCTCCCGGCACCCCGGTTTCCGTGGGTTTCCGAGGCGTGGCCACCGCCTTCAAACGTGCGGCGGTATCGCAGTGCCACCCCAGCATGCTGTTCGCCCTCTTGTTGCCTTTCCTGATCGTGTTCGTCGGTGCACTGCTGCTGCTATGGTTCGGCTGGACGCCGCTCACGCAGTGGCTTGCCGCCCAGGCGGCACAGTGGGAAATCGTCAACGACGTGGACGCCTGGCTGGTCGCCGTCGGCCTGTTTTCAATCAAGCTCTGGTTGATCCCCATCCTGGCGTGCGTGATCCTGTTGCCGATCTCCGGCATCCTCGGCCTGGCCGTGGCGGCAGTATTCGTCATGCCCATCGTGCTGCGTCACATCGGGCCTCGAAATTATCCCGCGGTCGCGCGCATGGGCCGGCATGCCACGATCGTCAGCACCTGGAACGCCATTTGGGTCATGGCCGCCTTCGCGCTCGGCTGGGGTCTCACCCTGCCGTTGTGGCTTGTGCCGCCGATGGCGGTGTTGCTCTCGGTGTTCTGGTGGGCCTTCGCGTTTTCACGCATGTTGCGGATCGACGCCATCGTCGACCACGCCAGTCCTGCGGAGCGCGAGCTGTTGTTGGCGCGGCATAACAAGGGCTTCTGGATGATCGGTTTCGTGTGCGCCGTGATCAATTTGTTGCCGCCGGCCTGGATTGTGCTTCCGGTGTACTCAGCACTCGTCTTTGCGCATTACGGATTGAACGCGCTGGAAGATATGCGCCGCGCGCAACCGCCCGTCCCCGATCCGCTTGCCGGCGACCCGCGGCCGATCGCGGCACCGCCCGTCCCCTGATAACCCGTTGAGAAACCTTTCTGGAACGCCTAGTCATGACATCTGTTTCAACCGAGCGCCGCATTCGCCTCATCATCGTCGGCGATGAAATTCTTTCGGGACGGCGCCAGGACAAGCATTTCGCCAAGATCGTCGAGATGCTCGGTGCCCGTGGCTTGTCGGTGCATCAGGCGCAATTGCTGCCCGATGACCGCGCCACGATGACCGACGCGTTCAAGGCCAGCTTTGCCAGCGGCGACATTGTGTTGTGCTGTGGCGGGATCGGCGCCACGCCCGACGACCACACCCGTCAGGCGGCCGCCGCCGCGCTGGGCGTGCCGCTGGTGCTGCATCCGGAAGCCGAGCAACTCATCACCGCACGTTGCGCCGAGATGGCCGAAAAAGGGCAGGGCAGCGCCGATATGTCGCTACCCGAAAACCAGCAACGCCTGCAGATGGGCACCTTTCCGGCCGGGTGCGAGATCGTTCCCAACCCGTACAACAAGATTCCCGGGTTTTTCATCGAGAATCACACTTTCGTGCCCGGTTTCCCGGTGATGGCGTGGCCCATGCTCGAATGGACGCTCGATACGCGCTACGCCAATCTGCACCACCGCACGCTGCACGCCGAGCATTCCTTCCTGGTGTACAAGCTGCCCGAATCGCGCATCACGCCCGCCATGGTCTACGTGGAAGCGCATTGGCCCGGGTTGCGTGCCTTCAGTCTGCCCAGTGTGGGCGAGAACGGCGACCGGCCGCACATCGAACTGGGTGTGAAGGGTGAGCCCTTGGCCGCCGGTGAGGCGCTGGTTTATCTGCGTGCCGAAGTCACGCGCTTGGGCGGGGCGTTCACGATCGAGGCGTGAGTGCCGAAGCGATCATCGATGCGGGGCGGTCGGGGCTTGACGTGTGCATGGGGTGCGCCGGCTAACTAGACATATCCGGTCGGATGTTCGTGGTCAGATTTCACGATATGGGATAGAATCCCTCGCATTGCCGTCTTTGTTGCGGTGCGGTGCGATCTTGCCCCCGCTGCTTCGGCGCTCTCGGTTCGACCCACGCTATGGCACGTCATCCTACGAACGATGCTCTCTCCGGCGATGTCCGGGGCGACGGCGCGCCTGGTCCGGCATTGGCCATCCAGGTGATCGAGCGCGCGATGCGTCTGCTCGATGCGCTGGCGCAGCAGCCTGATCCTGTTGCGCTGAAAGAGCTGGCTGCCCGCACTGGATTGCACGCATCAACCGCCCACCGCATTCTCAACGACCTCGTCATCGGCCGCTACGTCGAACGGGTTGACAACGGCATCTATCAACTCGGGATGCGTTTGCTGGAGCTGGGCTCGCTCGTGAAGGGCCGTCTGAACGTGCGTGAGGCTGCCGTGGCGGCCATGCGCGCCTTGCACAAACTCACCGGTCAGACGGTCAATCTGTCGGTTCAGCAAGGCGACGAGATCGTGTACGTCGACCGCGCCTGGAGTGAGCGCTCCGGCATGCAGGTGGTTCGCGCCATCGGCGGCCGTGCACCGCTGCATCTCACCTCCACGGGCAAGCTGTTTTTGTCCGAGGGCGACACGCGCGGCGTGCGCGCGTATGCGCTGCGCACCGGGCTGGCCGGCCATACGCGCAACAGTCTTACCGATCTGGATAAGCTCGAGCGTGAACTCGCGCTCGTGCGACGCCACGGCTATGCGCGTGACAATGAAGAGCTCGAACTCGGGGTGCGTTGCATCGCGGCCGGCATCTACGACGATTCCGGCAAGCTCGTGGCCGGGTTGTCGATCTCGGCACCCGCCGAGCGCCTGCATGACGAATGGATCGCCCATCTGATCCGCACCGCCAGTGAGATTTCCGAAGCACTCGGCTACGAGGCACCAACGCCACCGCTGCGCCAATAAAGACGCCCTGCCGCGAGGGCAGGGCGTCGAGGATCCCGCAGTGTGAAGCTGCGGGGAAGTCGTTATTGTGGTTGTACGTTCGCTTTCTTGAACAGCTCAGCCCATTGCGGCACCTGCTGCGTGACCTTGGCGGTCAGCGCTTGAGGATTGGCGTCCGCCGTCAGCACCGAGGCGCCCAGCAGGCGCATGCGCTCCTGGAACTTGGGATCGGCCAGGCCGGTTTGCAGCGATTTCACCAGTTTGTCGACCACCGGCTGCGGCGTGCCCTTCGGTACCCACATGCCGTGCCAGATGCCGACCTGGAAGCCCTTGAAGCCGGATTCATCCATCGTGGGCAGGTCGGGCAGGGTCGGAACCCGCTTCAAGCTCGTCACAGCGTAGGCCTTGACCTTCTTGGCGTCGATTTGCTGCGTGGTGTTGGTGGTCTGATCGCACATCAGATCAACCTGCTTGCCCAGCAGATCGTTCATGGCGGGTGCCGTGCCCTTGTACGGAATCGTGAGCAATTCGGTGCCCAGTGCATCCATCAGCATCGTGCCGCACAGATGGCTGGCCGCGCCTACGCCGGCGTTGGCCAACGACACTTTCTCCTTGTTCTTGAGAATGTAGTCTTTCAGCTCGGCCACGTTGTTGGGCGGAAAGTCTTCACGCGCGATGATGGTCATCGGCACATCGACCACCAGGCCGATCGGCTCGAAGCCTTTCATTGCGTCGTAACCCGGGTTTTTGTAAAGCGAGGGCGCCGTCGAGAAACCGACGTGCATCAGCAGCACGCTATAGCCATCGGGTGCCGAGCGGGCCACCTGGCTGGTGCCGATCGTGCCGCCGGCACCGCCTTTGTTCTCGACCACGACGGTTTGACCCAATGACGGGCGCATGGCTTCAGCCAGAGAGCGCGCCACGCTATCGGTGGGGCCGCCGGCTGCGAAAGGTACAACCATGTTGATCGGACGTTCTGGATACTCGGCTTGAGCGGAACCTGCCGCGAACAGGGTGGCCGTCGCGAGAATTGCGGACAGCGTGCGTAAGCGAGTGGTCATAGTGTCTCCGTACAGATATTGTTATCGGCTGTCTTTCAAACTGTGACAGCGCGCCGCAAGTCTAGAGAGTTTTGGACGGTAAGTCATCCGGGGTTCCCCTAACCGTAAGTCTGGTGAAAGTTCCGGAAAGCCGCGCCAATGCTGAATGTTGCGTTGCGCAAAAAATACTTGACACGAAAATCTGATCGCCTAAAATGGGTTTGTTGCGATGCAACATGGAACCGGCGCCAGTACCCACCGGTTCAGCCGAACGGGCTTTTTTCCTAAACCATGCCGTGTCGGTCCATCCCAGAGGAGAGTTAGATGAGTGCCATTCCTGAACAGTTGTTTGCCCGCCAGAAATCCGCGATCGACACCGTGATCGCTACGCAGTCGGCGTTGTTTTCGGGCTTCGAGAAGTTGATCGACCTGAACATGAAAGTCATGCGCGCGACGTTGGACGAAGTGTCGCAAACGTCGCAACACGCCGCCGGCGTGCAGGATCCGCAAGAAGCCCTGACTTTCGCCACCTCGATCGCCCAGCCCAACGCCGAGAAGGCTTTGGCCTACGGCAAGCACGTGTACGACATCGTCGCCGGCGTGCAAGGTGACCTGGCCAAGCTGAGCGAATCGCAAGTTGCCGATGCGCAAAAGCAAATGGCTGATGTCATCGATCAGATGGCAAAGAGCGCGCCCACCGGCTCCGAAGGTGCCGTTGCCATGCTGAAGTCGTCGTTGGCGACCGCCAACAGCGCCTACGATTCGATGACCAAGGCTGCCAAGCAGGCTGCTGAAGTTGCCGAAACGAATTTGAATGCCGCCACGAACGCGAGCTTTAAGGCTGCTTCGGATGCCGCCGACGCTGCCAATAAAGTCGCCTCCCGCACGCGCCGCACTGCTGCCTGATTGGAGCAGAGCAAGCCGTTCGGCGCCGTCGCAGGTTGACGTGCCGGATGGGGAGCATGAAGCTGGATAAGTATTGAGCCGCCTGAGAGGGCGGCTTTTTTTGAACGCTGGATGCGACACCGGGAATATGCACGCCTTCCCGGTAGATCGATGTGCGTGCTGCCGTCTGGCGCGCCTGGTCTTTACCTGATGGCGCGCACGCATTCATCGATCAGTGCCGGGCCCCGGTAGATCAGGCCCGTATAGATTTGCACGGCATCGGCACCGGCTGCGATTTTCTCGCGTGCTTCCTTGCCGGATACGATGCCGCCCACGCCGATGATGGCCATCGAGGTGCCGACGCGCGCGCGCAATCGTTCGATCACTTGCAGCGAAAGCGCATGCACGGGCGGGCCGGAGAGGCCGCCGGCCTGGTCGGCATGCGGCAAGCCGGTCACGGCATCACGCGAGAGCGTGGTATTCGTGGCGATCACGCCATCGATTCCGTAGCGCGGCAATACCTCCGCAATCGCATCGATCTGTTCGGGGGTAAGATCCGGAGCGATCTTGACCACCAGGGGCACGTGACGCTGATGTTCGTCGGCCAGGGCGAGCCGCCGATCGCGCAGCGCACTCAGCAAACCATCGAGCTCGTCGCCCCCCTGCAATGCGCGCAAATTCTGTGTGTTGGGTGAGGAGATGTTGACGGTGACGTAGTCGGCATGCGGATACACGCCAGCCAGGCCGATCAGATAATCGTCGGCCGCGCGCGCGATGGGCGTGTCGGCATTCTTGCCGATATTCAGCCCCAGAATACCGCCCTCACGGCGCCACTGGCTCTTCTGCACGTTCTGCAGGAATACGTCGAGCCCTTGATTATTGAAGCCCAGGCGATTGATCAGCGCATGCGCCCGCGGCAGGCGAAACATGCGGGGCTTCGCATTGCCGGGCTGTGCGCGCGGCGTGACGGTGCCCACTTCGATGAAACCGAAACCCAGATTACCGAGTGCGTCGATATGCGCACCGTTCTTGTCTAGGCCGGCGGCCAGGCCGACTGGATTGCGCAGGGCCAGGCCCATCAGCGTGCGCGGCGCGGCCGGGCGGGCATGCATCAGTCGCCGCGTGGCGGCGCAATCATAAGCGCGCTGCAGGCCATTCAAGGTGAGTTCGTGCGCCTGCTCGGCGTCCATCGAAAAGAGGGCGCTGCGGGCGAGAGGGTAGGCTTGGAAGAGGATCGACATGGGCGGCGGTATGCGGTTGCGGCGGCGTCGCGAGCGCGTCACGCGCCTGCGGAGAACCGCCATTATCGCCGATTGCAGCGCTTTGGCCGTGCCATTGCCGCTTTACACCGCGTCGTGCCAGGTCCCGTCGATGAGGCGTTGCAACGGTTGAAATGCCGCTTTGTAAGCCATCTTGCGGCTCGCTTCGATCCAGTAGCCGAGATACAGCCACGGTAATTGCAGGCTGCGGCATTGTTCGATCTGCCACAGGATGCTGTAAGTCCCCAGGCTGCCGCGTGCTTCGGGGTCGTAGAACGTATAGACCGACGACAGGCCCTGATCCAGCACGTCGATGATCGACACCATCACCAGGCGGCCGTCCGGCTCGCGGAACTCCACCAGGCGGGTGTTGACGCGGCTGGTGAGCAGGAACTGCGCGTACTGGGTGCGGCTGTCTTCGTCCATGCCGCCGCCGGGGTGCCGGCTTTGCTGATAGGCGGTGTAGAGCGCGTAGTGCTCGGGCGACCACGCCAGTTCGGCGACGAAGGCCCGCAGGTTTTGATGGCGCGTCCAGGCACGGCGTTGACTGCGGTTGGGCGTGAAGGCGGCGGTGTCGACGCGCACCGGAATGCAGGCTTGGCACGTGTCGCAATGCGGCCGATACGTGAACAGCCCGCTGCGCCGAAAACCTTGCTCGACGAGATGGGAATAGGTATCGGCGTTGATGAGATGGCCGGGTGCGGCAACTTGCGAGCGCGCCTGCCGATCGGGCACGTAGCTGCAAGGGTACGGTGCCGTGGCATAGAACTGCAGCGTTGAAAACGGAAGTTCTTTGAGTTTGCTCATGAATGATGACCCGCACCATTCACGGCACAGGGTCGATTCATATTAACGCCTAAACCGGCGTGTGCGGCGCGTCATCGTGTATCCCGGCATGACTGCGCATCGGGTGAATGATGCCGCGGCTATCGAGTCGGCCGGGCTGCCAGGCGGGTGCCGCGGCATGCACCGTGTTGCGCAGGTGGGCAGCAAAGGCCGCACGCTCGACTGGACGTGCGCCAAGACTGGCAAGGTGGGCCGTCTGCTGCTGGCAATCGAGCCAGGGCACATCGTGCCGTTGCAGGAAGTTCACCAGATAGGCCAATGCGATCTTGGACGCGTCGGTCACGCGCGTGAACATCGATTCGCCGAAAAACATGCGGCCCAGGCTGATGCCGTAAAGGCCGCCGGCAAGTTGGCCGTCGATCCAGGTTTCGATGCTGTGCGCCGTCCCCTGGGCGTGCCACGCGATATAGGCGCGCTGCATGGCGGGCGTGATCCATGTACCCGTTTCCGGCAGTCGCGGCGCGGCACAGGCGGCGATGACGTCGGCGAATGCGGTGTCGACCCGCACCTCGATCCGGGGTTGCGGCTGGCTTTCGTCGCGTGCGATCTGCCGCAGGCGTTTGCGCAAGGCATGCGGGGGCGCAAACTGCGCACAGGCTAGCACCATGCGCGGATCCGGACTCCACCACAGCAGCGGCTCATCCTCCGACGACCATGGAAAAATGCCCTGGGTGTAGGCCGAGTGCAGCCGGTCGAGCGACAGATCGCCACCGGCCGCCAGAAGGCCGTCCGGATCGCGCCAGGCCTGTTCAACCGGGGGAAACGGCGTGTCTCGCATCAGCCACGGCAGTTTCATGGTGGGGACTTAGTCGATCGCGTAATGATGCGTGGGGAAGATGCCGGCTTTGCGGTCGGCGAAAAAATGCCGCAGCGTCGTCACCACCGATCCAAACGACAGATTGTCCCAAGGGATCTCGGCCTCGGTGAAAAAACGCGCTTCCAGGCTTTCGGGGCCGGGATTCAGGCTGTCGTCGCGAGCGTGCGCCAGGAAGTACACATGCACCTGGTCTACGCGTGCCACATCGATCACCGTGTAGAGCGCACCCAGGTCGATCGAAGCGCCGGCCTCTTCCTGGGTTTCGCGCATGGCGCCCTCGGAAATGGTTTCGGCCAGTTCCATGAAGCCGGCAGGCAACGTCCAGGTGTCGTAGCGCGGCTCGATCGCCCGGCGGCACAGCAGCACGCGGTCGCCCAGGACGGGTAGCGTACCGACCACGATGCGTGGGTTCTGATAATGGATCGCGCCGCAATGTTCGCAAACATCGCGCTCGCGATTGTCGTCGGGCGGCACCCGGCGGGTGATCGGCGTGCCGCACTGGCTGCAGAAGCGGGCGCGGCGCGGTGCGGGGAAATAGAAGGCTGGGTCGTCGCTCATGGCAGGATTCTACCGAAGCTTCGTGAGGATCGAGTGTGCCGGTGTCTGATCGGGCCATGTTGTTTCACCCATCGGCCGATCCTCATGCGGAATCGCCGGCGGGCAAGGCGACAAATCCCATCGCTTGCGGGATATCGCCGCGGGGAAGCGCGGTGAGCTGAGTGGTGCTGCCGAATGCCGAGACGGCCAGGTGGTCGCCCGTTTTCAGGGCAGCGATGCGGTCCAGGGCAGGGCTGCCATCGGGTAACGTGAGCGCTTCAAGGACAGCCGGCAGATCGCGATCCTCGACCATGCCTGGGCCGATATCGGTGGCGGCATACAGCGCGCCGGCGTCGTCCAGCCACCAGGCGTCGATGCGCGCGATCGCGGCGCCCGTATGCGCGACCAGGGCATCGCCCTCATCGGCGCCGCGCAGAATGAGCGGCGCGCCGTCCACGCGTACATACACCCGCTGCGGCCCGTTCTGAAAATACCAACGACCGGCATCGTCATGGGCGTAATTTCGCGCCATGAAGCCGAGGATTTGCGGATTGGAGATCGATTCGCCCGCCGTGTGGTTGCCGGCATCACCTTGCGGGTGCAGTCTGAATCGTCCGCGCCCGTCGAGCGAAAGCCAGCCATGGACGGCCGGCACATTGGGCCAACGCGCGACGGCGTCGAGTACTTGGGGATCCATAGGCGTATTCCAGTTGAGGCGTGATGCCAAACCATACCGGAAAGGCGAGCGCACAAACAACAACGGCCCGCATGAATGCGAGCCGTGGAACACTGAAACTACTTGGAGGCGCCAGCCGGAATCGAACCGACGTACACGGATTTGCAATCCGCTGCATAACCACTCTGCCATGGCGCCGGCAGGTCCGGCACAGCAAGCGCCGGCAAGACAAACTCAAGCTTTTCGCTTTTACTGCTTTGCTTTTATTTCTTATTAGCCACGGCCATTACGATGGATGACCGTGCATGCAATCTGGAGCGGGAAACGAGGCTCGAACTCGCGACCTCAACCTTGGCAAGGTTGCGCTCTACCAACTGAGCTATTCCCGCGTATTTCATGACACGCCGATACCTGGCCTGAAGATCTGAATCTGCACGCGGGTTGTGGCCTGCGTAGCGGGTTTAACCCCTCGATCAAGATCGGTATTCACGAAAGACAGCGAGTATACAACGTTTTGAAAATGGTGTGCAAGTGAGGGCGGATCGCGCCATTTTGGCGCAAAGGCGAGGTCATCCGGGAGGGCGGCGCTTCAAGGATCGCTTGATGATCCCGTGGGCGCGTATCGGCATCGATCTGACGATACCCGGGCGGCGAGCATGCACGTTCAGCGCGTAGCGGGTAGTAGGCTTCAATGCCCACGAAAAATATCGAGACGTTGTCCGTCGGGATCGAGAGCCAGCAGCGCAACGGGCGACAAAGCGTGTTTCGCCGCTTTCAATCGATATCGCACTGCGCCGCTTGCGCCAGCGATCGCGCAAAGCCGCCGCAAACGAAATCGTGCGGCAATGAAAAAGGGAAGCCCGGAGGCTTCCCTTTTTACTGAATGATGGAGCGGGAAACGAGGCTCGAACTCGCGACCTCAACCTTGGCAAGGTTGCGCTCTACCAGCTGAGCTATTCCCGCGTCGAGTGACACCCTGGTGTGTTGGTAAACCAACGTGATGTCATCGAAGTCGCGCATATTACCTGAAATTTTTCAGCTTGTCTTCAATCAGTGCTGATTTGCAGTTGCGCGGTGATTGCCGTGCTGTGCGATCAAACTTTGATCTGGGACTTGCTGTTCGTTCAAGTAAACTGAGCGAAGAAAAAGATATTAGCATAACTTGGTAGATGCATGTCAACACCCTTGTCGAAAACATCGTCGAAATCCGCTGTCCCTGTTGTCGAGCCGCTCGATCTGACGTTGCACAACACCTTCGGCTTGCGCAGTCATGCGCGGGCTTGCGTGACACTCGATCGCGCCAGCCAAGTCTCTGCGCTGCATGATCTGGTCGTCGCGCACGGGGCCATGCTGGTGTTGGGCGGGGGCAGCAATGTGGTGTTGCCGGAAGCGGTTGGCGGGATCGTCGTGCGTCCCGCATTCAAGGGCATCACGCTCGTCGGCGAAGATAACGGGCACTGGATCGTGGAGGCGGGTGCAGGCGAAAACTGGCACGCGTTGGTCGCGTACTGTGTGGCGCAGGGGTGGTTCGGGCTGGAAAATCTTGCGCTGATCCCCGGCAATGTGGGCGCGGCTCCCGTACAGAACATCGGTGCGTATGGCATCGAACTCGTCGATCGTTTGCACAGTGTGATCGCGTGGGACATGCAGGCGCAGGCTCTGGTTACGCTATTGGCGAAGGAATGCGGGCTTGCCTACCGGGATAGTCGCTTCAAGCACGATGGGGCGGGCCGGTGGGTGATCCTGGCCGTACGATTCCGTTTACCGCAGATCTGGCAACCGATGCTGGATTACCCCGATCTGCACGCCTTGAAGACGGCGCGTCTGGCAGCCGATGAGCCTGTGGATGCAAAGGCGGTGTTCGATGCCGTGTGCGAGATCCGGCGTGCCAAATTGCCTGACCCGGCCAAGATCGGCAACGCCGGAAGTTTCTTCAAAAATCCGTGGGTGAGCGATGAGACGTATCGTGCGCTCGCCGAGAAATTTCCTGGTTTGGTCGCTTACCGTCAAACCGACGGACGCTACAAGCTCGCGGCCGGCTGGTTGATCGACCAATGCGGCTGGAAGGGCCGCGATCTGGGCGCGGCCGGTGTGCACGATCGTCAGGCGCTGGTGCTGGTCAACCGCGGCGGCGCCAGCGCCAGAGACATCCTGGCCCTGGCGCGCGCGATTCAAGACGATGTGCAAGCACGCTACGGCGTGATGCTCGAGCCCGAACCTGTTGTGGTGCCGTCGGCCTGATCGCGGACCCACGTGATGGCCAGCAGGCAGGCGGCGCTTAAAGACCCAGCACGCTTTGCATATCGAACACGCCGGTCTGCTTGTCTTTCAGAAAGCGCGCGGCGCGCAGGCTGCCTTCGGCGTATGTGGCGCGGCTGCTCGACTTGTGCGTGATTTCGATGCGCTCGCCGGTGCCGCAGAAATACACGGTGTGCTCGCCGACGATGTCGCCGCCGCGCACGACCGAAAAGCCGATCCTGCCGGTCTCGCGCGGGCCCGTTTCGCCTTCGCGCGACCACGTGGCGATGTCATCGAGCGATTTGTCCCAGGCCTTTGCCACCGTTTCTCCCATGATCAGTGCCGTGCCCGAGGGCGCATCGACCTTGTTGCGATGGTGCGCCTCGAATACTTCCACGTCGAAGCCCGAATCGAGCATGCGGGCCGCCAGATCGATCAGCTTGAGGGTGGCATTGACGCCGACGCTCATATTGGGCGCAAACACGATGGCAATCGACTCGCCCGCGCGTGCGATGGCCGCGCGTCCCGCCTCATCGAACCCGGTGGTGCCGATGACCATGCGCACGCCATGCTTCACGCAAGCGTCGAGGTGGGCAAGGGTGCCGTCGGGGCGGGTGAAATCGATCAGGCAATCGGCGCCGGCCAGGGCATCGAGCTGATCGGTGATCGCTACGCCGCTGGGTTTGCCCAGAAACGCACTGGCGTCCTGGCCGACATGCGCGTTGCCGGCGTGATCCAGCGCGGCCGCCAGGGTCAGGTCGGGGGCATTGACGATAGCTTCGATCAACATGCGGCCCATGCGGCCGCTGGCGCCTGCGACGGCGATTTTCATACTGCGCTCCAACGATAAGATGACATCGGGCGGCGCTAAGGCCGCCCGCTTGACGATGACGACACCGGACGCTGCCGTCCGGCAGGGACTACGGCAGTGCCGGCGACGGACCGCCCACGGAGGCGGGTACCGTGCTCGGGTTGCCCGATCCGTCACCCCTAATGGCGTCCACATTGATGCGCGGCGTGACTTGACGGCCGGCATCGTCGCGGATCCGTTCGGTTTCGCGTTCGAAGCGCTCTTCGGCCCGGGCGTCGGCTTTCGGATTCTGCTGCGTCATCTGGAACGGCTGCAGCGCCGGTTGCTGATCGCCTTCCCAGCGAGCGAGCACATCGTTCTGGAAGTAGACGGTGAACTTGCGCTCGACGGCGTCGCCGTAGCCGGGCTTGAAGTAGTAGGGATAGTCCCAGCGATCGGCATGCAGCACGCTGGTGAGCGTGGGGCTACCCAGGGCAAAGCGCACTTGTTCGCGCGTCATGCCGGGTTGCAGCAGGGCGACCTGCTCGCTGGTGATCCAGTTACCTTGCTGGATGGGGGCCTTGTAAGGGAAGCCCCACTTGCCCGATGCGCAGCCGGATAGCGTCAGGGCGACGCCGAGCACAGCGGCAATCGCGCAGCGGCGGGTGTAATAGGAAGCATTCGTGGACACGCAGTCCCCCGTAAAAAGACCGATAAAACGGTATCATAAAGGTTTAGTAAAGACTGCGATTACACCATGAGCGACCAGAGTGAATTGAAAAATATGGGATTGAAGGCCACTTTCCCGCGCCTGAAGATCCTCGATATTTTCCGCAAATCCGGCGAGCGTCACCTCAGCGCCGAAGATGTGTATCGGGCCCTCATTGGCGAAAACGTCGAAATCGGCCTGGCCACCGTCTACCGGGTGCTGACTCAGTTCGAGCAGGCCGGCATCCTGTCGCGCAGCCAGTTCGACAGCGGCAAGGCGGTGTTCGAACTCAATGATGGCGATCATCACGATCACCTGATTTGCACCAATTGCGGCACCGTCGTCGAATTTTCGGACACCGAAATCGAGCGTCGTCAGCACAAGATCGCGAAAGACAACGGTTTTTCGCTGGAAAGCCATGCGATGGTGTTGTATGGCGTGTGCAGCGATTGCAGCTCGCGCCCGGCCACCCGCGGCGGCCTGAGCCAGCAAGTCTGAGGCAATCTTGAGCTCGGCATGGCCGCGTCGTGCGCGGGCCTAGCCGAGCATCTCGCGCGCGTGCTTGCGGGTGGTGGCGGTGATCTTGATGCCGCCCAGCATGCGCGCCACTTCTTCCACACGTTCCTTTTCCGACAGCGGCACGATGCTCGAACGGGTCACGCCGTCGGTTTCGGCTTTGCTCACCTGGAAATGCGCCGAGGCGCAGGCTGCCACTTGCGGCAAGTGCGTGACGCACAGCACTTGATGGCGCTCGCCCAGTTCGCGCAGCAATTGCCCCACGACCTCGGCCACCGCGCCGCCTACCCCGCTATCGACTTCATCGAAAATCAGCGTGGGTACGCGCGCCGCACGGCTCGCAATCACCGATAGCGCCAGCGAGATCCGCGACAGTTCCCCGCCCGACGCCACCTTGCCCAGCGGGCGAGGCGTGGTACCGGCATGGCCGGCCACCAGAAACACCACATCTTCATTGCCGTGCGCCGACGGCGCGCCGCTCACCAATTGCACTTCGAAGCGTCCGCCCTGCATGGCGAGCGTTTGCATGGCGTCAGTGACCAGCGACGACAGCTTCTTGACCGTACCCGCGCGAGCGGCGGTCAGCCGCGCTGCCGCCTGATCGTACTGAGCGCGCGCGCCGTCGGCCTCGCGGCGCAGTTTCGCCACGTCGGCGGAGGCCTCCATTTCGGCAAGTTCCGCGTGGCGCTGTTCGCGCAACGATTCCAGGCCTTCGGGCGGGGTTTTCAGCAGACGGCCCGCATCGAACACGGCCGACAGGCGGCCTTCGATCTGGTTCTGCCGCTCGGGATCGAGCTCGACCCGGCTCAGATAGTGATTGAGTTCCGACGCAGCCTCGTCCAGGGCAATCCCGGCCGATTCAAGGGTGTCGTGAATGCTCTGCAAGCCCGGATCGTGACGCAGCAATTGATTGAGTTTCGAGACGGCCACCTGCACCCGATGCTGCGCGCTGTCATCATCGCCATCGATGGCGGTCAGGATCTGGGAGGCACCATCGAGCAGCGTCTGGGCATGGGCCAGGCGGGTCTGTTCGGTTTGCAGCGCATCCCACTCGCCCGGCTGCAGATCGAGCTGATCCAGGGCATCCACTTGCCAGGCGATCAGGTCGCGCGCCGCCTTGAGCGTTTCGGCGTCCTGCTCGGCGAGCTCGAGTCGCCGTGTGAGGCTGCGCCAGTGCTTGTGCGTTTGGGCCACGTCGCGCGCAAGCTCGGCGTGGTTGCCATGCGCATCGACCAGATCGCGTTGCGCATCGCCACGCATCAGGCTTTGATGCGCATGCTGACCGTGGATGTCGACCAGTTGGTCGCCAAGCTCACGCAATTGGCTCAGCGTTGAGGGCACACCGTTGACGAAGGCACGGCTGCGGCCTTGCGCATCCACGACGCGACGCAGCACGAGCTCGTCGCCCTGATCGAGTTCGTGTTCGGCGAGCCACGCGCGCAGGGTGTCGGGCGTGTCGAATACCGCGCTGATGTCGGCACGCGGCGCGCCTTCCCGCACGATGCTCACTTCACCTCGGCCGCCGAGCGTCAAGGCAAGGGCATCGATAAGGATGGATTTACCCGCGCCGGTCTCGCCGGAAAACACGGTGAAGCCAGCGCCGAAATGGATTTCAGCTTGATCGACGATGACGAAGTCACGGATATGCAGGGTGCGCAGCATGTCGTGTCAGTCGGTGGAGTCCGTGTTGCTGAGGGCCTGGGGCATCAGGTTCCAGTGCAGCTTGTGGCGCAACGTGGAAAAGAAGCTGTAGCCTTCAGGATGCAGAAAACGGACCGTATGCGGACTGCGGCGCACGGTGATGCGATCGCCCGGTTGCAGGTCCGACCAGGTCTGCATGTCGAAGTGCACGCTGGCGCCGAGTTCGACGCGGCCCATGGCGGTGAGCGTCATGCTGAGTTCACCGGTATCGGGAATCACGATCGGCCGGTTCGACAAGGTTTGCGGCGCGACGGGCACGAGCACCAGCGCATTCAGGGTGGGGTGCAGCAACGGACCGCCGGCCGAGAGCGCATAGGCCGTGGAACCGGTGGGCGTGGCGATGATGAGGCCGTCGGCCCGCTGTGTGTTCATGTAGATGCCGTCCAGCTCCACCCGCACTTCGATCATGCCCCCGCGGCCGGCACGGTTGAGCACCACATCGTTGAGCGCCGTGGCACAGAACATTTTTTCGTCGCCGCGCCACACGCTGCCTTCGAGCAACACGCGCTCTTCGGCGACGTAGCTGCCGTCCAGAATGCGTTCGAGCGCATCGTTGGCGTCTTCGAGCGGCAGATCCGTGATGAAACCCAGGCGGCCATGGTTGATTCCCACCAGCGGAATGTCGTAGGGCGCCAGATGACGCGCGGCCCCCAGCATGGTGCCGTCTCCGCCCACGACGATGGCCAGATCCGCGCGCTCGCCGATGGTTTGCATCGACGCCACGGCGAACTCGTCCATCCCGGTATTGGCTGCCGTATCCGACTCGATCAGGATGTGGCAGTGCGACTGGGCGAGACGTTCGGCGATCGCCCGCAGGGGCAAGGCCATGCCTGAGTCCTGATAGCGGCCGATCAAGGCAACGGTTTTAAAGTGCATGGGCGACGATGGGTGGAAGGCTCAAAACGAGAGTATGCGGCCGATTATATGGGGCCGGATAGAGGGCGATCTGACAAAAATAGCACTGCGGGTCATTCTTTCCATAAAATAGCGGATATGGATGACCGTGCTCGTGCTTTATTGAAGGCGTTGATCGAACGCTACATCACCGATGGGCAGCCCGTCGGCTCCCGCACGCTTTCCAAGGTCTTCGACCTGTCGCCGGCCACGATACGCAACGTGATGGCCGACCTCGAAAACCTCGGATTCATTCACAGTCCGCACACCTCGGCCGGGCGCGTGCCCACGCCGCGCGGCTATCGCGTATTCGTCGATTCGCTGCTTGCCGTGCATTCCTACGAGGCGCAGCCCGCGCATATTCGCAACATGCTGCCGGCCTCCGAGCCGTCGCGTGCCGTCAATGCCGCAGCGGCGTTGCTCTCGAATCTCACCCAGTTCGCCGGCGTGGTCCTCGCCCCCAAGCGTGCGCAGATCTTTCGTCAGGTCGAGTTCATTCGCCTGTCCGACAAGCGGGTGTTGCTGATCATCGTCACGCCCGATGGTGACGTACAGAATCGCATCCTTTTCGTGCAACGCGACTACACGCAGATCGAGTTGCTTGAAGCCGCCAATTTCTTTAATGCGCATTTCGCGGGCAAATCGTTCGATGCCGTGCGTCGCACGCTGGCCACCGAGCTTGCCCAGTTGCGCGAAGAGATTTCCGGGCTGATGCAGGCTGCGGTTGAAGCGGGTACCGAGGCATTCGACGATAACGATTCGGTGGTGATCTCGGGCGAGCGCAAGCTGCTCGAGGTGACCGATATCGCGTCCGACATGGATCGCCTGCGCCGGATGTTCTCGTTGTTCGAAAAGAAAACCGACCTGTTGCAACTGCTTGATGTGTCCAGCCGCGCACAGGGCGTCCAGATCTACATCGGCGGCGACTCGCAACTGATGCCGCTCGAAGACGTGTCGGTGATCACCGCGCCCTATGGTGTCGACGGCAAGGTGGTGGGCACGCTCGGCGTGATCGGCCCCTCGCGCATGGCCTACGAACGCGTGATTCCCATCGTCGACATCACCGCGCGCCTGCTCTCCAACGCGCTCAGCCACAACCAATAAGGTTTCTCTTGTTTCTCCGTCTGTTCAAGTATCTCTGGCCCGAGCGCTACCTCCCCGAAGCTCCTCAGGCCGATCCCTTCGATGAGCATCCCGCGCCGCGCACGGTCGGCCGGGTCGGCATCATGCTGGTCAACCTGGGCACGCCCGATGAGGCCACGGCGCCGGCCATCCGGCGCTATCTGCGCGAGTTCCTGTCCGACCCGCGCGTGATCGAGATCCCGAAGTATCTGTGGTGGCCGATCCTGAACCTGTTCGTGCTTACGGGTCGGCCCAAGCGGCTGGTGCCGCGCTATTCGGGCATCTGGATGGAAGGCGGGTCGCCCCTGCTGGTCTATAGCCAGTCGCAGACGGAAGGCGTGCGCGCCCGCCTGGCGCAGGCTGGCCTGGATGTCGAGGTCGAGCTGGCGATGCGCTACGGCAATCCGTCGATTCCCGATACGATGACCACGCTGCGCGCGCGCGGTTGCGAACATATTCTGGTGGTGCCGATGTATCCGCAATATGCGGCGTCCACCACGGCCACGGTGGTCGACGCGGTCACGCGCCATGTGGCGCGACTGCGCGATCAGCCCGAATTGCGATTCATCAAGCGCTTTCACGACGATCCTGGCTATATCGCCGCCCTGGCGGGCAAGATCCAGGCGTTCTGGGATGCCAACGGTCGGCCGCAGAAGCTTGTCATGAGTTTTCACGGGCTGCCGCGTGCGTCCATCGAGATGGGCGATCCCTACTATCGCGATTGCCTGCAAAGCGCGCACCAACTGGCGCGCGAATTGGCGCTGACTGCGGATCAGTACGAAGTCACCTTTCAAAGCCGGTTTGGCGCGGCGCGCTGGCTGGAGCCCTACACCGAGCCCACGCTGAAGATGCTGGCGGGGCAGGGCGTGACCGATATCGATGTGGTGTGTCCGGGATTCCTCGCGGATTGTCTTGAAACGCTTGAAGAAGTGAGCGAGGAGTGCCGCGATGCGTTCCTCGAGGCCGGCGGCAAGCAGTTCCGTTACATCACGGCGCTCAATGACGATCCCGCCTGGGCCGACGCCCTGACGACCGTCGTACGCCGTCATCTGCAAGGTTGGCCCGGCTGACCCCTTGAAAACCCTGCGCTCGTCCCCATTATTCAGGCCAACCGCTTTTTTGAATTCTGGAGGACTAGTCCATGACGGCATCGCACGAGCCGGTCGATCCCCGGCCCGAGACCGATCCCAACGCCCATCCGAAGGGCGACGCGCCTGATTTCGTCGACGCACCGGCCAATGGCGCCGAAGATCCGATCGCGCTGTTACAAGCGCAACTGGACGCCGCGCTGGCCGAAGTCGCCGAGCAGAAGGAAGCCGTATTGCGCGCCCGCGCCGATACGGAGAACGTCCGCCGCCGTGCCCAGGAAGACGTGTCCAAAGCCCACAAATTCGGCATCGAGTCGTTTGCCGAGAGCATGGTGCCCGTCAAGGATAGTCTTGAAGCCGCGCTGGCCCAGGCCGATCAAACGCTGGACACCCTGCGTGAAGGCGTCGAAGTCACGCTCAAGCAAGTGTCGTCGGCGTTCGAGCGCAACCGCCTGACCGAAGTGCAGCCGGCGCAAGGCGACAAGTTCGATCCGCACAAGCACCAGGCGATTTCGTCGGTGCCGGGCGATCAGCCGGCCAACACCATCGTTCAAACCCTGCAGAAGGGCTACATGATCTCGGATCGCGTGCTGCGGCCCGCATTGGTGATCGTGTCGGCCGGCAAGGCGTAAGGCGCACCATGGCCGACGCCGCTGCTTTCGACCCGACCGCGGTGTTCGAAGCCTTCGCGATGAGCGAGACCGCGGATGTCCGCTTCGACGAACAGGTCGTGCGGGCACCGGGCGACGATCTGCGCTGCGTGTTTCTGTGGGGCCACGATTGCTACAACTGCAATCTGTTCAAGCAGTCGGCCATGCACTACCGTGCCCAGCTCACTGCGCTCGGGCTCACCTGGTTTCAGGCCGACGTATACAGCGACACGGCGCTCAGTCGCCGCTTTTCGCTGCACGGCGTGCCGGCTTTCTACTTTTTCCGTTCGGGCAAGCGTCTGGGGCGGATCACCGGGTGGCCGGGCCTGCCGCAGTTCACGCAGGCGGTGGAAAAACTGCAGGCCGACGCGCAAAAAGACGCTTCGGCGTCTTGAAAACCCCTACTCCCAACCCCAATTAATTGGGGACTGAAGTTTTAAATCCTTTTCGCATCGTTTGAGATTCAAGGTAAAGCCATCATGAGCAAAATCATCGGTATCGACCTCGGCACCACCAACAGCTGCGTGGCGGTGCTTGACGGCGGCCAGGTCAAAATCATCGAAAACGCCGAAGGCACGCGCACCACGCCGTCCATCGTGGCGTACATGGAAGACGGCGAAGCCCTCGTGGGCGCGCCGGCCAAGCGCCAGGCCGTGACGAACCCCCGCAATACGCTGTATGCGGTCAAGCGTCTGATCGGCCGCAAGTTCGAAGAAAAAGCCGTTCAGAAAGACATCGAATTGATGCCTTACGGCATCGTGCGCGCCGACAACGGCGACGCCTGGGTGGAAGTGCGCGGCAAGAAAATGGCGCCCCCTCAAGTGTCGGCCGACGTGCTGCGCAAGATGAAGAAGACCGCCGAAGACTTCCTCGGCCATGAAGTGACCGAGGCCGTGATCACGGTGCCCGCTTACTTCAACGACAGCCAGCGTCAGGCCACGAAGGACGCCGGCCGCATCGCGGGCCTGGAAGTCAAGCGCATCATCAACGAGCCCACGGCAGCTGCCCTGGCGTTCGGTTTGGACAAGTCGGAAAAGGGCGACCGCAAGATCGCCGTGTATGACTTGGGCGGCGGTACGTTCGACGTCTCGATCATCGAAATCGCCGATGTGGATGGCGAAAAGCAATTCGAAGTGCTCTCCACGAACGGCGACACGTTCCTGGGCGGCGAGGACTTCGACCAACGCATCATCGACTACATCATCACCGAGTTCAAGAAAGAACAGGGTGTGGATCTGTCCAAGGATGTGCTCGCGCTGCAGCGTCTGAAGGAAGCGGCTGAAAAGGCCAAGATCGAACTGTCGTCGACGCAGCAGACCGAAATCAACCTGCCGTACGTTACGGCTGATGCGTCCGGTCCGAAGCACTTGAACCTGAAGATCACCCGCGCCAAGCTCGAGTCGCTGGTTGAAGATCTGATCGCCCGCACCATCGAACCTTGCCGCATCGCGATCAAGGACGCCGGTGTGAAGGTGTCGGATATCGACGACATCATTTTGGTTGGCGGTATGACCCGCATGCCCAAGGTGCAGGAAAAGGTTAAAGAGTTCTTCGGCAAGGATCCGCGCAAGGACGTGAACCCCGATGAAGCGGTCGCGGCCGGCGCTGCGATTCAAGGTTCGGTGCTTTCCGGCGACCGCAAGGACGTGCTGCTGCTGGACGTGACCCCGTTGTCGTTGGGTATCGAAACCCTGGGCGGCGTGATGACGAAGATGATCCAGAAGAACACGACCATCCCGACGCGCTTCTCGCAAGTGTTCTCGACGGCCGATGACAATCAGCCCGCGGTCACCATCAAGGTGTACCAGGGTGAGCGCGAAATCGCCGCCGGCAACAAGGGCCTGGGCGAATTTAACCTCGAAGGCATCCCGCCCTCGGCACGCGGCACGCCGCAGATCGAAGTGACCTTCGATATCGATGCCAACGGCATTCTTCACGTGTCGGCCAAGGACAAGGGCACCGGCAAGGAAAACAAGATCACGATCAAGGCGAACTCCGGTTTGTCCGAAGACGAGATCCAGCGCATGGTCAAGGACGCGGAGCAAAACGCGGAAGAAGATCACCGCCTGGCCGAGCTGGCGCAAACGCGCAACCAGGCCGATGCCTTGGTGCACGCCACCCGCAAGTCGCTGACCGAATACGGCGACAAGCTGGAGGCTGGCGAGAAGGAAACGATCGAAGCCGCCATCAAGGACCTCGAAGAGGTGTTGAAGGATGGCGATAAGCCGGCCATCGACGCCAAGGTCGAAGCCCTGTCGACGGCATCGCAGAAGCTGGGCGAGAAGATGTATGCCGACATGCAGGCGCAGCAAGCTGCCGGCGGCCAGCCTGAAGGCGCGCAAGCGCAACCGGCTGACGACAATGTCGTCGACGCCGACTTCAAGGAAGTCAAGCGCGACCAGTAATGGTCATGTCCTGACCCATGCGCACGCCCGGCCCGTTTTTGACGGTCGCCGGGCGCGCGCTTTTTAGCCCCTGTCAGCGTCTATGGCGCTGCGACACGACAGAGTGCCCCGATCACGGGGCGGACGATTATGGCAAAACGTGATTATTACGAGGTGTTGGGCGTCGCCAAGAACGCCTCGAACGAAGACATCAAGAAGGCCTATCGCAAGCTGGCGATGAAATATCATCCGGACCGCAATCCGAATAACAAAGAGGCCGAGGAAAAATTCAAGGAAGCCAACGAGGCTTACGAGATTCTCACCAACGAACAGAAGCGCGCCGCCTTTGATCGGTTCGGTCATGCCGGTGTGGATCCCAATGCCGGTGGCATGGGTGGCGCGGGCATGGGCGGCGGTTTTGCCGATGCTTTCGGCGACATCTTTGGTGAGATCTTCGGGGGAGCGGCAGGCCAGGGCCGCCGCGGTGGTCCGCAGGTGTATCGCGGCTCCGATCTCAAGTATGCGCTGGACATCACGCTCGAGCAGGCCGCCAACGGTTTCGATACCGAGATCCGCGTGCCGAGCTGGGATAACTGCGAGGTGTGCCATGGTTCGGGCGCCAAGCCCGGCACCACGCCCAAAACCTGCCGCACCTGCGGCGGCGCCGGCACGGTACGCATGCAGCAAGGCTTTTTCAGCGTGCAGCAAACGTGTCCCACCTGCCACGGCAACGGTAAAGAGATCACCGATCCCTGCACCGCGTGCAATGGCGAAGGCCGCGTACGCAAGAACAAGACGTTGCAGGTCAAGATTCCGGCCGGCATCGACGATGGCATGCGTATCCGCTCGTCCGGCAATGGCGAACCGGGTGTGAACGGCGGACCGTCAGGGGATCTGTATGTGGAAGTGCACATCCAGCCGCACAAGATCTTCCAGCGCGACGGCGACGATCTGCATTGCGAACTGACGATTCCGTTTACGACGGCCGCGTTGGGGGGCGATCTGCAAGTGCCGACGCTTACCGGCAAGGCCGAGATCACGATTCCCGACGGCACGCAGTCGGGCAAGGTGTTTCGCCTGCGCGGCAAGGGTATCCGCGGCGTGCGCGGCAACTATCCTGGCGATCTGTATTGCCATGTGGCGGTGGAAACGCCGGTCAAGCTCAGCGAAGAACAGAAGGTCATCCTGCGCCAGTTCGAAGCCTCGCTCAACGACGGTGGCGATCGCCACTCGCCGCAGAGCAAGTCCTGGACGGACCGGGTGAAGGAATTCTTCAGTTGACCTTCGGCTGGCCGGCCGGTGCAGGCTTTTCTGCCTGCGCGGGTTTGGCCGCTTGCGCGCGCGTGAAATCACCCGCGTAAACGCTGCTGAAGTCTTCAGGCTTCAAGTGCGACCGCAACGCCGCGTTGATCTTCTCAGGAGTCAACGCGGCGATTTTTTCGTCCATCTCGGCCGACCAGGCAAACGTGCGTTGCTGCACGCGATAGCCCTGCCAGGCGGACACGAGCACGTCGTCCTGTGAGCGCGCTAGACGGCGGTAGCTCAGCAACGAGGCGATGCCGTCCTTCACTTCTTCGGCAGTAAAGCCTTCCTTGACGGCGCGCGCCAGCTCTTCGTTGACGGCACGTTGCAGACGTTCGCGATTTTCAGGCGCGTAGATCGCGTAGATCGTCCAGTTGGCGTCCGGCTCGAACGATGACACTGAAAGGTCGCTGCGCACGGTGTAGGACAAGCCTTCCTTTTCGCGCACCCGGTTCCACAAACGCGACGTTTCAGACGCGCCCAGCAGATAGTTGGCCACGTACAGGGCCGCGTAGTCGGCATCCGTGTCCTGCAGCTTCATCGGTACGCGCGACAGGAAAAAGGCGTTGGCCTTGTCCGGTGTGTTGACGTCGAACGCCTTGGGCGGCACGGCGTTGTAGGGGCTCGGGATGCGCGTATAGGCCGGGGCACGTTTCCAGTCGGCCAGGCCGGCCTTCAACGTGGTCTGGATCGCCTCGGGGTCGAACGCGCCCACGGCAGTGAAATACACCGAACCGGTACCCACGAACTGATCGTGGAAGGCCTGGAGCGCGTCGCGGTTGATGGCGCGCACATTCTCAAGCGACTCTTCGAAGCTCGGCATGTAGCGCACATCATCCTTGGGATAGGGATTGGCGTAACGGCCCAGTGCGCGCGCGGCCACAGAGCGGGGTTCCGTCATGCTCTGCTGGATGCTGCTGGCCATCTGGCGCTGGTACTCGTCGATCTGATCTTGCGGGAAATTCGCCTGGCGCACGATATCGAGCACCAGAGCGGTGAGCTCGGGCAGATGCTCGCGGGTGGTCGTCATCGACACCTGAAGATTGCCGGCCATTCCGCCGATCGACACCTCGGCCTGCAACTGGTCGAAGCGATCCTGGATCTGTTGGCGGGAGAGGGTGGGCGTGCCGCGTTCGAGCAGGTCGGCCATCGCCATGGCGGTGGTGCGTTTGCCGCGGAACTGATCGAGCTCGCCGGCCTGGATCAGCAGGCGGGCCTGCACCATATTGCCGCGCGTGGGCTTGGGCAGCAGGCTCAAGTACACCGGGCCGTTAGGCAGGTCGAGCTGGGTACGGCGCGTCTGGCGGTCGATGTTCTCAGGCGTGGGGTCGAACGCATCCACAGCGACGAAGCCCGGGTCGCCCTTGTAGTCTTTCAGGAGCGCATCGACATCGACGGCAACGGTGGCTGGCGCGCGCGGGGGATTGACCGTTGGAATGTAGCGGCCCGACGTGCGATTGCTTTGCAGCAGATAGTGGTTGGCGGCTTGCTGCACGTCTTCCAGCTTGGCGTCGCGGCCGCGATCGCGATGCAGGAAGAAGAGGCGCCAGTCGCCTGCAGCGACCGACTCGGAAAGCGCGGCACCCACTTGCTCGGGATCGCTGTAGATCCGCTGCCAGCTGGTCATGAACTTGCTGCGTGCGCGCTCGAGCTCTTCATTCGTGAACGGCTTGGCCGCCAGGTTTTCCAGCGTCGTCGTCAAGGTGCCCAGCGCACGGTCGGCGTCCATGCCGGGTTCGAGCTGTGCGGCGAAGAGCGTCATGCCGGGGTCGAACTGCGTCATCGTGTAGCCGAAGACGCTCGCCGCTTCCTTCGTCGGCACCATGGCGTGGTACAGGCGGCCCGACGGGGTGTCGCCCAGAATCGTGTTGGCGAGATCGAAGGGCACGAATGCCGGATCGGCGGCCGCCGGGATGTGATACATCGCGGCCACGATCGGCACGCCGCCCGCACGGCGCAGCGTCACACTGCGCTCACCGTCCTGCACCGGTTCCGTCGTGTACAACCGGGGAAGCGTGCGTTGGGGGCGCGGGATCTTGCCGAAAGCCTGCGATACGGTCTTGAGCGTGGCGGCGGGGTCGAACTTGCCGGTCACGATCAGCACGGCGTTATCGGGCTGATAGTACAGCCGGTAGAACGCCTGCAAGCGGCCGATATCGACGTTCTCCACATCCGAGCGCGCACCGATCGTGCTCTTGCCATAGTTGTGCCACTCGTAGGCGGACGCTTCCATGCGTTGCATCAGCACCCGGAAAGGATTGTTTTCGCCGCTCTCCATTTCGTTGCGAACGACGGTCATCTCCGAATCCAGATCTTCGCGAGCGATCAACGAATTCACCATGGCGTCGGCCTGCCAGCCAAGATACCAGTCCAGGTTTTCGCTGTTGGCGGCGAAGCTGGCGTAGTAGTTGGTGCGGTCGCTGGAAGTCGAGCCGTTGGCCTGCAGACCGCGCCGTGACATTTCGCCCAGGGCGTTGCGCGTCGTGGCCGTGCCCTTGAAAAGCAGGTGCTCGAGCAAATGCGCCATGCCCGTTTCGCCGTAGTTTTCATGCCGTGAGCCCACTAAATAGGTCATGTTTACCGTGGTGGTGGGCTTGGACGCGTCGGGCGCGAACAAGACCCGCAGGCCATTTTCGAGCCGGTATTCGGTCACGCCTTCGACGGCAGGGCCCTGGGTGATACCGGCGGGCAGCTCGGCCGCAATGACCGATCCCCCTAAAAACGTGGCGACGAAGGCAGCCGACAAACGGCGCACCAGCACGGCAAAGGACAGTGGCATGAATCGAATTCCGAGAGAACGTATGTGCTTGGAGTGTATACGGCGACTTCGGTTCGATGATTCATACGTCTGGATGGGACCCGTTCGTCAGGCGACCGAACGCTCTCGTGCCAAGCGCTATTTTGTTGCGCAATATGCCGAAATATTTCCGCCGCCCGGGTGCGGAATTGTCTCGATACCGTTACAGGTAGCCGTGCAGCTTCCGATTGGGTAGCCTGAACTGGCATTCAGCGCCGGTCTTAAAAGCAGGTGCGCCGCCGCCATCGGGCATCAGGCGCCATCCAACATCCTGCTTTTCTCGTACACCGTCTTCCGACGCTGCTCGCGTTCTATGCGGTGGCATCGTGCCGCCGCGTCAACCCGGAGAGCCCCATGCTGACTGATATCGTCACGCGTGCTTTATCCCAATTGACAGGCCGTTCGCTTCAATCGTCAAACCTGAAAGGGCACTTTCGCTATGCCTACGCCAGTGACGACGGCAAGTATGTCGCGCTGGTGCTGGATGACCAGAAAACCTATGTGGTCGATGTGGCCGATGGCCGGTTTTGCGCAGAAGGAGCCGTAACCCCCTGCGGTTTCAAAGGCCATGTGCTGGAAGTGGAAGGCGATCTGCCTGGACGCTTCACGCATGCGCCCTACGTCGAGCATTTCGAGCTCGATCTCGATCAGGATGCGTTGAACTGGCGGCATTGCCCGCAGCAACGCGAAGCGGCCTGACGAACGGCGACGAGGGGAGCCGCGCCGGTCGCAGGCGCTGGGCTCCCGTTCCGTTTACTTTGCGAGGTGCCGCATGGCCTGTTCGAGCCCGGCAACCGTGACCGGGAACATCCGGTCGTGCATGATTTCGCGCATCAGCGCGATGGATTGACGGTATTGCCACGACGCGGTGGACTCCGGATTCAACCACACCGATTTCGGCCACTGCTCGAGCAACCGCTGCATCCACGTGGCACCGGGTTCTTTGTTGTAGTGCTCGACCGACCCGCCCGGTTGCATGATCTCGTAAGGGCTCATCGTGGCATCGCCTACGATGATCAGCCGCCAATCCGCGTTGTACTTGCGCAGCACATCCCAGGTATCTGCCCGTTCGCTCTGGCGGCGACTATTGCTCTGCCACAGCGACTCGTAGGGGCAGTTGTGGAAGTAATACACCTCAAGATGACGGAATTCGCTGCGCGCAGCAGAAAACAATTCCTCGATGCGGGCGATGTGATCGTCCATGCTGCCGCCCACGTCCAGCAGCATCAGCACTTTCACCGTGTTGCGCCGCTCCGGCACCATCTGCAGATCCAGATACCCGGCATTGCGCGCGGTGCCGGCGATCGTGCCGTCCAGATCCAGCTCCATCTCGGCGCCTTGCCGGGCAAAGCGCCGCAAGCGGCGTAGCGCCACCTTGAAGTTGCGCGTGCCCAGTTCCACCTGATCGTCATAGTCGCGAAAGGTGCGCATGTCCCACACCTTGACGGCACTGCGATTGCCCGACGACTGTCCGCCAATGCGAATGCCTTCGGGATGGTAGCCGCCATTGCCGAACGGCGACGTACCGCCAGTCCCGATCCATTTGTTGCCGCCTTCATGGCGGCCTTTCTGGTCTTCCAGCCGTTGCTTCAGACGTTCCATCAGCTCGTCCCAACCGAGCTTCTCGGCGGCGGCCTTTTGCTCGTCGCTGAGTTCGCGCTGCAACTGCTTGATCAGCCAGTCGAGCGGAATGTCCTTGGCCGGCGGCAGTTTGGCTTCCAGGCCTTTGTAGAACGACCCGAATGCCGCATCGAAGCGGTCGTAGTAGCTCTCGTCCTTGACCAACGCGATTCGCGACAGATAGTAGAAGTCGTCGAGCGACGGCCCCATCACGCCGTGCCGCAACGCGTCGAGCAGCGACAGATACTCCCTGACGGATACCGGCAGGCGGTGCGCACGCAGATGGAAAAAGAAGTCAACGAGCATGGGTGGCCCTGATTGAGAACTTAACGGCGCTGACCGGTGCGGGTCATGGCCGCCAGGCGTTCGAGCAAATGCAGATCCTGCTCGTTCTTGAGCAACGCGCCCGCCAGCTTGGGCAGGGCGTCTTTCGAGGCCTGCGCCAGGTCTTCGGCACTGACGTCTTCGGCCAGGAGCAGACGCAGCCAGTCGATGAGTTCGGAGGTCGACGGCTTCTTCTTCAGCCCAGGCGCCTCGCGCAGGCCGAAGAACGCATCCAGCGCGGCGCGCATCACGTCCTGCTTCAGATCCGGGAAATGCACGCCCACGATGTCGCGCATCGTGTCGCGGTCGGGGAAGCGGATGTAGTGGAAAAAGCAGCGGCGCAGGAAGGCGTCCGGCAGGTCTTTTTCATTGTTCGACGTGATGATCACGAGCGGACGATTGACGGCCTTGATCGTCTCCCGGGTCTCGTAGACATGGAATTCCATGCGATCGAGCTCGCGCAGCAGATCGTTGGGAAATTCGATATCGGCCTTGTCGATTTCATCGATCAGCAGCACCACGGGCTCGTCGGCCTGGAAGGCTTCCCAGAGCACGCCCCGGATGATGTAGTTGCGGATATCCCGCACCTTTTCGTCACCCAGCTGCGAGTCGCGCAGCCGCGACACGGCATCGTATTCGTACAGCCCCTGGTGGGCCTTGGTGGTGGACTTGATGTGCCATTGCAGCAGCGGCCGGTCCAGTGCCGCTGCGACCTCTTCGGCCAGCATCGTCTTACCGGTGCCGGGTTCGCCCTTGATCAACAACGGGCGTTGCAACGTCAATGCCGCATTGACGGCAAGCTTGAGATCGTCGGTGGCGACGTAGCGCTCGCTGCCTTCGAAGCGGGCGGCGGTCGTGGACGGGGGATTCAGCGGCATGGGGGCAAGCTCGTGTGAGAATGTCGCACGGTGCGCGACGGCGGGCGGAATGTGCGGACAATTATCGTACAATCCGAGGTGTTTTGCGGCCGGGTGCACGCCCGGAAACGACTACAGCCATAATAAGAGACATCTTCATGAAGTTGCGAAACCCTATGATGCGCATGGTGTCATCGATAACTTTGGCCGGATCCTGTTTGATCGCGGGCCAGACGTTCGCCGCCGATGCGCCCCCGGTCGGCAATGTCCAGGCGGCCCGCGACAAGATCTCCATGTGCATCGGCTGCCATGGGATTCCCGGCTACAAGGCAACGTTTCCCGAGCTGTATCACGTCCCGATGATCGCCGGTCAGAACGCGAAATACATCGAAGCCGCGCTCAACGAATACAAGAAGGGATCGCGCTCGCATCCGACCATGGACGCCATCGCCGGCAGTCTGTCCGACCAGGATATTGCCGACCTGGCCGCCTATTACGCCGATCTCAAATAAACCGGGGGCACACATGAAACGCTACACCGTTGCCCTTGCGGGCGCCGTACTGGCCATGGCCGGTTTGTCGGCCCAGGCCGCCGATCTCAATGCCGGCAAAGCCGTTTTCGAGAAACTGAACTGTGCCTCGTGTCACGGCGCCGACGCCCGCACGTCGGTCGATCCTTCGTATCCGGTGCTGGCCGGCCAACACGCGGATTACCTGGCGCATGCGTTGAAGGCCTATCAGCGCGGCGCCTCCGGCGCACCGGCCACCGCCAACGCGCGCAAGAATCCCATCATGGGTGCCTTCGCCACGCAGTTGTCTGCTGAAGACATTGCCAACGTATCGGCGTGGTTGGCGGCCCAGCCCGGGCCGCTCGGCGTACGCCGCTGACATACCTGCGCAGCGCAGACCGCGCTCAGCGGTTCCTGCGTCAACGCGCGACCGTCCGCATTGGATTATGAAGTTCTGCTCATAAGCCCATGCGGATTTTGCGGTCTAGTTGCACGGAACGATCGCCCCTACATTCACTCTCACCGATTCAGCTGTTCGTCAGCACCCCGGATCGGCGCGACTTGTGCCGCGCATCCGGGTGACCAGAGAGGAATTCCAATGCGTTCGAAGCGTGCAAGTGACAACCGTCATTACGAGATCCCCGCGCAATACTTTGCCGGCGCTCCTGGCGCCCTCGCCTGGATACCGGCTGCGCCGGGCGATGAGGAGGCAGATCTTGTTGCAGCGGCGAGCCCGGGAGCAATGACCCGCTCATCGCGGATGCACGGCGCAAGCCGCCATGCGACAGCAGGGCGTGCGACATTGTCCGAGCCGATGTGCTGATTGTCGCGGGTTCCGGCTGGCACTGCGCCGGCGCCCACGGCCGACATGGCAGCACACGCTGAAACGGCTTGCACGGATCCAGGACCGGCGCATTGCCGGATCGGATCGATGGGTCAGCGTCCGGCGCGCTGCCGGATCAGATCGATATAGGTGTCGCTATCGAGCGGCGTACCCAGGCGCTGCGCTTCCCAGACGACTTGCCCGAGACATTCCATGATGTCGTGCGCGGCTTCGTGCGCGTTGCTCTTGCCGACCAACTGCTGGTAGGCCGCCCGGATGCCGGGCGGATGGTCGATCGACAACTGCTCGGCGATCGCCAGATGCATCGACATGTGCAGGAACGGGTTGGTGCGGCCTTTCTCGACCGAATACTCGGCCGTCATTGCTTCGGGGTGTTCGAGGTCACCGTGATATTCGGGATGCTCGATCATCCAGTCGAGCGCAATGGCTTCGAGCGGCGTCAGCACCTCGTGTGCGCGGTGTTTGCGCCAGGTGCCGATGAAGAACTCGCGAACCTGGTCGCGGGAGGGATTGAACATAACGATCGATGCATGCGGATTGAGTAGGATCATTTTACGCCTGCGCCCATGCCGGCGTGCAGCGCCAGGCGCGATGCGGGATAGAATCCCAGGCTGCACCGCATCACTCGAATTACCTGGAGCCGCCGAGCATCATGTCCTACCAACATATCCAAGTGCCTGATAGCGGCGAAAAGATCACGCTCAACGCCGACTTTTCGCTCAACGTGCCGGATCACGTCGTCATTCCGTTTATCGAAGGCGATGGGACAGGTGCCGATATCACCCCCGTCATGAAGACGGTCGTCGATGCCGCGGTCGCCAAGGCGTATGGCGACGCACGCCGCATTCACTGGATGGAAGTCTTCGCCGGCGAGAAGGCCACGAAGATCTACGGACCCGATGTGTGGCTGCCGGCCGAAACGCTGGACGCCGTGCGCGATTATGTGGTCTCGATCAAAGGGCCGCTGGGCACGCCGGCAGGGGGCGCCATCCGGTCGCTGAACGTGGCCTTGCGCCAGCAGCTCGACCTGTACGCCTGCTTGCGCCCCGCGCGGTATTTCAAGGGCGTGCCCTCGCCGCTGCGTCAGCCTGAACGAACCGATATGGTGGTCTTCCGGGAGAACTCGGAAGATATCTATGCGGGCATCGAATTCATGGCCGAAAGCGAACAGGCGAAGCAGTTGGTCGATTTTCTGCAGAACACGCTGGGCGCCAGCAAGATCCGCTTTCCCGATACGTCGTCGATCGGCATCAAGCCGGTCTCGCGAGAAGGCACCGAGCGGCTGGTGCGCAAGGCGGTGCAGTACGCCATCGCCAACGACCGGTCGTCGATCACGCTCGTGCACAAGGGCAATATCATGAAGTTCACGGAGGGCGGCTTCCGTGACTGGGGCTACGAGCTGCTGCAAAAGGAGTTCGACGCACAGGTGATCGACGGCGGGCCGTGGTGCAAGTTCAAGAATCCGCGCACGGGCCGCGACATCATCGTCAAGGATATGTTCGTGGATGCATTCCTGCAGCAGAGTCTTGTGCGCCCGCGCGACTTCGACGTGATCGCCACGCTTAATCTCAACGGCGACTACATTTCTGCCGCGCTCGCCGCGCAGGTGGGGGGCATCGGCATTTCGCCCGGCGCCAACATGTCCGATACGGTGGCGATGTTCGAGGCCACGCACGGCACGGCGCCGAAATACGCGGGCAAGGACTACGTCAATCCCGGTTCGGAAATTCTGTCGGCCGCCATGATGCTGCGTCACATCGGCTGGGTCGAGGCGTCCGACCTGATCATTGCAAGCATGGAAAAATCGATCCTGTCCAAGAAAGTCACCTACGACTTCGCACGATTGCTCGAAGGTGCGGCGCAGGTCTCGTGCTCGGGCTTCGGTCAGGTCATGATCGATAACCTGTGATCCGCGTCTCAATGCAATCTCGTCGAGGATGTTCATGAAGTTCAAGATGGCAGAGCATTCGGTGTTTGCCATACTGCTGCGCAAGCCTTGGTGGATCAGCGGGTTGATCGCGGTCGCCGTCACCGTGATTTCGGTGCTGGCGCTGCCGCCGGTCGTCAAGCCCGCGGGCTTTTTCGCCGCGATTCCGTTTTTCGCCATCGCCGGCATGTCGGCCTGGAAGCGGCGACACCTGCCGTCGGCAGCGAAGGTCGAAGCCGTTACGGCCACGGTGTCCGCCATGCCCTGGAGCACATTTGCCCAGGCCTTGCAGGCAGGTTTCGAGCGCGATGGCAGCACGGTCAAACGCCTGGATGGGGCGCGTGCCGACTTTGAATTGACGCGCGCCGGTCATACCGCGGTGGTGAGCGCGCGCCGCTGGAAGGCGGCCCGCACCGGCGTGGAACCCCTGCGCGCGTTGCTGGCCGAAACCCGCTCACGCGGCGCCAACGAGAGTATTTACGTCAGCGTGAACGAAATCAGCGACACGGCGCGCGCATTCGCCCGCGACAACCGCATCAGCGTGATTGCGGCTGCCGAAATCGCGCGGTTGATGCCGGAACTGAGGTAACGGCGAACGTCCCCTGATCCCCGCATCGCTGCGCGGACGGCGGCAACACCGGCATGGCCTTTGCGCGGCGTCTGCCGTATCCTGTGTGCAGGCTCTGTGGATGGACTCATGACGTTCAAGGACTACTACGCCGCGCTCGGTCTGGATAACGCTGCCGACCAAGACGCGATCAAGAAGGCTTACCGCAAGCTCGCGCGTAAGTACCACCCGGACGTGAGCAAAGAGGACGACGCCGAGGCGCGCTTCAAGGAGGTCAACGAGGCGTACCACGCGCTCAACGACCCCGAGATGCGAGCGGCTTACGACGATCGCGTTCGCCAGGAGCGCGAGGCGCCCCAGGGATTCGGGCAGCAGGCGGGCGGGCCGCAAGGCTATGAGTTCAGCGGCCGCGATTTTGGCGGGCGCGACTTCCGCGGCCAGGATTTCGGTGCCGGCGATCCCGGCGACTACAGCGACTTCTTCGAGTCCATTTTCGGCCATCAGGACCGTGCCCATGCCGGTCAGGGCCGTCGCCGCGCAGCGAGCCTCGATCATCACGCGAAGATCGACATCGATCTCGAAGATGCCTATCGCGGCGCCACCCGGACCGTCTCGCTCTCCATGCCGGTGGTCGACGCGCAAGGCCGTGTCACGATGACGGCGCGGCAGCTTGAGATCACGATCCCGAAGGGCGTGCGCGAAGGCCAGCATTTGCGCCTGGCTGGCCAAGGCAGCCGCGATCCCGACACGCAGCAGGCTGGCGATCTTTATCTGGAGATCGCCTATCGCGTGCACCCGAAGTTTCGTGTGGACGGGCGCGACGTCTATGTCGATCTGCCGCTGGCGCCCTGGGAGGCCGCGCTTGGCGCGAGCGTGGAAGCACCGACGCCCGAAGGTCGCGTCGAGCTGACGATCCCGCCGGGGTCGCGCAGCGGCCGCAAGCTGCGCCTGAAAGCCAGGGGCCTGCCCGGCAATCCAGCGGGCGACTTGTACGTGGTGTTGACCATCGTGGCGCCGCCATCGGTCACCCCGGATCAAACAGCGGCCTATGAAGCGCTGGCGCGGGCTTATCCCGCATTCGATGCGCGCAGCACACCGGAGGCAAAGCGATGAGCACCCCGTCGAATCTTCGGGCGATCGACACCGTCATCGTCGAAGAACATGTGCACTTCACGCTGGATGAATTGTGCCGCGCCTGCCGCGTCGAACATGAACGCGTGGTGGTGCTGGTGCATGAAGGCGTCCTTGAACCTGCCGGGCGCGAGCCGCAGGACTGGCGCTTCGATGGCGCCTCGCTTGGCCGCGCACGCATGGCGCTGCGTTTGATCCGCGATCTGGAACTCGACGTCAATGGCGTGGCGCTGGTGCTGGATCTGCTCGAGGAAAATGCGCGTTTGCGTGCGCAATTGCGGCAGGCCGGCGGGTATTGAGCCGATCATGCGTACAGCGGTTGCCGGGCGGACTGAAAAGTGAAAACGTCGCTCGACGAGTATCTGGCGTTTCGTACGGTGGTCGACAGCGGCTCCATCACGGCGGCCGCGGCGCAGTTGGGCCAAACCGTGTCCGGTGTGAGCCGCACGCTCACGCGGCTGGAGGAAAAGCTTGGTACCACGCTGCTCAATCGCACCACCCGGCGTCTGACGCTGACCGAAGAGGGACACTCGGTTCTTGGACATGCGCGCGCCATTCTTGCAGCCGTCGATGAGGCGGAAGAACAGGTGGCCGTGCGCTGGCGGCGGCCGGCAGGGCGGCTGCGCGTCAATGCTGCCGCGCCGTTCATGTTGCACGCGGTGGTGCCCGAAATCGCCGCCTTTCATGCGCGCTTCCCCGAAATCGAGCTCGAACTCAACACCAACGATCTGGTGATCGATTTGCTTGAGGACGATACCGACGTGGCGATCCGCATCGGTGCATTGCGTGATTCAACGCTGCGGGCGCGTCCTCTAGGGGCGAGTGTGCTGCGCGTGCTGGCCAGTCCCGACTATCTCAAGGCGGCGGGCCGCCCCAGGCAGCCCGACGACCTGGCCGGGCATCGACTGCTGGGATTCAACCAGCCCGATTCGTTGAACCTTTGGCCCTTGCGAGGCGCGCACGGCGATCGGTTTCGCATCACCCCGTCGTTGCGGGCGTCCAGTGGCGAAACGCTCAGGCAGCTCGCCTTGTCGGGGGCGGGCATCGTGTGCCTGTCGGATTTCATGACCCAGGCCGACCGCGGCAATGGCCGCCTGGTGCAAGTGCTGGCGCGCGATACGGTCGAGGTGCTGCAGCCGATACACGCGGTGTACTACCGCAATACGCAACTCTCGCCGCGCATTGCCTGTTTTCTCGATTTTTTGAGTGAGCGTTTGGCCGCGCAGGGATGGGCCGTCCGACCGCGTTAGGGCGTCGTGCCGCCGAAGCGCAACCCATGGCGCGCAACATACGTCTGAAGCACGCCAGCCTCGTAGCGCGGCATGGCCAGCGCAACATATCCATCGGGACGTACCAGATACGCCGCTTGCTCGGCCAGGCCCGCGCGCTCGGCCGTTGCGCACCAGGTCACGATATGGAGGGGGAGGGCATCCGCGTGCGCCCGTTCGATGAGCGCCGGGTCGGCGCTGCCGCAGGCGATCCACTGCCAGCCGAGATGATCGAAAGCCGCGGCGATCCCCGGTTCATCGGGTACCCACGGCAAACGGTCGCCGCCCGCCACGCCACCGGCCCGGCCGGCGCTGACGGCGCTGCGACGATAGGCGATGCGGATCTGCGAGACGGTGTTGAACAACGTTCTGCGGGCGGCGGTAAACTCGCCCACCAACGGCAGCATCGCCGGCACCACGCCGCGTCGCATGAGGCGGCTGAACCATCCGCCTCCCGCCATGGCGCGAAAGGCGCGGTCTGTAGTGGCCACCAACCGACGGGCAAACCCGATGCGTTCGGTTTCGTACGTCTCCAGCAGCTCAGCATTCGCCTGGCCCTGCAGTACCGCGGCCAGCTTCCAGGACAGATTGACGGCATCGCCGATGCCCGTGTTCATGCCCTGGCCGCCTGCAGGACTGTGGATGTGACCGGCGTCGCCGGCCAGAAAACACCTTCCCGCACGAAATCGGTCAGCCACGCGATGATGCACGCGGTAGCGCGAAAACCAGTTCACCTGCTCGACAGTGATGCCGGCCAGGGTCTCGACGTCGCTCCGGATATCGTCGAACGTCAGTGCCTCGCGCTGGGAAAGCCGATCAGGAACCAGACCGATCAGGCGTTGCACGCCGCGGCTGCGTACCGGCAGCACCAGGGCAAGCGCGCGTTCGCCCAGGTTGATATGAAGATCGCGATCGAAGCCACCCGCCAATTGCACATCGGCCACGTAGAACACTTGCGCGTAGGTGTCACCCGGAAACGCGATGTCGAGCGCCTGGCGCACCGTACTGTGGGCACCGTCGCAGCCGCACACGTACGCGGCTTCGATCAGCGATGCCCCGGCGGTCGTTTGCACGGTCGCGGTGGTGCCGTATTCGTCCTGCGCCAGGGCCGTAAGCTGGGTATTCCATTGCACCGCGATGCCGCGAGTGGCCAATTGCGCGATGAGATAACGCTCGTGGTCGTCTTGAGGAAAGGCGAGAAGGTAGGGGTAGGGGCTTGAATCGCCACCCGCGTTGTGAAGATCGACGTGTTCGATCGCCTTCCCGCCGCTTCGGAAGTGGATGTGTTCGACCGGAATGCCCTCCGCGGCCACTTGGTCACCCAGGCCCAGCTGCCGGTAGAACTCCAGTGTGCGGGCTTGCACGATCATGGCACGGGAGGCCTGGCCGGGGCCGCTGCGCCGGTCGATCAGCGTGAAGGGCACGCCATGTGCGGCGAGCCGCAGCGCGAGCACGAGGCCGGTAGGGCCGGCGCCAACGATAAGTACCGTGGGTGGGGCGTGGCGCATGGCGAAAGCTCCTCGGCGGCTAGCGCCGCGATGGGTGGGGGGCTGGTACGCCAACGGGACGCGATTTTGCTGTGTCGCACCAACAACAATTAATGTGACATCTATGTAATAAAAAATCTCAGCGGTATCGAGATAAGTATTTGATATCAATACTAACGTTAACGAAATGGTCAGTCGTTTGGTTTCACGTGGAAATAAAAGAACTTATATTGTTTCAGAGCCGGTTGCGTCGCGCCTATCTTCGTCTCACGAACCTTATTTCGTACCCCAAGGGGTCACATGCGGAGAGTGCTATGCAGATGAAAAAAAGCGTGCTGTTGGGTGCGATGATCGCCGGTTTTGCTGGCGCGGCCTCGGCTGAGACACAAGTTACCCTTTATGGGCTGATCGATGAAGGCCTGATTTACCAGAGCAACAAGACGGGCGATCGTGACGTCAGCCGCGGTGACATCGGTGGTGGCAGTCAATCGCGCATCGGCATCCAGGAAGGTCAGCAAAGCGGCTCGCGGTGGGGTCTGCGCGGCACCGAAGATCTGGGTGGCGGCACGATGGCCACCTTTGTGCTCGAAAGCGGTTTTACCGCCAACGACGGCCGCAATGCGCAAAACCGTCTCTTCGGCCGTCAATCCACGGTCGGCCTGACCGGCGATTTCGGTACGTTCGACATGGGCCGCCAAACCAATCTGGCATCGCGCTACTTCGAAGGCGTCGATCCGTTTGCGCTCGATTTCTATCAAGCCAACATGGGCTCCGCGTTCAGTGCGGCCAACACCGTTCGCTATGACAACACCCTGATGTACCAGACGCCGACGTTTGGCGGGTTTACCTTTGGCGGGGGGTATTCGTTTAATTTCGACAGCGACTTGGGTGGTGATTTCCGCACCCAGGAAAACAATCGCGCGATCACTGCGGGTGCAATGTACCTGTCAGGTCCTCTGCAGGTGTCACTGTCCTACGATCAACAAAATCTCAAGCCGAATCAGCCCCGTCCGAAGTCGGCCATCCTGGGCGCTGCGTACAACTTTGAAATCGTCAAGCTGGGCTTGGCGTATGGCTACACCAAAGATGGTGTGATCAGCGGGCAGTTTCTCGGCCGTGGATCGGGTGCAGCCTCCGAAGATGGCATCGGTCTGACCAACGGTTCGTTCACGTGGGATGGTCTGCGCATCAACTCCTACATGGTAGGCCTGACCGCACCGATCGGCGCGGTGTCCAGCCTTTTCGGATCATGGCAGCGTGCCGACCCCAACAAGGGTCTGGACAAGACCGACATCTATAGCTTGGGCGTCAAGTATGACCTGTCCAAGCGCACGGATCTCTATGCCTACGGTTCGTATGCCGACGGTTATGGTTTCGTGGACGGCAACAAGGTCACGACGGTCGGTGCCGGCGTGCGTCACCGGTTCTAAGCGCGTACCAGAGAGCGCCCTTATCAGAGTCGGGGCGATCTTTTACTTTGACCACCCTTCGGGGTGGTCTTTTTTATGCCCCGTCATGGGGCGCATGCGGGGCCGTTGGGTATAAATCAACCTTCCACACTCGCCGGATTGGCGAATCTGTTGTTATTGCACTATATTGGTGCGGGAAATATCTAAATGAATGCGCCGAATTAGGGCATTCCCCTAGTGTCGGGTTCCCGTAATTGGTGCAGAATACGCTTCATGCAGGTGAGGAGACAAAGCCCTGCATGGGCAAATAGAGCCGGCGGCACCGGTATATAAGAAAGATAGGCAGTACCGATAACAACAACAATGCGCGACGGCTGGCACCAGGCAGTGCCAGCCGTTGTCGCTTATAACGAGCCAATGTATTCTGGCATGTCTCGCGAAAAGCGCACCAGATTGCCATTGCCTTCGCACATGCCTCCGTCGCAAGTCCCCCCTGATCGTCACACGCACACTATCGAGCGCGAACGACGCACGTCTTCGGTCGCCGGTGTTGAGCCGGCGCGCCAGCGTCCTGCACGTTTCTGGTGCATAAACGCCTCGCTCATCGCGATATTGCTGTCAATCTGGCTTGCCGTGTCGCTATTGCCGCCGTTTTTCGCGCGCGATCTGACGTTTACATTTATTGGCTGGCCGTTTTCCTTCTGGATGACCGCATATGGTGCGCCGTTGACTTTCCTTGTCATCGTGGCGATCTACGCCGTCGTCATGAACCGGGTCGATGCCGGCGATCCTTCCGATGACGAGCGGCGTTGATGCCGGTCCATCCCCACGAACCCGATCGCTTGCCCCTGCGGGTGCTGGTGGGATACGCCAGTTTCGCGGCTGCCTTCGTTGCGTTGATCGGTGGGCTGACCTGGCTTGAAATGCGTGGGATGCCACGCCAGTGGATCGGCTATGTCTTTCTGGCGGTCACCGTAAGTTTGTACGCGGGGATCGGTATTTTGTGCCGCACCTCCGATCCCGCCGAATACTATGTGGCCGGCCGGCGCGTGCCGGCGGTATACAACGGCATGGCTACCGCCGCCGATTGGATGTCGGTCGCGTCGTACATCGGTATTGCGGGCACGCTGTACGTGTCGGGCTATGGCGGTCTGGCGTATATCGTGGGCTGGACCGGCGGCTACGTGCTGGTGGCCCTGCTGCTGGCGCCGTACCTGCGCAAGTTCGGCCAGTACACCATTCCCGATTTTCTCGGCGCGCGCTATGGCGGTCGGGGACCGCGCCTGATGGGCGTGCTGTGCGCGGTGCTGTGTTCGTTTACCTATCTGGTGGCGCAGATCTACGGGGTGGGCATCATCACCTCGCGGATGACCGGGATCTCGTTTGAGCTTGGCATCTTCATCGCCCTGGGCGGCATGCTGGTGTGTTCGTTTCTCGGCGGCATGCGGGCAGTGACCTGGACGCAGGTGGGGCAGTACATCATCATGGTCATCGCGTATACCGTGCCGGTGGTGTTGTTGACCGTCAAGCACACGGGTCAGCCCGTGCCGCAGGCGCGCGTTGGCGCAGTGCTTGAGCAAGTCGTCCAGAAAGAGGCCTACCTGCTCAACGATCCTGCGGAGCAGCAGGTGCGCGCCATATGGCTTGCCCGCGCCGACGACATGAGCCGGCGCCTCGATGCCTTGCCCGCATCGTTCACGCTTGAGAAAGAGGCGCTGCGCACCCGCCTGGCCGACCTGAACGCCGCGCAGGCGCCGCTCGTGGAAGTGCGGCTGGTGGAGCGGGAACTGGCCAATTATCCCGCCGACATTGCCGCTGCGCGGGATGCGTGGATTCGGGAGCGCGACCGATGTCTGGCGCGAGCCGAGCCCGTCGTGCCGGCGGGTCAGCCTTATCCGGCAGCCGATCCACAGCAGCGCGATACGATGCGCATCAATTTTGTGGCGCTGGTGTTGTGCCTGATGATGGGCACTGCCGGCATGCCGCACATCCTGGCGCGGTCGTACACCAGCGTGTCGGTGGCCGGTGCCCGGCGATCGGTGGGGTGGGCGCTCTTCTTCATTCTGTTGCTGTATCTGTGCGCGCCGGCATTGGCCATCTTGGTCAAGCACGAGATTTATACCCAGCTCATCGGCTTGCAATTCATCTCGTTGCCGGATTGGGTCGACGCGTGGAGTGCGCTCGATCCGCAACTCTTGCAAGTCACGGATATCAATCGCGATGGCATTGTGCAGTTGAGTGAAATCGAGATGGCAGGCGATATCGTGGCGCTGGCGATGCCCGAGATCGGGGGTTTGCCGTTCGCCATTTCGGCCCTGGTCGCGGCCGGCGCTCTGGCGGCGGCGCTGTCGACCGCCGATGGGCTGTTGCTCACGCTGTCCAACGCCATGTCGCATGATTTCGGTTATCGCATCGCCTCGCCGCGCATGCCGATCGCACGGCGCATTATGTTGTCCAAAGGCCTCTTGTTGCTGGTAGCATTCACGGCCGCGTGGCTGGCCGCGGGCAAGCCGGGCGATATTCTGTTCATGGTGTCCGCCGCGTTTTCATTCGCCGCATCGTCGTTTTTCCCGGCTTTGGTGATGGGTGTGTTTTGCAAACGCATCAACGGGTGGGGCGCCATCGCCGGCATGATCAGTGGATTGCTGGTCACCGCGAACTATATGGTGTTTACGCATCCGGGCTTGCGCGAGTGGGCATTTTCGGTGCCCCAGTCGGATCCGGTGTCGTTGTGGTGGGGTATCCAGCCGATCGCCGCTGGCGTGTTCGGCGCGCCCGTGGCGTTTGTGGTGATGGTGGCCGTGTCGTGGCTCACGCCCAGGCCGGATGCCGGCACACTGGCGCTGGTCGATTATGTGCGCAGTGCCGGGGCCCGCATGCCGCGCGACATTGCGGCGGACGATCGATCAGTGACCGGCCGCCTTTGAAAAGACGTTGATGACGATCACGCCCGCCACGATCAGGGCCATGCCGATCAATGCCGGGGTATCGGGGATTTGCTTGAACAACACGATGCCCACGAGCGTGATGGCAACGATGCCCACGCCCGACCAGATGGCATACGCCACGCCCACCGGCAGGGTGCGCAACGTCACGGCCAGGAAATAAAACGAGACGGCGTAACCGACCACCGTCAGCGCACTGGCCGGCAGCCGCGAAAAACCATCCGATGCCTTGAGGGCCGACGTGGCCACGATTTCGGCGGCGATGGCGATGCCCAGTGTGACCCAATGTGAAGCCATGACGAATCAGCTCCTGGCGTTAAGCAAGATGAGCAACGCACCGGCGCCACCTTCTTTTTCGGGCGTCTCGGTAAAGGCCTGCACGTCCGCCGTCTGGATCAACCAGGTACGCACTTTGTCCTTGAGCACCGGTTCGGTATCGCGTGAGCCGTAGCCCTTGCCGTGCACGATCCGGGCGCAGCGTATGTCGTGGGCCATGCAGTCACGGATGAAGCCCGCCAGCGCGTTGCGCGCCTGGTCTACGCGCATGCCGTGAAGATCAAGTTCAGCGCCAATGCGCCATTGCCCCCGCCGCAATTTGCGCGGCGTATCGGGGGCGGCTTCCACCCGCACGAATGCCGTGCCGCCTTCGCACAGCAGGTGCGACAGGTCGCCATCCGATAATCCGGCGTCCACCTGGCCAGGCAATGTGCCGCTGGCCGCCGCGCGCCGCGCTTTCAGGTCGTCGGCGTCTGCGGCTTTCGGTGCTGCCGGTGCATGCAGGATGCGGGCGTCGCGCGCCAGCGGTTGCACGTGGCTGACGGCGCGCTCGAACGCTTGCGCGTCGTCGGCATCGTTCACCCCGGCGGCCAATTGCGCGGCGCGGGCCTCGGCAGCTTCGCGTTCGGCGCGTCTGGCCGCGTCGGCCGCATCGCGCCGTTGTTGGGCTTCGATATCCTGACGCAGGCGTTTGAGGTCGGCCAGGCCGACCTTACTCCCCCGCATTCTCCAACCACCGTTGTGCGTCCAAAGCGGCCATGCAGCCGGTGCCGGCACTGGTGATCGCCTGACGGTAAATGTGATCCTGCACATCGCCCGCGGCAAACACGCCCGGCACCGACGTCATCGTCGCCAAGCCGTTCAGGCCGCTGCGCGTCACGATATAGCCACCCGCGATCATGTCGAGCTTGCCTTCGAAGATGCCGGTATTGGGCTGGTGGCCGATGGCGATGAACGCACCGGTGACCGGCAGATCTTCGGTGGCCTGGGTCTCGGTGTTGCGAATCCGCACACCCGTCACGCCGCTCTGGTCGCCCAGCACCTCGTCCAGCGTGTTGAAGAGCTTCAGGCGCATATTGCCGCTTTCGACCTTGGCCATCATCTTGTCGATCAGGATCGGCTCGGCGCGGAACTTGTCGCGGCGGTGAATGACGGTAACGGTTTTGCAGATGTTGGATAAATACAGCGCTTCTTCGACAGCAGTGTTACCGCCGCCCACCACCACCACATCCTGGTTGCGGTAGAAAAAGCCGTCGCACGTGGCGCAGCCCGAGACGCCGCGGCCCATGAAGGCTTCTTCGGACGGCAGTCCGAGATATTTGGCCGACGCGCCGGTCGCGATGATCAGTGCATCGCACGTGTATACATTGCCGGTATCGCCCGTCAACGTAAAAGGACGTTTGGAAACATCGACTTGCGCGATATGATCGAAGACGATGTCGGTATTGAAGCGCTCGGCGTGAGCCTGAAAACGCTGCATCAGTTCGGGTCCCTGGACGCCCATGGCGTCCGCGGGCCAGTTGTCCACCTCGGTGGTGGTCATCAATTGACCGCCCTGAGCCAAGCCGGTAACCAGCACAGGATTGAGATTGGCGCGTGCGGCATACACCGCTGCCGTGTAACCGGCAGGGCCGGAACCCAGGATCAAAACTTTCGCGTGTTTAGGCGTCGTCATAGTGCATCAGTCATTGGGGTAACACCCAATTATAATGAGCCGCATGCCCCGTATCTCTACAGCCTCGCCGCGCGCCTCGCGCAACACCCGTAACGGGCCCACGCCCCTCCAGACCCGGCTCTCCTCGCTCATGCGGGAAGCGCGCTGGATTCTCTTCGCCGCACTCGCCGTCTGGCTGGCGCTCGTGCTGGCCACCTGGAGCGAACACGATCCCGGCTGGTCGCATTCCGTGGCCGGCGACACGATCTACAACCGGGGCGGCACCATCGGCGCCTACCTCTCCGATATTCTTTTCTATCTCTTCGGCTTTTCCGCGTGGTGGTGGGTCGTGCTGCTGCTGCATCGCGTGCGCGCCGGCTACCGACGGCTGGCCAGCCATCTGAAGGTCACCAATGGCCGTGAACCTGAGCCCTTGGCACGCGTGCATTGGGAGCAGGGCATCGGTTTTCTGCTGCTGCTCACCGGCTCCGTCGGCCTTGAGGCCTTGCGCCTGTACAGCTGGGGCATGCAATTGCCCGGTGCTGCCGACGGCGGCAGCGGTGCGGGCGGCGTCATCGGCCGAACACTCTCAGAAGCGCTGACCCGCGGCGTCGGTTTCACGGGCGCCACCATGGCGCTCCTGGTGATGCTGGCCGTGGGCCTGTCGCTCTTCTTCTCGTTTTCGTGGCTGCATCTGGCCGAGCGTGTGGGGGCCTCGATCGAGGGGTTGTTTACCCGTACGCGCAATTCCTACACGGCCCGCGCCGACCGCAAGGTGGGCGAAGTGGCCAAGGCCGTGCGCACCGAGCAAGTGGCGACCAAGCAGGAAAAACTCGTGCACGAGCAACCGGTGCGCATCGAGCCGGCCGTGGTGACCGTGCCGCGTTCGGATCGTGCCGAGCGTGAAAAACAGCAAACCCTGTTCACCCCGCCGGTGGGCGAGGGCGATCTGCCGGCGCTCGGCCTGTTGGATCCGCCTGCGCCTGCGGTCGAAACCGTTTCTGCCGAGACCATCGAGTTCACCTCACGTCTGATCGAGAAAAAGCTGGCCGACTTCGGCGTGTCGGTCATCGTGGTCGCCGCGCAGGCCGGCCCGGTCATCACGCGTTATGAAATCGAGCCTGCCACGGGCGTGAAGGGCAGCCAGGTCGTCAATCTGGCCAAGGATCTGGCGCGCGCGCTCAGCCTGGTCAGCATTCGTGTGGTCGAAACGATTCCGGGCAAGAACCTGATGGGTCTCGAGCTGCCGAATCCACGCCGTCAAATGGTGAAGCTGTCCGAAATTCTGGGATCGCAGACGTATCACGCGCCGTCGTCGGTGCTGACGATGGCGCTGGGCAAGGATATTGCCGGCAATCCGGTCGTGGCCGATCTGGCCAAGATGCCGCACGTGCTGGTGGCCGGTACCACGGGGTCGGGTAAGTCAGTGGGGATCAACGCCATGATCCTGTCGCTGCTGTACAAGGCCGACGCCAGTCATACCCGCTTGATTCTGATCGATCCCAAGATGCTCGAAATGAGCGTCTACGAGGGCATTCCGCACCTGCTGGCACCGGTCGTGACCGATATGCGCCACGCGGCCAACGCGCTCAACTGGTGCGTGGGCGAAATGGAAAAACGCTATCGACTGATGAGCAAGATGGGCGTGCGCAACCTGGCGGGCTACAACGCCAAGATTCGCGAGGCCATCAAGCGGGAAGAGCCGATCCCCAATCCGTTTTCGCTTACGCCCGATGCGCCCGAGCCGCTGCAGCCCTTGCCCATGATCGTGGTGGTCATCGACGAGCTGGCCGACCTGATGATGGTGGTGGGCAAGAAGATCGAAGAACTGATCGCGCGCCTGGCACAGAAGGCGCGCGCGTCCGGCATCCACCTCGTGCTTGCCACCCAGCGCCCCAGCGTGGACGTGATTACCGGCCTGATCAAGGCCAACATTCCCACCCGCATTGCATTTCAGGTGTCGTCCAAGATCGACTCGCGCACAATTCTCGATCAGATGGGTGCCGAAACGCTGCTGGGCCAGGGCGATATGCTTTACATGCCGCCTGGCACCGGGTTGCCGGTGCGTGTGCACGGCGCGTTCGTATCGGATGAAGAAGTTCACCGGGTGGTCGATCACCTCAAGCAGCAAGGTGAACCCAACTATATCGAAGGGCTGCTTGAAGGCGGCGTCGAAGGGGACGCTGGCGATGGTGCCGGCGGGATAGCGGGTGCCTCTGACGCCGAATCCGATCCTATGTACGATCAGGCCTGCGAAGTCGTGCTGAAAAACAAGCGCGCGTCGATTTCGTTGGTGCAACGTCACCTGCGTATCGGCTACAACCGCGCTGCGCGTTTGCTCGAGCAAATGGAGCAGGCGGGCATGGTGTCCCCCATGCAATCCAATGGCAACCGAGAAATCCTGGTTCCGACCAGAGAGGAAGCATGATGAGCCGTACCTTTACCAAGTTGATCGCCGTGGCCGCGCTGGGGCTGTGCCCGTTGCTGGGCCACGCACAGGGCGCGCCGAGTGCGCAGGACCAACTCAAAGCGTTCGTGAAGAACGTCAACGGCGCGACCGGATCGTTCCGCCAGTCCACCACGACCACGCAAGGGCGCGCGCAAACGCCCCAGAGCGGCGCCTTCTCGTTTTCGCGCCCAGGCAAATTCAAATGGGCTGTAAAAACGCCTTACGAGCAAGTGATCGTATCCGACGGCAAACAGGTCTACCAATACGACCCGGATCTGGCTCAAGTCACGCAGCGTCAGGTCGATCAGGCCATCGGTACGTCGCCTGCCGCGATCCTGTTCGGTTCGGGCTCTCTGGATGCATCGTTCAACGTGACCAGCTTGCCGGCCAAGGATGGCCTGGCGTGGCTGCGCGCGAAGCCACGCAATGCAGATGCAGGATTCTCGCAAGTGGATATCGGCTTTACCAATAATCAGCCGGCCCGCATCGAGTTGCTCGACACGTTCGGCCAAACCACCCGCGTCGAGTTGTCGGGCTGGAAACCCAATCCTTCCTTGCCGGCATCCGAGTTTCAGTTCACCGCGCCTGCCGGTGTGGACGTCGTGAAGATGTAAATCGGATGGGCCGGTCAGGCCTGGCCAGGCCCCATCCGTTGCGATCGGGCTCGATCACGTTTGCTGAGCCCCGATCGAGTCCAGTCAGGACGTCTGGGCACCCGGCGTGTTGCTGGCATCCTGATCGGTATCGGTGCGGGGCGTGAGCACCAGGCACACCGGGGTCGGCACGTCGGCCACGCGCAACAGATCGCTCAAGGTGCCGTCCGCCGCAATCGTCAGGCGCAGGATGTCGTCGTTTTTTTGATTGAGCACGTAAAGAAAACGACCGTCGTGCGAGAGCGTCAGCGCGCGCGGAAACACCACGCCTTCGGTCCAGCGTTGTACCAGCGTCAACGCGCCTGTCGTATCGTCGATCACCCAGACCGACACACTCTCGCTCGCGGGGTCGTCGGTAGCCCTTTGCGCACGATGGCTGGCATACAGATACTGCCCCGACGAATGCACGATGACGGCTGAGGCATCGGGCTCATTGGGTTTCTCCACGGGCGGCGCATCCACCACGTGATCGCGCGCCAACACGGTACCGGTGGCCGGATCGTAGCCGTACACGGCCAGCGTGCCGGTCAGTTCGTTGGTGACGAAGATGCGTGCATGGGACGGATCGAATGCCACGTGCCGCGGGCCGGCGCCGGGCTCGGCCGACGCTTGGTGATGCAGGTGCAATTTGTCGTGCTCGATCTTGAATACGTTCAAGCTGTCGGTGCCCAGGTCGGTCGCCAGTACGAAGCCGCCTGCGGCATCGAAGGCCACCATGTGCGGGTGCGGCGCTTCCTGGCGGGTGGCATGCACGCCTTTACCCGACACGATGTGCAGGTCGGATACCGAGTCCAGCCGGCCGTCCAGACCGATCGGCAGCAGGGCATAGGCGCCGCCGCCGTACAAGGCCACCACCACATATTTGCCGTCGGGTGTCACCCCCAGATGCGCCGGCGCTGCACCCGACTGCGATAGCGAAAGCGGTTGCCGATTGAGCAACGTAAGCATGCCGGTCGTTGCATCGATCGAGTAGGCCTCGACGGTGCCGGTCTGCATGCCCAGATAGGTGTCGATCTCGTTGACCGCGTACAGATAGGGACGCGTGGGATGCAGGGCGAGGAACGACGGGTTTTCCGACGCCACGACCTGGACGGGCGTCCAGACGGCATCGGCGTCGTCCACCGCAAATACGTAGATGCCTTCGGCACCGGGCCCCCCTGCGGTGCCACCGGGCGCGTCCTGCGTAAACGTACCCACGTAGGCATAGCGGTGGGGGAAATGCAGGGCGGATGGTGACATGGCGGGACCTTTTGCGGGGAGGCCGCTGTGCCGGGCGAACCGGAACGCGGCCATGTTGTAATGGAGGATGTGCTGCCGGTATCCGGTTATCTTACCTTCGCACCTTCTTCTTCATACTGACGCTCATGGCCGATCTGTTTCAAACCGCACCTGTTGCGCCGCTCGCCGAGGCGCTCCGGCCGGCGAGCCTGGACGAGGTGATCGGGCAATCCCACCTGATCGGTCAAGGCAAGCCTTTGCGTCTCGCCTTCGAGTCGGGCAAACCGCATTCCATGATTCTGTGGGGGCCGCCGGGCGTGGGCAAGACCACGCTGGCACGATTGACGGCAAGCGCCTTCGGCTACGAATTCATTGCGCTTTCGGCCGTGTTTGCCGGCGTCAAAGAGATTCGCGCGTCGATGGAAAAGGCCGAGCACAACCTGGCCCTGGGCAAGAAAACCATCTTGTTCGTCGACGAGATTCATCGATTCAACAAAAGCCAGCAGGACGGATTGCTGCCGTTCGTCGAATCGGGCCTGGTGACCTTTATCGGCGCCACTACCGAAAATCCATCGTTCGAGGTCAATTCGGCGTTGCTGTCGCGCGCCCAAGTCTACGTGCTGCAGGCGCTGACCGACGATGAACTCAAGTCACTGGTCGAGCGCGCCCAAGAAAAGGTGCTCACGCATCTGCAATTGGACGACACGGCCGTGGATACGCTGGTGGGCTATGCCGACGGCGATGCGCGTCGATTGCTGAACCTCGTCGAGCAGACCGACACCGCGGCGCGCGCGGCCGGGGTGGAGCGGGTGGACGCGGCGTTTTTGCAGAATGCGCTCACGCTCAATGCGCGCCGCTTCGACAAGGGTGGTGACAACTTCTACGACCAGATTTCGGCGCTGCATAAATCGGTGCGCGGTTCCAACCCGGATGCTGCGTTGTACTGGCTGTGCCGCATGCTGGACGGGGGCGCCGACGCCAAGTACCTCTCGCGCCGCATCGTGCGCATGGCTTGGGAAGACATCGGCTTAGCCGACCCGCGGGCGCTGCAGGTCGCCAACGACGCGGCCGCCACGTTCGAGCGCCTTGGCTCGCCCGAGGGCGAACTGGCCCTGGCACAGGCCGCGATCTATCTGGCCATTGCCCCCAAAAGCAACGCGGGCTACATGGCGTACAACGAAGCGCGTGCCTTCATCAAGAAGGACAAGTCGCGTGAGGTGCCTGTGCACCTGCGTAACGCGCCCACCAAGCTCATGAAAGAGCTCGGCCATGGTCACGCCTATCGCTACGCCCACGACGAGCCGGAGGCGTATGCGGCTGGTGAAACGTATCTGCCGGAAGGCATCGGCGATCCCGGGTGGTACCGACCCGTGCCGCGCGGCCTCGAGATCAAGATCGCGGAAAAACTGGCGCATCTGCGCAAGCTCGACGACGACGCCGGTAACCGCTGAGCGTCGGTCCGGCAGCGAGCGGCTGCCGGCTTATCGTGCGCATGCCAGTCGCGTTATGCTTGCAAACTATTCTCACAACCGTTTTTCAATAAAGCCCAAGCCATGCTAGACCCTTCATTGCTGCGTAAAGACTTAACCGCCGTCGTCGAGCGGCTCAACGCCCGTGGATATGCGTTCGACGTCGAACGTTTCAACACGCTCGAGTCTCAGCGCAAGGCGGTGCAGGTCAGTTGCGAAACGCTGCAGGCGCGTCGCAACGCGCTGGCCAAGCAGATCGGTCAGCTCAAGTCGAAAGGCGAGGACGCCAGTGCGGTGATGGCCGAGTCGCAAGCGATTCCGGCGCAGCTCAAGGCCGAAGAAGAATCCCTGGCGGCATTGCAAACGCAGCTCAACGATATGCTGCTCGTCGTGCCCAACATGCCGCACGCCAGCGTGCCGCAGGGCGCGTCCAGCGATGAGAACGTGGAAGTGCGTCGTTGGGTGCCGGGTGCGGCGCTGCCCACCGACGATCCCCAACCGCTCGCCTTCGAGGCCCGCGATCACGTGGCGCTCGGCGAACCCCTGGGGCTGGATTTCGATATGGCGGCCAAGCTGTCGGGTGCACGTTTTTCGTTCATGCGGGGGCCGATCGCGCGCCTGCACCGTGCCTTGTCGCAGTTCATGCTCGATCTGCAAAGCGGCACGCACGGCTATACCGAGTGCTACACGCCCTACATCGTCAACGCATCCACGTTGCTGGGCACCAGCCAGTTGCCGAAGTTCAAGGACGACATGTTCGCCGTCAGCAAAGGCGGCGAGGACGACGGCCCGGTATCCGACGAGCAGGGCAAGCCGTATGTGCGCGAAGACCAGTATCTGATCTCGACCTCGGAAATCACTTTGACGAGCGTGGCGAGCGGCGTCATCACGCCATTGGCCGACCTGCCGATCAAGTTGACTGCCCACACGCCGTGCTTCCGCTCGGAAGCCGGCAGTGGCGGGCGCGACACGCGCGGCATGATCCGTCAGCATCAGTTCGACAAGGTCGAGATGGTGCAGATCACGCATCCCGAGCAGTCGTACGAGGCGCTCGAAAGCATGGTGGGTCATGCGGAAGCCGTCCTGCAGGCGCTGGGCTTGCCCTATCGCGTGATGCTGCTGTGCACCGGCGACATGGGGTTCGCGTCGGCCAAAACGTATGACCTGGAAGTCTGGTTGCCCGCGCAAAATACGTGGCGCGAGATTTCGTCAATATCGAATTGTGAGAGCTTCCAAGCTCGCCGCATGCAAGGTCGTTTCCGCAACGCGCAAGGCAAAACCGAACTGGTGCACACACTCAACGGTTCGGGGCTTGCCGTGGGCCGCGCATTGGTGGCCGTGCTCGAGAATGGTCAACAGGCCGATGGCAGCGTGGTGGTGCCCGAAGTATTGCGTCCGTACATGGGTGGCTTGAGTACGCTCACCGCGCGGTGAGCGTCGCGTTGTCTTTTGACGTCGCGCGGTCTTGAGGGGCTGGCCAGGCATCTCGATGCCAACGAGGGCGGGGCCGGCATCCTCGGGCGCGAAACCTGCGCACGCAACGGCTCCAGGATATTTTTCAGGAGCCCTGTAATGAGCAACCCTTCCGCCCAAAAAACCGAAGCGACCGTGATCGACGGCGCCGTACGATTCAATGCCGTGATGGCCGATGGCGAAACCCGTGTGTTCGAGCTATCGAGCGAGGCATTGACGCAGCACTTCGGCGCCAAGGACGCCTCCGACGCGGCTTTGCTCGCGGCGTTCGAGAAGGGCCGTGCCGAGATCATGGAAGCGGCGGGCAAAGCGCTCGATACGCCCGCGTCCGAAGACGCCATCCCCTTGGGTAGCGGCGACTTTTCCTGATATCGAATGCGCGAACGCAAAAACGCCACGTTGGTCGAACGTGGCGTTTTCGTTTTGGCCGCCGGTTTCAGTGGCGGCCGAACCATCTCGATTAAGTTTGATCAACACATTGGCTGATTTATACGCTGCCAGTGCCAGGTTGCCTGGCCAGCCTCAATCGCGGCCGCGTCGGCCGTGCCAGTCGCCACGACCGCCGCCGCGATGATCGCCGCGCCAGTGGTCGCGTCCATGACCGTACCCGCGCCAATAGGGGGGCGGAGGCGGCGGTCCCGGGCGGTAATAACGCGGCGCTTCGTATACGACGGCAGGCGGATAGTAGACGGGTGCCGGGGAGTAATACACCGGCGGAGCAGGGCGATACACCGGTCCACCGTAGTAATACGGGCCAGGCACGCCGATATTCACGCCGATGTCCACGCGTGCCGAAGCGGAGGCCGAAGCCAGTACGCCTAGCGCTGCAAGTCCCGCAATGAGCCAACGTTTCATGATGCATCACCTCGCCGATGAATTCGGCTTCTGAAGAGAACGTCTCCATTTTCGCGTGTTTCACCGTGCGCGGGTGGGGCGACGACGCGCCAATAGCGACAAGCCGCAACACCTCACGCAGCGCTTTTGGCTCAGTTACAAAATAGTTGGCGAAATCGACGATGCGCCGTCATGGGCGACTTTCTGCCGCGAAATCGATTGAAATCACTACCTTGAGGTCGAGTCCCGAGCACCCTAATTACAAAAAATTACGAAATCGCCTGGCGTCAATGGGTCGCGCCTTCCGCCGGGATGCGGTGCCGTAAGGCACGTGGCGATCAGACGAACCCGCTGCGGCGGAACGATGCGCTGACGAAATAAAGCGCGCCGCAATGGCGGCGCGCTTTATTTTGCATGCTACGAGTGAGGTGGCGCCTATCGCGCGTTGCCGGCCCGGGCAAACCATCCGCGATTACGTCACGCTCACCACGATCAACCGCCGGACTTGGCCTTTGCGGGTGTCTTGCTCTGTGCGATTTCCCGCACGCGTTGCTGCAGTTGCGGGTTTTGCTCGACCGCTTGGCCGATGCCATTGAATTCGTCCACCGTCAATCCGTCGGCATTGACGACTTTGACCATTTTCTCATCCGCTTCCTTGAAGATCTTTTCACGCGCAGCGTCGTCCTTGGCGGACTCAATCTTCGGGCGGTAGGATTCAGCAAGGCCCGATACTTTCTGGGCCGCGCCGGTGAATTTTTGAAGCTGAGCGTCCGAGGGCGTGGCAACAGCCGGCTGCATCTGGGACGGCGTGGGAGCTTGGGCAGCGGGCGCGTTCTGGGCCATTACGGGGCCGAAAGACACGGCGGCGGCAAGTACTGTGGCTGAAAAAAGCGCTTTGGTCGATTTCTGCATGAAGCCTCCTAAGTCGTGTTCATGTCCGATTCATGATGACGACATGGGCAGGGCGGATCAAGTTTCCCTATGTGTAGTCATGTGTCGGCATGAGGATCCTGTGAAGATTGCAGGCTCCGTCCCGGGCGATGTCGCACGATGTAAGTCGACCAAATAAAGTCCTACGATGAGGTGGCTGGCCGCCTTGGCGCCAATATCGGCGGCCGTCGCTGTACGACGCCGATCGACTTTCGGTGTGATCGCCGTCAGCTTCGCCACGACACCGACGACGTTACCCGGCAGGCGTTTCTTCGATTTGCACGCGATCAGGGTAGAACGCCAGGTATTCCTTGATCTGCGCAACAGCGTCGTACGGCGACTCGTAGCTCCATACCGCATTGACCGACCGCGCGTCGCCGCCTGCGATGCTGTAATACGCGCATTCGCCCTTGTAAGGGCAGTGGGTGCGATGCGCCGTGCGCTCGAGCAAAGCCATGTCCACGTCATCACGCGGAATGTAGTGCACGCCGGGATAACTGGCTTCTTTCAGCGTCAGGGCCGCATGCGTATCGGCAATGATCCGGCCACCCGCAGAGACCACAATGTGGGCGGAATTGGGCGTGACGGTGATGGGGTGGTCAGGCCCGGGTTGTTTGATGTCCGGCATGGTTGTGGCTCCTCAGGCGCCGCTGCGCGGGCGGCTAATCCAAGCGTGCGCGAATCGTCAATATAGTCCCGACCCGACCGATGCGCGGGGAGACGTTCCGCATCGGCCGCTTCGTTACTGCACGCTCCGTCACTGTAATTGAAGGCGCGTGTCGCCGATCAGGAGATCGCGATCCGTTCGCGGCGCAGTGCGCACGGCACCGGCTGCGATGCGCGCCGAAAGCTCGGAGACCCCTTCATCCGGCGGCGGACCGCCAGCCGTCTTGCCCGCCGCCATGTCCAAGCCTTCAAAGCCGTCTGCGCGTGTGAGTGTCCCGCTACGCTCCCATGTGCCCGCTTTGTTTTTCGTGAACACCCGAAAAACTTCGGCAATGCGCGGACGCGAAACGCCAGGCACATACAGGATCAGGTCTTCGCGGCCTGTTCCGGAGAGGTCGGCGAAAATCACGCTGCAGTGCGGTGGTTTGGTCGCCGCATCGGGGCGGTTGGCCATATCGATGCAGCCATCCACATCCGAGAAATAGTCCCCTTCAACCGCTGGCCACCAATCGGCGGGCACGGTTCTTCCAGCCGGAAACACCGTCATGGCCGGCATGGCGCGTACTTTCGGCCGGCGATCCGACTCGCTGATGTACTCTCCGGCCAACGATCGCTTGGCCAGTTCGGCAATTCTGGGATCCCGTTCGTTTGCCGCGCCTGCGGCCAATCGTTGCAAGGCATCGCGCCCGTATTGATCCGTTTCCGATCGCAAAAGTCCAAACTCGAAGTCTTCGAGTGGCAGGCGGCCATCGATCAATCGCTGCGTCTGGCTTTCGGCGGCGATACGGCGAGGGTCGAGGAGCGACGTATTCAATGCCGTCAGCACTGCGATCGCGGTAAACGCGGCCACACAGTTGGTGCAGGCCAGGATCGCGTGAAACCGCGTTGCCCGCAGCACCGCGCAGACGTAACCCACGCTGTAGATCACCGCCAGTGCGGCGGCGAAAGCGGCCCATACGCGCGATACGGTCCATCCATATTGGTCGATGCGCACGCCGACGTTATAGAGCGCCAGAGCCGCGAGCGGCAACAGGCAGTACAGGCTCCAGCGCAACACCCGTTGCAGGCGGGGGCCGAAGGGGGCGGTGTCGCCGCCATCCTGCCACGTGGCGTTGACCAACTTGATCCACACGCCGGAGAACCCGATCAGGACGCCTGCCGACAGCGTGCCGGCGCGCAGTCCGAAAGCGAGTTGCGCAATCAGGGCCACGGCAAACGTGACGCCCAGAATGCTGGCCAGGGGCAGCATCCACGCACTCAGGGTAAGCCACGAGCGCTGCAGCACGCTGGCCAACTGCGGGCGGCGTTGAATGCCGATCAGCGTGATGGCAAAGGCCAACGGCATGGCGGCCAGCCAGAACATGGTTTCGCCGAAAAGACGTTCCAGGAACGACATGCCGATCATGGCAAACATCTTCGCGCCCAGATAGATCAACGTAAGCACGCACATCGCCAGGGCGCCCGCCAGCACCCCTTGCACCGCGATACGCCACGCGGCGCGAAACACCTGCGGATAATTGCACATCGGCTGGCGATGATCGAAGGCGCCGATCAAGGGCAGCAGGATAAATCCCAGCATCGCGGTGAGCACCGCGGTGCCCATGAGCTCGTAACCCGCCATCGACGCTTGCTGCTCGACGGGTACCAGGTCGCCCAGCGGCGTCAGGCTGAGAGCACTCAGCCCCGGCAACGCGATGCCGTAGATAACAAGGGCAACGATCCAGCGTGTGCGGGAGCGCATGTCCGCCAGCATCGCGATCGCCAGCGGCAGCAGCCACGACCAGTGCAACGGAAACGCCAGTATCCATCGTTGTGACCACGGAATCTTCGCGGTGGTCAGCACGCTGTAATAGATCACGGCAAGGACGGCTGCGGCGATACCGCAGATCAGGACGATCTTGTCCGAACGGCCCCAGGCCGTGGGGAGGCGCGATAGAGGCGTGGCGTCGATCGGGTCGACGGGTGGCAGCGGTTGCGAGGGCGTCACGTGAAGGGATTACCGTGGTTGAAAAGGGTCGGGCGGTTATACAGGATCGGCCATCGATCAAAGGCCCCGTTGAGATTTTGAAACCTTTGCGTGCGATATGCGCATGCGATATGAGCGTTCGATACGAGCGTTCGATATGCGCATTCGACATGCACGTTCGATATGCGCATTCGACATGAGCGTTCAATATGAGCGTTCGATATGACGGCGTCGCCGGGGTGCCCGCCTCACGATCGTTGCGTGTTCGTCGACACCCCTTCGATCGTGTGCTGCCGGCAGGGTGCAGGCTAGGCGTCCATTTGCGTTGGCGGCTTCGCGTGGCGTCTACACTGTGTCTGGTTTTTCAGAAGGACAAGACTCGATGTGGAATGGACCGGCGTTCGATGGCGCCAAAATCGCGTTGCTGTGCGGCGCAAATGTATTGACCTATCTGCGGGATGACAAGGACGGCATTCCGTTTCGCGGCATGTGGGATCTGGCCGGCGGCGGTCGCGAAGGCAATGAGTCGCCCCTTGATTGCGCGCGGCGCGAAACCCGAGAAGAATTCGGCCTCATCGTCGATCCGGACAGCGTGGTGTGGGAACGCCGGCACGAGCCGCTCGCACCCGGTGGACTGGGCAGCTACTTCTTCGTGGCCCGTATCGAGAAGGCGGCGGTGGACGCCATTCACTTCGGCGAAGAAGGCCAGCGCTGGTCGCTGATGCCGATCAATGCGTTTCTGAAGCACGCGAACGCAGTGCCGCACTTGAAGTCGCGTCTGGCTGCTTACATGCTGGGAATGGCCATGCAGGCGGCGCGATGATCCGTGGCGCGATGATCCGTGGCGCGATGATCCATTACGCGATGATCTGTCACGCGATGATCTGTCACGCGACTCAACGGCGCTGATCGGGATCGTTCCATCGGCGGCCCATCGAACGCAGGTATGCGGCAAGATACGCCGCTTCATCCTCGCAGAGGTGCCGGCAGCGCAGCGCCAGGCAGTCGGACGGCGATTGTGCCGCCACGACCACACCCGCCTGCCACACCTGAATCTGCCCGAGACGTGAAAAATCGAACTGCGCACCTTCAGCGGCGAGTCGGACGAGATCGACGGACGGATGCAGGGTACAGATCTCATATCGGACATCGGGCGGCGCATGGGGGGTGACCGCCGAATCGCAGGCTCTTGCGCGTACCGGAAACGTCAGGTCCTGCCCGACGTCGATAAGACGCCTTCGCGCGCCGGGGGATGCGCCGCACAGAAACAGCGCCTTCACCGGGGGCAGGGTGACCCCGTCGCTCGCCGTGTGTGACGGCACCACGGTGTGCGTGCGAACGCGCGAACGTCGAAATGCGGACAGCGCCGTCATGGCGCGAGCGATGAACATCATGAACCGATGCGCGGCTGGCGGCCTGGTCTGCCTGAATCAGGCCGAAGGAACGTCGCGCGTAGAGTTGAGACAGGCGCAATCTAGCGCGGAACCCGCAGGTAAAACGCGGCTGCCGCGCCGCGTTTTCAACTGGACTTGAGGTCGGGTCGGCGCAGCCCCAGGTGTCCCCGCAGCGTGCGCGTGGCGTACTCCGTGCGAAAGAGTCCCCGGCGCTGCAGCACCGGCACGACGTGTTCCACGAAATCTTCGATCGAGCCGGGCAAGCTCGGGGGCATCAGATTGAAGCCATCGGCGGCCTCGTTGCGAAACCAGGTTTCCATGCGATCGGCGATCTGCTCAGGCGTGCCCACCATGGTGCAATGTCCGCCGCCCGCCGCAAGTCGGCCAAGCAACTGGCGCACGGTGGGTTGCTCAGTTTCGATGATGCGCAAGATCGTGCCATAGCGCCCTTGCGGGCCTTTGAATTCGTGCATCGGCGGCAACTTCGGTACCGGCGCGTCGAGCTCCCACTGGCTGCAATCCTGTGCGGTAAAGGTCGACAATTGGCGCAGTGAGGCGTCTGCTGGAAGCAGCACGTCCAGTTCACGCTGCTTGGCTTGTGCCTCGGCTTGCGTCGAGCCCACGTAAGTGACCAGGCCCGGCATGATGGGTACCGGATCGTGCCGGCCCGCTTCACGCACGCGCCGTTTGATATCGCGGTAGTAGGACTGCGCCGCGGCCATATCGTAGGCCACGGCATAGATCGCCTCGGCGCGGCGCGCGGCAAGATCCCGCCCCTGATCCGAAGCACCCGCCTGAAACAGCACGGGGTGGCCTTGCGGCATGCGGGGCACCGTCAATGGCCCGTCGACACGAAAGTGCTCGCCCTGATGATCGATTGCGCGCACGCGATCGGGATGGGCGTAGTCGCCGTCGCGATCATGCAGCAGGGCGTCGTCGCTCCACGAGTCCCACAGCGCAAGCACGGCATCCACGAACTCTTCGGCGCGCGCGTAGCGCCAGGCGTGCTCGGGCATTGCCTCGTAACCGTGATTGCGCGCTTCCGCGTCGAACATGGATGTGACCACGTTCCAGCCCATGCGACCGTGCGAGATGTGATCGAGCGAAGCCATCAGACGGGCGGCGTGGAAGGGCGTGTAGAAGGTGCTCGATACCGTGCTGATCAGGCCGATATGCTGCGTGGCACGGCTCATGGCCGACATGGCGGTCAGCGGCTCCAGAAACCAGCGCGGGCCGTCGGCCACCGTGTCGACCGAAGCGCCGTCGGCAAAGAACACCGCATCGAACTTGCCGCGCTCGGCCAGTTGCGCAAGTTCTTCGTAATGGCCGATATCGCCCAGGCGCTCGACGGCAGAGTCGGGATGGCGCCAGGCCGCGCGGTGGTGGCCACACGCGAAGATGAAGAGATTGAGGTGCAGCATGCGGGAGGTATCGTTCTTCACGGCGGCGATGTCGCGGTCTTAATTCTTGACGAGGCCACCGTCGACCACGAGATTCTGACCCGTGACGGAACGCGACCAGGGCGACGCGAAGAACATCAATGCGTCGGCGAACTCGGCCGGCGTGGTGACACGTTTGAGCGGCGTGCTCGCGGCGATCAGATCGAAGACGGCCTCGGGCGTGGCGGCCGACGCATCGGTGGTGCGCAGCAAACCACCCGAGACCATGTTGACGGTGATGTTGTCGGCGCCCAAGTCTTGCGACAGGGTACGTGTGAAGGCGAGCAGGGCAGCCTTGGCTGCGGTGTAGTCGTGATACGGCACCACCGGGTTCTGAACGAGATTGGTGCCCACGTTGATGATGCGGCCAAAGCCGGCTTCGCGCATGCCCGGCAGCGTGGCTTGCACGGTATTCAACGCGCCGCGCAGGATGCCTTCCATTTGCTGGTTCAGGCTTTCCCAGGTGAGGGTATCGGCATGCGGTCGCGCATCGCCGTTGAACTGAAACCGCGGCAGTGCGTTGTTGACCACGGTGGTAACCGGCGCGCCGAAATGCTTGCGTGCCGCCGTGATCATGGCAGCCACGCTTTCCGGATCGCACACGTCCGCGCGCACGGCGAGTGCGCGATCGGGCGCCTCACCTTCGATCGCTTCGGCGGCCGCTTCGCTGTTGAGGTAGTTGATCACCACGCGCGCGCCTTCACGCAGGAACGCGCGCGCGATATGGGCACCAAGCCCGCGACCGCCGCCGGTCACAAGAACGAGCTGCTCATTTAAACGGGGTGACAGCGACGGGGTGGACATGAGGGGCATCCTGAAAGGCAAAGCCGCACGCGCAACAAAAGGCCGTGCCGGCGAACAAGCCGCGAAATTAGCACATCCGCGCGCCATGGCGCGCATTGACAAACGGTAGGCGCTTGCCTACTCTTGCCGCTTGTTCCTGGGGGAGCCCTGTCTGGGCTGAGATTCCGCGTCGCGCGGTCACCCTTCGAACCTGATCCGGGTCATGCCGGCGAAGGGAAGGAAATCGTTATCCGTCTTTGCGCCTGCCTGCCCGGTTTTTTGCAATCCGGCATCGCTGCATCCCGTCTTGGGCAACTTCCCTCGATCGTGGGGTTTGCGGCCCGTCGTCACTCCGCAGGCTTTTCATCATGCGCAGCACCGCATCCGTTATCACGTGGCTGATTCTGTTCAGCGGCGGCTTCGCGCTCGCCAGTGTGTTGTACGCCCGTCGCGTCCTGGGCGGCCTCGAAGATTACGTCATTGCCCGCAACAGCCAGAATACGTTGGCCACGATGGCCACACTGTTGGCGTCAACCTTGGGCGGCTGGATTCTGTTTTCGCCGGCACAGGCCGCGGCATGGGGCGGCATCGGCGCGGTACTGGGCTATGCGATCGGCGCAATGTCGCCCCGGCTGGCGATGATCCCGTTGGGCAAACGGATGCGCGAGGTGATGCCGGCCGGCCATTCGCTCACCGAGTTCATCATGGCCCGCTATGGCCGTGGCATGTATGGACTCACGCTGGCCATCATGCTGTTTTATCTTTTCATCGCGCTGTCGGCCGAGATTACCGCCATCGCCAAGCTCGTTACCCTGATCGCGCCGGTGCCGCTGTGGCAAACGGCCGCGATCGTGATGGCCGCCACTTTGATTTACACGTCATACGGCGGCCTGCGCGCCTCGATCTTCACCGACAAGGTGCAGGTGCTCGTGATCCTGCCGCTTCTGGGCGTGCTGTTCTACTTCGGCTGGAAAGCCGCGGGCGGGGTGATGCCCACCATCGATGCGTTGCGCCTGAGCGCGCCGCAGATGTTGAGCTTCACCGATCCGGTGGGGATCAAGGCGGGCCTGACGTTTTTCGTCGCCATCCTGCTCACGGGGCTCTTCCATCAGGGGGCGTGGCAACGCATCTACGCGTCGCGCGATGCCGGCACCGTGCGCAACGGGTTTCTGTTCGGCGGGCTGATGGTGATGCCCTTCATCTTCATCATGGGCTTGTTCGGGTTGGCGTTCAAGGCGCTGGTGCCCAATGGCGACAGTTCGGTCGCCGTGTTTGCGCTGATCATGCCGCACATCCCCGACTGGTTCGCTTTCGCGCTGATTCCGCTGGGATTGGCCTTGGTGATGAGTACGGCCGATAGCGCCATCAGTGCAGTATCGAGCCTCATCGCCATCGATCTGGGCCGCTTGTTGCCCAACGCCACCAGCCAGAAAATGATGCAACTGTCGCGAAGCTTGATCGTGCTGCTGGCGATCCCGGTGATGATCGTGGCCGCGCAAGGCTATAGCGTGCTGTACCTGTTCCTGCTGGCTGATCTGCTGTGCTCGGCGGCGGCGTTCCCGGTGTTTTATGGCTTGTTCAGCAAACATCACAACGGCATGCGTGCCGTGGTGGGAACCACTTTCGGGCTGGTCACGGGCCTACTGCTCTTTCCTGCGCCGGGTGAAAAACCGGTGTACCTGCTGGAGTCGTTTCTGGTGGCGACGTTTGTGCCGGCCGTGGTCATTTTGCTGATGCAGGCAGTTGCCGGCAAGAAGGCGAAGGTGTTCGAGTTTGCGACGCTCGCCGCAGCGGTACGCAAGCTGGAGCGTTGATCGCCTTATGGAGCGGTGGGCTGCGCGAGCGACAGATAACCGCCGTGGGCGGGGCTGGACGCCATTTCGCGCATCAGATCGCGCAGCGCCTCATGCACCACCTTTACGGCTTGGGTGAGTGGCCGGCTCGACGCGGTCGCAAGCATCAGCTTCGTGGATACGCCAGGATTGACCAGCGTTCTGGCGACGACGGTGCCCGCCGTCAGTTCGGCGCGAAAGGCCGGGGCGGCCAGCACGGTATGGGCCATGCCCCGCACCACGATGTCGTTCATCAGATCGAGCGCGTCGACTTCAAACACCACGTCGAGCGTAACGCCCGCCTGGCTGGCAGCGTATTCCACCGTTCGTCGCAGGCCGTGATTTTTGGTCGGCAGCACGAGCGGGAGTCCTTGCAACTGCTTGACGTCGATTTCCGTCAACCGCCGTGCGTTCGGTGAGAGCGCTTGCCTGGGCGAGACGAGCGCCAGGCGCAGTTCCGCCAGCGGATCCACCACCAGATGCTGCGAGCGCCGTGCATCGTGGAGCACCGCGATATCCACGCGCGCATTGGTCAGCCACTCGTGCACGTAGCCGCTATACCCGGTCACGATGTTCAATTGAATGCGGGGATGTGTTTCCCAAAGATCGGCAATCAGCCGCATGCCGATCATTTTGCACAAGGTGGGGGTGAGCCCTACCGTGACCTGACCTGACGGCGAGCGCTGATCGTCGTGAAACGCAGACACCACCGCATCCATTTGCCGCAGAAGCGGGCGCAGGCGATCCAGCAGCTTTTCGCCTTCAGGGGTGAGTGACACCCCGCGCCCATTGCGATACAGCAGGGGGCAGCCACATTCCTCTTCGAGCTTGCGCACCTGCCGGCCGAGTGCGGATTGCGCCACGCCGATCACGGAGGCCGCCTTGGAGAAGCTGCCGTAGTCAGCCACCTGGATCAGGTTCTCGATCTTTCTCAAGTCCATTGCGCCACCGCCATCGAAGACGTAAGTACGTGCAGTTTATGTATATCTGATAGCCCAAGTATGCCTATTTGGCACATCTGCAGCAATCTACACTGCGCTGATTCGAGGCCGATGGCCGGTCTGTTTCCTCATGAGGATGGCGTGCCGATGACTGCGTTGACCCCATTGAATACGTCCGCCCACGCGTTGCTCGGCACGTTGACGGCAAACGGCGTGGACCGCGTTTTCGTCGTGCCCGGCGAGAGCTACCTGGGCGTGCTAGATGCCCTGAGCGACTTTCCCGAGGTGGATGTGGTGACCTGCCGGCACGAGGGGGGCGCGAGCTTCATGGCGTGCGCCGACGGCAAGCTCACGGGGCGGCCGGGCGTGATCATGGTGAGCCGCGGGCCCGGTGCCACCAATGCGTCCATCGGCTTGCATGCGGCCCAGCAGGATGCGGTGCCGCTCTTGCTGATCGTGGGCCAGGTGCCCAGGAAAGATCTGCGTCGCGAGGCGTTTCAGGAGATTGACTATCAACGCATGTTCGGCGCCATCGCGAAGTGGGTGTGCGAGGTGACCACCCCCGAAGCGGTGGCCGAGGCGGCCTTCAAGGCAATGCGGGTGGCCGTGTCGGGCACGCCCGGGCCGGTCGTACTGGTGATCCCCGAGGACGTGCAGCAGCAAGCCGTGGCGCAACCGGCATGGATCGCCGCGGCGCCCAGCGCAACCCAACCGGACGCCGCCGGGCTGGCGCGCGTGCATGCGTTGATCGCGGCGTCCAGCCGGCCGCTCATCATCGCAGGGGGTGCGTTCGAAGCGGACGGCGGACGGGATGCATTGTTGGCCTTGGCCGAAACCTTCCATATTCCGGTTGCCGTGGCGTTTCGGCGGCACGACGTGTTCCCCAATACGCATCCGCTATATGCCGGCAATCTGGACCTGGCCAATCCGGCCGATCAATTGGCGGCATTCGAGTCCAGCGATCTGATCCTGGCGCTCGGCACCCGCCTGGGCGATGTGACGACGCAGGGCTATACGTTTCCGCAATATCCCAAACCCGCGCAACGGCTGGTGCATTGCTTTGCCGATGCCCATATCGTCCATCAGCATTTTGGCGCCGATGTGGGTCTGGTGGGCGACGCCACCGCGCTCGCTCGAGCGCTGTGCACGCAGCCGGTTGCAGGCGACCGGGCAGCGCGCGGGGCATGGGCGGCGTCGCTGCACGCCATCCACGAGCGCCGTGCCGCGTGGCCCGGGTGCACTGCGCAGGACGGCGTTGCCTTCGTCGATGTGGTGCATGCGCTGGCTGACGCTGCCACCGATGACATGATGGTGTGCCTGGACGCCGGTACGTTCGCCGCGCCCGTATACCGGCATTTCCCCTTCGTCTATCCGCAACGGTTGATGGCTTCGCAGTCAGGCGCCATGGGCTATGGCGCACCGTCTGCGATCGCCGCGCAGTTGCGCTATCCGGCGGCGCGGGTGGTGTGCCTGATGGGCGATGGCGGTTTCATGATGACCGGCAACGAGATGATGGCGGCAGCGGAGCGGCAACTGCCGATTCTGTTCATGGTGTCGAACAACAATTGTTATGGGTCGATTCGGCTGCATCAGGCGCGCACTTATCCGGGCCGTTATGTGGGCACCAACCTGGCCAGTCCGGACTTTGTGATGATGGCGCGCGCATTCGGGATGCAGGCCGAGTACGTGACCCAGCCCGACGCGGTGCCCGCGGCCATTCGGCGCGGGCTGCACGCCCAGGCACCGTACTTCATTGAGGTACGTACAAGTTTGGCCGCCATCCTCCCGGACGGCGTCGACAGCATTGCCGGTTTGAGGCTGCGGCCAAGCGCAGCCTGACGCGCATCGCGCCCTAGTTCTTGTAGCCTGGATCCTTGCGATCCATCAGGCGAATCATGGCCGGCCATTCGAGTTCGCCGAAGGGGCGCCGCGTCGTCGGCTGATAAAGATGATGGGTCTTGTCGATCACCGCTTGCGAGGGCATCGCGAGTTCACTGCCACAGGCCATCGCATCCACCTGCGACTTGCATGCCATCTCGAGCCAGTACAAGGTGTTGAAGGCCTGCGCGATGGACGGGCCCACGGCGAGCAAGCCATGGTTGCGCAAAATCATCGAGTCATAGGCACCCAGATCGGCGACCAGCCGGTCGCGCTCGCTCAAGTCGAGCGCCACGCTTTCGTAGTCGTGATACGGGATCCTGGCGAAACGCATCGCCGTTTGCGTGAGCGGCAGCAGGCCGCACTTCAACGATGAAATGGCCATGCCGGCGCGGGTGTGCGTATGAATCACGCATTGCACATCGTGCCGCGCGGCATGCACGGCGCTATGGATCACATAGCCGGCGGCGTTGATGCCATGCTCGGTGGTATTGCCCAGCACGTTGCCCGCCAGATCGATCTTGACCAGATTGGACGCGGTGATTTCGTCGTACATGAGCCCGTACGCGTTGATCAGCAGATGATCGTCGGTGCCTGGAATGCGGGCGGTGATGTGGTTGTAGATCAGATCGCTCATGCCGAAATGCGCCACCAGGCGATAGCACGCGGCCAACTGCACCCGCGTCTCCCATTCCTGTTCGCTGAAGAGCGTGCTGACATTATCGGTGACGTTGTCCCTGCCGGTGTTCAACTGCGCACCGTGTTGCCGACTTTGTGGTTGTGCCTGTTGCATCTGTGTGTCTCCTTCCTTACTCGCTCGGCTTGACGTTGAATGCCTTGACGATTTTTCCCCAGGCGTCATAGTCAGCCGCCATGAAGGCGCCGAATTCGGCCGGCGTATTCGTGGTGCGGACTTCCGCGCCCAATTCGGTCAGCTTCTGCCGGATGGCGGGATCTTGCAGGGTGGCGTTGACTTCGCGCGCCAATCTATTCTGGATGGCGGCATCGATGCCGGCCGGCGCGATCAATCCCAGCCATGCGCCCATATCGAAGCCGGGATAACCTTGTTCGGCAACCGTGGGGACGTCGGGAAACAGCTTACTCCTTGTCGGCGTGCTGACGGCAATCGCACGCAGGCGATTCGACTTCACCATTGCCAGCGTCGACATCATCGTGTCGAAGGTCGATGTCACGCGCCCGCCGATGATGTCGGTCTGCACCTGACTGCTTCCTTTGTATGGAATGTGCGTCATGGTCGTTCCAGACTTCGCCATCAGCACCGACATGATCAGGTGACTGGTGGTGCCCACCCCTGTGGTGGCGTAGGTCACGGTGCCGGGGGCGGCTTTGGCCTGGGCGAGATATTGCGTCAGGTCGCGGGCAGGGTTGTCCGGACTGACCACCAGCAGATAGGGCAGCCAGACCAGCATGCCGATCGGCGCGAAGTCCTTGCGCGCGTCGTACGTGAGATTGGCATAGACATGCGGGTTGATCGCTTGCGGGGCGGAGGCGCCGATCATCAGCGTGTAGCCATCCGGCTTGGCGCGCGCGCCCATCGCGGCGCCAATCGAGCCGCCCGCGCCAGGCCGGTTGTCGACGATGAATTGTTGCCCCATGCGCTGCGTCAGTTGCTCGCTCAGCATGCGAGCCACGGCATCCGTGGCCGTGCCGGGCGGAAACCCCACGATGATCGTTACCGGCTTGTTTGGATAGGCCTGCTCGGCGGCGGCTGCGCCACCTGCCATCATCATGGGCATCGCGGCCAGGCAGGTCACCAGCGCGTGTATCAGGCAGCGGCGCCTGTCCAACGGGTTTCGAGATCTGGCAGGGGTACGGGTAAATGCAGGGAAATGCATGACAAGTCTCCGATTCTTATTGATCGACTCGCCATGCGTATCACCGTAATGGCGCGCCTGCCGCCTGTTTGCCAAGCGTACAGAGCACGATTGCATGTCTCTTCCATCGCAACAAGCGTGTGCGCGAGGTAGCAGATAGCGCCGTTTTGCACAGATGACCGAAGGAAGATGTTGCGATTACTCCAGCGATACGTTTGCGGCTTTCACGACCTTTTCCCACTTCGGTATTTCACGCGCCACCAACTGCTTGAATTCCTCGGGTGTGCTCGCCACGATCTCCACGCCTTGTTCGTTCACCTGCTTGATGACGTCGGGGCGGCGCAGCACGGCAGCCATGTCCTTGTTGACGCGTGCGACGATATCCTTCGGCGTGCCGGCAGGCGCCTGCACGCCGAACCATACCGTGACCTCGTATCCGGGCACGCCCGCTTCCGCCACGGTTGGCACCTCAGGCAACTGCGTGGTGCGCTTGTTGCCGGTGACGGCTACCGCGCGCAGTTTGCCCGCCTGGATGTTGGGCAGCACGTTGGGCACGTTGTCGAACAGCACATCGATATCGCCGGCCAGCAACGCCGAGACGGCTGGGGCACTCCCTTTGTAGGGAATGTGCGTGAGCTTGACGTCGGCCATCATCATGAAGAGCTCCATGGAGAGATGGTTCGATGAGCCCGCGCCGGTGGATCCGAAGTTGATCTTGCCCGGATTCTTCTTGGCCGCAGCCAGCAGGTCGGACACGCTCTTGATCGATGAGTCGCTGCGCACGGTGAGGATATTCTGCGTGCTGCCGGCCCAGATCACCGGTTCGAAATCGCGCACGGCGTCGTAGGGCAGCTTGGCGCCATACAGCGCGGGAAGCGCCGAAAACGGCAGTGGCGTGATCAGATACGTGTAGCCGTCGGGCTTGGCGCGCGCCACGTACTGATTGCCGATCAGGTTGTTCCCGCCGGGCCGGTTTTCCACCACCACGGATTGGCTCCACGCCTGTGTGAGATGCTGGCTCAGGATGCGCGCAAGCGTGTCGTTGAAGCCACCAGGCGGGTAGGGCACCACGATCGTGGCCTGATGCGAGGGGAAGTTCTGTGCCAGCGCGGTCGAGGCACTGCCAAGCGATGCCAGCGTCATGCACGCAAGTGCCAACGCCTTTTTCAGTCGTCTCATTCCTGTCTCCTCGGCCCTTTCCGAGCCTGTGTTTTAAGGCTGTGCTTTGAGGCGTTGTTCCACGTCCATGTTCTGAGGCGTTGCCCCGGATTCGATGTTCTGAGGCTTCGCTTCGAGGCGTTGCTTTGATGCTGTGACGCGACCTGCGTTTAAAACTTCACGACGTACCCGGGTCCATCGATGAGGGGGTACTGCTTGAACAGATCCTCGTCCACCTCCACGCCGAGTCCGGGTCCGGAGGGCGGCTCGACGCAACCGTCGGCGCCGATCTCGAACGTGGCGCCGAACATGTCGCGGAACGGATTGAAGTGCGACACGCATGCTTCGAAATAGCCGGCGTTTTCCGTGGCCGCCAGAAAGTGCAGGCTGGCCGCGTGATTCAAGCCGGTGGCGGAGCTGTGCGCATGAATGGGAATGCGGAAAGCGGAGGCGAGTGCCGCAATGCGAATGCCTTCGGTGATGCCCCCGGTCTTGGACAGATCCGGCTGCCAGATCTGCACCGCGCCGGCTTCGAGCATCTGGGCGAATTCGAAACGCATGAAGTGGTTTTCGCCGGCCGCGATCGGCACCAGCGGTGTGATCTTGGCGGCTTCGCGATACGAGGCGAAGTCGTTGCAGGCAAACGGCTCTTCCAGCCAGCCGGCCTGCACTTCCGCCAGCACGGGCAGCACGCGGCGCGCTTGCGCGATCGTGTAGTTGGTATTGGCGTCGGTCAGGATATCGATGTCGTCGCCCAGTACCTTGCGCACGTGCCTGATGCGGGCGATGTCGTCCTGGGCGGTATCGCCGAAGCGCAACTTGACGGCTTTATAGCCGCGGTCCACATAGCTTTGCGCTTCGTCCGCCAGGCTTTCCGGGGGCTGGAAGCCCATTGCGATACCGCCGGCATAGGCGGGAATTCGGCGGCGCGAACCGCCCATCAGCGCATACACCGGCAGGTTCACGGCCTTGCCGCGAATATCCCACAACGCCATGTCGATGCCGGAGTAGGCGAGTGCGGCGCCCGCGCCCAGGCCATGGCTGGAGAACTGCATCCGGTGAATGCGCTGCCACGCACCGATCACATCGGTGGCCTCCAGGCCCATGATGAGTGGCCCAAGCGTGTTGTGGATCAGGCTGACGATGGCCCCGGCGCTGCGTCCCGGATGGGCTTCGCCGTAGCCGACAAGGCCGTCGTCGGTTTCGACGCGCACGATGATGGCGTCGCGCTTGAGTGTGCTGCCGATGCCCATGGCAACCGTCTTGCCTTCAGGCAGGCGAAACGACAGCGGAATCGCCGTCACCTTGATGATCTTCAATGTTGTCTCCTCGGATCGGTTACCAGTGCTCCGTTCTCATGTGACTTCGGTATAACACGCAGCTCGCTTGGTGCGATGCAGAAGCGATATCGGGAGGATGGGGGATTGTGTTGTGGGTGTGTAGCGATTACCAGGCGGATGAACGTTTTCAGATATTTTCGTACCCATAATAATTATGGGTATGATAGAGCCGCTTCCCTTTCGAATGAACGATGCAACGGTCCTTAGGATCATGCGCAAGCTCGCAACTGACTCGATGAATGTACGACTTTTGTCGCACGCGAAGCTGTGCATGCGCCAACGCCGAATCACCATGACGCAGGTGTACGCGTGCCTATGTCAAGTTGTCATTGCCGAGCCTACCCACCAGGATGCCAGGGGGGATTGGCGTTTCACCCTGACGCATCGGCACGCGGGAGACATCGTCAATGTTGCTGGTGCAATCAAAAAAGATGACAACGGCGAGTGGGTCGCAGTCATCACCGTTTTCTAAGAGGGTGATATCCATGTATCACTACACAGAATCAGGACTTCGAAACATTTATCTTTCGAATGGGTATAAGACCTTCCGGGACGATGACGGCACCGCCGTCTCGATAGCACACGCGGATGATTTGCATCGTGCTATCGGAAGGTCCTTGGCAAGTAAGCCGCACCTGACGGGCACTGAACTTCGTTATCTCCGCAAGGAGATGGGCCTGTCGCAGAAAAGGCTTGCCGATCTGATTGGCACCTCAGAGCAAACTGTTTCGCTGTGGGAGCGTCGTGGCAGGATGCCAAAAGGGTATGACCGATTGGTAAAGTTGCTCTATGTTGAATTTCTCGATGGCAACGTTAAGGTTCAAGCCTGGATCGAACGGCTGATTGAACTCGACCTGCACCATCAGGATCGCGTGGTGTTTCAGACGACGAAAAGCGGCTGGAAGCTAGCCGCTTAACGTTTAACGCGCGCTCAACTATTTTTCGGCGTGCTGCCCGCGCCCAGATCCCAATACACGCCCGCCATCAATTGCAGGGCTTCGCCCAGCAGGGCAGGCGGCAAGTGTTCGTTGGGCGCGTGCTGCGAGCAACCGGGATAGGAGTGCGGCACCCATACTGTCTTCAAGCCCAGCACGTCGGTAAAGATATCGTTCGGTAGCGATCCGCCCAGGTTGGGCAAAATCGCCGGCTTTTTACCGTTCGTCCTGGCCAGCGATGCCACTACCCACTGCACCCAGGCATCGTCGGGATCGATGCGCGTGGCATGAAACATCACCTCGCGCGTGGGCGCGATGCTCACCATCGGAAAGCCCTGGCGATCCAGATGGCGGCGCAAGGCGGGGAGGATTTCGTCGGCGTCGATGCCCACCACGAAGCGCAACTGGCAACGCGCCCAGGCGCGCGGCGGAATCGCGTTCACGGGGGTATCGGGATTGCCGGTTTTGTACGCCAGCACTTCAAACGCGCACCAGCCGAACACGCGCTCGGCGGGCGAAAGGCCCGCTTCGCCCCAGGCCGGTTCGATTACCGGACCATCCACGCCGCCATCGACCTCACAGTCGGCCAGCGCGCGGCGTACCGACGCCGGCAGTTCCTTCGGTACCCATTCCGGAATGCGGATCTGCCCGGTGGGCGAGATGATGCTTGCGATGGCGTGCGCCAATTGCGTGCCGGGATTGGAGATCAGCCCGCCCCAATTGCCGGAGTGGTGGCCGCCGGCCCGCGCTTCGATGGCGAGGTCGAAATTGACGCTGCCGCGCGACCCCAGAAACACCGTGGGCCGTTCGGCACTCAGACGGGGCCCGTCCGAGGCGATCAGCAGGTCGGCGCTGAAACGCGCCTTGTGCGCATCGCACAGCTCGCGCAGACCCACGGAACCTGTTTCCTCTCCCATCTCGATCAGGTACTTGGCGTTGAAGCCCAGCTTGCCGCGCGTCTGCAGCACCAGCCGCATCGCTTCCATATTGATGGTGTGCTGGCCTTTGTTATCCGCAATGCCGCGTCCGAACCAGACGCCTTCGTGTTCGGTCAGCGCCCACGGTTGCGTACCGGCTTTCCATTCTGCGTCCAGGCCTCGGATGGTGTCGCCGTGGCCATAGCCGAACACCGTCGGCAGTGCCGGATCTTCAATCCGTTCGGCATACAGGAAGGGTGCGGCCGCCTTGGGATGCGTGAGCGTTTCGCACGTGAAACCCATCGCTTCGAAAGCGGGCCGCATCAGGGTGTCGAGGTACTGCGCCAGCACGGGCGCGCGATCCGGGTTCTGGCTTTCGGTCGGCATCTCGATGCGCGCCGCAAGCGTGTGGCGAAACTCGCCGGAGTCGAAGCATTCACGGGCGAGGGCGATGACAGCGTCGCGGGTCATGAGGGCAATGTCCTTTCTTCTGCGGGATAGAGGTCGCAGGCGATCAGTCCGTCGTCACGCTTGACGAGCGGGGGGCGCACCGTGCTGCAGTGGGGCATGGCATCCTTGCAGCGCGGATGGAACGGGCAGCCTGATGGGGGATTGACCGGATCGGGAAACGATAGCCCCAGGCCCATGTCGGGGATGCCCAATCCGGTTTCGGGGGTGAGCACCGAGGCCAGCAGCGCCTGCGTATACGGATGGCGGGGGTTGCGAAAGAGTTCGGCCGTCGCGCCCGATTCCACCACGCGGCCCAGATACATCACCGCCACATGCGTGGCGATGTGTTCCACCACGGCGAGGTTGTGGCTGATGAAAACGTAGGTGAGGTTGAATTCGCGCCGCAACGCCATCAGCAGATTCATGATCTGCGCCTGTACCGACACATCCAGGGCGGACGTGGGTTCGTCGCAGATGACGATTTCCGGATTCATCACCAATGCGCGGGCGATGGCCACGCGCTGCCGCTGGCCCCCCGACAACTGCCCCGGCGTGTTGTCAGCCAGCCGCGCAGGCAAGCCCACGCGCTCCAGCATGGCCATGGCCTTTTCCTGCTTCGGATTGGGCACGCCGTGCACGTCGAGCGGCAACGAGACGATGGATGCGATGCTGCGGCGGGGATTCAGCGACGAATACGGATCCTGAAATACCGGCTGCACCCGCCGCGCCATCTCGCGGCGCGACATCGTGGTGATGTCCTGGCCTTCCAGCACCATATTGCCGCTGGTGGGGGCGATGAGGCCGAGCAGCATGCGCGCCAGGGTCGACTTGCCGCAACCGGATTCGCCCACGATGCCGAGCACTTCGCCCCGGGCAACGGTGAGGTCCACGCCATTGACGGCGTGCAGGGTGCGACGCGGCTTGAACATGCCTGTATTGATCGAAAAACTGCGGCTCAGTCCGCGGGCTTCTATCAGTGCGCTCATGCGAACACTCCGTCCTCGGTTTTGATGCAGCGCCATTGCTGGCCTTGCGGGGTGCGGCGCACGGGGATGTCGCCCGCGCACCGGGGCTGCGCATAGCGGCAGCGATCGCGAAATGCGCAGCCTTTCAAATCGCCCACCAATGACGGGACCACACCGGGAATCGTGCCCAGTTCGCCGCCCGGCAACGTGCGGCCCGGAACCGGAATACAGGCCATCAGGCCTTCGGTGTAGGGATGCATGGGCTGCGCGAAAATCTCATGCACCGGGCCTTCCTCGACGATCTGGCCGGCGTACATCACCGCCACATTTCTGGCGATGCGCGCCACCACGCCCAGGTCGTGGGTGATGAGCACCATGGCAATGCCGAGCTCGGCCTGCAGGTCGGCCAAGAGGCGCAGGATCTGCGCCTGGATCGTGACGTCGAGCGCCGTGCTGGGCTCGTCGGCAATCAGCAATTCAGGACCGCACATCAACGACATCGCAATCATCACGCGCTGGCGCAAACCGCCGGAGAGTTGATGCGGATACTGGCCGAGACGTTGGCCCGCCGATGCGATGCCGACCTTTTCGAGCAGTTCGATCGCGCGATCGCATGCCTGCGCTTTGGAGGCGCGGCGATGGTAGATGTAATGCTCCATCAACTGCTCGCCGATGGTGTACGCCGGGTTGAGCGCCGTCATCGGCTCTTGAAAGATCATCGCCATCTTGTTGCCGCGCAGCGCATTGATCCGGCTGCGGCCCGCGCGGCTCAAATCTTCGCCCATCATCGACAGCGTACGCGCGCTCCGCTTTGCAGCCTTCGGCAGCAGGCCCATGATGGCCAGCGACGTCATCGATTTACCGCAGCCCGACTCGCCGACCAGGCACAGCGTTTCGCCGCGGCGCACGGTAAACGAGATGTCGCGCACGGCATGCAGCGGCCCGCGCGCGGTGGCGATGTCAACGCTCAAGCCTTGTACGTCCAGCACAACCTCGTTGACGGCAGCCGTGGCATTGGCGAAGGAGGGGTCGAGCACAGTGGTGGTTGGCATCGCGTCAGCCCCTTTCTTCAGGCGTGAGGAACTGGTGCAGCCCGTCGCCCGCCAGATTGATCGCGAAGATCAAGAGTGCCAGTGCGGACCCGGGAATCGAGATCAGCCAGAAAGAGAAGAACATATACGCCTTGGCCTCCGAAATCATCAGTCCCCACGACGGTAGCGGCGGCTGCACGCCCAGCCCAAGAAACGAGAGCGAGGCTTCAAGAAGGATCGCACTGGCGGCTTCGAGCGTGGCAATCACGATCAAATGCGGCACCACGTTGGGCAACACTTCGCCGCGCACGATGCGCCAGGTCGAGGCGCCCGCCGCCTGCGCGGCGGCGACGTATTCCAGTGAGCGCACCTGTTGCGTGGCGCTGCGCATGACGACCGCGAAGCGATCCCATTTCAGCAATCCCAGCACGAGGATCACCACCCACAGCGATCCCCCCACGATGGCGACCGTGGCCAACGCCACCAGGATCACGGGCATCGAAAGGCGTGTGGTCACGAGAAACGACACCACCATGTCGACGCGGCCGCCGAAGTAGCCGGCCGCCATGCCCATCACGGTGCCGATGATTCCCGAGATGAGCGCCACGCTCACGCCGATCAGCAGCGAGATGCGCGCACCGTAGAAAATCCGCGAAAGATAGTCGCGGCCCAATTGATCGGTGCCCAATGGATGCACCCATGAGCCTTTCGGATACCAGACGGGCGGGATGGTGCGGTTGGCAAGATTTTGTACATACGGGTCGTGTGGCGAGATCCAGGGCGCGAGCAGGGCGATCAGCAGAATCACCACCAGGATGCCGCCGCCGGTAAACAGGGCCTTGTTGCGCCAGATGCGGCTGGCGAGCGATCGGCGCGTGCCGCGGCGGGCGCCGGGCGGCGGGCTTGCCGGCGGGCCGTCGGCGATTGCCGCACCCGTGAGGGTTTGAGCCGATTGCGCAGCCGGCAATCCGGGTGCGATGGGAGAAGGCGTGGTCAGCGACATGATCAGGACACCCGGATGCGCGGGTCGAGCCACGCGTTGGCGATATCGGACGCAAGCGTCAGCAGCACATAAAGCACCGAGAGCAACAGCACGATCAACTGCATCACCGGATAGTCTTTGTAGGTGATGCTTTGATAGGCCAGATACCCCAGCCCATCAAGCGCGAAAATTGTCTCGATCACCACCGAGCCGCCGAGCAGGTAACCGAGTTGCACGGCGGCCAGGGCCACCACCGGCACGATGGCGTTGCGCAGCGCATGTTTGAAGATCACGGTGTGGGCGGGCAGGCCTTTGGCGCGTGCGGTGCGGATGTAGTCGGCGCTCAGCACCTCGATCATGCCCGCACGGATGAGGCGCATGAAGGCCGGCGCAATGTAGTAGCCCAGCGCGATGGCGGGCATCACAAAGTGCTGCCAGGTGCCGCTGCCGGAGACAGGCAGCATGCGCAGGCTGATCGAAAACAGCATGATCAACAACAGCGCGAAAAAGAAGTTCGGCAGCGCTTGGCCCAGCACGGCGATCGCTAGACAGAACCGGTCGATGATGCTGCCCTTGTAAAGCGCCGCGAGAACGCCCAACGGAATCGACACGGCCAGCGCCACGCCCAACGCGGCCATGCCCAGCAACAAGGTGGTGCGCAATTTATCGAAAATCAGCGGACCCACCGGGGTCTTGAAATACACCGACATGCCGAAATCGCCCTGCATGATCTTCCACAGCCAATCGGCGTACTGAACGATGATGGGGCGATCCAGGCCGTAGGTCTTGCGGATCATTTCGATGTCGGCCTGACGCGCGCCTTCACCCGCCAGCGCCAGCGCGGGATCGCCCGACAGGTGCAGCAGCAGAAAGGCCAGTATGGATACGGTCAACGCCACCAGGATGGCCAGTCCCAGGCGTTTGGTCATGAACGCTAGCATTGGTGCTTCGCCTTCTCGGTGCGCGCCGTGCGCCGACCGATTGCGGGCGGCGCACGGCGGGGAGACTTACTTCCAGCTCATTTCCCAGAAGCGCACGAGCTCATCGGGATAGGCCTTGAAGGACACCTCGTTATTGGCGACGTAATACACCGGCAACGACCACAACGGCACAGCGTACGCCCGTTCGGCGATGATGCCGAGCGCTTCCTTGTAGACCGCTTTGCGGGCATCGGGATCGATGGTGCGGTCGCCTTTGTCCAGCAGGTCGCGCACCTTCGGATCGCGCGTGATGTCGTCGCCGCCGAAGCCGAAATACACCGGGATGGAGGCCGACGCATCGTTTACCAGATTCGATCCCCAGGTTTGATGGGTCAACGCCGATTTATTGGCGCGCGTCATGTCGCGCATTGCGGCGTATTGCAGAAAGTTGAGCTTGGCTTTGATGCCCACGGCCTGCAGGTAATTGATGATCGCTTCGGTCTGGTTGCGCTCGCGATAGGCGGCCAGGTCGATCTCGAAACCATTGGGATAGCCCGCTTCGGCCAGGAGTTTTTTCGACAGTGCCGGATCGTACTTGTAGACCATCGCGCCATCCTGCGTGCAGCCCACTTGCGAGGGCGTGCAGATGGTGTTGAGAATCTCGGCGCCATCGCCCACGATATTTTTGATGATGGCATCGCGGTCGATGGCGTGCGCGATGGCGCGGCGCACGCGCTCATCCTTGAGTTGCGGTGCCGGCGTGCCGTCGAGAATGTTCATTTGCATGAACACGATGCGCATGGTGTTGCCGCTGAGCACTTGCAGATTGGGCATGCCCTTCAACTGCTCGGCCTGATCCTTGGGCACGTGCATGATGAAGTCCTCGCCGCCCGAGATCACTTCAGCCATCTGCGTCTGACGATCCGGGATGAAGCGCACGACGACCTTGCCGATGGTGGGCTGGCGTTTGGGCGAATCCTTGAAGTAGTCGGCGTTGCGTTCCATGGTGATGGACTTGCCCGGCTGATACTCCACCACCTTGTAGGGGCCCGTGCCCACCGGCTTGGCATTCATGCCTTGCGGGCCCACCTCGGCGTAGTACTTGGCGGGATGGATCGCCACGGTCGTCGAGAGATATTCCTTTGCTGCGGGAAACGGTTCCTTGCTGATGATCCGCACTTTGTACTGGTCGACCTTTTCGACCTTGTCGATCCAGCGCACATTCTGCTGCGTGACGGCTTTGTTCTTGGGGTCCGCCACGAAGTTGAGTGTGTACACCACCGAATCGGCGTCGAAGATTTCGCCGTTATGGAACTTCACGCCCTGACGCAACTCGAGTTCGAGGGTTTTGTCATCAACCTGAGTCCAGCTTTTGGCCAGTTGCCCCTTGTACTCGTTGGTCAACGGGTCGCGATACAGCAGCGTATCCCACACGTTGGCCGCGATGATGACGCCCACCCGCACGTTGTTGAAATACGGATCCACGCTTTCCGGCGCCTGATCGTAAGCCATGCGCAATGTGTCGTCTTTTTTGGCGGCAAACGCATGACTCGCCGAGAACATAAGGCCGGCCGCCAGCAAGGCTGCCGTCATGAGCTTGAATGGCAGGCCGCGCGCGGTCATCAAGGTTGAAGCAGTTGAAGCAGGCCTGCGCGGGGACGACGACGATGCTGCGTTAAAGCGACGTTCAGCCATGATATGGCTCCTCTGTACCGAAACGGTGTTGGGGGCGGGAAGTGCCGAAAACGAATGCTGCAGTGAAAATCGTTGGTGCTTGGAAAGCTAGTTCGTACCCGTGGCGAGGGGCGCTTGCGCGCGCATGGCCTCGATCGCGGCGGTGCATTTGCGTTGCAGGTGGGCGTGCATGATGGCGGCCAGGCGCGCGCCATCGCGCGCGGTCAGGGCTTCGACCATATCGATGTGTTCGCGCATCGCCTGGTCCCACTTCTCCCGGTTCTCGTTGGAGTGGAACCGCAGGTTCTGAATGCGCAGATTGAGCGTGTCGTAAAGCTGGCCCAGCAACGCGTTGTGGCTGGCTTGCTTGAGCAGGTTGTGGATGCCGTTGTTGGCCTTGTAGTAGGCGGGCAAATCCTGGCGCGCGTGGCTCGCCATCATTTCGAATGTGAGCGCGCGGATCTCGGCGATCTCGGCATCGGTGGCACGCTCACACGCGGCCTTGCCCGCCAGCGCTTCCAGCGCGCCGATCACTTCGAAACTCTCGCGAATGTCCTGCTCGGACATCGCGATCACTTGCGCGCCGCGATTGGGCTCGATGTGCACCAAGCCTTGCGCGGCGAGCAATCTGAACGCTTCGCGCAAAGGCGTACGCGACACGCCGAGCAGATCGCACAGCTCGCGTTCGTTCAACCGCGCGGCAGGGGCCAGCTCGCCTTCCGTAATCATCTGGCGCAACTGCGCGGCGACGGCCGACGGCAGCGTTCTGCTGTCGGTCGGGGCGCTGCTGGCCGTAAGGGCAAATGATGGGGTGGCGCTCATTGGTATACAAAATTTTCGACAGCGTTGAAGCACTATATGTCAGACGATTCTGCTTGGATTGATGGGGAATACCCTAAATTCTCAGCGTAAAAACAATAGGATAGAGTCCTGTCACGCAGAGATCTTCGTCTTCTACGTTCAGATCGTCCGATCGGGTCGTGCGCGCTTTGGTATGCCAGTACAACGTTGTATACAAATAATGTTTGGAGACCATGCATGCTTGCCCTCAATGCCCATCCCTCGGGACGACACTTCCTGCAAATTCCGGGTCCCACCAACGTGCCCGATCGCGTCTTGCGCGCCATCGATCAAGCCACGATCGATCATCGCGGTCCGCAATTCGGCGAACTCGGACGCGCGGTGTTGCAGGGAATGAAAGCCATCTTTAAGACCGATGCGGACGTGGTGATCTATCCCGCGTCGGGTACGGGTGCCTGGGAAGCGGCGCTCGTCAATACGTTGAGTGCGGGTGACCGCGTATTGATGGTCGAGACCGGCCACTTCGCTTCGCTGTGGAAACGGCTGGCCGAGCGCCTGGGACTTCTGGTGACGTTCGTGCCGGGCGACTGGCGCCATGGCGTCGACCCGCGCGTGATCGAACAGCATTTGCGCGACGACGCTGCGCACAGCATCAAGGCCGTGTGCGTGGTGCATAACGAAACAGCCACCGGCGTCACCAGCGACATTGCTGCCGTGCGGATTGCCATGGATGCCGCAGCGCATCCCGCATTGCTGTTGGTCGATACCATTTCGTCATTGGGCTCTGTCGATTACGCGCACGACGCATGGGGTGTGGACGTCACGGTGGCGGGTTCGCAGAAAGGATTGATGCTGCCCCCGGGCCTGTCGTTCAACGCCATCAGTGCGCGCGCGTTGGCGGCTAGCGAGCACGCCACATTGCCGCGCGCGTATTGGGACTGGCGCGACATGCTCGCGGTCAATCCGTCCGGTTATTTTCCGTACACGCCCGCGACCAATCTGCTTTATGGGCTGCACGAAGCCTTGGCCATGTTGCAGGCCGAAGGGCTGGATCGCGTATTCGCGCGTCATCTTCGGCATGCCGAAGCCACGCGCCGCGCCGTGCAGGCGTGGGGGCTCGAGATCCTGTGCCTGGACCCGGCGCGCTACAGCCCAGCACTCACCGCCGTGATGATGCCGGGCGGTGCCGGTGCCGATGCCTTCCGCAAGGTGGTGCTCGAACGATTCAATATGTCGTTGGGACAAGGGCTGGGCAAGATGTCGGACAAGATCTTTCGCATTGGCCACCTGGGCGACTTCAACGATCTCACGCTGTGCGGCACGTTGGCCGGCGTGGAGATGGGGCTGGCCGCTGCGGGCGTGCCGCACCGGAGCGGTGGGGTGCAGGCGGCCATGGAGTATCTGGCTGCGTAGACGGGGCCCGATCTCAGCTATCCGATCTCAGCAAACCAACATCAGCGGCCGAGAAGATATCGGCCTATCTTTCCAGTTCAATACAAGGACAAGGCTTTCGATGAAAAACGCGTTAATGCAGGACGCCATTCAATTTGCCGTCGATCATGAGTCCACGTGGGACCGCAGCGTCACGGGCGTGTGGGGCGTGCATCAGCAGGATCCCGCACCCTATAACCGTTTGCTGGGCCCGGTGCACGATCGCGGCCCGGTCGCCGGCGTCGTCCTGGTCGATGGGAAAGAAGTGGCAAGCTGGGGTGAACCCGATCGGGCCGATCTCACGTTCAGCGTGGCCAAAATGTACCTGGCCTTGCTGACGGGCGTCGCACACGATCGCGGCTTGATTCCCGACCTCGACGAGCCCGTGCGTGAGCGTGCGCCGGGCATCGGTTTCGATGAGGGGCAGAATGCCGACATCACCTGGCGCCAGCTCCTGCAGCAGACCAGCGAGTGGGAGGGCGAACGCTTCGGCGTGCCGGATCAGGTGGACCGCTATCGCGCCGTCACCTTCGGCGATCCGCCCGCAGGCAAGAAAGGCGATGCGCGGCCGTTGCAAAAACCGGGTACTTACTGGGAATACAACGACGTGCGCATCAACCAGCTCTCGCTGGCGTTGCTGACGGTGTTTCGCAAAGCGCTGCCGGAGGTGTTTCGCGAAGCCATCATGCGGCCGATCGGTGCCAGTGAAGATTGGCAGTGGGTGGGCTACGACACGTCTTGGGTGGAGATCGACGGCCAGCGTGTGCAGTCGGTACCCGGCGGCTCGCATTGGGGCGGTGGCATGTCGGTCAGCGCACGCGATCAGGCGCTGGTGGGCGAGATGTTGTTGAACGGCGGCCGTGCGAAAGACGGCACGCAAGTGCTGTCGGCCGACTGGATCCGCCAGATGCAGGAGCCGTGCGGCCTGGCGCCGTACTACGGTTTTCTGATCTGGTTGAACCACAACCAGAAGATGTTCCCGAGCGTGCCGGCGTCGAGCTTTTTCGGCGTGGGGGCAGGGAGCTCGTTTACGTGGGTTGAGCCCGAGCGCAAGATGGTCGTGATTGTGCGCTGGCTGAACTCGGCCCATGCGGATGAGCTGTTTGGAAAGATCTTGAAGGCGGTGGATGCGGAGGCATAACGCCACTATCCGCCGAAGTGCCATGGCGACTGCAGCCCCGAGGGATTCCTCGGGGCTTTTACTTGTGGCCGCAGCTCAGCCGATCTTGTCCTGCGTCTTTGTGTCGAAGTCGCTGGCCTCATGGCGCTCCAACAATTGGCTCGACGGCTCGCCTCGGGTGCGATTCACCATGCGGCCGCGCTTGACCGCGGGACGTTCGCCGATCGCGGCCGCCCAGCGTCGAACGTGCGTGTACTCATGCACCGCCAGAAACTCGCCGGCGTCATAGAGTTCGCCTTGCACAAGCTGGCCGTACCAGGGGAAGACGGCGATGTCGGCGATCGAATAATCGTCACCGCCCAGGTACGTATGGTTCGCGAGGTGCTTGTCGAGCACATCCAGTTGCCGTTTGGTCTCCATCGCGAAGCGATCGATCGCGTACTCGATCTTGGTCGGCGCATAGGCGTAGAAGTGGCCAAAGCCGCCGCCCAGATACGGCGCGCTGCCCATTTGCCAAAAGAGCCACGACAACACTTCGGCGCGTGCAGCAGGTTCGGTAGGTACGAAAGCGCCAAATTTTTCCGCCAGGTAAAGCAGGATGGCGCCGGACTCGAATACGCGAACCGGCTTCGCGCTGCTTCGATCCAGCAAGGCGGGAATCTTCGAATTGGGATTGATATCCACAAAGCCGCTGCCGAACTGGTCGCCCTCGTGGATCTTGATCAGCCAGGCGTCATACTCGGCGCCGCTGTGGCCCGCGGCCAGCAATTCCTCCAGCATGATCGTCACTTTCACGCCGTTGGGCGTGCCCATGGAATACAGCTGCAGCGGGTGGCGCCCGACCGGCAACGCCTTCTCGTGCGTGGGGCCTGATACGGGGCGATTGATATTGGCGAAGCGGCCGCCGCTTTGCGTGTTCTGCCAGACAGATGGCGGTACGTACTCGGATGATGGGCTCATGCTGTAGGTTCCTTGGGGTCAGGGCAAAAAAAAACCCGCAGGAGCAGTTCGCTCGTGCGGGTTTCTCGATCTGCGAACATCATTGATGTTCACATATTAATCCTGGCGGAGAGGGTGGGATTCGAACCCACGGTACGGATAACCGTACGCCTGATTTCGAGTCAGGTACATTCGACCACTCTGCCACCTCTCCGGTGCTGTCTACCGAGGCCGGCGAAAACGGGTCGATGCGTTTTCAGGCGTTTGTTTCGGTAGGAGCGAAGCCAGCTACTTTACCAGAAAATTTATCGGATGGTAAAGCGGGTAATCAGATTTTTTAGAAATCTTTCGTCGACCTTGTGAAGTCGCGCAACGCCTGTGGATTTTCGCCGCATGCAGACGCGCTTTCTTGGCAGAATAGCGACGCGAGGTGCGAAACCCCGAATCAGGCGCCAGCGAATCAGGAACCGCTGGACCAAGAACCAACGGGCCAGGAACCTGGACCTGAAACCCGGGAGGCCCGGACCAGAAACGGGTCGTGTTTCGCCAGATCCCCCGCCGTACCCGGTATTTTCATGTCGGCAATGCGAAGCGCCAATGCACGCTTGCCGGCCACGCTACATCATTCACGCCAGAGCCCACTCACGGTTTTATGGACATCGTCACCAGCCTGTTGCTTGCCGCCGTGATCTGTGTGCCGCTTGCACACCGGCTCAAGATGGGGGCCATCCCCGGCTATCTCTTCGCAGGCATTCTGATCGGGCCGTCCGGGTTGGCCGTCGTGACCGACGTGCAAAGCATCATGCGGTTTTCCGAATGGGGCGTGGTCATGATGCTTTTCGTGATCGGCCTCGAACTCACACCGCTGCATTTGTGGGCAATGCGGCGGCAGGTCTTCGGCACCGGTTCGCTGCAAATGGCCGCCTGCGGTGCGGTCCTGGGTGTGGTGTTTGGTGCCGGGCTGCGCCACCTGGCCGGCATGGAATGGCAGATGGCGATCCTGTGCGGATTTTCCCTGGCCTTGTCGTCCACCGCTGTCGCATTGGCACTGTTGCAAGAGCGCGGTGTCATGCGCACGCCGTTGGGCAATGCGTCGCTCGGGGTGCTGCTCTTGCAGGACATCGTGGCAATTCCGCTGTTGGCGGCGGCTGGACTGCTGGGCGCGGGTGGGGCGCAGGCGCCGTCCCTGGGTGTGATCGCATTGGCGATCGTGGCGATCTTCCTGGGCAAGAAGCTGCGCATGCTCGATTGGGCGGCGAAAACCGGCTTACCCGAGATGTACACAGCCGCGACCTTGCTGATGGTGTTCGGTACGGCACAGTTGTTCATTATGGCGGGCGTTTCCGCCGGCTTCGGCGGTCTGCTGATTGGTGTGATGATGGCGCGTTCCAAGCATCGCGACGAATTGGCGCAAACGATCGAGCCGTTCAAGGGGTTGCTGCTGGGCGCGTTCTTTCTCACGATCGGCATGTCGATCAATCTGCACGAGATCCGGGAATATTGGCCTTATGTGATCGCCGGGGTGCTGGCGCTCTTGGGCATCAAGATCCTGATCGTGTACGGGATCGCGCGCCTGATCGGCTTGCCGCACTATCACCGCTTGTTTTTTGCGGTCACCCTGGCGCAAGGCGGCGAGTTCGGCTTCGCGATTTTTGCCGAGGCCTGGGATAACGGGCTGTTGTCGCTGGCCCAGCGGGATTTGATGTCGGCGGTGGTCGCGATTTCCATGGCCACCGTGCCGCTGTTGCTTAAGGCGCTCGAGGCCATGCCTGCGCGCCTGGGCGGCATCAAGGGCATGCCGTATCCGCCGGCCGGGTTTACCGATGAAGCCGCTGTCGCGCGTTCCGCGGAAAATAAGCCACAGGCGTGATCCGGCGCGGGGGCAATCTTGTCATCCCCCCACACTTGGCTTGCCCCGACTTGGCTACACTTGACCCACCCGCCATCGTGGCATCGCTTATGGAGACCCGCATGCTGAAAGGAAAAGTCGCTGTCGTCACCGGTTCCACCAGTGGGATCGGCTTAGGGATCGCCGACGCCCTCGCGGCGCAAGGTGCGCACGTCGTGCTCAACGGGTTCGGCGATGCAGCGGAAGTCGAGCGCACCCGGGCCGAGATGGCGCAACGCCACGGCGTCACGGTGCGCTATGACGGTGCCGACCTGTCGTCGGGCGACGCTGTGCGCGGGCTGATCGACGGCGCGGTCCAGGCGTTGGGCCGCATCGATATCCTGGTCAACAACGCGGGGATCCAGCACACTGCCTTGATCGAGGACTTTCCCACCGAAAAGTGGGACGCCATCATTGCGCTCAACCTGTCTGCGGTATTTCACGGCACGGCAGCCGCACTGCCGCACATGAAGAAGCAGCAATGGGGGCGCATCATCAATATCGCATCGGCGCACGGGCTCGTGGGCTCGGCCAATAAATCGGCATACGTGGCAGCCAAGCACGGCGTAATGGGTTTCACGAAAGTGACGGGGCTCGAAACCGCCGGCCTGGGCATTACCGCAAACGCGATCTGCCCGGGCTGGGTACGTACTGCGCTCGTGGAAAAGCAGATTTCCGCCAATGCTGCGCGCGATGGTGTGGATCAGGAAACCGCCGCCCGAGCCTTGCTGAGCGAAAAGCAGCCGTCACTGCAGTTCACGACGCCGGAACAACTGGGCGGCACGGCGGTATTCCTGTGCTCAAGCGCGGCCGATCAGATTACCGGCACGTCGATTTCGGTGGACGGCGGCTGGACCGCACGCTGATCGAGCGCGGCCGCCAACGTACTTCATGCGCGGTTCGGTTGGCGTCGTCCAGCCCATCGCGCACCCCTTCTTTCAGGACTTCCGTTCATGTTGTTGTTGCTTTCGCCAGCCAAGAAACTCGATTACGACTCGCCGTTGCATAGCAAGAAACATACGCAGCCGCTTTTCATCGAGCAGGCCGAACAGTTGATCGACGTGCTCAAAACCAAGTCTGCCAAGGACATCGGCAAACTCATGGATTTGAGCGAGGCATTGTCCGAACTCAATGCCCAGCGTTATGCCGAATGGACGCCCACCTTCACGCCCGAGAATGCGCGGCAGGCCGTGTTGGCCTTTAACGGCGACGTATACGAAGGGCTGGAGGCGCCAAGTCTGTCGGCCAAGCAACTCGATTGGGCGCAACAGCACGTGGCCATTTTGAGCGGGCTGTATGGCGTGTTGCGGCCGTTGGACCTGATGCAGCCATACCGTCTTGAAATGGGCACGCGCCTGAAAACCGATGCGGGCGCCAATCTCTATGCGTTCTGGGGCGACAGCATTGCGCAATATCTCAACGAGCGTCAAAAGAAGGACGCTGACCCCGTGGTCATCAACCTGGCGTCCGAAGAGTATTTCAAATCGGTCGACAAGAAAGTGCTCAAGGCGCGCGTGGTGCAGTGCGTGTTTCAAGAGCACAAGGCCGGCGCTTACAAGATCGTCAGCTTTTACGCCAAGCGGGCGCGGGGGTTGATGGCGCGCTATGCGATCGAGAACGGCGTCACCACACCCGAAGGCCTGCAGGGCTTCGACAAGGAAGGCTACCGCTACGATGCCAAGGCGTCCTCGCCGGATTCGCTGGTGTTCCGTCGCAAGCAGGACTGAACCGATTGTCGCAGCACATGGGGTGGCTACCTATGGTGCACGTGGTGTCGTGCTCGACATTCGACTACGCTGCCTGTGACGGCTCGAACATGACCACTCTGGCGCCTGGAGGGCAACCACGATGAATACTCCCGATCGCATGCGCGGCAGCGGCACGCCGGTGAATACCGGTGGCGGGGTTGCCGCCGGCGTCGCGCCTGGCGGCACGTTGAGCGGCTCCGTCGGCGCCGATACCTCGCCGTTTCCCTGCGCGTCCTACATCAAGACGATCGGCCGCGGTGCGCGCGGATCGCGCGGTTTATCCGCCGACGAGGCCCACACGCTTTATGCAGCGATTCTGGACGGCCGGGTGAGCGACCTCGAACTGGGCGCGGTGTTGCTCTGTTATCGAATCAAGAGTGAAGAGCCGGCTGAGCTGAGCGGGATGATGGCGGCGGTGCAGGCTCGGCTGCACCGCGTGCAGGCGCCTGAAGGCAAGACGCCGATTGTGCTGGCGAGCTATAACGGCGCGCGCAAGCAAGCCAATTTGCTGCCGCTGCTGGCGCATCTGCTGGCGCGCCAAGGTGTGCCCGTTTTGGTACACGGTTATCTGGACATGGGCACGCGCGTCACGTCTGCGCATGTGTTTGCCGCCCTCGGTCAGGCGCCGTGCAGGGATGTGCCGGCGATCGAAGCCGCGTTGCGTGACACGGGCGTGGCGTTTACGCCGATCGACACGCTGTCGCCGGCGTTGGGCCGTCAATTGGCATTGAATGAGCCGCTGGGCGTGCGTAACAGCGCACACACGTTGGCGAAGTTGATTCAGCCCTTCACGACGCCGGCCTTGCGCTGGGTGAACTACACCCATCAAGCCTATCGGGATGTACTGGTCGATTATTTCAATACCGTCGATGTGCCCGAGGCGCCCGGCGTGGTGATCAGTCGCGGCACCGAAGGCGAAGCGGTGGCGGATACCACTTTGCCACGCCAGGTCGAGCATCTTGCGGCCGGGCAATCGCACGTGGTGATGTCGGAAGGGGAAGGCCCCAAGGCTGCGGCGCCATTGGGCGAGGCGGTGGACGCTGCCGCAACGGCCGTCTTTATCCGTGCGGTGCTGGATGGAGAACAGCCGGTGCCGCCCGCGATTGCGGCTCAGGTGGCGCTGATCGTGGCGACGGTGGGCGGCAAAGTCAGCGCGCCCGCTGCGGGCTGAGGCGCCATCGAAGCGCCCACACCCATGATGAGCGGCGTACCCCTTTTTGGCGCCGCGCCTTGTCAAAAGGCACTTACATCGTTTTTGCCGCTGCCGCACCTGCCGCAGCCGCCGCGGCACTTTCTTCCACTGCCGCTTGCGTTTCAGCTTCGGCGGCCTCTGCAGAGGCTGCATGTTCACTGGCCGATGTGTCTGCGGTTGTGGTGGCGGCGGTCGCACCAGTCGTTGCACTCGCTGCCACCACGCCGGCACTTGCTCCTGCCGTCGCACCCGCCACCGCAGCCGCCCCGCCAGCCGTTTTTGGCTCCGGCACGGTGGGTTCGGCAAAGCCGGCCATTTCCTGCCGGATCATCGTCGCCGCTTTCACGATCTGCTTGACCGGATACGACAGCGCCGCAAGATCGCCCTCGTTTTCGATCGACGTGGGGAGCGGTGGCGCACCGCTGGCTTGCGGGTCGAGCGCTGCCGATACGCCTTCCAGCGTTTGCCGCATATTGGGCGGAATCTCGTGCAGGCCGGCCAGCATCGGCACGGCCGCGGTGATCTGTGACGCCAGAATGTGGTTCTGGATCAGCAGATTATTGATTTCGGGCACGTTGAGCTGGTGCGACTTCGGCTCACTCATCATCCGGTAGAACGCCTCGGCGAAGTTGCTGAACGCGATGTGCACGTTCTTGCGCGCCAGCCGCCACTGCAGGTCGGCTTCCACCACGCTGGGAGCGGCTTCGCCGGTCGTGGCAGCGCCTTCCGGGTTGCTTTGCGCTTGCATCGCCTTCACATACCGCAGCCCGGCTTGCAGGTAGTCGCGGTTGGCTGCCATCGCTGCCCGGGCCAGCGGCGCCGTAAATGCCGACTCCCACCACGGCAGCACGTAGCTGCACAGCAGCGCGAGCACGCAGCCGATCACGGTATCCAGCGCGCGTTCGCCGATTACTTCCAGCGACACGGTGGCGGGGGAGACGAAGTGAAACACCAGCACCACGAAAAGCGTGTTGCAGATCGCACTGCCCATGTAGTTGATCTGCACCAGGCTATTGCCGATCACGCAGGCAAACAGCAACGCCAGGAACAACACCCCGGGCTGCGTGGTGAGCGTGAACAATCCCAGGGCCAGGGCGCAGCCGATCAAGGTGCCCATCAAGCGCCACACATTGCGCTGCCGGGTGAGCGCAAACCCGGGCTTCATGATGATGATGATCGTGAGCATCACCCAATAGTTGTGCGCGGAGTACTCGGGCGTGAGCCAGCGGCCCGTGAGCGTCATCGCCACGGCGGCGGCCAGCATCACGCGAATGGCGTAGCGGAAGTGCGGCGAATCCAGCCGCAGATTGCTGGTGAGCATCCCGAACCGAAATTCTTGCCGCGACAGGAATCGCGTGAGCGACTTGCCGATGCGTAACGTTTGCGTGGGCTTGGCGTCGGGCGAGGCCGCGGTGTGATCCGACAGGCGCTCGATCGTGCGTGCGGCGGTGCGCATGCGGCGCAGGATCTGAATGATGAGGGCAAGCGTTTCGGGATCGCGCTCGCCCAGTCCGCCTTTCTTGAGCTGCTCGATTTCGTATTCGATGGCGCGCAGTTCGGCCTTGGTGCTGGAGCGACGAATCACCGGCTTGCCTTGCGACACGGCCAGCGCCTGGCGTTCGAGCTCGATCGCCATCTTGGTCAAGGCGTCGCGCATGAAGAGCAGGATGTCGTTGCCGGCAAGCTCACGGCGCAGCATGCCGTAATCCGTATGCGTGGCCACCAGCGTGTCCAGCAGGGACAGCATGTCGACGAACATATTCCAGATCGCCACGCGGTGCCGGTCGCCCCAGCCTTTACCGCGGGGGAGGGCGCGCAGCACCATGTCGCGCGCGCTTTGGTGCTTTTCGGTAACGGCAGATTGACGCGCGATGAGCGTGCGATACGCATCGTCCAGGTCGACCGTTTCGTCGTAGAACGCCGCTCGTGCGCTGACGTAGTCGGCGGTCGCCTGCAGCGCCAGCGACATGGACTGGCGCTCTTCGCGCAGCCACAGCAAACGGCTGAAGAGGTTGCTGAACGCGAGATAGAACAGGGCGCCGCCCAGCGTACATGCGGCATGCAGCCACACTTCGTTGGGCGAGAGGGGGGTGTGCATGGTCAGCGTCATCAGCAGCAAACCGGCGAAACCGATCAGCCCGCCCCGCTTGCCGAACACCGAGAACATGGAAAAGATGAAGCACTGCACCACCACCACGATCCAGGTGAGCAGAGGATACGTGGACGCCAGGCCGGTAATGATGACGGTGAGCACGCCCAGTGTGGCGCCGCCCAGCATCTCGTTGGTGCGGTGGCGCTGCGGGCCGCCGGGCTGGTCGATGATGGCCACGCATTGCGCGCCGAACGTGGCGATCAGGCCGATCGCGTATTCGCCGAAAATGCCGCCGAGTACCAACACCGGCAGCAACATGCCCACGCCTTGGCGCACGCCACCGAAAAAATAATGGCTGTAGAAAAAATTCCGAAGGCTGGCGATGCGCAGTTCCATATCCACTCGAGGCCAGGCTCGTCACAGAGCTCACAGTATAGGGAAACTGGCGCCAGAACGGTGCACGGACGCGACACTAATCGTATGCAAACGTGCATGACATTTGCGCGGCGCTCGGCAACCGGGTAAAGTCGCCATCTTGTCGCCGGTCCCGCCAATCTGTGGCCGGCGCGATGCCAGCATGAGCGAGAACCATCCTTCTCCTTGCGTTCGGCATATTTACTTGCTGTTGGCCGCGCCACAAGCGTGTGTTGCCAAAGCTTCCATTTCGACCTCCGGCGTTCCACCCTTAAGGGACGCTCGCGCTACGTTCTCGACGAATGCGTGCCGGGTCGGCAAGGTGTCCAGGTGGCATGACTCCGTGAGTCATCAAGCGCTGGATCATGTTGCTGGTGCCGGTTCAAGTTCAGTTTGCTGCCGTTTTCGGCACGACGATCGGGAGGGTGGAGCCGGTACTGAAAGGAAAGACTGATCATGGAACTCAATGGCGCCGATATCGTCGTGCGTTGTCTGGCAGAAGAAGGCGTTGAACACGTTTTCGGCTATCCCGGCGGCGCAGTGCTCTATATCTACGACGCAATCTTCAAGCAAGACAAATTCCAGCATATCCTGGTGCGCCACGAGCAAGCTGCCGTGCACGCCGCGGATGCCTATTCGCGCTCGTCCAATAAGGTCGGCGTCTGCATCGTCACGAGCGGACCGGGCGTGACGAATGCCGTGACCGGTATCGCCACCGCCTACATGGACTCCATTCCGATGGTGATCATCAGCGGCCAGGTGCCTACGGCTGCGATCGGCGAAGACGCGTTCCAGGAATGCGACACGGTGGGGATCACCCGGCCGTGCGTGAAGCACAACTTCCTGGTGCGCGACGTCAAGGATCTGGCCGATACGATCCGCCGCGCGTTTTATATCGCGCGCACCGGTCGCCCCGGCCCGGTGCTGGTGGATATCCCCAAGGACATTACGCTCACGCCGGCGAAATACTCGCCGCCGAAGGGTGAAATCACGATGCGTTCGTACGCGCCCGTGAACAAGGGGCACCAGGGGCAGATCAAGAAAGCCGTGCAGATGCTGTTGGCCGCCGAGCGGCCGATGATCTACTCGGGCGGCGGCGTGATTCTGTCCAATGCCTCGGAAGAACTGACCACGCTGGTCAAGCAACTCGGCGCGCCGTGCACCAATACGCTGATGGGCCTGGGCGCGTTTGCGGCCAGCGAGCGTCAGTTCGTGGGCATGCCCGGGATGCACGGCACGTACGAAGCCAATATGGCCATGCAGCACTGTGATGTGCTGTTGGCGATCGGCGCGCGCTTCGACGACCGCGTGATCGGCAATACGAAGCATTTTGCCCAGAACGCCCGCAAGATCATTCATATCGACATCGACCCGTCGTCCATTTCCAAGCGCGTGCGCGTGGATGTGCCGATCGTGGGCAACGTCAAGGATGTGTTGCAGGAACTGATCGCCCAATATCAGGCGGCAGCCGAGACGACCAAGCCGGCGCCGATCGATAAGTGGTGGGAGCAGGTCGAGACCTGGCGCGGCAAGCAGTGCCTGGTCTATGCCAATTCCGACGAGGTCATCAAGCCGCAATATGTGGTCGAGAAACTGTGCGAGATCACGGGCGGCAACGCGTTCGTTACGTCGGACGTCGGCCAGCATCAGATGTGGGCCGCCCAATACTACCGGTTCAATCAGCCGCGCCGCTGGATCAATTCCGGCGGCCTGGGCACGATGGGCGTGGGGCTGCCCTACGCTATGGGCGTGCAGATGGCCAATCCGGGTCACGACGTGGCTTGCGTCACCGGCGAAGCGTCGATCCAGATGAATATCCAGGAATTGTCGACCTGCAAGCAGTATGGGTTGACGCCGAAGATCATCTGTCTGAACAACCGCTTTCTGGGCATGGTGCGCCAGTGGCAGCAGATCGACTACGGCTCGCGATACTCCGAGTCGTACATGGATTCGCTGCCCGACTTCGTCAAAGTCGCCGAAGCCTATGGGCATATGGGCATGCGCATCGAAAAACCGGCCGACGTGGAGCCGGCGCTGCGCGAAGCGTTCAAGCACAAGGACCGACTGGTATTCATGGACTTCATCACCGACCGGACGGAAAACGTCTGGCCGATGGTCAAGGCCGGCCGCGGGTTGACCGAGATGTTGCTCGGTTCGGAAGATCTGTAAGGAAGCAACCATGAAACACGTGATTTCCGTGCTGCTCGAAAACGAGCCCGGTGCGCTGTCCCGCGTCGTCGGTTTGTTTTCCGCGCGTGGCTACAACATCGAAACCCTGACCGTGGCGCCCACCGAGGACGCCACCTTGTCGCGCATGACCATCGTGACGACCGGATCGGACGAAGTGATCGAACAGATCACCAAGCACCTGAACCGTCTCGTGGACGTGGTGAAAGTGGTCGATCTGACCGAAGGCCCGCACATCGAACGTGAGCTGATGCTCGTGAAAGTGCGTGCCGTGGGCAAGGAGCGCGACGAGATGAAGCGCATGGCCGAGATCTTCCGCGGCCGGATCATCGACGTCACCGACAAAACCTATACGGTGGAGCTCACCGGCGTGCAGGAAAAGATTCAGGCATTTCTCGAGGCGCTCGATCGCAGCGCCATCCTGGAAACGGTCCGCACTGGCGTGTCGGGCATCGGTCGTGGCGAACGCGTCCTAAAGCTGTAACCCATAGGCCGGCCCGCCGGTTACGGTGCGCCGCGCCGTCCCTGTTTTGAAGCATCTATCAAATTATTCTGGAGCAAGACAATGAAGGTTTTCTACGACAAAGACTGCGACCTCTCCCTCGTCAAGGGTAAAACCGTCGCCATCATCGGTTACGGCTCGCAAGGTCACGCCCACGCCCTGAACCTGCATGAGTCGGGTGTCAACGTTGTAGTCGGTCTGCGTAAAGATGGCGCGTCGTGGAGCAAGGCTGCCAATGCCGGCCTGCAGGTCAAGGAAGTGGCCGAAGCCGTCAAGGGCGCCGATCTGGTCATGATCCTGTTGCCGGACGAAAACATCGCCCAGGTCTACAAGAGCGAAGTGCACAACAACATCAAGGCCGGCGCCGCGCTGGCCTTCGCCCACGGTTTCAACGTGCATTACGGCCAGGTCGTGCCGCGCGAAGATATCGACGTCATCATGGTCGCTCCGAAGGCACCGGGTCACACCGTGCGCGGTACGTACTCGCAAGGCGGCGGCGTGCCGGCTTTGGTGGCTGTGCATCAAGACAAGTCGGGTTCGGCCCGCGACATCGGTCTGTCGTACGCATGCGCCATCGGTAGCGGCCGCGCCGGCATCATCGAAACCAACTTCCGCGAAGAGACCGAAACCGACTTGTTCGGTGAGCAAGCCGTGTTGTGCGGCGGCACCGTCGAACTGATCAAGGCCGGTTTCGAAACGTTGGTGGAAGCCGGGTACGCGCCCGAAATGGCGTACTTCGAATGCCTGCACGAACTCAAGCTGATCGTCGATCTGATCTATGAAGGCGGTATCGCCAACATGAACTACTCGATTTCGAACAACGCCGAATTCGGCGAGTACGAAACGGGTCCGCGCATCGTCACTGACGAAACGCGCAAAGCCATGCGCGAGTGCCTGGCCAACATCCAGACCGGCGAATACGCCAAGAAGTTCATCCTGGAAAGCGCCGCCGGCGCCCCCACCCTGACGTCGCGCCGTCGTATCAACGCCGAATCGCAGATCGAACAGGTCGGCGGCAAGCTGCGCGCCATGATGCCCTGGATCGCGGCCAACAAGCTGGTCGACAAGTCGAAGAACTGATCGCGCGCAGTCACCTCGCCACCGCCCGCGGTGCGGGGTGGCGCCGCAGGCTTCGAAGAACGACATGTCTCGTCATCGGGACATGTCGTTTTGCTTTGGCTACCGTGATAAAGTCCCCGCAATTACAGCTAATACTCAGCCATGGCCCACACCCCTTTGCGTGATCCCGAACTGCGGCGCCGCAGCATCTACCTGCTGCCCAATGCCTTTACGACCGCAGCGCTTTTTGCCGGCTTCTATGCCGTCGTGCAGGCCATCAACGGCCGCTTCGAAGCCGCTGCAATCGCGATTTTCGCCGCCATGGTGTTGGACGGCATGGATGGACGCGTGGCGCGGCTGACCAACACGCAGTCGGCTTTCGGCGAGCAGTACGATTCGTTATCGGACATGGTGTCGTTCGGCGTAGCCCCCGCATTGGTGATGTATGTGTGGGTGCTCAACGATCTGGGCCGGTGGGGGTGGCTGGCCGCATTTGTGTACGTGGCAGGTGCCGCGTTGCGGTTGGCGCGCTTCAATACCAACATCGCGGTGGTCGATAAACGGTTCTTTCAGGGGCTTCCCAGCCCATCGGCGGCCGCGCTCATTGCCGGTTTCGTCTGGCTGGCGGTCGATAACAAGCTCAATCTGCAGTACGGCTTCCTGGCCTGGACGGGTTTCGCCATCACCATGTATGCGGGCATCGCCATGGTGACGAATGCGCCGTTCTACAGCGGCAAGAGCTTTGCGCTCGGTCGCAGTGTGCCGTTCTGGGTGCTGTTGCTGCTCGTGGCGGTGTTCGTGTTCGTCTCCAGCGATCCACCGGTGGTGCTGTTTGCCCTTTTCGTGATCTATGGCCTGTCCGGCTGGGTGGTCTGGCTCTGGCGCTGGAACCGCGCCCGCAAGTTGGTGGACGGTCGCCGCCGCACCGGGTGATAAAAAGCAAACAGCGCCCACGGGCGCTGTTTTTCATTCAGGCGCTGCTCATCGCTGGCGCCTGCCGCCAAAACGGTGCTTTCAGTTATTGCTCCAGTCGCTGCGGTCGTCCCAGAGCGGGTCGGGTCCCGGATGGAAGCGGGTGACCTGGTCGCCATTCGGGCCCATGTAGACGTACATCAGTGAGTTCCAGCTGTTGAATTGCCGATACCGGTACGCCCATACCACTCGACGCACACTCGGCAAGCCGACGGCGTCGATTTCGGCAGGCGGGCCAAACTCGCAGCGAACCCGATCCGGCGTCCACACCCCTTCGCGCAGCACTTCGAAATGGCTGTCGATCAGAATCGGTTTGACGCCGTCGGTGCGGCCATCGGGGCCCACGTTGGTGGCCCAGGCGTATTGCCCCATGGGTTGCTGGGACCAGATCAACCGCTCGCCGCCGCCGGCGATGGGACAGGTCATTTTGGGCTTGCCGTAGGCAGCCTGCGCCTCGGCCACGCTGGCGCCAGGTGGCACATTGGGAAGCGCGCAGGCGGCCAGCAGGGTGGCTACGGCCGCCCCGCTTGCCAGTCTGGCGCCTTGCCGCAGGGCGGTGCGGTATGGCATGAGCGGGGTCAGGAAGGGGATTGACATGTTGCGTCTCCGCAAAGCCGGCCGTCGTTTTCGCAACGCGCCGCCTTCAGTGGTGGGTGAGCTGGACAGAATATCCGCCCAATATCCCGTTTTACGCTATACTCGCTGATGCACTCGACTGCGTGTGCATGCATTGGATGCGCGCTTTTTGGGTTCGCATCGATTCTATTCCTGAAACTCACGTCTGGGCACCTCGGCCCTGACGCCTGTCCGAAGAGGTCAATACAATGTCCGTTGCTGACATCAAGAAAGCCGATATCGTTTCGCAATTTCAACGTGCGCAAGGCGATACCGGTTCCCCCGAAGTTCAGGTGGCTCTGCTCACCGCTCGCATCAATGAATTGACGGGCCACTTCAAAGCTCACATGAAGGATCACCATTCGCGCCGCGGTCTGCTGCGCATGGTCAGCCGTCGCCGCAAATTGCTGGATTACCTCAAGGGCCGCAACCCCGATTCGTACCGCGCTCTGATCGAAAAACTCGGTCTGCGCAAGTGATCGGCGGGGTCTCAACCCCATGACACAACCGTGGTCGGTGCGATATTCGTCGCGCCGGCCACGGTTTTTCATTTGTAAGGATCATTCGTCATGTTCAATAAAGTGACCAAATCGTTTCAGTACGGCGAACACACCGTCGTGCTCGAAACCGGCGAAATCGCACGCCAAGCCTCCGGCGCGGTGTTGGTTTCGATCGAAGACACTGTTGTGCTGGCCACCGTTGTGGCTCGCAAAGAAGCAAAGCCCGGTCAGGATTTCTTCCCGCTGACCGTTGATTACATCGAAAAGACCTACGCTGCTGGCCGCATCCCCGGTGGATTCTTCAAGCGCGAAGGCAAGCCGTCCGAAAAAGAAACGCTGACGTCGCGTTTGATCGACCGTCCGCTGCGCCCGCTGTTTCCGGAAGGCTTCTACAACGAAGTGCAAGTGGTCTTGCACGTGTTGTCGGTCAACCCTGAAATCGATCCCGATATCGCCGCGATGATCGGCGCATCGGCAGCCCTGGCCATCTCGGGTATCCCGTTCAATGGTCCTATCGGTGCGGCGCGCGTCGGCTACATCGACGGTCAGTACGTGCTGAACCCCGTGGCTTCGAAGCTGAAGACCTCGAAGATGGATCTGGTTGTGGCCGGAACCGAAACGGCCGTGCTGATGGTCGAATCGGAAGCCGATCAGCTGTCCGAAGAAATCATGTTGGGCGGTGTGGTGTTCGGTCACGAACAAATGCAGACCGCGATCAACACGATCCATGAATTGGTGCGTGAAGCCGGCAAGCCGGAATGGACGTGGCAAGCCGCGGCCAAGAACGAGCCGCTGATCGCCACGGTCACCTCGACCGCGCAGGAAGGCCTGAACGCCGCCTACCAGATTCGCGAAAAGCAAGCCCGTACGACCAAGCTGCGTGAAGTGTACGCACAGGTCAAGGCGGCTGCGGCCGAGCAGGCTGCCGCCACCGGCGCGAAGGTCGACAACGTCGAGATCGAAAACATCCTGTTCGATCTGGAAGCCAAGATCGTGCGCGGTCAGATCCTGAGCGGCGAGCCCCGTATCGACGGTCGCGACACCCGCACGGTGCGTCCGATCAGCGTGCGTCTGGGCGTGTTACCCCGCGCGCACGGCAGCGCCTTGTTCACGCGTGGTGAAACCCAAGCGTTGGTCATCGCCACGCTGGGCACCAAGCAAGACGAGCAAATCATCGATGCGTTGATGGGCGAGTACCGTGACCGCTTCATGCTGCACTACAACATGCCTCCGTTCGCCACTGGCGAAACGGGCCGCATCGGTGTGCCGAAGCGTCGCGAAATCGGTCACGGCCGTCTGGCCAAGCGTTCGCTGATCAAGCTGTTGCCCGAACCCGCCGATTTCCAATACACGATTCGCCTCGTGTCGGAAATCACCGAATCCAACGGCTCCTCGTCGATGGCATCGGTGTGCGGCGGTTCGCTGGCCATGATGGACGCCGGTGTGCCCATCAAGGATCACGTGGCCGGTGTGGCCATGGGCCTGATCCTGGACGACGGCAAGTTTGCCGTGCTGACCGACATTCTGGGTGACGAAGATCACCTGGGCGACATGGACTTCAAGGTGGCGGGTACCGACAACGGCATCACCGCACTGCAGATGGACATCAAGATCCAGGGCATCACCAAGGAAATCATGCAAGTGGCACTGGCGCAAGCGCGCGAAGGCCGTCTGCACATCCTGAGCAAGATGCGTGAATCGCTCGACGGCACGCGTACCGAACTCTCGGCTTTCGCCCCGCGCATGATCACGGTCAAGATCAATCCGGAAAAGATCCGTGACGTGATCGGCAAGGGCGGCGCCACGATTCGCGCGCTGACCGAAGAAACCGGTACGCAGATCGACATCGGCGACGACGGCACCATCGTCATCTCCAGCGTCGACCTCGACCGCGCCGAAGAAGCCAAGCGCCGTATCGTCGAGCTCACCGCCGACGTCGAAGTGGGTCAGGTCTACGAAGGCGCCGTGCTGCGTCTGCTGGACTTCGGTGCCATCGTGCAAGTGCTGCCGGGCCGTGACGGTCTGCTGCACATCTCCGAAATCGCCAACTACCGCATCGCGAACATCAACGATGTGCTGAAGGTGGGTCAACACGTTCGCGTGAAGATCATCGAAGCTGACGACAAGGGCCGTCTGCGCCTGTCGATCAAGGCGATTGGCGGTATCGAAGCCCAGCAACCCGCGGCCGCTCCGGCTGACGCGGCACCTGCTGCCGATGCGCCCGCCACGGACGCTCCGGCACCGCAGAGCGTCTGATCAGACCTTCTGCCATGCTGAAAACGGCGCCTTCGGGCGCCGTTTTTTCATTTGTGCGGACGATGTGCGATCCTTGTCTGCCGCGCCGATGTACCGCGATGGTTCTGCGGCGCTGGTGAGCGGTATCGACTGCGCGGCATCGGTGTCGTCACACCGGTTCACCGCCGCTGCTTCGCTGTTGCCGCTGAATCGCGCCGTTGTGCGGTACAGTTTCGCGCATCACGTTCAAACCGAGGAGCGCAGCGGCTGTGAGACGCCTCGCCACCCTGATGTTGCTGTCCCTCACGGCAAGCGGCTGTATGACGCCCGTGGGCGATCGCGTGGCGCCCGTGGATGGGCGCGGACCTCGCACCGAGGCGATGTCGGCGGATCAGCTCGGCCAGACCGACTTCAACCGCACCGTCAGCATTGCGCTGCGCGACAATCTGGCGAGCCTGTATGTGCTTGCCGACAAGCTTTACCGGCGCAATCCGCGCGAATGGCACAAGTCCGGCGCCGCCAGCCGCGACGCGGCCGTACGGGTGTTGAAGCAGGATATCGAAAGCGGTGTGCCGCCTTCGGACCTGGCGTCGTTGCGCGATATCCAGATCCTTGCGGTATCGTTGGATCCGGCCTATCAAGGCGATCGCGCGCGGGCTTTCATCTATGGGCTGGCCGATACGATCATTGCGGCTCACAATGGCAAGGTGCGGTTTTACGCCGCTGATATCCTGGATGGCGGCCGCGTGTATAACGCAGCGCGCAACGTCGAGGCGGCGGCGTGGATGCTCGCCACGCGCCGCGACGGACAAGGCCAGTTGCTCCTGCTGGCCAACGAGAAGAGCGATGAGATCGTCAATCTCAGTTTCGAGCGAGAGTTCGGCGCCATCATCGGGCGTCTCGATCTGATCGCAAACCTGCTGGGCGAAAACTCCCGGCGTATCGGCATCAACTATGCACAGGGTTTAATGCTGTTCAACTTTTTGCCCGTGCGCTGAAATCTGGAATCCAACGTGATCGAATTTTCCGATGTCCTGGCCGCTCGCGACGCTTTGCGCGGGCAGGTGCACAAAACGCCGTTTTCGCTGTCGCGGACCCTATCGGAAATTCTCGGCGCGCAGATCTGGCTCAAGTTTGAAAACCTGCAGTTCACGGCATCGTTCAAGGAGCGGGGCGCGTACAACCGCATGCGCCAGTTGACGACTGAGGAGCGCGCCGCAGGCGTGATCGCCGTCTCCGCCGGCAATCACGCGCAAGGAGTCGCCTATCATGCGCAACGGATGGGCGTGCCCGCCGTGATCGTGATGCCGCGCTTCACGCCCACGGTGAAGGTGGCCAACACGCGCCGTTTCGGTGTGGAAGTCGAACTCGCGGGCGACACGTTCGACGATGCGCGCGCGCGAATGCTCGAGATCGCGCAGGCTCGCGGGCTCACGATCATTCACCCCTATGACGACCTGGCCATCATGGCCGGTCAGGGCACGGTCGCCATCGAGATGCTCGAGGATCAACCCGATCTGGACATGATCATCGTGTCGGTGGGCGGGGGTGGGTTGATTTCCGGCGTGGCCGTGGCGGCCAAGGGAATCAATCCCGCCATCGAGATCGTTGGGGTGCAAACGGAGCGGTTTCCGTCGATGTACGCCTTGCGGCACGGGGAGTCGGCCGGGATGGGGCAGTACACGATCGCCGAGGGCATCGCGGTGAAAACGCCCGGCACGCTCACCCGCGAGGTGGTCGCCGAAAAGGTCGATCATATCGAGTTGGTGAGCGAGAGCGATATCGAGCATGCCATCGTGATGCTGCTCGAGATCGAGAAAACGGTGGTCGAGGGCGCCGGTGCGGCCGGGTTGGCCGCGTTGCTGCGAGACAAGGAAGCCGGCGGCACACGTTATCGAGGCAAACGTATCGGACTCGTGCTCACAGGCGGCAATATCGATCCGCTTACGCTGGGCGAGCTGATCGAGCGCGGGATGGTGCGGGCCGGGCGGCTGGCGCGTATCCGTGTGGATCTGCGCGATCTGCCCGGCGCGCTCGCCCGGGCAACCACGCTGATCGCCGACGCGCAAGCCAACATCACGGAGGTGCATCACCAGCGCGCGTTCACGACCTTGCCCGTCCAGAATGTGGAGGTCGACTTCGTCATGCAAACGCGCGGGCACGATCACATCGCCGAGGTGATCTCGCGTTTGAATGCGGCAGGCTTTGCGGCCAGCAATCACGATCACTGAGCGACGATTGCCGATCGTCCGGCGTCAACGCGGCGCGCCTGGAGGCGTGGGTTTTAGCGCCCGGGGCGCGCCCGGGTTGAGGGCCCGACTTGAGCGCCCGGGTTGAGCGCGCTACACGCCGCTTATCGCGGGCTTGCGGGATAAACGACGCCAGCGTCGCTCAGGCTATCGGCGGCGAGTTTGCCGTAACGGTAAAGCCGTTCGCGATGCAGGATGGACGCAAGCGATACGGGCGAACGTCCCATGGCCGCCCAGTCGATTGCCAGTCCTTCGGTGGCTGCCAGCAACGCCTCGCGGTGATCCGGCCACCAGGCCGCCAGCAGGCGATCTGGCGAATACACCTGTAATCCCAGCCGGCGGCATTCCGAACGATTGAAGTCCTTCAGATTCCAGGTAAGCACCGATACGCGCGGCGTGAGCTGATCGCCGCTGCGGGCGCGTTTTGCCAGGCCCGTGGCGATGACGTGGAAATCCTTTGGATCGCTGTAGCGCAAGCCCACTTCATACGCGTCTGCCGCGCCAGGATCGGCATCGGGAAACGCGCACTGCATGCGTTGCCACTCTTGCATCAGGGTGTCTGCGCTGGTGCTCTCCCACAGCCTGGCCGCGTTGCGGCGCCACTCGTCACCAATGCGTTCGCTCCATACCGGTTGAAAAACGCCGGCATCGGCTGCGCGCAGCAGCATGCGCCGCAGTAACGTCGACATCAGCACACAGGCGTCCAGCACGACGTACTCGACCGGTGCCTGGCCGGTCGCAATCAATTCAAACCCAGGCGCGCACGCTCTTGCATGTCGAGGATCATCGACTCCAGGCGCTCGCTGGTTTCCAGCGCGACGTAAGGCATCTCAGTGCCGTCCGGTGCCCGATCGACGGCAATGCGCAATCGGATCGCCGCGTCTTCAAATGCGTAAGGTGCCGCCTCGATTTCGACGTATTTGGCGACCAGATCGTCGAGGGCGGACTGTGCCTGAGCAACATCTTCGTGCGTGACTGCGCGGCCGCCCAGATGCATTTCGACCGTGCGGGCCAGATCGCGCGTAAAAAACGCCAGCGCTGCTTCGCCACGGCAATTGGGATGGAGATAACCCCATTCAGCGTCCGTTAAGGCTGAATCGGGGTGGTTTGGAGGGATTTGCGTGTCATTCATGGCCGTCATGCTAGCGGATTGCCGCGCCATTGTCTGCGGATACCGCGCTAAGTGCTTGTACAGGAACGGCAATTGCGAGATATGGGCCAAAGGAGTTCTTGGGTGCCATCATGAAAATTCTGACTCGAACAAGCGCCGAATGGCGTGCGACATTGAATGTCGTAGCGACACAGGAAGGAAAGTTCGGCTGGGAAGTCGAGGTTCACGATCCGCATGCAAAACCCGTGGACACGACCGTATCTTCGCCGCAACAGTTCAACACGTCGACCAATGCTGCCGTGGACGGGCTGCGGGCGATGGACGGCATTGCACCCCCTGCGGGCGGAGAATGCCGTCATTAGCGACTTGAATGGCGAGACGAAAAGGCCTCGGCGGGCAACTGCCGAGGCCTTTTTCATGTGGCACCTGCTATTTCCCGTTGGACAGGCGCCCATAAAATAAGCCCGCATCGCGGGCTTATTCGTCAACCTTGATGAGCGGCTCGCGCCGCCGATCGATTACTTATTGAACTTGGTCTTGGCGTCCAGTTCGCACTTCTTTTCGGCGTCGCCCGACAGCGTGTCGCACTGAGCCTTGGCGGCCTTGTAGTCAGCATCACGTTTGTCGCCGGCGACGTCGTTGCGTGCTTCGGCATCCTTGCGGGCGACCTTGGCATTGGCTTCGTCAGTTTCACGCGTGGCCTTGGCTTGGGCTTCGCATGCATCTTCCTGTTTGCCACTCATTGCGTCGCATTTTTCTTTGGCTGCCTTGTACTCAGCTTTGATCTGGTCTTCCGACTTGATCGGCGCGGTTTGGGCGCTGACATTGAAGGAGACGGCGCTCAGGCTGAGCATGGCGGCGACGATCAGGGAATGGGTGGTTTTCATGCAAATAACTCCTCGTGTACTTATCTAATGTTTACGCACTGTCTGTGGCGACAGCTGCGCGTAAACCCGTAGAGCAACAAGTGTGCCCGACGCCCTCTGCTCGCGTTACGGACCGATTGCATTACCACGCGGTCAAAAAGAGATGTGCGGGGATTGACCAATCGGGCGCGGGGGAGTGATTCGTCACTAGTAAGTAGAGTGACGATGCACTAATTGATCAGTGATGAAGGACTATCGAAACTAGTGCTTTTGAACCTTCCTCGGCGCTTCGCATCTCGCTAAACTTTACGTCCTCACTCGATTTTCACTTTCACCTGCCGCATCGCGACGGGTGTTCACCAGCCGATTCGTGCTGAACAATGACGCAACGACAAACAATCGATGGATTCGACGTGCGCTGCACGGTTTTGAAGCGCGACGATCGTTTTCGCGCAGGTGTGATCACGGTGCCCAAGGATGGCAGCGCCGAAGCGCGCGAGTGGGCCGTGCCCGGCGACCGTCATTTCGATAACGAAGCCGAGGCTGAGCGCTACGGGCGGTATGTGCTCTTGGGAATCCAGGGCGTGCGCCCCAGCGGCGAGCCGCTCTTTACGGTCGTCTGATCCGGCTTTGACGTAGATTCGACATCCCACGCCATACAGTTCACGGCTCAACGGTATTGGACGTGGGTGAGATGATGACTGTGGTATCGATCGAAGCGCCGGATCAAGCGGTTTGGGAGCGTCTGGCAAGAATTCAAGTTGCACGGCGCCGAACGCTGTGGGGTCTCGGCGTGCTGGCTTTGGCCGGCACCCTGTTTTTTCAATCGACCTGGTCCATCACCGGCAGTTTTCACCACAACATCGAGATCGTTGGCCTGGTGCTCATTTTCGTGGCCATTCTTGGGCGCGCCTGGTGCGCGCTCTACTTGGGCGGCAACAAGAATCGCAAGTTGGTGGACTGCGGCCCGTATTCGCTGTCGCGCAACCCCCTCTACCTGTTTTCACTCATTGGCGTATTTGGCATGAGTGCGCAATCGGGCAGCCTCGTGCTGGGACTGATCCTGTGCGCAATGTCTTACGCCGTCTTCAAGCTGGTGGTCGGAGAGGAGGAGGCGCTGTTAAAGAAGGCCTTCGGCACCGATTTCAGCGAGTACTGCCTGCGCACGCCGCGTTTTGTGCCGCGTTTCTCACATTGGCGCAATGAAGCCATGCTGACGATTTCGATACGTGCCTTGCAGAAAACAGTGATCGAAGCCCTGCCATTTCTTCTCGCGTTGCCTGTTTTCGAGTTCGTTGAAAATCTTCAGGCGTCCGGTGTCTTACCGGTGTTGCTGCACCTGCCGTAAAACAATCTCCAAGGCTTGGCCAAGCGATAATGTCGGAGCGCAGGCGCTTCGTCCACTCGGGGCGCTCAATCCGGTGCGGCACACCTTAACGATGCCGGCATGTCTTGGGCAGTGGCGAGCCACACTGTGTAGCGGCCCCGCGTAAAGTGGGGCACCGTGGGTGCAAATGCATGGTCGCCTTGCGCGTCTTGCTCGCGGCCCCAGACCCAGATGCGGCGATGTGCCATCTCGGGCGCGCACATCCGGTCGCGCATTTGTTCAGGCGTGACCAGGACGTCATCGCCGCCTACCGCCGGGGCAAACCTGGCCGCATCGAAAAGCTCTTTGCGCCAGTTGTCGCGCTTCGCAATATCCGGCGAGGTCCAATCGTCCAGAATCCACATGGGCTTTTTCAACCGGGCATAAAGCGGCAGGTCGAACGGCAGGCTGCCCAGCGTCAAGACGAGATCGTTCGATTGCACCCGGCGCTTGAGCAGTTGGGCAGCTTCGCGACCGGAGCCGCCATCGCGCGCGGCGGCAATGCCCACCACGATCAGACACAGCAATGCCGCCGTGCCGATCGTGATCCCGAATGCGCGCGTCAAGACCTGTTTAGTGGCAGCCTTAGGCGCATGCATGAGCACGAGCCTGCAGAGAAAAAATGCCAGCGGCGGCAACAACGGCAACACATAACCGATCAACTTCGAGTGTGGAATCGAGAAGAATACGAGAATGACGGCAAACCAGATGCTCATCAGTTTTGCGGCATCGTCATTCCAGAACAAGGCCTTGAGCGACACCGATTTCGCCTTGGCAAGCCAGAGTGTCCAGGGCAGGGTCATCGCAAGAATCACCGGCACATAGAAGAATATGGGCTGCGCGTTGTTGTAGCCCACGCTTGCAAACCGATCGAATTGCTGCACGATGAAGAAGTACCGGAAAAAGTCAGGGTACTTCCATTGCATGATCAAGAACCACGGCAAGGCGGCGACCAGGAACGCGGCGAGCGGTGCAGGTGACAACAATCTCGCGAGCGCGCGGGGGCGGCGTGTGGCCAGTGCCCAAGCCACCAGAATTGCGCCCGGCAGCGCCACGCCGATGAGCCCCTTGGCCAGTACGCCTGCAGCTGCAAACAGCGCCACGGCAACGCTCGCCCGCCGCGACGGCGCGGGTGCCAGCATTACGGTTGCGCCTTGCACCACGGTGGCACCGATCAGCCCGGCAACCAGCATGTCGAGGTTGGCGAACTGCGCGCCACCATAGAAGAAAGGCATGGTAGCCAGCACGAGCACCGTAGCGATCGCAATCTTGCGATCGAAGAATGCCGTCAGAAAACGCAGCAGCATCGTCACGATCAACAGGGCGGCCAACAGCGACGGCGCGCGTGCCGCCCACGGATTGACGTCGAAGATCATGAATGAGAGATCGCAAAGCCAGTAATAGAGCGGCGGCTTGTGAAAGTAGGGCATGCCGTTGAGCAAGGGCGTCAACGGTGAATGCGAACGCAGCATGTCCCACGCCACACCCGCATAGCGGCCTTCGTCCGGCAGCGTGAGCGGCCGCAACCACGACAGGGCCCCCAGCCAGCAGCCGATGATCAGCACGATCGTGGCGTCGGATACCGCGTCCAGGCGAAGCGTGGGAAACAGGGGCACGGCAGCCGGGCGAAATCGTGGGGAGGAATAGTTCATGTCTTGCCTGATGAAGCCGCTCGCGGCAGGTCGCGAGCGAACGATAGGCGGCGAGACGTTGAATCGGCGTCAAAATACGCGAGATGGGATGGACCAAACGAAAAGGCCCGCGAGCTTGTGCTCGCGGGCCTTGCAAAACGTGGTGCACCCAGCCGGAATCGAACCGGCACGACTTGCGTCGAGGGATTTTAAGTCCCTTGCGTCTACCAATTTCGCCATGGGTGCGGCGGATCATTCTGTGAGGCAGGATGATCGACGAGGGCGAATTCTACCGGAAGTCGCCCCGGACCAGGATCAGGCGCCGGCCAGCGCCAGCGGCGACGCGTACTCGCCATTGGCTGCTTGCCGATGACCCTGCTCGTGACTCGACAGCTTGAACACCGACACGGCGGCGGCGAGCTGTCCGGCTTGTTCTTCCAGCGATGCCGCAGCCGCTGCGGCTTGCTCGACCAGCGACGCATTCTGCTGGGTGACCTGGTCCATTTGCGACACGGCCAGGTTGACCTGATCGATGCCGCTGGACTGCTCCTGCGATGCGGCTGCAATCTCGCCCATGATGTCGGTCACGCGTTTTACCGACGCGACGATTTCCTGCATCGTGGTGCCCGCAGCATCGGCCTGGCCTGAGCCCGCGTTGACGCGTTCGACCGATTCGGAGATCAATTGTTTGATTTCGCGCGCAGCCTGCGCGCTGCGCTGGGCCAGCGTGCGCACTTCGCCGGCGACGACGGCAAAGCCCTTGCCTTGCTCACCGGCGCGTGCGGATTCGACGGCGGCATTCAGCGCCAGAATGTTGGTCTGGAAGGCAATGCTCTCGATCATGCTCACGATCTCGGCGATCTTCACGGAGCTTTGCGAAATCGAGCGCATCGTGTTCACCACTTGGTCGACGGCATCGCCACCCCGTTGCGCCACCGATTCGGCGTTGGCGGCCAGTTGATTGGCCTGCCGCGCGTTGTCGGCATTTTGTTTGACGGTAGAGGCCAGCTCCTCCATGCTCGCTGCCGTCTCTTCCAGCGAGGCGGCTTGTTCTTCGGTGCGACCTGAAAGATCGGTGTTGCCCGCTGCGATTTCACGTGCGCCCAGGTCGATTTCCTGCACGCCGTGGCGCACGGCTGTGACGGTGTTCACCAGGCCGTCCTGCATGCGGCGCACGGCGGCGAACAGCACGCCGATTTCGTTGTTCGAACGCACGACCACCGGCGTCGACAAATCGCCTGCAGCGATATGGTCGAAGGTGCGCTCGGCTTCGCGCAAAGGGCGCAGGATGCCGCGCGTCATGAAAAGCCAGCAGATGGCAGCCAGCAACAACGCCAGCACGATCGAGCCGATCGCGAGCGTTTGCGCCATCGTGTAGCGGGCATCTGCATTCACCATCGCCTGCGCGCTGCGCTCGTCGGCGCGCTTCAGAAAGGCGCGATAAGCCGTTTCGAAAGCGGTACCGGCGTCGCGGGCGCGCAGATTGGCGTCGTTGTAGGCATTCAGATCGATATCTTCGACGGCCTTTTGTTGTTCCATCACCAGGCTGCGATAGGTTCCGTAGACCTTGTCGACATCGGCGGCGAGCTGCGTGGCACGCTCGTCTTTCGGTGCCGTCATGAAGCGCTTGAACTGCACGTCGCCTTGTTCGAGCAGCGCCTGGCTGCGTTGCTTGCTGGTGTTGGCGTTTTCGAGTTGGCCAGCCTGCATTTCCAGGAAACCGCCGGCCAGCGCCAGGCGGCTGCGCGTAAACAAGGCATAGGTTTCCTGCAGCGGATTGCGCTGCTCGACACTCAGCTGGTTGAATTCCCGAAGCGCCGTGCGTGCATCGAAGGCGTCACGCCAACCCAATGCGCTCGAAGCGAGCAAGGCCAGAATGAAGGCACCCATCACCAGCATCATGCCGGTGCTTAATTTGATACGACCGAGCATCACGCTCTCCAAAGCAGAAAAGAGGCGTGCGCGTGCCGGCGGCAGGCCGCATCACCTGTAAGAAGGCTTGGAATATACGGGTCGGACGTGCAGGGTCAATGCAGGAACAGCAGCCAAATATGGGGTGCTTTCGTGGTTTCAGGCGGATGAAAGGTCACCCGCGGGCGTATTGCCTGTGATGGCGGAAGCGGTGAGATTCGAACTCACGAAAGGTTGCCCTTTGCCGGTTTTCAAGACCGGTGCAATCGACCACTCTGCCACGCTTCCTGTCTCGCGCCGCCCACTGCGGGGCGACCTCGGCACGGGCGCAATCGATCCCGTTGCCGCTGAGGGGCCGAATTATATCCTGACCGCCACATCGGGTATCTTGTGGGCTGAAAATATTGGTTGTTACCCCTATCAATCATAAGGAGTGATCGATGCGCGCAGTTGAAATTACGCAGCCCGGCGGCCCCGAAGTACTGGTGGCCTGCGAGCGGCCCACGCCGGAGCCCGGTGCCGGCGAGGTGCTGATCAAGGTGTCCGCGGCAGGGATCAATCGCCCGGATGTATTCCAGCGGCAGGGCAATTACGCGCCGCCGCCCGGCGCCTCGGATATCCCGGGGCTGGAAGTCGCGGGTGAGATCGTGAAGGGCGATGCGGCAGCGGGCGGTTTCAAGATTGGCGATCGCGTGTGTGCCTTGATCGCCGGCGGCGGCTATGCCGAATATGCCGTGGCGCCGGCGGTGCAATGCATGCCGATTCCGGAAGGCCTGTCGGACATCGAAGCCGCCGGTCTGCCGGAAACTTACTTCACGGTGTGGAGCAACGTTTTCATGCGCGGGCAGTTGAAGGGCGATGAAACCCTGCTGGTGCATGGCGGTGCGAGCGGCATCGGCACCACCGCGATTCAAATTGCCCGTGCCATGGGGCATACGGTGTATGCCACCGTGGGGAGCGACGACCGTGCACGCGCGGTCGAGAAACTGGGCGCCGCGCATGGGATCAACTACAAGACGCAAGACTTCGTGGTTGAAATCGCGCGTCTGACGGATAAGAAGGGCGTGGACGTGATCCTGGATATGGTGGCGGGCGACTATGGCCCCCGCAACGTACAGGCGCTTGCCGATGACGGCCGCGTGGTCGTGATCGCCTTGCTGGGCGGATCGAAGGGCACGCTGGATTTCAACCAGATCATGCGCCGCCGCCTGACCATCACCGGGTCCACATTGCGGCCGCGCCCGATTTCCTACAAGGCCGAGATCGCGCGCGAGCTGCGCGAGCAAGTGTGGCCGCTGCTGACCGACAAGAAGATCAAACCGATCATTCATGCGACGTTCCCGTTGGCGGATGCCTCGAAAGGCCACGCCATGATGGACGCCGGTGAACAGATCGGGAAAATCATCTTGACCGTTTAACAACGGTGTCATACGCGTTGGTCCACAAAAGGATACAATAGTGGGTTCGACCCGGACCGATCCGGGCACCTACTAGACAAACGCGACATGACTTCTGCCAATTCAGCCACTGCGGCTCGCCCCCGCCTCGTGCTGGGCAACTGGAAAATGCACGGCAATCTGGCCGACAACGCCCGGTTGCTCAGCCAGTTGCACGCTGTAGCCGCTGCCGACGGCACGCTCTCCGCCCGATGCGCCATCGGCGTGTGCGTGCCGTTTCCCTATCTTGCCCAAGTGGCTGCCGCGCTGGCGGACAGTCCGGTCTCGTGGGGCGCGCAGGATGTGAGCGTGCACGAGCAGGGCGCCTACACGGGCGAAGTGTCCGGCACCATGCTGCGTGACTTCGGATGCCGTTGGGCCTTGGTCGGCCACTCGGAACGCCGCATGTATCACGGCGAATCCGATCAGCTGGTGGCCGAAAAAGCCCAGGCTGCACTGAAGGCTGGATTGACGCCCGTCGTGTGCGTAGGCGAAACGCTGCAGGATCGCGAGGCGGGCAATACCCTCGCCGTGATCGAGCGCCAACTGGCGCCCGTGCTGGCGCTGGGTGCCGAGCGCCTGGCGAAGATGGTACTGGCCTATGAGCCCGTATGGGCCATCGGCACCGGCCTCACCGCTACGCCCGAGCAAGCGCAGGAAGTGCACAGCGCGATCCGTACGGCGCTGAGTGGCCTGGGCGTGCCGCAAGTACAAGTGCTGTATGGCGGCAGCGTCAAGGCAGCCAATGCCGCCACGTTGTTCACCATGCCCGATATCGATGGCGCGCTCGTGGGTGGCGCGTCCCTGGTAGCGGAAGAATTCTGGCGTATCGCCGCGGCCGAAACGGCCACCGTTTAAGTATCCGTAGTCGGAGTCCGTAAATGTCGTCAATGCTTACCATCGTGCTGATCGTCCAAGTTGTATCGGCACTTTCCATCATCGTTCTCGTGCTGCTGCAGCAAGGAAAGGGCGCCGACATGGGCTCGGCCTTCGGCACCGGCTCGGCCGGCAGCCTGTTCGGCGCGTCCGGCGCGGCCAACTTCCTGTCGCGTGCGACGAAGTGGGCGGCAGTCATCTTCTTTGCCTCCACCGCCGCACTGGCGTGGATGGGCCATCGCGGCGGCGCCGCGGGTGCCGACTCGGGCCTGATGCAAAACTTCACACCGGCCGATCGCTCCGTGCCGACGGCACCGGGTGCTGTGCCCGCACCCGCCGGTTCGTCCGTGCCTGGCGCGGGTACGTCGTCCGTGCCTGCTGCACCGGGTGGCGCTGCCGTGCCGGCAGCACCCGCCACCGGCGGCGCAACGGTACCCAGCGCACCCGCGCCGGCGACCACGCCCGCCCCGGCGAAGTAAGTCGTCAGACGATCGAAAAGAGGGCCGCAAAAAACGCGGCCGTTTTTTCGATGGTGCGAACAAAGTAGGAAAAGTTCGTGCTAGAATCTTGGTCTTTCCAGATCAATGGATTTGGAAAGACGGTTAAGCCGACGTGGTGAAATTGGTAGACACGCTATCTTGAGGGGGTAGTGGCGAAAGCTGTGCGAGTTCGAGTCTCGCCGTCGGCACCAATAATTAGGATCGCAAGATCTGATGAAAGATGAAAGCCCGCCTGAACGAGAGTTCGGCGGGCTTTTTGTTTGTTGAGCGCCGGCTTACGAATGCTTGTTCTCGACGCAATGGGACGACGACGTGTGCATCAATCCCTCATTCCAGCCCGAGTCGATGTCGCGGCTGATGGCCGTGTTCAGCAGCCGTTCGGCGCGCCGGAGTTCGTAGCAGGCCTGGGCGTAAGCGGCATATCTCGCGGATGTGATTTTCATCGCAGGACCATTTTGAAATTCCAGCACGATGCGCTGGGCATTCTTCAGATGTTTGAGTGCGCGTTCCATTTTTTTGACATTGATGGGCAGTGGTTTCATCAACGCAAGAGGCATACCGAAAAACGCGAATTTCGGCAAAGTCTGAATATAAGGAAGTTTCAATCGGCTTCAGACTGGTCGGCTGATCGAGCCTCTACCGCGCAAAGCGCCGCGTGCCTGCCACGCACAGCACCACGGCCGATGTTGCCACCACCATCGACCACGCAATCGGTTCGCTCAGCAGCAACGCCGCGAGTGCCAGGCCCATGAATGGCTGCAGCAACTGCAACTGCCCTACCGCGGCGATGCCACCTTGGGCCAGGCCGCGGTACCAGAAGAAGAAGCCGATGAGCATGCTGAAGAGCGAGACGTAAGCCAGTCCGATCCAGGCTTGCCACGGGATCTGTGCCCAGGTGGCCGGCGCCATGAGCGCGCTTGCGATTGCCATAAAGGGCAGGCAGATCACCAGCGTCCAGGAAATGACCTGCCAGCCGCCCAGGTGACGCGAGAGCCGGGCGCCCTCGGCATAGCCGAAGCCACACACGATCACGGCGGCGAGCATGCAGAGGTCGCCGATCAACGAAGACGGCCCGTCATGCTTGAGAAAGGCAAAGCTCGCCACACACGCGCTGCCGAGAACGGCGAAACACCAGAACGCGGGGCGGGGTTTTTCGCCGCCACGCACGACGGCGAAAATCGCCGTGGCCAAGGGCAGCAGTCCGATGAAGACAACCGACCGCGCGGCGGTGATGTGGGTAAGGGCGAGCGCCGTCAGAAGCGGGAAGCCCACCACAACGCCCAGCGCCACCCAGAGGAGCGGCAGCACGTCGCGGGCATTGGGCCGCCTCACACGAAAGATCAGCAGCAATGCGACTGCAATCACGCCGGCAATCGTGGCGCGCGCCGTTGTGAGAAACGTGGGATCAAACCCCGTGACGGCCAGGCGGGTGGCAGGGAGCGACCCACTGAAGATCAAGACGCCAATCGCGCCGTTGAGCCAGCCGGAGGGTGGGGTTTTCATAGAAGAATGCGAGGATGAACAGGAGTGACATCATCGCTGCGATCGGAGTGGCAGGCCATGCACACGGCGCGGTAATCCGAGACATCCTGTACCGGCATTCGCGCCGATACAGTGACGCCATCGCGTCAACCGGCTTCAGCACCCGCCATCATCGCGCGGCAAGCCTCAGCGTTGCTTGCACGCGACGGCGCAGGCCTGGCAGTGATCATGTTCGTGCTTGCCGCGTTCGGCGGCGCAGGCTTCGCAGATCCCGGCGCACAGTGTTCAGACATCGCCCGTGAAAGCGCTGCCACGCGCCATGACACTGGCCGCGAAGCGGCACATGTCGGCACAATCCATGTCGGTTTTGCTTCAGTCGATTGTGCTTCTGTCAAACCTGCTTCAGGCAGCTATTCGCCTTAATCAAGTCCCAGCATATGCGCCAGACTCTTCCCGGTGCGGTCTTCAACCAAGTCGATGTTGCTTTCGAGATCGCGCAAGTGTGCGTCCATCGTGGCGATGGCGCGTGCGACGTTGCCGCGTTCGATATCGTCCACCACGCGAACGTGTTCGTCATGCTCGCAAGGGGCATTGCCGGGCGCTTCGTAGATGGCCACAACCAGCGCGCAACGCGACATCAGCTCCTTTAGATAGCGCTCCAGAATCGGATTGCGCGAAAGTTCGGCCAGGCGCAGATGAAAGGTGCTGGCCAGACGCGCCCACTCATTCTGCGGCGCGTGATGCATGGCACGGTGTTCGGCTTTCAGCTGGCGGCGCAGGGCGGCGTAATCGGCGCGGGTGGCGAACTGAGCCACCAGCGGTACGATGGCCGATTCGAGCGCACGGCGCGCCTCGAAGAGTTTGCCCACTTCTTCACGCGTGGGCATGGCCACCATCGCACCGCGGTTGGGCCGCAAGGCGACGATGTGATCGTGCGCCAGGCGTTGCAGCACTTTCTGTACGACCGACCGCCCCACGCCAAACAATTCGCACAGCGCCGCCTCCGGTAATTTGGTGCCGGGCGCCAAACGTTGACGCATCACGCTTTCAAACACGGCGCGGTAGATACGGTCTTCAGTATCTTCAGCATCGGGTTCGGAGGAGGCCGGGCCGCGTTGGCTGGCTTCCAACGCAGCCGGACGCACGCGCGGGCGGCCGCGACGCACCTCACGTGCGGCAGCAGGCGGGGCGCCGTTCGCCGCGTGGCGATGCGCGAGGGGCGGGGCGACATCGGCAGCCGCGGCGGTCGAGGCTGCGTGAGCGGTTGCGTGAGAGGCGGCCCCACTGCGTTTGCCTGTTTTCTTGGCCGCGGGTGCGGCGACCCGGGGAGCAGCTTTCGTCATGACGGGCACACAGTGCGAAAAAACATGATGGTCTATTCTGCCACCGTGCCGAGGCAGCCGAGCTGCCGGCCGAGGGCGACCGCCAGGTGAATGAGCGCGCGGTCGCTGCCGGCCGGCCCCATCAGCGAGATCCCGAGCGGCAAGCCATCGTCGCCGATAAACGGCAGGCTGACTTGCGGCAGGCCCGCCAGCCCTGCGATACACGTGATGCGGAAGGTGTTCGCGCGTACGACGTCGACAGCTTCACCGCTCGCATCGCGCGGGATGGCGGCGCTCGATGCCGAGGGCAGGACGGCCACGCCGCCTGTGCCGAGCACGTCGCGCACATGCGCGCGAATCGCCGCCTGACTGGCGAAGGCCGCATCGGCCTGTGCCGCCGTAATGGCGGACGCCGTTTTGAAGCGGCCATCGACGGCGGCGCCGAAACGCGGCTGCGCGGCACTGATCCATTCGCCGTGCGTTTCCCAGGCGTCGTAAGCCGACGCCGTCACGTAGATCTGACGCCACGCTTCGAGGCCGGCGTCGGCGATGCGTACGTGCTGCACGGCGCGGGGCGCGGTGGTGCTCAGCACTGCAGCCAGGGCGGTCGTCACGCGTTCGAGCGGTGCCTGGAACGCGGGCTCGGCCGCTTCCCACGTGTCGGCAAACGTCAGCACGCGATCGAACGACACGGCATTATCGGGCAACAGCACGTCACCCACTTGCGCGAATACCGCGGCATCTTGCGCCAGCCAGGTTGCTGTGTCGTACTTGGGTGCAAGCGGCGCCATGGCTTCGGTGCTGACCAGACCGTGGGTGGTGCGCAGGCCCCACAAACCGCAATAGCTCGCCGGCACGCGCGTCGACCCGCCCGTATCGGTGCCCAGTGCGAAGTCGCACAGCCCCGCCGCGGCGGCCGACGCCGAGCCGCTCGACGAGCCCCCGGGCACGCGGTCGGGGGCGCGCGTGTTGCGCGGCGTACCGTAGTGCGCGTTGTCGCCTTGAATGCTATAGGCGATTTCGTCAGTGATGGTTTTGCCCACGAGCGTGGCGCCGGCTGCGAGCAGTGCGGTGACCACGGGGCTGGTGGACGTGGCGGGGCCATGCGTCACGAGCCAGTCCGGGTTACCGGCGCCGGTGGTCAGGCCGACGATGTCGTAGAGATCTTTGACGGCAAAGCGTAAGCCATCCAGCACGCCGGTGGCGGTGGGTGCGATGGTGAACGCACCATGCGGCACCCAGGCACCGACGGTGTCGGTAAACGGCAGGCCTTGCGAGATCGGCAGGCGGTCGGTGGAAGGGGCCGAGGCAGAAGCTTGCAACGCGCTCGAGGAGGAAGAAGCGAGGGTCATGCGGAAATCCCGGTTGCGAGTTGAGGCAGGGTGGCGACGTGACGGTGGATGGCGCCCGGCGTGGTGAGCCAGACATCGCCATCCTCGCGCGCGGCGGCGATGTGCGCAAGCGCGCGACGCAGATGCCGCAGCCGATAAGGTTGGCCGACGATATATGGATGCAGGGCAATGCCCATCACCAGCGGTTGATGAACAGCCTGCTGCCGCATCTCGTCGAAGTTGTCGATGATCATTTGCGCGAAATCCTTGCCGTCCATCTGGCGCGCCACGATCATCGGAATGTCGTTGAGCTCTTGCGGATAGGGAATCGACCACAACGTATTGCCCTCGCGTGTGCGCATCGGCACGGGCTGATCGTCATGGCACCAGTTCAGCGTGTACCGATAGCCGGTTTCGGCAAGCAGATCGGGCGTGATACGCGACTCGGCGATCCACGGCGAGAGCCATCCGGCGGGTGTGGTGTCGAGCGGGCCGGGTGCGCGCTGGCCGGCGGCCCGCAGGCGATCGCGGCAGTGCGTAAGCAATGCGCGCTCGTCGGCTTCGCTCATCTGGTTTTGATGCTCGCCATTGGTGTGGCCGTGCCCGATGAGTTCGTCGCCGCGCGCGAGGCACGCGTCGATGAGTTCGGGGCAGTGATCGGCAATCGCCGTATTGGCGATGATGCCGGCAGGAAACGACAGCGCGTCGAAAAGGTCCAGACAGCGCCACGCACCCACCCGGTTGCCGTACTCGCGCCACGCATAGTTCAGGATGTCGGGTTCGCCCAGCGACAGTCCGAGCCGCGCGCCCATGCCTTCGCCGTAGTGGAAGTGCTCGAGATTGAAGCCCAGATACACGGCCAGTCTGGCGCCACCCGGCCATGCATACGGCACGCGCCGCGTGATGGGGGTGTAGTCGAATCGGTCGTGGTGCGCGAGACGGCCATAAGGCGCGGTCGCGTTCATGGGCGCACGCCTGCCGCGCGATCCATCAGCCACTCGGCACTGTCGTTCCACACGTCCATCTGCACAATCAACCCCTGCTCGACGACATAGCGATCGACGTAGCGGTTGCCTTCGAAGGGAGTGCCGTCGAGCCACTCGCCATACAGCGTGCCGCGGTTGTAGACCACGGCGTGCGCGGTTGTCGCACCGGCGACGACCTCGGTGGCTTCAAAGCGCTTTTTCACCCAGGCATAACGTTGCTTGTTGAACGCTGCGCATTCGGCGGGATCGGACATCGCCCGCCCGCCGGTGAAGCGAATCGCCAGTTTGGGCGACACAAAAACGCGTGCGCCGTCCGGATCGGGCTTCATCAGAATGGTCAGGTATCGGTCGACAAGCGCGCCAGCGGCAGCGGCCACATCGGTCGTGTTCGAAGTTGGTGCATCGTGCATCGAAATTCCCCGTGATTTGCACTTTTCTGGTGCGTCGTTGGCTTGCGAGGCTTGTGCAGCCATTGCGTTTCAGGGCAAGCGAGACGAATTATTATCGTCAATAAATTGATTTTTTGCAGACAATTATTGGGAAAAATTGACGTCGGAAAATTCTTGAGCCTTGGTCCCTGATGACGGCTCGAAATTGGCATCGATTTTGCTTTGGAACTGTTCCAGGGCGGCGTCCGCCATCACTCGAAACCTGTTGGGGAAACCTATGTCTCGCATTTCTCGTCGTACTTTCACGTCGGCCGCCATCGCGGTGCTCGGTTTGGGTTGGGCGCCGTTCGCGTCGAGCGCCGAGCCCATCAAGATCGGCCTGGTGACGGCGCTGTCGGGTCAATCGGCGTTGTCCGGCGAAGCCATCACGCGCGGTGTACAGATCGCGATCGACGAGATCAATGCGTCGGGCGGCGTGCTCGATGGCCGTCAGTTGGTGCTGGTGCGTCGCGACGACGAGTCCAATCCCGCCAAAGGCGTTGTGGCGGCGCGTGAGTTGATGTTCAAGGAGAAGGTCGCTGCCATCGTGGGCGGGCTTGATACGCCGGTGTCGATGGCGATCGTGCCGCTCGTCAATCAAGGCAAGGTGCCGTTCATTTCACCTTGGGCGGCAGGTACGCCCATCACCAAGAACAACGCCAATCCCAATTACGTGTTTCGCGTATCGGCTGTGGACGAAATCGTCGACCGCGGCATGGTCGACTACGCGCAGAACACGTTCAAGACATCGAAGTTCGGCCTGATCATGGTGAACAACCCATGGGGCGAATCCAATGAGCGCGGCATTGTGGCCGCGCTTACCGCGAAAAATATGAAAGCGGTGGGCATCGAGAAATTCGAAGGCAGCGATGTGGATGTCACGCCGCAACTGAGCCGCTTGCGCGCAGCGGGTGCCGACACGTTGTTCATGGTCGGCAATGTGGGCCCCTCCGCTCAGGTGGTGAAGTCGCTCGACCGTATGGGTTGGAAGGTGCCGGTGGTGTCGCACTGGGGACCGGCCGGTGGCCGCTTCACCGAGCTGGCGGGACCCAGCGCGCGAGACGTGCACTTCGTGCAAACGTACAGCTTCTTCGGCAAGCAATCGCCCACCGGCGAAAAGGTGATCGCGGCACTGAAAGCAAAGTACCCGGACATCAAGGGTCCTGAAGACATCAGCCCGGCCGTGGGTGTGGCCAATGCCTACGACGCGATGAAGTTGACGGCGCTGGCCATTCAGCAAGCCGGCTCGACCGATGGCGATGCCATCCGCGAAGGGTTCTACAAGATCGGCAAGTACGACGGCCTGATCAAGACGTACGAGAAGCCGTTCACCCCGGAAGTCCACGACGCGCTCACCGAGAAGGACTATGTGTGGGCGCAGTTTGTCGACAACCGCATCCTGCCCGTAGGCATGGCGAAGTAACTCGGCGGTCGTCAACGCATTCAGGGGATACACATGCAGTTGCTATCGGCATTGATCAGCGGGCTGGGCCTGGGCAGTATGTACGGGTTGATGGCGCTGGGTTTTTATATGACGTATGCCGTCTCCGGCACCGTCAATTTTGCTCAGGGCAGTTCGATGATGCTGGGCGCCGTGTTGTGCTTCACGTTCGCACAAACCTACGGCATGCCGATGGCGCTTGCCATCGTTCTGGCGCTGCTGTTGTGTGCCGTGTATGGCGTGTTGGTTGAGCGGTTGGCCGTACGGCCCTTCGCCAGTCGCGGTTCGAATGCCTGGCTGATGTCCACGGTGGCTTTGGGCATCGTGCTGGACAACGTCGTCATGCATACGTTTGGCCGCGAACCGCGCAGCCTGCCGTCGCCGCTGGTGTCGGCGCCGATCGATCTGGCGGGCGTGGGGTTGGGCGTGTATCCCTTGCAACTCTTGATTCCGGTGGTCGGGTTGTTGTTGGCGGCCGCCTTGCATACCGTGGCGCGGCGCACCCGTTGGGGCGTGGCATTGCTTGCCGTGGTGCAAAACCGCGATGCGGCACGCTTGATGGGTATCCCGATCTCGCGCGCGATCGCGGTGGCGTTCGCGTTGTCGACCCTGTTTGCCGGCGTGGCGGGCATCCTGATCGCGCCGCTTTTCAACGTCAACGCCGATATGGGCACCTTGTTCGGCTTGAAGGCGTTTGCCGTGGCGATTCTTGGGGGCATTACCAGCGCCTGGGGTGTCATGATCGCCGGTTTGCTGTTCGGGCTGGCCGAAGGCTTGATTACCGTGACATTGGGATCGAGCTATACGCAGATGATTACGTTCGCGTTGGTGATTGCCGTGTTGGCGCTGCGTCCCAATGGGTTGTTCGGTCGCGCCGAGGTGAAGAAAGTATGAACCGCGGCGCTTACCTTCTGGGTGCGGCCGTGGTCGCACTGGCGGTGGTGTTGACGTTGACCGTCAACAGCTACTACGTCTTCGTACTGGCCAACGTGGCGCTGATCGCCATTGTCGGGATCGGGTTGAATGTGCTGCTGGGCCTGACGGGCCAGGTGTCGTTCGGCCATATGGGGTTCTACGCCATCGGCGCCTATACGGTGGCGATCCTGACCACCAAGGCTGGCTGGGGATTCTGGCCGGCATGGGCGGCGGGCGCAGCGATCTCATGTGCCGCGGGTGCGTTGCTCGCGTTGCCCGCGCTGCGGGTGAAGGGGCCGTACCTGGCCATGGTCACCATCGCCTTCAGCTTTATCGTGCAACATGCGGCGATCGAGATGCGGGATCTGACGGGCGGGCAGAACGGCATCATGGGCATCGGCGGGCCGTCCTTCGCCGGCGGCTTGAGTACCGAACAGGGCGTGGCATTGGTCGCCATCGCCACGGCGGCGATTCTGTTGATCGCTTATGCGCGGTTATCGCGCGGCACGTGGGGCGCGGCGATGCGTGCCGTCAAAGATAGCGAGGTCGCGTCCGAATCCATTGGCCTGCGGCCGCTCGTGATCAAGACGATCGCGTTTGCGTTATCGGCCATGACGGCGGGATTGGCAGGCGGGCTCTTCGCGCCTTTGTCCACATTCGTCACGCCCGAAACCTTCAGCTTCATGCAGTCGATTCTGTTTGTGCTGGTGGTGATCGTCGGGGGCGCGGGATCGATCGCCGGGCCCATCATCGGTGCAGTGATCGTAGGTGTACTGCCCGAGTTGCTGGCGAGTCTCGAAGCGTTCCGCTTGCTGTTTTTCGGGGCGCTGCTGTTGCTGGTGCTGTGGGTGGCGCCCGATGGCGTAATGGGATTGGTGCAGTCCGTGGCCGCACGCGTCAAGCGTCGTCCGGTGCACGCCGGGGCGGCTGCCACATCGGCCCCGATGACGCGGGATACGACCGATCCCGGCTTGGTGCAGCGCACGCGTGCGACGCTGGCCGCGCACGATCTGGGCATGCGTTTCGGGGGCGTGCATGCGGTGTCGGGGCTGAGTTTCGATGTGCCGGCAGCGGCGGTCACGAGTTTGATCGGCCCCAATGGTGCCGGCAAGACGACCGCACTCAATATGCTGAGCGGGTTCTATCGGCCCACCACCGGCGGTTTTTCGCTGGGCGGATCGCCGCTCGCCACGTTGCCCGCCTATCGCATTGCGCGTCGCGGGGTGGCGCGCACGTATCAGACCTCGCAACTGTTCGGGTCGCTTTCCGTGGCGGAAAACGTGGCGCTGGCCACCACCCGTGGGCAATTGGGATCGCTGTTGGGTGCGAAACGATTCGGCTCCGATGCGGCACGGCAGCGCGCACAAGCACTGCTCGCCTTCTGCGGCTACCGCGGCGCTCTGAGCACCCGTGCTGCCGACCTGCCGCACGTCGACCGCCGCCTGGTCGAAATCGCGCGTGCGCTGGCAACCGATCCCGATGTGTTGCTGCTGGACGAACCGGCCGCCGGCCTGTCGCGTGAGGACAAGGATCATCTTGCCGGGTTGCTGCGCCGGATCGCCGAGGCCGGTATCAGTGTGGTGGTGGTCGAGCACGACATGGCCTTGGTGATGGCGATCTCGGATCAGGTGGTCGTGCTCGATGCGGGCAAGCGCCTGGCGCTGGGGACGCCGCACGCGGTGCAAAACGATCCGGCGGTGAAACAGGCGTATCTCGGCGAATCGATGCTGGATGGGCGGGATGCCGCGCCGCGGGCACCGCTGGCTGCCAGCCGCGAGTTGCTCGGCGTGGGCGATCTGGTCGCCGGTTACGGTGCCGAGCCGGTGCTGCACGGCATCAGTCTGCAGGTGCGCGAAGGTGAAATGGTGGCGTTGCTGGGCGCGAACGGTGCCGGCAAGTCGACACTGATGCGCGCACTGGCCGGCTTGCATCGCACCACGGGTGGCGGCATGCATTTCGACGGACACGCGTTGGACGGTAAAAGTGCGGAGGCGATCGTCGGCCTGGGTGTGGTGCTGGTGCCCGAGGGGCGTCAGGTCTTTCCCGAGCTGTCGGTGCTGGACAATATTCGCCTGGGAGGTTTCCTGCATCCCGACGGGCTCGACGCGCGCGTCGAATCGATGCTGCAGCGGTTTCCGCGCTTGCGTGAACGCCTGCATCAACGTGCAGGCCTGTTGTCAGGCGGCGAGCAACAGATGCTGGCCGTCGCCCGTGGATTGATGGCGCGCCCGCGGATCCTGTTGCTGGACGAGCCGTCGCTGGGGTTGGCGCCCAAAGTGATCGCAGAGTTGTTTGCGGCGTTGGACGCCTTGCGGCAGGAACGGATGACCATCCTGCTGGTGGATCAGATGGCCGGCCTGGCGCTCGCGCTGGCCGATCGCGCGTATGTGATCGAAGGCGGACGCGTGGTGGCGCAGGGAACGGCAGCAGAGATCAGTGCCAATGACGACCTGGCCAATGCGTATCTGGGCGGCCACGCGTAAGCCGGTCATGGCGTAAGGGCGCGGCCGAGGCGACGCGGCCCGGCGCGCCGCCCTGCATTCAGTGCCGGGGTGCTTTGATCCACGGCACGCTGTTGACGGCGGCGAACACGACGAGCGCGACAGCGAGCACCCAGCCTAACGCGGTAATGCTGCCACCCGTGGCCCGCATGACAGCTGCGCCACCGACGGCAATCACGGCCACGCGCGCCAGCCCGCCCACGATCGACCATCCCATGCGACGGGCGCCTTGCGACGCGAAGTAAAACGCGAGCCCGGCACCGAAGAAACCGTAGGCGGGCGCCGTGCTGCGCAAATATTCTGCGCCTGCGGCAATGGCCTGCGCATCGTGGGTAAACAAGCCCAGCCAGGCGGCGGGGAAAATCGCGGCCGCCAACCCGACGATTTCGGTGACGCCGGCCGCTACGGCCGCGCCCGTCCAGGCGATGCGGCGGGCGCGTTCGGCCTGGCCGGCACCGATATTCATTCCGATCATGGCAACCATTCCTGCGCCAAACCCGAACACGATCGGCACCTGCAGGTACTCGAGTCGAATGCCCAGGCCGAATCCCGCCAAACCGGCTGCGCCATGCGTGGCAACGAGTGCCGTGGCCAGGATCACGGAGAGATTGGAGGTGACGTTATTGACGATGGCCGGCACGCCCACGCCAAGGATGTCGGCAAACAACGCCCATTGCAACGGGTGCTTGAATGACAGCCGCACGCCGCCGTGCCCCCGGGCGAGTTTCACCAGAAGGATGGCGCAGCCGATCACGTAATAGAGCACCAGCGCCAATCCCGCGCCGGCAATACCCAGTGGGGGCAGGGGACCCGCGCCGAAGATCAGGATCGGCGAGGAGACGAGCAGGATCAGCACGCCGCCCGTCAGCACCGCCGCCGGCGCCAGCATATTGCCGCTACCGCGCAGGATGCTGGCGAGCGCATTGAGCAGCCACAGAAAGCAGGCACCGGCGAAGACGGCATTGGAGTAGACGACGGCATTGTCGAGGGCGGCGCCCGACCCGCCCATCGCGCCGTAGATCGCGTGGCCGGCGGCCAGCAGCATCACGGTAAACATCAGCCCGAACACCATTGCGATGATGACCGCGTGATAGGCCAGCGCTTCTGCACGCGCCTGATTGCCGCTCCCGATGGCGCGGGCGACCGCCGACGAAATGCCACCGCCGATTCCGCCGGCCGACATCATCTGCATCAGCATGATGAGTGGAAACACGAGCGCGGCGCCCGCCAGCGCATCGACGCCGAGCAGGCCGACGTAGTAGCTCTCGAGAAAGTTGGCGGCGGCCTGCGCGAGCATCACGACGATGTTGGGCGCGGCCAGTGCAAGCAATGTGGCAAGCACGGGCCCGCGCAGCATCCGTTCGGTACGCGCAGACGAACGGCTTGAGGGGGTGGGGGCGAGCGTGGCGGCGGGCGTTGCCATGAGCATCTCGATGCGTGGCCGGTCAGGCCCGCTGAACGGTGAGGTCGAGCGGCTTGGCGGCCGGGCGTCGAATGATGAAGACCGCGGCCGCCGCGATCAGGCAGGCGGTGCCGGCGGCATAGAGTGCCGGTGAGTAGGTCAGCAAGAGTGTGCGCACAGTGCCGGCCCCGTAGGCAGCGGTGGCCGCGCCAAGTTGATGGCCCGCGAAAATCCAGCCGAAGATGAGCGGCGCGCGATCACGTCCGAAGGCCTGGCCCGCAAGTTTGACGGTGGGCGGCACGGTGGCGATCCAGTCCAGGCCGTAGAACATCGCGAAGAGCGACAGGCCGTAGATCGAGAATTCGGAGTGCGGCAGCCAGAAAAGCGATAGCCCGCGTAGTCCGTAGTACCAGAACAGCAGCTTGCGATTGTCGTAGCGGTCGGAAAGCCAGCCCGACAGGATCGTACCCACGAAATCGAAGGCGCCCATCATCGCCAGCACGGATGCTGCGGGAATGGCCGACAGACCGAAGTCGCTGCACAGCGAAATGAAGTGCGTCTGGATCAGGCCATTCGTGCTCAGGCCGCAGATGAAGAAGGTGCCGAACAATACCCAGAAGGTGCTGGATTTACGCACGCTGTAGAGCTGAGTAAAGGGCGTGAGCAGTGCACGGCCGAGCGGCAGGGCAGCGCTGGAGGGCGCCACGGCCGCTGCAGCAGGTTCCGCGACGGCTTTTTCAACCGGTTTGGCACCGTAAGGCAGCAAACCGATATCCGCGGGCTGGCTGCGCACGAAAAGCGCGGCGAGTACGGCCACAGCCAGACAAAACGCAAACACGGGTGCGATGGCCATGCGCCAGCCATAGTGTTCGACCAGCCAGGCCCCGATGGGCAGAAAAATCAATTGGCCGGTGGCGGAACTTGCCGTGAGCATGCCGATCACGAGTCCGCGCCGTGCATCGAACCAGCGGTTGGCGACCACCGCGGCCAGCACCAATGCCGTCAGCCCCGAGCCGATGCCCAGCATCACACCCCACAGCAGAAATAGTTGCCACAGCGCCGTCATGCCGGTTGCCAGGATCAGGCCGCTTGCGACCAGCGTCAACGCCACGCACATGACATTGCGCAAGCCGTAGCGGGCCATGAAGATGGCCGAAAACGGCGCCATCAATCCAAACAACAGAAAGCGCATGGCCAGCGCCGATGAAATCTGCTCGGTATTCCAGCCGTAGCTTTCGCCCAACGGCCGCAGCAACACACCAGGCAAGCCCAGGGCGGCGGAGGACGAAAGCATCGTGAGAAACGCCACTGCCGCGACGACCCAGCCGTAATGAATGCCGCGTTGGGCTAACCATCTGGAGCAGATCGACGCGAACATGTTGGGCAGTCCATTGCGGCAGTGAAGGACGTCAATTTACATGACGACCGTAATTTAAACAACGTGTCTTTGCATGGCGGGGCCGCCGAGCTTACGTACGTGGTCCGTTTTACGGCGGCATCGACGCCAATAAGCGACATCCGAAACCCGCAAGTGCAACAGAGGCGGCCGCCAGTTGCAACGGCGGGGTACGTCTGCGTCAGCGAGTTACATTTCTTGCGACGCCCCATCGGCCTACGCTATCTTGCAGACTCCCCTTACTCACGCGCCTCGGGCTCCTCCTCATGCCGCCTACCACCTTCGCCAAAGACGCGCCGTTCTTCATCGTGCAGAACACGGCCTCAGGCCGCTCCGACACGCAGGAAGTGCAGGACGCCATTCGATCGGTACTCGACGGTGCCGGGCGTCGCTATACGCTTTTCCCGGTCGACGATCCGTCGCAGCTGGAGGCCACCGCCCGCCGCGCGCTCGATCTGGCGCGCGCGGAGGGCGGCGCGGTGATTGCCGCGGGCGGCGATGGCACACTCAATGCCGTGGCGCAGGTGGTGCATGGTCAGGATGTGCCCTTCGGCATTCTCCCGCAGGGCACCTTCAACTATTTCGGCCGCACCTACGGCATCTCGCAGGAGACGTTGGTGTCCACTCGCTGCCTGCTGAATGCGCATATCCAGCCGGCACAAGTGGGGCTGGTCAACGATCGCGTATTTTTGGTCAACGCCAGCCTGGGCCTCTATCCCAAGCTGCTCGAGGATCGCGAGGCCTATAAGAAACGTTATGGCCGAAGTCGCCTGGTCGCGTTCTGGTCCGGGATCGTCACCCTCTTCAAAGCGCACAAACAGCTCACGCTGCGCATCGAAACCGACGGCGACACCCGCACCATTCGCACGCCGTCCATCGTGGTGGGCAACAATCCGCTGCAGTTGGAACACGTGGGCATCGAGGAGCGCGGTGCGCTCGAGCAAGGCCAATTGGTGGCGATGGGCTCCAAACCTGTGGGCACGCTTGCGCTTTACGGCATGCTGCTGCTTGGATTGATGCGCCGGCTGGGCGATGCCGACAAGGTCTTCAGCTTCGGCTTCGAACGGCTCACCGTGCGACCTACGGGCAGACCGCGACGAATCAAAATCGCCATGGACGGCGAAATCACGCACATGGAGACCCCCATTACTTTCCGCGTTTCCGATCATCCGTTGCCCTTGCTCGTGCCCGCTGACGGCGAAGGCGTCGAACGCGCATGACAGTGCTCGTTCATATTTCCGACCCGCATTTCGGCACCGAACAACCTCCCGTGGTCACCGCCTTGAAGGCGTTGATCGACCGGCTCGAACCGGCCGCCGTGTTGCTGGGCGGCGACGTTACGCAGCGGGCCCGGACCGCGCAGTTCGACGCGGCGCGGGATTTCATCGCCAGCCTTGGCTGCCCGGTGCTCTGTGTGCCGGGCAACCATGACATACCCCTCTATAACGTCTTCGCCAGACTCTTCAATCCCTATGGCGGTTATCGCCGCGTGCTCGGCAACGACCTGGAGCCGGTGTTCGAAACCGAGGACGTGCTCGCCATCGGCGTAAACACCACGCACCCCAAGCGCCATAAAGACGGCGAAATCGGCCCGCATCAGATTGCGCGCGTGGCCGACCGCTTGCGTCGGGCAAGCCCCCGACAGTTGCGCATCGTCATGGCGCATCACCCGGTACAGGCGCGCGAAGCTTCCGACCGAGCCAACCTTTTGCATGGCCGCCGGGTGGCGTTGCCGACCTGGATCGACGCAGGAATGGATCTCATGCTGGGCGGACACATCCATTTGCCTTACGTGGCGGCGTTGGCAAAAGACCCCGAGGGGCGAAACGCCTGGGCCGTACAGGCCGGGACCGCGCTCTCACACCGCGTTCGCGGCGACGTGCCGAATTCGGTGAACGTCATCGTGCGGGATCCGGTCTCACAGGCGACGCGGTGCCTGATCGAACGTTGGGATTTCGATGTGGCCGCGCAGGCGTTCGACCGCGTCGAGACGTCCGAGCTCATTTTGAGCCGGGACGCGGTCGTATAAATAACGAAAAGTGAACAAGAGGCAGGTGGCAGATGATGGTGGACATGCAGGCCACAGCGACGTGGCTTGGCGAGCACGCGTTGATGGTGTCGGCCGGGACACTGGTGTTGGCGTGGGCGTTGACCGCCGGATTGTGGCAGGCTGGTGTGGGCGAGGGCGCACGCACGCGCCGGCAGGTGGTGTATTGGGGAGTTGCAGGCAGTGCAGCAGCGCTGTTTGCCGCATTGGCGCTTCTCGTGTCGCGCGACAGCAGCATCACGGCTTTCGACGATACGCTGGCGGCCACCTTGCGCGTGGCGCTGCCCCTGGCGGTGCTGCAGACGGCCTCAGTGGTCACGCATGTGGGCGATCGGCAACTTCTGACGGTGATCGCGGCAGCGTTGGCACTCGTGCTGCTGTGGCGCAAACAATGGTGGTGGGCGGTGGCCTGGGTCGCCGCCACGGCAGGCGGCGGCGTCATCAATCGCGTGCTCAAGCTCACCTTCGAGCGCGTGCGCCCCGAGTTTGTCCATACGCTGTCCGATGCCAGCGGGTGGAGCTTTCCCAGCGGACATGCGTCGGCCGCCATGGCCATTTATGGCATGGGCGCCTATTTCGCGCTGCGGCTGGTGGCGCATGAGAGGCGGCTGGCCGTGTTGCTCGTGGCCGCCACGATCGTGGTGGTGGTGGGCATCACCCGCATCATGCTGCAGGTGCATTACGCCAGCGATGTGCTGGCGGGTTGGGCGATCACATCGGTCTGGTTGGCCCTTTGCATTGCCGGGCTCGAAGCGATCGAGCGGCGCGCCACGGTGGTGCGAGCGCGCTGACGCCCGTGCAAGCGACGCCGTCGTTAAGGCGAGCGGCCGCGGTCGGGCAATGCCGGCACGGCCCACGTGCTCACGATATGCGCGACCGGGCCGTCGACCCCTTCCACCTGCAGCGTCACTTCGCCCATCGTCGAACGCCCCACCTTGAGCAGCCTGGCATGGGCGTGCACATCGCGGGCAGGACACTTCTGTAGATAGTTGATGGTGAGCGTGGCCGTTACGGCATGCGCCTGGCCCGTCGCACCCACCACTGCGGCATAAAGCGCGACGTCGGCCAGTCCCATCAGCATCGGCCCCGCGACGATATCGCCCAGGCGGCGATGCGCCGGTTGCGTGGGGAGGATGGCGTGCGCGGTGCCATGGCCGATGTCGACAATGTCGATGCCCAGTCCGGTCGCAAAGGGATGGTCGCGTTCCAGCAGGGCGCGGAAGTCGGCGGTGGTCATGCACGGTTCGCGTGCCGACATCTGATCAGTCATGACAGGTCTCCTCCAGTTCCGGATGGTGATGGCCCCATTTTGGGCCGCTGGCCGGCATTTGGGCAATCGAGGGGTAAGGAACGCCGGCAGGGCGCTGCGACCGACCGTCGTCCCCCCGTGACCACGCCATGATGGAAGGCAGCGGCTCGTCTCCCACGGTCGACGGTATGGTCACGTCTCTTCCAATACTTATAGTTAAGCTGAATACTTCGAAATGTTCGGCAAACCTTTGGAAGTGTTGAGCAAAGTTGAAATTGTTCGTTTTGAGAGCAACAGTTGGAGGTGGGCAAACTCACAAATCACGCCGCAAAAAGTGATGTGCGGCCACAACACCGTTTTGCAGCTTAAGACCGCTAAACCAAGGGTTTACCCGTACGAAATTCCCCTTAAAACGACACTGTGTTGTTAACTGCCAACACCTTCCAACCCTTCTAAGCACCTTTCCGAGGGTAATCGTAGCCAGCCCCGCCGAATTTTGATGCAATAGCTACAACTTCCCTTCGCGGAGTTAGGGGGGCGGCAGATTTAACGTGTTGGATTGCTGCTCTTGTCACTCAAATCAACGGAGATTTCTTAAATGAAAAAGACTCTGATCGCTGCCGCCCTGCTCGCCGGTTTCGCCGGTGCTGCTCAGGCAGAAACCTCGGTCACCCTCTACGGTATCGTCGACCTCGGCGTGGGTTACCAAAAGATTAAGGGCGGTCCTGGCGATTTCGACGGTTCGAAATTTGGCCTGGTCAGCGGCAACCAAAACGGCTCGCGTTGGGGCCTGCGTGGTACGGAAGATCTGGGTGGCGGCACGCGTGCTGTGTTCACTCTGGAAAGCGGCTTTGAAGCCAACAACGGCCGTTCGGCTCAAGGCAGCCGCCTGTTCGGTCGTCAATCGACCGTTGGCTTGGCTAACGACGCCTGGGGTCAACTCGACTTCGGTCGCCAAACGAACATCGGTTCGAAGTACTTCGGCTCGATCGACCCGTTCGGCGCTGGCTTCGGTCAAGCGAATATCGGTGCTGGCATGAGCGCACTGAACACCGTTCGCTACGACAACATGATTCAGTACCAAACGCCTAGCTACAGCGGCTTCCAAGTCGGCGCTGGCTATTCGTTCAACACCGGTAATGGCGCTACGAGCCCCAACAGCTTCCGTACCAACGAAAACCAACGTGCCATCACGGCTGGTATCCGTTACGCCAACGGCCCGTTGAACGTTGCTGCTTCGTACGACCAGCTGAATCAGATCAGCTCGGCTGTTGAAGACGAGAAGGTTCGTTCGTGGAACGTCGGCGGTTCGTATGACTTCGAAATCGTCAAGCTGGCTTTGGCTTACGGCCAAACCCGCAACGGCATTTTCGGTGGCCAAGGCCTGTCGCCCTTCAGCTCGAGCGATTCGCTCGGCATCCCCGCAGCATTCGGCGGCGGCTACCGTTCGACCGAAGGCGGCTTCCGCGCCAACTCGTGGATGGTCGGCGCTACGGCTCCGATCGGCGGCGCAAGCAAGCTGTTCGGTTCGTGGCAACGTGTTGACCCGCGTGGCAACGACTCGTTGACCGGCGACGACGAAAAGATGAACATCTATTCGTTGGGCTACACCTACGACCTGTCGAAGCGCACGAACCTGTACGCTTACGGTTCGTATGCTCAAGACTACGCTTTCGTAGATGGTCTGAAGAGCACGGTCGGTGTTGTCGGTGTCCGTCACCGCTTCTAATCGACTTTCGGTCAGCGCAAGCTGATCGAGATCGAAACCCGTCGGCGCAAGCCGGCGGGTATAAAGCGCTACAAGACGGGTTCGGCCCGTCTATCAAGGTCACTCTTAGGAGTGGCCTTTTTTATTGCGCAAAAGAAATGTGCCGTCGCGCTGCAACAACAGTCGTTGCGCAGGTGCGGCGCGTGCTGGCGCCAGTGTTCATGCGGCCTGCCGCCGGAATAGGGGGGGTAATCGACCCTGTAGTCCAAGGCTATGAGGTTCAGTCGCGAGTTAGCATGAAATGCTACAATCTTGAGGTTTGTGCAGGTTGGGCTTTTTGTGTGCCGTGCGTGATCGTTGTGCGGGACATCCAGAAGACGCCAGCCAGGTGTCGCGTTGCATGAGTTGCGGCGCAGCATCCAGAGCACAACCGCGCCACCCCCGCTTACCGCACCCATTTTCAGCTCCAAGCGAACCACGACATGCCCGCGCTAACCAATCTGCAAGAATACTTTCCGGTACTTCTATTCATCGCTGTCGCCACCGCGATCGGATTTGCACTGTTAGGCGCCGGCACACTGCTGGGGCCCCGCAATCCCTACCCCCAGAAACTGTCGCCCTATGAGTGCGGTTTCGAAGCGTTTGGCGATTCGCGCATGAAGTTCGACGTGCGTTACTACCTCGTCGCGATTCTTTTTATCCTGTTCGATCTCGAAATCGCCTTTCTGTTCCCTTGGGCGATCGCTAACAAGCAGATCGGATTGGTCGGATTCTGGACGGTCATTGTCTTCCTGACCATTCTCACCGTCGGATTCGTTTATGAGTGGAAGAAGGGCGCGTTGGACTGGGAATAACGCCCACGATTCGCATCATTCCCCTCACACGCTAGCAGAGACGAACATGGCTATTGACGGCATTCTCAAGCAAGGCTTCATCACCACCAGCGCGGACAAGTTCCTGAACTGGGCCAAGACGGGCTCGATGTGGCCCATGACCTTCGGTCTGGCCTGTTGCGCCGTGGAGATGATGCACGCAGGCGCAGCGCGCTACGACCTGGATCAGTTCGGCATCATCTTTCGTCCCAGTCCCCGTCAGTCCGATCTGATGATCGTGGCCGGCACGTTGTGCAACAAGATGGCGCCTGCGCTGCGCAAGGTCTACGACCAGATGCCCGAGCCGCGCTGGGTCGTGTCGATGGGCTCCTGTGCGAACGGGGGCGGTTACTACCACTACTCGTATTCGGTGGTGCGCGGCTGCGATCGGATCGTGCCCGTGGACGTTTATGTTCCGGGTTGTCCGCCGACGGCCGAAGCGTTGGTGTACGGATTGCTGCAGATGCAGAACAAGATCCGTCTGACCAACACCATCGCCCGCTGAGCCTGGGTCATGCCTGAGCGCGCGATGCGCTCGAGCGACCCGGCTGCGGCCAGTATCGGTACCTACTTGCGTTCATAAAGATGACCAGGCTCGAAACACTCAAGACCAATCTGATCGGTATTTTCGGCGAAGACGCCGCCTTGACCGAAGCACTCGGCGAACTCACGCTCGAAGTGCCGGCCGAGCAATGGCTGTCGGTGTGCAACCGCTTGCGCGACGACGCCGGCCTGCGCTTCGAAACCTGCGTCGACCTCTGTGGGGTCGATTACCTCACCTGGGGCAACGGCACCCGCGAAACGCCCGATGCGCGCGGCTCCTCGTTGCATACCAGTCGGTTCGCCGTCGTGATCCACTTGTTGTCGATCACGCACAACTGGCGTTTGCGCGTGCGTACGTGGGCTGCCAACGAAGACTTTCCGGTGGTGCCTTCGTTGATGGACTGCTGGCCCGCCGTCGGTTGGTTCGAGCGCGAAGCGTTCGACCTGTACGGCATCGTCTTCGAAGGCCATCCCGACTTGCGCCGCATCCTTACGGATTACGGTTTCATCGGGCATCCGTTCCGCAAGGATTTCCCGCTGTCGGGCACGGTGGAAATGCGCTACGACCCTGAACAGCAACGCGTGATCTATCAGCCGGTCACCATCGTCCCGCGTGAAGTCACGCCGCGCGTCGTGCGCGAAGACAGCTACGGGGCAGGACGTTAATCATGGCAGAAATCAAGAACTACACCCTGAACTTCGGTCCGCAGCATCCGGCGGCGCACGGCGTGTTGCGTCTCGTGCTCGAACTGGACGGCGAAGTCATCCAGCGCGCCGACCCGCATATCGGTCTCTTGCATCGCGCCACTGAAAAGCTGGCCGAACACAAGACGTTCATTCAGGCGCTGCCCTACATGGACCGTCTCGACTACGTGTCGATGATGTGCAATGAGCACGCCTATGTGATGGCGGTCGAAAAGCTGCTGGGCGTCGAGCCGCCGTTGCGCGCCCAGTACATCCGCGTGATGTTCGACGAAATCACCCGTCTGCTCAACCATCTGATGTCGCTGGGCTCGCACGCACTCGACGTGGGCGCGATGGCGGTGTTTCTGTATGCCTTCCGCGAACGCGAAGATTTGATGGATTGCTACGAGGCGGTGTCGGGTGCGCGCATGCACGCAGCCTACTATCGTCCCGGTGGCGTCTATCGCGATCTGCCCGACGTCATGCCGCAATATGCCGACGCCAGCAGCAAGTTGCGCAGCAAGAAGGATTTCCATGAAATGAACGATGCGCGCTCCGGCTCGCTGCTCGATTTCATCGAAGACTTCACCAATCGCTTCCCGGCATGCGTTGACGAATACGAAACCCTGCTCACTGATAACCGGATCTGGAAGCAGCGTCTGGTAGGTATCGGTGTGGTCAGCCCTGAGCGCGCGATGGCCTTGGGCTTTACGGGCCCGATGCTGCGCGGCTCGGGTGTGGCCTGGGATCTGCGCAAGACGCAGCCCTATGAAGTCTATGACTTGCTCGACTTCGACATTCCCGTCGGCGTGAACGGCGACTGCTACGACCGTTATCTCGTGCGTATCGCCGAGATGCGCGAGAGCAATCGCATCATCCGCCAGTGTGTGGAATGGCTGCGCAACAACGACGGCCCGGTGATGATCGACAACCACAAGGTTGCACCGCCGGCGCGTGCCAATATGAAAACGAACATGGAAGAGCTGATTCACCACTTCAAGCTCTTTACCGAAGGCTTCCACGTTCCGCCGGGCGAGGCCTATGCCTCGGTCGAGCACCCCAAGGGCGAATTCGGCATCTACATGGTGTCCGATGGCGCCAACAAGCCGTACCGCCTGAAGATCCGCGCGCCCGGTTTCCCGCATCTGCAGGCCTTGGACGAAATGTCGCGCGGTCACATGATCGCCGACGCCGTCACCATCATCGGCACGCAAGACATCGTTTTCGGCGAGATCGATCGATGAACATCGTGTTGTTGCTTGCGATCGCGCAGATCGCATAACCCGGATTCGAATCATGTTGCTTTCCGAACAGGCCTATCAAAAAATCGACCGCGAACTCGCAAAGTTCCCGGACGATCAGAAGCAATCCGCCATCATGGCGTCCCTGGCGATCGCCCAGGAAGAGAAGGGCTGGTTGCCCACCGACGTCATGGAAGACGTGGCCAACTACCTGCAAGTGCCGCCGATCGCGGTGCAGGAAGTCGCCACGTTCTACAACATGTTCGACGTGCGTCCCGTGGGACGTCACAAGATCGCGGTGTGCACCAATCTGCCCTGTGCGTTGCGCGACGGCGATCGCGCCGGCGAATTCCTGAAGCAGAAGCTGGGTGTGGGCTATCGCGAAACCACCGCCGATGGCCAGTTCACGCTGGTCGAAGGCGAATGCATGGGCGCCTGCGGCGACTCGCCGGTGGTCATCGTCAACAATAAGCACATGTGCGTGCAGATGTCCGACGAGCGGCTCGATGCCCTGGTCGAAGGATTGAAGACGCAAGGAGAATCGGCATGAACGCGCCGGGTCTGTACCAGCAGTTTTCGCAAGGGTTGGATCCCAACCCGATGAACGATCTGTCCAAATCGATGGTGCTGCATGGCCGCCACATCGAGCCGCAGATCGTGGCCGGTCTCGATGGCAACAACTGGGGGCTGCAGGATTACGTCGCCCGCGGCGGCTACGAAGCCTTGCGCAAGATTCTCACCACGGGCATGAAGCCCGAGGACGTGATCGCCGAGGTGAAGGCCTCCGGTTTGCGCGGCCGTGGCGGCGCCGGTTTTCCGACCGGTCTGAAGTGGAGCTTCATGCCGCGCGCATTTCCGGGTCAGAAGTACCTGGTCTGCAACTCGGATGAAGGCGAGCCGGGTACGTTCAAGGATCGCGACATCCTGCGTTTCAACCCGCACATCGTGATCGAAGGCATGGCCATCGCCGCTTTCGCGATGGGCATCAGCGTGGGCTACAACTACATTCACGGCGAAATCTTCGAGGTGTATGACCGCTTCGAAGCGGCGCTCGAAGAGGCGCGCCGCGCCGGCTTCCTGGGCGACAAGATCCTCGGTTCGGAGTTCAGCTTTCAGCTGCACGCGTTCCACGGTTACGGTGCCTATATCTGCGGTGAAGAAACCGCACTGCTGGAATCGCTCGAAGGCAAGAAAGGCCAGCCGCGCTTCAAGCCGCCGTTCCCGGCAAGCTTTGGCCTTTACGGCAAGCCCACCACGATCAACAACACCGAAACGTTCGCGGCCGTGCCGTGGATCATTCGCAACAGCGGCGCGCAGTACCTCGAAGTGGGCAAGCCCAACAACGGCGGTACCAAGCTGTTCTCGATTTCCGGCGACGTCGAGTTGCCTGGCAACTACGAGATTCCGATGGGCACCCCGTTCTCCAAGCTCCTCGAGCTGGCGGGCGGTATGCGCGGCGGACGCAAGCTGAAGGCAGTGATTCCCGGTGGGTCGAGCGCGCCGGTATTGCCGGCCGACATCATGATGGACACGACGATGGACTACGATTCCATCGCCAAATCCGGATCGATGCTGGGCTCGGGCGCGGTCATCGTCATGGACGAGACGCGCTGCATGGTCAAGTCGCTGATGCGCTTGTCCTATTTCTACTTTGAAGAGAGCTGCGGGCAGTGCACGCCATGCCGTGAAGGCACGGGCTGGCTCTACCGTATGGTGCACCGGATCGAAAACGGTCAAGGGCGCCCGGAAGACCTCGACATGCTGGACACCGTCGCCGGCAACATCATGGGCCGCACGATTTGCGCCCTGGGTGATGCCGCCGCGATGCCGGTACGAGGCTTTCTCAAGCATTTTCGCGACGAATTCGCGCACCACGTGGAGCACAAGCGCTGCGTGGTTCCGCAATATCTGTAAGTTTCAGGAATAGCAATGGTTGAACTTACCATCGACGGTAATGCGGTCGAAGTGCCCGAAGGCAGCATGGTGATGCATGCGGCCCAAAAGATTGGGCTGTACGTACCGCATTTCTGCTACCACAAGAAACTGTCCATCGCGGCAAACTGCCGGATGTGCCTGGTTGAGGTCGAGAAGGCGCCCAAGGCGCTGCCTGCGTGCGCCACGCCCGCAACCAACGGCATGATCGTGCATACCTGCTCGGAGCGCGCCCGCGCCGCTCAGAAGTCGGTGATGGAATTTCTGCTGATCAATCACCCCCTCGATTGCCCGATCTGCGATCAGGGCGGCGAGTGCCAGTTGCAGGATCTGGCCGTCGGTTACGGCGGCTCGGCCTCGCGCTATCGGGAAGAGAAGCGTGTGGTGTTCCACAAGGACCTGGGCCCGCTGGTGTCGGCCGAGGAAATGACGCGTTGCATCCACTGCACCCGTTGCGTGCGCTTCGGTCAGGAAATCGCCGGCGTCATGGAACTGGGCATGCTGGGCCGCGGCGAACACGCCGAGATCACCGCGTTTGTGGGTCGTGCGATCGAGTCCGAATTGTCGGGCAACATGATCGACCTCTGTCCCGTGGGCGCACTCACCTCCAAGCCGTTCCGCTACAGCGCCCGCACGTGGGAACTGGCGCGCCGCCGCTCGGTGAGCCCGCACGACAGCCTGGGCGCCAATCTGGTCATCCAGGTCAAGGACGACCGCGTGATGCGCGTGGTGCCGTTCGAAGACGAAGCCGTCAACGAATGCTGGATCAGCGACCGCGACCGCTTCTCGTATGAAGGCTTGAACAGCGACGATCGCTTGTCGGTACCGATGATCCGCAATGCCTCCGGCCAGTGGGCTGAAGCGTCGTGGTCCGATGCCCTGCAAGCGGTGGCGCAAGGATTGACCCGCGTACGCGACAGCTTCGGCGCCGGACAAATCGGCGCCTTGGCGACCGAGTACGCCACGGTTGAAGAATTTGCCTTGCTGGCTCGCCTGACGCGCGCCCTGGGTTCGGAAAACATCGACTTCCGCCTGCGTCAGACCGACGCGGCGTTCGATGCCGCATTGACCGGCACGCCGTGGTTGGGCATGCCGATCGCCGAATTGGACAATCTCGATCGCGTGATCGTGATCGGTTCGTTCCTGCGCAAGGATCATCCGCTGATGACGCAGCGTCTGCGTCAGGCAGCCAAGCGCGGCACGCAGATCCTGCTGATCGACGCGGCTGCCGACGATCCGCTCCTGCCGGTGGCCGGCCGTATCACGGTGGCCCCGTCGGCACTGCCGCAGGCCGTGGCGCAAGTCACCGTGGCCCTGGCGCAAGCCCGCGGCACGCAAGCGCCGCAGGCTTTTGCTTCGGTCGAAGCCGGCGAAGCCGCCAAGGTGATCGCCGCCAGCCTGAACAGCGGTGAAAACGTCGCCGTGTTGCTGGGCAACCTGGCCGTGGCCTTCGACAACGCCGCTGTGCTGGCCGCCAATGCGCAAGCGCTGGCCGAGCTCGCAGGCGCCAGGTTCGGCTTCCTCACCTCCGGCGGTAATACCGTCGGCGGGTATCTGGCAGGCGCCACGCCGGGGCAGGGCGGCAAGACGGCAACAGCGATGCTGGCCGAGCCGCTCAAGGCCTATGTGGTCGTGCATGCCGAACCGCTGCTGGATGCCGATAACGGTCCCCAGGCTGTGCAGGCGTTGAAGGATGCCCAATTTGCCGTGGCCCTGACGGCCTATAAATCGGCCGCTGCCGAGTGGGCCGACGTCATGCTGCCGATCGCGCCGTTTACCGAAACCTCGGGCACCTTCGTCAATGCCGAAGGTCGCGCACAAAGTTTCAAGGGCACGGTCGCGCCGCTCGGCCAGAGCCGTCCGGGCTGGAAAGTCCTGCGCGTGCTGGGCAACGTCATGCAGATCCCGGGTTTCGACGACGAAACCTCGGAGTCGGTGCGCGATGCGGTCTTGTCGGGTGGCGTGGAGACGCGTCTGTCCAACAAGATCGGTGGCGCGATCGGTGTGCCGTCCGCCGTGACGGGTCTCGAGCGTGTGGCCGATGTGCCGATCTATCGCTCCGACGCCATGGTGCGTCGCGCCGAAGCGCTGCAGTCGGCGCCGGCCTCGCGGGCACCGACCGCGCGCATGAACGGCCGCACGTTGGCCGATCTGGGGCTCACTGCCGGTATCGCGGTGCGCGTGCGCTCCGCGTCGGGTGCCGTCGAGCTTGAAACGGTTCAGGATGACACGGTCGCCGATCGCGCGGTTCGTGTCGCGGCAGGGTTCGAACAGACCGCCGCCTTGGGTGGAACGACGGGTCAGTTGACCGTGGAGCGTGTCTGATGGAATGGCTTAATGTATTGGAAAGCCACGGTACGGCCCTGCTGGGACCCACGCTGTGGCTGGTGGTGTGGACGATCGTCAAAATCGTCGTCATCGCTGTTCCCATCATCCTGTGCGTGGCATATCTCACGTACTGGGAACGCAAGATGATCGGCGCGATGCACGTGCGTCTCGGACCGACGCGCGTCGGTTTCCGCGGCCTGCTGCAACCATTTGCCGACGTGTTCAAGCTGCTCACGAAAGAAGTCGTGGTGCCCACCGAAGCCAGCAAGGTGCTGTTCGTGCTGGCTCCGGTGGTGACCCTCATGCCTGCCCTGGCAGCCTGGGCGGTCATTCCCTTCGGTCCCGAAATCGTGTTGTCGAACATCAATGCCGGCCTGCTGTACGTGATGGCCATCACCTCGCTGGGTGTCTATGGCGTGATCGTGGCGGGTTGGGCATCGAACTCCAAGTATGCGTTCCTGGGCGCCTTGCGGGCCTCGGCGCAAATGGTGTCGTATGAGCTGGCCATCGGCTTCGTGCTGGTCACCGTGCTGCTGGTGTCCGGCAGCCTGAACATGAGCGAGATCGTGCTGGGTCAGACGCGCGGCTGGTTTGCCGACCATGGCCTGACGTTCCTGTCATGGAATTGGTTGCCGCTTCTGCCGCTCTTCGTGATCTACGTGATTTCGGCCGTCGCGGAAACCAACCGCCATCCGTTCGACGTGGTCGAAGGCGAATCCGAAATCGTGGCCGGCCACATGGTCGAATACTCGGGGATGGCGTTCGCGCTGTTCTTCCTGGGTGAGTACGCCAACATGATTCTGTTGTCGTGCCTGGCGTCGATCATGTTCCTGGGCGGCTGGACGTCGCCCGTCGACATCGTGCCGTTTACGTGGATTCCCGGCTGGATCTGGTTGGGACTCAAAACTTTCTGCGTCGTATCGCTCTTCGTGTGGTTCCGGGCATCGTTCCCGCGCTACCGGTACGACCAGATCATGCGTCTGGGATGGAAGATCTTCATCCCTCTGACGGGTGTGTGGCTGCTCCTGGTTGCGATTTGGATGCAGACGCCCTGGAACATTTGGCGCTAGACGAGGCTGGAAATGGAAGCGATCAAGGATTTCTTCGGCAGTTTTATGCTGACCGAACTGCTCAAGGGCATGCGCCTGACGGGCAAGTATTTCTTCAAGCGCAAGGTCACGCTGCGCTATCCGCATGAGAAGACGCCGACGTCGGCGCGCTTCCGCGGGTTGCACGCGCTGCGCCGTTATCCCAATGGCGAAGAGCGTTGCATTGCCTGCAAACTCTGCGAAGCCGTCTGTCCGGCGGTGGCCATCACGATCGAGTCGGAAGTCCGCGAGGACGGTTCGCGCCGCACCTCGCGCTACGACATCGACCTGACCAAGTGCATCTTCTGCGGCTTCTGTGAAGAAAGCTGCCCGGTGGACTCGATCGTCGAAACGCACATTCACGAGTACCACGGTGAAAAGCGCGGCGATCTGTACTTCACCAAAGACATGCTGCTTGCCGTCGGCGACCGCTACGAGCCCGAGATTGCTCGCCGCCGCGCCGAAGACGCGCCTTATCGTTGATCGCCGGGACCGACGCACAATGACTTTCTCAACGTTTCTGTTTTACCTGCTGTCGGTAGTGATGGTGATTGCGGCATTCCGCGTCATCACTGCCCGCAGCCCGGTAACCGCCGTACTGCACTTGATCCTGGTGTTCTTCAACGCCGCCATGCTGTGGATGCTGCTGGGTGCCGAGTTTCTCGCGCTTCTGCTGGTCGTCGTCTACGTCGGCGCGGTGATGGTGCTGTTCCTGTTCGTCGTGATGATGCTCGATGTCCGTATGTCGGACCTGCGCAAGGGTTTGCGCACGTACCTGCCGCTGGGCCTGGTCATCGGCTTGATCCTCGTGGGTGAAATGTCGTTCGTTCTGGGCACGACCTGGCACGACATCGGCCCCCAGGTCGAACGCGCCGCCGACTACAACAACGCGCTCGAACTGGGCACCGCGATGTACACGCAATACGTGTTCGCCGTCGAAGTCGGCGCCGTGCTGCTGCTGGTGGGCATGATCGCCGCGATCGCGCTCACGCTGCGCCGCCGCCGCGATGTGAAATACAACGACGCCTCGGCTGCCGTGCGCGTCAAGGCCCGCGACCGCTTCCGCATGGTCACCATGCCGACGATCAAGCGCGCGCGTGCCGGCGACCCCGCACCCGAAGGTACGGATCCTGCGGCCACTCCCGGAGACAAAGCATGACGATCACGCTGGCTCATTACCTGATTCTGGGCGCCATCCTGTTTGCGATCGGTGTCTTCGGTATCTTCCTGAACCGCCGCAACCTGATTGTGTTGCTCATGGCGATCGAGTTGATGCTCCTCGCCGTCAACATGAACTTCGTCGCCTTCTCCAGCTGGTTCGGCGATACCGCAGGCCAGGTGTTCGTGTTCTTCATCCTTACCGTGGCGGCCGCCGAAGCGGCCATCGGTCTGGCCATTCTGGTGCTGTTGTTCCGTAACCTGAACACGATCAACGTCGACGATCTCGATCGCCTCAAGGGCTGACGGGGACTTGGAAGAAAATGTCTAGCTCACCCAACCTCTATCTGCTCATCGCACTGGCCCCACTGGTGGGTGCGATCCTGGCCGGCTTGTTCGGCACAGGTTTCCTGGGCCGTCCGATCGGCCGCCGTGCCTCGCACATGATCACCATTCTCGGGGTGTTGATCTCTGCGGTGGGTTCGGTGTTCGTGCTGCTCGACGTGCTCGACGGCAACACCTTCGACGGCAACGTATACACGTGGAGCCTGATCGGCAAGACGGCGTTGCACATCGGTTTCCTGATCGACCCGCTGTCGGCCATGATGATGGTCGTGGTCACGTCGGTGTCGCTGATGGTGCACATCTACACCATCGGCTACATGGCTGACGATCCCGGCTATCAGCGCTTCTTCTCCTACATCTCGCTCTTCACGTTCTCGATGTTGATGCTGGTCATGTCCAACAACATGCTCCAGTTGTTCTTCGGTTGGGAAGCGGTGGGTCTGGTCTCCTATCTGCTGATCGGTTTCTGGTACACCCGTCCGACGGCCATCAAGGCCAACATGAAGGCGTTCCTGATCAACCGGGTGGGCGACTTCGGTTTCGTGCTCGGTATCGGTCTGCTGTTCGCCTACGTGGGGTCGATGAACTACGGCGATCTGTTCGAGCAGGCCGACAATCTGACCACGATGTCGTTCCCCGGCACCGACTGGATGCTGTTGACGGTGGCGTGTATCTCGCTCTTCATCGGCGCCATGGGCAAGTCGGCGCAAGTGCCGCTGCATGCTTGGCTGCCCGATTCGATGGAAGGTCCCACCCCCATTTCGGCGCTGATTCACGCCGCGACGATGGTGACGGCCGGTATCTTCATGGTTGCGCGTTTCTCGCCGCTCTTCGAGCACTCCGATACCGCACTGTCGTTCATCATCGTGATCGGTGCGATCGGCGCGTTGTTCCTGGGTATCCTGGGTATCATCCAGACCGACATCAAGCGTGTCGTGGCCTACTCGACGCTCTCGCAGCTGGGCTACATGACCGTGGCGCTCGGCGCCTCGGCATACTCGGTCGCCATCTTCCACCTGATGACGCACGCGTTCTTCAAGGCCTTGCTGTTCCTGGGCGCCGGCTCGGTGATCATCGGCATGCACCACGATCAGGACATCCGCAACATGGGTGGTCTGCGCAAGTACATGCCGATCACCTGGATCACGTTCCTGCTGGGTACGCTGGCTTTGGTGGGTACACCGTTCTTCTCGGGTTTCTACTCGAAGGAAAACATCATCGAAGCCGCGCATGCGGCCAACGTGTGGGGTGCGTCCTTCGCCTACTACGCCACGTTGATCGGTGTGTTCGTCACCTCGTTGTACTCGTTCCGCGTGTACTTCCTGGTCTTCCATGGCAAGCCGCGTTTCGACACGACCGGTGCGCATGGTCATGCCGCACACGGTCATGACGATCATGCCGCGCACGGAACCGTCGCTGCAGCAACGGTGGCCCATGCCGACGCTCATGGCCATGACGCGCATGCGCATGGTCACGACGACCACGGTCACGACGATCACGGTCACGGCCATGGCGGCGTACCGCACGAGTCGCCTTGGGTGGTCACGCTGCCGCTGATCCTGCTGGCGATCCCGTCGGTGCTGGTAGGCGCGTGGGTGATCGATCCGATGCTCTTCGGCGGATTCTTCGACGGTGTGATCTCGGTCCTGCCGCAGCATCCCGCGATGCATGAGCTGGGCGAGGAGTTCCACGGTTGGGTGGCCTACGGTCTGCACGCGTTCCAGACCCTGCCGTTCTGGCTGGTGGTCGCCGGTGCCGTCGCGGCCTGGTACTGCTACCTGATCAACCCGGCTGTGCCGGCCGCGATCAAGCATCGCCTGCGTTTCGTCAACATGGTCCTCGAGAACAAGTACTTCGTGGACTGGGTCAACGAGCAAGTGATTGCGCGCGGTTCACGTGTGCTGGGCCGCGGTCTGTGGCAAACCGGTGATCGCGGGCTGATCGATGGCCTCGTGGTCAACGGCAGCGCGCGCCTGGTCGGCTGGGTGGCGGCGGCAAGCCGGCACCTGCAGTCGGGCTACATCTATCACTATGCCTTCGCGATGATCATCGGGATCATGGCGCTGGTGACTTTCTTTGTGCTGATTCCCCAATGATGGCAGGCGAGATGGCATCCAATTCTTTTCCCTGGCTCACGCTCGCGATCTTTGTGCCGATCGTGTTCGGGCTGTTGGTGCTGGCGGTGGGTCGTGACGACCGCCCCGGCTTTACCCGCGGGCTGTCGTTGGTGGGCGCGATCGTCAGCTTCCTGGTGACGATTCCGATCTATACCGGATTCAACGAGACGACGGCTGCCATGCAGTTCGTCGAGCGCGCCAACTGGATCGAATCGTTCAACGTCATGTACCACCTGGGCGTGGACGGTATTTCGCTCTGGTTCGTGCTGCTCACCGCCTTCATCACGATCATCGTCGTGGTGGCCGGCTGGGAGATCATCACCAAGCGCATCGCGCAGTACATGGCGGCGTTCCTGATCCTCTCCGGGTTGATGGTGGGCGTGTTCGTGGCACTCGACGGCATGCTGTTCTATGTGTTTTTCGAAGCCACGCTGATCCCGATGTACATCATCGTGGGGGTGTGGGGCGGCGCCAATCGCGTCTATGCGTCGATCAAGTTCTTCCTCTACACGCTGATGGGCTCGCTGCTTACGCTGGTGGCATTAATCTACCTGTGGAATGTGTCGGGCGGCTCGTTCGACATCCTCACCTGGCACCAGCTCAAGCTCGGCTACACCCCGCAGATTCTCCTGTTCGTGGCCTTGCTGGCGGCGTTCGCGGTGAAGGTGCCGATGTGGCCGGTGCACACGTGGTTGCCCGACGCGCACGTCGAAGCCCCCACGGGCGGCTCCATCGTGCTGGCGGCCATCATGCTGAAGCTGGGCGCCTATGGTTTCCTGCGCTTCTCGCTGCCCATCCTGCCCGACGCCTCGCATAGCCTGGCCGGCATGATGATCGCGCTGTCGTTGATCGCGGTGATCTACATCGGTCTGGTCGCGATCGTGCAGGAAGACATGAAGAAGTTGGTGGCCTACTCGTCGGTCGCCCACATGGGCTTCGTGACGCTGGGCTTCTTCGTGTTCAACACGGCCGGCGTCGAAGGCGCCATCGTGCAGATGATTTCGCACGGTTTCGTTTCGGGCGCGATGTTCATGTGTATCGGCGTGCTGTATGACCGCATGCACACCCGCAACATCGCCGACTACGGTGGCGTGGTCAACGTGATGCCCCGTTTCGTAACGTTCTTCGTGCTGTTCTCGATGGCCAACAGCGGCTTGCCCGCCACCAGTGGTTTCGTCGGCGAATTCATGGTGATCATGGGCGCCGTCGAATACAACTTCTGGATCGGATTGCTCGCGGCGACCGCGCTGATCTTCGGCGCAGCCTATTCGCTGTGGATGGTCAAGCGCGTGGCCTTCGGCGATATCGCCAACGATCACGTTCGCCAACTCACCGACATCAACCGCCGCGAATTCCTGATTCTCGGCGTGATGGCGATTGCCGTGCTGTTCATGGGGATCTATCCCAAGCCTTTCACCGACGTCATGCACGTCTCGGTAGAAGCCCTGTTGCAACACGTCGCCATCTCGAAACTGTAAGACCGGATCATGATGCCCATTCAAATCGATTTCGCGCTGGCGACACCGGAAATCCTGCTGCTCGTTTTCGGCGCAGCGATTCTGCTGTTCGATGCCATCAACAAGCATCCCGAGCGCAAGCCTACGTTCATCCTGTCGCTGCTGGCGCTGGCTGTGATTTCCGTCGTCACCATCGTGCAGTGGCAGCAAGGCGTTGCCGGCCGCACGTTCAATGGCCTGTTCGTGGTCGACAGCATGGCGCACCTGCTCAAGCTGGCGTCCTATATCGCTGTGGCCGTCACGCTGGTCTACGGCCGCCTGTATGCGCGTGACCGCGAAATGCTGATGGGCGGTGAGTACTACGTGCTGGCCTTGTTTGCCTTGCTTGGCCAGATGGTCATGATCTCGGCGGGCAACCTGATCACGGTGTATCTCGGCCTTGAATTGATGTCGCTGGCCCTCTACGCCTTGATCGCGCTGCGTCGTGACGACGCCGTGGCAACCGAGGCGGCCATGAAGTACTTCGTGCTGGGCGCGTTGGCTTCGGGCTTCCTGCTTTACGGCATGTCGATGATCTACGGCGCAACCGGACATCTCGACATCGCCGTGATTTCCGAAGTCATCGGTGCCGGCCGCGCGCAGAACATGCCGCTGGTGTTCGGTATCGTGTTCCTGGTGGCCGGCCTGGCCTTCAAGTTGGGCGCCGTGCCGTTCCATATGTGGGTGCCGGACGTCTACCAAGGTTCGCCGACGGCGGCCACGCTGATCCTGGGCGGTGCGCCCAAGCTCGCCGCATTCGCCATCACGCTGCGTCTGCTGGTGGAAGGTCTTTTCGATCTCGCCACCGATTGGCAGCCGATGCTGTTGATCATGGCCGTGCTGTCGCTGGCGATCGGCAACCTCACCGCCATCGTGCAAACCAACTTCAAGCGTCTCCTGGCCTACTCGAGCATTTCGCACATGGGCTTCGTGCTGCTGGCGTTGGGCTCGGGCTATGTGGACGGCCGTCCCAACCTGGCGGTCAATGCCTACGGCGGCGCGTTGTTCTACATGCTCACCTACGTGCTCACCACGTTGGGTTCGTTCGGTTTGATCCTGCTCCTGGCCCGTCAAGGTTTTGAAGCCGAGAACATCGCCGACCTGAAGGGTCTGAATCAACGCAGCCCGTGGCATGCCGCCATCGTGTTGATGCTGATGGTGTCGCTGGCCGGGTTGCCGCCGATGGTGGGCTTCTATGCGAAGCTGGCCGTGCTGCAGTCAGTCGTCAGTGCCGGCCACACCTGGATCGCCGTGATTGCCGTGGTGTTCTCGCTGATCGGTGCGTTCTATTACCTGCGCGTGGTCAAGGCGGTGTACTTCGACGAGCCGTCCGGTGATGCCATGCCCGTGCACGCCGGCATCGGTCAGCGCAGCCTGCTGTCGGTCAACGGCGCATTGATTCTGGTGTTGGGTATTCTGCCGGGCGGCTTGATGGCGTTGTGCATCAAGACGATGGGTACTTCGCTGGGTCTATGAACCAGACGATTGCCGCCTGGCTCTTGATCGCGTTGGCGCTGATCACCGCCAATCTGCCCTTCGTCACCGAACGCGTTTTCGGCGCGGTGACCTGGAAGCAGGGCGGGGCGCCCGCGGTCAAGCCGCTGTGGATGCGGTTGATCGAGGTCGTGGTGTTTTACGCAATCGTGGGTGCCTTGGGCTTTGCCGCCGAATCGGCACTTGGCAATCGGTTCACGCAAACGTGGGAGTTCTACGCGATCACGTTTTGCTTGTTTCTGGTGCTGGGATATCCCGGGTTTGTTTACCGTTACCTGTTCCGCCATCATGGCGGGCGGCAAGATGTGTAGGATGTTTTACCCATCCTTGTGAATGAAGACAATGCGGCCCTGTCGGGGCCGTTTTTCTTTTGACGAGGATAGTTTGCGGTTGCTGTCGGCTGTCGCTGTTGGCCGTGGTTCTCGGCATTGCCCTCGAGGCCGAGCGCGGCCAGTCCCCTTGCTGCCCCGCCGGTGTGTTTCATCGGCCTTCTGGATAGGAGCCCTTATGCACATCTCTCTCGAGCGCCTGGATCAGTCCGACGTACTCGCCCTGATCGATGCGCTGGACGCGTACCAGAAGCCGCTGTATCCGGCGGTGAGCCATCATGGGTTGGAGAGTGCGGCATTTGCGCAGCCGCATGTGCTTTTTGCGGTGGCACGCAACGGTGACCACCGCGGCGGCGGAAATCCATTACGCCTTCGTCAATGCTCGAACCAATTGAGTACGGCATCCAATCCGCACACATTGATGGCGTAGGGCGTTTGTTCACGCACGATGGGCTTGGCACGATACGCCACAGCGTAGCCGGCGGCCCCCAGCATTTTCAGGTCGTTTGCACCGTCGCCGATGGCGATGATCTGCTCGGGCGAGGCGCCGTGCTCGGCGGCAAACGCGTTCAAGTAGTCGAGCTTCGCTTGCGCATCGAGGATCCGGCCTTGTACGTGGCCGGTGTACTTGCCGTCGATGACTTCGAGTTCGTTCGCGTACGCCGCGTCGAGCTTCAGGCGCGCTTGCAGGCGCGACGTGAAGAACGTGAAGCCGCCCGATACCAGCAGCACCCTGATGCCGGCCGCCTGGGCCGTTGAGATCAATTCCTCGGCACCGGGGTTCAACCGCAGACGCTGCGCATATACGGTGTCCAACCCCTCGGCCGATGCGCCGGTGAGCAATGCCACGCGGCGTCGCAGGCTCTCGGAAAAGTCCTTGATCTCGCCCCGCATGGCGGCTTCAGTGATCTCAGATACGCGATGCTTCACGCCGGCCAGATCAGCCAACTCGTCGATGCACTCGATATTGATGAGCGTCGAATCCATATCCATCGCGAGGATCTTGCAATCGGCGAGGGCACGGCCGGCGGGGACGAAGGCGATATCGACCTCCTCTTGTTCGCCCCATTGCCGCAGCGCCTGGCGCGTGTCGGCATCGTCATTAACGGCGCGCAAGCGTGCCGCAGTGGCACTCATGCGTTGCACGCCATTGGCCTGCGCCATGGCGGCGGCCTGTTCGACATGGTCGGCGCCCAGCGCGGGAGATTGGATGACGAGATGGACGGTCATGAGTGAGAAAAATCCTTGATCTGAACTCGGTGTTGTAAACGCGCTGGCGATCGGCCCTTCGCGTACGCTTGATCCTGCCCGGCCGTTATTTGAGTGCCCGCAAGACGACCCGCACGGCGTCGACTCGGGCCTGCACCTGCTGGCCTTTGATCTCCACACGCAGTTTGTCCTGGCCGGCGAGTTTGATGTCGCGCCGCTTCTGCACAAGTTCGATGATCCGCATCGGATCGATGGCGGGCTTGGGGCCGAACTGGAGCAGCGCCTGCGTTTCGCTGGCGTCGATCTTGACGATGCCCAGCGGCACGGCTTCCAGGCGCAGGCGATGGGTGGCGATCAGCGTGCGTGCGGGATCCGGCAGTTTGCCGAACCGGTCGATCAATTCTTCCTGAATGCCGATCAGCGCATCTTCGTCTTTCACGTGGGCCAGGCGCTTGTACACGCCCAGGCGGGCATGAACGTCCGGGCAGTAGTCCGAGGGCAGCAGCGCCGGTGCATGCAGGTTGACCTCGCACGCGGCGTTGAACGGCGCATCCAGATCGGGCTCCTCGCCGGACTTGAGCGCGCGCACCGCCTCGTTGAGCATCTCGTTGTACATCGAGAAGCCGATTTCCTGGATATTGCCCGATTGCGAATCGCCCAGCACCTCGCCGGTGCCGCGGATTTCCAGATCGTGCATGGCCAGAAAGAAGCCGGAGCCCAGCTCTTCCATGGCCTGAATGGCTTCCAGGCGCTTCTTGGCATTGCTGGTGATGGCGTCTTCGCCCGGCGTCATCAAATAGGCATAGGCCTGATGATGGGAGCGTCCCACGCGGCCCCGCAACTGATGCAACTGTGCCAGGCCGAAGCGGTCGGCACGATGGATCACGATGGTGTTGGCGCTGGGAACGTCGATACCGGTTTCGATGATGGTGGTGCACAGGAGCACATTGAAGCGCTGCTGATAAAAGCCCTTCATGACCTGCTCGAGCTCGCGCTCGGGCATCTGGCCGTGGGCGACGGCGATCCGTGCTTCAGGCACCAGCTCTTCCAGCCGTGCGCGGCGGTTGTGGATGGTGTCGACTTCATTGTGCAGGAAGTACACCTGGCCGCCACGCTTGAGTTCGCGCAGCAGCGCTTCGCGGATCGTGCTGCCGTCTTCGCGGCGCACGAACGTCTTGATGGCCAGTCGCTTCTGCGGCGCCGTGGCAATGACCGAGAAATCGCGGATGCCTTCGAGCGACATGCCGAGCGTGCGCGGGATCGGCGTGGCCGTAAGCGTGAGCACGTCGACCTCGGCGCGCAGCGCCTTCAAGCCTTCTTTCTGGCGCACGCCGAAACGATGTTCCTCGTCGATGATCACCAAACCGAGACGTTTGAAATTGACGTCTTTCGACAGAATCTTATGCGTGCCGATCACGATGTCGATCGTGCCGTCGTTGATGCCGGCAATGGCCGCGGCGATTTCCTTGGCCGAGCGGAATCGCGACAGCTCGACCACCTTGACCGGCCAATCGGCAAAGCGATCGGAGAAGGTTGCGGCATGTTGTTCGGCCAGCAGCGTGGTGGGGCACAGAATCGCGACTTGCTTGCCGTTGGCGATGGCGAGAAACGCCGCGCGCAAGGCCACTTCGGTTTTGCCGAAACCGACGTCGCCGCAGACCAGACGATCCATCGGGCGGCCGGAGGTCATGTCGCCCAGCACCGCACCGATCGCGGCGGCCTGATCGGGCGTCTCTTCGAAGCCGAAGCCTTCGGCAAACGTCTCGTAGTCGCCGATGGGCAACTTGAACGAGAACCCTTGCCGCGCGGCCCGCCGGGCGTAGAGTTCGAGCAATTCGGCCGCAGTGTCGCGCACCTGTTTGGCGGCCTTGCGGCGTGCCTTGTCCCACTGGCCGGAGCCCAGATGGTGCAGCGGTGCGGCATCGGGATCGGCGCCGCTGTAGCGCGCGATCACATGCAGTTGCGCCACCGGCACATACAGCGTGCTGTCGTTGGCGTACTTGAGATGCAGGAACTCGGTGACGCCTTCGCCCAGGTCCATGTCGACCAGGCCGCAGTAGCGCGCAATCCCGTGCTGCGCATGGACGACGGGGTCGCCCTCGCGCAGTTCGGACAGGTCGCGCACCATCGCTTCGACGTTGCTGGCGCCTTCCTGCGCCCGGCGGCCGCGGCGGGCGCTACTCGCCTGATCGGGATAGAGGTCGTTTTCGGTGATGAACGCCACGTGCGCGTCAGTGAGCGCGAAACCCAGGTTCAGCGGGGCGGCCACCAGTGCGAATCGGGCGTCGAGCGACATGAACGCATCGATGTCGTCGTACTGCGCTTCGGGCGGCAGACCTTGATCGGTGAGCATCTGCACCAGCGTTTCGCGGCGTCCGGCTGAATCGGCGCACAACAGCAACCGCTGATCGCCGCGAGCCAGCACGGCGCGCAGCTTGGCCACCGGGTCTTCGGCCCGGCGCGCAACACTCACATCCGGCGGGGCAACGATATCCTCGCGCGGCTCGGCCGCAGTGAGCGCAAGCCGGCGAAAATCCTTCAGATGCCCGAAGAGACTCTCGGCGTCGAGAAACAGTTCAGGCGGCGGCAGCACCGGACGCTCGCGGTCGACCTTCAGAAATTGATAGCGGCTGATCGTGTCGTGAGAGAAACGTTGAATCGCGTCGTCGATGTCGCCGTGGGTGACGGTGATCGTGCCCGCGTCGAGATAATCGAAGAGCGTGGCGGTGTCTTCGAAGAAGAGCGGGAGGTAGTACTCGACACCGGCAAAGGCGATGCCGCTGCCGATGTCTTTATAGGGCAGGGCCCGCGACGGGTCGCCTTCGAATACTTCGCGAAAGCGCGCGCGAAAATGATTACGCGCCTCTTCGTCCATCGGAAACTCGCGGCCCGGCAGCAGCTGCACATCGTTGACGGGATACAGGCTGCGCTGCGTATCGACATCGAACGCGCGAATCGACTCGATTTCGTCGTCGAACAAATCCAGCCGGTAAGGCAACACCGAACCCATCGGGAACAGATCGATCAAGCCGCCACGCAGGCAGAACTCACCGGGTGCGGTCACTTGAGTGACGTGGGTGTAGGTGGCCAGCGTCAGTTGTGCGCGCAACGCTGCCTCGTCGAGCTTGTCGCCCTTTTTGAAGGCGAAGGTGTAGGCGGCCAGGAAAGCAGGCGGGGGCAGACGATACAGCGCCGTCGTGACGGGTACGGTCAGCACGTCCACACCGTGCTGCATCAGGGCGTGCAATGTATGCAGCCGCTCGGAAATCAGATCCTGATGGGGCGAAAAGGCGTCGTACGGCAGCGTTTCCCAATCGGGCAACTGGCGCACCCGCAGCGCGGGCGCAAACAGATGGATTTCGTCTGCCAGACGTTGGGCCTCGAGCGGGTCGGCCGTCAGGATGACGATCGGCGCCTTGGCTTGCCGGGCGAGATCGGCGAGCAGCCAGGCATCGCCCGAACCGGGCGGTCGGGGTTGCGCATGACGAGTGCCGATTTTGAGGGCGGTAAGCGTCTTGGCGGTGACGGGAAGCGCGGTGTTGGGCAAAACGAGAGATGAGGAGGCGGGCATGAGGAGGTTGATTATAAAATCACCGGGCTATGTCTCAATCGATTATCTGCATTGTGCCCGCTGCGGGCGTTGGCGCCCGGGCGCAGCGCGCCCCGGGCGACGCATCTCCTAAGCAATATCGCGGCCTGGCCGGCCAGCCGATGCTCCGTCACGCCGTACAGGCGCTGCTGGCCGATCCCCGCGTGAGCCAGGTTCGGGTGGCGGTCTCGCCTGATGACGGCTGGGCGGCCGACGCCTTGGCGGGCCTGAACCGCTGTGTGATCCGGCCCTGCGGCGGCCCCACCCGCGCCGCCACGGTATCCCGCGCTCTGGCTGACGCCGCGCTGCCCGACGATGCATGGGTGCTGGTGCATGACGCCGCGCGCCCCGGCTTGCCGCCCGATGCGCTGGCACGTTTGATCGACACCTGCATGCGAGATCCCGTGGGCGGCCTGCTGGCGATGCCGGTACCCGACACGGTAAAGCGCGCTGCCGCAGTGCAGGACACGATGGACGCGGCTGTGACGCGGGTGGCGGCCGGCGCGAACAGCGTCGCGCGATCGCCGGGCGAGATGGCCACCGTGCGGGTGGCGGCGACGCTCGCACGCGACGGTTTATGGCTTGCCCAGACTCCGCAGATGTTTCGAGCGGGTATGCTGCAGTCCGCATTGCAGGCTGCGGATCGGGCGGGCGTGGTCGTGACCGACGAGGCGTCGGCCATCGAAGCGGCGGGATACGCACCGCAACTGGTGCTGGGATCGGCACGCAATTTCAAGGTCACATGGCCGGACGATTTCAAATTAATGGAAAAATGGTTATGAGTGCAGCTTTTCGGGTGGGACAAGGGTTCGACGTGCATGCATTGGTCGAGGGTCGGCCGTTGATCATCGGTGGCGTCACGATCCCGCATGCGCAGGGTCTGGCCGGCCATTCGGATGCGGATGTACTGTTGCACGCCATTACGGACGCCGTGCTCGGCGCTGCCGGATTGGGCGACATCGGCCGGCACTTTCCGGACACCGATCCCACCTATCTGGGTGCCGACAGCCGCGTGCTGCTACGCGAAGCGATGCGGCGCGTGACCGAGCAGGGCTGGTCCGTCATCAATGTGGACGCCACCGTGCATGCGCAGGCGCCGAAGATCGGCCCCCATGCCAGTGCCATGGTCGCCAACATCGCGGCCGATCTCGGCATTGCGCCGGATGCGGTCAACGTCAAGGCGAAGACCAACGAACACCTGGGCTTTCTCGGCCGCAAGGAAGGGATTGCCGCCACGGTTGTGGCATTGATCACTCGCGCCTAAATCGCACGGCTTATCGCGTCGCAAATCGCGGATAAACAAAAGCACCCGTGCCGCAAACCGGCGCGAGTGCTTCGCAAACAAGATCGAACGCCATTGAGGCGCGCGATCCTTGCATCGCGGTACCGAGGTCGCCGCGATGCGTGGGTGAGGCTTACTTGCCCTGTGCGGCCAACGCGAGCGCGGCGGCGTTCACCACCGCAGCGATACGGCCGGCGTCGCGCAACTGCTCAACCGTCAAGCCTTCCTTTTTCAGCAGTTCATAGTGCGACTGGATGCAGAAGTGGCACTTGCCAATAACGGATGCGGCCAGTGCAAACAGCTCGAAGCGCTTTTTCTCGACGCCGCCGTGGTTGGCGTAGGCGTTCATGCGCAGTTGCGCCGGAAGGCTTTTCAATTGGGCGTCGCCCGTCATTTCCACGTATGGGTACCAGGCGTTGTTCATGCCCATCAATGCGGCGGCGGTCAAAGCAGCATTGGCATCCGTTTCCGACAAGGCGCTTTTGAACGTCTCGACCAGGAGCGGGCTTTTGGCGGCAAAGGCCGCAGCCAGAGCTGTGCCGAGGGCGTCTTCGCTCGACAGGGTGGAGCGGCTGACGACGGCATCCAGATTCAGACGAATGTCTTTGGCCCAGTCGGGCAGTTGTTCTTTAATCGAATCGAGCAGTGCCATAGTTTTTTCCTATTATTTTGTCCAATTAAAGCCCGGCGAACCGGGCTTCAAGCGCCCGGCAAGCCAGGCCTTTGAGATTACAGCGTGCCGCCGCCAACCGTACGGTTGCAAGGGCACAGTTCGTCCGTTTGCAGACCATCCAGCAAACGCAGGACTTCTTCGGGGTTACGACCGACGTTCAGGTTGTTGACCGACACGTGCTGAATCGTGTTGTCCGGATCAACGATGAAGGTGGCGCGCAAGGCAACGCCGGCGGCCTTGTCACGGATACCGAGTTGGTCGACCAGCGAACCGGTCGTGTCGCCGAACTGGTAGTGACCCAGCTTGCTGAGGTCCGGGTGCTCACGACGCCATGCCAGCTTGACGAATTCGTTGTCGGTCGAGCCGCCGAGCAATACTGCGTCGCGGTCTTCGAAGTCTTTGGCCAACGAGTTGAAGCCGACGATTTCGGTCGGGCACACGAACGTGAAGTCCTTCGGGTAGAAGTAAATGACCTTCCACTTGCCGGGGAACGAGCTTTCGGTGATGTCTTCGAACGCCGAAACGCCGTTTTCTTCGTGCTGGTTGAAGCCAGGCTTCACGCCGGAAACTTTGAAGGGTTCGAGCTTATCGCCTACGGTTTTCATTTGGACTCCTGGTGTTGGGTGAGTAAAGCGCAGCGCCGGGTGGGGTAAACCCATCCCTGACGCCATGGAAGTAATTCTACGCTATTGAAACTCGCTGTCTAATTGAAAATTCCTAACCTTGGCTTTGGGTAACTCTATGCGGGCCCGTAATCCGCCGCCTTCACGCGGCAGCAATCGAAGCTGCCCGCCGACGTGCTTGAGCAGGCGTTCAACGATGGCCAAACCGAGACCCGCACCGCTGACGCCGGTACGGGCCGCCTCGCCGCGCGAGAACGGCCGCAGCAGGCGTTCGACATCCTGCGGGGCGATGCCGGGACCGCGATCCGCCACATCGATGAAGAGCATGTTGCCCTCATTCACCAAGGTCGTGGACAAACGCAGCACGCCATCTTCAGACCTGCCGTAGCGGCGTGCGTTCTCAATCAAGTTGGTGACGATGCGCTTAAGATCAAGAGCCGTGATGCGCGCGCGCAATGCCGGTTCGATATCGCTGTCGAGTTCGTCGCCGCGCATGTCCGCCATGGCGCGCTCGCGCTCCAGCAGATCGTTCAGGACTGTCGATACGTCGGTGGCCAGTTGCGGGAGCGTGCCGGCAGGCCGCGCATACTCCATCAATTGTCCAATGCTGTGATCGATCTGGCCGAGATCGTCATCGATCGCCTGGCGTGCTTCTTCGGACACGCCACTCATCTCGATTTCGAGCCGCATCCGCGCCAGCGGCGTACGCAGATCATGCGAGATCCCCGCCAGCATGAGTTCGCGGTCCGCTTCGGTTTGGCGCAGATCGCGCGCCATCCGGTTGAAGGATTTATTGAGATCGCGAATTTCGCGTGGCCCGTTCTCGGGCAGGGGCGAGGGGTTCTCGCCGCGCGACAGGACCTGTGCGGCTCGTGCAATCCGCGACAACGGGCGGTTGACGAAGCCTACGCTCACCGCTGCACCCACGAGAGACAAAAGCAGGGCGGTCGCACCCCAACCCAGCCATTCGATCCCGCCGGTCAATCCGATCTGCTCGCGTTCGAACACCAGCCAGAACAGATCGTCGTTGATGCTGAAGCTGACCCAGAATCCCGGAACTTGGTTGACACCCCAGGCAACCTGCGTTTCGGGACCGAAGCGGAATCGGATATTTTCGGCGACGCGCTGCCAATAACGATCGTCGGGCAGGGGCTCGGCGAAGTCGGTGAGCTCGCGCGGGTAGACCTGGATCCCTTCGTTGGTTGCGAGGTCGAGCAGCAACTTGCTGCGCTCTTCGCTTTGCGCGTACACCAGCGCGGTACGCGTGATGTTGACAGCCGTGACTACCCGTTGCGCCATTTGGTTCGCGCGCGGGCCCAACTCCATACTGAAAAAAACCTGGAGCCAGGCGCCGAGGCTAACGAGCATCAGGGCGGCAAGGAGCAAAAACGTCCGGCCGAAAAGGCCGAGTTTGAGACGAGAGGTCAAGATGTCATCGCTTCAAGACAAGAGGGACCGGCGATCGCCGGGCCCGCGAGTCTAGCGGACCGGAGGATCAGCTACCACCGTCCGGTACGAAAACGTAGCCGAGGCCCCACACCGTTTGAATGAAAACCGGCTTCGAGGGGTTGGGTTCGATCAACTTGCGCAAGCGGGAGATCTGAACGTCCAGACTGCGGTCAAACGCTTCGTATTCCCGGCCGCGTGCAAGTTCCATGAGTTTGTCACGCGACAGCGGGATCTTGGGGTGACGGGCAAACACTTTGAGTACCGAAAATTCACCGGTGGTGATCGGCACTTGTTCGCCATTGCGCGTCAGCGTGCGGGTCGACAAGTTGAGCGTATACGGACCGAAAGCAATCGACTCGTTTTCCTGACTCGGCGCGCCCGGGTGCTCCTCGGTACCGCGGCGGCGAAGGATGGCGTTGATGCGCGCCAGCAGTTCACGCGGGTTGAACGGCTTGGACAGGTAATCGTCCGCACCCATCTCGAGGCCGACGATGCGATCGATCTCTTCGGCCTTGGCCGTGAGCATGATGATGGGCGTGTTGTCGTGGCCCCCCCGCAGGCGCCGACAGATGGACAGGCCATCTTCGCCGGGCAGCATGAGGTCGAGAACCAGCAGGTCGAAATGTTCTCGCTGCCACAATTTGCCCATTTCCTTGGCATCTTCGGCGACGAACACGTTGAAACCCTGCTCGGACAAATAGCGCCGGAGCAGGTCGCGCAAGCGCGGATCGTCGTCTACGACGAGGATTTTGCGAGTCGGGGGGGTGTTTTGCGTATTCATGGCCGGAAATGTAACAGTGGCGAGTTTGAGCGGCTAGTGCCTGTTCACAAGATATTACACATTGCTCGGATCAGTTGAAATCCTCCGTGTGAATGGTGACAAATAGGAGGAAACGTGTGTGAGAGGAATGTTTGGCGTTTTCGTACAATCGCGTGCATGACATTTGCCCTTCTTGCCCTCGAAACGTCGTCCTCGCTATGCAGCGTCGCCTTGCTGACCGGCGACTCGGCCGGCTCAACCCGCCTTTACAGCGCCGAACACGACGGCACGGCGGAGCATGCCGAGCGATTATTGCCGATGGCCGATGATTTGTTGGCGCAAGCGGGGGTGAAGCGGTCTGATTTATGCGTCGTTGCCTTCGGCGAGGGTCCCGGCGGGTTCACCGGATTGCGCGTGGCGTGCGGGGTGGCGCAAGGGCTCGGGCTGGCTTTGGGGATTCCCGTGATCGGCGTGGTGTCGCATCTTGCGGTGGCGCAGGCCACACCGGCTACCGCGGGTGATGTCATCGTGGTCGCACTGGATGCCCGCATGGGCGAAATGTACGCAGCCGCGTATCGTCGCCCCGCGGACGCGGATACGTTGATCACGCTCGCGCAGCCGACCCTCATCGCCGCCGATGACTTGTTTGCCTGGGCGGCAACGGACGGCGGCGTGACGTCGGACATGCGTCCGATTCTGGCGGGAGACGCCTGGGCGGCGTATGGCGACCGGCTGGCTTGGCCGCACGCCTGGCGCCTGGCACCCGCCGCGCGACCGCACGCCGACAGCGTGGCGCGATTGGCGCAGGCGGCCTGGGAGCGAGGAGAAGCGATCGATCCGTCGGCGGCGATGCCGCGTTATGTGCGCGACAAGGTGGCCTACACGACCGCAGAGCGCGAATCCGGGTTGGGGGGCAATCCGAAGGCCGAGCCGAGATCGGCGGCGGTGCCCTATGCCGCGCGCGCCATGACGGCTGCCGACCTCGACGACGTTGCCGCCCTGGAAGCCAGGCTGCAGCAGTTTCCCTGGACGCGGGGCAACTTCGCCGATGCACTGGAAGCCGGCTACGACGCCTGCGTGGTCCGCGACGAACAGGGCCTAATGGGCTTTTGTTTATTGATGATGGCGCCTGACGTGGCGCATCTTCTGGTGATCGCCGTCGACGACAGCCGCCACCGTCAGGGGATCGGCAGCTATATTCTGGAATGGTGCGTGGCCCGCACCGCGAGCCGTGGGCTGCCGGCGATTTTGCTCGAAGTGCGGCCCTCGAATCCGGGTGCGCTGGCCTTCTACGCCCGCCACGCGTTTGAACGGATCGGTGTGCGAAAGGGCTATTATCCAGCTCCCCATCAACAACGCGAGGATGCCATCGTCATGAAGAAGACGCTTGCGCATGCCCCGGCACATCATGGTTGAGCAGACCCCCGTTCACTCGCCGGCGCCGCCGCGGCTGACCGGCACGCAACGACTTTGGTTGCGGGAGCTGGGCATCGATCGCGCGTTCCTCGCGCCGATGCTGCCCGAGCGCGCGGCGCCCGCCTTGATGACGGCCGGCGGACCCGGTGAAGCGTTGGCGGCCGCGCAACGGGCGGCGGCGCCCGGCGCCACGGGGCGCGTGGCCGAGGCGCCCGTTGATGCGACCACCCGCAGCGCGGTGCCGGCATCCGAAGGCGCGGTGACGTCTGCATCCCAAGGCGGCGACGACGACCGCATTGCGGCGTCTGCGGATGGCACGACGCCGCACACTGCCGCGGCCGTCCAGGCGGCTGTGGCGCCCCTGGACGCTGCGGCGGCAACGCGGGAGTCTGTGCCCGCCGCCAAAGGGCCTGGTGCGCCGCTGGTGCGTGCTGCAGCGCCCGATTCGCCCATTGCTCAGGCCGATGCGGCAACCCTGCAGGCGCAAGTCGAAGCATGTACCGCATGTGGCTTGTGCGAGAGCCGCCGTCATGCCGTTTATGGCGCGGGTGCCACGCAGGCGAAGTGGATGGTGGTGGGCGAGGCGCCGGGCGAGCAGGAAGACCGGGAAGGGCTGCCCTTCGTGGGACGCTCGGGCCAACTGCTCGACGCCATGCTGCGCGCCGTCGGCATGAGCCGCAACGACGATGTGTTCATTGCCAACGTGATCAAGTGCCGGCCGCCCGGCAACCGCAATCCCAAGCCGGAGGAAATCGCGGCATGCAGTCCCTATCTGATGCGGCAGATCGCATTGGTGCAACCGGCGGGTTTGCTGGTGTTGGGCCGGTTTGCCGCCCAGGTGCTGTTGGGCACGGATGCAGCCATCGCGCAATTGCGCGGCAAGGTGCATGCATTCAAAGGCGAGGACGGTCGTGAAATTCCGGTGGTGGCGAGTTATCACCCTGCGTATCTGCTGCGCAGTCCGGCTGAAAAGGCGCGGGCTTGGCAGGATCTGCAATTGGCGGCTCAACATCTGCGCGCTACGCAGTAGGAGCGATGGCATCGTCGCTGCTGCTCGGCGGCACGTGGCCTATGCACTGAAAATGCTGCCGGCTGCCCATTCTGGTGAGGAGGCGCCGATGGCAACTCGTCAATTGCAGACTTAAAAAAAGGAGCGTCGAGACGCTCCTTTTTCATTTTCGGCAATCCTGACTCGCCTTAGTGCGGGCCGTTGTCCAGTGCCTTGCCGTGACCTTCCTGACCGATCTGGTCGTGCAGGGTGGGGTCGCGTTCCAGATTGCGGCGGCTCCAGCGCATGAAGATCAGCATCAGGATCGCCACGATCAGCCCGAAAATCACGATGACGACGTTGATCGACAGGTTCATCCACAGCATGAACGTGTATACGGCCACCATCAGCAGGATATTGAGTTGCTCGTTGAAGTTCTGTACGGCGATCGAATGGCCGGCGGAGAGCAGCACGTGCCCCCGATGCTGAAGCAGGGCATTCATCGGCACCACGAAGAATCCCGCCAGCCCGCCGATCACGAGAAGCGTGATGTAGACGAAAGGCGGAGAGTAAACGAACGGCATGATCAACACCACGACGCCCATCAACGCGCCCACCGGCAGCACCGACAACGCGCGGCGCAGCGGGATGCGCCCGGCCAGGATCGAGCCGATCACGGTACCTACGGCCGCTACACCCATCAGCAGCGAGGCCTGGTCGAGCCGGTAGCCGAGATGCGCGCGGCCCCATTCGATCACGATCAACTGCAGGGTGGCCCCGGCACCCCAGAAGAGCGTGGTGACGGCGAGCGAAATCTGCCCCAGTTTGTCGCGCCAGAGAATCTTCACGTAGCCGTTGAAGGCGCGCACCAGTTTGATCGGATTGCGCTGTTGCGGCGGATAGCGCACGTGGGTGTTCGGGATCAGGAGGTTGCACAGCGCAGCAAGCAGATACACCACCGCGATCACCAGGATGGCGGCTTCGGCGGGCGAGTGCACCAGGGTGTTGATCCAGGGATGACTCAGCAGCCAGCCGGACACCGTGGGATGGATGAGCGCGCCGCCCACAACGGTACCCATGATGATGGACAGTACCGTCAGGCCCTCGATCCAGCTATTGCCCTTGACCAGCATGGCCGGCGGCAACATTTCGGTGACGATGCCGTATTTGGCGGGCGAATAGGCCGCCGCGCCGACGCCGACCACCGCATAGGCCGCGACCACGAAGTAGGTCTGGTACGCGGGCGCTATGCCAAGGCTCGCATACGCGAACATGAGCAGGCAGCCCGCGACTTTCAGGGCATTGGTCGCAAACATCACGCGGCCCTTCGGGAACGAGTCCGCGAAGGCGCCCACGAATGCCGCCAGCACCACATAGGCCAGCGCAAAGGACCACTTCATGATCGGCGCCATCCAATCCGGACCGTGAAGTTCCTGGATCAGCGCGATTGCCGCAATGAAAAGCGCATTGTCCGCCAAGGATGAAAACCCCTGGGCGGCCATTACTAGAAAAAAGCCTCGTTTCAAAGATGCCCCCACATTAACGGCCCATTATGACAATCGGGCCTGAGACCGGTTTCCCGCGCCATTGCTCAGATCGCAATGAGTATAGCGGCTGCTTACCGCGCCCCACGCGCGGCTCGCGATCAGCCGGGTCGTCAGGCGCCCGTTGGCCGTATCGCGTGGGGTATCATACGACGCGACACCGGCCCCTCGCGGGCCGTTTTGCAAAATAACGCGGCAGTTCCGCGATTTTCGACCATTTTTACGACCGAAACCGCCCGTGCGCCTTACCCAACTCAAACTCGCCGGCTTCAAGTCTTTTGTCGACCCGACCGTCATCCCCGTACCGAGTCAGCTCGTGGGTGTGGTCGGGCCCAACGGCTGTGGCAAATCCAACATCATCGACGCTGTGCGATGGGTGCTGGGCGAAGCGAAAGCCTCGGAACTGCGCGGCGAGTCGATGCAGGACGTGATTTTCAACGGATCGGGGCATCGCAAGCCGGCGGCCCGGGCCTCCGTCGAGCTCGTCTTCGACAATAGCGAAGGCCGGGCGGTGGGCCAATGGAGCGCCTACGCCGAGCTGGCCGTGCGGCGCGTGCTGACGCGCGACGGCACCAGCAGCTATTACGTCAATAATCAGCAGGTTCGCCGGCGCGACATTCACGATATTTTTCTGGGTACGGGCCTGGGCGCGAAGGGTTACGCCATCATCGGGCAGGGCATGATCAACCGCCTGATCGAGTCGCGCCCGGAAGAGTTGCGCGTGTTTCTCGAAGAGGCCGCTGGCGTGTCGCGCTATAAGGAGCGCCGCCGCGAGACTGAAAATCGCCTGTCGGACACCCGCGAGAACCTGACCCGCGTCGACGACATCTTGCGCGAGCTGGGCTCGCAACTGGAAAAGCTCGAGGCGCAGGCCGAAGTGGCGCGGCAATATCGCGACCTGCAGGGCGACGGCGAGCGCAAGCAGCACGCCTTGTGGTTTTTGAAAGAAGTGGCGGCGCGCGAGGAGCGCGAACGCAAGGCGCGTGAAATCGATCAGGCGCAGACCGAACTTGAAGGGGCGATCGCCGGCTTGCGGGCGGGCGAAGCGGCGGTCGAGTCGCGGCGCCAGGCGCATTACGCCGCCAGCGACGCGCTGCATGCCGCCCAGGGCGGGCTGTATGAGGCCAATGCCCAGGTGAGCCGCCTTGAAGCCGAGATTCGTCACGTGGTCGAATCGCGCAATCGCGTGCAGATGCGCCGCGATCAACTGCAGGCCCAGATTGCCGAGTGGACCGCGCAGCGCGAGCATTGCGCCGAGCAGATCGCCCAGGCCGAGGAAGATCTGGCCACGGGTGCTGCGCGCACCGAAGAGGCGCGGGCCCGAGCCGAAGATGCGCAAGCCGCCTTGCCTGCCGTCGAAACCAAGGTGCGCGAAGCCGCGGTGGCACGCGACGCGATGCGGGCCGGGCTGGCGCGCGTCGAGCAGAATCTCGCGCTGGCGGCGCAAACGCAGCGCGATGCGGATCGTCAGTTGCAGGTGCTCGAGCAGCGCCGTGAGCGCCTGCAGCAGGAATTGCGTGAGTTGCACGCGCCCGATCCCATTCGGCTCGAGCAACTTGGTGGCGACCGCCTGGCCGCCGAAGATCAGTTGGAGACGGCGCAGGGCGAACTCGCCACGCTGGAAGCGCGCGTGCCTGAAGCCGACGCGGAGCGCGCACGGGCACAAGCGGCTGCACAGGAAGATGCACAAGCCTTGGCCCGCCTCGAGGCGCGACTGACGGCGCTGGTCAAGCTGCAGGAGGATGTACAGAAGCAGGGTGCACTCGAGCCCTGGCTGGCCAAGCACGAACTTTCGGGTCTCTCGCGGCTGTGGCAAAAGCTGCATGTGGAACCCGGCTGGGAGCCGGCACTCGAAGCGGTCTTGCGCGAGCGGCTGTCGGCCCTCGAAGTGCGCAATCTCGACTGGGCCCGCGCCTTCGCCGACGATGCGCCGCCTGCGCGTCTGGCGTTTTATCAAGTTCCGGTGGCCGGCGCCGCGGTGCCCACCCCGGCCGGCTTGACGCCCCTGACCAGTGTGTTGCGTATCGCGGACGCGGATTTGCGCACGTTGATGAACGACTGGATGCGCGGCGTGTTCGTCGCGGAGGGCCTGCAGCAGGCACTTGCCGGGCGTGCGACGCTGCCCGAAGGCGCCAGCTACGCCGTCAAGGCCGGTCATATCGTCGATGCGCACAGCGTGCGCTTTTACGCCGCCGATTCCGAACAGGCCGGCATGCTGGCCCGCCAACAGGAAATCGAAAACCTGCAGCGCGAGATCAAGGCCAAGCAGTTGATCGCCGACCAATCACGGTCGGCGGTGGCGCGGGCCGAAGTGGCGTGGCAGCAAGTCGGACAGGCGATCGGGCCGGCGCGCCAGCGCGTGGCGGAGGTCACGCGCCGTGCGCACGATATCCAGCTCGAGCACTCGCGCCTGCAGCAGCAAGCCGAGCAGTCGGGTGAACGCGCCCGCCGCTTGAACGACGATCTGCAGGAAATCAAGGGCCAGGAAGAAGAACTGCGCGCCACGCGCGAAGAGGCGGAAGCCCGCTTCGAAACGCTGGACATGGAGTTGGGCGATCATCAGTCGGCGTTCTCGGATGCCGAAATCAGCGGCGAAGCGCTGGCGGCCGATGCCGAAGCGGCGCGGGCACGCTTGCGCGATCTGGAACGCGCCGCGCAAGAAGCCGAATTCGCCGAGCGCGGCGTGCAGGTTCGAATCAATGATCTGCAGCGCAATCAGCAACTGGCGACCGATCAGGCGCAACGCGGTGCCGCGGAGCTCGAGCAACTGCTCTCCGAGCTCGAGGCCCTCGATGCGTCCGCGGCTCAGGCCGGACTGCAGGATGCGCTGGAAGCGCGGGCGGAGCGCGAAGAGGCATTGGCCCGCACCCGCATCGAGATGGACAATCTGGCCGCCGAGCTGCGCAGCGCCGACGAAGAGCGCATGCGGCAGGAAATGTCGGTCGAGCCGCGCCGGGCGCGCATCACCGAATTGCAATTGCAGGAACAGGCCTCGCGCCTGGCTGAGCAACAGTTCACCGAGCAACTGGATGCGCGCGAAGTCGATCGTGTGGCGCTGGCCGAGATGATTGCCGCGCAAAGCGAGGATTGGCGGCGCACGCAGTGGCTGCAGTCGGAGGTGGCGCGCATTTCTCGCCAGGTTGAATCGTTGGGCAGCGTGAACCTGGCCGCGCTCGACGAGCTGACGGCGTCGCGCGAACGCAAGGATTATCTGGATGCGCAGCATGCCGATTTGCTGTCCGCCATCGAAACGCTTGAAGACGCCATTCGCAAGATCGACCGTGAAACGCGTGAGCTTCTGCAAGAGACCTTCAACACCGTGAATGGCCATTTCGGCGAGTTGTTCCCGCGTCTCTTTGGCGGGGGCGAAGCCAAGCTCACCATGACCGGCGACGAGATTCTAGATGCCGGCGTGTTGATCATGGCGCAGCCACCCGGCAAGCGCAACAGCACGATTCACCTGCTGTCGGGGGGCGAGAAAGCGCTTACCGCGACGGCGTTGGTGTTCGCGCTCTTCAAGCTCAATCCGGCGCCGTTCTGCCTGCTCGACGAGGTGGATGCACCGCTGGACGATGCCAATACCGAGCGCTACGCGAATCTGGTGAGCGCCATGAGCGACCAAACGCAGTTCCTGTTCATTTCACACAATAAAATAGCGATGCAGATGGCTAAACAATTGGTCGGTGTGACGATGCAGGAACAGGGCGTTTCGCGTATTGTGGCAGTGGACATCGACTCGGCTCTGCAAATGGCGACCGAAACCGTAAACCTGTGACGTGAATATGCCGTCTCACCGAGACGGGGGAAAAAACTATGAGTGATTTGCAGATTGGCCTGATTGTTCTGGGCGTCCTGTTGATCTTGCTGGTACTGGGTTTCAACTGGTGGCAGGACCGTCGTGTACGGCGCAAGATGCAGAGCCATTTCCCGACCAACGAGCACGATCCTTTATTGGGTGCCGAGCAGCATGCCGGCGCCCATGGCGGTGCGGGCGAGTCGCGCGCACCCGCTACCAAGGTGCACAAGGGCGCGCAGAGTGCGGAGCCGCGGCGCGAGCCCAACTTCGGCGCGGGCGGCGGCAGCACGGCAGGCGTACCGTCCGGTCATGCGGCAGCGGCCCCCGTGGCCGCCACGTCCGGCAGCGATCAGGACGATGCCGAGGAGGTCGATCCCGCGATCGAAGCGGTGATCGAATTGACCTTCGGTTCGCCTGTGCGCGGCGCCGAATTGCTGCCTCATGTGCAAAGTGTGCGCAATGTGGGCCGCAAGCCGGTGCGCATCTTCGCCGAGACCGAAGGCGGTCGTCATCGCGCCCGCATTCATGCCGACGAAACCTATTCCCGTCTGCAACTCGCCATCTTGCTGGCCAATCGCAGCGGCCCGCTGACGGCGATCGAATGGTCGCAGGCCTGGGCCCGCGCGCAAGATCTGGCGGAACGTTTCGATGCGTCGCCCGAAGGTCCCGAACAACAACCGGTGCTCGAGCATGCGCACAAGCTCGATGATGTGTGCGCCGCATTGGACACACAAGTCGGCCTGACGCTTTTGCTGGGTTGCGCGCAACCGGCCGCCGAGGTGTTGGCCATTGCGCGCGACATGGGCTTCGTGCACGAAGGCCCGCGCCTGGCCTGGATGTCGGACGAGGGTATTGCACGCTTTACGCTGTCGCGCAGCGATGGTGCGCCGTTCGATGCCGGCGTCGGCGGCGTGGAAAAAATGAATCTATTGCTCGACGTGCCGTGCAGTCCGGCCGATACGCGGGCCTTCGGCCGCATGGTCGACGTGGGCCGCGAACTCGCGTCGCGTCTGCGTGCCGATCTTGTGGACGATCAAGGCAAGCCCCTGGCCGACGGCTCGGACGTGGCCATCGACGAACGTCTGCAGAAGCTCTTCTCGCAACTCGATCAGGCAGGTTTGCGTTCGGGGAGTGCGCGCGCGCAGCGGGTGTTCTCGTGAGCGCGAGCAAGACCCACAAGCCGTCCGCGAAGCCGGCCGCTGCGCAGGATCACGAGGGCGAAGGCTCGCCTGCAGCCGCGGAGGCGCTGGCGCGCGAATCGGCTGCAGCAGCGCCTGCGCCAGGTGATGCTTCTGGCGCAGGCGCTGCGCAATCGCCCGAGGCGCTTGCCGCACGGTTGCGCAGCGAGATCGAGCAGCACAATTACCGCTATTACGTCGAAGACGATCCCACGGTGGATGATGCCGTCTACGATCGCCTGATGCGCGAGCTGCAGGCGCTCGAAGCTGAACATCCCGAATTGATCACGCCGGAGTCGCCCACGCAGCGCGTGGGGGCAGCGCCATCCGCGGCATTCGCCAGCGTGCGCCATGCGGTGCCGATGCTGTCGCTGGGCAATGCGTTCGAGCCCGACGATGTGGCCGCGTTCGATAAGCGCGTCGGCGACACCTTGCGCGGTGCCGGCATGTTGGGCGCCGCAGACGAGACCACTTATTTTTGCGAGCTCAAGCTCGATGGCCTGGCCATCAGCTTGCGGTACGAAGACGGCGTACTGGTGCAAGCCGCCACGCGCGGCGACGGCCAGACGGGCGAAGACGTTACCAGCAACATCCGCACGATCAAGATCATTCCGGTCAAGCTTAAGGGCCGGGCACCCCGCGTACTCGAAGTACGTGGTGAGGTGCTGATGAATCGCAGCGACTTCGACAAGATGAACGATGCCCAGCGCAAGCGGGGCGAGAAAGTTTTCGTCAATCCACGCAACGCCGCGGCAGGCAGCTTGCGGCAGCTGGATTCTCAGATTACGGCCACGCGCAATCTGCGTTTCTTCGCCTACGGGTGGGGAGAAGTGCAGGGCTTGCCGCGCGATACCGACGCGGCGTTCGAAGAGCCGGCGCCCGGTGTGGCGGCGGCTGCCGAGTTGCCCTACGACACACATGGCGAGATGCTTGCCTGGCTGGCAAAGCTGGGTTTTCCGGTGAATACGCGCCATAACGACGAGGCCCAGGGGGCAGAAGGCCTGCTGGGGTTTTACGAGCGCGTGCGCGCCTTGCGCCCCACGTTGCCTTACGACATCGACGGTGTGGTGTACAAGGTCAATGCGCTGCCCGCGCAGAAGGTGCTGGGCTTCGTGGCGCGTGCCCCGCGGTTTGCGCTCGCGCACAAGTATCCGGCTGAGGAGGCGACCACCGTCCTCGAGGCGATCGAGGTGCAGGTGGGCCGTACCGGCGCCATCACGCCCGTGGCACGCCTGGCGCCCATCTTCGTCGGCGGGGTGACCGTCACCAATGCCACGCTGCACAACGAGGACGAAATTCGCCGCAAGGATGTTCGCATCGGCGATACCGTGATCGTGCGCCGCGCAGGCGACGTGATTCCCGAGGTGGTGGGGCCGGTCCTCGAAAAGCGTCCGAAGGATGCCGCTGAATTCGTGATGGTGAAACAGTGTCCGGTGTGCGGCTCGGCGATCGAGCGTCCGGAAGACGAGACGATTGCGCGCTGTACGGGCGGACTGTTCTGTGCCGCGCAGCGCAAGCAGACGCTTTTGCATGCGGCCGGCCGCAAGGCGCTGGATATCGAGGGATTGGGCGAGCGCCTGGTCGACCAGCTTGTCGACAACGATCGCGTGAAATCGCTCGCCGATCTGTACAGCCTGAAGTCGCTCGAACTGGCCGGCTACGATCGCCTGGGCAAGAAGTCGGCCGATAATCTCATTGAAGCGATCGACCGCGCGCGGGAGCCCGCGTTGAGCCGCCTCTTGTTTGCACTCGGTATCCGGCACGTGGGCGAAACCACGGCTCGCGATGTGGCGCGCACCTTTGGCTCCATACAGGCGATCATGGATGCTGATGAAGACGCGCTCCTGACGGTGCCCGATGTGGGCCCGGTCGTCGCCGGCTCGATTCGCCGTTTCTTCGCTGAGGCGCACAATCGCGAGATCGTGCATGAACTCACCAAGCAGGGCGTGCATCCGAAGCCGGACGAGGCGCCCGTTGGCAATCGCCTGGACGGCAAGACGCTGGTGCTGACGGGCACGATGCCGACCTGGACCCGTGACGAGGCCACGCGCTACGTGCTGGCTGCGGGCGGCAAGGTAAGCGGCTCGGTGTCGAAGAAAACGGCCTATGTGGTGGCCGGTGAAGACGCCGGCAGCAAGCTTACCAAGGCTCAGGAATTAGGCGTGACGGTGCTGGACGAAGATGGCTTGAAGGCGCTGCTGGGGATGTAAACCTGCACGCGGCGCCGCCAATGAGGCGCAAACATCGACGTTCCAAACATAGACGTTCCAACAGGCCCGATCCAAGCCCGACCCGAGCGTGACGTTTGGATGCCGCTCACGTTTCGGCTCCGGATGTCGAAAACAAAAAAGCCTCGATCGCTCGAGGCTTTTTTGCTGGGTCGCGATCCGAAATTACTGGATCTTGGCCTTGCTGCGCAAATCTTCCTGATACTTGCTCAGGGTTTGCTGACGCAACATCTCTTCGATCTGCGGGCGCACTTGGTCAAGCGGCGGGAACTGCACCGGACGGGTATCGTCAACCATGATCACGTGCCAGCCGAATTGGGTTTGCACGGGCTTGTCCACAATGCCGCCTTTCTTCAGCTGCGTCACAGCTTGAGCGAACGGAGGCACGTAGTTGGTGGGCGGAGCCCAGCCCAGATCGCCACCCTTGTCGGCGCTGCCGGGATCCTTCGAGTTCTTTTTGGCCAGGTCGTCGAACTTGCTCTTGTCGCTCTTGATTTGAGCGAGGATGTCGTTGGCCTGCTTTTCGTCCGGGACCAGAATGTGGCGTACCTTGTACTCCATATTGCCGGCCTGCTCTTTCTTGATGTTGTCGTACTCGGACTGCACTTTCTTGGCGTCGACCGGGTGCTTGGCCAGATAGTCGGCCATCAGCGCACGAACCAGGATGCCCTGACGGGCCAACTCGATTTCGGTGCGGGTATCGGCTTGCTTGGCAACGCCAGAGCTTTCGGCCGCTTGCACGAACACCTGACGGTTGATCATCTCTTGCTTGACCTGTTCGCGCAGTTGCGGCGAATCGGTAGCCCCTTGGCTGATCAGCAGCTTGACGAACTGGTCGACGCTTTGTTGCGTGATCGGCTTACCGTTGACGGTGGCAACGTTTTGGGCGAATGCCGGCACGGCGATAACGCATGCAGCAGCCAGCATGATGAAACGGTTCATATCGATCCTTTTACTCTTTGAAAGCCGGGGTTTCCAGCGCCAATGCGTGGATGGGAAAGGGGATGAGATCGGCTAATTGATGATACACCAGCCGATGGCGCGCCACAGGCGTGAGGCCCGCGAAACGGGGCGAGACGATGCGTACGCGAAAGTGGCTGGCACCCCCCTCGGCACCGGCGTGTCCGGCGTGAAGGTGCGATTCGTCGTCGATATCGAGCAGATCGGGTTCGAGTGCGGCCAGGCGGCTGCGAATCAACGCCATCCGCTGCGCGCCAGTCGACGGCGCGCCGCCCGACGTTGCAGCGGCAGATGAATCGGCGCGGCTGCCGGCGCCGCCAGCGTCATGCACCGAATCGCGGTCGTCGGTTCCGGCCGGCGCGTGCGGGTCGTGAGCGGTCATTTGATGCTCCGATTGGCGTTAGCCTGTTCGGGGTCGGCCGACTTCATGTGTTTGCCCAGCCACAACGACTGCCCGATCACGAAGAGCACCAGCAGCGCCATCAGTCCGAACACCTTGAAGTTCACCCATTGCGATTCGGTGAAGTGGCCGGAAAATGCCACGTACAGGTTGAGTGCGCCGGCGGCCAGGAAGAACGTGGCCCACATGGTGTTCAGGCGATCCCAGGCGGTATCGGCCATCACGATCTGCTTGCCCAGCATGTGCTTGATGAGATTCTTGCCCATGGCGAAGCGGCCGATCAACAGCGCGGCGGCAAACAACCAATACAGCACCGTCGGCTTCCACTTGATGAAGACGTCGCTCTTGAGCCACAGCGTGGCGCCGCCGAAAATCACGATCACGGACAAATTGATCCAGTGCGTGGTTTCGATCGCTTTGCCGGTGAGCTTGAGCCACAGGATCTGCAGCACCGAGGCACCGATCGCAACTGCCGTGGCCGTGTAAATTTCGGTGTAGCGGTACGCCAGGAAAAACAGGATCAGCGGAAACAGGTCGAACAGGAACTTCTTCATTCAGCCGGCTCGAACGTCATCGACAGGGAGTTGATGCAGTAGCGCAGGCCGGTGGGGGGCGGGCCGTCCGGGAACACATGCCCGAGATGCGAGTCGCACACATTGCACATGACTTCGGTGCGCACCATGCCATGGCTCACGTCGCGTTCTTCACGCACCAGGGCGGGATCGAGCGGCTCAAAATAGCTCGGCCAGCCGCAGCCCGCGTCGAACTTGGTATCAGAGGCGAAAAGCGCAGTGCCACAGCCCACGCAGCGGTAGATGCCGGGGGTAGTGGTATCCCAGTAGCGGCCGCTGAAGGCGCGCTCGGTGCCTTTCTCGCGTGCGACGAAAAATTCTTCCGGCGACAATTGTGCGCGCCACTCGGCATCGCTCTTGACGACTTTTTCTGGCGTAACGGGCTTGTCCATCTTGGTCTCCAATATTGATAGCGCGTGAACCCTGGCTTTGGAGCGCCGCGCCGAGGATTGGTTCGCGGCATCCGTAAGGGTGCTATAGGCACATCTTAAACGAGGCAATGCAGGGAATCCCCTAGCTGACGTGCCGCGCTGGGGTCTGACACACTGATTAGACAATAACAAATGCATTTGACGTTCGGGGTTCGGGTAATCCACGGGGCGTACCCGATGTGATGTGATACTGTTTTGAACCTATAATAAGTTTTTGTGTATTACTTTAACCAGGCCCTGTATCACCCCTAGATGGTGGACAAAAGGGTCGATTCGGAGACAAAACCATGATGCGTTCCCCACGTTTCGGCCTCACTGTGGCCGCAATGTCGCTGGCCCTGGCATTTCCGCTGGCAAGCTCGGCACAGGTCAAGATCGGCGTGACCGTCGCCAGTACGGGCCCGGCGGCCTCACTGGGTATCCCGGAGCGCAATACCGTGGCCTTGTTGCCGCGTGAAGTCGCAGGCCAGAAGGTCGAGTGGATCGTGCTCGACGACGCTACCGATACCACGCAGGCCGTGCGCAATGCCCGCAAGCTGATCACCGAAGACAACGTCGATGTGGTGGTGGGCACGTCCGTCACACCCGGTTCGCTCGCCATGGTCGACGTCGCCGCCGAGACCAAAACGCCGATGATCAGCGTGGCGGCCAGCGCCAAGATCGTCGAACCCGTCGACGAGAAGCGCCGCTGGGTGTTCAAGACGCCGCAGAACGATGCGCTGATGGCCAGCGCACTCGTAGACGCCATGGCGAAGAACAAGGTGAAAACGTTGGGCTTCATCGGTTTTGCCGACGCCTATGGCGACGGCTGGCTGGACGTGATGAAGAAGGCGGCCGCCACCAAGAATATCGAGATCGTGACGATCGAGAAGTACAGCCGCACCGACACCAGTGTGACCGGGCAGGTACTCAAGCTGGTGGGCGCCAAGCCCGACGCCATCCTGATCGCCGGTGCCGGCACGCCCTCGGCCTTGCCCCAGAAGGAACTGAAGGCGCGCAACTACGGCGGCACGATCTATCAAACGCACGGTTCGGCCAATAACGACGTGCTGCGTGTGTGCGGCAAGGATTGCGACGGCATGCTGCTGCCGGCCGGTCCGCTGCTGGTCGCCGCTCAGTTGCCCGACAGCAATCCCGTCAAGAAGTCGGCCCTGACCTACATCCAGGCGTATGAGAAAGCGCATGGCGAAGGCTCGACGAATACGTTCGGCGGCCACATGTGGGATGCCGGTCAACTGGTGACGGCGGCATTGCCGGTGGCGCTGAAGTCCGGCGCCAAACCGGGTACGCCCGAGTTTCGCGTCGCCATGCGCGATGCGCTCGAAGGCTTGAAGGATGTGCCCGCATCGCAAGGCGTCTTCAACATGAGCCCGACGGACCATGCCGGTTTCGACGAGCGTTCGCGCGTGATGGTGAAGGTCGAAAACGGCAAATGGGTATACCAGCCGGGTCTCTGACCGGCAGGTGTGTCACCATATCAGGCAGGGGACGCCGGTCGCATGGCCGGCGTCGTGACATAGGCCGTCGCCGCTCGCGGATGGCGACGAGCCGCATACCGATAACACGATAGTGGTTCGATGGACTCAACAATTGCGCTGATCCTGTTGCAGGACGGCATTGTCAACGGCGCCATTTATGCGCTGTTGGGCATGGCGCTCGTGCTCGTCTTCGCGGTCACCCGCGTCATTTTCATCCCGCAGGGCGAATTCGTCGCGTTCGGTGCGCTCACCTTGGCCATGCTGGTCAATGGTCGTGTGCCGGGAACGGCGTATCTGATGCCGATGCTGGGTGCCATCGTGCTGTTGCTGGAGATCGGTCGTGCTGTCCGTACCGGCGCGTGGGCCGGGCTGTTGCGCACGGCCATCACCTACGTGGCGCTGCCCCTGGCGGTGTTGTGGGCCACGATGCAGTTCGCGGCGCCCGATCGCAATCTGTGGCTCAACATCATCGTCACGCTCATTCTGGTGGTGCCGATGGGGCCGATGGTGTATCGCATCGTCTATCAGCCGCTGGCTGAAGCCACGGTACTGGTGCTGCTGATCGTGTCGGTCGCCTTGCATTTCGCATTGATGGGCTTGGCGCTCGTGTTCTTCGGCGCGGAAGGTTGGCGCACGCCGCCGTTCGTATCGGGTCAGGTCGACTTCGGCTTCATGACGTGGTCGGCGCAAAGTCTGTTCGTGGTCGGCACGTGCGCGGCGCTCATCATTGCCCTATGGCTGTTCTTCGGCAAAACGCTGTACGGCCGCGCCTTGCGCGCTACGGCGGTCAACCGGCGCGGTGCGCGTCTGGTGGGCATCAGCACCACGATGTCGGGCACGCTTACCTTTACGCTCGCGGTGGCCATCGGGGTCGTGTCGGGCATGTTGATCGCACCGGTCACCACTGTCTATTACGACACCGGATTCCTGATCGGGCTGAAGGGTTTCGTGGGCGCCATCATCGGCGGCCTGGTGAGTTATCCGGTTGCCGCGGCCGGCGCATTGCTGGTCGGCATTCTGGAAGCCTTTTCGTCTTTCTGGGCCAGTGCCTATAAAGAAGTCATCGTGTTTACGTTGATCATTCCGGTGCTGCTGTGGCGCTCGTTCGGCAGTCATCACGTGGACGACGAGGAGTAAATCATGCGCAAGAATCATGTGTTGATCGCGCTGTTCGTCGTCGTGCTGGCGGTGCTGCCCATGACGACGGCCACGCCCGAGTTCTGGATCACCCAACTCAATTACATCGGCCTGGCCAGTCTGGTCGTGCTGGGTCTCGTGCTGCTCACCGGCGTGGGCGGCTTGACCTCGTTCGGCCAGGCGGCCTTCGTGGGTGTGGGCGCCTACACCACGGCGTGGCTCACCACGCAATATGGCGTGTCGCCCTGGTTGGCGTTGGTCGCCGGGCTGGCACTGACGGCGCTGATCGCCTTTACGCTGGGCGCGATTACGCTGCGCTTGTCTGGGCATTACCTGCCGTTGGGCACCATTGCCTGGAGCCTGTCGCTCTTTTATCTGTTCGGCAACATGGAAGCGCTGGGCAAGCATGACGGGATCGCCGGCATCGCACCGCTCACGTTTTTCGGGTGGTCGCTCAGCGGCGGGCGCAACATGTACTACCTGATCTGGGTACTGGTGTTGCTGGCCGTGTGGGCCACGCACAACCTGCTCGATTCGCGCCCCGGGCGCGCCATCCGTGCGCTCAAGAGCGGCGCCGGCATGGCCGAATCGATGGGGGTGAACACGGCTGCCTACAAGATCATCATCTTCGTCTATGCCGCGCTGTTGGCGTGCGTGTCGGGCTGGTTGTATGCGCACATGCAGCGTGCCGTCAGTCCGAGTCCGTTCGGGCTCAATTACGGCATCGAATATCTGTTCATGGCGGTGGTGGGCGGCGCAGGCTACGTGTGGGGCGCCTTGCTGGGCTCGGCCGTGATTCTGATCCTGAAAGATCAGATCCAGAACTGGATGCCGCGCTTGTTCAATACCGATGCCAACTTCGAACTGATCGTGTTCGGCGTGATGCTGGTGCTCGTGCTGCAATATGCGCGCGATGGCTTGTGGCCGATCCTGAGCGGGTTGTTCCGCCGTTTGACCGGTAGCGCAGGCTCCCGTCGCAATGCGCCTGCACCGCCCGAGGCGCCGGCGCTGCCCAAGCGCGAGCGCGATGCGCCCACCGCGCATGTGCTCGAGGTGGATGCCATTCGCAAGGAATTCGGCGGGCTGGTGGCGGTCAACGACATCAGCTTCAATGTGCGCACCGGCGAGATCGTGGGCTTGATCGGTCCCAACGGCGCCGGCAAGAGTACGACGTTCAATCTGATTACCGGCGTCTTGCCGGCGACGCGCGGCCAGGTGCGGTTTCGCGGCCAACGCATCGACGGATTGAGTGCGCGCGCCATTGCCAAGCAGGGGGTTGGGCGCACCTTCCAACATGTGCAGCTCTTGCCCGGCATGTCCGTGATCGAAAACGTGGCCCTGGGTGCGCATTTGCGTACTGAAGTGGGTGTGGCGGCCGGCGCGTTGCATACCGATCGGGCGCGCGAAGCACAGATGCTGCACGAAGCCGCGCGTCAATTGCAGCGAGTGGGTCTGGGCGACTATCTGTACGAACAGGCGGGCAACCTCGCATTGGGTCAGCAGCGCATTCTCGAAATCGCGCGGGCCCTGGCGACCGACCCGGTGCTGCTGCTGCTTGACGAGCCGGCCGCCGGCCTGCGCTACAAGGAAAAGCAGGATCTGGCGCGCGTGCTGTCGCAACTGCGGGAAGAGGGCATGAGCATTCTGCTCGTCGAGCACGACATGGATTTCGTGATGCGTTTGACCAATCATCTGGTGGTGATGGATTTCGGCACCAAGCTCGCCGAAGGCGTGCCGGCCGACGTGCAGCGCAATCCGGCGGTGCTGGAGGCGTATCTGGGCGGTATCGACGAAGACATGCCCGGCACGCTGCCGCAGTCGGCAACGGCTGCAGCGCCTGTCGCGCCCGCCCATCCTGCCAACGCCACCGGAGTCGCATGATGACGACGCAAACCATTCTTGAAGTGCGGGATCTGGCCGCGCGCTACGGCAAAGTCGGCGCGCTATCGGGCGCCACGCTGTCGGTCGCACCGGGCAGCATCGTCACGGTGATCGGCGCCAACGGCGCAGGCAAATCCACAATGCTCAACGCCATCATGGGCGCCTTGCCGCAGACGGGCCATGCGACCGGCCAAGTCACGTACGACGGCCAGGATATTTCGGGCTGGAGCGTTGAGCGACGCGTGGGCGTCGGCCTGTCGCTGGTGCCTGAGCGGCGCGAGCTGTTCGGCAGCATGTCCGTCGAGGACAATCTGTTGCTGGGCGGTTTCCGCCGTTATCGCGCGCGCGAATCGGGCTGGCGCGAAACCATGCAGGATGTGTTCGAGTTGTTCCCGCGGTTGCGCGAACGGCGCGCGCAGCAGGCCGGTACGTTGTCGGGCGGCGAGCGCCAGATGCTGGCCGTGGGCCGGGCGTTGATGGCCAAGCCGCGCGTGCTGATGCTGGATGAACCCAGTTTGGGCCTCGCTCCACGCATCGTGCGCGAGATCTTCCATATCGTTTCGCAACTGCGTCAAACAGGCGTGGCCATCTTGCTGGTCGAGCAGAATGCACGCGCCGCGCTGCAGGTAGCCGATCACGGCTATGTGCTGGAAACGGGCGAAGTGATCTTGTCCGGTCCGGCCAATGAGCTGGCGGGCAATCCGCGCGTGATCGAAAGCTATCTGGGGCTGGGCAAGCATCAGGAAGCGGCGTGATCACTCAGGGATAGCGCCGAGATAGCGCTGCACGATCATACGTGCAGGGCGCTCGACATTGAACACCAGACAGGCGCCAATGGCGCCTGTTGCGTTTTCTGAATGGAAGGTGAGGGTGAGCGGCTCGATGAGCGTGAAAGCGCCATCGGCCTGCAAAGCAACAGGCGCCCGAGGGCGCCTGTCGATACTGAAGTCACCGTTGTGGTGTGGGGTGGCGCGCTACGCGGTGCGTGCAGCCGTCTGGCGGCGCCGGTCGATCAACGCACCGATCTCGCCCACGATGCCGCGGCGGAAGGCCATCACGCAGATGATGAAAATCAGCCCGATCACGATCGTGACCGATTCGCCCAGGCCCGCGAACCATTCCACACCGGTCATGCGCGCTAGCGCCACGCCCATGTCGCCCACTTTGTTCTCGAGCAGAACGACCACGAAAGCGCCCAGGACGGGGCCGGTGAGGGTGCCGAGACCGCCGATCAGCGTCATCAGAATCACAAGCCCCGACATCTGCCAGGTGGCGTCCGACAGCGTGGCCGAGACGAACACGAGCGTCTTGGCACTGCCGGCCAACCCGGCCAGCGCCGCCGACAACACGAACGCAAGGAGCTTGAAACGTTCGACGTCGTAGCCCAGCGAGATGGTGCGGGGTTCGTTCTCACGCAGTGCTTTCAAGACCTGACCGAACGGGGAGTTGACCGTGCGCCAGATGATGAAGAAGCCCAGCGCAAAAATGCCGAGCACGACGTAATAGAGATTGAGGTCGCGGCTCAGATCAATGATGCCCAGCAACGTGCCGCGCGGCACGCCCTGCAAGCCGTCCTCGCCGCCGGTGAACCGCGCCTGCAGGAAAAAGAAAAACACCATTTGCGATAGCGCCAGCGTGATCATCGCGAAATAGATGCCGCTGCGCCGAATGGCGACGGCGCCCATCACCAGACCGAGCAAGGCGGCTGCGCCGACGCCGGCCAGCAGGCCGAGCTCGGTGGGCAGTCCCCAGACCTTGATCGCGTGCCCGGTGACGTAGGCCGCCGTGCCGAGGAAGGCCGCATGACCGAACGAGAGCAAGCCGGTGAACCCCAGCAGCAGATTGAATGCGCAGGCAAAAAGCGCATAGCAGAGCACCTTCATGACGAAGATGGGATACACGCCGACAAAGGGCAGAATCGCCACGATGACGGCGAATGCCAGATAACCGAGAGCGTGACGTTTCATTTTTCTTTTCCGAACAGGCCGGCCGGACGAATGAGCAGCACGATCGCCATGATGATGAAGACCACGGTGCTCGAGGCTTCGGGCCAGAACACTTTGGTCATTCCCTCGATCACCCCCAGCCCCAGACCGGTGACGATGGCGCCCAGGATGGAGCCCATGCCGCCGATGACGACCACGGCAAACACCACAATGATCAGGTTGGAGCCCATGAGCGGCGAGATCTGCAGGACCGGTGCCGCGAGCACCCCCGCAAAGCCTGCCAGGCCCACGCCGAACCCGTAGGTGAGCATGACCATGCGCGGCACATTGACCCCGAACGCTTCGACGAGTTTGGGATTTTCGGTGCCGGCGCGCAGCAGGGCGCCCAGCCGCGTGCGCTCGATCACGAACCAGGTGATGAGGCACACCGTGACCGAGGCCACGACGACCCACGCGCGATAGTTGGGCAGCACCATGAAGCCGAGATTGGTGGCGCCACGCAGCACTTCCGGCGTGGGGTAAGGTTGCCCCGACACGCCGAAGAAGCTGCGGAACACGCCCTCGATCAGGAGCGTGAGTCCGAAGGTGAGCAGGAGCCCATACAAGTGATCGAGCTTGTAGATATGCCGCATCAACAGCCGTTCGATGATGATGCCGAATATCCCGACGACGATGGGCGCGAGCACCAGCATCACCCAGTAGTTCAAGCCCAGGTAGGTCAACCCCAGCCATGCCACGAAGGCGCCCATCATGTACAACGCGCCATGCGCGAAGTTGATGACGTTGAGCAGACCGAAGATGACCGCCAGGCCGAGGGACAGCATGGCGTAGAAGGACCCGTTGACCAGGCCCAGCAGCAACTGTCCCAACAGCGCCGGCAGTGGAATGCCGAAGAGTTCAGTCATGGATCACTTCTTGACGAGTTTGCAGGTCGACTCGGACAGTTTGGTGTAGACCTCGTCGCCGGGCAGCGTGGCGATCGTCTTGTAGTAATCCCACGGTCCCTTGGATTCGGCCGGCGTCTTGACCTGGAACAGGTACATGTCGTGCACCATGCGACCGTCTTCACGCACCACACCGCCCTTGGCGTAGAAGTCGTCGACCTTGTTGCTGCGCATCCATTTCATCAGCGTATCGGCGTCGTCCGTGCCGGTGGCCTTGATCGCCTTCAGATAGAACGCGACGGCCGAATAATCGGCAGCCTGGATGGACGAGGGCTTGCGCTTCATCTTGTCTTCGAACCGCTTGCTCCACGCGCGTGCCTCGTCGCTTTGATCCCAGTACCAGCTGTCGGTCAGATACAGGCCTTGTGTGGCTTGCAGGCCGAGCGAATGCACATCGTTGATGAACACGAGCAGGCCGGCCATCTTCATGGTGGGCGTGATGCCGAATTCGTTGGCCGCCTTGATCGAATTGATCGTGTCGCCGCCCGCGTTGGCCAGACCCAGGATCTGCGCCTTGGAACTTTGCGCCTGCAGCAGGAACGACGAGAAGTCGGCAGTGGCGAGCGGGGCGCGCACGGTGCCCTTCACTTCGCCGCCAGCGGCCTTCACGACCGCTGCCGTATCGCGCTCGAGCGCGTGACCGAAGGCGTAATCGGCGGTCAGGAAGAACCAGCTCTTGCCGCCGTTCTTCACCACTGCCGAACCGGTGCCGCGGGCGAGCGCCACGGTGTCGTAGGCATAGTGGATGGTGTAGGGCGTGCACTGCGAATTGGTGAGGTCGGAGGCACCGGCGCCGATCGGGAAGAAGGGCTTCTTCTTTTCGCCGGCGATGGCGGCCATGGCCAGACCGGTGCTGGAGTTGGTGCCGCCCACCAGCATGTCCATGTTCTGCTGATCGAACCACTCGCGTGCGCGCGCCGAGGCGATGTCCGCCTTGTTTTGATGGTCCGCGGTGAGCAGCTCGATCTTCTTGCCGTTGACTTCGCCGCCCGCATCTTCGATCGCCATGCGGATGGCCTCGATCCCGCCGCGACCGTCGATGTCGGAGTACACGCCGGAGAGATCGGAGATGAAGCCGATGCGGATGACGTCATTGGAAATGCCTTGCGCCTGCGTGGCCGCAAAGGGCACAGCAGTCAGGCCGGCGAGCGCCAGCGCAGCAGTGATGGTATGCAACTTCATGTCTCGACTCCTCGTCTTTATTGATGCCGGGCTGAGCCCGGTTCTTGAATCAGGTTTACTGCCGACTGCTGAACTGCTCAATCCTTCTTTCGGACGGGAGGCGACGGGCGCTCGGCGCAGCGGCTACCGTCGCCGATCGTGCCCGCTGCGCGTTCACACGCCCAGCAACTCGTTCAGGGTGTCTTGCTTTTCCGCCAGCGCCGAGGCATCGAAGTGCTCGACGATGCGGCCGTGCTCCATCACGTAAAAGCGGTCGGCCAGGGGAGCGGCGAAATGGAAGTTCTGTTCCACCATGACGATGGTGTAGCCGCGGCTCTTGAGCGTCTTGATCATGCGCGCCAGGGCCTGCACGATCACCGGTGCCAGACCTTCCGAAATTTCGTCGAGCAGCAGCAGGTTGGCGCCCGTACGCAGGATGCGCGCGACGGCCAGCATTTGCTGTTCACCGCCGGACAGGCGGGTGCCCTGCGAATGGCGCCGCTCCTGAAGGTTGGGGAACATCTCGTAGATTTCGGATAGCGACATCCCGCCGCCCAATGCGCCCACGGGCGGCGGCAAGAGCAGATTTTCCTCGCACGAGAGGCTTGAGAAAATGCCGCGTTCTTCAGGGCAGTAGCCGATGCCGAGATGCGCAATCTTGTACGTGGGCAGGCCGATGCTTTCGGTGCCGTGAATGCAGACCGACCCTTTGCGCGACCCGGTCAGGCCCAGAATCGCACGCAGGGTCGTGGTACGGCCGGCACCGTTGCGGCCGAGCAGGGTAACGACTTCGCCGGGCGCGACCGTCAGATCCACACCATGCAAAATATGGGATTCTCCATACCAGGCTTGCAGGCCGCGAATCTGGAGAGCGGCGGTGGTCGTCATGCGTGGGCCCCTTGCAAGGCGCCGTCGGTGGTGCCCATATAGGCTTCCATGACAGCGGGATTTCTGGAGACGCTGGCATACGGCCCTTCGGCGAGCACGGCACCGCGCGCGAGCACGGTGATCGTGTCGGCGATCGAGGACACCACGTTCATATTGTGTTCGACCATGAGGATGGTGCGGCCCACCGATACGCGCTTGATCAGCTTGGTCACGCGATCCACATCTTCGTGCCCCATCCCTTGGGTGGGTTCGTCGAGCAGCATCAGCTCGGGTTCCATCGCCATCGTGGTCGCGATCTCCAGCGCGCGTTTGCGGCCGTAGGGCAGATTGACGGTCATCTCGTCGGCGAATTCGGCAAGGTCGACCGTTTCCAGCAATGCCCGGGCGGGCGCATCGAGATGCTTCAGCCGCAGATCGCTTTGCCAGAAGCGATACGAAAGGCCCGTTGAGCGCTGTAAACCGATGCGCACGTTTTCCAGCACGGTCAAGTGAGGAAACACCGCCGAAATCTGGAAGGAGCGGATAATCCCGCGCCGTGCGATCTGGGCCGGCCGCTCGCCGGTGATATCGGCGCCGTTGAACAGGATCTGCCCCCGCGTGGGCGTGAGGAACTTGGTCAACAGGTTAAAGCAGGTTGTCTTGCCCGCCCCATTGGGACCGATCAAGGCATGGATCTGACCGCGCTTGACGTTCAGATCGACGTTATTGACCGCGACGAAACCACGAAACTCTTTGGTCAGGCCGCGCGTTTGCAGGATTGTCTCGTCCATTTTTTTTGCGCCACAACGCGTACTTTTCTTTTAGTCGTTGCGGCAAGAATACGGACGTCAGACGCGCATTACTATGCGGGTTTGTCATAGGTGCGGTGCAGCGTGAACGCTCGCCACGCCGTCATGTCCGGCACCCGAAAACGCGAGCGTCAGGCGGCGCCGGCGGGGGTTTTGTGCTTGTACTCGCACAGATCCTCGATGCCGCATTGCGGGCATTTCGGCTTGCGCGCCACGCAGACATATCGCCCATGCAGGATGAGCCAATGGTGGGCGTCGAGCAGAAAGTCGCGAGGCACGAATCGCATAAGCTTATGCTCGACCTCGACCACGTTTTTGCCGGGTGCAAGGTGCGTGCGGTTGGCCACGCGAAAGATGTGGGTGTCCACCGCCATGGCAGCTTCACCGAAGGCCGTATTGAGCACGACATTCGCGGTTTTGCGTCCCACGCCCGGCAGGCTTTCAAGCGCCTCGCGGGTTTGGGGGACCTCGCCCCCATACGTATCGAGCAGGATGCGGCACGTGGCCACCACGTTCCTGGCTTTGGTCTTGTACAGGCCGATCGTCTTGATGCGCTCGGCCACACCATCCACACCCAGATCGAACAGCCCTTGCGGTGTGCCATGCTCCGGGAAGAAGCGGCGCGTGGCGAGATTGACGGATTTGTCCGTGGCCTGTGCCGAGAGCAGCACGGCGATGAGCAACTGGAATGGCGTGTCGTATTCGAGTTCTGTCTTGGGGCTGGGATTGGCCGCGCGCAGGCGCGTGAAGATTTCCAGTCGCTTCTGCGCGTTCATGGCCGGCGCTGCTCCCGCCGGGCACGTGCCTGTGCCAGGGCTTGTGCGATCGCAGCCCGCTTTTTGTCGACGGCCTCATCGTCGGCCGGGGCAACGGGCACGTCGGCCGCCACGCGCGCCCGTTGTTGCCGCGCCAGCAAGGCGCGATGCCGTTGCCGGCCCATTGCCGCATCGTCGGCCGTCCAGGCGCGACCCGCCGGTACCATGCTGATGCAATCCACCGGACAGGGCGCCACGCACAGGTCGCAGCCGGTGCACACGTCGGGCAGGATGGTGTGCATGCGCTTGTTTGCGCCGACGATCGCATCCACCGGGCACGCCTGGATACAGAGCGTGCAGCCGATGCAATGCGCCTCGTCGATCAACGCCACATGCAGCGGTACCGGCCGGCCACGGGTCAGGTCGAGCGGGGGAGCCGCTACATCCAGCACGTCGGCCAACGCTTGCACGCCGGCTTGCCCGCCCGGCGGGCAACGATCGATGGGCGCGCCTTCCTCGGCGATCGCCGCCGCATAGGGTCGGCAGCCGTCATAGCCGCATTGCCGGCATTGGGTCTGGGGCAGTCGGGCGTCGAGCCGATCGATCAGTGAATCAACAGCGGTCACGAGAAAACTCAAGCATGGTCGCGGATGAACGCCGCGATTTTGGGATAAACGAGTGTGCGCCAGCGGCGGCCCGAGAAAATGCCGTAATGGCCGCAATCGGGGGCGGTGTAGTGTTGCTTGTCGCGCGCGGGGATATTGGCGCAGAGCTTTTGCGCCGCACGCGTCTGGCCCTGGCCCGAGATATCGTCCAGCTCGCCTTCGACCGTGAGCAGCGCCACCTTCTTGATGGCCGACGGATCGACGGTCACGCCATCGACCTGCCACAGGCCGCGCGGAAGTTGATACTCCTGGAACACCATCCGGATCGTGTCCAGGTAAAACTCCGCCGGCATGTCCAGCACGGCGTTGTATTCATCGTAGAAGCGCCGATGACTTTCGGCATCGCTGTCATCGCCGCGCACGAGGTCGCGATAAAAGTCATAATGCGACTGCATATGGCGGTCGGGATTCATCGCGACAAAGCCGGCATGCTGCAGAAAGCCCGGATAGACGCGGCGCCCGACACCCGGGTGGCGGCCCGGTACGCGGTGGATCAGTTGGCTCTCGAACCATTCGAAGGGCTTGGTTTCGGCCAGACTGTTGACCTGTGTGGGCGACTCGCGCGGATCGATCGGTCCGCCCATCATCGTCATGGTCTTGGGCTGGCAGGGGTCGTTTTCCTGCGCCATCAACGAGATGGCGGCCAGCACCGGCACCGTGGGCTGGCAGACGGAAATCACATGCACGTCCGGGCCGAGCGCGCGGATGAAGTCCTGAATGTAGTGAACATAATCATTCAGATGAAACGGGCCGGCCGACACGGGCACCATGCGCGCATCGATCCAGTCGGTGACGTACACATCGTGCTCCGGCATCAAGGTGCGCACGGTATCGCGCAGCAGCGTGGCGTGGTGCCCCGACAGCGGCGCCACCAGCAGCACGCGCGGATCGGCCGGGTGGCCTGTCGGCGTCGCGCGTTCGAAGTGGATCAGGTTGCAGAAGGGCTTGGCGACGGCCACGCGCTCGGTGACGGCGACCGTTTTGCCGCCGACGTCCGTGGTGGGCAACTGCCAGGCAGGCTTTTCATATTCCTTGCCGATCCGGTGCACGAGTTCGTAGCTCGCGGCGATCTGCCGCGACAGCGGCGTATACGCCAGCGGACTGAACGGATTCGAAAAGAGCTGTGAGCCCAGGTCGGTAAAGGCGGCGATGGGCGTCAGAAAGGCGCGCTGGATTTCATGCAGTTGATACAGCATCGATTCGCTTCCAAAAAGGACTGCGTGGCCACGCGCAGGACGCGCGATTACCAGTAATTTTCGACGGCCAGATTGCCGGGGATACCCCGGCGTCCCGGTGCAAAGCCCCGTTCTGCTAGCAGTTTGCGCGCCGCACTCAGCATCTCGGGGTTGCCGCACAGCATGATTTTCGACTGCGCCGGATCGAGCGGCAGGCCGGCCAGGGCTTCGAGCCGCCCGTCTTCGATCAACGTGGTGAGGCGCGCCTGCGGCAAGTCGCCCGACGGCTCGCGGGTGGCAATCGGCAGATACACCAGCCGGGCAGCCTCCTCTGGGGGAGCGTCGCACCAACCGCGGATGGTGTCGGCATACGCCAATTCTTCGAGGTGCCGCACGCCATGCACCAGCACGATGCGGCGGTAGCGGCGCCACGTTTCCGGATCGCGCAAGAGCGACAGGTATGCCGACAAGCCGGTGCCGGTGGCCAGCAGCCACAGGTCGCCTTCAGGTGCGAAACGGTCCAGCGTAAGAAAGCCGAACGGTGTTTTGTCGATATAGATCGCATCGCCCGGCTGCAAGGCGGCCAGGCGCGGGCTGAATTCGCCGTCGGGCACCACGATGGAATAAAACTCGAGGCCATCCTCGCCCGGCGCCGTCACCATCGAATACGCACGCCAAAGCGTGGGCGGACCCGCCGGATCGTCGCGCGCAGGCAATCCCAGGCGCGCGAACTGGCCCGCCTGGTAAACGTAAGCGGCGTCGCGGGTCGTACGCAGCGAAAAGAGTTTGTCCGCCACCCAGGTATCGACTGCGGTAACGGTTTGACGGGTGTACTTGGCGTCGGTCATCGGCCGGCGGCAGGCTTTAGCGCTCGAGATGCTGGAGTTTATCGGGCACGCCGTTCCATTCGTCGGCGTCGGGCAGCGGCTTCTTCGCGCGGCTGATCGACTTGAACTCACTGGACAGTTCGGCGTTGAGCGCGATGAAGGCGAGCTGATCCTGCGGCACGTCTTCCTCGGCGAAGATGGCATTGGCCGGACATTCGGGAATGCACACGGCGCAATCGATGCACTCGTCGGGATCGATGATCAGGAAGTTGGGGCCTTCGCGAAAACAGTCGACCGGGCACACGTCCACACAGTCGGTGAACTTGCATTTGATACAGTTTTCGGTGACGACATGGGTCATGCGGTACTCCGGTCCGTGCTTTTGAGTCAATCTCGCATTTTACCCGGTCGCGGCCGCCAGGGAGCATATAACCCCCTTGGTCTATATGGACAGGCGGCATAAGACGCCATACCGGGCCTCCCGGCTGTGCTACTGTGTGCGCAAAATACGACAAGACACCATGATCATTACCTCGTTACTCGATACGGATCTGTACAAGTTCAGCATGATGCAGGTCGTGCTGCACCATTTCCCGGCGGCGCAGGTGGAGTACCGGTACAAGTGCCGGACCCCGAATATCGACTTGCGTCCCTATCTGGACGAGATCCGGGCCGAGGTGCACAGCCTGTGCCAGTTGCGGTTCACGACCGATGAACTGAACTACCTGAAAAGTCTGCGCTTCATCAAGAGCGACTTCGTCGATTTTCTCGAGCTGTTCCACATGCCGGAGCGTTGCATTTCGATCGAGCCGGACGGCAACTCCGGTGAGATCGCGATCAATGTGAAAGGGCCGTGGCTGCACACGATTCTCTTCGAGATCCCGGTGCTGGCGATCGTCAATGAGGTGTATTTCCGCAATACGCAGCGTTCGCCCCAGTGGGCAGAGGGTCGCGAGCGTCTGCAATCGAAGATGAAGCTGGTGATCGACGATCCGGCGCTGGCCGATTTCCGGGTCGCCGAGTACGGCACGCGCCGGCGGTTCTCGGGCGCCTGGCACGAAGAAGTCGTCACCACCATGAAGGCTCAGATGGGCCAGCATTTCGCCGGCACCAGCAATGTGTGGCTGGCCAAGCGCCATGGCGTATTGCCGCTGGGCACCATGGGGCACGAGTATCTGCAGGCGTGCCAGGCCCTGGGCCCGCGTCTGCGCGACTCGCAGGTCTATGCGCTCGAGGTGTGGGCGAAGGAATACCGCGGCGATCTGGGGATTGCGCTCTCGGACGTATACGGCATGAACGCCTTCCTGCGCGACTTCGACATGTATTTCTGCAAGCTTTTCGACGGTGCGCGGCACGATTCCGGCGATCCCTTCGTGTGGGGCGAGCACATGATCCGCCATTACGAGCAGAACCGTTGCGACCCGCGCACCAAAACGCTGGTGTTCTCCGACAGCCTGACGATTCCGCGCGCGATCGAATTGGCGACGCGGTTTGCCGGCCGCTGCCGCGTGTCGTTCGGTATCGGCACCAATCTCACCAACGATCTCGGCCACGAGCCTTTGCAGATCGTGATGAAGATGGTTCGCTGCAATGGCCAACCGGTGGCGAAGGTGTCCGACGCGCCGGAGAAAACGATGTGCGACGACCCTGCTTATCTGGCTTATCTGCGGCAGGTTTTCGAACTGCCGCCCGCCTGACGGCCGCTGGCCATTCATCCTTGCCGGCCAGGCCGTTCGCGGCGCGCCGGCCAACGTATTTCTACTGGAGGTTTTATGAGCATCAAACGTGTGAACGTCGAGAAACGTCTGTCGGACATGGCAATCTACAACGGCGTGGCGTATCTGGCCGGCCAGGTGCCGGACGACGCGACGGCCGACATCACGGGTCAGACGGCCCAGGTGCTGGCGACGATCGATCGTTTGCTGGCTGAAGCCGGTACCGACAAATCGCGCATCCTGATGGCGCAGATCTTCGTGGCCAACATGAAGGAATTCGACGGCATGAACAAGGCCTGGGACGCATGGGTCGCCGCCGGCAATGCACCGCCGCGCGCCACGGTCGAAGCCCGTCTGGCCAATGCCGACTTCAAGGTCGAGATCGTCGTGACGGCCGCCGTCGGCTGATTCGGCTGCCACCGCACCGGGAGAACGCTATCCCGGCTGCGACAGGGCAAGGGTGGCCGCCAGCAGGCCGCCCAGATTCATACATTCGGTGCGCGCAGGCGCGCCGATTGTTTTGGGCGCCAGGATCTGCTCGGGCGTTTGTGCGCCGAGATTGACGATCAGCGGCTCGGCCACGGCCCGCAGCCGCCAGCCCGTGCAGATGCGGGTCATCTGCCGCGCGGCGCCCGAGCCGTCGCTGCCTGCGCTGATCGCCAGCGCGTAAGGCCGTCCCGCCAGTTGATCCAGCACGGGGTAGTAGCAGCGGTCGAAGAACGCTTTCATCTCGCCCGATACCGTCGCCAGGTTCTCCGGCGCACAGAACACAAAGCCGTGGGCCTGGCGCAGATCGTCGGCGGTCGTGTCGGCTGCAGGCTGGCGCACGATCGTGACCTGCTCGCAGGCCGCCATCTCGACAAGCGCCGCCGCCGCGCCGTCGGCCAGTGCCTGCGCCATCTGTTCGGCGGCGCCGGTGCGCGAATGCCACACGATCAGAAGGCGTGCCGTCATGCCGGCGGCGACGCCGCAGGAGCGTGCGTCTGGGGAAGGGCGTCATCGGCCTCATCGGCGGCACCGGGGGGTGCCAGGGTCGGGGAGGCATGGGCCGCCAATCGGCGCAGGGGGTCCTGCCGGTAGTACTGCTCCAGCAAGGCGAACCATTGCGGGAGCGCTGCCGCGAGCGGGGCCGGATCGGTGAAAAAGTGCTCCGAACTCACCGCGAAGAATTCGGCCTCGTCGGTGGCGGCGTAGGGGTCGAGCGGCAGGGCGGCATAGTAGACGTCGGCATCCGGGCCTTCCGGATCGACGTCGGACGGAATGCTCGCTTCGGTACGTTCCAGCAACTGCACGAAACTGTCGTAGCTGGCCTCGAGCACGCGGCGCCACATCCGGGGGCTCAGGTCACGATGGGCATGCAGGCTGGGCATGCCGTCGGCATCGCCGCCCTGCAGGTCGAGCTTGTGGGCGAACTCGTGGATCACCACATTGAAGGCGTCGGTATGCCGGCCGGCGTCCGACCACGACAGCACGATGGGGCCGCCGTCCCAGGCTTCGCCCGCGGCTTCTTCGACGTATTCGTGCGTGATGCCGTCATCGTCCACTTGCGACCGGGGAATCGCGAAGCCCCCCGGGTAAACGATGATCTCGTTCCAGCCTTCGTACAACGTCGGTTCGAGATGCAGAATCGGCAGCGCGGCCTGGGCGGCGATCGCCAGCCGCATCGCATCCGTGAGTTCGAGGCCTTGGGCGCCGTTCATCGTTTTGCTGGCGAGCAGCCAGGCCGTGCGGGCGCGCAACGCCTCGCGCTCTGCGGCATCGAGCGCCGCGAGAAAAGGGTAGGCGGCAAGCAGTGCCGACCAGCGGTCGGGGTCGATACGTGCCTGCATGTCGGCGACCTCGGCGGTTCGGGCGCCGCGTCCTTTGAGCCAACGCAACATGAATGGGCTTCCTTGAGGGCTTGCGCGCCCGGTTTGGGGGCTTCGGTCGGGCGCGTGCCTAGTGTAGAGTGTGGGCAACAACCGGTTCCGCGCGTCCTGCGGCAAATTTTAGTCCTTACACCGCTCCCGCGATGTCCGCTGCTCACGATCCCCTCGCTTCGTCACCTTTCGATGCCACTTGGTTGGAGGCGGTGTGCACGGAGCTGAATCCGGATGGCCGTGCCTTGCTGGCGCGGGTGCGCGAGTGGGCGCCCGAGCGCTTCGACGGCAAACTGGCACCCAGCGGCGAGCCGCTTGCGCTGCACGGCGCGCACGTAGCGCTCATCCTGGCCGGCCTGCATACCGATGCGGCCACCCGTGCGGCCGCCGTGATGGCCGCGCTGCCCACCGATCTGGCGGCACCCGTGCCGTCGCTGCGCGACGATCCCGTGGCGCAAACCTTCGGCGTCGATATCGCCAAACTCGTGCAAGGCTCGCATGCGCTGGTGCGTCTGGGGCTGGTGGCCCGCGGCGCGAGCGGCGCCGGCGTCGATAGCGGCACGCAGAAGGAAATGCTGCGCAAGATGCTGCTGGCCATGGCCGCCGATCTGCGCATCGTGCTGATGCGGTTGGCCTCGCGGCTGCGCACCTTGCGCTGGCACGCCGAATCCAAAACGCCGTGCGAAGCCGATTTCGCGCGCGAGACGCTCGATCTGTATTCGCCGCTGGCCAATCGGCTGGGCATCTGGCAGATCAAATGGGAAATGGAAGATCTGGCGTTTCGGTTTCTCGAGCCGGATACCTACAAGCGCATCGCCAAACTTCTGGAGGAAAAGCGCGTCGAGCGCGAGGCCTTCATCGCCGATGCGATCGCCCGCATGCAGGAAGGGCTCGCCAGGACGGGCGTGCACGCTGAGGTGAGCGGACGCCCCAAGCACATCTACAGCATCTGGAACAAGATGCGCCTGAAGTCGCTCGATTTCTCGCAGTTGATGGATGTGCGCGCCTTGCGGGTCATCGTCGAAGACGTGCGGGACTGCTATTCGGCGCTCGGCCTCGTGCACGATATGTGGGCACCCGTAGCCGATGCATTCGACGACTACATCACGCGGCCCAAGCCCAACGGCTACCGGTCGTTGCACACGGTGGTCAGCGACGATGCCGGAAGGCCGTTCGAGGTGCAGATCCGCACGCGCGAAATGCACCAGTTCGCCGAATACGGGATGGCGGCGCATTGGCGCTACAAGGAAGCGGGCAATCGTGGCGGTCAGGTGGTGGCCAGCAGCGATTACGACCGCAAGCTTGCGTGGATGCGCCAGTTGCTGGCCTGGAACGACGAGCTCGACGAGGGCGACGGTCAGCGCATTTCGGGCGAAGATCACATTTACGTGCTCACACCGCAGGCCCGCGTCATTGAATTGCCGGTGGGTGCCACGCCCGTGGATTTCGCCTATTACCTGCATACCGATCTGGGACACCGGTGCCGCGGTGCCAAGGTCGATGGCCAGATGGTGCCGTTGAACACCCGCCTGTCGACGGGTCAAACCGTCGAGGTGGTGACGACCAAATCGGGCGGCCCGTCGCGCGACTGGATCAATCCGCAGCTCGGCTTTCTGGCCAGCCCGCGCTCGCGCGCCAAGGTGCGCATGTGGTTCAACGCCATCGAACTGCAGCAGCGCATCACGCAGGGCCAGGCACTCGTCGAGAAAGAACTGCAGCGCCTGGGCAAGACGGCGATCAATCTCGAGCAACTCGCGCAGCAGTTGGGTTTCTCCAAAGCGGAAGATTTGTACGTCGCCGCTGCGAAGGAAGAATTCAGTCTGCGGCAGATCGACGCGCTCTTTCATCAGCCGGCCGATAACCGGGCCGACGATACGGTGGTCACGCATGCCAGCCGCGCCGAGAGCGCCGAGCGCAGCGGCCGCAGTGGGGTGCTGGTGGTGGGCGTGGACTCGCTCATGACGCAGTTGGCGCGTTGCTGCCGACCCGCGCCTCCGGATAACATTGTGGGTTTCGTCACGCGCGGACGTGGGGTATCGATCCATCGGCGCGAATGCCATGCCTATCGCGCGCTGGCCGAGCGCGAGCCCGAACGGGTGATCGACGTCGACTGGGGTGAAACCGGCGACACGCTTTATCCCGTGGACATCAGCGTGCGCGCGATCGATCGCTCGGGACTGCTGCGCGATCTGTCGGAAATTTTTGCCCGTCTGCGTTTGAATGTGATCGGTGTGAACACGCAAAGCCGCCAATCGCTCGCGCATATGGTTTTTACGGTCGAGGTCAAGGACGCGGATTCGATGACGCGTGCGGTCTCGGCCTTGAGTGAACTGAACGGCGTGACGTCGGTAACGCGCCGCTGAAACCCAATAAGGATGCACCCGTGAACGCACGTCAATGGCTCGAACGCCTGGTCGCTTTCGATACGACCAGCCGCCACTCCAACCTCGCCCTGATCGAAGATTTGCGCGATGCGCTGGCCGGTCACGGCCTGAAACCTTGGCTGGCGCATAACGCCGAAGGCAGCAAGGCGAATCTGTTCGTGACCCTGCCGGCTGCGGACGGCAACGAGGCCGGGGGCATCGTGCTGTCGGGCCACACCGATGTGGTGCCGGTGGATGGCCAGAACTGGACCACCGACCCGTTCACGCTCACCGAGCGCGACGGCAAACTGTATGGTCGCGGTTCGTGCGATATGAAAGGCTATATCGCCACCGCCATGAGCCTGGTGCCCACGTTCCTCAGCCAGCCGCGCAAAAAGCCGCTGCATTTCGCGTTCTCGTACGACGAGGAAGTGGGCTGCGTGGGCGCGCCGGTGATGTTGCGGGCGTTGCGCGAGCGCGGCATCCACCCGGAAGGCTGCATCGTGGGCGAGCCCACCGGCATGCAGGTCGTCGTGGCGCACAAGGGCATCAATCTGTTTCGCTGCGCGCTGCAAGGCTGCGCGGCGCACTCGTCGCTCACGCCCTCGGGCTGCAACGCGATTGAGTACGCCGCGCGTCTGATCGTGCGCATCCGCGAAATCGCCGATCGCTTCAAGGCTGAGGGGCCTTACGACAATTTCTTCGACGTGCCGTTCACGACGATGACGACCAACCAGATTCAGGGCGGCATCGCGGTCAACACGATTCCGCAGGCCTGCAACTTCCTGTACGAGTTCCGCAATCTGCCGGGCGCGCGTCCGGACGAGATCCAGGCCGAAGTGGAAGCCTACGTGCGTGACACATTGCTGCCGGCGATGAAGGCCGAGTTCGGCGACGCCCGGATCGATATCGATGCCGTCGCCGCCGCGCCCGCTCTGGAAGCGTCCGAGCAGGCCGCGATTACCGAGCTGGTGCGTGGGCTCACCCGCGATAACGACACCCGCAAAGTGGCCTACGGCACCGAAGCGGGCCTGTTTCAGGCGAGCGGTATTCCCACCGTGGTGTGCGGACCCGGCCACATCCGCCACGCGCACGCCCCGGACGAATTCGTGGATATCGATCAGCTCGAATCCTGCGAGCGCTTTCTCAAGCAGCTTTCCGCGGCGACCTGAACCGCTGCGTCCCTGGGCGCGAGGTGCCTCGCACTGTTAGAATGCTCTGTTCCCTAACCGGGCCAGAAGACCGTGTGATGACGCCTCCTGCCCGGGTGAGCGTGGAGATTTACCTTGAAACCCTACGATTTTCCTGATGCCACCGGCCACTTCGGCCCCTATGGCGGCGTGTTCGTCGCGGAAACCCTCATGCACGCGCTCGAAGAGCTGCGTGTTGCGTATTCCGCCTGCTGGCAGGACCCCGCGTTCGTGCAGGCATACCGGTACGAGCTCAAGCATTTCGTAGGGCGTCCCAGCCCGGTGTATCACGCCAGCCGCTGGTCCGAGCGACTCGGCGGCGCGCAGATCTGGTTCAAGCGTGAAGACCTGAACCATACGGGCGCGCACAAGATCAACAATTGCATCGGTCAGGCCTTGCTGGCCCGTCAGATGGGCAAGCCGCGCGTCATCGCCGAAACGGGCGCCGGCCAGCACGGTGTGGCCACGGCCACGGTGGCCGCACGCTACGGCATGGAATGCGTGGTGTACATGGGCAGCGAAGATATCCGCCGCCAGGCCTCCAACGTCTACCGCATGAAGCTCCTGGGCGCCACCGTCGTCCCCGTGGAGTCCGGTTCGCGCACCCTCAAGGACGCGCTCAACGAAGCGATGCGCGACTGGGTCGCCAATATCGGAAATACGTTTTACATCATCGGCACCGTGGCCGGCCCGCATCCGTATCCGCAGATGGTGCGCGACTTCCAGGCCATCATCGGTCAGGAATGCATCACGCAGATGCCTGAGGTGGTGGGTCGCCAACCTGACGTGGTCGTGGCTTCCGTGGGTGGCGGTTCGAACGCCATGGGCATTTTCCATCCTTACATCGGCTACGACGATGTGCAACTCGTGGGCGTCGAAGCGGCGGGCGAGGGCATGGATTCGGGCCGTCACGCCGCCTCGCTGGCCGCCGGTCAGGTGGGCGTACTGCACGGCAATCGTACGTATGTGATGCAGAACGAAGACGGCCAGGTGCAGGAAACGCACTCGGTGTCGGCGGGCCTGGACTATCCGGGCGTTGGCCCCGAGCACGCCTGGTTGATGGACAGCAAGCGCGCCACCTATGTGGGGATTACCGACGAAGAGGCGCTGGCGGCATTTCATGATTGCTGCCGTACCGAGGGCATCATCCCGGCGCTGGAGTCGGCGCACGCGATCGCTCAGGCGGTGAAGCTGGCACCCACGATGTCCAAGGACAAGGTCATCCTGGTCAATTTGTCGGGCCGTGGCGACAAGGACATGCATACCGTCGCCGAGCGCGCCGGCATCGTGCTGTGAGCGGCGCCATGACTGCCTCCACCGATCGTATCGCCCAAACCTTTGCCCGCCTCGCCGTCGATGGTCGTGCGGCGTTGATTCCTTATATCGCCGCGGGCGACCCCACGCCGGCCGCCACGGTGCCGTTGATGCATGCCCTGGTGGCGGCGGGCGCCGATGTGGTGGAATTGGGTGTGCCGTTTTCCGACCCCATGGCCGACGGTCCGACGATCCAGCGCGCCGCCGAGCGCGCGATCGCGCAGGGTGTGGGGCTGGCGCGCGTGCTCGAACTGGTTCGCGAGTTTCGCAATACCGACACCACCACGCCGGTCGTGTTGATGGGCTATGCCAATCCCATCGAGCGGATGGGGCAGGCCGTCTTTGCCGAGCGGGCGCAAGCCGCCGGTGTGGACGGGGTGCTCGTCGTCGATTACCCGCCCGAAGAAGTGGATGTCTTTTCAGGCCAGTTGGCGGCGCATGGCATTTCGCCGATCTTTCTCCTGGCGCCCACCTCGACCGATGACCGCATCGCCGCCATCGCCCGCATCGCGCGCGGCTATGTGTATTACGTCTCGCTCAAGGGTGTGACGGGGGCGGCGACGATCGATACGACCGATGTTGCGCGCCGCGTGGAAGCGATCCGCAAGCATGTGAAGATTCCCGTGGGTGTGGGCTTCGGCATCCGCGATAGCGAGAGCGCGCGGCAAGTGGCACAAGTGGCCGATGCCGTCGTGATCGGCAGCAAACTTATCGACACCATCGACCAGGCCGTGCAAGGCGTGGCGCCCCAGGACGTGGCTGCTGCCGCAGCGGCGGCCGGGGGCACCTGGTTGCAATCCATTCGTCAAGCGATCGACACCGTCGAGCGTAAAAGCGTCACGGCCTGACAGGCCGCGCGCGTTATTCAGGATACTCACACGACATGAGCTGGCTCGAAAAACTCCTGCCTCCCCGCATCAACAAGACGGCCGACAACGGCCAGCGACGCGTGCCCGAAGGACTGTGGGTCAAGTGCCCGTCCTGCGAAGCCGTGCTTTATCACGAAGATCTGGCCGCCAATCTGCACGTGTGCCCCAAATGCGATCACCACATGCGCATCGGCTCGCGGGCGCGTCTCGATTCGCTGCTCGACCTCGAAGGCCGCATCGAGATCGGCAGTGAAACGCGCTCGGTGGATACGCTCAAGTTCAAGGATACGCGCAAGTATCCCGATCGCCTGTCCGAAGCCACCAAGCAAACCGGCGAAACCGACGCCATGGTGGTGATGAGCGGCTCGATCCTGGGTGTGGCCTCGGTCGTGGCCTGCTTCGAGTTCAGTTTCATGGGCGGTTCGATGGGCTCCGTGGTGGGCGAGCGTTTCGCACGCGGCGCGCAAGCGGCGCTCGACAATAAAACCCCTTTCGTTTGCGTGGCGGCCTCGGGCGGCGCGCGGATGCAGGAGAGTCTGTTGTCGCTGCTGCAGATGGCGAAAACCAATGCCATGCTGACGCGCTTGTCCGCCGCCGGTCTGCCGTTCATCAGCGTGCTCACCGACCCCACCATGGGCGGTGTGTCGGCCTCGTTCGCGTTCATGGGCGATGTGGTGATTGCTGAGCCCAAGGCGTTGATCGGCTTTGCCGGCCCGCGTGTGATCGAGCAGACCGTACGCGAGAAATTGCCCGAGGGCTTCCAGCGCTCCGAGTTCCTGCTGGAGAAGGGCGCGATCGACATGGTGGTCGATCGCCGTCAGTTGCGGGAAGAACTGGCCCGCTTGCTCACCTTGCTGACCAATCAGCCGGCCGATGTTGTTGCCGCCTGACGACAGGTCTGTGAAACGATAAGTGTCCGATGCGGGCTTGGAGCGACAGCGTGGCTCCAAGCCCGTAATATCTTTTGTGTTCTGTTATTGATGATCGATGTGGAGTTTCTGATGCAAAAAACAACAACAACCAAGCGTTGGGCACTGACCCTGGCAGGCCTGGTTTTGGCGGGTGCAGGTTCGGTGGCAATGGCCCAGTCGGGTCCGGCCGGCACGAACGGCGGCATCGGAGTGAAGTACGGTCAGGGCGATAATTACTCGCGCACCTCGTTGTCGTACGAAACCCCGCGTTTCTGGACATACGACCTGGGCGGTAACTGGGGTCGTCTGGATCTGGTGGGCGAAGGCAGCGTGTCGTATTGGAAGGCCGACGGCAGCCGTCAACCCAGCCATGTATGGCAATTGAGCGCGATGCCGTTCTTGCGCTGGTGGGTTAGCGAGCGCTTCTTCATCGAAGGCGGCGTAGGCGTGACGGCATTCAGCCACACCCGCTTTGCCGACGAAACGATCAGCACCGCATTCCAGTTCGGCGACCAGATCGGCGTGGGCTTCCAGATGACGCAAAACAGCCGTCTGGGCTTGCGCTACGCCCACTTCTCGAACGCCAGCATCAAGCGCCCGAATCCGGGTCTGGATGTGGTCGAGCTGGGCTACACGTACACGTTCTAAACTCGTCGCGCTTTACAGCGCGGTGCATGAAAGCCTCCCTTCGCGGGAGGTTTTTTTTGGGTCGTCGATCGGCAGGGCTCGGCTTGTGCGCAAAAAAAACCGCGCCAGCCGAAGCTGTCGCGGTTTTTTGAATCTCGCGTGACCTTAACTGACGGGCTCAGGTCGCACCAGTCGCATCGCAGGATTACTGCGTTTCGACCTGCTGCAAGGGCTTGTCTGCCACTTTGGCGACCGGCTTGCGTTCACGACCCAGGCGTACCACTGGCTGCGCGTCTGCCATGCGCTGTTGCGCCTGAGCAAAACGCTCCGGATTGGTCTCGACCCAGTTCAAACCTTGTTTGGCCACCACGTCGTTCAACGTTTCACGCGAGGCGACGGGCGCGGGAGCGGCCGGCGTGACGCGGATATCCGTCGAGACGGGGACGGTGTCGGCTTGGCGGGCGGGCTGAGCGACTGCCGGGGCCACGGGTGCTGCCGGTGCTGCGACAGGCGCGGCAACCGGAGCGGCAGCAGAAGCTGGAGCAGCAGGGTCAGCGACCGGTGCAGCAGCAGCCGGGGCGGCCACAGGCGCCGGGGACGCCACAGGCGCGGCGGGCGTTGCTTCTGCTGCGATCGGGGCAGGCTTGGCAGCCGGTGTCACGTCTTCAGCCGCGACAGCAGGCGCCGTGGGCACGGGCACTTCTTCAGCCGACGGGATCGCAGCCACTTCCGAGGCGACGGGGTGCGTCGGCTCTGCGGTGGTTTGAACCGGGGCCGGCGCAGCAGCGACTTGCATCGGTGCGGCGGGGGAAGCGACGGGCGCCGGGGTTGCCGTTTGCGCAGGCGTCGCGTCATCGTAAGGCGTGACGGGATCGGCAGCAGGCGCGGGGTGCGCCACGCCGGTCAGCGCGTTTTGCGCATCGTCAGCCAAAGCGTCGTCACCTTGATCGGCACCGTCGGCCGAACCGTTCACACCGTCTTCCGAAGCACGACGGCCACGACGGCTGCGGCGACGGCGGCGCTTGCGTTCCGGATCCAGGCCGGCATCGCCGTCCCGGTCGTCAGCGTTCAGCAGATCGTTGTCGGCCTGAGCGTCGGCGTCCAGCGCGTCGTTTTCGGTGTCGGCGATCGGACGCGGATTGTCGACCTTGGGCGGCAGCGCGTCATTGACGGTCTGCGCCAGAGCGGCAACCATGCTTTCCTGATCGTTCATCGGTGCGTCGAGCTGAGCGTCTTCGCGACGGCCACGGCCACGGCCGCGACGGTTGCGGCCTCGGCCTTGCGGTGCGTCGTCGCCGGCTTCACCGGACACGGGCGCCGCCGGGCGGCTGGGTTTGGCGGCTTGCGCATCACGCTCACCGGCGTCACGGGCGGCGAGATCACGCTCGGGACGGCCGGCCGATTCGCCGCGGGGGCGATCGGCGCGTTCGGTGCGTTCACCCTCGGCGCGGCGACCGCCGCGTACATTGTGACGGGCACCTTCACCGGCGCCGGCAGCGGCCTCGGCGGCGCCATCACGGCCTTGGCCGTTACGGCGGCCACCGCGCTTGCGCTCGGAGCCATGGCGTTCGCCACGCGGTTCCTGGCCATCATGCGACTTGGCACGCGCCGGGCGCTTGCCGGCAGCAGTGGCGGCGTCGGCGGCGACGGGCTTGGCCGGGGCAGACGGCTCGCCGGAAATCCAGCTCACCAGCTTCTTGAAGAGACCGCCCAGGCCGACGGCCGGGGCAGCGGCTGCGGCAGGTGCTGCGGGCGCAGGCTGGGCCGGAGCCGAAACGGGTGCCGGTTGCGAGGGCGTGATGCCCTTGACCAGGGCTTGCGGACGCTGGGAAGCCTCGTGCTCCTTGGGCGACCATTCTTCAACGGTCGGAGGGGCTTCGGCCAGGTCGAAACTCACCTTCAGCTCTTCGAGGCGCGGGTCGTCGTGACGCAGGCGCTCGATGTGGTGATGCGGCGTTTCGAGATGCTTGTTGGGGATGAGGATCAGGTTGACCTTCAGGCGCGCTTCGATCTTGGCGATGTCGCTACGCTTTTCGTTCAACAGGAACGTCGCCACATCCACCGGCACTTGGGCGTGGATGGCGGCGGTGTTTTCCTTCATCGCTTCTTCTTGCAGCAGACGCAGGATCTGCAGCGCGCTCGATTCGGCATCGCGGATCACGCCGGTACCGTTGCAGCGCGGGCAAGTGATGTGCGAGCCTTCGTTCAGGGCCGGACGCAGGCGCTGACGCGACAGTTCCATCAGGCCGAAACGCGAAATCTTGCCCATTTGAACGCGGGCGCGATCCACATGCAGCGCATCGCGCAGGCGTTGTTCGACCGAACGCTGGTTCTTGCTGTCTTCCATGTCGATGAAATCGATCACGATCAGACCGCCCAGATCGCGCAAGCGCAGTTGGCGTGCAACTTCGTCGGCGGCTTCCTGGTTCGTGCGGACCGCCGTTTCTTCGATATCCGAGCCGCGCGTGGAGCGGGCCGAGTTGACGTCGACGGCAACCAGGGCTTCGGTATGGTCGATGACGACCGAGCCGCCCGAAGGCAGTTGCACCGTGCGGGAGTAGGCCGTTTCGATCTGGTGCTCGATCTGGAAACGCGAGAAGAGCGGGGTGTCGTCGCGGTAGCGCTTCACGCGCTGCACATGATCCGGCATGACCACGCTCATGAAGGCCGTGGCCTGCTGCGTGATCTCGTCCGTATCGATCAGGATTTCGCCGATATCCGAGGAGAAGTAGTCGCGGATGGCGCGGATGACCAGCGTCGATTCCTGATAGATCAGGACCGGTGCTTCATGCGTCTTGGACGCTTCGTCGATGGCGGTCCAGAGCTGCATCAGGTAGGACATGTCCCACTGCAGTTCCTCGACCGAGCGGCCGATGCCGGCGGTGCGCGCGATGATGCTCATGCCCGTGGGCACATTGAGCTGCTCCATCGTTTCGCGCAGTTCCTGGCGATCCTCACCTTCGACGCGGCGCGATACGCCACCGCCACGGGGGTTGTTGGGCATCAGAACCAGATAGCGGCCGGCCAGCGAGATGAACGTGGTGAGGGCAGCGCCCTTGTTGCCGCGTTCTTCTTTTTCGACCTGGACGATGAGTTCCTGGCCTTCGCGCAGGGCGTCCTGGATACGGGCAGTGCGAACATCCACGCCTTCCTTGAAGTACGTGCGGGCAACTTCCTTGAACGGCAAAAAGCCGTGGCGATCTTCACCGTAGTTCACGAAGCAGGCTTCGAGGCCCGGTTCGATACGTGTGATCACGCCTTTGGAGATGTTGCCCTTGCGTTGTTCACGCCCGGCAGTCTCGATGTCGAGGTCGATGAGTTTTTGACCGTCGACAATCGCAACGCGCAGTTCTTCCTGGTGCGTTGCATTGAACAGCATGCGCTTCATGAGTGAGTTCTCCGTTGTCATGACGCGCCGATATCGGCGCGTGACCCCGGGTCACCCGTTTGGGCGGATTGAAGCAGGCAAGAAGCGGACCGTTCCCGGGTTCGTAGCCGGGCGTGTCCGCTGATTCAGGCGGGCACGACGTGCCGGTCGGCACGCGGTTCGGTCAGCAGGGGAGTCTGAGTCACGGATTGTGGTCGACCATAAAAAATGCTGTGAGAACGACAGCCGCGGCGGCAATGATGATGCCTCGCGCGGCTGGTGCTTTAAGTCTGGTGCATAGAAACTATGCGGCAATCTTGCTGGTGCTATCAACCCTGTGCGGGAGGCGGCGCGTCGCCCGAACCGCCGGCAAATGGTGCCAGCCAGTGTTCGTCGAGGCGCGCATACACACGCTAACGGGTAACCCAAAGGCTGAAATCGGCAGGCGGTACAATAAGTGCTCCGCGCGCCAGACGGAGTTGCGATCATTGCAAAGGATCTTGCTGTATCTGGGAGTTGACGGCGCAAAGGGCGCTTCGAAAACTCCACGATTCTGCCGGATCGTGCAAGGTACGCACCTCGACATCAGGCGGCTTGTTTCAGCCTTGTGAAGGCTGGCCCGATTATATGCCGCTTTCAGTGATGCGCAAAGAAACTTCCGTCCCCAATACTTCCCCTGCTGTCCGCATGATCGAGATCGGTCCCGAAGAGGCCGGCCAACGGCTGGACAACTTCCTTGTACGCGAGTGCAAGGGGGTGCCGAAAAGCCATTTGTATAAAGCGATTCGGGGCGGCCAAGTGCGCATCAACAAGGGACGGACCGCCGTCGACTATCGGCTGACCGAAGGCGATGTGGTGCGCATTCCGCCGCTGCGGTTGCCGGCGCCCGGCACGCCGCGCAAGGTGCCCGGCGCTGTCTTTCCTGTCGTTTACGAAGATGACGCCATGCTGGTGATCGACAAGCCGGCCGGTACGGCCGTGCATGGCGGCAGCGGCGTCGCATTCGGCGTGATCGAGCAGATGCGGGCCGCGCGTCCCGAGGCCAAATTCCTCGAGCTCGTGCATCGGCTCGATCGGGAGACGTCAGGTCTGCTCATGATCGCCAAAAAGCGCAATGCGCTGGTGGCCCTGCACGACATGTTGCGCGAAGGGCGGAGCCAGAAGCACTACTACGCGCTAGTGTGCGGCGATTGGCAGAACGATCGCCAGCATATTCGCCTGCCATTGCTCAAATGGACCACGCCGAGCGGCGAGCGCCGCGTCAAGGTGGACGAAGGCGGCAAGGCCGCGCACACGATCATTACGCTCAAGCAGCGTCTGGGCAGTTACAGTTTGGTCGACGCCGAGTTGCGTACGGGGCGCACGCATCAGATCCGGGTGCACCTGGCGTCCAGCGGCTTTCCCATCGTCGGCGACGACAAGTACGGCGACGACGCCGTGCGGGAGGCCTTTGCCCGGCAGGGTTTTAGCCGTATGTTTCTGCATGCCCACTCGCTGGCGCTGGCCCACCCCCTTACCGGCGAGCCGCTGAACCTGGCCGCGCCGCTGCCGGCGGCGTGCCTGTCCGTCCTACAAAAACTGGAGTCGCTGTAATCATGCCGTATTCATTGGTGATATTCGATTGGGACGGCACGCTGATGGATTCGACGCACAGTATCGTCGCGGCCATCCAGGGCGCGTGCCGCGACCTGAACCTGCCGGTGCCGTCCAACGACAGCGCCAGCTGGGTGATCGGTCTGTCGCTCGAGGCGGCGTTGCGCAGCGCCGTACCGGAGCTGCGCGACGATCAGCTCCCCGAGTTCCTGAATCGCTATCGCATTCACTACCTGCTGCGCGACCCCGAACTGCGCCTCTTCGACGGCGTGATGGAGTTGCTGGCCACGCTTTCGGGCATGGGCACCAAGCTCGCCGTGGCGACCGGCAAGAGCCGGGTGGGACTGGATCGGGCGCTCGCGGCGACCGCCTTGCGCCCGGTGTTCGACGCCACGCGCTGCGCTGACGAAACGTTCAGCAAGCCCCATCCGGGGATGCTGTTCGAGTTGATGGAGGTACTGGATGTGCCGCCCGAGGAGGTCATCATGATCGGCGATACCTCGCACGATCTGCGCATGGCCACCAATGCCGGCGTGCATGGGCTGGCGGTGACATACGGTGCGCATGCGCGCCCCGAACTGGCATCGTGCGCTCCGCAGGCGATCGTCAACAACGTGGCCGAGTTGCGTGACTGGCTGGTCCCGCGCATCGCCGGGCGCGTCTCCACCGCAGGCTGAAGGCTGCAGCCGTGCAGGCGGGGTGCCGATGTGTTGCGCGCCGCCCTCACGTTGTTTCCATTGGCTTCTGCGGCGGGAAGAACTCTTTCCAGCAGGTGCGGTCATACGGCATCATGCTTTGGCTACAACCGCAATAACCGCGCAAGCCGCCAGCCGGCGCGCGCCACTGGGAGATGGACCGTGCTGATCAAAAAACCCGGCGACGTCCTGCCGTCAGAAATAACATCCGAAGCCGTCTGGCGCGCGCGTCGCGAATGGATGCTGCGCATGGGCGCGGGCGCTGCAGCGGTCGGAGTCGGTGGCCTCAGCGGGCGTCAGGCTTTCGCCGCAGACGGTCCCACAGGTGAAGTGCTGCAGGCGAGCCCGAATCCCCAGTTTTCGGTCATGGAGAAGCAGACGCCGTTTGCCGATGTCACCTCCTACAACAACTACTACGAGTTCGGCCTGGACAAGGGCGACCCCGCGAAGTACGCCGGCAAGCTCAAGACGCGCCCATGGACGGTCAGTGTCGAGGGCGAGGTGGGCAAGCCCAAGACCTTCGATATCGACGAATTGCTGAAGTTGGCGCCCATGGAAGAGCGCATTTATCGGCTGCGCTGCGTCGAGGGGTGGTCGATGGTCATTCCTTGGGTGGGCTATTCGCTGTCGGCACTGCTCAAGCAGGTCGAGCCGACCGGCAACGCGAAGTTCGTCGAGTTCGTGACTGCCGTGCAGCCCGATACGATGCCTGGGGTGCGATCCGGTGTGCTGGGCTGGCCTTATGTCGAGGGTCTGCGGCTGGATGAGGCCATGCATCCGCTTACGTTGCTGGCATTTGGCGTCTACGGTCGGGTGCTGCCCAATCAGAATGGCGCGCCGTTGCGCCTGATGGTGCCCTGGAAGTACGGATTCAAGTCGGCCAAATCGCTCGTCAAGATCCGCCTGGTGTCCGAGCAGCCCAAAACGGCCTGGATCAAGGCAGCTGCGCAGGAGTACGGCTTCTATGCAAACGTCAATCCCAATGTGCCGCATCCGCGGTGGAGTCAGGCTACCGAGCGCCGTATCGGCGAAGACGGCCTGTTTACGCCGAAGCGCAAGACCTTGATGTTCAACGGGTACGGCGATCAAGTGGCATCGCTTTATGCCGGTCTCGATCTGAAGCAGAACTACTGAGCGCATCGTGGCGGAAAAAATTGTGCCTTCCAGCCAGGCGCCCGATGGGGTTGCTGCCCGGGCGGCCGGCGTGGCTGCGCGCCCGGCGTCGCCCAACTGGTCTGCAAAAACCATCAGCCGATTCAAACCCCTGCTGTTCTTGCTGGGACTTTATCCCGTCATGCGCTGGGTCTGGCTCGGTACCCACGATGGGCTGACTGCCAATCCGGTCGAATTTCTGACGCGGTCGTCGGGCACCTGGGCCATCGTCTGCCTGATGGTGACACTGGCCGTCACACCCCTGCGCCGGTTGCTCAAGCAGCCCGGTCTGGTGCGCTTGCGGCGGATGTGCGGTCTGTTCGCATTCTTTTATGCCGCCTTGCACTTTACCGCTTGGGTGTACTGGGACCGGGCGCTCGATCCGTCCCTCATGATTCAGGACGTGTATGAACGGCCGTTCATCACGGTGGGCTTTGCGGCCTTCGTGCTGCTGTGCCTCCTGGCCGCCACGTCCACGCAGGGATGGATGAAGCGATTGGGCAAACGGTGGCAGAAGCTGCACCGCGCCGTCTATCTGATCGGTGGCCTCGTGGTGCTGCATTACTGGTGGCACAAGGCAGGCAAGAACGACTTCTTCGAGCCCAGTATCTACGCCGGAATCCTGGCGGTGTTGCTGGGGTTCCGCGTGGTCGTCTGGTTGCGTCAACGCACGGCAAGCCGGTAGGGCGCACGGCCGCGGATGACCTTGGCGCTTGATTATTCCAGCGCTGACAGGATCGCGGCCGTCTCGATATCGGGTTGGCCGTCGTAGCGTGCCGGCCGATAGTGCATCTGGAACGCTGCAAGCACATTGATCGTGGCCCGGTCGAGCTGACCGTGTTGCGGCACGCCGTAACCCACGCGCGCGAGCTCGCGCTGAAACCAGAGCACGTCCGGCAAGCCGGTCTGCGTGAGGCTGGCCGAGAATCGCGCCACGGTGTTGGCGTCGTACCAACGTCCAATGCCGGCCTGCGCCAGCTTTTCCCACGGAAAGGCGGGGCCGGGGTCGGTCTTGCGCTGCGGCGAGGCGTCGCTGTGGCCGATGATGTGCTGCGGCTTGACGTCGTGACGGGCGGCGATCTCCCGAATCAGCCGAATCAGCAACGAGACCTGGGCATTCGAATACGGCTGCCACTGGGTGCCGATCGGGCCCATGTTGACGATTTCGATCCCGATGGAGCTCGTGTTCAGCCACGACTGGCCATACCAGGAGCCATCGCCGGCATGCCAGGCATTGCGCGTTTCATCCACCAGCCGATACACCTTCGGTGCCCGATCGTCGGTAATCAGATAATGAGAACTCACCTGGCCTTGCGACAGCACCTTCAGTGAGCGCGCCGTATCGCCTGCCGTGTAGTGCAGCATGATGTAGCGCACGCGGCTGTTTTGTCCCTGTGCGGTGATCGAGGTATCCAGCGGCACGGTTTTCGGGGCGCTGGCGCAGCCGGCCAGGAGCGCCAGCGCGGCCAGGGCCAGTGCCGGGCGCACGCCGCCCATCGGCCTGCGCCCGCGGGCCCAGCCCAACGCGCTAATGGCGCTAAGGGCACTAAGGGCGCCAGCCGCGGCGTCCGCGATCGTCCGCCGTGCGCGGGAGGTCGTTGCGTCGCCTGCGATCATGCGGGCTTCGCCAGATACAAGAACAACGTCGGCTGCTTGTCGAGGTCAGGTGCAGGCGCCTTCTTCCATTCCGCCACAGTGCGGGTGGCCACGTATTCGAGATCGGTGGAGAGCGAGCGTGCCACGCACAGACGGGTATCGCCACGCAGGGCGGTAAGCAGGGTGGTGAACATCGCGGCATTGCGATAGGGCGTCTCGATCAGCATCTGCGTTTGGTTGCCGCGTGCGGAGAGTCCTTCCCACGTGCGCAACTGCTTGGCGCGTTCGGCAGCATCGATCGGCGCGTAGCCGTGAAACGCAAAGCGTTGTCCATCCAGGCCGCTTGCCATCAGTCCCAAGAGGATGGAGGAGGGCCCTACGCACGGCCGTACCGTCAGCCCCGCGCGGTGCGCCGCAGCCACCACGCGCGCACCCGGATCGGCAACGGCTGGGCAACCGGCCTCCGAGACCAGTCCGATGTCGCGGCCGGCCGAGAGCGGCGCGAGCCAGTCTGCGATTTCGCGCTCGTCCGTTTTCTCGGACAAGGTATGCACCGTAATGTCCTGCAAGGGGCGGACGGTACCGATCTGCTTGAGAAAGGCGCGCGCTGTTTTGGCGTTCTCGGCGATGTAGATTTCCAGGCGGCCGGCGAGCGTGCGCACATCGGCAGGCAACCAGCGATCGACCGGCGCGTCGCCCAGGCTGACAGGAATGAGATGAAGGTGGCCGGCGCTCACAGGGCAGCCTTGGGCGTGCGTGCCAGCGTCTGCGCGGCAAACAGCAGTGGATCCAGTCCAAACCGCGCCAGCATGCCCGTCAGCGCGATCAGCGGCAGTCCGATGATGGCCGTAGGATCGTCGCTGGTCATGCCGCTCATGAGCGCGATCCCCAGGCCTTCGGCCTTGGCACTGCCGGCCGTGTCGTAAGGCTGTTCTTTGTTGAGATAGGCCTCGATCGCCGCCTCGCTCAGCTTGCGAAAGCGGCATTGCGTCACGATATCGGCATGCTCGATCTGCTCGCCGTCGGTGACGGCCAGCGCGCTGTGAAAATCGACCGTACGGCCTGACATGCTGCGCAGTTGTTCGCGGGCACGTTCGAAGTTGCCTGGCTTGCCCAGCGGCGCACCGTCGATCGTGGCGACCTGATCGGAACCGATGACGATGGCGCCGGGATAGCGTTTGGCCACCGTCTGGGCCTTCTCGATCGACAATCGCAGTGCCAGCGCATGGGGCGGTTCGCCCGAGTGTGGCGTTTCGTCCACATCGGGTGCGACGCTGGCGAAAGGGATGCCGAGACGCCCGAGCATCTCCCTGCGATAGCGGGAGGACGACGCGAGAATGAGGCGGGGCGATTCGAGAGACATGCGTATGGGAAGCCTGGTCAGGTGCAGAATGCGTGGCGGGAACGCCGATATCAGGACGGATGGTCGCGTGGCGTTTGACGCTGCGCTTCGCTCCGAAGTATCATCTATCGTTTTCCGCGGCATTTTCGCACAAGTGTGGAAAACACCACGTGCGAAGACATCGACCGCGTGCCTCAACGGGGCGGCGCTCGGTGAAAATGATAAGTGCGGGTACGACGTGCATGTGCAGGGCTCTCGGGCCTTCAGCGATGCCTTCGAATCGCCTTTAAGCCGCGCAACAGCTTGCGTGAGCGTATCGCGTATACGAATCGGTCGGCCATCTGGCTGGAAGTGGTTTGGCTGCAAAGCCGGCAACTCCGGCGGGCGGCTCGCTGTCATGCAACACACAAGGCAAATACATGGATGAAGGAAAGACGGGCCGCGGGTCGGGGCGAAAGTCCGGTGAACACGGCACGAACATCGACGTCTTTGCCTTGGCGCGTGAAGGTACGCAAGTCGAGGGCACATTGCCCATCGTCCGATTCTCGCGGGTGATCGAAGATCTTCCCGAGCAAGCGGGCGACGGCGGGCAGGCCGTCTCGTGGTCGGCGAAAGGCAGCAAGGATAGCGCGGGTCAGTCACTGCTCACGCTGCACATCCAGGCGCGTCCGCTGTTGATTTGCCAGCGATGCCTGATGCCGTTCGTTTATCCGGTCGACACCGCAGTCACGGTGCAGTTGGTGCAGTCCGCCAACGAGGTCGATGCCGAGGATGTGGGTTTGGGTCTGCAATCCGACGACGAAGAGGAGCTTGAAGCGCCTGAAAAAATCGTCGGCTCGCACCGTTTCGATGTATTGGCTTTGGTCGAAGACGAATTGCTCCTGAGCATTCCCTTCGTGCCCAAGCATGACGAGTGTCCGGATGCGCCGTTGGTTGAAACCGACGACGAACCCGAAGAAGCGGCGCCCCGAAAGTCGCCGTTTGCAGTGCTGGAAAACCTGAAGCAAAAACTTTGAGATCATTATCGGGCGCTTCGCGTACAATGCGCCCGGTTTCTAGGAGTCATCATGGCCGTTCAACAAAACAAGAAGTCCCCCTCCAAGCGCGGTATGCACCGCTCGCACGATTTTCTGGTCAATCCCCCGACGGCTATCGAGCCGACGACGGGCGAAGCCCATCTGCGTCACCACATCAGCCCCAACGGCGTGTATCGTGGCCGCAAGATCTTCAAGACCAAGGCCGACGAATAAGTCGCCTTGAAAGGGCGATCGTCTGTCCCGGCATCGTGTCGGGCTGCCACTTCCGCTGATGCAGTAATGCCGTGATACGTATTGCGATTGATTGCATGGGCGGCGATGCTGGCTTGCCCGTCACCGTGCCCGCCGCGCTTGCCTTCGCTCGCCGCTTCCCCGATACCGCCTTGTTGCTGGTTGGGCGTGCGGCCGAGATCGAGCAGGCGCTTTCTCTTGAAAGCGATGTGCCGCGCGAGCGGATCGAGATCGTCCCCGCGACCGAGGTCGTGGAAATGGACGATTCGGTCGAGATCGCCCTGCGCCGCAAGAAAGACTCGTCCATGCGCCTCGCCGCCCAAGCGGTGAAGGACGGGCGCGCCGACGCCTGTGTGTCTGCAGGCAATACCGGCGCGTGGATGGCCATCTCGCGGTACGTACTCAAAACGCTGGACGGCATCGACCGCCCGGCGATTGCGACGTCGATCCCGAATCAGCTCGGCCGGGCGACCACCGTGCTGGATCTGGGCGCGAACGTCGACTGTACGGCCGAGCACCTGCTGCAATTCGCCATCATGGGCTCGGCGTTGTCCCAGACGGTCGACCATCGCGAGCGGCCCAGCGTCGGGCTGCTCAACATCGGCGAAGAAGTCATCAAGGGCAACGAGGTCGTGAAGGAAGCGGCCGAGCTGCTGCGCGGCAGTGCACTCAATTTCTACGGCAATGTGGAAGGCGACGATATCTTCAAGGGTACCGTCGACGTCGTCGTGTGCGATGGTTTCGTCGGCAACGTGGTGCTCAAGTCGGTCGAAGGTCTGGCCAAGATGTTGAGCAGCATCATCCGCGAAGAGTTCAAGCGCAACCTGTTGACGCTCATCGCCGGCGCAATCGCCAGCCCGGTGCTCAATCGGCTGCGCAAGCGTGTCGATAACCGCCAGTACAACGGCGCAGCTTTGCTGGGCCTGCGCGGCGTGGTCATCAAGAGCCATGGCTCGGCCGACGCTTACGCATTCGGCTTCGCCTTGCAGCGCGCACGCGAGGCCGTTGCCAGTAAACTGCTGGATCGCACGGCGCAAGCAGTGGCGCAACTGACGCGCAGCGTGCAGGAACCGTCCCCGGTTCAGGCACTGCCGCCCGCCGTCGGCGACACCGTCGCGCCGTAAAACCTACAACATGGATCGAACCATGACCTACGCTGTCATTGCGGGCTCGGGTAGTTTCTTGCCCGAACGTGTCGTCTCCAACGACGCGCTGGCGGCCGAACTGGCCGAGCGCGGCATCGAGACCTCCGATCAATGGATCGTCGAGCGTACCGGGATCCGCCAACGCCATCTGGCCGAGCGTGGCGTGACGACCAGCGCGCTCGCCACGCACGCCGCGCGCCGCGCGCTTGAAGACGCCGGTGTCACTGCGGCCGACGTGGATCTCATCATCGTCGCGACCTCCACCCCGGATTTCGTCTTTCCCAGCACGGCATGCCTGGTGCAAGCCGAGATCGGCGCAAAAGGAGCAGCCGCCTTCGACGTGCAGGCCGTATGCAGTGGCTTCGTCTATGCGCTGACCACGGCCGACAGCTTCGTACGGGCCGGTCGGTCGAAATGCGCACTGGTCATCGGCGCTGAAGTGTTTTCCCGCATCCTGGACTGGAACGACCGCGGCACGTGCGTGCTGTTCGGCGACGGGGCGGGCGCCGTGGTGCTCAAGGCGTCGGACGAGCCCGGCATCATTGCCGCGCAGTTGAACGCCGACGGCAGCCAGACGCACATCCTGTGTGCTGCGGGCAACGTCGCCTATGGTGAAGTGACGGGCGACCCGTTCCTGCGCATGGACGGCCAGGCCGTCTTCAAGCAGGCCGTGACCGTTCTGGATAAATCGGCGCGCAAAGTATGCGAGGATGCCGGCATCGCCCTGTCCGACGTCGACTGGCTGATTCCGCACCAGGCCAACGTGCGCATTCTCAATTTCCTCGCCCGCAAGCTCGACATGCCGCTGGAACGGGTGATCGTCACGGTGGACACGCATGCCAACACCTCGGCGGCAAGCGTGCCGCTGGCGTTGGATGCGGCGCGTCGCGACGGACGCGTCAAGACTGGCGATACCGTGCTGTTGCAAGGGGTGGGCGGCGGATTCACCTGGGGCTCCGTGCTCGCCAAAATGTGATGCGCTGCGCGCGGCGCGTGCGCCATTCGCGCCGTAGCCCCGCCAGCCCGCATCGTCTCGGTCTGGCGCGCCATCGTTTCGAAAAATCCTTTATCGGTTACTGCTCGACATGACATTTGCATTCGTTTTTCCGGGTCAAGGTTCACAATCGATCGGCATGCTGGACGCCTGGGCAGGTAATGCCGCTGTGGCGGACGTGCTGGCCCGCGCCAATCAGGCTCTGGGCGAAGATGTGGCCGCGCTGATCGCGCAGGGCCCGGCCGAACAGCTCAACCTCACCACCCATACCCAACCCGCGATGCTGACGGCCGGTGCGGCCGTGTTTGCAGCCTGGACGGCGGCCGGCGGACCCGCGCCCGCCATCGTGGCAGGCCATAGCCTGGGCGAGTACGCTGCGCTGACGGCAGCCGGGGCGCTCAAGCTCGAAGATGCCGTGCGCCTGGTGCGCATCCGCGCCGATGCGATGCAGGCTGCCGTGCCCGTGGGTGAGGGCGGCATGGCTGCCGTGCTGGGCCTGGACGATGCCGCCGTGATCGCGGCGTGCGCGTCTGCCGCGCAGGGCCAGGTGGTCGAAGCCGTCAATTTCAATGCGCCCGCTCAGGTGGTGATCGCCGGTCACAAAGCTGCCGTCGAGCGCGCCTGCGAGGCCGCGCGTGCCGCCGGCGCCAAGCGTGCCCTCATGTTGCCCGTGTCCGCACCGTTTCACTCCAGCCTGCTGCGTCCCGCAGCTGAGGTGCTGGCGCGCGCGCTGGCCGAGGTCGACGTGCAGTCGCCGCGCATTCCGGTGCTCAACAACGTCGATGTCGCCACGCCCGATGCGCCCGAAGCCATCCGCGATGCGCTGGTGCGCCAGGCCTGGCATCCCGTGCGGTGGGTCGAAACCATCCAGGCCATGGAAGCGCGCGGCGTGACGCACATCATCGAGTGCGGCCCGGGTAAAGTGCTCACCGGCCTGACCAAACGCATCGGCAGCAATCTGATCGGGTTGGCCATCACCGACCCGGCTTCGCTTGACGCCGCGCTGGCCGCAGTTTCGGAGAAATAAGAGATGACCACAGAACAACAGCCGCTTGCCGGCAAGACTGCCTTGGTAACGGGGGCGACCCGCGGCATCGGCCAGGCGATTGCGCTGGCCCTGGCCGGCCAGGGTGCCACCGTGATCGGCACGGCGACCTCGGAATCGGGCGCGGCTCGCATCAGCGAGACGCTGGCGCCGTTCGGCGGCCGTGGCGTCGTGCTCAACGTTACTGACGCTGCGGCCACCGACGCACTGCTCGACCAGCTCGGCAAGGACAGTGGCGGTCCGCATATTCTCGTCAACAATGCCGGTATCACGCGTGACACGTTGGCGATGCGCATGAAGGATGAAGACTGGTCCGCCGTGCTCGACACCAACCTGACGGCGGTTTTCCGTCTGTCGCGCGGCGTGCTGCGCGGCATGATGAAGGCCCGCTGGGGGCGTATCATCAACGTGACCTCGGTCGTGGGCGAAAGCGGCAATCCGGGCCAGGCCAACTATGCGGCGGCCAAGGCCGGTGTGGCGGGCATGGCCCGCGCGCTGGCGCGAGAGTTGGGCAGCCGCAACATTACCGTCAACTGTGTGGCGCCGGGTTTTATCGACACCGACATGACGCGCGCACTGGGCGAAGCGCAGACGACGGCGCTGTTGCAGCAGATTCCGCTGGGTCGTCTGGGTGCACCGGATGACATCGCGCAAGCAGTCGTTTTCCTCGCCGGACCGGGCGCAGGGTACATTACGGGCTCGACGTTGCACGTCAACGGCGGAATGTATATGTAAAGTCGTCGGAACCGACGGGTCGCGAGACGCCTCAGGGCGCGTGCGATCCAGGGGGTTCCGGCCTTTGGAGGCCTTGCAGGCGGACGTTTTGCTCACCTTTATGAGCATCGGCGCTGCGCAAAGCTGTTTTAATCATGGCCAAGCATTTGCATTCCTTCACGCTTGGCTATAATTCGCGGGATTTTTCCCAATTGGAGAGTTGCATGGAAAGCATCGAACAGCGCGTCAAGAAGATCGTCGCTGAACAACTCGGCGTGAACGAAGCCGAGATCAAGAACGAATCCTCCTTCCTTGACGACCTCGGTGCCGATTCGCTCGACATGGTCGAGCTGGTCATGGCCCTCGAAGATGAATTCGAGACCGAGATCCCCGACGAAGAGGCTGAAAAGATCACGACCGTGCAACAAGCGATTGATTACATCAATTCGCACGGTAAGCAATAAGCCATCTATGCATGGTCGCGGAGGGCGGGCGCCACGGCGTTCGTCTCTCCCGATTCGGGGCGGATTCTGGTGTCTGCGCGCGCGCGGCACACCGGTGCGACGGGAGTCACTCCTGCGCGTCGGTCGTGTTTCGTTCGTATCGGAAGCGGAACCGCCTTTCTTTTGTCTGATTAGGAGTCATCCGTGAAGCGACGTGTCGTCATCACCGGATTGGGTGTCATTTCTCCCGTAGGGAACGACCTTTCCAGCGCTTGGGACAATATCGTCAACGGACGATCCGGCATCGACCGTATTACGCGTTTCGATCCGTCGCCGTTAACGACGACCATCGCAGGCGAAGTCAAGAATTTCGACATCACCGAATATGTGCCCGCCAAAGAGGCGCGCCAGATGGATACCTTCATCCATTACGGCCTTGCGGCCGGCGTGCAAGCCTGGCGCGATAGCGGTCTCGAGATCACCGAAGCCAACGCCGACCGCGTCGGCGTGCTGGTGGGTTCGGGTATCGGCGGCCTGCCGCGCATCGAAGATACGCAGACTGAATATCTGGCGCGCGGTCCGCGCCGCATTTCGCCGTTCTTCGTGCCCGGTTCGTTGATCAATCTGATCTCGGGTCAGTTGTCGATCATGTTCGGCATGAAAGGTCCCAGCTATGCGGTCGTTTCCGCATGTACCACGGGTTTGCACTGCATTGGCGATGCCGGCCGTCTCATCGAGTATGGCGATGCCGACGTGATGCTGGCGGGCGGCGCTGAAGCCACCGTGTCTCCGTTGGGTATCGGCGGCTTTGCGGCGATGCGCGCGCTGTCCACGCGCAACGAGGATCCGCAAACGGCCTCGCGTCCCTGGGACCGCGATCGTGACGGCTTCGTGCTGGGCGAGGGCGCCGGTGTGCTGGTGCTCGAAGAATACGAACATGCCAAGAAACGCGGCGCGCGCATTTATGGCGAGCTGGCCGGTTACGGCATGAGCTCGGACGCGCACCACATCACCGCGCCCGACAAGGACGGTCCGCGCCGCGGGGTTGCCAATGCCTTGCGCAATGGCGGCATCAACGCCGATGAGGTGTCCTACGTCAACGCACACGGCACCTCCACGCCGTTGGGCGACAAGAACGAAACCGAAGCGCTCAAGCTCGCTTTCGGCGATCACGCCAAGAAGCTCACCGTCAATTCGACCAAGTCGATGACCGGGCACTTGCTGGGCGCCGCAGGGGGCATCGAGGCCGTATTCACCACGTTGGCGGTGTACAACCAGATCTCGCCGCCCACGATCAACATCTTCAATCAAGATCCCGAATGCGATCTCGATTACTGCGCCAATCAGGCACGCGAGATGAAGATCGAGGTGGCGTTGTCGAATTCGTTCGGTTTTGGCGGCACCAACGGCTCGATGGCTGTTCGCCGGGTCTGACGCGTGTCGCGTACGCCCCGTCTCGAACCTGTGGTGGCCGCGCCCGTACGCGACGTGCTGGTCTGGCGCGTACTGGGTATGTGCGTCGGCGCTGGCGCTGGCGCTGCTGTGGCCTGGTCGGCCTGGCTCGCCGGGTCGCCGCGGGTCTGGGCGCTCGTTGCTGCGGCCGCCGTCGGCGCAGTCGCGTGGTTCGCCCATCGGCGGTCGCGCGTCGCGCGCACGCCGGCTGTGCGCGCGGTGCGCGTGTTGCCTCGCGGCACCTGGCAGGTTCGTCAGGGCCGCACCTGGCGCGCAGTGGATATCGAGCGCTGCGTGCGCGCCGGTGGCATGCTCACGTTCCATGCGTCCGTCCATCGTCTGACCCCGGTGGGCGCCGACGAGTCGCGCGCCTTGTCGTTTACCGTCAGGCGTGGCCGCTTGTCGGCCGAACGTTGGCGCAAGTTATGTGTGAGTGTGGCGGTCTGGGCTGCCAGGCCGGCGCGTGAAGCGGAGTTCGCATGACCTCCGAACGCGAAGCCGATGCCGAACTGGTCGCCCGCGTCCAGCGGGGCGACAAAAAAGCATTCGATCTGCTGGTTCTCAAATACCAGCGCAAGATCATGCGCCTTCTGGCGCGGATGATTCGCGATCCGTCCGAAATCGAGGACGTGGCGCAGGAGGCCTTCATCAAGGCGTATCGCGCATTGCCGCAGTTTCGTGGCGACAGCGCGTTTTACACCTGGCTGTATCGAATCGCGATCAATACGGCACGAAACTGGTTATCGTCGTCGGGCAGGCGACCGAGCGCGCCAAATGCGCTTGAAACGGAAGACGGTGAAACTTTTAACGAAACCGACAACCTAACAGACAACAGCACGCCCGAATCCGAGTATGCCAGTCGTGAGATCGCTCAAACGGTCAATGCCGCCATCCAGGCGTTGCCCGAGGAATTGCGTACCGCCATCGTCCTGCGCGAGATGGAAGGTATGAGTTACGAAGATATCGCCCAAACTATGGACTGCCCGATCGGTACGGTGCGGTCGCGTATTTTTCGCGCGCGAGAAGCGATCGCCACAAAGCTGCGTCCCTTGCTTGGCACCGATGCCGAGCGTCGCTGGTAAGGAGCCGAATCATGCAAACCGCTACGCACACCCCTGCTTCCCAATCGCCGAGCAACAAAGAACTTCTATCCGCATGGATGGATGGCGATGCGTTTGGCGACGAAGACCTCGACGCAGGCCTCATGCATCGCCATCGCGATACGTGGGACACCTATCACCTCATCGGCGACGTCATGCGCAGCCGGGATCTCGCCATCACGCCCTCGGATGCGTTTCAGACGCGTCTGTCGCGCGCGCTTGAAGCCGAGCTGCCGATCGTGGCCGCACCGCGCCGCCGCATGCCCTGGCGCATGGGCTTTTCCGGCTTTGCGGTAGCTGCTGCCGTGGCCACGGTGGTCTGGGTGGCCCAACCCTATTTCGAAACGGGCGTGCGCACCGGTGGCGGGCAAGTGCTGGCCGATGCCGGCAGCCAGGCGCCCATGGATGCCGGTTTGCGCGACTATCTCGAAGCCCATCGCCAGATGGCCGGTCCGAGCGCCGTGCGTCAGGTGTCGTTCGAAGCCGGGATGGGGCGCTGATGGCGTTGCTGTCCCTTGTGCGCTGGCCGGTCAGGCGCCAGCACATTTCCGGCGAAACCGGAACGCGCGGGCGAGGACGTGCCGGCATTGCCGCTGCTACGCTCGGCGCCTTGTTGACCATGCATCTGTGCATCGGGTTTGCCGCCGATACGCGCGTGTCGGCGTCGGACGATCCGGTGGCGCTGCTGGCGCGCATCCAGCAGGCTGCGCGCAAACTCGATTATGCCGGTGTCTTCGTCTACAGCCAGGGCGAGTTCACGCAATCGTCACGCATCGTGCATATGCTGGACGGCACCGGTGAGCGCGAGCGGCTCGAAGTGCTCGACGGGCAACCGCGCGAATATCTGCGTCACAACGACGACGTGCAGTGCCTGATGCCCGAACGCAAGACCGTGCGGCTGGAACGGCGCCGTGGCGATCGTTTCCCCGGTCTGCTGTTGGGCGACCCGGCGGGTCTGGCCAATCATTACGATATCCGCGCCGATGAGAAATTGCATCGCGTGGCGGGTCGGCAGTGCCGGTTGATCCTCATCGAACCGCGCGATGGGCTGCGGTATGGGTATCGCTTGTGTGCCGATACCGAAACCAATCTGCTCGTGAAAGCGCAAACGATTACCGCCAACAAGGCCGTGGTCGAACAAGTGATTTTTACATCGCTGCGCATCGGTGCCGGCATTCAATCCGATGCACTCAAGTCGCCGTGGGAAACCCGCGACTGGGAAGTGCAGCACACCGATATGACACCGGTCGATCTCACGGCCAAGGGCTGGCGCGTGCCGGCCCCGCCGGGCTTCGTCAGCGTGATGCAGGTGGGCCGCAAGATGAAGCGCGGCGGGGTGAGTCAGATGGTGCTGTCCGACGGACTGGCCGCCATCTCGGTCTTCATCGAGCCTTATGATGCGCAGATGCACGGTCAGCGCCCGGAAGGCGGCGAACGTCAGGGCGCCATCAACGTCTTCGGCACGCGTATTGCGAATTTCTGGCTGACCGCCCTGGGCGAAGTGCCCATGGAAACCTTGCGCCAGGTGGCCGAGTCGACGGAGTACGTTCCGCCGCCTGCCCCTTGAGATGTCCTGCAAACTGGCGCTTCGTCGCCAGTCGTTTTACTACCGGAGTTCCGCAATGCACCCGAAGATGACGACGACGCCTGTAATGCGCCGCGCAGTAATCACGATTCTGACGGCGGCCCTGGCCAGTGGCGCCGCATTGCCCACCGCGTATGCCCAGCAGCAGGTGCAGCCTGCGTCGCCGGCCGCGGGCCCGACGATCACGTTGCCCGACTTCACGACCATCGTGGAAAAGGCCGATCCGGCTGTCGTCAATATCCGCACCACCGCCACCATTCCCACGCGCGGCGGGATGGGTCCGGGACGTGGCCCGGGTGGCGGCGCCGATCCGTATGAATTGTTCCGCTGGTTCTTCGGGCCCGACTTTCAAGGTCCGGGCGATGACGCCACGCCAGGCCAACCGTCGCCCCCGCGTGGCGTGGTGCCGCGTCGTACCCCCGCACCGGAAGGACAGGGCCAGGGCCGCATCGTGCCTCGTGGTGTGGGTTCGGGCTTCTTCATTTCGGAAGACGGCTACATTCTGACGAACAATCACGTGGTCAGCGAGGCCACGGATATTTACGTCACGCTCACCGATGGTCGCGAATTCAAGGCCAAGGTGATCGGCACCGACGAGCGCACCGATGTGGCGTTGATCAAGGTCGAAGCGAAAGACATGGCCACGTTGCCGATCGGCAATCCCGGCACGCTCAAGAAGGGCAACTGGGTGCTGGCCATCGGCTCGCCGTTCGGGCTGGATTCGACCGTGACTTCGGGTATCGTCAGCGCCATCGGCCGCGACACCGGCGAGTATCTGCCGTTCATCCAGACCGATGTGGCGGTCAATCCCGGTAACTCCGGCGGTCCCTTGCTCAATATGCAAGGTCAGGTGGTCGGCATCAATTCGCAGATCGTCTCGCGCAGCGGTGGGTTCATGGGTATTTCGCTCGCGATCCCGATCGACGAAGCCATGCGTGTGGTCGAACAGTTGCGTACGAATGGGCGCGTGACGCGCGGCTTGATTGGCGTACAGATCGGCGAAGTCGGCAAGGAAGTGGCCGATGCGCTGGGATTGCCCAAGGCCGAGGGCGCGCTGGTGAGCAGCGTGCAGGCGGGCGGCTCGGCCGATACCGCCGGCGTGCAGCCGGGCGACGTCATTCTCAAGTTCGGCGACCACGCGATCGCCCGCTGGTCCGATCTGCCGCGCGTGGTGGGTGAAACGCGTCCGGGCACCAAGTCGACGATGGACGTGTGGCGGCGCGGCAAGCGCGTCACGCTCAACGTGACCGTGGCCGAGCTGCCGGCGGCCGCCACTGCTGAGGCCGAGAAAGAAAAAGCCGCGCCCGCCAAGGAAGCGCCCAATGTGATGGGCCTCACCGTGACCGAAGTCCCCGCTGAACTGCAGAAGAAGCTGCGCATCAAGGGCGGCGTGCAGGTGCGTGAAGCGCAGGGCGTCGCGGGCGCCGCCGGTATGGTGGCGGGCGACATCATCATGGCGATCAACCAGACCGACGTCACGGGCGTCGATCAGTTCGCCAAATTGGTCGCCGGACTGGACAAGTCCAAGGCGGCTGCGCTCCTCGTTCGCCGGGCCGATCAAACCCAATGGGTATTGATCAAGCCGGCGCCTTGATCCACCCGGCGCCACATTTGGACAACTCCGGCTAAAATGCCTGGTTGCAACGAGGGGGGTGCAAGGCGCCCCCCTCGTTTTTGTGCGACGACATCATTTGCTTCGGCAGAGCCGCGTGCTGTATCTGCACCTGCTCTGTCGTATTACCTATACGGCCCATGCAGCATATCCGCAACTTCTCCATCATCGCCCACATCGATCACGGCAAGTCGACGCTCGCCGACCGCCTGATCCATCGTTGTGGCGGCCTGGCCGACCGTGAGATGTCGGCCCAGGTGCTCGACTCGATGGACATCGAGCGCGAGCGTGGCATCACGATCAAGGCGCAAACCGCGGCCTTGCAATATAAGGCGCAGGATGGCCAGATCTATGCGCTCAACCTGATCGATACTCCGGGGCACGTCGACTTCTCGTACGAGGTCAGCCGGTCGTTGTCGGCCTGCGAAGGCGCGCTGCTGGTGGTGGATGCGTCGCAGGGCGTCGAGGCGCAGACGGTGGCCAACTGCTACACCGCCATCGAGCTGGGCGTGGAAGTGGTCGCCGTGCTGAACAAGATGGATTTGCCGCAGGCCGATCCAGAGGGTGCCCGCCAGGAGATCGAGGATGTGATCGGCATCGACGCGTCCAACGGCATCCTGGCCAGCGCCAAGACCGGCATGGGCATCGACGAGATCCTCGAAGCCATTGTGGCGCGCATCCCCGCGCCCAAGGGCAACGTCGACGAGCCGCTGCAGGCCCTGATCATCGATTCATGGTTCGATAACTACGTCGGCGTCGTGATGCTGGTGCGTATCGTCAACGGCACGCTCAAGCCGAAGGACAAGATTCTCCTGATGGCCGCGGGCGTCACGCACCTGTGCGAACAGATCGGCGTGTTCACGCCCAAGTCCCAGCCGCGGCCGAAGTTGTCTGCGGGCGATGTGGGTTTCGTGATCGCCGGCATCAAGGATCTGGCGCACGCGAAGGTGGGCGACACGATCACGTTGGCCGGCAAACCCGCTGCCACCAGCCTGCCCGGTTTCAAGGAAGTGCAGCCGCAGGTGTTTGCCGGGCTCTATCCGGTGGAAAGCAGCGAGTACGACCAGCTGCGCGATTCGCTCGAAAAGCTCAAGCTCAACGATGCCGCGCTGATGTTCGAACCCGAAGTGTCGCAGGCGTTGGGCTTCGGCTTTCGTTGCGGCTTCCTGGGCTTGCTGCACATGGAAATCGTGCAGGAGCGCCTGGAGCGCGAATTCGACATGGACATCATCACCACCGCGCCGTCGGTGGTGTACGAAGTGGTCAAGCGCGATGGCGAAGTCATCAGCGTCGAAAGCCCGTCGCGGATGCCCGAAGTGGGCTACATCGAAGAGATTCGCGAGCCGATCGTCACGGTCACGCTCTTCATGCCGCAGGAGTACGTGGGTCCGGTGATGACCCTGTGCAACAACAAGCGCGGCAATCAGATGAACATGAGCTATCACGGCCGCCAGGTCCATCTGGTGTACGAGATGCCGCTGGCGGAAATCGTGCTCGATTTCTTCGACAAGCTGAAGTCCGTGTCGCGAGGCTACGCGTCGATGGATTACGAGTTTCTCGAGTACCGCACGGCCGACGTGGTCAAGGTCGATCTGCTCATCAACAGCGATCGCGTCGATGCCCTGGCGGTGATCGTTCACCGGGCCAATGCGCGTTTCCGCGCGCGCGATGTGGTGTCGCGCATGCGTGCCCTGATCCCGCGCCAGATGTATGACGTGGCGATCCAGGCCGCCATCGGTGCGGAAATCATCGCCCGCGAAAACGTGAAGGCGTTGCGCAAGAACGTGCTGGCCAAGTGCTACGGCGGCGACATCAGCCGCAAGAAGAAGCTGCTCGAAAAGCAGAAGGCCGGCAAGAAGCGCATGAAGCAGGTCGGCAGCGTCGAGATCCCCCAAGAGGCCTTCCTGGCCATTCTGCAGGTCGAAGACAAGTGAGTCGTAACGTGTTGAATAAAGGCGGTTGGGAATGAGCTGGAACTTTGCCCTGATTCTGTTTTTGCTGCTGGTGGTGACCGGCGTGCTGTGGGCGCTGGACCTGCTCGTACTGCGTCCGGCACGCAAGCGCCGCGTGGATGCCGCGATGGCCGCCTCGCCCGCCACTGCAGATCCGGCGGCGCGCGAAGCGCATCGGCGTGAAGTCGTCGCCAACGTGGGACGGGTGCCCTGGTGGATCGAATACGCCGTCAGTTTCTTCCCGGTGATCCTGTTCGTGTTCGTGCTGCGCTCATTCGTGGTCGAGCCGTTTCGCATCCCGTCGGGATCGATGCTGCCGACGCTGCAGTCGGGCGATCTGATCCTGGTCAACAAATTCACCTACGGCTTGCGCCTGCCGGTCATCGACAAGAAAGTGGTCGATATCGGCGAGCCCAAGCGCGGTGACGTATTCGTGTTCCGTTATCCCGTCGATCCCGATGTGGATTACATCAAGCGGGTGGTGGGATTGCCGGGCGACGACATCGCCTATCTCGACAAGACGCTGTACGTGAACGGTCAGGTCGTGGCGCATACCCGCGACGGCGACTACTACGAACCGGACCGTGTCTCGTATATCGCTCAGTTCACCGAGAAGCTCGGCGATACCGAACACCGCATCCTGCTCGACCCCGAGCGCCGGCAGGATTACGGGCCGATCTGGCAGTTCGATCACATGGGCAACTGCGAATACTCGCGCGCGGGTGTCCGGTGTAAAGTGCCGGAAGGGCATTACTTCGCCATGGGCGACAATCGGGACAACAGTGCCGATAGCCGTTATTGGGGGTTCGTGCCTGAGAGCAATATCGTCGGCAAAGCCTTTTTCATCTGGATGAACTTCAGCGATCTGGGCCGTATCGGTCGCTTCAACTGAACATGGCGCTCTATAACTTAGAAGCCCAGCTCGACTACCGGTTCAAGGACCAGGCGTTGCTCGAGCAGGCGGTGACCCACCGCAGCCACGGCGCGCGGCACAACGAACGCCTCGAGTTTCTGGGCGATTCGGTGCTCAACTTCGTCATCGCGGCCATCCTCTACGAGCGCTATGGCGCGATCGATGAGGGTGATCTGTCGCGCCTGCGGGCCAATCTGGTCAAGCAGGCGTCGCTCGCCGATATCGGCACCCAATTGGGGCTCTCTCAGCATCTGCGTCTGGGCGAGGGCGAAATGAAAAGCGGCGGTTTCCGCCGTCCGTCCATTCTTGCCGACACGGTAGAGGCGCTCTTTGGCGCCGTGTTTCTGGATGCGGGCTTTGACGAGGCCCGCCGCGTGGTGGCGCGTCAATATGCGCCCGTGCTCGAAACCATGAATCCTGCCACCTTGGGGAAGGACGCCAAGACGCTGCTCCAGGAAACCTTGCAAAGCCGTAAAATGGCTTTGCCGCTGTATACGGTCGTTGCCACCCATGGCGCGGCGCACAGTCAGCAATTCGAGGTCGAATGTGCCGTTCCGGCGCTTGAGATCACTGTTACGGCTGCCGGATCGAGCCGTCGTGCCGCCGAGCAGTCGGCCGCCAAACTGGCGTTGGAAGCCGTACAGGCCAAGACGCCCGCCCGCCCGGCTAAAAAAGCCAGCCGGTCACGCAAGACGACGCAACTGTCCTTGCCCGTGGCCGTCATTCAAGAGAACAAATGAGCGATACGCCTTTCCGCTGCGGTTTCGTAGCCATCGTCGGCCGTCCCAACGTGGGCAAGTCGACGTTGCTCAACGCCCTGATCGGCAGCAAGATCTCCATCGTGTCGCGCAAGGCGCAGACCACGCGCCATCGCATCCATGGGGTGCTGACGCGCGAGCACGAGCAATTCATCTTTGTCGATACACCCGGCTTTCAAACCCGCCACGGCGGGGCGATGAATCGCATGATGAATCGGGTGGTCACGCAGGCGCTGTCTCAAGTCGACGTCACCGTGCATGTGGTCGAAGCCGGTAAATGGTCCGAAGGGGACGCCAAGTTGCTGCCGCTGCTGCCGTCGCCCGAACGCACGGTGCTGGCCATCAGCAAGATCGATCAGCTCAAAAGCAAGAACGACCTGTTTGCCTTTGTGTCGAAGATCATGGCCTTGCACCCGTTCGGCGCGGTCATTCCGGTGAGCGCGGTCAAGAACAAGCAGCTGGAACCGCTGCTCACCGAGATCGCGGCGAGGTTGCCCGAAGGCGAGGCGATGTTCGAAGAGGACACGCTTACCGATCGGCCCATGCGCTTTATCGCGGCAGAGCTTATCCGCGAGAAGATCTTTCGTCTGGTGGGCGACGAGTTGCCGTACGGCTGCACCGTCGTCATCGAACAGTGGGAAGAAACGAACAAGGGGGCGCATATCGCCGCCTGCATCGTGATCGAGCGCGACAGTCACAAGCCCATTTTGCTGGGCGCCCGTGGCGAGCATATGAAGCGCATCGCGACCGAAGCCCGCCAGGATATGGTCAAGCTGCTTGAAAAGCCGGTGCACCTTGAGGTGTACATCAAGGTGCGCAAGGGCTGGTCCGACCGGGAAAGCGCCCTGCGCGACCTGGGATATGAATAAACGGACAGGCGATGAGTAGAAGGGCGCACCGCGTCCAGGACAGCTTCGCCTACATGCTCCACGCCACCCCGTGGCGGGAAACCTCCCTGATCGTGCAGGCATTTTCGCGCGATCACGGCTGCGTGGCGATGGTGGCCAAGGGTGCTAAACGCCCGTTTTCGGTCCTCAGGCCGGTGCTGTCGGCATTCCAGCCCCTGGCCCTGTCATGGACGGGATCCAATGAGGTCAAGACGCTCACGCGCGCCGAGACGGCCGGCATCCGGCCCTTGATGGGACCATCGTTGATGTCGGCCTGGTATATGAACGAACTCATCCTGCGGCTCCTGCCGCGTGAGGATGCCCATCCGGTGCTGTTCGATGCCTACGATATGGCACTCGAGCAGCTCGCCTTGGGAACGCGGGCCTCCAGTGCACTGCGACGGTTCGAGTGGACGCTGTTGCGTGAGACGGGGTATGGCATCGACGCCGATGCGCCTGATTTCGACGACCTCACCAAGGAACCCGCGCTGCGTCGCGATTTACGCGAGCGCCTCGCCGAACAATTGGCCGGTCGGCCGCTGTCCACCCGGCAGGTCTTGCTGGATCTCCAGCGGCATTTGCCGCAATAGGTCGGGCGCGTTGCCAGATACCGGTTCTTATACGCCAGCCAAATAAAAAGGCCTGCTCCGTGAAGAGCAGGCCTTTTGCATCATCCGTTCCGGCCCCGCAAGCGGCGCCGGAAATCTGCCGTTATTCGCGGTTGCCGCCGAAGATGCCAAGCAGCATCAGCAGGTTCGAGAACACGTTGTACACGTCGAGGTAGATCGCCAGCGTGGCCGACACGTAGTTCGTTTCGCCACCGTTGATCACACGCTGCAAATCCACCAGCATGAAGGCCGAGAAAATCACGATGGCCATCACCGAAATGGTGAGCATCAGCGCGGGCAACTGCAGGAAGATGTTGGCCAATGCTGCGACCAGGATCACAACGGCGCCCATGAACAGCCACTTCTGCATGCCCGACAAGTCACGCTTGATGGTGCTGGCCACGGTGGCCATGGTACCGAAGACGACCGCAGTGCCGCCAAAGGCCATCATCACCAATTGCGCGCCGTTGCCCATGCCCAGTACGAAGCCAAGCAAACGCGAAAGCATGACGCCCATGAAGAACGTGAACGCCAGCAACAGCACCACGCCGAGGCTATTGGTCTTGTTTTTCTCGATCGCGAACATCATGCCGAACGCGCCGACGAGAAAGACAATCGCCGACAAGCCGGGGCTCGCGCCCATGATCTGGTTGATGCCCGTGTATAAGCCGACTGCCGCACCCATCACCGTCGGGATCAGCGAGAGGGCAAGCAGCCAATAGGTATTGCGCAACACGCGGTTGCGGACGACCTCGCCAGCGGCCCCAGCGGGCGCACCGGCACGGTTGAAGGGTGAAGGACGAAGTTCGTTCATGAAAATTGCTCCTGGGCACAAGACGCAGCGCGAAGCGCGCGTTCATGTTTGTTTAGAGGGGTAGCATACCTGACAGTTCCCTTAACGGTCCACTTTCCGGCCGAAATTGCGTCGATCGGTATCAACTGGAACTGCCGCTGGCTGAAAGGGGCGAAGCCCGCCGACTCAGCCCGGGCGTACTTTACGCAGCACCCGTTCGATGATGTCCGGCAATTGGGCGTCGAGCGTGGCACGGACCTGGGCCAGGGCGTCGTCCATCGCACGATGGACGGCATCGTCGATCTCTGCCTGCAGCGTAACTCGCAATAGCGCCTCGTGCGCCGAAACGGCGGATTTATCGCCGGGCGACGCGACCGGTGCCAGTTCGGTGAGAAGGGGCAGCGGTTCTGTAGTGGCCGTGGGCGTATCGACGGCAATGGTCAGGGTGGGGATGGTGTCGTCGTCGCGATGTTGCATACGAACTCCTGTTGAGAGGAAACGGCCGGTGGCTGAAAAGAACGCCACGCGGCCTGGCCACGCCGCATCCGTCCATCGACCGCGCGCGGTGGACCAGGGCGTCTGCCGTGAATCAGGCTGTGACGCCGATCTTGTGGCTGCGGACGTCGTCGCCGGCGGCGGCGTACGCGCGCCAGCGTTGCCGCGCGGCAAGCTTGTCGTCATCCGCGTCCGACACGATCTCCATCACCCGCATGAAGCGGGTGTAGGCGGGCGGGCACGCATCGTCCAGATTCAATAACCACGTCGGCGATTCGGCCTCGGCGGCCGCATCGCGCAGCAGCGCATCGGGCGCTTGCGGCGTGAGCACCACCGGCATCGCGCCTGCCGACGGGTCGTCGCCTGCCGCATGCGGAATGAAGGCGATATCGTCGAACGTCCACAGCAATCGGTCGAAAGCCGCCAGACGGCGCTGATCGCTGCAATACACGACCAGCCGCTCGCCGGCGTCATAACGCTTGCGGGCCACCTGGCACGCCATGACCATGCGGTCCGGCGCACCAAAGGCGAAGTCCACCCGGCTCATCGTGCGGCCGGGGTATTCAAGTGCCCGTTCATCATGCGCGCGAGGCCTGGCGATCGAGCAGGTACTGCACCAGGAGCGGCACGGGACGCCCCGTGGCGCCTTTCTCCTTGCCGCCCTTCCAGGCCGTGCCGGCGATATCCAGGTGCGCCCAGCGGTACGCCTTGGTGAAGCGCGACAGGAAGCACGCCGCGGTCACCGAGCCCGCCGGGGGGCCGCCGATGTTGGCAATATCGGCGAAGTTGGACTTCAACTGCTCCTGGTAGGCATCTTCGAGCGGCATGCGCCACGCCGTGTCCAGCGACGCACGGCCGGCCTTCAGCAGGCTGTCGGCCAGATCGTCGTCTTGCGTGAACAAGCCGGTGTTGACGTGGCCCAGCGCCACCACGCAGGCGCCGGTGAGCGTGGCGATGTCGATCACGGCGGCCGGCTTGAAGCGTTCGGCGTAGGTGAGGGCATCGCACAGCACCAGGCGGCCTTCGGCGTCGGTGTTGAGCACCTCGATCGTGTGGCCGGCCATGCTGGTCACCACGTCGCCGGGTTTCAGGGCCTTGCCGCTCGGCATGTTTTCGCACGACGCGATCAGGCCGATCACTTCAAACGGCAGATCCAGCTCGGCCAGGGCGCGGAATGTGCCGAGCACGCTGGCGGCGCCGCACATGTCGTACTTCATCTCGTCCATCGTGGCAGCGGGCTTGATCGAAATGCCACCCGAGTCGAACGTGATGCCTTTGCCGACCAGGACGACGGGACCGTCACCGCCAGACGTCTTGCCCGCGGGTTTGGCGGCGAGCTTCTTGGCGGCGCTGCCCGGATGGCGCAGCACGATAAAGCGCGGCGCTTCTTCCGAGCCGCGCGCGACCGACAGGAACGAGCCCATGCCCAGCGCTTCGATCTGCTTGCGTTCGAGCACCTCGACCTTGAGGGTCTTGAACTCGGCAGCCAGCCGCTTGGCGGTTTCGCCCAGATAGGTGGGCGTGCAGATGTTGGGCGGCAGATTGCCCAGCAACTTCGTAAGATTCATGCCTTCGGCGATGGCGCGGCCTTCCTGCAGGCCCGTCTTGGCGTCGGCAGCCTCGCCGGCGGCCACCACGTGCACCACTTTCTTCAGCTTGGGGCGCTTATCCTTGTCCGGCTTGCCGAACGTGGCGTCGTAGCGGTAGGTGGCATCGCCCGCGGCAATCGCGGCGCTGCGTACGCGGGCGCGTACCGGCACATCCTGCATCGGCAGCGCGGCCAGCGATGAGGCGGCTTCGGTGACGTTGGCTTTGACGCAGGCGGCGATGAACGCGCGCTCGCCGCTGGCCAATGTGGCGGCCTTGTATTCTTCCTGCTTGCCCAGGCCGATCAGTACCACGCGCTGCGCGGCGACGCCGGGCAGATTGCGCAGGACGAGGCTTTCGCCCACCGTGGCGCGAAACTCGGATTTGACGACGGCGCGCACGGCGCCGTCTGACGCGCGGTCGATCTGGTCGGCTGCCGGCGACAGTATGCCGTCGGCAAAGATGCCCACACCAAGGGCGGCCGTTTTGAGTTGATGCAGAGAGGCGGTGGTCTGTGTGCTAAATTCCATTCGGATTCCCACGTGCGTCGATAGATGCAGTCGATTATCCCGCATATTTTCACATGTCCCTATTCAAGCGTTCCGTCGTTAGCGAAATCAGCAGTCACGCTGGTGTCGTGTTCTCCACGCTCGTCGTCGTCTGGCTGAGCGTGCTGCTGGTGCGCCTGTTGGGTGAGGCGGCCGGCGGCACGATCGGCGCGGACGTCGTCTTCGGGCTGGCTGCGTTTTCGACGATCACGGCATTGCCGACGATTTTGTCGGTAACGATCTTCATCGCAGTGCTCACTACCGTCACGCGCAATTACCGCGAATCGGAAATGGTGGTGTGGTTTGCCAGCGGCCTGTCGCTGGCCGATTGGTTCCGCCCCGTATTGCGCGTCGCCGTGCCGATTTCGATCGTGATCGCCGTGCTCACGCTGGTGGCCTCGCCCTGGGCGTATCGCCAGATCGGCGAATATCGTCAGCGCTTCGAACAGCGCTCCGATCTGGCCAAGGTCACCGCCGGGCAGTTTGCCGAATCGAGCGACGGCTCACGCGTATTTTTCGCCGACGAGCCGCAGCAGCAGACCGATGAGCTGGGCAATGTATTCGTGCGGCAGATCGATCCCGAATGGCACAGCCTGCTCACGACCCATAGCGCGCACACCGAAACCATGCCCAACGGGGACCGCTTCCTGGTGATGGGCGCCGGGCATCGCTACGATCTGAAGCCCGGCACGTCGGAGTTACGCATGATCGAGTTCGAGCGCTACGGGGTTCGGATCGAAAGCCGCAGCGACGCCAATAGCGCCGCCGAAGCCCGCGCGGCCGCCGAGCGCAGCAGCAAGGCCCGGCCTACCGAATTGCTGGTGCAGGACAATACCGATAGCTCGTGGTCGCAGATCATGTGGCGCATTTCATTGCCACTGGCGGCCCTCAATCTGGCCCTTCTGGCCATTCCGCTGGGCGCGGTCAATCCCCGCATGGGCCGTTCGGGCGACCTGCTGATCGCCGGTCTCGTGGCGCTCTTGTACATGAATCTGATCAATCTCACGCGTGCGTGGATCAGCGATGGGCGGTTGAGTTTCTCGATCGGCGTCTGGCTGATCCATGCCGTCGTGGCGGCACTCATGGTGGCGCTCATGATCAAGCGATTGCGGGTGAAAGCGCCGAAATCGCAGCCGGCGGCGCATTCGACAGCCGCCTGACACGCCGCCTGACACGCCACCGAGGGCGACGCGATCCCGCCGGGCAGTCGTCTCACCTCGTCTGACGCCTTGCCGCTTCGGCAAAAGCACTAACGCCCGACCGGGTGGCGGGCCGACCCCTCCGGGGTGCCCATCAACAAATCGGTGTGCGCCGCCACGGCCTGCCGCATGAAATCCCACAAGGCCGCCACGCGTTTCAATCGGCGCAAGTCTTCGTGGCAGTACATCCAGAAACTGCGGGTGATCACGAGCTCATCGGTCAGCACAGGCCGGAGCCGGTCGTCGCGCGCGGCCACGAAACACGGCAGCACGGCGAGCGCCTCGCCTTGCAATGCCGCATGGTACTGGGCGATAACGCTGGTGCTGCGCAGGATCACGCGTGCGGTCGGCACCATGTCTTCCAGGTATCGCAGCCGTTCGCTGAAGAGCAATTCGTCGACGTAGCCGATGAACACATGCCCGGCCAGATCCGCTTCGCTGTGGATGGCGGCATGCCGGGCCAGGTATTGCGGCGTGCCGTACAGGCGCAAGGTGTAATCGCAGAGTTTGGTGCACACGTATGGACCGCGCTGGGGGCGTTCGATTGTGATCGCCAGATCCGCCTCCCGTTTGGACAGGCTTACGAATCGCGGCACGGGCAGGATGTCCAGGGTCATGTGCGGGTAGAGCCGCTGAAATTCGGTGGCCAACGGCGTGAGCACATAGGTGCCGAAGGCTTCGGTAGCGCCAATGCGCACATGACCGTCGAGGTCCGGGCCGGTGCCGGACAGCGTCTCGCGGGCGGTATGCAGCAGATTCTCCATCTGCTCGGCTTGCACGAAGAGCCGCTGGCCGTCGCCGGTGAGCGTAAAGCCGGTGCTGCGCGATTTCTCGAAAAGCTGCGTGTTCAGTTCCGTTTCGAGCGCGCGGATCCGCCGGGTGACGGTGGTGTGCTCGACCCCCAATCGGCGGGCGGCGGCGCTGGCACGCTGTGTTCGCGCCACTTCGAGAAAATATCGCAGGCTGTCCCAATCGAGCATCGTGATCTCCGTTGACGCATTGTGCATGAATGCACAACACATGTGCATTTATCGCCGTTGCCCGGATTTTTTTACACACCTACACTGGCCGCACCGGGATACCCGGCGGGAGGGGCGTTGCGTCCTTCACCTAAAACGAAAAATATCGGACTGGAGACAACAATCATGAGATCGCACGTGCGCGGTATGGCCGCGGGATTGGCCTTGGGCGTCGGGATGGGCAGCGCGGCATGGGCGGCCGAGCCGCCCCCGGTAAAAATCGGGGTGCTGACCGACATGTCGGGCAACTATGCGTCGATGGGCGGCGCCGGCTCCGTTGCTGCCGCAAAACTCGCGATCGAGACATGCCTGGCGGCCGAATGCAAGGGCATGAAGATCGATCTGGTCTCGGCCGATAATCAGAACAAGGCCGATGTGGGGGCCGCGCGCGCGCGCGAATGGTTCGATCGCGATGGCGTCACGGCCATTGCCGATCTCACGAACTCAGCCGTGGCGCTCGCGGTGCAGGGGATTGCGCGCGAGAAGAACAAGGTGGTGATGTTCTCCGGGCCTGCCACGACGGCGCTCACCAATAAGGAATGCTCGCCGGTCGGTTTTCACTGGATGTTCGACACCTATTCCCAATCGGTGGGCGGCGCCAAGGCCACCATCGATGCGGGTGGCAAATCGTGGTTCTTCATCACGGTGGACTACGCCTTCGGTCATTCGCTCGAAGCCGACACCTCGCAGCGCGTGAAGTCGTTGGGCGGCACCGTGGCCGGCAGCGTGCGTCATCCGCTCAATGCGCCCGATTTCGCGTCCTACCTTCTGCAGGCGCAGAGCAGCAAGGCACAGGTGGTGGCGCTGGCCAATGGTGGACAGGACACGGTCAATGCCGTCAAGCAGGCGCGTGAATTCGGCGTGGTCGAAGGCGGGCAGAAGCTCGTGTCGCTGCTGATTTTCCTGTCCGACCTGCGTGCGCTGGGCCTGACCAACGCCCAGGGGCTGACGTATGTGGACGGGTTTTACTGGAATTTCGACGATGCCTCGCGCGCCTGGTCCGATCGGTTCTCAAAGGCCTTCGGCGGCCTGAAGCCGACCATGACGCAAGCCGGCGTGTACTCCAGCGTGCTGCACTACCTGCGCGCGGTGGCAGCCACTGGCAGTACCGACGGGAAGGCGGTCGCCGACAAGATGCGTACGTTGCCGATCGACGATCCCATCATGCGCAACGCGTCGATCCGTCCCGACGGCCGCGTGATCCACGACATGTATCTCTATCAGGTGAAAAAACCTGCCGAGTCGAAAGGCGAGTGGGATTACTCGACCTTGCTGGCCACCATCCCTGCCAAGGACGCCTTTCAACCGTTGGCCAACTCGACGTGCCCGCTGGTGAAGCAATAAATCGGGCGGGTGCGCGTGATGACGATGCTCGTGGGTATCGCATCCGCGCGCCGCACCTTGCGTTATCCCTTAATCGCTAGAGGAGTTTCTGATGACTGATGTTCCCCGCATTCCGCTGTTGATCGGCGGCAAGCATGTGCAAAGCAAATCGACGGAATGGCGCGACGTGCTGGATCCTGCAACCCAGAAGGTCGTCGCCCAAGTGCCGTTGGCCACGCGAGAAGAGCTCGACGCCGCCGTGGCGAACGCGCGCGAAGCCTTTGCGACGTGGCGCAACAGCGGGCAGGGGACGCGCATGCGCGTGATGCTCAAGCTGCAACAACTGATTCGCGACAATAGCGGCAAGCTGGCCGAACTGATCACCCGCGAACACGGCAAAACGCTTCCGGATGCCGAGGGCGAGGTAGGCCGGGGATTGGAGGTGGTGGAACACGCTTGCTCGATCGCCAGCCTGCAGTTGGGCGAGTATGCCGAGAACGCGGCCTCGGGCATCGACGTCTACACGACGATTCAACCGTTGGGCGTATGCGCAGGCATCACCGCGTTCAACTTCCCTGTCATGCTGCCGTGCTTCATGTTCCCGATCGCCGTGGCCTGCGGCAACACGTTCATCCTGAAGCCGTCGGAGCAGGATCCCAGCGCCTCGATGTATCTGGCGGAATTGGCGCAGGAAGCCGGTTTGCCGCCGGGCGTGCTCAATGTGGTGCACGGCGCCGCAGAGACGGCGCTGGCGCTGTGCGAGCATCCCGATATCAAGGCGATCTCGTTCATCGGCTCCACCCGTGTGGGCACCGAGATCTACAACCGCGCGTCGCAGCACGGCAAGCGTTGCCAGTCGATGATGGGCGCCAAGAACCACTGCGTGATCCTGCCCGATGCCGATCCCGAAGTGGCGTTGAATCAACTGGTGGGCGCTGCATTCGGCGCGGCCGGCCAGCGCTGCATGGCCGCCTCGGTGGCCGTGATGGTGGGGGATGCACGCAAGTGGCTGCCCGATTTCGTCGAACGCGCCAAAAAGCTGAAGGTCAATGCCGGCAGCGATCGCGATGCCGATCTGGGGCCGCTGGTTTCGCCGCAAGCCAAAACCCGCGTCGAAAGCCTGATCGAACAGGGCGTGAAAGAGGGCGCGAACCTGCTGCTCGATGGCCGCAATCTGACGGTCAAAGGGTTTGAGTCGGGCAACTTCGTCGGCCCCACGATCTTCGATGGTGTGACGGGCTCGATGGCGATCTATAAGGAAGAGATCTTCGGGCCGGTGCTCTGCGTGGTGGGCGTGGAAACGCTCGAGCAGGCGGTGGCTTTCATCAACCAGAACCCGAATGGCAACGGCGTGGCACTGTTCACGCAGGATGGCGGCGCGGCACGGTATTTCCAGAACAACGTCGACGTGGGTCAGATCGGTATCAATATTCCGATTCCCGTGCCGGTGGCCTGGTTCAGCTTTACCGGCTCGCGTGGCTCCAAGCTGGGCGATCTGGGTCCGAACGGCAAGCAGGCGGTGCAATTCTGGACACAGACGAAAACGATTACGGCACGCTGGTCGGCGCACGGACGCAAGGTCAACACGACAATCAGCATGTAGATCGGCGTATCGTCTCCTGGTCGACATTATCAGCAGCCTGTTGATCGGCTTACGGCCGCAACGGCTGCCCGACCATCAGCAGGTCGATCAGGCAGCAAAAAGGGGCATTGCGCCCCTTTTTGCTTAAGCTTTCCGCGCGCCTAAGCTTATATGAATAAGTAATATTGGATTGTTTCTATATTACCTATAATGCCCCCACTAAGGGGTGTTTATGAATCTTCAACAGTTCCGTTTCGTGCGTGAGACCATCCGCCGCGACTTCAATCTGACCGAGGCTGCACGGATGCTTTACACGTCGCAACCCGGCGTGTCCAAGGCGATCATCGAGTTCGAGGACGAGCTTGGCGTCAAGATCTTCGAGCGACACGGCAAGCGCATCAAGGGGCTGACCAAGCCGGGGCTGGCTGTGTCCCAGGTCATCGACCGCATCATGCGCGAAGTGGACAACCTCAAAAAGGTGAGCGAGGAATTCGCGCGGCGCGACGAAGGCGGACTGGTGATTGCCTGCACGCACACGCAGGCGCGTTATCTTCTGCCGCGTGTCATCCCGGCGTTTCGCAAGGAATTTCCCAAGGTGCATCTGTCGTTGGCCGAAGGCAGCCCGGCGCAGTTGGCGGAGATGGTGCTGCACGAACATGCCGACGTGGCCATTGCCACCGAGGCCCTGGCGCTGACGCCTGGACTGGCGACGCTGCCCGTGTACACCTGGGAGCACACCGTCGTGGTGCGTCCCGACCACCCCCTGGCGGAACTGACGTCGAGCGCGGCGCGCGCCTTGTCGCTCGAACAATTGGCCGAATACTCCATCGTGACGTATGACCGCGCGTTTACCGGACGCTCGACGATCGACGAGGTGTTTGCCACGCAGGGCATCCATCCCGATATCGTGCTCGAAGCGATCGATGCCGACGTGATCAAGACGTATGTGGATGTGGGGCTTGGCATCGGCATCATCGCCGGCGTGGCGTTCGACCCGCGGCGCGACACCGGCCTGGTCGGCTTGCCGGTCGGACACCTGTTCGGCACGCACACCACGCGCGTCGGGATCAAGCAGGGCGTTTTCCTCAGGGATTACGTGTATACATTCCTGGAAATGTTGGCCTCTTCACTCACACGTGCGGTGGTGCAGGATGCTGTGCAGGGCACTGAGGAAGCCTGACGCTATCGCAGATCGAACCCCATAGATATATTAAATGAGAATTCCTCTCATTTGTGTTGAGCAAACAAACAAGAATCATTATCATTCCTTCACGCCAATAACTTTTGTGGAGTGATCATGGCAGCAGCGCTCAGTGCGGTAGTGGTGGGGGCCGATCGACTCGGCAATATTCCGGATCTGTTGAAGGGGCACAATATCGCGATCACGCATCACATCAGCGGACGCGATCCCTCACATCAGAAACGTACGTTGCAGTTGCCCACGGGCACACAATTGGTGATTTTGCTCACCGACTTTCTCGGTCATAACGTGATGAAGACCTTCCGCCATGCCGCGCAACGGGGCGGTATCCGTGTGGTGGCTTGTCGTCGTTCCGTCTGCAGCATGCAGCAGGCGCTCACGCAGTGCGGTCTCTGCGGGTTGAACGCCTGACCCCGTCCCAATCGCAGGCGAAGACGCCTGTGTTCTACCGTGGCCTGCGAGTGCGGCGTGCCGGACGGTCGATCGTTCACGCAAGAAGGGCATCGAATGCGCAATGCATTCGATGCCCTTTTTTATGCCTGGCGGATGCTGCCGAGATCGGTGCCGTGATGGAGGCGGCGGAGGCGATGTGAACCGGTGAGGACGCAGCCGCGTCAGCGTGCTGCGCGCGCCGACGCCATCAGCCCCGTATCCAGCCGGCGAGCACCGTTGTAGCGCTTGGTCCAGTACGCCATCGTCATGCTTTCGATGCGGACCACGCCACCGGCGCTGGGGGAGTGGATGAAGCGGCCGTCGCCGAGATAGATGCCCACGTGCGAATTGCGGCGGCCCATCGTATTGAAGAAGACGAGATCGCCCGCCACCAGTTCTTCACGTTCGATCGACTGGCCCCATTGGGAGATTTCGGCCGCACTGCGGGGCAGCTTGATACCCAGCGATTGCGAGGCCACATAGCTCACGAGCCCACTGCAATCGAAACCGCTATCGGGCGTGTTGCCACCGTAGCGATAACGCACACCGAGATAGTTGAGTGCTTCGCCCGCCAGTGCGGGATCGTTGCTGCGTTGCATGCCCGCCTGGCGCTCGCGGCGCAGGTTTTGCGCGACCAGCATGCCGATCGGATCTTCCTGCGCCTGGCGCCATTCGCGGCTGTAGCCATCGGGGTCGGCCGCGTCGAGATACGCCGACTTCGTGCTGTGCGAGCCAGTGCCGGCGCAGCCGGCCAAGGCGATGCAGCTTGCGAGGAGGGGGAGGCGAAGAGCACGCCACCAATTGCCGTGAGGATCTTGAAGTCGCTGCGCGGCAGGGTTGGTGGATTGCATGCTTGGCCTTGTGATTTGGCAAGAACATAACCAAATCAACATCTTGAGATTGAAAGTTGGAGCGGATTCTACCAACATTGTGCGGTGCACGGCGATCATCGGCCTAGTGGGTAGGGCCGGGATCGTGGGAGAATCGTTTCCGAGTGTGGCGGCCGGAGTATAGCCCGAACGCCCTAAACCTTAAGTACGGCCAGACAATAACAGGAGACAGCGATGCAAACCATGCGGGATTTCCATTACGGCTCGATACATCATCGTGACAATTTCTGGCGCGGCGAGGCGCGGCGGATTCATTGGGAAACACCGTTCGAGCGCGTACTGGACGACAGCAATCCGCCGTTTGCCCGCTGGTTTTTGGGGGGAACGACCAACCTTTGCTATAACGCGGTTGATCGGTGGCTTGATACGCGAGGCGATGCCCGCGCGTTGGTGTGGGTGTCCACCGAGGTCGATCAGACACGCGAATATACGGTTCGCCAGCTGTACGATGAGGTCAACGCCGTGGCCGCCATGCTGCGCGAGGCGGGCGTGGAACAGGGCGACCGCGTGCTGATCTATATGCCGATGGTGCCCGAAGCCGTTTTCACGATGCTCGCCTGTGCACGATTGGGGGCCATTCATTCGGTGGTCTTCGGCGGGTTTGCCTCGGTGAATCTGGCGCAGCGCATCGACGATGCCGCACCCAAGGTGATCGTTTCCGCGGATGCCGGGTCGCGGGGCGGCAAGGTGGTCGCCTACAAGCCCTTGCTGGATCGGGCGCTGACGCTCAGCCGCCATCCGCCGGCGCGCACGATCATTCTCGATCGGGGTCTGGCGCCCATGCAGCGCGACCCCGCGCGGGATATCGACTATGCCCAGGCACGGGCACGCCACGACGGTGCTGAGGTACCGGTGGTCTGGATGGATGCCACTGCACCCAGCTACATCCTGTATACGTCGGGCACCACCGGCACACCGAAGGGGGTACAACGCGACATCGGCGGGTATGCGGTGGCCCTGGCGTCTTCCATGTCGTACATCTTCGATGGCAAGCCCGGGGAGACGTTTTTCTGCACCAGTGATATCGGCTGGGTGGTGGGGCACTCCTATATCGTTTACGGACCGTTGATCGGGGGGCAGACCACGGTGCTGTACGAGGGCACGCCGGTGCGTCCGGATGGGGCGATCCTCTGGCGTTTGATCGAGCAATATCAGGTCAACACCTTGTTTTCGGCCCCCACGGCCATTCGCGTGCTGAAGAAGCAGGATCCGGCGCTCCTGAAGAAGCACGATCTGTCGTCGCTGCGCGCCATCTACCTGGCCGGCGAGCCGCTCGATGAGCCCACGGCACAGTGGGTGGCAGATAGTCTGGGCAAGCCCGTCATCGACAACTATTGGCAAACGGAAAGCGGGTGGCCGATCCTGGCGGCGCAGCCGGGGGTTGAGCGTGTGCCCACCAAATTCGGTAGCCCGTCGTTTCCGGTTTACGGCTTTGACGTGCGGATCGTCGACGAGGCGACCGGCGAGGACATGGGGCCTGACGAGAAGGGCGTTATCGCCATCGTGCCGCCGTTGCCGCCCGGCGCCATGACGACGATCTGGGGCAACGACGCCCGGTTCGTCGAAACCTATTTCAAGAGCGTGCCCAACCGGCAGGTGTATTCCACATTCGATTGGGGCCGTCGCGATGCTGACGGCTATTATTTCATCCTCGGGCGCACCGACGACGTGATCAATGTGGCGGGTCACCGCCTGGGCACGCGCGAGATCGAGGAGTCGATCAGCAGCCACGCAGCCGTGGCCGAATGCGCCGTGGTCGGGGTGGCCGATGCCATCAAAGGACAAACGGCCGTGGCGTTCGTGGTGCTCAAGTCCGCCGAAGCCGGCGAACCGGGGGCCGCGGCCGATGCCTTGCGCCGCGATATGCTCGCGGTGGTCGACGATCAACTGGGTGCGATTGCTCGCCCGTCTGCGCTACGATTCGTGCAGGCCTTGCCCAAGACGCGTTCGGGCAAGGTCTTGCGCCGTGCGATCGTGGCGATTTGCGAGGGCCGCGAGACCGGCGATCTCACCACCATCGAAGATCCTTCAACGCTCGACCAGATCAAGGACAGCCTTCAATGAGCGTTCGATTGCCGGATGTCGCCGTGCACCTGAATCCGGGCGTGCGGCGCCGGGAACTCTGGGCCTGGGCAATGTACGACTTTGCCAATTCGGGCTTTACCACCGTCATTCTCACGGCGGTCTTCAGTACTTATTTTGTGGGTGTTGTCGCCGGCAATGCCCCCTGGGGCACGCTGGCGTGGACGAGCGCGCTCTCGGTGTCGTATTTCGCCGTCATGCTCACGATGCCCACCCTCGGCGCGCGGGCCGACGCGCGCGGCGCCAAGCGCCGGCTGCTGTTCACCAGCACGATCGGGTGCATTCTCGCGACGGCCGTCATGTCACAGGCAGGTCCGGGCACGGTGGTGCTTGCCCTGGCGGCACTGATCGTCTCCAACTACTGCTATTGCGTGGGCGAGTCCGTCGTGGCGGCCTTCCTGCCGGAACTGGCGCGGCCCAAATCCATGGGCCGCGTATCGGGCTGGGGCTGGGGCTTCGGCTACTTCGGCGGCATGCTCACGTTGGGCATTTCACTGGCCATCGTCACGGCCGGCATGGCGCGCGGCTGGTCGGCCGAGGGGTACGTGCCCTGGGTGATCGCCGTCACGTGCGTGGTGTTTGCGCTCGCGGCCTTGCCTTCTTTCCTGCTCCTGCGCGAACGCGCGCGGCCCCGGTCGCCCACGCAAGCGCCCGTGCACCTCCTGCGGCAGCTCGCGCATGCCTGGCGGGATACCGGCGTGCATTACCCCGAGTTCCGGCGGCTGCTGATGTGCGGCGCCTGCTATCAGGCAGGAATTTCGGTCGTGATTACGTTGGCTGCGGTGTACGCCGAGCAGGCGATGGGCTTCAAGACGCCGCAGATCATGCTGTTGATTTTCCTGGTGAACATCGCGGCTGCAGCAGGTGCATTCGCGTTCGGTCATTTGCAGGACCGCATCGGCCATCGGCCGGCTTTGGCCGTCACGCTCTGCGGCTGGATCGTCATGGTGCTGGTGGCGTACGTCGCCACCACGCCACCGGTTTTCTGGGTCGCCGCGGCGCTGGCCGGCTTGTGCATGGGATCCAGCCAAAGCGCGGGTCGTGCGCTGACGGGAGCGCTGGCGCCCGCCAACCGGCTGGCAGAGTTCTTCGCGCTGTGGACCTTCGCGGTGCAGCTGGCTGCCGTGGTGGGCCCGCTCAGCTACGGTCTGGTGACGTGGATCACGCATGGCGATCATCGCACCGCCATCCTGGCGACCGGGCTGTTTTTCGTGGGCGGGCTGATGTTGCTGGCGCGAGTGGATGTGGTGCGCGGCATTGCCCGGCGCGACGCGGCTAGCGCGGCCAGCGCGGCGAGCGGGACTGCGGCGCAGGGTGCTGCGGCGTAGCGGCACTCACTGTGGCGGCAGGAAAGCACAGCCTGTGACGTCGTGAAAGTGCAGGCGGCGGCCACGTGAAAGCGCAGCCCGCGGTGGCTTGAAAGCCCGGGTTGTGGTGCGATAAAAGTCCAGCCATCGCAGGTATAAAAAAAGGAACCCTGAGGTTCCTTTTTCATGGCCGGGCGATTCGGTGCGTCGGTGCGCACAGCCAGGCCGGCCCTGCCGGTCGCCGGACTGCCGTCCCTTACAGCCAGCGTTTCGGGCTGTACCACTTTTCCTTGGACTTGAAGCCGTCCTGGCGAATGGTGCTGTTGGGGAAGTTTTGCGTCAACACCCGGTCGGCATCGTCGCGCAGTTTGGTCATGCCCAGCTTGTCGTACGAAATCATCATGACGTACAACGCCTGTTCGTTGGCGGCGACGCCTTCGAAGTCGGTGATCACGATCTGCGCACGGTTGGCCGCGGCCACGTAGGCGCCGCGCTCGTAGTAATAACGCGCCACGTAGACCTCGTTCATGGCGATCGTATTCACCAGCCAGTTCATGCGCTGCTGCGAGTCGGGTGCGTACTTGCTGTCCGGAAACCGCTTGATCAGTTCGGCGAAGGCATCGTAAGACGCGCGCAGTCCCTTCGGATCGCGCTCGGCTGGATCCTGGCCCGTCACGTTGGTCATGAAAGCACTGGCCGGCGTGAAGTTGATCAGGCCTTTCAGGTACAGCACGTAGTCGGTGCCGGGATGATTGGGATATTGCTGTTGGAAGCGGTCGATGGCGGCCAGTGCCTGTTCGTTCTCGCCGTCTTTCCAATTGACGTAGGCGAGTTCGATCAGCGCCTGCTGGGCGTAGACGCCGAACGGGTAACGGCTTTCGATCGCGGTGAGGCGATCGCGCGCGTTGTTCCAGCCGCCGGAATTGATTTCTTCCTTGGCATCGGCATAGAGTTGTTCGGCGCTCCAGCCGGCAGTCGGGTCGACCTTGGCGCCCGACGTGCCGCAGCCGGAGATCAGCAGGGCGGTCAGCATCGCCATGACCAGCCAAAGCAGCGGCCCGCGGGACCGGGCAATCGATGGAGCAGCACTCAGGTAAATCACGGGTTGTATCCTTGGTGTTAGCATGGCAGCGACGATTATATGATTAGTCTCCATGCCTGATATAGCCGACAGCGAAGAAGCGCTGCACGACGACGACCCCCAGATATTACGCGTTCCTTTCGAACAGGCGGCTGACCGCCTCGACAAGGTGCTCGCCTGCCTGCTGCCCGAGCACTCACGCAGCCGGTTGCAGGGGTGGATCGCCTCCGGACACGTGCACGTCAATGGCACGGTCGCAAAGATACGCCAGACCGTGGGCCCCGACGATGTGCTGACCGTGTGGGCCCAGCCCGCCCCCGAAAGCCTCGCGTTCCAACCCGAACCCATCGAATTCGGCGTCATCGCCGACAGCCCCGACTGGATCGTGGTCGACAAGCCCGCGGGGCTGGTCACCCATCCCGGCGCGGGCAACTGGCAGGGCACCTTGCTCAACGGGCTGTTGCACCGGTATCCCGAGCTTGCGCACGTGGCGCGGGCGGGCATCGTGCACCGGCTCGACAAGGACACGTCCGGCCTGATGGTCGTGGCGCGCAACGAGCGCGCGCAAACGCATCTCGTGCGCCAGTTGCAGGCTCGCACCATGGGGCGGCGCTATATCGCGCTGGCGCATGGCACCGTGCAGGCCTCCGGCAAGGTCGACCTGGCCATCGGTCGTGACCCGCGCGTGCCCGTGCGCATGGCGGTCGAGCGGCCGATCGCGCCCAAGCCTGCGGTCACGCACTACCAGCCGATGCGCCGCGGCACGCTCGAGGGCGCCACGGTGAGCGAGGTGGCGTGCAAGCTCGAAACCGGCCGCACCCATCAAATTCGCGTGCACATGGCCAGCCTCGGCCACCCGCTGGTGGCCGACACGCTGTATGGCGGGCGGCTTGCGGGCGGCGCCACCCGGCAGATGCTGCATGCCCGTGCGCTGCATTTCGACGATCCGGGCGGCGGGGGCGATGTAGCATGGACGGCCGAGATGCCGGCGGACATGGCCGCCGTCATGCAGCAGATCACCTGGGAACCGGCCGCATGAGCGCAGGCCGTATAACGGGTGACGCGGCCACGGTGCCGCCGGCGCCCGGTCATGCCAAAAGTGATTCAAGCGGCCATTCCTGCACCGATGCAACGGGTGATCCGATGCGTGATGCCCCGGACGGGTCGATCGGTGATCTCCCGAACGGACAGCTCGGCAATCCGATGCGTGCCGGCGATTTTGCCGGACCCGCCTGGCCGGGTCTGCACATCTTCACGACCGGCCGCGACGGTGGCGTGAGCAAGCCGCCCTACGACACCTTCAATGTGGGTGCCCATGTGGGCGATGCCGCCGATGCTGTCGCCACCAATCGCCTGGCGCTGCGCCGGCGTTTGCCGGGTGAGCCGCTGTGGCTCGAGCAGGTGCACGGCATTGCCGTCGTCGATGCCGACGCGGGGACCTTCAACGCAGCCGAGGGCTGCTCCCACGTCACGGACGCCACTCATGCCACGCAGTCGACCCACGCTGCGGGGTCTACCGATACGCGCTCTTCCGATACGGGCAAGTGCGCGCCCGCGGCGGACGCGGCTTTTACGCGCACCCCGGGTCGCGTACTGGCAATCATGACAGCCGATTGCCTGCCGGTGATCATTGCCGCGACCGATGGCAGCATCGTGGGCGCGGCGCACGCGGGTTGGCGCGGCTTGGCCGCGGGCGTCCTGGAGGCGCTGTTGACAGCCATGCGCCAGGCCGCGCCGGATGCGCCCGCGTGGCGCGCGTGGATCGGCCCGGCCATCGGCCCGAATGCGTTCGAGGTGGGCGACGAGGTGCGAATGGCGTTCGTCGCGCCGCCCGATGGGGCAATCGCGCCTGACGCGGCCGCCGCGGCACAATCGGCCTTTTCACCCAGGGCCGACGCACCGGGGAAATGGCTTGCCGATCTGCCGCGCCTGGCCGAGCAACGGCTCTACCGCGCCGGCGTGGCAGCCGTGGAGCAAAGCGGCGCGTGCACCGTGATCGATCGCGCGCGGTTTTTCTCGTATCGCCGAGATGGGCAGTGCGGGCGCATGGTGACGCTTGCCTGGCGTACCCACCCTTGATTACCCGCATTGACACTGGCCGCACCCCCATGCACCATGACCCGAGAGACATGTTGACGCGGACGGCCATGATCAAGGCCATCTCGCAGCAGCCAGAAAAAGCGCGGCAGCCTACGCAGCAGCACAGCCGCTGCGAGGAAGCAGCACAGTAAGCGCATAAGGTGTAAGTAGTGAACGCTCCTCAATCGAACGCCCTTCCATTTGCCATGCCCGCCGGCGCCGTTCCTCTGGCGCCCGAAGTGCTGGTCCAGATTCAAGCCGAATTCACCCGCGATTGGGAGCAGGTCACTCAGGCCGCCCGCGCGGGCACGCTTGCACCGCCCGCCGATCGCCGCTTCGCCGGTGCGGGCTGGGAGGGCAGCCATCAGCATCTGTTGCTCGCGCATGCGTATCTGCTGTCGGCGCGCGCGATGGGCAAAATGGTGGATGCGGCCGACGTCGCCCAGCCGCTGCGTGAGCGCCTGCGGTTTTCCATCATGCAGTGGGTCGATGCGCTCTCGCCGTCGAATTTCCTCGCGCTCAATCCCGAAGCCCAGCGCACCATCGTCGATACCGCAGGCAGTGCGCTCAACAGCGGCGTCGATAATTTCCTGGCCGATGTGCGTCGCGGACGCATTACGCAAACCGACGAAACCCATTTCGAGATCGGCCGCAATGTGGGCGTCTCGCCCGGCAGCGTGGTGTATGAAAATCAGCTCTTTCAACTGATTCAATACGCGCCGACCACCCCCACGGTGCACGCCCGCCCGCTGGTCGTGGTGCCGCCCAATATCAACAAGTTCTACATTCTCGACCTGCAGCCGGCCAACTCGTTCGTGCGATATGCGGTGGCGGCCGGGCACACGGTGTTCCTGGTGTCGTGGCGCAATCCGCTACCGTCCGACGACGACGGCATTCAGCAGGCCACATGGGGCGATTATCTCGATCAGGCCGTGCTGAAGGCACTTGCTGTGGCTGCCGAGATCACACGGCAACCCCAAGTCAATGCCCTGGGCTTTTGCGTTGGCGGCACGATGCTGGCCTCGGCACTGGCGTTGGCCAAGGCGCGGGGCGACTCGCCGGTGGCCGCCCTGACGCTGCTCACCACGCTGCTCGATTTTCGCGATACGGGCGTGCTCAGCGTGTTCGTCGATGAAGTGCATGCGCTCATCCGCGACCAGTCGATCGGTTCTGGCGGTCTGATGTGGGGTCGCGAGTTGGCCACCACGTTCTCGTTCCTGCGGCCAAACGAAATGGTGTGGAATTACGTCGTCGCCAATTATCTGAAAGGTGAAACGCCGCCGGCATTCGATCTGTTGTTCTGGAATGCCGATGCAACCAATCTGCCGGGCCCCTTCTTTTCCTGGTACTTCCGCAATACCTATCTGGAAAATAATCTGGCCATGCCGGACAAGACCCAGGCGTGCGGTCACCCGATCGATCTCACCCGCCTGGACATGCCGGCGTATATCTTCGGATCGCGTGAAGACCATATCGTGCCGTGGCATGCGGCGTATGCATCCACCCAGATTTTGCGCGGACCCAAGCGTTTCGTTCTCGGCGCCTCCGGTCATATTGCCGGCGTGATCAATCCGCCGGAAAAGCAGCGCCGCCATTTCTGGACGGTGGACACGCAGCCGGACGATGCGAATCATCTGCCGGGCAATGCCGATGACTGGCTGGCGCAGTCCGCCCAGCATCCAGGCAGTTGGTGGCCCGACTGGTCCGAGTGGTTGGCGCAGCATGCGGGTCGGCGCTCGCGTGCGCCCAATGCGCAGGGCAGCGCCACCTATCCCATTATCGAATCCGCGCCAGGTCGGTATGTAAAAGTACGCGTGTCGTGAATCGCCGGTTTGGGAAAAATGCCAGTGTGCTCTGGTATGGTGTGACACCAGGCGGGTAAGACAAAAACAGTGGCTTCATCGGAGGATCAATATGAAAGGCAAAGTAGCGTACGTGACGGGCGGTATGGGAGGCATCGGAACCGCGATTTGCCGCCGGTTGGTGAAGGAAGGCTACCAGGTCGCCGCAGGCTGCGGGCCGAGCCGCAATTACCAGCAATGGATCGATGAGCAAGCCGCACAAGGCTACGAGTTTTTTGCGTCGGTAGGCAACGTTTCCGATTGGAATTCCACTGTGGAGGCGTTCGATAAAGTGCGCGCCGCACTTGGCCCGGTCGATGTGCTGGTCAATAATGCCGGTATTACCCGTGACGGGTTGTTCCGCAAAATGTCGCTGGACGATTGGCGAGCGGTGATCGACACCAATCTGAACAGTCTGTTCAACGTCACCAAGCAGGTGATCGACGGTATGGTCGAACGCAATTTCGGCCGCATCATCAATATCAGTTCGGTCAATGGCCAGAAGGGTCAGTTCGGGCAGACCAACTATTCCACTGCCAAGGCCGGCATTCACGGCTTTACGATGGCGCTGGCGCAGGAAGTGGCGAGCAAGGGCGTTACCGTCAATACGATTTCGCCGGGATATATCGGAACCGACATGGTTCGCGCCATTCGTCCCGACGTGCTTGAAAAAATCGTCGGCACCATTCCGGTTCGTCGATTGGGTACTCCCGAAGAAATCGCGTCGATCGTGGCGTGGCTGGCTTCGGAAGAATCCGGTTTTTCGACCGGTGCCGATTTTTCGCTCAACGGCGGCCTGCATATGGGCTGACCGCCACGGCGGCCACCGTCTCGCAGCAGGGGAGCACGCGAGACGGTTTTCATTACTCCTTTCGAAACGATATAGATCCTGGCGACACCATGACGCATGCACCTAACGACACAGGCATCCGCCTGATCAAAAAATATCCCAATCGCCGGCTCTACGATACGCAGACCAGTACGTACATCACGCTGGCCGACGTCAAGCAGCTCGTGCTCGCCACCGAAACGTTTCAGGTGATCGATGCCAAAACGTCCGATGACCTGACCCGCAGCATCCTGCTGCAGATCATTCTTGAAGAAGAAAGCGAAGGCTCGCCGATGTTCTCCGCGCCCATGCTCGCGCAGATCATCCGGTTCTACGGCCATGCCATGCAGGGCATCATGGGCTCGTACCTGGAAAAGAACATCCAGGCATTCATCGAGATCCAGGACCGCGTAGCCGAACAGTCCAAGGGCATCTACGGCAACCAGTTCGGTCCGGAAGCCTGGGCGCAGTTCATGAATGTGCAGACGCCGATGATGCAAAGCATGATGAACAGCTACATCGACCAGAGCAAGAACCTGTTCGTGCAGATGCAGGACCAGATGCAGGATCAGACGCGCTCGATGTTCTCCACATTTCCGTTCGTCCCCCCCGGCACGCCCGGGGCTCCGGGCGGCGGCCGCAAGCCCTAGTCGCTCGCCGCAAGTCAGCGCGTTCCTTGCGCGCCGCCCGTCGCGGCGCGAGGTTCAGCGGGGTGTCAGCCGTTCCCGGTTAGGCTCATGAAAACGGTTCTTGTTTGCATTCCAGGAGCCCGTTTTAGAGCAATCGATACGAACAGGACACCTCAGATGATGAAGCAGGTCGTGGGCATGGCCGCAGGATTGGCCATGACATTGGGCATGGGCGCGCAAGCGTCGGCAGCGGAGTACCCCATCGGCAAGCCCGCGCAGAAGGGCGGCATGGAGATCGGCGCAGTCTATCTGCAGCCGATCGAAATGGACCCGCCCGGCATGATGCGCCCGGCCAAAGACTCCGACATCCATCTTGAAGCCGATATCCACGCCCTGGCCGATAATGCCACCGGATTTCCGGAAGGCGAGTGGATGCCGTACCTGACCGTGCAGTTCGAACTGCAGAAAGAGGGCAGCAGCAACGTCCAGAAGGGCACGTTCATGCCCATGGTCGCCAACGATGGCCCGCACTACGGTGACAACGTTAAGCTCGAAGGGCCGGGCAAATACAAACTGAAGTACACGATCTCGCCGCCGGGCGGTGAGGGGTCGCATTTCGGTCGTCATATCGACAAGGAAACCGGCGTGGGCGCCTGGTTCGCGCCGTTCGAGCTCGACTACACGTTCGTGTATGCCGGCACGGGCAAGAAGGGCGGGTATTGATCGTGAAACGGTGGCGTCAAGCGGTGCTCGGCGCGGCACTCATGGGGGCAGCGGTGCTGCCGGCCTGTGCAGACGAGTTGCCCACATTTCAACTGACGTTCAAGCCGGACGGGACCTTCGAGCCCGCTCGGCTGGAGGTGCCCGCGGGGCGCTTCAAGATCGAGCTGACCAATGAGAGCAATGAGCCGGTCGAGTTCGAGAGCATTCCGCTGCGCAAGGAAAAGGTACTGGGCCCCGGCGTGAAGTCGTTTGTGGTGATCACCATTTCGCGTCCCGGCGAATATCCGTTCTTCGACGACTTCCACCAGAGCGTCAAGGGCACGCTGGTCGTGACGCCCAAGGATTGAGACAGCAGTATGGAACAGGTTCTTTTCATCGTCTGGCGAGAGAGTGTGGAAGCGCTGCTGATCGTCGGCATCCTCTACACCTGGCTGCGCGCCACGCCCGAGGGCCGGCGCGGTCTGCCGTATCTTTGGGGCGGCGTGGCTGCCGGGCTCGCCCTGGCGGTCATGTTGGCGCTGGTGCTGCTGGGCGTGTCGTCCTGGCTGAGTGACGAGGGTCAGGAGTGGTTTCAGGCGGGCATGGCGCTGGTCGCGTGTGCGCTTGTGGTGCAGATGGTGTTCTGGATGCGCAAGCACGGCCGCACGTTGCAGAGCGAACTGCAAAGCGGCGCACGCGATTCGATGAACGCATCGAACTGGTGGGGCTTGCTGGTGCTCGTCATGATCGCCGTCGCGCGCGAGGGCAGTGAAACCGTTGTTTTTCTTTACGGCACTGTGGCGGCCGGCGAGGCGGCGTCCGACATGGCCATGCTGGCGTTGGCCGGTATCGGCGGCTTCTTCGCCGCGCTGATCACGTTCTACATTCTGCAGTTGGGCGGCAAGTTCATCACGTGGCGCCGCTTTTTCGCCGTGACGGAAATACTGCTCTTGCTGCTCGCGGCGGCCTTGTTGATCGGCGGGCTCGATCACCTCATTTCGTTAGGCGTGGTGCCGACCTTGATCGACCCGATCTGGGACAGCTCGCGTCTGCTGGACGACAGCAGTGGCATCGGCAAGGTGTTGGCCGATTTCGCCGGCTACCGGGCCTTTCCCGCGCTCACCTCGGTCATCGTGTGGGTGCTTTACTGGGTGATCGTGGTGGCGCTGTTGCGTCGCGCGCAGCCTGCGGCCACGCCGCGCAACGCGGTGGCGCGCGCGCCGGCGCCATGACTGCCGTGCTCGCCCGTTCGGCCTCGCGCGCGGCGGATTTCCTGCGCGATCATGCCCCGATGCTGCGCAGGTTGCAGTGGGGCATTGTGCTGGTGTACGCGTTCTTGCTGATCGTGCCGGCAATTCTGCCATTGCCGGATAACGCCGCTTCGGTCTTCAACAACCTGACGGTGGTGTCGCAGTTTGCGTTCTGGGGCATCTGGTGGCCCTTCGTGCTCGTGTCGATGCCGCTGCTGGGTCGCACGTGGTGCGGCACCCTCTGTCCGGAAGGCATGTTGTCGGAGTGGGCCAGCGAGCATGGTCAGGGCCACGCCATCCCGAAGTGGATGCGGTGGGGTGGCTGGCCTTTCGTGGCGTTTGCGGGCACGACCGTATACGGCCAGCTGATCAGCGTGTATCAGTATCCGGCCGCGGTACTCGTGGTGCTGGGCGGGTCGACCGTTGCAGCCATGATTGTGGGTTGGCGCTATGGTCGCAGCAAGCGCGTCTGGTGCAAATACCTTTGCCCGGTCAACGGCGTCTTCAATCTGCTGGCCAAGATGGCGCCGTGGCACTTCAAAGTCGATGAAACGGCGTGGCGCCATCCGGTCGTGCGTATCGAGTCGATCAACTGTGCGCCGCTGGTACCGTTGCGGCATATGAAGGGTGCGGGCGACTGCCACATGTGCGGCCGCTGCAGCGGCTATCGCGGCGCGATCGCGTTGACGCCGCGCTCGCCGGAAGAAGAGATCGTGAACGTGGCCGATGGCGATCCCTGGCAGACCGCATTGATCCTCTTCGGCATGATGGGATTGGCCATGGGTGCCTTCTTGTGGAGTGCAAGCCCCTGGTTCGTGGTGTACAAGCAGGCGGCAGCCACCTGGCTGGTCGAGCACGACATCCTCTGGCCGCTGCTGGACAATGCACCCTGGTACATCCTGACGCATTATCCGGAACTCAACGACAGCTTCTCGTGGCTGGACGGCTCAGGCATTTTGCTGTTCGTCGTGGGTGCCATGGTGGTGATCGGGGGCGCAGCGTACGCCGGCCTGTGGCTGGCCGACCGTTTGCTGCCGCCGGTTTCCGGTGCACCGCGCACGCCTATGGGCCGCGCCAGCCTGCACAAGTTGGCGCAGTGCCTGATTCCCGTGGCCGGCGTGGGTGTATTTCTGGGGCTCTCAGCCACCACGCTCACGTTGCTCAAGCATGAAGGGATGGGCACGGGCTGGGCCAATAGTGTGCGCTTTACGTTGCTCGCGCTCGCCGTCGCGTGGAGCCTGAAGATGGGCGCGCGCATCATTGCCCAGCGTCATGGTGCGCTGTGGCAGAATGCCGCTGCGCTTCTTGCCATGGCGGCAGGGCTGGTGCCTTTTGTATGGGCATGGATTCTCTTCTTCGCGGTCTGGTGAAGCGCGCGGGATAAGCGGGGCCATTCGGCCCGCTTCACCGGTAGCGGCGGGGGGGTATCCCAAAGCGTCCGTATCTCTCCAACCCTTGAATGTGCTACGCCATGCGCCACTACGCCTATCGACTGCTAAATGTATTTTCGGAATCGACTTTCGACGGCAATCCGTTGTGCGTGTTTGAGGATGGCACGGGCCTGAGCGATGCCGAGATGCAATTGCTGGCGCGTCAATTCAATCTGTCCGAGACGACGTTCCTGCTACCTTCGGAGGTGGCCGATCGACGCGTGCGCGTGTTTACGCCAGGCGCCGAAATGCGGTTCGCCGGTCATCCTGCGATCGGCTCGGCGCAGGTGGTGCGCGCGCTTGAGGCACGTGCGTCGAACACGACCGCTGCGGAACCTGCAGATCCGGCATCCGCGTCGCACGATGCCGGGCCGTCCGGCGATGCCATCACCCTTGCATTTGCTGCAGGGGTGGTACCGCTCGCGGCTCTTGGGGACGTGTGGACCTTTATCGCGCCCGCGCCTGGTGGCGTGCAGGCGCGCGCCGCGGGGATCGATCGCGCGACGGCTGCGCGGTGGTTCGGGCTTGTCGCCGATGATTTGGCAGGCGACCCGATGTGGGTCGACACGGGCTCGGATCAGTTATTGATTCCGCTGGCACATGCCGACGCCGTGGCGCGCGCGCGACCCGATGCCGCACTCACATCCGAGTGGCCCACGAGCAGCGTCGGTCGGCGCACGGCGTATCTCTTCGAGGTGCCGGCCGACGCGGCCGGGACGGACAGCATGGTTGACGCATCGCGTGCGGCGGCAACGGTTCGTGTGCGCTACTTTTTTGTGCCGCCTGCCGGCGGCGTCGCGGAGGATCCCGGCACCGGTTCGGCTTGCGCCAATCTCGGCGGGTGGTGGCAGGCCACCAAGCGGCCGTTGCCGATGCATGCCACTGTGATTCAGGGCGTGGAAATGCAGCGCACGTGCCACTTGCAACTACGGGTGGACGCAGCCGGTGCCATTCACGTCGGTGGCCGTGCGAGAGAAATCGGCCGTGGCACGATTACGCTGCGCTGACTAGTGGTGACCCGCGCCAACCAGTACAGGCATACCGATCGGTAAGGCGCCGCTGCGGCAGTGTCGTCGAGACGTTGCCAAGCGCATCCGACTTCAGGCCGGGCCACGCGACGGACGAAACAAATGCACGCTTGAATGCGTGCATTTCTTTTCTGAAGCGACGTCATCGACGGGCATAACACCCGCCGACGGCACGCCTGCGGCCGATTTACTTGGCCTTGGTGGCATCCACCTTAACCAGGTTTTTCACCTGCTTCACACCCTTCACGTCACGCGTGACGCGGGCGGCCAGGTCGGCTTGCGCGGCGGTAGCCACTGTGCCGGTCAGTTGAACCACGCCTTCGGTCGTTTCAACGGCGATATCCAAAGCGCTGAGATCCTTTTCGGCGACGATGGCGGCCTTGACCTTGGTGGTCAGGACGGCGTCGGAGGTGTATTCACCCACGGATTGCTTCGGCTCGTTGGTGGTCGTGCTGGCGGCCATGGCGATGGACGAAAAGGCGACGGTCGAGCCAATGGCGGCGGCGGCGAGCAGTTTTTGAACGTTCATGAGTAATCTCCTACTGGGTCAACAAACACGGATTGCGCGACTGAGGTCGCACTTATTTCTTTCGGAACATGCCGCTGAGTATCGACAGCACGGCAAGCACGAGAAAAACGTAAAACAGAATCTTGGCGATGCCGGCAGCACCGGCAGCAATATTGCCAAAGCCGAGGATGGCCGCGATGATCGCGATAACGAAAAACACAACTGCGTAATGCAGCATGGTGATGCTCCTGTCGGTTCGCAGCGCGTCCAACGCATTTGGCGAGTGCCTGGGCTGGATCGTCCGCGATCCGAACGCACGCATTCGGCGGTTATCAGGTTGCAGCTCAAATGCAGGCCGGGGTCGCAGACACGAAGCGTGAAGTGGTAATGCCAACCTTCCCTGCTTTCGTCTGTGCCTTTCCCAATCTGCCTGCTGCGAGGTCAAGTTACGGTTGCGCCGCACCCCTGTCAAATGGGCGTTGTCGGCAAATGTAACTCGTCTCTCCCCGCATATTTCTGCCCAACGCCGTGCAGAATTTCCCGATGCAGGACGCTCGCCAAGACAGCGGTAGGAGGGCGACCGATAGGACGTTGCAAACCCTACCGATCACCCTGCCGGCGAGGCGTTCTCGAGCGTCGTTAACGTTACAAGTGGGCAATGCTTTGATCGGCTTTGCATCGTGTGCGTTACAGCGCAGTCATAGCTTGAGCGGTTTGGGACGCAGGTTGGCTGCGTGATAAACATCGCGGAAGATTGCGACGTCGTGTTCAGTGAGCCCGAGTTTGCGCAATCCGTGAAATAGCCTGCGCACGTCCGAATTGGCCGCTTGGGCAGCGGTCAAACATCGCCGTCCCAATTCGAGATCCATCAGCGCGACCTGTGGGAGCGCATCGTCGCGATCGCAACGCGCGAAGATTTCCTTGGGATAAAGGTGGCCGTGCTTGAACCGCGCGCGATGCATGCGCAACAGATTTTCCGCCAGCAGGCGATAGATCTTTGCGCGTGCCGGCTCCGGCCAGCGATGTTCTCGCAGCCCTTGCTCAAGGCTCACATAACCCGCCAGCTCGCGGGTGGCGAGCACGGCTGCCCAGATGCCATCGGCACGTCGCATGTCGAAGTGCACCAGCTCGGGTGTGGCTACGCCAAGTTCGTTCAGCCGCTGCAGATTGCGCGCTTCGCGCAAGAATGTGGGGCGGCCGAAAGGAAAGCGCACCGACTTGAACAAGAAGTTGCGTTGCCGCTTGATGTAATAGCCCGTGCCATCGGCATCCCGCACGAATTGCACGCCACTTTCGCCACCGCGCCGATGGTTGGGCGGCTCAACCCATTCGCCTTGCCATTGCCACCAATCGATTTTCTGGGTTTGTGCGTGGGGCACTGCGTCTCCTGCGGTTAAGCAACCGGGCTTTTTTTGAATGGCGTGTGTTGTTCGAGTTCGCCGATGTAGGCGTCGACCGCCTCGGTTTCGCGGTCGAGAAAATCGCTGATCGCTTCGGCAAACCGTTCGTCGGCGATCCAGTGCGCTGACCAGGTCGGCGTGGGAAGCAACCCGCGCGCCATCTTGTGTTCGCCTTGGGCGCCGCCTTCGAAAGCGGTGTGCCCATGGGCGATGCAGTAGGCGATGCTCTGCATATAACAGGTTTCGAAATGCAGGCCGGAGATGAAGGCTTGCGTCCCCCAGTATCGGCCATACACTACGCCGTCGGCGACCACATCGAGCGCGCACGCGACCGGTTCGCCGTCGCGGTAGGCCATGATGAGCAGCAATTGCTCCGGCATCTCGGCATGCCATCGCGCAAAACAGGCGCGAGATAAGTAGGGCGGATTGCCATGGTCGTAATAGGTTTGCGCGTAGCATCGGTAGAAGAAATCCAATGCCGCCTCGTCGAGGGTGGCACCCTGCAGCCAGGCGAATGACACGCCGGCATCGGCCACGCGCCTGCGATCCTGCTTGATCTTCTTGCGTTTGTCGTGACTCATCGTCATGAGAAACGCATCCATGTCGGGATATCCGGCATTGCGCCAGTGAAACTGCACGCCTTCACGCAGCATGAAACCCGCTTGCGATAGTGCTTCGACATCGGCGGCATGGGTGAACAGGATATGCAACGAGGCGATGTTGTGATGGCGCGCGAGCGCAATGGCGCCGCGTGCCAGCATCACGCGATGCTCATGCGTATGGGCCAGCAGCCGCGGCCCGCTGACGGGCGTGAAGGGCACCGCGCACAGAAGCTTCGGGTAGTACGCCAACCCATGGCGCGCAAACGCATCGGCCCAGGCATAGTCGAACACATACTCGCCGCGTGAATGCGCCTTCACATAGAGGGGCATGGCGCCGACCAGCCGGTCGTTTTGCCGCAAGGCGAGAAAGTAGGGTGTCCATCCGGTGCGCGTCGATGCACACCCGGTGTCGTGCAGCGCGCTGAGAAAGCCGTGCTGCATGAAGGGGTACATGCCGGCGAGGGCATTCCATTCCTGCGCGGTGAACGCGTCAAGTGAAGTCTCGATGGTGAGCACGGGGTCGTTGGCGTCCATGTGGCGATTATGGCAGGTTGCAGCCGGTGGGATAATGACCGCCGATCGAAAAGTCGGCACGAGCGCCAAGTCGCCCGCGTCGGCTGTGCCACCACAGCGTCCAGCAGGGAATCCTCTTTGACTCAAGACCTCTCCATCCGGCATCTGGCGCTCGCCGCGCTCCTGCGCCGCGAGCCCACCGACAAGGTGGCGGCAGTACGTGAAATTCCGGACGATGCGCGGATCGGTGCAGCCCACTGCCTGACGGCGCCCGTGCCCGTGCCCGGTCGGCCGAACAAGCCTGAGTGCGTCGCCCCCGCGCTGGTGCCCAGGCGAGCGATCGGCACGCCGGTCGGTCGCGCAGCCTTGCTGCATGCGATCGCCCACATCGAGTTCAATGCCATCAACCTGGCGCTCGATGCCTTGTGGCGCTTTGAAGGGATGCCGTCCGACTACTACCGCGATTGGCTGAGCGTGGCGCGAGAAGAGGCCTATCACTTCACGTTGCTGCAGGATCATCTGGCCACCATGGGATATCGCTATGGCGACTTCCCGGCACATGACGGGCTTTGGCAAATGGCGGAGCGCACGCAGAACGATGTATTGGCCCGCATGGCGCTCGTGCCCCGTACGCTAGAGGCACGTGGCCTGGATGCGTCACCCGCCATTCGAGATAAGCTCCTGCGGGTGGGCGATGAGGCGGGCGCCGCCATCCTCGACATCATCCTGCGTGACGAGATCGGTCATGTTGCGATCGGCAACCGCTGGTACCGCTACGCGTGCGCGCAGCGCGGGCTGGCCCCGCTGGCGGCGTATCCGGTGTTGGCCGCCAAATACGATGCACCGCGTCTTCGGGGGCCGTTCAATCTCGAGGCGCGTCGGCAGGCCGGATTCGACGAGGACGAACTGACGGCGCTCGATGCGCCCGTCGACAGGCCCCTCCACGCCGCATCCGGTTTGCGGCGATCCTGAAGCAAACCTTAACGGTTTGACGCCAGCCTCTAACCCTTCGAGGGCATGGGGGGTGCTAGGGTGGGAGCTCCAGTCAACTTTTCGTCAGGACGCCCCATGTCGCTCAAATTCCGATTGCCCGCCGCCGCAGCATTGTCGATGGCCTTGTTTGCCGGAGCGGCAGGCGCGGCCGATACGTCTGCTGCCTTCACCTTGCCACCATTGCCGTATGCTGCCAACGCGCTTGAACCGGCAATCGATGCGCAAACGATGACGTTGCATCACGACAAGCATCATCAGGCTTACGTCGATAACCTCAACGGCAAAGTGAAGGATTTCCCGGCACTGCAGGGTGCGAAGATCGAAGCCGTGATGGCAGAGGTGTCCAAGTACGACGCCGCCGTGCGCAACAACGGCGGGGGTCACTACAACCACAGCCTGTTCTGGACCATCATGGCACCCGTCGATAAGGGCGGCAAACCGGGGGCCGCGCTGCAAAAGCGGATCGCGCAGGACTTCAAATCGCAGGATGAGATGGTCAAGCAATTCAGCGAAATGGCCGGAAAGAATTTCGGCTCCGGCTGGACGTGGTTGATCGTGAAGCCGGACGGCAAGCTTGCCATTACCAACACCCCCAATCAGGACAATCCCCTGATGGATGTGGTGCAGGAAAAGGGCACGCCCATCCTGGCGCTCGATACCTGGGAGCACGCTTACTACCTGAAGTATCAAAACAAGCGGCCGGAGTACGTCAAGGCCTTCTGGTCGGTGGTGAATTGGAACGAAGTCACCAAGCGCTACGACCAGGCTGCGAAGTAATCGCGTCTTAGCTTATGTTCGGGAGACGCGGGGCCATCGATGCGGTTCGCCATGCATTGATGGCCCCTTGAACTTGGCAGTCATTACCGAAGGAGCACGCAATGACCATCACCAACACTGTCGACGGCATTACCTATACCTTGCTGATTCAAGAACGTGGCGACGATACGTTTTCGTGGAAAATTGCGGCCAACGATGCGGATGGCCGCGAATGCAAACGCGATGAGCGCGATACGGACATCCCGTTCGAGACGGCAGCCGATGCCGAAATGGCGGGGCGCGAGGCCATGGACGCGCTCGTCAAGGGTGACCTGTAAGGTCACCGCCTTGCGCGTCAACGAATTTCTGTGTTGAGGTCGAACATCTCCGGGCCGCGATAACGCTTGATGGTCTGGGCCAATTCGCCGTCCGCCAGCAGGCTGTCGGCATCGTTTTTTCGGATCAGCCAGAAGTTGATGGCGGAAAGATCCACCAAAAACTCTTTGCACTGGGTGCGGGCGTCGATCATCGACCCGGCGGCACTGCGCAGCACCTGGGCCAACATGCGCCCCGGATGCTCATAGATGTGGCCGATGAAGTTCGCGAGCACGCGTTTGATCAGCGCATCGTTGAGATCCACATTGCCATTGGCGAGGCCGGCCCAATAAACGGCTTCCTGGCCATCCGGAATGAAGGTGTTCACCCACGCCTGGTAATCGCGATCGTGCAGGATGGAAAAGGCGCGCCGATACAGGATCTCAGGATCGCTGGCTTCAAAGCTGTGCGCTTTGGTATAGGCTAGCAAGCCGTCGAGTTCACTGATCAACGCGCGATGATTGGCATTGATCTGATTGTATTTGTCGATCAGCTTGCTCAACGCGGCGCGAAACAGCAGCACCTGATTGCGGCCGCCTTCGATGCTGTCGAGCAACGGATAGATCTGATATTTGTGCGCGTGGATATGGTCGATGTATTGACTGATCGCGTTCGAGGTCGTGTCCATCTGCTTGAATGCCCGCTCGAACAATTCGGGTCGGCGCTGGTATAGCTGTTCGAGTTCAGCCGTGTCGCGGCCGATCAGATTATCGACCTGCTGAAAATTGCCGACGATGTCGCGGATGAAAAAGCTCGAGAGGGTATGGATCGTATCCTGAAACTTCTCGACCGAAACGGCTCGAACGGTGTCGTCCAATTGCTGCCGTTTGGCCTGCTTCTGCTTTTTGCGTTGATCGTACAAAAAGGTGGCCGCGGAGGCGACGATGGCCAAACTCGTGGCAACGTCGATTCCAATCTGGACCGAATTCAACTCCATGCTTTCCTCTCGATCCCGCCGATTGCGGCGCGAAGCGCGCCGCTCATCCCGGGGCCGCTATTCTAATGTCTGATTGTGTCTTTTAAAGACTAAATCAAACATTTAAAACAGAGGCTCGCGCGGGTGGGGAAGGCTGGTGCGGCGTCAGCGGCTACTGCGATGCTGCGGCAGGCGTGCCTGCGTGTAGGCGCGCTCGTCGTCGCGCATCGCAACGCCGCCACGCGTCTATCGTCCCGCTGCGTAGGCCTGCATGAGTCGCGGGTTTGCAGCGGCGTGCAGCATGCCCTCGGCATCGCGCGATGCGGCCGTCAGACGGCCCACCGACCACGCCGGCACCTCTTCGATGTCGTGCCCACGTGCGCGCAAGGCATCGATCGTTTCTCGCCCCGCGCTCGCCTCGATCGCCAGATGCCCGGGTTTGCGGTCGCGCGGGTAAAACGAACTGGGAAAATGCTGTGTGTGCGACATCGGCATGTCGATCGCTTCCTGCAGGTTCGCGCCATGATGCACGTGGCGCAGGAACAGCATCATCTGCCATTGTTCCTGTTGGTCGCCGCCCGGCGTGCCGAACACCATGTACGGCTCATCGCCGCGCATCGCGAGCGATGGGGTGAGGGTGGTGCGGGGGCGTTTGTTCGGCGCAAGCGTGCAAGGCAAGCCGTCTTCGAGCCAGAACATCTGCGCGCGCGTGTTCAGGCCAAACCCCAGCGCGGGAATGACCGGCGACGACTGGAACCAGCCGCCCGAAGGCGTGGCCGACACCATATTGCCCCATCGGTCGATCACGTCCACGTGCGTGGTGTCGCCCCGTTTGGCGCTTGCGCGCATGTCGGCAAGCGTCGGCTCGTTGGTGGGTGCGCCCGGTCTGGTGACCGGCGACAGACGGCCAAGCGTGGCCATGACGCGATCTACTTGGGCCTCGAAGCCGGTCAGTCGGCCAGGCTCGAGATCGTGCGAGGCGCGCTCGCTCATCCGGCTGCGACGCAAGTCGTTATAGGCATCCGAGAGCAGCGTGTCCAGCGGCACGTCCACAAAATTCGGATCGCCGTAATACGCCTCTCGGTCGGCGAACGCGAGCTTCATCGCTTCGGTCACCGTGTGATAGAAGTAATCGCTGTTGGGGCCGCCCGCGGCAAGGTCGAATGGTTTGAGCAGGGCAAGCGTTTGCAGGAATGCGGGCCCCTGGCTCCAGGCCCCGGCCTTCGCCACGGTGTGGCCATGGTAGGTGTACTGCACCGGGGGCTCGTAGGTCGCGGACCATCGGGCCATGTCGTCGGCGGTGAGCACACCGCGATGGGCGGCGCCGCTCTCATCCGGCACGTCGGTATTGCGGCAGAACGCGTCGATGGCTTCAGCGACGAAGCCGCGATAGAACGCGTTGCGCGCCGCTTCGATCTGGCGCTCGCGATCCGCACCGGCGCTTTCGGCTTCCTGGAGGATGCGACGCCACGTTTGTGCAAGCCCCGGATTCTTGAACAATTTGCGGGCCTCGGGCAGGACGCCGCCCGGGACGTAAACCTTGGCCGTCGTCGGCCATTTGGTCTCGAAGAAATCCTTCAGGCCAGCGATGGTGTTGGCGATGCGCGGCATCAGCGGATGACCGTTTTCGGCGTAATGAATGGCCGGTTCGAGTACATCGCGCACGCGCATCGTGCCGTGGTCGCGCAGCATCAGCATCCAGGCATCGAACGAGCCGGGCACCACGGCGGCGAGCAGGCCGTTACCCGGAATCATCGACAGCCCTTCGCTGCGATAGCGTTCGAGCGTGGCCGCCGCGGGTGTAGTGCCCTGGCCGCACAGCACTTCGACGCGCTTGGTGCGCGCCGAATAAAACACCGCAGGCACCTCGCCGGCGGGGCCGACCAGGTGCGGTTCCACCACCTGCAGCATGAAGCCGCTGGTGACGCAGGCGTCGAAGGCATTGCCGCCACGCTCCAGAATGGCCATGCCGCAGGCGGTAGCCAACCAGTGCGTGGAGGTAACCACGCCAAACGTACCCAGAATTTCAGGACGGGTGGTGAACATGCCGGCTCCTTACGACTTGGCGCGTTGAACGTCTTTCAGGCGGATCAAGCCGTCGGGATAGGGCACGAAACCGTTGACCTTCTTCTGCGTACCGAAGGTGTAGGGCAGGTAATAGAGGTAAACGATCGGACGTTCGTCGGCCATGATGGCCAGGAACTGGGTGTACAACGCACGGCGCTTGGCTTCATCCGGTTCGGCCCGCGCTTCGTCGAGCAGGCGGTCCGCTTCGGCGTTGGAGAACTTGCCGTCGTTCAGGCTGCCCTTGGTGCTGGCGTATTGGTGAATGTTGCCGCTGGGGTCGACCCGGCCCGACCAGCCGCTTTGACCGACCTGGAAGTCGCCGCGCGCGAGGCTCGACTGAAGGGCGGCAAACTCGACCGGGCGCAGGGAAATATCGAAACCGGCCTCGGCGCCCATGGCTTGAATCAGCTCATACACCTGTTGCATGACCGTGTTGTTGCCGAACGTGATCTCGATCTTCACACGATCCACGCCAGCTTCTTTCAGCAAGGCTTTTGCGCGTGCCACATCGCGGCCGCGACGCTCTGCGGCCTTGTCGAAGGCAAAGCTGGCGGGCGGAAAGGGCTGATAGGCGGGTTGGAACAACCCTTCGCCCACCACTTGATTCAGTACATCGCGGTCGATGGCCAGATCGAGGGCCTGACGCACACGCTTGTCCTTGGCCGCCGGGCCATCCGCACGGGCGCCATTGGCGAGGTTGAACGTAAAGGCCTGAAAGCCCAGGCCCGTCACCGGGGCCCATGTCAGGTTGGCGTCGGATTTCACCGCCTGCGCATCGCTGGGGGCGACGCGTTCGATGATGTCCAGATCGCCGGAACGCAGATTGTTCAACCGCACCGTCGAATCCGGAATCGGCGTGAATACCACGCGGTCGAAGTGGTAGTGCGAAGCGTCGTAATACTTGGCGAACTTGTCCAGCACGATCCGGTCGTTCTGCACCCGTTCGGTGAACTTGTACGGACCGGAACACACCGGTTTCGCGTTCGGGTCCTTATCGAAGGACGCCGGCGAAATCATCATCCCGGCACGGTCGGACAATTGTGAGAGCAGCGATGCATCGGGGCCGGTCAAACGGACGACCACGGTTTGGGCATCGGGCGCTTCCACGCTCGCCACACTGGCGAGTTCGCTTTTGCGATTGCTGTCGGCCAGCGTGCGGGCGCGGTCCAGATTGGCTTTCACCGAAGCGGCATCGATCGCCACACCATCGTGATAGACCGCGTCGGTGCGCAGTTTGAAGGTCAGCGTTTTGTTGCCGTCCGACCAGGCCCATGATTGCGCCAGTTGCGGCACGATTTTGAGTTCGGGCGTGATCTCGACCAGCTTGTCGCACAAGGAGGCAAATACGATGCGGCCGACGAAGGTGCGTGCACGGGCCGGGTCGAGCACATCGGGGTCGTCTTGCAGGCCGATGCGAAGCGTCGACGTTTGAGCAACCGCAGCGGTGCTGCAGGTCAGCGCAGCCAGGGTCAGGGCGAGGGTCAATCTACGCATGGGAAATCGTCTCCGGAATCGCAATGAATGAGCGGCGCAAAGCTGCGAACCGCCGTATTGAAACTGACGGCCATTGTAAGACTCCGCGATGCCTAAAGGCGTGGCCAACGTGTTCAATCTGTCGTATTGCGATGGTGGTCACTAAATGAGCCCTTCGGCTTGCGCGACGCCCCGGGCGCGGCAAGCGCCGTCTTCTGACGCGATCAAGCGTCCAATCGGATCCGAATCGTGTTGGAAACGCGCGAGGGTAGGCTGCGCCCCCACCATCAAGACGGGTTGCTTGAACGCAACAGGGCAGCAGTCCTGCGCGGTTTATTTTCGCCGGTGTCGATAACGTTGCGTCAGGTTGCTCTGCCGGCAGAACTGACACCACAATTACTGAATCGCCGCGAAAAAGAATATTCGGAAAATACGGACGGATGAAAATGCGTATTTTCCGAAATTTCCGAAACCGATTTTCATGGTGCGACGATCGCGGGCTGCCTCGGACTGAATCACTCGGTATTTACGATAATGAAACATCGTGAGAAATCATGATACTTTTTCGGGGTACCTCAGCCTGGCCGCACGACGCAGCCAGCGGCAGCCACAGATAAAGGCCGACCGTCATATATTTTCAGGAGGCGTCCATGGGGCGGTTCTCATTCAGTGATCTTTTCGGATCGGCGCGTCGCCAACGGCGAGCCGAGATAATCGGCCAGCTCGACGCGATTAATCGCGCGCAAGCCGTTATCGAGTTCGATCTGGAGGGGCACGTACTCGCGGCCAATCAGAACTTTCTCGACACCATGGGGTACGCGTTGAATGAGATCGTGGGTGCGCACCATGGATTATTCGTGACCGACGGCGAGCGTGCCAGCACCACCTATCGCGACTTCTGGCACAGATTGGGCGAGGGTGAATATGACGCCGGCCGTTATCTGCGCGTGGCGAAAGACGGGCGTGAAGTCTGGCTGCAGGCGACCTACAACCCGGTGCTGGACCGCACCGGCGCGCCGATCAAAGTCGTCAAATACGCGACCGACATCACCCACCAGGAAAAGCGCGATGCGGATGTGCGCGGGCAACTGGAGGCGATCGGGAAGGTGCAGGCCATCATCGAATTCGAGCTCGACGGCACCGTTATCTGGGCCAACGATCTCTTCCTGCGATCGCTGGGCTATACGCTTGACGAAGTGGTGGGCCGCCATCACAGCATGTTCGTGCAACCGGAAGATCGTCAATCGCCCCCTTACAAGCAGTTCTGGGAAAAGCTGGCGATGGGCCGCAACGATGCCGGGCAATATCTGCGCATCGGCAAGAACGGCCGGCAGGTGTGGATCGAAGCGAGCTACAACCCGATTTTCGATGCCATGGGCCGCCCCTTCAAGGTTGTAAAGTATGCGACGGACATCACGCGGCGGTTTACGGCTGCGCAGGCGCTGCGTGGAGCGGTCGTCGGCCTGACTGAAAATGCGGATCGCGCCTCCCAGGCCGATCTGCTTGCCCGCGAAGCCTGTGGGGTGGCCGAGCAGGGCGGGCATACGGTCGATGATGTGGTGAGGGCAATGCGCGCGATCACCAGCAATTCGCGGCGCATTTCGGAAATCGTGGGCGTTGTCGATACGATAGCCTTTCAAACCAATATTCTGGCGTTGAATGCCGCGGTGGAAGCGGCGCGCGCCGGCGCGCACGGTAAGGGATTTGCCGTGGTGGCCACCGAAGTGCGCAATCTTGCGCAGAGCAGTGCGTCGGCCGCGCGGGAAATCAAATCGCTGATCGCGACCTCCGTATCGGAAATCGATCGCGGTGCCGGGCTGGTGCAAACGGCAGGCACGACGATGCAGGATATTCTCACTTCATCGCGCCGTGTCACCGAAATCATGGCGGAGGTCGTGGCCGTGTCCCTGGCGCAGTCGCACACCTTAGGCGACGTCACCCACGATATTACGGAAAGCACGCTGAAGCTTACGAACACGACCCCCACGCTTGACGATGTGCGGTTGCACTCACCGCCGCCGGCGCGCCACAGCGCGATGTCGGCGTCGCGAGCGTCGCTGCATTGAACTAATCCATTAAGGCATGCAGACGACTGGATAGGCGTGGGATACCCTGTGCACTCTGCATGGGGGTGCAACAATATGGAACAGGTCGACCTTTTCAAACTCGGCGCTGAAGAATTCGAAAAACTAGTGCGCTGGTGCCAGCGTTATTTTCGCTGGAAGCTTGCACGACTCAGGCTCGCCGAACGTCCGGGTTTGCGCGATTACGAGTTTGCGTTTGAGACCACGTGCAATGCCTTGCTCGAGGAGGGCGTGATCGATGGGATCGGCGACGCGTTTGGCGGCATGGATCCCGAGATTGCCAAGCTTTTCGTGGCCGAGCTCGCCTATATCAATGCCGCAGCCAACCAGCTGGGCCCGCAGCAGGGGGCCGACACCGAGCCCGAAGCGGAGGGCAAGGCCGTCGACGTGATTCGCACCGGGAAAGACAGCCTGGACGAACTGGTCGTGGACGGTTTACCGCCCACGATGCGCGTACGCGTGAGACGGCTGCTGGCGCTGCTCAGTGAAATCCTGTCGTTGGGCAAGATTGGATAACGGGGCGTGGGGCATGCATAACACGGGTTACTGAGGTGCCGGGGCCTGCGGTGACACGTGATGTCAGGTCAATGTGCATCGGCGCGTGGGCGCGGCAGCAGTCGGGGGCATTTCACGATACAATAAGCGTACTGGGGCCGATCCGGATTCGACGTGGGTCGCGAAACAGTGCAGGGCATGTCGAGCACCAGTACGCTCGTTAAACCACTGGAAACACTACAAACGCCAACGACGAGCGTTTCGCTCTCGCCGCTTAAGCGGTGAGCCGTAGCACTGATCTGTCTTTGGGTCAGGTGGGGTCAAACCCACAGCTACGACACTTACAAAGAATCGGGATCTAGCCGGGTCACACGCGTTAGGCCTTAAAAAGAAGTGAATCGCTGAGGGCCGGCCTGTCGGTTGGCTAAGCCCGAGGTTAAAAAAAAATAAATCGACTACGCATGTAGAACTGCCTGCAGAGGGCTCGCGGACGGGGGTTCAATTCCCCCCGGCTCCACCATTATTCCGCTTCATATCGAGTAGATATATAAAAGCCAACCTTTCGAGGTTGGCTTTTTTTTTCCTGCCCGATGCGATCAATGGAAGATTTACCCGGCCGCACGCGCCTTGGCGGGCAAAAGGCCTTCGATTGCCGCCCACAATGTCTCGACCGAATCGGCCGTGGCATTGGCCTCCCACTTGGTGACGTCACCGTTCTCACCCAGATAGCCATAGGCGGCCGCCACCACCGGCATGCCGGCGGCATGCGCAGATTGGATGTCGCGCAGATCGTCGCCGACGTATACGCATTGATCCGGTGTGTAGCCGGCTTTGCGGGCGGCATACAACAGCGGTTCGGGGTGCGGTTTCGCGTGCGGCGTGGTGTCGCCGCATACCAGCACGGCGCTTTCCTCGACCAGACCGAGGAATTCGACGATCGGCAGCGTGAGGTAAGTGACCTTGTTGGTCACGATGCCCCAGGCCATGCCACGACGCACGATATCGTCGAGCAGATCTGCGATACCCGGGAAGAGCCGGCTGTGCACGGTGGAACCGGCGGCATAGTCTTCAAGAAACTGCAGCCGCGCGGGTTCGTAGTCGGGATCTTCGGGCGTGAGACCCAATGCTTCGCGCAGCAAGCCGCGCGCACCTTGCGATGCCACGGGACGCAACTGCTCGTAGGGCAGGTGATCCATGCCGCGGCGGGTGCGCTGATGATTGGCAGCCGCGACCAAGTCGGGGGCGGTATCGGCGAGCGTGCCGTCGAAGTCGAACAGAATGAGAGCGGTCATTTGCGGCAGGCCATCAGGTAGTTCACCGACGTGTCGTTGGACAACGCATAAATCTGGGTGATGGGGTTGTACGTCATGCCGCGCATGCTCTGCGGCTCAAGGCCGGCTTCGCGCGCAGCGCTGGATAATTCGCTGGGCTTGATGAAATTTTCATACGAATGCGTGCCGCGCGGAAGCAGGCGCAGCACATATTCGGCGCCGATGATGGCAAAGAGGAACGATTTGGGGTTGCGGTTGAGCGTGGAAAAGAACACATGGCCGCCCGGCTTCACCAGGCGGGCACACGCTTGCACCACCGACGCGGGGTTGGGCACATGCTCCAGCATTTCCATGCAGGCGACCACGTCATAAGACAGCGGCTGCTCTTCGGCCAAGGTTTCGACCGGCACGGCACGATAGTCGACCTTGATGCCCGACTCCAGGCCATGCAACCGGGCAACCTTCAGCGATTTTTCGGCCAGGTCGATACCGGTGACGTCAGCGCCTGCCGCCGCCATGCTTTCCGACAAGATACCGCCGCCGCAGCCGACATCCAGAATGCGTTTGCCGGACAAGCCGCCCGCGAGGGTGCTGATCCATTCGAGACGCAGCGGATTGATCGCATGCAGCGGTTTGAATTCGCTATTGGGATCCCACCAGCGCGCGGCCAACGCACCGAACTTTTCCAGTTCGGCCTGGTCGGCATTCAGGCGGGCGTTCGGGGAGTCGGCTGTCGAGGCGCGCATAATCAGTCCGTCCAATACATAAAAAAAGGGCCTCGCTATGCGAGGCCCTTAATTGTAGCGGCTAGCGCTTCAATTAGCGGCGGCTGCCGACGATCTCGATTTCAACGCGACGGTTTTGAGCACGGCCTTCACGGGTCGCGTTCGAAGCCACGGGTTGCGATTCGCCCTTGCCTTCCGTGTAAACACGGTTGGCGTCGACGCCACGGCTAACCAGGTATTGCTTGACCGAAGCGGCGCGGCGCTCGGACAGGCGTTGGTTATACGCATCGGTACCGATGGAGTCTGTGTGACCCACAGCGATAATCGTTTCGAGGTCGATGCCACCGGCTTGCTGGGCAACTTGATCCAGCAACTGACGGCCTTCCGGCTTCAGAGTAGCTTTGTCGAAGTCGAAGAAAGTGTCGGCGTTGAAGACGACCTTGTTCGCCATCGGCGTGGGCGCCGCGGGACGCGGAGCTTGCGCGACCGGCACGCCGTCGCAACCGGGGATACCGGTAGCAGGCGTCCAGAACGCATCGCGCCAGCACAATTCGTTCGTGCCGTTTTTCCAAACGTCGCCGAACGGATTGCGCCAGTTATCGACGGTTTGCGCGGAAGCTGCACCAGAGGCCGTCACGGCGGCGAAGGCGAGCGCCATAGCGAATTTGGAGGGTTTATTCATGTTTCTCCTCGTTGAGCTTGAAGCTGGATAAGTGGTGACTCGCAGCGAACCCCCGCCGCATATCAGGAAACGGGGCCAGTATAGCAACGCCAAGAACAGGTTCAGAGTCTTGCAACTGGGTTTCCTGCGTGCTGGAAACAATCTTAAGCCATTTGGAGGCCCGCAGCAGTCGCGACGTGCCCCAACGTCCTATTTTCCGACGCGAGGCCTGTTTCCTTGTTGGTTTTAGACAACAGAGTGGATAAATCCGCGCGGAACGGGCAGAGCAGGGTATTGCGTTTCGTCCGAGTGTGACGTCAGGCTTCGGTTGAAATCGAATGTTAGAATTTCCTGTTGGCCCGGCCCGGGTTCCTCTATCTGATCATTCAATATATGGATTCCTTTGCCAAGGAGACGCTTCCGGTATCGCTGGAAGAAGAGATGCGCCGCAGTTACCTCGATTACGCGATGAGCGTGATCGTCGGGCGGGCGCTTCCCGATGTGCGGGACGGCTTGAAGCCGGTACATCGGCGCGTGCTGTTTGCAATGCACGAGCTTAATAACGACTGGAATCGCGCCTACAAGAAATCGGCGCGTATCGTCGGCGATGTCATCGGTAAATACCACCCGCACGGCGACCAAGCCGTTTATGACACGATCGTTCGCATGGCGCAGAGCTTCTCGCTGCGCTATATGCTCGTCGACGGTCAGGGTAACTTCGGTTCGATCGACGGCGACAGTGCCGCAGCGATGCGATACACCGAAATCCGCCTGGCGAAAGTCGCGCACGAACTGCTGGCCGATATCGACCAGGAAACGGTCGACTTCGGTCCCAACTACGACGGTAGCGAACAGGAGCCGCTGCTTCTGCCTTCGCGCCTGCCCAACCTGCTGGTCAACGGCAGCTCGGGCATCGCCGTGGGGATGGCCACCAATATTCCGCCGCACAACCTGGCGGAAGTGGTCGACGGTTGCCTGTTCTGCCTGCGCAATCCGCAGTGCACGGTCGACGAACTGATCGAGATCATTCCCGCGCCCGATTTCCCCACGGGCGGCATCATTTACGGCATGTCCGGCGTGCGTGAAGGTTATCGCACCGGCCGCGGCCGGGTGGTGATGCGCGCCAAGACGCACTTCGAAGACATGGAACGCGGCAATCGCCAGTCCATCGTTGTCGATGAGCTGCCTTACCAAGTCAACAAGAAGACCTTGCAAGAGCGCATTGCCGAGCTGGTCAACGAGAAGAAGATCGAAGGGATTTCGGATATCCGCGACGAGTCGGACAAAGACGGGATGCGTCTGGTCATCGAACTCAAGCGCGGCGAAGTGCCCGAGGTCATTCTCAACAATCTCTACAAGAACACCCAGCTTCAGGACACCTTCGGGATCAACCTGGTGGCGCTGGTGGATGGGCAGCCCCGTCTGCTCAATTTGCGTCAGATGGTGGAGTACTTCCTCACCCATCGTCGCGAAGTCGTCACGCGCCGTACCGTGTTCCAGTTGCGCAAGGCGCGCGAGCGCGGTCACGTGCTGGAAGGCCTGGCGGTCGCGCTGGCCAATATCGACGAATTCATCGCGATCATCAAGGCGGCCCCGACGCCGCCGGTGGCGCGTCAGGAATTGATGGCGCGCTCGTGGGATTCGTCCCTGGTGCGCGAGATGTTGTCGCGGGTCGATGGCGATGCGCCCGGCGGTCGGGCTGCGTTCCGTCCCGATGACCTGGGCGTGGACTTTGGCATGCAGGGCGACGGCTTGTACCGTCTGAGCGACGTGCAGGCGCAGGAAATCCTGAACATGCGTCTGCAACGCTTGACCGGCCTGGAGCAGGACAAGGTGCTGGGCGAGTATCGCGACGTCATGTCGACGATTGCGGATTTGCTGGATATCCTGGCGCGCCCCGAGCGCATCACGATCATCATCGGCGACGAGTTGCAGGCCATCAAAGCCGAGTTTTCGATGGCGGCCAAGGATTCGCGCCGTTCGCACATCGAGTTCAACGCGACCGAACTCGACACCGAAGATCTCATTACGCCGGCCGATATGGTCGTCACGCTGTCGCACACCGGCTATATCAAGAGCCAGCCGCTATCGGAATACCGCGCGCAAAAACGCGGCGGCCGCGGCAAGCAGGCCACGGCGATGAAGGAAAACGACTGGGTCGACCAGCTGTTCATCGCCAATACGCACGATTTCCTGTTGTGCTTCTCCGATCGCGGCCGCGTGTACTGGCTGAAGGTGTGGGAAGTGCCGCAAGGTACGCGTGGTTCGCGCGGTCGTCCGATCGTCAATATGTTCCCGTTGGCCGATGGCGAGAAAGTCACGGTGGTGCTGCCAGTCAAGCAGTTCAGCGAAGACCATTTCGTCTTCATGTCGACGTCGCGCGGTACGGTCAAGAAGACCCCGCTGTCCGACTTTTCGAATCCCCGCAAGGCCGGCATCATCGCGGTCGATCTGGACGAGGGCGATTACCTGATCGGCGCCGATCTTACCGACGGCAAGCACGACGTCATGCTGTTCTCCGATGCCGGCAAGGCGGTGCGCTTCGACGAGAACGACGTGCGTCCGATGGGCCGCAATGCCCGCGGTGTGCGCGGCATGATGCTCGAGGAAGGCCAGACGGTGATCTCGCTGCTGGTCGCCGGCGACGAAACGCAGAGCGTGCTTACCGCTACCCATAACGGGTACGGCAAGCGCACCCCGATCACCGAGTACACGCGTCACGGCCGGGGCACCAAGGGCATGATCGCCATCCAGACCAGTTCGCGCAACGGCAAGGTCGTGGGTGCCGTGCTCGTGACCCCGACGGACGAAATCATGCTCATCACCACCGGTGGCGTGCTGGTGCGTACCCGGGTAAGCGAGATTCGCGAGATGGGTCGCGCCACGCAAGGCGTGACGCTGATCAGCGTGGACGACGGCAGCAGCCTGTCGGGTGTGCGTCGTGTGGTCGAAAGCGATGCGGACGTGGATGAGGACGGCGAAGGTATTGAGAGTGTTGACGGCGCGGTCGAGGGCGACGGTGCAGTTGCAGCCGACACCGAAACCACCGACGACAATGCCACCGATGCCGACGGCGATGTGGATGGTGCGGGCGATGCGCCCAAGCCCGATGCGGAGTAAACACAAGTGAGCATTGCACGCCCCTGGAATTTTTCGGCCGGTCCGTCGGCCTTACCCGAAACCGTCTTGCAGCAGGCCGCGGCCGAAATGCTGGACTGGAACGGGTCAGGCATGTCGGTGATGGAAATGAGTCATCGGGGCCGCGATTTCGTGCGGATCTGCGATGAGGCCGAATCCGATCTGCGCGAGTTGCTGGGCGTGCCCGCCGACTACGCCGTGTTGTTCATGCAGGGTGGGGGCAGCGGGGCGAATGCCATCGTTCCCTTGAACCTGATCGGCCGCCGCGGTCCGGCCAAGGCCGATTTCGTGTTGACCGGACACTGGTCGGCACGATCGCAAAAAGAAGCACTGCGCTACGGCGATGTGCACGTCGCGGCGACCAGCGGCACGGCCACCACGATCGATGGGCACGAGCAGGCACCGTGGACGTGGGTGCCGCCCGTCGATACCTGGAACGTACGCCCCGATGCGGCTTACCTGCACTTTTGCAGCAACGAAACGATCGGCGGCGTCGAGTTCAACGACTGGCCCGACACCGCCGATCTCGGTGCGCCCGATGTGCCGCTCGTGGTCGATGTGTCGTCGCACTTTCTGTCGCGTCCCTTGGACGTGACGAAAACCGGGATGGTGTTTGCGGGCGCCCAAAAGAATGCGGGCCCTGCAGGCGTCACCATGACGATCGTGCGCCGCGACCTGATCGGCAAGGCGTTGCCCATCTGCCCGTCGGCGTTCGATTACGTCAATGTGGCGGCCGAGCATTCGCGCTACAACACGCCGCCTACGTATGCGATCTATATCGCCGGTCTGGTGTTCAAGTGGCTGAAGGCGCAGGGTGGTCTGGAAGGCATGGAGGCGACCAATATCGCCAAGGCCGATCTGCTCTACGGTTTTCTGAACGCGTCGTCGTTTTATCGCAATCCGGTGCATGCGCCGGTGCGCTCGCGCATGAATGTGCCGTTCATCCTGCGCGACGAGTCGCTCAACGATGCATTTCTCAAAGGTGCGGATGCGGCGGGTCTCACGCAATTGAAGGGTCACAAGAGCGTGGGCGGCATGCGTGCGTCGATCTACAACGCCATTCCGCTGGCCGGCGTGCAGGCGCTGGTCGATTACCTGAAGGAATTCGAGCGCCGTTATGGATGAGGCTTTGAAGCGTCAGTTAATTCCGCTTCGGAATCGTATCGACGCCATTGATCAGCAGATTCTGACCTTGTTGTGTGAGCGTGCCCGTACGGCGCAGGCGGTGGGCGACGTGAAGCATGCGGCCAACGCCGAAGGGCCTGTGTTGCGGCCAGAGCGTGAGGCCGAGGTGATTCGCAACCTGCAGGCCAATAACGCGGGTCCGTTTCCCAATGAGGCAATCGGACCTGTCTGGACCGAGATCATTTCGGCGTGCCGCGGTCTGGAGCGCGGGCTTACGGTGGCCTTTCTGGGGCCGCAAGGTTCGTTCTCCGAGCAGGCCGCCCTCGAACACTTCGGACACGCCGTCCAAAAGCTTGCCTGTCCGTCGTTCGATGAGGTGTTTCGTGCCGTGCAGGCAGGTCAGGCCGACGTCGGCATGGTGCCCGTCGAGAATTCGACCGAAGGCGCGGTCAACCGCACGCTGGATCTGCTGCTCAACGCACCCGTCAAATTGATCGGCGAGCATTCGATCGTGATCCGGCATTGCCTGATGACGCAGTCGGGCGCGCTTGACGGCGTGAAAACGGTCATGGCGCATCCGCAGGCCCTGGCGCAATGCCAGGACTGGTTGACGCGGCATCACCCCGAGCTCGCGCGGTCGTCGGCGGCAAGCAACGCCGAAGCGGCGCGCATGGCCTCGCAGGATTCCACGGTGGCCGCGATTGCCGGCGAAACGGCAGCCGAGCTGTGGGGCCTGAAGGTCGTGGCGGCCGGCATCCAGGACGATCCGCACAATCGCACGCGCTTTCTCGCCATCGGCGACATCGCGACGCTGCCGACCGGGCAGGACAAGACCAGTCTGATTCTGGCGGTTCCCAACCGTGCAGGCGCCGTGTATGAGATGCTTGCTCCGCTGGCTGAGAATGGCGTCTCGATGACGCGCTTCGAGTCGCGTCCCGCGAGAACCGGGCAGTGGGCGTATTACTTTTACGTCGACGTGCTGGGCCATCGCGACGATCCGGCGGTAGCCCGCGCGTTGTCCGCGCTTGAAGCGCAAGTCGCCTTTTTCAAGGTTCTTGGGTCCTATCCCGCGCAATAAAACACAGTCTCTTATGACCACCGCATCCTCGCCTTTGCACGCCCCCGCCCACATCAGCGCGATTGCGCCTTACCAAGCCGGCAAGCCGATCGACGAACTGGCGCGCGAGTTTGGGCTCGACCCTGCCGGCATCGTCAAGCTCGCGTCCAATGAAAACCCGCTGGGCATGCCGGCATCGGCACGCGCGGCGATGATCGACGCGGCCAACACGCTGGCGCGCTACCCCGATCCCAATGGTTTCGATCTCAAGTCTGCACTGGCGCTGCGCTACGGTGTGCCGCTGAACTGGATCACACTGGGCAACGGTTCGAACGACATCCTGGAAATCGCCGGTCTGGCGCTGCTGGAGCCGGGCGCGAGCGCGGTGTACGCCGAGCATGCTTTCGTGGTCTATCGTTTGTCGACGCAGGCGCGCGGTGCGCGCCACATCATGGTGACCGCGCGCGACTATGGTCACGATCTGCAAGCCATGTTCAACGCGATCGCCGACGACACCCGCCTCGTGTTCATCGCGAACCCCAATAACCCCACCGGCACGTTCCTGCCGGCGGCTGAGATCGAAGCCTTTCTCGAAGCCGTCCACACGCGCCATGGCGATCGTGTGACCGTGGTCCTCGACGAGGCATACAACGAATATCTCGATCCCGAGTTGCGGTTCGACAGCGTGCAGTGGGTGCGCCGGTTCCCCAACCTGATCGTGTCGCGCACCTTCTCCAAGGCCTACGGGCTGGCGGGTCTGCGCGTGGGCTTCGCGATTGCGCAGCCGCCCTTGACCGACTTGATGAATCGCGTCCGTCAGCCGTTCAACGTCAATACGCTCGCGCAAGCCGCCGCGATTGCCGCGTTGAGCGATCATGAGTTTCTGCAGCGTTCGTACGAGCTGAACAAGGCCGGGCGTCAGGTGCTCACGGATGCCTTCGATAAGCTTGGTCTGAAATACGTACGTGGCCATGGCAACTTCGTGCTCGTGCACGTGGGCGAAGCCGCCCGGATCAATGTCGAGTTGCTCAAGCGCGGCGTGATCGTGCGTCCGGTAGCCGGTGACGGTCTGCCTGAGTGGCTGCGTGTGACGATCGGGCTGCCTGAAGAAAATGCGGTGTTCATCGCCGCCCTGACCGACATCCTGTCCGGCGCATGACGGCCCCGCGTTTTCCGACGGTCGCGGTGGCGGGTGTCGGATTGATCGGCGGTTCATTCGTCGCCGCCCTCAGGCAAGCCGGTCAGGTCGGACGTGTGCTTGGGGTGGGCCGCAATCCGTTGTCGCTGGAGAAGGCCCAATCGCTTGGGCTCATCGACGCGATCGCCACGCCGCAAGAGGCCGCGAGCGCCGACCTCATCATGCTGGCCGCGCCGGTGGGTGCGACCGGACCGTTGCTGGGCGCGCTTGCGCCGCATCTCGGCCCGAAGACCATCATCACCGACGCCGGCAGCACCAAGGCTGATGTCGTGGCAAGCGCGCGCGCCGCGCTGGGCACGCGTATCGGCCAATTCGTACCGGGCCATCCGATCGCCGGTGCCGAGCGTACCGGGCCGGATGCGGCGCAAGCCACGCTGTATCAGGATCGCACGGTGATTCTCACCCCGCTGCCTGAAAATACCGTGTCGGACGTTCGTGCCGTACGCGATGCCTGGGCCTACTGCGGTGCGCATGTCATCGACATGGACGCCGATGCGCATGACCAGGCCTTGGCTGCGGTCAGTCATCTTCCGCACTTGCTGGCTTCGGTGTTCATGACCCATATCGTGCGCTCGCCGGACGCCTCGCGGCGCCTGGCGCTGGCAGGCAGTGGCTTTCGCGACTTCACGCGCATTGCCGCCGGATCGCCCGAGATGTGGCGGGATATTTTTCAATCCAACAGGTCGGCCATGCTTGGCGAGATCGCCGCGTTGCGCGACGTACTCGACGAGAGCGAGCGCGCATTGCGCGCGCACGATACGGCGGCATTGCAGACGTTGCTGCAAACGGCCGCCGACGCGCGCCGACAATGGGAAAAGGAACGTCGCGCATGAGCGCACTCGAATTTATCGATCTGCCCCGCGTACGCCGGGCGCAAGGTGAGATCACATTGCCCGGTTCGAAAAGCATTTCGAACCGGGTGTTGCTGCTGGCGGCATTGGGCGAGGGGCGGTGCGAAATCGACGGTTTGCTCGATTCGGACGACACGCGGGTGATGCTGGCAGCGCTGCGCGCCCTGGGCGTTGAGGTCGAACACGACGCCGCAGCCAGGCGCGCCGTCGTGATCGGCGCCGCCGGCCGGTTCCCGGTCGCACGCGCCGAGCTGTTTCTGGGCAATGCGGGCACGGCGTTTCGTCCGCTCACCGCAGCCTTGGCATTGATGGGCGGCGACTATCGTCTCTCGGGCGTGCCCCGCATGCACGAGCGGCCGATCGGCGACCTGGTCGACGCCTTGCGCGGTCTGGATGCCCACGTGGACTATCTCGGCACGTCGGGCTACCCACCCCTGGCCATCGGCATGGCCGGCATGGCGGGCGGCGAGGGCGGTTATCGCGTCGGTGTGGAAGGATCGGTATCCAGTCAGTTCCTGACGGCATTGCTGCTGGCGGCCCCCGTGCTCACCCAACGCACCGGCCAACCCCTGATACTCGAGGTCAAGGGCACGCTGATCTCCAAACCCTATATCGAGATCACGCTCAATCTGATGGCGCGCTTTGGCGTGACGGTCGACCGCGACGGCTGGGCACGGTTCACCGTGCCGGCCGATGCGAAGTATCGCAGTCCGGCAGCGCTGCAGGTGGAGGGCGATGCATCGTCGGCCTCGTACTTTCTGGCGCTGGGCGCCATCGGCGGCGGCCCCGTTCGCGTGAACGGCGTGGGCGCCGACAGCATTCAAGGTGACGTGGCGTTTGCAGACACCTTGCGTGCCATGGGCGCGCGCGTGGACGCCGGCGCCGATTGGCTGGCGTGCGAGGGGGTGAATGTGGCGGACGGCGCAAAGCTGCGAGCCTTCGACGCCGATTTCAACCTCATCCCCGATGCGGCAATGACGGCCGCCGCACTGGCGTTGTTTGCAGACGGGCCTTGCCACTTGCACAATATCGGCAGTTGGCGCGTGAAGGAAACCGATCGCATCCATGCCATGCGCACCGAACTCGAGAAGTTGGGCGCCACGGTCGATTCCGGTCCGGACTGGTTGCGCGTGACGCCGCCTGCCGCGGATGCCTGGCGCGATGCGCACATCGGCACCTGGGACGATCATCGGATGGCCATGTGCTTTTCGCTGGCGGCGTTCGGTCCGGCTGCCGTGCGGATTCTCGATCCGGGCTGCGTAAGCAAGACGTTTCCCGAGTACTTCGACGTTTACGCCGGGCTGCTCACCGAAGTTTGAGCGCGTGCCGGGCGGCATGTGGGCCAGATGTGCTCGGTGCCGCCGCTGCGACTGCCGATGTCATCGGCGCACGCGGCAATCAGCCTTTCAGCAATCTCTCCGTTTTTCAGGATTTTCAAGATGTCGTCCACCTCCGCCACCTTCGCGCCGGTCATTACGATCGACGGACCTACCGCTTCCGGCAAAGGCACGGTGGCCCATGGTGTGGCCACGGCGCTGGGCTGGGCCGTGCTCGATAGCGGGGCGTTGTATCGCCTGACGGCACTGGCCGCCATCGAGCGCGACATCGCCGCCGACGCGCAGGACGAGATCGCGGCAGTCGCCCAGGCGCTCGACGTCCGGTTCGCAAACGGGACCATTCTGTTGGAAGGGCGCGACGTTACCGAAGCGATCCGGGATGAGCGCGTGGGCAACACGGCGTCTTGCGTGGCTGCATTTCCGGCAGTGCGCGCCGCGCTGCTTGCCCGTCAGCGGGCGTTCCGGCAGGCGCCGGGACTGGTTGCCGACGGTCGCGACATGGGCACCGTGGTGTTTCCCAACGCGCCGCTGAAGGTGTTTCTGGTGGCCGATGTCGAGGCCCGCGCCCAAAGGCGGTGTAAGCAGTTGATCGACAAGGGAATTCCTGCTAACCTCACAGACCTCCTGCGCGATATGCGAGAACGGGATGCGCGCGATACGCAACGCGCCGCCGCCCCGCTCAAGCCCGCACAGGATGCACGGCAGCTGGATTCATCGAATCTGACTGCCGAGCAAACGATTCAAACCATTCTCGATTACTGGCGCGATGTCGCGCCGGCAAACTAAGGGTGGGGTTTTCGCCCTAGAAGTGCTCCGGCTGTTTGGTAAGCGCCAATAGGTTTTTTGACTCCACTGTTGCGGCCAATCCGTGACGGTGTGTTTATTCAACGGGTCCCTCGGGACCGATGGGTTTCCATTAATGTCTTCCGTTCCCTCGTCCGCGCTTGGCGGAGAAAGTTTCGCCGACCTTTTTGCACAGAGCCTTAAAAACCAGGACATGAAGTCCGGTGAGGTCATCAGTGCTGAAGTCGTTCGCATCGACCACAATTTCGTCGTCGTCAACGCCGGTCTGAAATCCGAAGCGCTCATTCCGCTCGAAGAATTCCTGAACGATCAAGGCGAACTCGAAGTCAACCCGGGCGATTTCGTCTCGGTTGCCATCGATTCGCTCGAAAACGGCTACGGCGACACCATCTTGTCGCGTGACCGCGCCAAGCGTCTTTCGGCCTGGCTGCAACTCGAGCGCGCGCTCGAGGACGGCGAGCTGGTTACCGGCACGATCACGGGCAAGGTCAAGGGCGGCCTGACCGTCATGACCAACGGCATCCGCGCGTTCCTGCCGGGTTCGCTCGTCGACCTGCGTCCTGTCAAGGACACCACGCCGTACGAAGGCAAGACGCTCGAGTTCAAGGTCATCAAGCTTGACCGCAAGCGTAACAACGTCGTGCTGTCGCGTCGTCAAGTGCTGGAAGCCAGCATGGGCGAAGAGCGCCAAAAGCTGCTCGAAACGCTGCACGAAGGCGCCATCGTCAAGGGCGTCGTCAAGAACATCACCGACTACGGCGCCTTTGTGGACCTGGGCGGCATCGATGGTCTGCTGCACATCACCGATATGGCCTGGCGTCGTGTGCGTCACCCGTCGGAAGTTCTGCAAGTGGGTCAGGAAGTCGAAGCCAAGGTCCTCAAGTTCGACCAAGAGAAGAGCCGTGTGTCGCTGGGCGTCAAGCAGCTCGGCGAAGATCCGTGGGTGGGCCTGGCCCGTCGTTACCCGCAAGGCACCCGTCTGTTCGGTAAGGTCACGAACCTCACCGATTACGGCGCCTTCGTCGAAGTCGAAGCCGGCATCGAAGGTCTGGTCCACGTGTCCGAAATGGACTGGACCAACAAGAACGTCGACCCGCGCAAGGTTGTTACCCTGGGCGAAGAAGTCGAAGTCATGGTTCTCGAGATCGACGAAGATCGTCGCCGCATCTCGCTGGGCATGAAGCAGTGCCGTCAAAACCCGTGGGAAGAGTTCTCGACGAACTTCAAGCGCGGCGACAAGGTCAGCGGCGCCATCAAGTCGATTACCGACTTCGGCGTGTTCGTTGGTCTGCCTGGCGGCATCGACGGTCTGGTTCACCTTTCGGATCTGTCGTGGACCGAAACGGGCGAAGAAGCCGTGCGCAACTTCAAGAAGGGCGACGAGATCGAAGCCGTTGTGCTCGGTATCGATACCGACAAGGAACGCATCTCGCTGGGTATCAAACAGCTTGAAGGCGATCCGTTCAACAACTTCGTCGCCACCTACGAGAAGGGTGCTGTCGTTCCGGGTACCGTCAAGTCGGTCGAAGCCAAGGGTGCTGTGGTGACCCTGTCGGTGGACGTCGAAGGTTACCTGCGCGCCTCGGAAATCTCGTCGGGCCGCGTCGAAGACGCAACGACGGCTTTGAAGGCCGGCGAAAACGTCGAAGCCATGATCATCAACGTCGACCGCAAGACGCGTTCGATCCAGTTGTCGATCAAGGCCCGCGACAACGCCGAAACCGCAGAATCGCTCCAGCGCATGTCGGATGCCAGCGCCTCCTCGGGTACCACCAACCTGGGTGCGTTGCTCAAGGCCAAGCTGGATCAGGCTCGCAACGACGGCTGATCCGTGACCAAGTCGGAGCTGATCGCAGCGCTGGCGGCCCGCTATCCCCAGTTGGCCGCCCGCGACACCGATTACGCCGTCAAGACCGTCCTGGATGCGATGACCCAAGCCTTGGCTTCGGGACAGCGCATCGAGATCCGCGGTTTTGGCAGCTTTTCACTGTCGCAGCGTTCGCCCCGTGTCGGCCGCAACCCGAAATCCGGTGAGCAAGTGCTGGTGCCTGGTAAACAGGTGCCGCATTTCAAAGCCGGCAAGGAGTTGCGCGAGCGGGTAGATCTCGATGGAGTGGAGGGGGAGCGCGTATCGGACGACACGCACGATGCGCATACCGCCACCCTCGACGCGCATGTCATGCATTGACGGTTACGTTTGAGTACGAGAAGGGCCACGTTAGCGTGGCCCTTTTTCATTGGGTGAACGGATAATCGCGTGCGGGCGCTGTCGGCCGTCCGCATGGCGGCACGTGTTGTGCGTCGCGCAAGCACGCGGCGCTGTGGCATGCCGCGATCCGACTTACAATTGCCGATCTCGCACTAATTGGAGCGTTCTCATGCGCTATGTCGTCTGGGCCTTGCGGCTGGTGATTTTCGTTGTGGTCCTGATGTTTGCCCTGAAGAATACGGACCCGGTTTCCGTCAAATTCTGGGGTGATTACGTGGTGCCCGATCTGCCGCTGATCGTCGTCATGCTGGCGGTGTTCGTGGTAGGTGCGATTTTCGGTTTGTTGTTGATGGTGCCGGCCGCCATGCGCCGCCGCCGTGAGATGGTACGCATGAAGCGCGAGCTCGACCGGCTCCAGGCGGCAGTAGGCGGAACGCCCGTCAATACCACTGTACTGCCGCCTGAAGCCGTGGCGCCGATGTCGCCGTTGTAAGCACCCCATTCACGCGTCACGCGTGAATGCTGGGCACGGCGTGCCGCCGGCGAGTCCGGCCGCATGCCGCCATTCAGGGCGCGCCTTGCGCCCTCAAACTTTTTCTCAAGCGAGTCGGCGATTTGGATTTCGAACCTTGGTGGTTGATCTTCTTGCCCGTTGTGTTCGGCTTAGGTTGGTTGGCCGCGCGCGTCGATATTCGTCAGATGTTGAGCGAAACGCGCACGCTGCCGGATTCCTATTTTCGCGGTCTTAATTTTTTGCTCAATGAGCAGCCCGATCGCGCGATCGATGCGTTCGTGGAGGTTGCCAAGCTCGATTCGGAAACCACCGAACTACACTTTGCACTGGGCAGTCTGTTTCGCCGCCGGGGTGAGATGGAACGCGCCATTCGCGTGCATCAAAGCCTGCTGAGCCGATCCGATCTGCCGAACGTCGAGCGCGAGCATGCACAGCACGAATTGGCTCAGGACTTCCTCAAAGCCGGCATGCTCGATCGCGCCGAATCGGGATTCGAAGGGCTGAAGGAAACGCGCTATGCGTTACCGGCGATGCGATCCCTGATCCGCATTTATGAATCCGAGCACGACTGGCCGCGGGCGATCGAGGCCGTCAAGACCTTGCGTGGTCTGGTCGACGAGCCGGTTCCCCAACTCGTGCACTATCACTGCGAACAGGCACAGATGGCGCTGGAGCGCCAACCGCCCGATTTCAACGCGGCCCAGGTGGCGCTGGATGCGGCCGATCACGCCATCGAAGCCGGCACCGGTGCGGCGACGGCCAGCAAGGCGTCCACGGCGCGTGTTGCGATGATTCGCGCGCAACTGGCGGTCAAGCAAGGCAAGCCGCACGAAGAGCGCATGCATTTGCGCAGTGTGCTCGCGCATATGCCCGAGTACGGTGGGTTGGTGGCCGAATCGTTGCTGCGTAATTACCGTGAAGCCGGGCAGGCAGCCGAGGGCTTGGCCGTGCTCACGCAGCAGTATGCGCAAGCGCCATCGCTGGATGTGTTCGATGTGGTGTTTCGGGAAATGCGCGCGCAGCAAGGGGTCGATCCCGCATGGGCTTTTGCACGCGCCGCCTTGGCGCAGCACCCGTCGCTGCTGGGACTGGATCGAATGATCGAAGCCGAACTCGCCACCAAGGGAGCAAGCGGCGAAGCACCGGTACCCGGCGCCGATCTGACCCTGCTGCGCAGCCTGATTCACAAGCACACGCAGCGGCTCGATCGCTACGCGTGCCGACATTGCGGATTTCAGGCCCGACGATTTTATTGGCAATGCCCGGGGTGCAATTCATGGGAAACCTACTCGCCCCGTCGACTGGAAGAACTCGAATGATGGAATTTCCAACGCGCGCCATCCAGGGCGTGCGGGTGCTCGTGGTCGGCGACGTGATGCTCGACCGTTATTGGTTCGGCGAAGTCGACCGTATTTCGCCTGAGGCGCCGGTGCCGGTCGTGCGTGTGGCGCGCCGCGAGGATCGCCTGGGCGGCGCGGCCAACGTGGCGCGCAATATCGTCTCTCTGGGTGCTCGCGCCACCCTCATCGGCGCCATCGGAGCGGATGAAGCCGGCGAGCGGATCCGCGCGCTGGCGGCCGACGATGGCATCCAGGCGGCCCTGCTCACCGATGCCGCGCTGCCCACCACCTTGAAGATGCGGGTGCTGGGCCGGCAACAGCAGCTGTTGCGCGTGGATTTCGAGGCGGTCCCCGAGTCCGCCTGCATGGATGCGATCACGGCTGAGTTCCAGCGTCAGTTGGCCGACCACGATATCGTGGTGCTGTCCGACTATGCCAAAGGGGTGCTCGACCGCGTGGTCGACCTGATTGCCATGGCGCGCGCGGCAGGCGTGCCGGTATTGGTCGATCCCAAGGGCGATGACTACACCCGGTATGCGGGGGTGTCGCTGGTCACGCCCAATCGGTCGGAAATGCAGCAGGCCGTGGGCAACTGGAAGAGCGAGGCGCAACTCGACGAGCGCGCACAAGCGCTGCGCCGCGAGCTCGCGCTGGAAGCGTTGCTCGTTACCCGCTCCGAGCAGGGCATGACCTTGTTCACCGAGGCAGGGCGAGATCATGTCGACGCGCAAGCGCACGAGGTCTTCGACGTCTCGGGTGCGGGCGACACGGTACTGGCGACGCTGGCCGTGTCGCGTGCCGCGGGATTATCCTGGTCCGATGCGATGCGTTGGGCCAATCGGGCCGGCGGTGTGGTCGTCGGTAAATTGGGTACCTCCACGGTGACGGCCGCGGAGCTGGAAGGAGAGTCATCATGATCGTCGTTACCGGCGCAGCAGGATTCATCGGCAGCAATCTGGTCAAGGGCTTGAACCAGCGCGGCATCGACAACATCATCGCGGTGGACGATCTGACCGAGGGCGACAAGTTTCGCAACCTCGCCGATCTGAAGATCGCCGATTATCTGGATCGCGATGTGTTCCGGTCGCGGGTGGCCAACGGTGCCTTGCCCGGCGTGACGGCGATCCTGCATCAAGGCGCATGCTCGGATACGACCGAACGCAATGGCGCCTACATGATGGACAACAACTACCGGGTGTCGCTCGAACTGCTCGAGTATGCGCAGGGCAACGGCATTCCGTTGATCTACGCGTCGTCTGCGGCCGTGTACGGCGCCTCCGAGGTCTATCGCGAGGAGCCCGCCAACGAAGGGCCGCTCAATGTGTACGGCTACTCGAAACTGCTTTTTGACCAGGTGGTGCGGCAACGTGAATCGCGCCGCACGGCTCAGGTCGTCGGGCTGCGTTATTTCAACGTCTATGGCCCGCGCGAACAGCACAAGGGACGCATGGCGTCGGTGGCCTTTCACAACATGAACCAGTTTCTGGCGGAAGGCCACGTGCGCCTGTTCGCCGGCTGGGACGGTTACGGCGACGGCGAGCAAAGCCGCGATTTCATCTCGGTCGACGACGTGGTGGCCGTCAACCTGCACTTCCTCGATCATCCGGAGCAATCGGGCATTTTCAACTGCGGCACGGGTCGAGCGCAGCCGTTCAACGATATCGCGGCCGCCGTCGTCAATACATTGCGTGCGGAGCAAGGCGTGCCTGAAGCCTCGCTGCAGGAATTGGTGGCCGCGGGATTGATCCGCTACATCCCGTTCCCTGACGACCTGAAAGGCCGCTATCAGAGCTTCACGCAGGCCGATGTGACGCAGTTGCGCGGTGCGGGTTTCACGGCGCCGATGCGCGATGTGCGTACGGGCGTGACGGAATACGTGCAAACCTGGCGCGCACGGAGGTAATCCGCGAGCCGCGCGGCGCGCCTGATTCGGGCGTGCGGCGTAGTTTTGCGCATGGGTGCTTTCATGCACACATGCCTCGATCGTGGGGATGGGCCGCGATGATGGAACGGTGCGCAGGGGCATGTTCCTGCCGCGCCGCTTTATCGGAGCTTCGCCATGAATCCTTTCCTTCACGACCCCCTTGCACGTCCGGCGGCGCTTGCGCTGCCCGCCCATCCGGCACCGTCGCCGCAGCTCGCGCCGGCGAGCAACCGTGCCGCGCACCCACCCCTTTCCCGGAATACACATCCGGTGTCGGATCGTTATTCTGCGTTCGACGCGCGTCAGCCGCGGATGGCCACGCTGACCTGCCTCATCCTCGCGTCCGGTCTGCACGCCAGTGCGGCGTGTGCCGTCGATCTGAACACGGCATCGGCCGATGCGCTGCAGGCGTTGCGAGGGGTAGGACCCAAAACGGCGGCGATCATCGTTCAGGAGCGCGAACGGGCGGGGCGCTTCGAATCGCTCGAGGATCTCACCGATCGTGTGCGCGGTTTGGGGCAGAAGAAAGTGCGTGCGCTGCACACGCAAGGGCTGCGCGTCGACGAATCAGATCCCTCGCCGGTGCGTGGTGCGGCACAGTCGGCGCGGGCGACCCGCAACCCCAACATCGCCACGCCAGTTCTGACGACGCCCTCGTCTGCGCGTTATGATCCTCAGCATGAAAACCTATCCCACTCTCGAACAAACGGTCGGTGAGACCCCGCTCGTGCGCCTGCAGCGTATCCCGGGCGCGTTGGGCGCCGATCGCGGCAACGTCATTCTGGCGAAACTGGAAGGCAATAACCCTGCGGGCTCCGTCAAGGACCGTCCGGCGCTGTCGATGATCCAACGCGCCGAGGCGCGCGGCGACATCAAGCCCGGCGATACGTTGATCGAGGCGACCAGCGGCAATACCGGGATTGCACTGGCGATGGTTGCAGCCATGCGCGGCTACCGCATGATTCTCATCATGCCGGACAATCTGTCGGTCGAGCGGCGTGCGGCGATGACCGCCTATGGCGCACAGCTCATACTCACCCCGGCCGATAAGGGCGGCATGGAGTTCGCGCGCGATCTCGCGACGTCGATGCAAGCCGAGGGCAAGGGCCGCGTGCTCGATCAGTTCGCCAACCCGGATAATCCATTGGCGCACGTCGAAACGACGGGGCCGGAAATCTGGCGCCAGACCGATGGCGAGGTGACGCACTTCGTGAGCGCGATGGGGACGACGGGCACCATCATGGGGGTGTCGACCTATCTGAAAGGCCAGAACCCGGCGATAGAGATCGTCGGAGCGCAACCTGCTGAAGGATCGCAAATCCCCGGTATTCGCAAGTGGCCTGAAGCCTACCTGCCGGCGATCTTCGATCGCGCGCGCGTCGATAGCTACGAATCGATCGAGCAAGCGGCTGCCGAGGCGATGGCCCGTCGGCTCGCATCGGAAGAAGGCATTTTCGGCGGGATATCCGCCGCAGGCGCGCTTGTCGCGGCCCTGCGCGTGGCTGAGCGCAGCACCAATGCCACCATCGTGTTCATCGTCTGCGATCGCGGCGATCGGTATCTGTCGACTGGCGTCTTCAACGTCTGACATGACCCGCCGCACCGCGTATCGGTCAGCGTCATGGCAGGTCGCTCGCCGCGCCAGCCGGGTTCGATGAAATCGTTTGATCGCTCGGGCATCACCTCAAGCGGCGACCGTCCGGGTGCGGCCAACGCGCTGTCGATCCCGGCTCGCCAGGCCGCGGCGGATTGAAGGCGGACGATCAGCCAACGCCGATCGCCCTCGTCATCAAGGTTGTTCCAGTGCTGCTGCGAGGTCGGCGACCGAGGCCGCGTAGAAATAGCTGCGGTTGTACTGCGTCAACGCAAAGAAGTTTTCGGTGGCGGTGCGGTATTGCGCCGTGCCGCGCGCCTCGTCAGGCAAGTCGATCACGCCCAGCGGGCGTGCCATCCAGCCCGTATCGCGGGCACCCGGCATCAACCGCCCGCCCGCCGCTTCGATGCGTGCCCAATCCTGTTTGGGCACCAGGCCGCCATCGACCAATGCGGCCGGATTGGCGGGCAGCGCCACGGGTGCGAACACCGGCAAACCTCGTTGCCATCCATGTTCGCTCAAAAAATTTCCCACCGACATCACGGCATCCTCGATGCTGTGCGCCAGGTCGATGTGGCCATCCTGATCGCCGTCGACGGCATAGAGCTTGATGCTGCCGGGCATGAACTGCGACATGCCGACGGCACCGGCGAAGGACCCCTCGGTTTCGGGATCGAGCTTGCCTTGCAGCGCAAGCTCGATGAAGTCGGCCAATTGATTGCGGAACATGGTCTCGCGTTCGGGCCGGCTGGGGTCCGGATAGTCGAAGGCGAGCGTGGTCAGCGAGTCCATGACGCGAAACGAGCCCATGTTGCGGCCGTAATTCGTCTCGACGCCGATGATGGCGGCAATGATGGTGTCGGGCACACCGTAGCGTTGTGCAGCCCGGTTGAGCACGTCGCGGTTGGCGTCGCGAAAATCCACGCCCCAGCGGATGCGTACCGGCTCCACGACGCGGGCGCGGTACACGGTCCAGCTGCGCACGATCTTGCGGCCGGTGGCGACTTGCGGCGCGATCAATTTGGCAACCCGTTCGTTGTAGGTTGCGCTTGCGAGCAGGCTATTGACCGCCGCGGGTTGCAGGCCGCGCGTGGCAGCCAGTTCATTGGCGAATGCTTGCACCTCCGGGCGCAGGCGGCCATCGGGCGCCACCACCGCGGACTCACCCGTGTGCGTGGGCAGGGCAGCAGGGCCGGAAGCAGCAGGCGAGGAAGGCTGTGGCAACTGCGACGAAGAGCCGGTGCCCGGCCGTTCGGCCGCGGGGGTTGAGCAGGCGGCGAGCATCGCCGAAAAAGCACCGATTTGCAGTAAACGCCAACTGATGAACATAATCCTTCCTTATGGAGACACTCTATCTTACCCACCCGGCCTGCAGGCTGCATGAGATGGGCGATTGGCATCCCGAATGTCCGGCGAGACTGGATGCCATTTCCGATCAATTACTGTCAAGCGGACTGATGCCGTTTCTGGTCGCCGAAGACGCGCCCGCCGTTGACGCCGCCGATCTGGCGCGCGTGCACGATCCCGCCTATCTGGCCGATCTCACTGCGCGTGCGCCGGCTGAAGGCTACGCGCCGATCGATCCCGATACGCTCATGAATGTGCACACGCTCGACGCTGCGCGCCACGCGGCCGGTGCCGGCGTGGCGGCGGTCGACGCCGTGATGGGGGGCGCGCATCAGACTGCATTTTGCGCCGTGCGCCCACCCGGCCACCATGCCGAGGGTAACCGAGCCATGGGATTCTGCTTCTACAACAATGTGGCCGTGGCCGCGCGGCACGCCATCGACGTGTGGGGCCTGACCCGCGTTGCGATCATCGATTTCGACGTGCATCACGGTAATGGCACCGAGGCGATCTTCGCCGGCGACGACCGCATATTGATGTGCAGTTTCTTTCAGCACCCGTTTTTTCCCAACTCGGGTGTGGACGCGCCCGCCCGCAATATGCTCAATACACCGCTGCCTGCCTATTCCGCGGGCGATGCGGTGCGGCCGATCGTGACCGAACGCTGGTTGCCCGCACTGGCAGCCTTCAAACCGGAGCTGCTGTTGATCTCCGCCGGATTCGATGCGCATCGTGAAGACGATATGGGGCAGATGGGACTGGTCGAAGCCGACTACGCGTGGATCACACAGCAACTGGTGGCCGTGGCCGATCGCGACGCAAAAGGACGCGTGGTGAGTCTGCTGGAGGGGGGCTACAACTTGTCTGCCCTCGGTCGCAGCGTGGTTGCTCACGTGCGTGCGCTCGCAAAGTTGTAGAATCGATTGGATTTGCTGCTCTGCGCGCGTAAGCGCGTGTTGCTGCGGACGCGGCGCGTTGTTGTCATGGGCAGCAGTGCCGCCAGGCGTCAAGCACGGCGTGGGTAGCGCAAAAACGATTTTCGAAACCGATTCAAGAAACCGATTCAAGAAACCGATTCACGAAAACTTCTGGAGATTGCTGGATGAAGGTACTGGTACCCGTCAAACGTGTCGTCGATTACAACGTCAAGGTGCGCGTCAAATCGGATCAGACAGGCGTAGATATCGCCAATGTGAAGATGTCGATGAACCCCTTCGACGAAATCGCCGTTGAAGAAGCCACACGTCTCAAGGAAAAAGGCGCAGTGACCGAGGTGGTCGCGGTTTCGTGCGGTGTCACGCAGAGCCAGGAAACATTGCGTACGGCAATGGCCATCGGCGCCGATCGCGGCATCCTCGTGCAAACCGACGTCGAGCTGCAACCGTTGGCCGTCGCCAAGTTGCTGAAAGCCGTGGTGGATCGTGAGCAGCCCCAGTTGGTCATTCTGGGCAAGCAGGCCATCGACGACGACGCCAACCAGACCGGCCAGATGCTGGCGGCCCTGCTGAATTGGCCGCAAGCCACGTTCGCCAGCAAGGTCGAGCTGGGCGACGGTACGGTGCAGGTCACGCGCGAAGTGGACGGCGGTCTCGAGACCCTGTCGCTGAAGCTGCCGGCCATCGTCACCACCGACTTGCGGCTGAATGAGCCGCGCTACGTGACGCTGCCCAACATCATGAAAGCGAAGAAGAAGACGCTGGATACGCTTACGCCTGATGAGCTGGGTGTGGATCCCGCCCCGCGCCTGAAGACGCTGAAAGTGTCGGAGCCGCCCGGACGCAAGGCCGGTATCAAGGTGCCGGACGTTGCCGCATTGGTCGACAAGCTGAAGAATGAAGCGAAGGTGATCTGATATGACGATTCTTGTTATTGCTGAACACGACAACGCCTCGTTGAAAGGCGCTACCCTGAATACCGTGGCGGCTGCCGCGCAACTGGGCGGCGACGTCCATGTGCTGGTGATCGGCCAGGGCGCGCAAGCGGCCGCCGATGCCGCCGCCAAGGTGGCAGGGGTGTCCAAGGTGCTGCTGGCCGAAGCGGCACAGTTGGGCGATGGCCTGGCTGAGAACGTCGCGGCCCAGGTACTGGAAGTCGCCTCCAACTATTCGCACATCTTGTTTGCCGCCACGGCATCGGGCAAGAACGTGGCGCCGCGTGTGGCCGCCAAGCTCGACGTTGCGCAGATTTCGGATATCACTGCCGTCGAATCGGCCGACACGTTCCAGCGTCCGATCTACGCCGGCAACGCGATCGCCACGGTGCAATCGGCCGATGCGATCAAGGTCATCACCGTGCGTACCACGGGCTTCGATGCCGTTGCTGCCGAGGGCGGTAACGCCACGGTCGAAAACGTCACTGCCGTTGCCGATTCGGGCTTGTCGTCGTTCGTTGGCCGCGAAGTGGCCAAGAGCGATCGCCCCGAACTCGCCGGCGCCAAGGTTGTCGTTTCCGGCGGCCGCGGCATGGGCAGCGCCGAGAACTTCAAAATCCTCGATCCGCTGGCCGACAAGCTCGGCGCCGCCCTGGGTGCCTCGCGCGCTGCAGTGGACGCGGGCTACGCGCCCAACGACTGGCAAGTGGGCCAGACCGGCAAGATCGTCGCGCCCCAGTTGTACGTCGCGATCGGTATTTCCGGCGCGATCCAGCACTTGGCCGGCATGAAGGATTCGAAGGTCATCGTGGCCATCAACAAGGATGAAGAAGCGCCGATTTTCGGTGTGGCCGATTACGGCCTGACGGGCGATCTGTTCAAGATCGTGCCGGAACTCACCGAGAAGCTGTAACGCGCCCACTCCGGCGCGCGAGCGTCGGCGTTCTGGAAGGCCTGCACCTGTCGTGCAGGCCTTTTTCATTTGGCGGGCCTTTTCGCATACGGTGTTGGTCTGATAACCTCGTTCGATCGATGCACCGCCGGTCCTGACCGGTCACAATAACAACAACGTTCCCGTCGCCGCGCGGCGAGGGCGTTTTCGGAGACTTCATGACTTACACCGTGCCTCTGCGCGATATCCGTTTCGCACTCAACGCCCTGGCGGGGCTGGACGATGTGCTGGCTCTGCCGGGCTTCGAGGAAGTCACGCCGGATCTGGTCGATGCCATTCTGGACGAGAACGCGCGCTTCGTTGAGCAGGCCATCGCACCGCTCAACCGCGCGGGCGATACCCAGCCGCCGGTATTGAGAGATGGTGCGGTCACCACCACGCCCGGCTTTGCGCAGGCCTTCAAAGCCTACGCGCAAGGGGGGTGGCAAGGGTTGTCGCATCCGCAGGATTGGGGCGGCCAGGGGCTGCCCAAGCTGGTGGCGGCACCCGCCAGCGAGAACATCAACGCGGCCAGCTTGGCATTTTCGCTGTGTCCGATGCTCACCGATGGCGTCATCGAGGCGTTGCTCACGGCCGGTACCGATGAGCAGCAGCGCAAGTTCGTGCCCGGGCTCATCAGCGGCCAATGGACCGGTACGATGAACCTGACCGAGCCGCAGGCCGGCAGCGATCTGGCGCAGGTGGCCACGCGCGCGGTCAGGCAGCCCGACGGCAGCTATCGCGTGACTGGCCAGAAAATCTACATCACCTACGGCGAGCACGATCTGGCCGAAAACATCATTCATCTGGTGTTGGCGCGCACGCCTGATGGCCCGCCGGGGGTCAAGGGCATTTCGCTCTTCATCGTGCCGAAGTTTCTCGTCGGCGACGACGGCGCCGTGGGCGCGCGCAACGATGTCTGGTGCGCGTCGATCGAACACAAGCTGGGGATTCATGGCAGTCCTACCGCCGTGCTAATGTTCGGTAGCGGCCAGGGCGACGTGGGCGAGGGTGCCGTAGGCTACGTGGTCGGCGAGGAGAACCGCGGGCTCGAATACATGTTCATCATGATGAATGCCGCGCGCTATGCCGTCGGCCAGCAAGGGATCGCCGTCTCCGAGCGTGCCTATCAGCAGGCGCTGGCGTATGCGCGCGATCGCGTGCAGAGCCGCGCGGTCGAGGGCTCTTCCGGTCCGGTACCGATCGCCCGGCATCCCGACGTGCAGCGCATGCTGCTGACGATGCGCGCCCTCACAGAGGCCGGCCGCGCGGTGTCTTTCGTGGCGGCGGCGGCGCACGATCGCGGCAAGCATCATGCGGATGCCCAGGTCCGTGCGCGCAATATGGCGTTTTACGAGTATCTGGTGCCGGTCATCAAAGGATTTTCCACCGAGGCGGCCCTCGAGGTCACTTCGCTTGGCGTTCAGGTGCACGGCGGCATGGGCTTCATCGAGGAAACGGGCGCCGCGCAGCACTACCGCGATGCGCGCATTCTGCCGATCTACGAAGGCACCACGGCCATCCAGGCCAACGATCTGGTCGGCCGCAAGACCTTGCGCGACGGCGGGGCGGTCGCTGCCGCTGCCATCGCCGCCATGCGCGACACGCTTGCTGCGTTGGCCACGGTTGTGGCGGGCGCCAGGTCCGACGGCGCACCGCAAGGTGCCTGGGCCGTGCTGCACGATCATTTCGAGGCCGCGATCGGCGCCTACGAAAACGCAGTGCAGTATGTGCTCGCGCATGCGAAGGACAACCCGCGTGCGGTATTCGCCGGCAGCGTGCCCTATCTGATGCTCACCGGTCTTACGCATGGCGGCTGGCAGATGGCGCGTGCGGCCCTGGCTTGCGAGCAGCACATCCGGGATGGCGACACCGACAAATTCTATGTCCAGAAGCGCGCGACAGCCTTTTTCTACGGCGCGCAGCTATTGCCGCGTGTGACGGCGCTGTCCCAAGCCGTACTGGCGGGCGAAGTCACCGAGGCCTGCGGCACCGATGGCGATATTGCATAAGGTTATATGCATTGCGTATTTAGTCTGATTTGGTTTTGATGCCAGAATCATCGTCACGGGTCACGTTCAAACATTCATACCCCGAGGAAACACCATCATGACCGCACTTCATCTGGGCGATACCGCTCCCGACTTCGAACAAGATTCGTCCATTGGCCGCATCAAATTCCACGAGTTTCTCGGCGACAGCTGGGGCGTGCTGTTTTCGCATCCGGCCGATTTCACACCGGTCTGCACGACCGAACTGGGCTACACGGCCCGCTTGGCCGACGAGTTCGCCAAGCGCAATGTGAAGGTGTTGGCGTTGTCGGTCGATGCCGCCGCTTCGCACGTCAAGTGGATCGACGACATCAACGAGACGCAGAGCACCACGGTCAATTTTCCGATCCTGGCCGATGAAGACCGCAAGGTGTCCACGCTTTACGACATGATTCACCCCAACGCCAATACGACGTTGACGGTGCGTTCGGTGTTCATCATCGACCCGCAAAAGAAGGTTCGTCTGACGCTGACGTATCCCGCCAGCACCGGCCGCAACTTCAACGAAATCCTGCGTGTGATCGATTCGCTGCAGCTCACCGATAGCCATAGCGTGGCCACGCCCGTCAATTGGGAAGATGGCGATGATGTGATCATCGTGCCGTCGTTGAAAGACGAAGACGTGATCAAGCAGAAATTCCCCAAGGGCTACACCGCCGTGCGCCCTTATTTGCGCGTCACACCGCAACCCAACAAATAATTGCCGCTGGTTGCCGGGCAAGGCAGGGCCCTTTCGATGGCCTGCTCCCTGGCAATGCGTTCAAAACCTCCTTCGGGAGGTTTTTTTTCGCGGGCGTTTCTATATGACACCTGGCGATAAGCAACGACATAATGATTCGTTCCGTTCCAATAGTCGTCCCGGCACACTCTCATCACATTAAATAATCTGGGATGGGATCATGCGGTTGAGTAAGCACCTGGTTTTGAATGCCTTGGCAGCCGTAACGTTATCGGTTGCTGCTGTCTTGCCAGCCGCACAGGCGCAATCCACGCAGACGCTGTTGAACGTCTCATACGATCCCACACGCGAGCTCTATCGCGATATCGATGCCGCCTTCATCAAGCAATACAAAGCCAAAACGGGCACGCAGCTGACGATCCGCCAATCGCATGGGGGCTCGGGCCGTCAGGCACGGTCGGTGATCGATGGGCTGGACGCCGACGTGGTCACGCTTGCGTTGGCCTATGACATCGATGCCGTCGCCGAGAAGGGGCTGCTGGATCCGAAATGGCAAGCGAAGCTGCCCAAGAACAGTTCGCCGTACACCTCCACGATCGTTTTTCTGGTGCGCAAGGGCAATCCCAAGCAGATCAAGGACTGGAACGACCTGATCCGCGACAAGATCGAAGTGATCACGCCCAACCCGAAAACATCCGGTGGCGCACGCTGGAATTATCTGGCGGCATGGGCGTATGCGTTGGAGCAGAACAATCACGATCCGGCGAAAGCGCAGGCGTTCGTGGGCGAACTGCTCAAGCACGTGCCGGTGCTGGATACCGGTGCCCGCGGGGCCACCACGACGTTCGTGGAGCGCGGCGTGGGCGACGTGTTGCTGGCCTGGGAAAACGAGGCGTTTCTCGCCATCAAGGAACTCGGTCCGGACAAGTTCGACATTATCGTGCCGTCGCTTTCCATCCTCGCGGAACCGCCGGTCGCCATCGTCGACAGCAATGTCGACAAGAAGGGAACGCGGGCCGCAGCACAAGCCTATCTGGAGTACCTGTATACCCCGGAGGCGCAAGAAATCATCGCCAAAAACTATTACCGCCCCACGGATGAGAAAGTCGCCGCGAAGTATGCGGACAGCTTTCCGAAGGTGAAGCTGGTCACGGTCGATTCGGTGTTCGGCGGCTGGGCCAAAGCGCAGAAGGATCACTTCAGCGATGGCGGCACGTTCGACAAAGTCTACGCGCCCAAGTAAGGACCAAACCTTGATCGGCCAGGCAATCATGGAAACGCGCCTCAGATGAATGCACGTGCAATCGCGATCGGTAGCGGGGCGGCCAGGCCGCTTCGCCGCCAACGTCCCGGCGTCCTGCCGGGTTTTGGGCTGTCGCTCGGCTATACCGTGTGCTATCTCGGGCTGCTGGTGCTCATTCCGCTCGCCGCACTGCCGTTGCGAAGCGCCGAGTTGGGCTGGTCCGGTTTCTTGGAGACCGTCACGGCGCCGCGGGTGGTGGCGTCGTACAAGCTGACGTTCGGCGCCTCTTTCATCGCGGCCACGATCAACGCCGTCTTCGGTTCGATTCTGGCGTGGATCCTCGTGCGATACCGGTTTCCGGGACGCAAGATCGTCGATGCGCTGGTGGATTTGCCGTTCGCGTTGCCTACCGCCGTGGCCGGCATCGCGCTCACCCAGCTCTATTCGCAAAAGGGGTGGCTGGGCGGCTGGCTGCAGGACAGCCTCGGGATCAAGGTGGCGTATGCGCCGCTGGGTATCGTCGTGGCGCTCGTCTTTATCGGGCTGCCGTTCGTCGTACGTACCGTACAGCCGGTGCTTGAAGATCTCGAACGTGAACTGGAAGAGGCGGCAACGAGCCTGGGCGCCGGTCGCGCGCAGACCGTGTGGCGCGTTGTGGTGCCCACGGTGTTGCCGGCGTTGCTGACGGGGTTTGCCCTCGCATTCGCGCGCGCGGTCGGTGAATACGGCTCGGTGGTGTTCATCTCGGGCAATATGCCGATGCGCACCGAGATCACGCCGCTCTTGATCATGGCCAAACTCGAAGCCTTCGATTATGCGGGGGCGGCCGCGATTGCCACGGTCATGCTGGGTGTGTCGTTCGCGATGCTGTTGATCATCAACCTGCTGCAAGCCTGGCAGGCGCGTCGCAACGGGAGGTTGGCATGAGCGACGCCCTGTTGCGTCCCGCGCATCTGACCGAACCGGCGTGGGTGCGCGCGCTGTTGCTCACGATCGGGCTGGGCTTCTTGGCGGTGTGCCTGCTGCTGCCGCTGGTGCTGGTGTTTACCGAAGCCTTTCGAAAAGGCTGGCAGTTGTATGTGGAAGCGATTACCGAACCCGATGCATTGTCTGCGATTCGACTGACCCTGTGGGTGGCGGCGATCGCCTTGCCGCTGAATCTCGTTTTCGGCATTGCAGCGGCCTGGGCGGTCACGAAATTCCAGTTTCGCGGCAAGCAGTTCCTGATTACGTTGATCGATCTGCCATTCTCCGTGTCGCCGGTGGTGGCAGGATTGATTTTCGTGATGGTGTTCGGCCAACAAGGGTGGCTTGGTCCGTGGCTCGAGTCGCACGGCCTGCGTGTGGTGTTCGCGGTGCCGGGGGTGGTGCTCGCCACATTGTTCGTGACATTCCCCTTTGTGGCGCGTGAGCTCATTCCGTTGATGCAGGCACAGGGCAGCGAGGAAGAGCAGGCTGCACTGACCTTGGGCGCCAGCGGCTGGCAGATCTTCTGGCGGGTGACCTTGCCGAACGTGAAGTGGGGGTTGTTGTATGGTGCGATCTTGAGTAATGCGCGCGCCATGGGTGAGTTTGGCGCAGTCGCCGTGGTGTCGGGTGGGATCCGCGGCCTGACGAATACCATGACATTGCATACCGAGATTTTGTACAACGAATATATGTTTTCGGCGGCGTTTGCCGTGGCGTCGTTGCTTGCCCTGCTGGCCTTGTTCACGTTGGTGGCCAAGAGCCTGGTCGAGTGGCGGCATGCCCGGTTGATGCGCGCGGCGGCGGTCGCGGATACGCGCCAGCCCGGGTTTGCGCCCGCAGCCCAACCTGTTTGAAGGAAAGAAGATGAGTATCGAAGTTCGTCAGCTGTCCAAGAAGTTCGGCGATTTTCGCGCGCTGAACGATGTGTCGCTGCATATTGAAACCGGTGAGCTGGTGGCGTTGCTCGGCCCGTCGGGCTGCGGCAAGACATCGCTGTTGCGCATCATCGCCGGATTGGAAACGCCCGATTCGGGCAGCGTGTGGTTCAGCGGCGAAGAAGCCACGAGCGTGGACGTGCGCAAGCGTCAGGTCGGCTTCGTCTTCCAGCACTATGCGCTGTTCAAGCACATGACCGTTTTTGAGAACGTGGCATTCGGACTTCGCGTGAAGCACCGGTCGCAACGGCCGGCTGAAGAGGTGATCAAGCGTAAGGTACATGACCTGCTCAATCTGGTGCAACTCGATTGGCTGGCCGACCGCTACCCGGCGCAATTGTCGGGCGGACAGCGTCAGCGTATCGCGCTGGCACGTGCGTTGGCCGTGGAGCCGCGGGTGCTGTTGCTCGACGAGCCATTCGGCGCGCTCGACGCCAAGGTCCGCAAGGAACTGCGCCGCTGGTTGCGCCGCCTGCACGACGAGCTCAATGTGGCCAGTGTGTTCGTCACGCACGACCAGGAAGAGGCGCTGGAGGTGGCCGATCGCGTGGTGCTGATGAACGCCGGGCGCATCGAGCAGGTGGGCACGCCCCGCGAGGTGTGGGAGCATCCCGCCACGCCGTTCGTGTACGGCTTTTTGGGTGATGTGAACCAGTTTCAGGGCCGCGCCGAGGGCGGCGTCTGGCATGCCAACGGCTGGTCGCTGCCCGCGCCGGAATTTGCCGACGCGGCGGGCCAAGCCGCGACCGCCTATATCCGACCGCACGAATTCGACATTGCCCGCTACCGAGCGGAAGGCAACGGCATTGCAGTGCGCTTGAATCACGCCTATCTGGCCGGCCCGAGCGCATTCCTGGAGTTGTCGGTCGAATCGGACAACACGCTGATCGAAGCCGAATTACCCGAAGAGGTGTTTCGCGCGCTCAATCCGGTCGAAGGCGAGACGTTTCTCGCCACGCCTCGCCGTGCCCGTATTTTTGCGAGCGCCACCGCGTGAGCGCAAGGTCAAACGAAACGGTCGCCTACACAGTGACGGCGATCCGTTGGCCAGCGCTGATCGCGCGCTTGCAGGATATCGCGCGCCGGTATCCCGATGCGGCCATGGCGTCGTCGCTTGCGGCCGAGGACATGGTACTGACGCACGCCATTTCGGCGTCAGCGACCGGCTTGCGCATTTTTACGCTGGACACCGGTCGGCTGCATCCCGAGACGCTCGGCATGATCGACGTGGTGCGCGACCGTTACGGCATCGAGATCGAGATTTTTCGGCCCGACGCGGCTGAGGTGGACGCGCATGTGCAGGCCCATGGTGCATTCGCGTTTTACGAGTCGGTCGATCTGCGAAAAGCCTGTTGTCATATCCGCAAGGTCGAGCCCTTGCAGCGGGCGCTCAACGCGCGCAGCGCCTGGCTCACGGGCCAGCGGCGCGAGCAGGCCGCCACGCGCGTCGCGTTGCCGGAAGAAGGCCATGACGACACCTTCGGGCTCTACAAATTCAATCCATTGGCCGAGTGGTCGCATGACGAGATCTGGTATGCGATCGAGGCCTTCGGTGTGCCGTACAACCCGCTGCACGATCAAGGCTACCCCTCTATCGGCTGCGATCCCTGTACGCGCCCGGTGCGCCCGGGCGAAGACGTACGCGCGGGCCGGTGGTGGTGGGAGCAAGCCGACAGTAAGGAGTGCGGTCTGCACGCAGGCAACCGCGCGATGATTCCGATCAAACAGGCGCATTGAACGTGCGGTGCGATGTGCGCGCCATCGGTAGCCGCCAGGTGCGCCGATGCCGCAAACATCCGCAACACCTGTGCAATGCATACCGATGACACCGTGGTGCGGCGACCCCGTAGTACGTCACACACCGATCTGAGCAATAACCGACTTACCGAATCAATTGAGGAAACGCCATGTCTACCGTCGTGACGCGCAGCCATCTGGACTGGCTCGAAGCCGAAGCGATTTTCATCTTGCGCGAAGTGGCTGCCGAATGTGAAAAGCCGGTCTTGCTGTTTTCGGGCGGCAAGGATTCGTGCGTGCTGCTCAAACTGGCCGAGAAAGCTTTTCGCCCGGGACGGTTTCCGTTTCCGTTGATGCACATCGATACCGGCCATAACTTTCCCGAGGTGATCGCCTTTCGCGATGCCTACGTGGCAAAGTTGGGCGAGCGGCTGATCGTGCGCAGTGTGGAAGATTCGATTGCCCGTGGCAGTGTGGTGTTGCGCGGTGAAAACGATTCGCGCAATGCCGCGCAAGCCGTCACTTTGCTCGAAGCGATCGAAGAACACGGCTTTGACGCGTGCATCGGCGGCGCGCGCCGCGATGAGGAAAAGGCGCGCGCGAAAGAACGCATCTTTTCTTTCCGCGACGCGTTCGGTCAATGGGATCCGAAAGCACAGCGTCCCGAATTGTGGAATCTGTTCAATACCCGGGTGCATCGCGGGGAGAACATGCGCGTATTTCCGATTTCCAATTGGACCGAGCTCGACGTGTGGCAGTACATCCAGCGCGAGCAGATCGCGCTGCCGCCGATTTACTACACCCATCAACGTGAGGTCGTGCGCCGCCGCGGTCTGCTGGTGCCGGTAACGCCGATCACCCCGCCGGCCGAAGGCGAGACGGTCGAGTCCGTGGCCGTTCGCTTCCGTACCGTGGGCGACATCTCGTGCACGTGCCCCGTGGCGTCCGATGCGGCAGACCCGCTGGCCATCATTGCGGAGACGGCGCTCACCACGATCACCGAGCGCGGTGCCACGCGCATGGATGACCAGACTTCCGAGGCGTCGATGGAACGCCGCAAGAAGGAAGGCTACTTTTAAGTGTCACAGCAAGGACAAGTCATGAACGCACTCAACGACGCGTTTTTATCCGGGGCCGATTCGAGCGTGCTGCGACTGATTACCGCAGGCTCGGTCGACGATGGTAAATCGACCTTGATCGGTCGTCTGCTGTTCGACAGCAAAGGGGTGTTTGCGGATCAGCTCGACGCTATTTCGCGCGCCAAGCATCAACGGGTGGCGGCCGGCACCCTCGATCTGTCGTTGCTTACCGATGGGCTGGAAGCCGAGCGGGAGCAGGGCATCACGATCGACGTGGCGTATCGCTACTTTGCGACACCGCAGCGCAAATTCATCATCGCCGATGCGCCGGGCCACGAGCAATACACGCGCAATATGGTGACGGGCGCGTCAACGGCGGATATCGCGCTGATCCTGATCGACGCCACCCGCGCATCCGACGGCACGCTGCTCACGCAGACCAAGCGCCACAGCACGATCGCACGATTGCTGGGCCTGCGCCACATCGTGGTCGCGGTCAACAAGATGGATCTGGTCGATTGGGACAAAGCGGTCTTCGAGCGCATTCGTGCGGCCTATACCGAGTTGGCCCGCCGACTCGATATCGCTCATTTCGACATCCTGCCGTTGTCGGCCTTGAGCGGCGATAACGTGGTGACCGCGTCGGATAACACGCCGTGGTATGGCGGCCCGCCCTTGCTCACGCTGCTTGAAGGTTTGGATGTGTCGCGCGATACGCATAACACGCCGCTGCGTTTCCCCGTGCAATGGGTGGCCCGTCATGGCGGCGATCGGGTCGACGATTTCCGCGGCTATGCCGGGCGACTCGCCAGTGGCGTGCTGCGGGTAGGGGACGATGTGCTGGTGCAGCCCGCCGGCACCCCGGCGCTGGTGACGGCCATATCGATCGGCGAGCAGTCGCTGTCGACGGCCGTGGCGGGGGATGCGGTCACGGTGGTGCTGGACCGCGACGTGGATGTGTCGCGCGGAGATGTGTTGGTGCACGCCGCCGCGCCGGCGCGGGTCGACCGGCAGTTCGAAGCGGAGTTGTGCTGGCTCGACAACCGGCCGCTCAATCTGGCCCGCAAGTATTTGCTCAAGCACGGCACCCGGCTCACTTCGGCCCGCGTTCAGGCAGTGCACACGCGCCGCGATGTGCACGAACTGCAGTCGGTGCCCAGTACCGAACCGCTCGCCATGAACGATATCGGACGGGTGACGTTGCAGACCCGTGAATCGCTGGCCGTGGACGCTTATGCGGAGGTGCCCGCCAATGGCGCATTCATTCTGATCGACGAGGCCACACATCAGACGGCAGCCGCGGGAATGTTGCTGTAGAACCGATGTGACCGATAGAACAGAAACCGCCGGTCGGTGGCACCTGGGCGGGCAAGCCCCGCTTGCGGCGCGACCGGATGTGATCTAAAACGAAAGAAGGCGCTTGCCAAAAGTACTGTATGTTTGTACAGTACTTCCATGGCACGCACCGAACACTCCGTTTTAGCCGGTCTTGGGTCCCCGGCAACCGCCCCCACCGCGATACGCGGTCGGGGAGCGGTTACTAATGTCGCGCATCGCTTTCAAAGCGATGCCCGCGAGGCGGATAACGACGTCGATGCGTACGGTCTGGACAGCGAGAATACGCCACCTCCATTACGTACGCAGGTCATTCGCGAACAAGCGCGCAAGTTGTTGTCGCGCAACGATTCGCCCGATATTCCCTTCGATCAGGCCGTCAATCCGTATCGGGGTTGCGAGCATGGCTGCGTGTATTGCTATGCCCGGCCCACGCATGCCTACCTTGGTTATTCGCCTGGCCTGGATTTCGAAACCAAGCTGATCGTCAAGGAAAACGCCGTCGAAGCGCTGCGGGCAGAATTGGCCCGACCAGCCTATCGGATGTCGCCCATCAATGTGGGATCGGCGACCGATGTCTATCAGCCGATCGAGCGTGAATGGCGTTTGACGCGCGGCATCCTGCAATTGCTGTCCGATACCGGCCATCCGCTCACGCTCGTTACCAAGAATGCATTGGTCGAGCGTGACCTCGATATTCTCAAGTCGCTGGCCGAGCGCAATCTCGTGGCCGTCTACGTCAGCATCACCTCGATGTATGCGGAAGTGTCGCGCACCATGGAGCCGCGTGCTTCGGCCCCCTGGCGCCGGCTGCAGGCTGTGCGCACGCTGAGCGAAGCCGGCATCCCGGTGGGTGTATTGGTCGCTCCGATAGTGCCGTTCATCAATGACGCCGAAGTCGAACACATTCTGGAAGCTGCCGCCGAAGCCGGCGCGTATTACGCCAATTACACCGTTGTGCGCCTGCCGTGGGAAGTGAAAGAGGTTTTTGAGACCTGGTTGCGCACGCATTTTCCCGACCGCGCCGATCGCGTGCTGCATCGAATCGAAGATCTGCGTGGCGGTAAACGCAACGATCCCCGCTTCGGCACGCGTATGAAAGGCGAGGGCGTCTGGTCCGATTTGTTGCGGCAACGGTTCGATGTCGCCGTTCGCCGTCATAAGCTCAACCGCACACGTCTGGCACTGGATACAACGCAGTTCGTGCCGCCCGTGGTGTCGTCTGCACAGTCGTTGGCACAGTTCTCTGCGCTGCCTCACGGTGCGAACGCCGCCGGCAACGGGCATGTTGCACCGGTCACGTTTATCCGTTCGCGCCGATCACCAGGGCCGCAAGCGGCGGCATCGCAAGCCCCTGCGCCCGCGAGTCAGTTGGCGTTGTTCGATTAAAGCCCGTGGTCGCGGCAATCACGCCCGTCCACCCGATTTCGTTTTGTTCTTTTTTCAGGAATTCGTCATGCACAAGACCTTGCAGAAGCTGGCCCCCCGCGGACGTTGGCCCTTCGTTTCCAACGAGGTGCATTTGATGCACACCGGCGCACTCGAAGCATTGGTGCCGTCACCGGTACCCGCGCCGTTATCGGTTCGCCCTTCCGTGCAGGACGCCCGGAGCGTGGCTGTGATGAAGGCGATCGATCGCAACTCGATCGCAGGTGTGGGGATTCATGGTGCGATGGCCCAGCCGGTCACCCGTGCGCGGATGATCAAGGACGTGATGCTGGTCGCCGGTTGGGGTGCGGTCATCCCCGGCGTAATGTGGATCGGCAGCGCAGTTGGATATTGATTTTCGGCACTGCACGCGCCGGGATAGCCTTTGGGCCTCGTGCACGCGATGCGGTACCGAAGGTGCACCCTGCGGGAATGGGGGACCAAGACAGGGCCTCGCCTGAGCATCGTGCGAGGCCCTGCCTTGCGGGGTGATGCACTAGATCGTTGCCACCGATCCCGAGTCGACGCGATAGTTGCTGCCGTTCACGAAGCTGGCGCGTTCTGAGCACAGGAACGCGATCACAGCCGCAACTTCTTCGGGCTTGCCGCGGCGCTTGAGCTCCATGAATGGACGCTCTTCGTCCAGAAAGCTCTTGATCGCTTCTTCGAAGCTCACGCCTTTTTCCTTCGCGCGCTTTTCCATCATGGCGTCGGTCATCGGTGTGTGGATGTAGGCCGGCGAGCATGCGTTGACCAGGATGCCGTCCTTCGCGTAAGTCTTGGACAGGCCTTTGACCAAGCTCAACACCCCCGCCTTGGCGGCGCAGTACGGAAGTTCGTCCACGTAGGGTTGCACGGCATCTTCCGAGGCGGTGAGTACGATACGTCCCCAACCTGTCGGGCGCATGTCATTGATGAATGCCCGCACCAGGCGCACGGCCGACATCAAGTCGACCTCGAGTGTCTTCATCCAGCCGTCATCATCGATCTCGTGGAAGAATCCGGTCGCGCCCGTGATGCCTGCAGCATTGATCAGGATTTGCGGCACACCGGCCGCGTCGAGCACCTTGGTGCGCAGCGCCGCCACGTCGGCAGGTTTGGTCAGGTCGGCGGCAAATGCGTGCACCTTGCCATTCAATTTGGCGGCGGACTTGTCCAGTTCAGCCTGATCCAGATCGCTGATGACGACCGTGACGCCTTCGGCCAAAAGATGCTCTGCGGTGCTGAATCCAATGCCGGAGTCCGCGCCGGTAATCAAGGCCACCCGGCCCTTAATGCCTAAATCCATTCTGCTCTCCTAGTGTTGCCCTGCACAAACCGGGACGGTTGGTGCGGGCGGCTGTATGGATGAGCGATAAGCAAATAGGGTGCCGTCGTGCCGTGCCATGGAAGTGGCGGTGCGCGATGTCTGATGCGGCGCTGCGGTAGTAAGATCGACAGCAACGCCGACCGGGCGGGCTTCGCGCGCTGCGATCCGCCGCGCCGCATGGCACCTACATCGGAGTACTGAACTTTGAAATACCGCAAACTTGGCCGCACCGATCTTGACGTCAGCCTAATCGGCTTGGGCACCATGACGTGGGGCGAGCAAAATACCGAAGCCGACGCCCACGAGCAGCTGGATTTCGCGTTGGCACATGGGGTGACGCTGGTGGATGCCGCCGAGATGTACCCCGTGCCGCCGAAACCCGAAACGCAAGGTCTGACCGAGCAATACATCGGGACGTGGCTTGCGAAAACCAAGCGCCGCAACGATATCGTGTTGGCCAGTAAAGTAGCCGGTCCGGTTCGCGATCCGAAGCGGCCTGGGCACATCCGTGACGGCAAGACTTTCCTGGATCGCAAGAATCTTACGGCTGCACTCGACGCGAGCCTGAAGCGCCTGCAGACGGATTATCTGGATCTGTACCAGTTGCATTGGCCTGACCGCACCACGGCGACCTTCGGGCAGTTGTCCTATCCGTGGGTAAAGGATGAATCCACCACCGCGATCAGCGAAACCTTGAGCGTGCTGCAAGACTTCGTACGCGAGGGCAAGGTGCGCCACATTGGGGTTTCCAACGAAACGCCGTGGGGCGTGGGGCAATTTCTGAAGCATGCCGAGGTCGACGGCTTGCCGCGGATCGACTCGATTCAAAACCCCTATAGCCTGCTGAATCGAGTGTACGAAATCGGCTTGTCCGAATTCACCCATCACGAAGGCGTCGGGTTGCTCGCGTATTCGCCGTTGGCGATGGGCATGCTCTCCGGAAAGTATCTGGACGGCGCGCGGCCGGCCAATGCGCGCTTGAGCATCTTCACGCGCTTTACGCGCTACAGCAATCCGCAGGCTGAGGCCGCCACCGCCGAGTACGTCAAACTCGCGCGCGAGCATGGCATGTCGCCCACGCACCTCGCCTTGGCGTGGGTGAACGCGCAGCCGTTCGTGACGAGCAACTTGATCGGGGCCACCACGATCGCGCAATTGAAGGAGGATATCGAAAGCGTCGACGTTGAGTTGAGCGCCGAGATCCTGACGGCCATCGAGGCCATCCACAAAAAGTATCCCAACCCGGCACCGTAAGTCAGGGCGCACCCCCGGGTGCATGGCAGGTCGCCGCCTTCAGTCGGCTGGGCAGCGCGCTTTCTCAAGCGCTGCCCAACAGCACCACACCGGCGACGATCGCCAGGCAACCTAGCAGGCGGCCAATGCCGACGGTCTCGCGCAGCAGGATCATGCCTGCGAAGGTGCCCAACATCATCGACATTTCACGCGCCGGTGCCACCAGGCTGAGCGGCGCGCCCATGCGCAGGGCATACAGCACCAGGATGTAGCCCAGCGGCGAAAAAAAGCCTACGGCGATCGCCAATCCCCAATAGCCGCGCATCGATTCCCAATTGCTGCGACGGCGCTTCAGCATGTGCGGGGTAAACATCACGGTGCGCGTCAGTACGGTCAGCCAGTCGAAAAGGACCGGCATGATCAACAGCACTTTCACGCCGTAGGCATCCACCACCGTGTAAACCGCGATGAAAGCGCCGATGATCAACCCCCAGCGCACGCCGATCCAGGCCTGCGGTTGCGTGAATATCGTGAGCCGGCCCTGCGTGGCGATCAGCAGCACGCCACTCACCACGCACAGCATGCCGCCCAGGCCGGCCGCCGAGGTGGGTTCGCCCAACAACGTAACGGCGCCGATCGTCGACAGTAATGGCCCGGTGCCGCGCGCGATGGGATAGACCACCGACAGATCGGCCACTTGATAGCCGCGCTGCAGGCACAGGCTGTAGCCCAGGTGCAGACCGGCGGAAATCACGATGCACGCGAGCACGGGCAGCGTCCATTGCATGCCGTCGTGAAACATCGACCAGAGCGCCCAGGGCGCATAGATCACCGTTGCAGCCAGACCGTAGGCGTAAACAAAAGCGGGGCCGACCTTGGCAGCGCGTTTGGCAAGCAGGTTCCAGGTGGCGTGCGCCACGGCAGCCAGAATGACGAGTAGCAGGGCAGTGTGGGACATGACAGGTCAGGCCACTGGACGAGCAGGCAATCGCCGAGAGACAGCAGGCGGTGGCGGAAAGCAGGCGATCCAACCTGTAGAGGCACCGGTACAGCTTGGAGAAGGCGCAATCCAGCCCAGAAAAGCCGCAATCCAGCCCAGAAAAGCCGCAATCCAGCCCGAAGGTCGCGCGGACTGCGGCGGGTCGAAACGCCCCTGTTGCTGAAGCAGAATGATGGGCTGTCGCCCACTGTGGGTAAAACGCAGCAGTCCGACCAAGTAGGGCACGACGTAAGTTGTTGTTTTAATGTAGAATGCTGGGTTTGCCAAAACTCATCCTCTGCGCGCGACGATAAATCGGCCGGTGTGTCGGGTCAGGCGTCGATCCTAGTGATCGGTCGCGCTTGCCTGATATGCCACTTGAGATGCGGGATCAACCCCCGCGCCTCGATACATAAGGCCAATGTGACGTCCCGATTCGCTTGACGATAAACATGGCGGCACAACCGGGATCGGCTTCGGTCGATCTGGTGGTGGCACCCGTGAATTGTCATCGAAATGTCACGAAGCAGCAGCTTAAAACAAATGATCCGTCATTGCTTTAAGCGGCCAACGCCCGGCATAGCGTTGTTCACGAGTCGCGCAGTACGATGAATCAGGAGTTCTTAATGAACCTTATCGCTACCCTCGAACAAGAAGAGATCACCCGGCTGCTCGCCGCGAAAAACATCGACGCCATGCCCGAATTCGCCCCCGGCGATACGGTTGTCGTCAGCGTCAACGTCGTCGAAGGCACGCGTAAGCGTGTGCAGGCGTTCGAAGGCGTCGTTATCGCCCGCCGCAACCGTGGTCTGAACTCGGCCTTCATCGTGCGCAAGATTTCGTCGGGTGAAGCCGTCGAGCGTACGTTCCAACTGTACTCGCCGCAGATCGCCACGATCGAAGTGAAGCGCCGTGGTGACGTTCGCCGCGCCAAGCTTTACTACCTGCGTTCGCGTTCGGGCAAGTCGGCACGTATCAAGGAAAAGCTGGTCAGCAAGAAGGTTGCTTCGGCAGCATAATTGCGGCAAAGCCAGGGTCCGGATCTCATCCCTTGTCGGGGGCAAATGCCCCGTCGTTTCGGCAGGGATGCAAATCCGGGTTAAAAAGGCACCTCAACAGGTGCCTTTTTTTATTCGCATGCATTTACATGGCTGACCCCACATCCGCGCCCCCGATGCGACGGATTCCCGTAGGTCCCGGCTTCGATCCTGCCGATCAGCCGTGGGTCACGGCCGACGACGGATTGACTCCGGTACCCGACTGGGCACTCACTCCCGAGGCGCTGCGGCGCATGCTGGCCTCCGCCGCGCCCTGGGCGATGGCGTTGCCGGTCGATAACGATCGCCGCTATCCTGGCCGCGAAGGCAAGCCCCTGAAGGCGGCGGTGCTCGTGCCGATGGTGATGCATCCCGACGGCATCCGGGTGGTGCTCACGCAGCGCACCTCGCATTTACGTGAGCATGCCGGACAGATCAGTTTTCCGGGTGGCCGTATCGAGGTCGACGATGCCAGTCCGGTGGCTGCCGCATTGCGCGAAGCGTTTGAAGAAACGGGCTTGGCCGCCGATCGGGTGGAGGTACTCGGCTCGATGCACGATTACGTCACTGCAACCGGTTTCTCGATCACGCCCGTGGTCGGCCTCGTCGCACCCGGCGCGGCATTGCAGGCCGAGCCGTTCGAGGTGGAAGAGATTTTCGAAGTGCCGCTGTCCTTCCTGATGAATCCCGCCAATCACCGGTTGCACCATGTGGAGTTGCCGGATGGCGCCACGCGCAACTATTACGGCATGATGTGGCAGAAGTTCTTCATCTGGGGCGCGACGGCGGGCATGCTGCGCAACCTGTATCACTTGCTGAGCATGGCCGCGGCGGACGATTCCGCCGCCGGCGATTGATCCTGCCTGGGCAATCGATGTCGCGGCGCTGTGCTGCGAGGCATCCCGGGCGCGCACGCTGTCGGCGCGATACCGCAATGCATGCCGGAGACCACGCCGCCGGCGCTATGCCGCGATACATCCCCGGCGGCAACGCTGACGGATGACCCGCTCGCCGGCGCTAGTAGCGATCCTTCGCTGCCGCCTGCTCGTCCAGGATTCGCAAATAGAGGGCATGCCGCTCCGGGTGCACCCGGCCTTCGGCCATCGCCGTGAGCACGCCGCAGCCCGGCTCATGCCGGTGCGAGCAATTGTAGAAACGGCATTGCTCAATATACGGACCGAACTCCGGAAATCCGCGCACGATATCTTCGCCGGTCAGATGCTGTAAACCAAAGGCTTGAAACCCCGGTGAGTCGATCAGGTCGCCCACGCCATCGGGCAGGTGATAAAGCCGGGTGCTGGTGGTGGTGTGCTTGCCCATGTCCAGCGCCAGCGAGTGCTCGCGGGTGGGCGCCTTCGCATCGGGAATCAAGCCATTGAGCACGGTCGACTTGCCCATGCCGCTCTGTCCGAGCAGCAGGCTGGTTTTGCCTTTCAGATAAGGCAGCAATTGCTCGCGGGTCGCCGCGGTATCTTGCGCCGAGATCTCGACGATGGGCACGCCGAGATCGGCCACTTTCGCCAGGCGCTTGCGCGCGGCGTCCAGGCCGTCGGCCAGATCGACCTTGTTGAGCACGATCACAGGCGTGAGATCGGCACTCCAGGCGCCAGCCAGGGCGCGCCCGACCAGATCGTCCGAAAACGTGGGGGCCACAGCCACCACGATCAGCAGCTGGTCGACGTTGGCGGCGAATTGCTTGGTGCGCAATTCGTCCGAGCGATACAGCAGGTTGCGCCGGGGCAGGATGGCGTCGATGGCGCCCTCATCCTGGCCCTGCAGGCTGACGGTGACCTCGTCGCCCACGGCCGCGCCGGCTTTCTTGCCGCGCGGGAAGCACTTGCGCAAGGCCCCGTCTGCAAACTCGACGGTGTAGTGGCGGCCATGGGCCGCGATGATTCTGCCTTGCTCGAGCCGGCTCATTGGTGCGTCATGCGGTGGGTCCGCCAAAAGAAAAAGAAGAGGTCATGGAACTCAGCCTATGCCGGGGTGGTGTTCAGGTGCCGGATGCGCACGGCGGCCGGCGGATGGCTATCGTAAAACGCCGAATGTACCGGGTCCGGTGTGAGCGTGGCGGCGTTATCGTCGTACAGCTTGATGAGCGCCGACGTCAGGCGATCAGCCGAGCTTTGATCGCGCGCATAGGCGTCAGCCTCGAATTCGGCACGGCGCGAATACCAGCTCGACAGCGGAGTGAAGAGGAACGTAAACACCGGCACGACGAGGAAGAACAGGATCAGTGCCATGGCATCGTTACGGCCGCCCAACTGGGGCACCACGCCCAGGCCCTCATAGAATGCGGGCTGCTGCGCCAGCCATCCCAGCAGCGCGAAGAACCCCAGTGCAAGGCCGAAGCTGATGACGATACGCTTGACGATGTGGCGGCGGGCAAAGTGGCCCAGCTCGTGCGCCAGCACCGCTTCGATTTCGTCGGCGTTCAGCCGCGCCAGCAGCGTATCGAAGAAGACGATGCGGCGCGCCCGGCCGAAGCCGGTGAAGTAGGCGTTGCCGTGGGCCGAGCGCTTGGAGCCGTCCATCACGAACAGACCGTTGAGCGAAAAGCCGCAGCGTGTGGCGAGCGTTTTGATGCGGTCGGCCAGGGCCGGGTCGTCCAGCGGCTTGAAGCTATTGAACAGCGGGGCAATCACCGAGGGGTACAGCACCAGGATGAGCATGTTGAAGGCCGTCCACACACCCCACGCCCAGAGCCACCACAACGGCCCCGCAGCGGCCATCAGCCAGAGCACCACGGCGGCGAGCGGCAGGCCCAGCGCGATGCCTACCAGGGCGCCCTTGAGGGCGTCGGAGATGAACAACCTGGGCGTCATGCGGTTGAAGCCAAATCGCGCCTCGAGCTTGAATTGCCGCCACAGCGTGAAGGGCAGGCCGATCACGGCCAGGAGGCCGACGACGGCGCCGATGAGCAGCAGCTGGCGCAGGAAGTCGTGGCTGGTGAGGCCCGCCACGAAGGTATCGATCGCCTGCAAGCCGCCCAACAAGGTGAGCCCAACCAGCACGGCCGCATCGAACACGCGCTCGATCATCGTGAGCTTGGCGCGCGCGACGGTGTAGTCGGCTGCGCGCTGATGCGAATGCAGGCCGATGCGCGCCGCAAATTCGGGCGGAACCTCATCGCGGTGGCGGGCCACGTGACGAATCTGCCGCGAGGCCAGCCAAAGCCGGACTGCAACATCGGTGAGCAGCAGCGCAATAAACAGCAATGTGAGCATAAAGGGCGTGGCGCAGACGAGGCTGTGCGAAAATCCAGCGTTTTAGAGGCAAAGCAAATTATATGGCTGCGAACGAAAACCGCCTGATCTGGCTCGACATGGAAATGACCGGGCTGGACCCGGAAAAGGAACGCATCATCGAGGTGGCGGTGGTGGTGACCGAACCCGATCTCACCGTGGTGGCGGAAGGTCCCGTGATCGTCGTTCACCAGTCGAACGAACTGCTGGATGCCATGGACCATTGGAACACATCCACGCATGGCCGCAGCGGCCTGACCGAGAAGGTGCGCGCGTCGACGATCGACGAGGCACAGGCGCAGGCCACGCTGATCGCTTTCCTGGCGCAGCACGTGCCGGCCGGCAAGTCGCCGATGTGCGGCAACACGATCGGTCAGGATCGTCGCTTCATGGTGCGCTACATGCCCAAGCTGGAAGAATTCTTCCACTATCGCAATCTGGACGTAAGCACGCTCAAGGAACTGGCGCGCCGCTGGCGTCCTGATGTGTACAAGGGTTTCGACAAGAAGAGCCGGCACGAAGCGCTGGCCGATATTTATGAGTCGATCGACGAACTCAAGTACTACCGCGAGCACTTCCTCAAGGTCTGACCAAACATACCGGGGCGGTTACGTCCCAGTGTGTTGGCATCCGCAGTCAAGGCGTTGTCACATCGCCACGCGCTGGCTCCTGCCGCCATGCGCCTTGCGTACGCCGTGCGGGGGCACCCACCAAAGTGAGTTGACGAGGCACTAAGCGCTGACGCCCGTCGCCTCGGTGATGCCGGCGATCTGCCGGCCGCCAAACCGCGTCGATTGCTGCGCCGGGCGCGAGGCGGCCGCTGCCGGCCCGATCAGCGCGTCCAGATGGGCCTCCGAGGCGTCGAAAAGGCGCCAGTACAGTGCGCCGCATACTGCACGTGCTGCATGGCCGGGCCAGTCTGCCGGCAGCATCGGCTGCGGCAGGCGTGGGTCGTGCAACACGATTCGCCGCCAGTGGTGCAGCGCCAGCATCCGCAGGATGAACGCCTGCTCCGGGTCCAGTGGCGCGGCCGTTTCCTCGTCGAGGTGTTTGACCAACGGCGCGAACTGGCGCGAAAACTGCCGGTACTGCTCGGCCACGTCGGCCAGATTCCAGCACTGCGGCGCAATTTGCGCGATCGGCAGGCCGCCCGCCCCGGCCAGATCCTGCGCCGACAGCACCAGTGCCTTATCGGGAATTCCCAGCTCGTCCAGAATGCGATGCGCGGCACCCGCTTCGGTCTGGGGATGCGCGAAGAGCCCCGGGGCGATCATCCCGAATCCTTCCCATTCAAGCTCACGCCGAAGCTCACCGCGCTCGGCCAGGCCGTTATTGCCGTTGCGCGGTAGCGCGACCAAGGTCCAGTTGCCGTCCCACGCCAGTGCCGGGCCGTCGTAGATCCGCGTGGATGCCCGCTGTGTGGTGCGCTCGCCCAGGGCCGATAGCCGGTAGAGGCTGCGCCGGCCATGTCTTTCCGACTTCAGCCATCCTTGCGCCACCAGCCGGAAGACGCTGGTGCGCAGCAGGCGCTCGTTGATCCCCAGGGGCGTGAAAAGCGTGATCAGATCGCTCAGCCAGACTTCGCCGCCGCGCGGCGCCAGCGCATCCCCGAGAAACGTCACGCACAGCGATTTGGCGCGGGGCGGGTCGCTTTTCAATAGACGAACGATGTGGCGCGAAAGCGGAGCGGGCGGTGGGGCCATAAGCCTGTGATGACAAGGAGAATGAGCAGGTCTCGATATGATACAGAAATTGAATGCGATACAGAAATACGTTTGACAGACGTTTTTTTGTATTAAATAATCGATGCATGGATGGCGCACATCCGATGACGGCGCGAACCCGGGTTTTTCCTGGGAATCGCCGGGCCGGTCGGCAATCGAGGCGCCCGGATTCGAGGAGACGTTCGACATGTACGCACAACTGGTGGAAACCGGCGTCAAGCAGGTTCGCAGTGCCGACGAGTTGCAAGGTGAAGAGCAGGCGTTTCAGCGCCGCATCGACGATGGCGTTCGCATCGAGGCGAAGGACTGGATGCCCGAGGCGTACCGCAAAACGCTCGTGCGTCAGATCTCGCAGCATGCGCACTCGGAAATCGTGGGCATGCTGCCCGAGGGCAACTGGATCACGCGTGCCCCGTCGCTCAAGCGCAAAGCCATTTTGCTGGCCAAGGTGCAGGACGAGGCAGGTCACGGGCTTTACCTCTACAGCGCCGCCGAAACGCTGGGCGTCTCGCGCGATCAACTGGTTGACGATCTGCACGCGGGCCGCGCCAAATATTCGAGCATCTTCAATTACCCCACGCTCACGTGGGCCGACATCGGGATGATCGGCTGGCTGGTCGATGGCTCTGCCATCATCAATCAGATCCCGCTGTGCCGCTGTTCGTATGGTCCGTATGCCCGTGCGATGGTGCGGGTCTGTAAGGAAGAGTCCTTTCACCAGCGGCAGGGTTACGACCTGTTGATCGAGATGTGCCGTAACGGCACGCCCGAGCAAAAGGCAATGTGCCAGGAAGCGTTCAATCGCTGGTGGTGGCCCGCATTGATGATGTTCGGTCCGCCCGACGCCGATTCGCCCAACAGTGCCCAGTCGATGCAATGGAAGATTAAGCTGTTTTCCAATGACGAACTGCGCCAGAAGATGGTCGATCAAACCGTGCCGCAAGCTGAGTATCTCGGCTTGACCGTGCCGGATCCCGATCTCAAATACAACGAACAAACGAAGCACTACGAATTCGGCGAGATCGACTGGAGCGAGTTCTATTCGGTGCTCAAGGGCCACGGGCCCTGCAACCGCGAACGCCTGGCTGCCCGGGTGAGCGCGCATGAAGAGGGTGCCTGGGTGCGCGACGCCTTGGCCGCCTACGGCGAAAAACAGCAACATCGCGAAGCCGCTTAAGCGGCTCGTCACGAGGACGACAATCATGAGCAGCAAGGAATGGCCTCTCTGGGAGGTCTTTATCCGCAGCCAGCACGGCCTGGCCCATAAGCATGTGGGCAGCCTGCACGCCACCGACGCGGAGATGGCCATCAATCATGCGCGCGATGTGTATACGCGCCGCAACGAGGGCTTGAGCATCTGGGTCGTGCGCGCCGCCGACATCGTGGCAAGCAGCCCGTCGGACAAGGATCCTTTGTTCGAACCCGCCAACAGCAAGGTGTACCGGCATCCGACGTTTTTTCCGATGCCTGACGAAATCAAGCACATGTGAGCGGGGGCGACATGAAGGACAACGCATTGTTCGAATTTGCCCTGCGCATGGGCGACACGACGTTGGTGCTGTCGCAGCGTCTGTCGGCGTGGTGCGGTCACGGGCCGATTCTCGAAGAGGATCTGGCGCTTACCAATACTGCGCTGGATCTGCTGGGTCAGGCCCGTCTTTGGTTGAGTCTTGCCGGCGAGGTCGAAGGCGCGGGTCGGGATGAGGACGCGCTGGCTTATTTGCGCGATGCCCCGGCCTTTCGCAATCCGCTGCTGGTCGAGCGCCCGAACGGCAACTATGCCGACACGATGGGCCGGCAGTTTTTGTTCGATGTGTGGCACTACTTCCTGTTGCGCGAGCTGAGCGCGTCGCCCGACGAGCGCGTGGCCGGCATTGCCGCCAAATCGCTCAAGGAAGTGACGTATCACGTGCGGCGTTCGTCGGACATGGTGGTGCGACTGGGCGACGGTACGCCCGAGAGCCACACCAAGATGCAGGCGGCGATCGACAATCTCTGGCCTTACACGAACGAACTTTTCCAGGACGATGCGCTCGATGCCGCGGCACGCGAGGCAGGCGTGGGGTGCCACCTCGGTGGCTTGCGCGGCGCCTGGATGAAGCAGGTGCGCGAGGTACTGGAAGAAGCCACGCTGACCGTGCCCGATCCTGATTTTCCTGATTACGCGGCCTACACCGGCGGCCGGCAAGGGCGCCATACCGAGGCCCTGGGCTATCTGCTGGCCGAGATGCAAACCTTGCCGCGCACCTATCCGGGGGCGAAATGGTAAACGCGATCGTCTTGGCCGAATCCGAGCAGTTGATGCAGTGGTTGGGTGAGGTGCCCGATCCCGAGATTCCCGTGCTCTCCATCGTCGATCTGGGCATCGTGCGCGATGTGCAGTGGCGTGACGACACCTGCGTCGTCACGATCACGCCCACCTATTCCGGCTGCCCCGCGATGCGCGAGATCACTGAAGACATTCGCACGGTGCTCGCGCGCCATGGCGTGGACGACGTCGAAGTGGCGACCCAGCTTGCGCCGGCGTGGACCACCGACTGGATGACCGAACGTGGCCGCACGGCTTTGGGCGCCTACGGCATCGCCGCACCCACGCAACGCGCGATCGACATTTCCGGCATCAGCCGCCGCATCGATGCGCCCGTGGTGGCCTGTCCGTTATGCGGTTCGCGCAATACCCGCATGCTCAGTGCGTTCGGCTCCACGGCCTGCAAGGCGCTGTATCGCTGCGGGGATTGCCGCGAACCTTTCGATTACTTCAAAGCGCACTGAATGCGCCCGCAATCATGACGGCATTTCATTCCCTGAAAGTTCTGGACGTGGCGCGCAACACGCGCGACGCAGTGGTGGTGACGTTTGCGCTGCCTGATGACTTGCGCGAGGAGTTCGCGTTTCGTCCGGGTCAATATCTCACGCTGCAGAAAGAGGTCGAGGGGGAGTCGTTGCGCCGCTCTTACTCGATCTGCTCAGCGCCTAACGACGGCGTATTGCGCGTGGCGATCAAGCGCGTGGACGACGGTGCATTTTCCAGCTGGGCCAACCGCGCGCTGGCGGCTGGCGAGCAGATCGATGTGATGGCGCCCGCCGGCAACTTTACGGCCGAGTTCGCACCCGACCGCAAGCGTCACTATGTGGCATTCGCCGTGGGCAGCGGCATCACGCCGATCTTTTCGCTCGTGAAGACGGCGCTCACGATCGAGCCCGAAAGCCGCTTCACGCTGTTCTTCGGCAATCGCGCGTCGTCGTCGGTGCTGTTCCGCGAGGAGATCGAAGATCTCAAGAACCGCTACATGCAGCGCCTGTCGCTCGTGTACATCATGAGCCGCGAAACGCAGGATATCGAACTCTTCAACGGGCGGCTTGACGGCGCCAAGGTAAACGAGCTGCTGACGACCTGGCTGCGCGACGACCACATCGACGATGTGTTCGTGTGCGGCCCGCAGACCATGACCGAAGATGTGGTGGCGGCATTGCAGGCGCGGGGTATCCCCAAGACGCAGATTCGCTTTGAGTTGTTCGGCGCACCCAAGGGGCCGCGTGCAATGCGCACCGGTCATGACATGGCCGATGCACCCGGTCGCGGCGATTGCGATGTGACCGTGATTCAGGATGGTCGCAGCCGCCAGTTTTTCATCAAGAAAAACAAGGATAGCGTGCTCGACTCTGCTTTGGCGCAGGGGATCGAGTTGCCGTATTCCTGCAAGGGTGGGGTGTGTTCCACCTGCCGTTGCAAAGTGGTTGAAGGCGAAGTGGATATGGACGCCAACTTCGCGCTCGAAGACTACGAAGTCGCCCGTGGGTTTGTGCTCAGTTGCCAGAGTTATCCGGTGAGTGACAAGCTCGTGATCGACTTCGATCAAGAAACATAAATAAGGAGAGATGCGTGTCCCAAGATTTGTTTGCTCGTCACCAGGCCGTTCTGGATAAAGCCGTGGAAGCCGCTGCCGCACGCGGGTACTGGAGCCCGTTTTTCGAGTCGCCCAGCCCGCGCAATTATGGTGAAGGGTCCGCCGAAGCCGGCCAGAAGGCCTTCGAAGATGCACGGGGCAAGCCGTTTCCGCTGGAGCTCGCCGATGCCTTCGATACGGTGGGGGGCGAAACATCGCCATTTGGCGGTGATTTGGGCATTACCTATCCGCGACTGTCGGCCGATGTGCTGGTTGCCGCTTCCACGCGCGCGCTGGCCAGCTGGCGCCGCGCCGGCCCGAAGGCGTGGGTGGGCGTGTGTCTTGAGATCCTGCACCGCCTGAATCGTGAAAGCTTTCAGATCGCGCACGCGGTACAGCACACGACCGGCCAGGGCTTCATGATGGCATTTCAGGCCGGCGGCCCGCACGCCCAGGATCGAGGTCTGGAAGCGGTAACCTACGCCTGGCAGGAAATGGCGCGCATCCCCGGGGTAGTCACCTGGGAAAAGCCGCAGGGCAAGAACGATCCGATCCGCATGGAAAAGCGGTTTACCGTGGTGCCGCGTGGCATCGCGCTGGTGATCGGCTGCTCCACCTTTCCCACCTGGAACAGCTATCCCGGATTGTTTGCCAGCCTGGCCACCGGCAATACGGTGATCGTCAAGCCGCACCCCGGCGCGATTCTGCCGCTTGCCATCACGGTCAAAATTGCCCGCGAGGTATTGGCCGAAGCCGGGTTCGATCCCGACACCGTGCTGCTGGCCGCGCATGAGGCCGGCGACGCGCTGGCCGGCGAACTGGCCACGCGCCCCGAAGTGAAGATCATCGATTTCACCGGCAGCTCCGCTAATGGCAACTGGCTCGAACAGCATGCCACGCAGGCCCAGGTATATACCGAAAAAGCCGGCGTGAACCAGGTCATCATCGATTCCACCGACGACATCAAGGGCGTCGCGCGCAACCTCGGCTTTTCGCTTGCCCTGTATTCGGGCCAGATGTGCACCGCGCCGCAGAATATCTACGTGCCGCGCGACGGCATCGATACCGCCGAAGGCAAGATGAGCTTCGACGACGTGGTGGCCGCGATCGGCACGGCTGTTGAAAAATTGAGCGGCGATGCCGCGCGCGCCGTCGAACTCACCGGCGCCATTCAAAACGAGCAGACGGCGGCACGTATCGACGAGGCCCGTGCGTTGGGTTTGCCGATCGTGGCCGACAGCAAAACGCTCACCCATCCGCAGTTTCCGGATGCCCGCGTGCGCACGCCGCTCGTGCTGCGCGCCGAGGCCGACAATCCCGCGATCGCGCACGAATGGTTCGGCCCCATCAGCTTCGTGGTCGCAACCGATTCCACTGCCCACAGCGTGGCGCTGGCGCAGCGCTTGATCAATGAAGCCGGCGCGTTGTCGTTCTCGGCCTACACCACCAGCGATGCGGTGGCGGCGCAAGTGCAGGATGCGGCTGAAGAAGCGGGTGTGTCGTGGTCGTTGAATCTGACCGGCCCGGTGTTCGTCAATCAGACGGCCGCGTTCAGCGACTTCCACGGCACAGGCGCCAATCCGGCCGCCAACGCAGCGCTCTCCGATAGCGCCTACGTGGCCAACCGCTTCCGTGTGGTGCAGGCCCGCCGCCACGTATAAAACGCAATCGAACAACAAAAACAGGAGACAGCGATGACGTACCAGGATATCCAGTTCGATCTGACCGATGGCATTGCGCGGCTGACCCTCAACCGGCCCGACAAGCTCAACAGCTTTACGGCACGGATGCATGGAGAGGTGGCTGACGCGCTCACGCGCGTTGAAACCGAAGGGGCTCGCGTGCTCGTGATCACGGGTGCGGGCCGCGGCTTTTGCGCCGGCCAGGATCTGAGCGAGCGCCAGATGGCGCCTGGCGGGGAGCCGCCCGATCTGGGCGCGACGGTCGACAAGTACTACGCGCCGCTCGTGCGGCGCCTGAACGCGCTGCCGTTGCCGGTGGTGGTGGGTGTCAATGGTGTTGCAGCTGGTGCCGGCGCCAATCTGGCCTTGGCTGGCGATATCGTCATCGCCAAGGCGTCGGCCAACTTCATTCAGTCCTTCTGCAAGCTGGGATTGATTCCCGACACGGCCGGCACGTATTCGTTGCCGCGCCTGGTGGGCCGTGCCCGCGCGCTGGGCCTGGCCATGTTGGGCGACAAGCTTTCGGCACAGCAGGCGCAGGACTGGGGTTTGATCTGGGAATGCGTGCCCGACGACGCATTCGAGACGCGCTTGAATGCGCTCGCCACGCATTTTTCTCGGGCGCCAACTCGCGGGCTCGCCGAAACCAAGCGCCTCATGCTGGCGAGTTTGGGCAACGATCTGGACGCCCAGCTCGATCTCGAGCGCGATACCATGCGCGAACTGGGCCGCAGCGCCGACTATGCAGAAGGTGTGAACGCTTTCCTGGGTAAGCGCGACGCTGTGTTCAAGGGAGCCTGACCATGGCGCTCGATTCGAATCGCGAACCCGCGCCCAGCGATCCGCAGGCGCTCGCCGAGGCCGTCGGCAAAACGATGTTTGCGGCGGACACGGCCTCGCAAGGGCTGGGCTTGTCGCTGGATGAGATCGGTCCGGGCCGGGCCGTGATGACCATGACGGTGCGCGACGATATGCTCAACGGCCACCTCACGTGTCATGGCGGGTATCTTTTCGCCCTGGCCGACAGCGCGTTCGCCTTTGCTTGCAATGCGCGTAACGTGAGCACGGTGGCATCCGGCGGCAGTATCGACTTCGTGGCACCTGCGTTTGCCGGCGATCGCCTGACGGCCAGCGCCCAGGAGCAATCGTTGGCAGGGCGCACCGGCCTTTACGACACGACCGTGACGGATCAGAACGGCAAGACCATCGCTTTTTTTCGTGGGCGGTCTTATCGCATCAAGGGACAAATCGTCGGCGAGCCGCCGGCGCAGTGACATCGCAGCGTGCGGCGCACGGATGCCGTACGGCGCAGGAGACAGGACATGTTGGACACCACAATGAGCAAGCCGGGCCTGGATGCGATCGAGCATGCCAGCCGCGATGAAATCGAAGCGCTGCAACTCAAACGGCTGAAATGGACGTTGGCGCATGCGTACGACAACGTGCCGCATTACAAGGCCGCATTCGATGCCGCCGGCGTGCATCCAAGCGATCTGAAGCAGTTGTCGGACATTAGCAAATTTCCGTTCACGACCAAGGCGGATCTGCGCAACAACTATCCCTACGGCATGTTTGCCGTGCCGCGTGAGCAGATCTCCCGCATTCATGCGTCCAGCGGCACGACGGGCAAGCCGACGGTCGTGGGCTATACAAAAGGCGATCTTGATAACTGGGCCAATCTGGTCGCCCGCTCGATTTGCGCCGGGGGCGGGCGCGCGGGCGACATCGTGCACGTCGCCTATGGCTACGGACTCTTCACGGGTGGGTTGGGCGCGCATTACGGCGCCGAGCGACTGGGCTGCACGGTGATTCCGATGTCCGGCGGGCAGACTGAAAAGCAGGTGCAGCTGATTGCGGATTTCAAGCCCGACATCATCATGGTCACGCCGTCCTACTTCTGCAATATCCTCGAAGAGATGAAGCGCCAGGGGCACGAGCCGCGCGAAAGCTCGCTGCGCCTGGGCATCTTCGGTGCCGAACCGTGGACGGGCCAGATGCGTGCCGATATCGAGTCGCATGCCGGCATCGATGCGGTCGACATCTACGGCTTATCGGAAGTGATGGGCCCGGGTGTGGCGAGCGAGTGCGTGGAAACCAAGGACGGCCCCGTCATTTGGGAAGATCATTTCTATGCCGAAATCGTCGATCCCATCACCGGGCAGCCGGTGCCCGATGGTGAAAAAGGCGAGCTCGTGTTCACCTCGCTGACCAAGGAAGCGCTGCCGATCATCCGCTATCGCACCCGCGACCTTACCGAGTTGCTCGCGCCCACCTCACGCAGCATGCGCCGCATGGGCAAGATCACCGGGCGCAGCGACGACATGCTGATCGTGCGCGGCGTGAATCTCTTTCCCACGCAAGTGGAAGAGTTGGTACTGAAGGTTGAATCGCTGGCGCCGCATTATCAGCTGGTTCTGGACCGCCAGGGCAATCTGGACGAGCTGGACATCCTCACCGAAATTCGCCCGGAGTTCACGCACCTGTCGGAAGCCGAGCGCCAGGCGGTGGGTACTGAGCTGCAACTGGCGATCAAGGCGTATATCGGTGTGACGGCCCGGGTGCATGTGTCGGAAAGCGGGCAGATCGAACGCACGTTGACCGGCAAGGCGCGGCGCGTGATCGACAAGCGGCCGCGCGCGTGACCCACAAGGGCCTTGGGCGTGACCGATAAGCGTCTCGGGCGTGATGGACGCGCGTCTCGGGCGACGGTTGAGTGTCTTCGATCATGACGGACAAGCCTCGCGGGCGTGACGGACAAGCGCACTGCGGCGCATGACGCGGTCGTCGCAGTCACATTGACACCGATCGCAAGTGATTCGCCAATCAAAAAAGGACCGCATCGAAAGATGGGGTCCCTTTGATTTCCGCCTTGCGATGCTGGCTAAGCCTCAGGCCGCCGTCGCCACAGCCGCCGCACGCAGCCGATCACCGCGAATTTTCCAGTACCAGAGATGCAGCAGCAAGGCCGATAAACCCAATCCCACCATGGCCATCAGCCACATCGTGCCCGCACCTTCAGGGGAATTGGGCACCAGCACATTGCGGATGCCGTCGATCGACCCGCGGCCGGCGCCAAACCCCAGCCACCAGCCGCCCATCAATCCCACTACCGACAACGCCACGACCTGCAGCACGAGCGGGATGAATGCCACCTTGTAGGCGCGCAGCAGGTACGAGTTGATGCACTGCATGGCATCGAAAAGATGGAACAGCGGGATGACCTGCATCAGCGTGGCCGCCACCGCTGCCACTTGCAGATCGTTGGTATAGAGCGCCAGGATCCACGGCCGGCCGGCAAGCAGCACGCAGGCCGTCAGTACCGCCCCGATCAATCCGACGGTCAAACCCGCCATGCCCATCCTGTGTGCCATGGCCAGATCCCGCGCGCCCAACGCCTGCGCTGCGGCAGCCGAGGTGGCCACGCCCAACGCCATCGGCATCATGTAGCACAGCGCAGCCAGATTGGACATGATCTGGTGGCCGCCCGTGACCAAGGTGCCCTCGCGCGCCACCAGCAGCGCCATGAACGTAAATGCACATACTTCAACGAGGTACGAGGCGCCCATCGGCACGCCCAGCTTGAGTAGTTCCTTTTGTGCCGTCCAGTTAGGGCGACCGATCCGCAGATCGAAGCGCTTGAAGTGCGGATCGTGCCGCAAGATCAGAAGCCCGGCACCCAACGACAGCCACGACACGATGGCGGTCGCCAGGCCGGCACCGCTTGCGCCCATGGCGGGTAATCCGAACTGACCGTAGATCAGCAGCCAGTTGAAGAACAACTTGAGCGCCACGCCGCCCAGGCTGATCAGCATGACCGGCTTGGGACGAGAAATGGCGTTACCCAGCGAGTAGATCGTGCGGAAAACGAGCGCAGCGGGAATGGCCAGCGTGAGCGCGCGCAGATAGCCGGCAATCTGGTCGCGCACGGCAGGGTCGACGTTGCCCGAAAACGAAAGCCAGAAATCCGGGAACATCATGAATGCCGCGCCGATGACGGCCAGCCCCAGGGCCAGCGACACGCCTTGTCCCCACATCCGGCCCACGGCGCGGTCGTCGCCGGCGCCGTACAACTGCGCCAGGATCGGGATCAACGCGTGCACCACGCCCATCAGACCCACGAAAATGGTGATGTAGATGGAGGCGGACAACGCCATCGCGGCCAGATCGACGGCACTTGAATGGCCGGTCATGGCCGTGTCCATCACGCCGAACGCGATGCCGGCCCACTGGCTGATGAGAACGGGCCATGCCTGCCGCACGATGCGGGCCAAGGCCTGCGGGAAGGTATCGGCGCCGACGCGCGCGGTGGCGATCATGGGGTGCGGATGCGCAGCAGCCGGTACCATTCGTGTCGGTCGGCACGCCGGCCGCCTTCCCACAGCACGTCCGCACCGTCGCGATAGGCATTGGTGCCGTCGCGCAGATTATTGCGGGTCGTCTGCTGAAGGACGATGGTGCAGCGCGTGTCGTACGAGAAATTGAGGTTGTTGAACACCAGGAAAGAGGCACGTTGACCGCTGCCCAATCCCAGGCCCCGCATGCACTCGTTGGGACGCACATTGGCCGCGATGGCGGCGGCGAGCTCGCCCGACACCGTGCGGTAGCTGCGGGCGTAGTCCACGGCCGGCTGCCACAACAGCACCAGCAAAATCCAGGTTGCCGCCAGACCGCCCGCCGACAGCACCGTGCCGCGCCACAGCGCGAGCGGTTTGGTGCGTAAACGCCAGGTGACCAACGCTACCCAAAAGGCCGAAACGATCAGGCCGAGAATCACTGCAATCCAGGAAATCTCGGGCACATAACCCGTGGTCTGGCGCGCGATATTGGCGGCGATCCGGGGCGGCACGCCGAAGTGCAGGGCGACCCAACCCAGCCAGGCCGTGACCACCGTCAACGAAAACACCATGACGGCAAACCAATCCAGCGTATTGACTGCGGCGCGGCGCAATGTGGGCAATGCAAAGGTGGCCAGGACGGCGCAGGGCACGACCAAGCCCATGTAATCGTCTTCGCCGGGTTCGTCGATCACGAACAGCACGACCAGCACGGAAAACAGCATGGCAGCCGGCAGTGCCACGTGCGGCGAGCGCCACCAGGCGCGCCAACGCCAGATGGCCACCAGCGCCAGCGGCCAGGTGGGCCACAGAAACCAGGACAGATCGCGTAGCGAACGGAACCAGCCGGGCACATCGGGCCAGCTGAATACCGACGCCGACCACAGTTTCCAGTTGCGCACCCAGTATTCGCTGGCGTTGCCCGCCGGAATCCACCACGCCAGGATCAGTCCCACGGTAATCAGCGCCGCAAGCGGCAACCAGCGGCGCTGCGGCCAGAGACCGCCTTGCGGATGAAACGCGATGAGGGTGGCGATCATGACGGGGAGCAATCCGGGCCAGCCGCGTGCGAAGAAGCTGGCGGCCAGGGCGACCCCCAGCGTGATGGCACCCGAGATGGGCCGGTCGAGCATCCGGGCGCATCCGTAGAAGACGACGGCATGGCAGGCCATGATGGCCGGCACGTCGGACGATTCGTGCATCCGCTGCAGGATGCCCACGGTGGCGATCAGCAGCAGCAGGGCGCCGTCGGCCAGCATGCGGCCGTAGTCGCGCACCGAAGGCTCGCCGCCGAAGGGCAGGGCCAGGGGTTGCGCTTCAGCGCGCCGTCCCAGAAGGTAGGTGCCGTACCAGATCGCCGCGGCGGCCAGCCCGAACCACAACAGATTAGGCAGGCGGCCGGCGGTAATGTCGCCCAGGAGTGGGCCGAACAGCCACATCGAAGCGCCGCCGATCCATGTGATCAGTGGGCCGTCCTGCGCGTAGGCGAGGTGACCGACCTGCGGCAGCAGCCACGTGGTACCGCCTTCGCGGATGGCCGTCAGCATCGTGGCCAGCCCCACCACGTCGTCGGTTTTCCACGGATCGCGCATGAACAGGCCGGCGACGATGTACGCCAGACCGATGATCAACAACGCCAGACGCGGCAACTTGGCGGTGGCGGGGGAAGTCAGGCGCGCGGGAGTGGTTGGCGTGAGCGTGGACACGAAGCTACTTTAGCCGACGAGCGGCGGCGAGAGAAAAAAAAAGCAGCCTGAGTCAGGCTGCTTCTGGAACGCTCGACGCGTTGGGTGCCGCTGTGAAGTGCCGGGCACTTCGGGCCGCGTCGAAACGCGCGAGCGTTTAGCCGGCTCGGATCAAGAACCAGACTTGACCGTGCCTTGCGTACGGGCGAAACGGGCGCGGAATTTCTCGACACGGCCGGTTTCGACGATACGGGTTTGCGCACCGGTGTAGAAGGGGTGCGATTCGGAGGTCACGTCGCACTTGAACAGCGGATACGACTTGCCATCGATGTCGATGGTTTCGCGGCTGTGCAGGGTCGAACGGCTGAGGAATTTGTTGCCGGTTTGCTGGTCCAGAAACACGACGTCGCGGTATTCGGGGTGAATGCCTGCTTTCATGGCTGTAGAGTCCTAAGAGTAATAACGGGTCGCCAGCAGGTTCGCGAGATGTGCGTGCACATCGGTTGGCCTGCAACGTATCCAGAAAGTAACCTCGCATTCTAGCATGGGTAGACAGGATGTGAGGGGCGGGTGTCTGAGTTGTCGGGCAGGCGCAACGCCCGATGAGCCCGGTGGCCCGGTTTAACGCGACGCCGAAGCATTTGCGCCACGCCCTTGCACCTGGGCACTCACGGCAAGCACCCATGGCACGCATTCAAGGCACTCGCTCACACCCAGGTCCTCATATCTGGCCGAGCTCGGCCATCGATATCGCCTGCCCCGACGCCACGATCAGGTGATCCACAAGCCGGATGTCGACCAGCGCCAGCGCGTCGCGCAGATGGCGGGTGAACGCCCGGTCGGCCTGGCTGGCCTGGGCCGCGCCCGAGGGGTGATTATGGGCAATGATCAGTGCACCGGCGTGGTGGCTCAGCGCATCCCGCACCACTTCTCGCGGATAGACGCAGGCCTGCCCCAGCGTGCCGCGGGCCAGTTCCCGGCAGGCGATCAGCCGCAATTGCATGTCCAGATAGAGCGCAATGCAGTGCTCGACCGACCGGTGGCCGAGTATCGTCATGCAATAGTCCTTCACGCGCTGCGGGTGGTCGAAGGCATCGGGGCGCACCAGATCCTCCTCCAGCGTGCGCCGGGCGAGCTCCAGCACCGCCAGAAGTTGGCAGCCCTTGGCCTGGCCGATGCCGTGGGTGGCGATCAGATCGTCGGGCGAAGCGCCGAACAGCCCCCGCAGGCTGCCGAAGCGCTCGAGCAACACACGGCCGAGCTGCACCGCATCGCAGCCGGGTTGGCCCGTACGCAGCACGACAGCCAATAATTCGGGGTCGGTCAGGACGCCCGCGCCGTGGCGAATCAGCCTCTCGCGGGGGCGTTCTCCAGAAGGGGGATGGGTAAGCATGGACTAAGGCCTTAAAATAGCGTTTTTAGCTAGTCTCTACGGTGACACCTCGTGAGTGCCCCTACTGAAGCCGCGAACGTTTTAGTCCGTCCGGATTCCTACCTGACGCTGCATTACCGGATTACCCTCGATTCGGGGCCTGCCGCTGGATCGGTGTTTACCGACACCTTCGACGGTCGCCCCGGCACGCTGCAGATGGGCAGCGGTCAGTGGGCGCCCGGCATGGAAGCCGCCCTGGTGGGCCACGCCGAAGGCAGCCGCGCCACCCTTCACCTGACGCCGGCCGAAGCCTATGGCGATCGCAATCCCGAGCTGCTGCAAAACGTCAGCCGTCGCATGCTGGCCGAACACGCCGGCGCGGACGCGACCTTCGAGCCGGGCGATCTGGTGGAATTCACCGCGCCCAATGGCGGACGCTACTCGGGCGTGCTCAAGTCGTGGGAGGGCGATGCAGCCCTGTTCGACTTCAATCATCCGCTGGCCGGCACCGCGCTGCGCGTGGATGTGGCCATTCTTGGAGTGCTGTGATGACCCAACGCCAATCCGCTGAAGGCGCCGAAGTGCTGCTGGCGCAACCGCGCGGCTTTTGCGCGGGCGTGGATCGGGCGATCGATATCGTCGAGCGCGCGCTCGAACTGCACGGTGCGCCGATCTACGTGCGTCATGAAATCGTCCACAACCGCTATGTGGTCGAGGACTTGCGCAGCAAGGGCGCCATCTTCATCGACGAGCTCGACGAGGCACCCAAGGGCGCGATCGTGGTGTTCTCGGCGCACGGCGTATCAAAGCTCGTGCGCAGTGAAGCCGAATCGCGCGGCTTGCGCGTGTTCGACGCCACGTGTCCGCTGGTCACCAAGGTGCACATCGAAGTGGCCCGCATGCGAGCCGCCGGTCGCGAGATCATCATGATCGGCCACAAGGGCCATCCCGAAGTGGAAGGCACGCTGGGCCAGGCCGAAGGCGGCGGCATCTATCTGGTCGAAACCGTGGCCGATGTCGAAGCGTTGCAGGTCAATACGCCCGATAGCCTCGCTTTCGTCACCCAGACCACGTTGTCGGTGGACGATGCCCGCGACGTGTCCGATGCGCTCAAGCGCCGCTTTCCCACGATTGCGGAGCCGAAGAAAAGCGACATCTGCTATGCCACGCAAAACCGGCAAGATGCCGTCAAGGTGCTGGCGCCGGAATGCGACCTGGTGCTGGTGGTGGGCAGCGTCAATAGCTCCAATTCCAATCGTTTGCGCGAAGTGGCCGAACGCAAGGGCACTGCTTCCTATCTGATCGATGGCGCCGATTCGATCAAGCCCGAGTGGCTCGAGGGCCGCCAGCGTATCGGCATTTCGGCCGGTGCCTCCGCACCCGAAATCCTCGTGGACCAGGTGATCCAGCGGCTGCGGGATCTGGGGGCGGTATCGGTGCGCAAGATGCCCGGCCTGGAGGAAAACGTGGTGTTTCCGCTGCCCAAGGAGCTGTCGCGCAAAACGGTGAGCATCGAGTCGCTGGAATAAGAAAACAGAGCGGATTCAACCGCTCGACGCATGGCGTTCGCGGCGCGATTGACGTGTGTGCCGTGCGCTTTACCCAAACCGGAGGAGACCCCGTTTCATGCAGCTATACAGTTATTTTCGCAGCTCGGCCGCGTACCGCGTGCGCATTGCGCTCAATCTGAAAGGCCTGCCGTACGACTATATGCCCGTGCATTTGCTTAAGGATGGCGGGCAGCAACGTGGCGAGTCTTACGTCCAACTCAATCCGCAGGGCTTGGTGCCCACCTTCGTCGACGACGAACTCATCATCGGCCAATCGCTGGCCACGATCGAGTATCTCGACGAAACCCATCCCGAGCCGCCGTTGTTGCCCGGGTCGCCCGCCGACCGGGCGCGCATTCGCGATCTGGCCCTGATGGTGGCGTGCGATATTCATCCCATCAACAATCTGCGCATTCTCAAGTATCTGAAGCATACGTTGCAGGTTGACGATGATGCGAAGGACGCCTGGTACCGCTATTGGACGGAAGAGGGCTTGCGTGCGCTTGAGTCGCGCGTGGCACACGATCGCGGCACGGGCACGTTCTGCCAGGGCGAGGTGCCCACATTGGCCGACATCTGCCTGGTGCCGCAAATGGCAAACGCACGCCGCTTCAATTGCGATCTGAGCGGCATGCCGACGCTGGTGCGTATCGACGAGGCGTGCCGCGCATTGCCCGCGTTCGAGAAAGCGGCGCCGCAGAATCAGCCGGACGCTGAATAAGCAGGATGCCGAGCAAGCAGGACGTCTCAATCCGCCCCGTCACATCGGATCGCAGTCCGATCTGCGGGGCGTCTTATCCAGGGTGAGCGTCCTGCCTTGACACCACACTCGGGCATGCGTCGTCAGTTGGCCATCAGCCCCAGTTGCTCGATCAGCACCTTGTCTTTTACGAACGTGGCTTCGGCCCACTGCTTGTACTCTTCGCTGCCCTTGTAAGCCGGCTCCTGATTCAGCTGTTTCATGACCTCCATGCTGGCCGGGTCGAACAGGGCCTGCTTGAACGCGTCGTGCAGCACTTTGACCACGGCTGGATCCATCCCTTTGGGACCTGCCAAGCCGTATGGCGAGACCGATACGACCTTGTAGCCGAGCTCCTTGGCCGTCGGCACGTCGGGCCAGCGCGTCGTGCGTTGTTCGCCGAACGTGACGAGCAGGCGCATCTTGCCCGCGTCCACGAATTGATCCCAGCCGGTGGCATCGCTTTGGGCCATCACATGGCCGCCGAGCAGCGCCTGCTGCATGTCGGCATTGCCGCGATAGGGCACGTGATTGAGTTTGACGCCCGCATTGATCGCGATTTCTTCGATCAACAGGTGCGGCGACGAGCCCACGCCGGTGGAACCATAGTCAATCTTGCCCGGCGACTGGCGTGCGGCTTCGATGTACTCGTTGAAGGTTTTGTAGGGCGAGTCGGCGCGAACGGTAAAGCCGAAGGTGTAGCCGGACAATCCCAGGATGAACGTGAAGTCATCGATGGGATGCCAATTGGTTTTCTGCATGTACGGCATGCGCAACATGCCCAGCGGATAGAGGCTTACGGTGTAGCCGTCGGGCCGAGCCGTCTTGGCCATCGTGGCCGGGCCGAGCGTGCCGCCGGCGCCCGGGCGGTTTTCCACCACGACCGGCTGGCCGAGATACTTCGACGCATCCTGTGCCACGATGCGCAGATGCCGGTCGGTAGACCCGCCGGCGGGGAAGGGCACGATCAACGTGACCGGCTTGCTCGGGAAGGCGGCTTCCGCCTGTGCCGCCAAAGGCAGGGCGGTGCTGAACACGGCTGCCAGGCTCAAGCCTAGACAAGCGCGGCGGGAAATGGAACGGGGCATGATGTCTCCTTCGGTGTCTTTGTTTTTTGTGTGTGTGTCGGTTGTGATGCTTGCGTACTCTTATCGGCACGTGTTGCGGTCGGGCGTCGATACGGCGTTGTCATTCAGTCATTGAGTCACTGGGTCGATGTCACCTCGGTCAGTGTCACCTTCACAGGCAATCGATCCAGCGTGTCCTTGATCTGCGCTTTCAGCGCGGCCGGTAGCCTGCGGTCGATCTCCAATCCCACGTCGGGCTGGGCATCGGGCAACACGCGAAAAACATCCGTGGCGACCTCGATCAGGCCTGCCTGATCGATGGCTTGCTGCGTCAGCGTGGCCACCGTATGGGCCGTCGCCAGGCGCCGCAGATCGGGCTTATAGATCTTGCCCACATTGGTCATCGGCATCTCGTCGATCACGATCACGCGTTTGGGGCGCGCGGGCGCTTCGTCCACGCGTTGCGCCACGTGGGCGAGCAATGCTTCTTCCGTCACCTGCGCGTTGTCCATAAGGGTGACGAAGGCCATCGGCAGCTCGCCGGCATAGGCGTCCGGCGCACCCACGGCCGCGCACATGCGGATCGCCGGGTGGGATGCCAGCGCATCTTCGATCGTCTTGGGATCGATGTTGTGGCCGCCGCGGATGATCAGATCCTTGGCCCGGCCCTGCAGGTTCAAGCGGCCTTCGGCGTCAAGGAAGCCCACGTCGCCCGTGATCAGCCAGCCGTCGTCGGTGAAGGCGCGTCGCGTGTCGTCGGGATCCATGAAACCCGCAAACACATTGGGCGATTTGAAGAGCACCATGCCCGCCTGGCCTGGCGGCAGGTCGCGCGCGGGCTGGCCGCCCGCCACATCGAGCTCGACGATGCGCATGCGCGCATAAGGCAGCGGAAAGCCCACGCAGTTGACCGGCCCGATCACATTTGGGGGCGTGATCGACGAGATGCCTGCCATTTCCGTCATGCCCAGGCTTTCGTGCACATGCAGGCCGAACAACCGCTCGAAGCGCGCGGCGAGCTCGGCGGGCAGCGGCGCCGCGCCCGTGCGGCAATAGCGCAGTGAGGAAATATCGGCGCCGTCCAGGGGTACCTCGGCCAGCGCCGCCAGCACCGTGGGCACGCCCATCAAGGTGGTGGCGCGGTATTTCTCGACCAGTCGCCAATAGTTACGCACCACATCGCGATTGCGCAGAAGCGCAGGCGTTGGAATGACGATGTTGGCGCCGGCCGAAAGCGACGCGAGCGAGGCCGGCAGTACCCCGGCCACGTGAAAGAGCGGATAGCCGTTGATGACCGTATCGGTGGGCCCGGCGCCCTGCAATTGCACGGCGGCCCAGGCGGTGAACACCTGATTGCCATGCGTATGGATGGCCAGCTTTGGCGCGCCCGTGGTGCCGCCGGTGTGAAAGTACGCGGCGATATCGTCGGGGGCGATGACGCGGTCGCTGATAAGCGTGTCGTCGGGCTGTTCAAAACGGGCCAGGTCGAAATTCAGGGTATAGGCCGGCAGGTCGGGCCGGGCCTGGATCGGCTCGTCGTGCGGCGCCACGCGCAGCACCCACTGCAGCGTGGGCACGAGCGTGCGCAGGCGCTGCGCCTTGCTCCAGATGCCGGATTCGGCGTCCGAGCCGTAGGCGATCAGAATGCGCGCCTGGGCCGTATTCATCAGCGATGCCAGCTTCTCTTCGCTCAACAGCGGGTTGAGCGGCTGCACGATACCCACGGCTTGCGTACCCCAATGGGCCAAGTGGTAATCCAGACAGCCCGGCAGCATCGCCGCGACCGTGTCGCGCGCGCCGATGCCCAGCGTGTGCAGCAGGTTGGCGGTTTGGTGGATACCGGCAAGCAGCTCGCGATAGCTCCACCGCAGCGGTTCGTCGGCGGGGTCGGCCGTGCGCATGAACGTGAGCGCCGTCTTGTCGCCGAACGCATGCGCGGCATTGCGAAACAACGCATACGTGCTGCGGGCGGTGACCGTTTCGGCAAGTGGCCGCGCTTCCAGCAGCCGCACATCCGCGGCGGTGCGTACCGGCAGCAATGCCGCGAAGGGCGGATCGAAGGGGGCCGGCGTTGAGACGGCCTGTTCGGGCTTCATCGTGGCCTCCATGGCATCAGTCCTGGCCCAGCGCCACGTAGCGTTCGAGGTGGAAATCTTCGTCGCCCAATTGATGGTCGATCATCACCAAACGCTTGGCGTAGTGCGCGAGCGGCAGCTCCCACGTCATGCCGATGCCGCCATGCAGCTGGATGCATTCTTCGGCCACCAGAATGCCTACGCGGCCGATCGTGTACTTGGCGGCCGACAGCGCGCGTTCGCGCGAGCGACGATCCTCGTCGTCGAGCGCCGCTGCGGCGTTGATGACGGCCGAGCGCGCCTGTTCGATCTCCAACAGCACATCTGCCATGCGATGCTGCAGAGCCTGGAAGCTGCCGATGGGCATGCCGAACTGCTTGCGGGTGCGCAGATATTCCAGCGTGGCGTCGCGAGCGGCGTCCATCGCGCCGACGGCCTCGGCGCACAACGCCACGATGCCGCGGCCCATTGCGTGCTCGACTGTGGCGTAGCCTTCATCCACGCGGCCGAGCAGGGCGCCGGCGGGTACGCGGACGTCGTTCAGCGTGAGTTCCGCTGCGCGGCCGCCGTCGATGAGTGCGAAGCCCCGGCGCCGCACGCCGGCCGTGTCCGCGGGGATCACGAACAAAGAGATGCCGTGTTCATCGTCGATGTCACCCGAGGTACGGGCCGACACCACGAACACGTCGGCGCGCTCGCCTTGCGCGACGACCGCCTTGGCACCGTCGATGATCCAATGTTCGCCATCGCGTCGTGCCTGAGTGGCGACGCGCGCCCACTCATAAAACGATTCGGGCTCGCCATGGGCGAAGGCGGCAATGCGTTCACCGGACACGATGTCGGCAAGCATCGCGTGGCTGTCGGAGGCGGCCGGTGCCGACGATGCCGATGCGGCAGGGCGCGACGCGTGCGCGATCGCGCTGCCCGCCATCAACGCACCCAGAAACGGCTCGACGGCCAGGCCGCGCCCCAAGGCTTCGAATACCACGGAGATGTCGAAACCGGCGCCGCCGAAGCCGCCATCAGCCTCGGTGAACAGGGCGCCGATCGCGCCCAATTCGGCGTAGCGGGCCCAATGTTCGCTTGAGAACCCTTCAGCCGAATGCGCGTGCTTGTCGCGCACCGGAAAACTGTATTGGTCGGCCACGAAACGCTGCAGCATGTCCGAGAGCATGCGGCGGTCTTCGGTATGTTCGAAATTCATAATGTTGCCCTCACAGTCCCAAAATCATCTTCGAGATGATGTTCTTCTGGATTTCGTTGGAACCGCCAAAGATCGACAGCTTGCGATTGTTGAAATACTGCGCGGCGGCGCTTTCCGCGCCTTCTGGTCCGATCGGCGCGCTTGTGGCAGCTGCGGCGGTACCGCTCGCGTCCGGGTTGATGCCGGCTTCGAGCCCACGCGATGGCGCGTCGTCGTCGCCGTCGGCCAAGGCAAGTTCAGCCACGGCACGTTCTACAGGCGCCGCATGTTCAAGTTCGGCTTCGGCCACGAAGGCTTGCGCGTAGGGGCCCATCGCCCGGCGATTGAGTGCCGAAATCTCCTGGCGGATCTGCGTGCCGCGAATCTTGAGCATCGAGCTCTCGGCGCCCGGCGCGCCGCCTCCGGCGGCGGCGGCAATCACGCGCAGATTGGTGGTGCGCATGTTCTCGAGCTCGATTTCCACGCGGGCAATACGGGCGGCAAACGCCGGGTCACGGTCCAGCGTGCGACCGTTCTTGCGCTGCCGTGCCGCCACAGCCTTCAAGCGATTCAGCGCCGCCGTGGATTGGCCAACGCCCGCGATGTTGGTGCGTTCGTAGGTCAGCAAGTACTTGGCGTAGGTCCAGCCGCGGTTTTCCTTGCCCACCAGATTCTCGACCGGCACCCGCACGTCCGAGAAGAACACCTCGTTCACTTCATGGGCGCCATCCAGCGTGATGATGGGGCGCACTTCGACGCCGGGCGTGTTCATGTCGATCAGCAGAAAACTGATGCCCTCCTGGCGGCGACCTTCGTTGGACGTGCGCACGAGGCAAAAAATCATGTTCGCGTACTGGCCCAGCGTGGTCCACGTTTTCTGCCCGTTCACCACGTAATGATCGCCATCCCGCACGGCCTGCGTCTTTACAGACGCCAGGTCCGATCCCGCGCCCGGTTCCGAGTAACCCTGGCACCACCAATCGGAACCATCCAGAATGCGCGGCAACCAATAGCGCTTCTGCGCCTCGCTGCCGTATTTGATCAGCACGGGGGCGAGCATGCTCAATCCGAACGGCACGAGACGGGGGCCACCGGCCAACGCCGACTCGTTCTCGAAAATAAACCGTTCGACCGTCGTCCAGCCGGTGCCGCCGTATTCACGCGGCCAGTGTGCAGCCAGCCAACCTTGTTTATTGAGGATGGCGTGCCACTCGGCCATGTCGTCGCGCGTCAGCGGACGGCCGCCATGCACTTTGCTCGAAATGCGCTCCGGTAAATGATCCCGCAAAAACGCGCGTACTTGCGTGCGAAACGCCTCTTCTTCTTGGGTAAACGTCAGATCCATGACAAGTCCTCAATAAATTTCAAACAGGCCTGCCGCGCCCATGCCGCCACCCACGCACATGGTGACGACGGCGTAGCGGGCGCCGCGGCGGCGGCCTTCGATCAGTACGTGGCCGGCCAGACGTGCGCCGGTGACGCCAAACGGATGGCCCAACGCAATCGCGCCGCCATCGACATTCAATTTTTCAGGGTCGATGCCCAGGTTCTGCTGGCAATACAACGCCTGCGACGCAAACGCCTCGTTCAACTCCCAGAGGTCGATGTCGTCGACCTTCAACCCGTGGCGCGCGAGCAGTTTGGGCACGGCATACACCGGCCCGATGCCCATCTCGTCAGGTTCGCAGCCGGCGATGGCCATGCCGCGAAATGCACCCAGCGGCGTCAGATTGGCACGAGCGGCGTCGGCCGCTTCCATCAACACGCACGCGGCAGCGCCATCGGACAATTGCGACGCATTGCCGGCCGTCACGAAGTGCTCCGGTCCGCGCACCGGCGCCAGTTTCGCCAATGCTTCGTAGGTGGTGCCGGGGCGATTGCAGGTATCGGCCGACACGGTGACCTCGCGCTCGGTGACCGTGCCTGTCGCGCGGTCGGTAATGGCCATCGTAGTCGTGCACGCGACCAGCTCATCGCGGTAGCGGCCGGCAGCTTGAGCGGCTTCCGTGCGCTGCTGGCTCTGGGCGGCGAAGCGATCCTGCGCCTCGCGGCTGATGCCGTAGCGTGCCGCCACGGTATCGGCCGTCTCGATCATCGGCATGTAAAGCGCCGGAAGATGCGCCACGATCCACGGATCGAGACCCGATTGCACGTCGTCGCGCGTGCGGATATGAGAGATGCACTCCACGCCGCCTGCGATCATGGCCGATGCACCGTTCGCAACGATGTGGCCAGCGGCATTCGCAATGGCCTGCAGGCCCGAGGCGCAATAGCGATTGACGGTGGTGCCGCCGATGCTTACCGGCAGGCCTGCCCGGATCACGGTTTGCCGCCCGATATTGCGGCCCGTTGCGCCTTCCGGGTAGCCGCAGCCGATCACGGCGTCTTCGATCATGGCAGGGTCGATCCCGGCGCGTTTGACCGCTTCGCGCACGGCGAATGCGGCCAGCGTGGGGCCGGGCGTGAGATTGAATTCACCGCGGTGCGCCTTGGTAATCGGCGTGCGGGCGGTGGCAACGATGACGGCTTCGCGCATGAGGTTTTTCCTGCTTATCGTGAAGGCGTATTGAGGCTGGCAAACGTCGCATCGCGTTGCGCGAGTGTCAGCAGCAGCGGTGAGGCGCGCCAGAAGCGGGGATCTTCGTCGGCAAACGATTCGATATCGGCGAGCACTTGCTTTACGCCGACCGTATCTGCGTAAAACAGCGGACCCCCGCGGTCGCGCGGAAAGCCGTAGCCGGCGAGAAACACCGCATCCACGTCCGAGGGCCGCAGCGCAATGCCCTCGTGCAGCACATTGGCGGCTTCGTTGATCATCGCCGCCATGTAGCGGCGCATGATCTGATCGGCTGTGAACGGCCGTGGCGATATGCCCGCACGCTTGCGCTCGGCGTCGACGATGGCCAGGACATCCGGGTCAGGTGTGCCGACGCGTGCGCCTTCCGCATACCGATAAAAGCCCCGTCCTGTTTTCTGGCCAAACCAGCCTTGCTCGCAAAGCCGATCGGCAATCTCCACGTAGCGCGCCTGCGGATCCCGTGTGGCCGCCCGCCGCTTGCGCGTCGCCCACCCGATGTCGCCGCCCGCCAGGTCCACGACCTGATAGGGGCCCATGGGATAGCCGAATGCGCGCACCGCGTCATCGATGGCGTAAGGCGAGGCGCCGTCTTCCATCATGAGATCGGCGGCGTGACGGTATGCCGCCAGGATGCGATTACCGATGAAGCCATCGCAGACGCCCGCTCGCACCGGCGTCTTGCGCAGGCGCTTGGCGAGGGCGAAACCGGTCGCCACGGCGGCGGGCGACGTTTGGGCGGCCACCACGACTTCCAGCAGCTTCATGATGTTGGCCGGTGAGAAGAAGTGCAGGCCCAGCACATCGCCGGGGCGGCCAGTGGCCTGAGCGATGCGATCGATATCGAGATAGGACGTATTGGTGGCCAGGATCGCGCCAGGTTTGGCGAAGCGATCGATCTGCTTGAACACCTCGGCTTTGACGGTTAGATCCTCGAACACGGCCTCCACGATGAGGTCGGCATCGGAGAGCGCGGCGTACGCCGTTGCCCCTTTGAAATGCGACATCCGGTCTTTCTTCCCAGCCGGCGTCATGCGGTCGCGCACGATGAGGCGGTCGTACACGGCTTCAACCCGGGCGCGGCCGCGCGCCAAGGCGGCTTCGTCCTGCTCCACCATTACCACGTGCAGGCCCGCGTCGAGCATCGCCACGGCAATGCCGGCACCCATGGTGCCGCCGCCGATAATGCCGGTATGAGTGAGGGGACGCGCTGTCGCCTGGCGGATTTCGGGCACATCGACCGCGCTGCGCAGGGCAGCCTCTGCGTAGTCGCGTGCCGCTTGAACCGACTCGGAAACCGGGGGCGTCGTGGCTTCGGCCGGCAAGTCGTCGCGATCGGCGCCGGCTCGTGCGTGGGTCTGGTCGTGCGTCGTGGGTCGCGCGGAAGCGATATTCGCCATCGGTAAGCGTCTCCTGTTGCGGATCGTGCCGACCCGTCTAGTCATCCCGCATTCTTGACCAGCAAAGGAGTCTTGACAATGGCATCAAGGGTTGACATACCGTATAAGAAATTTTGACAATGGCGGTATGGACACGAAATCACTGACGCTACTTGTCGATATCCTGGATGCGGGCAACCTCAGCGAAGCGGCACGCCGCCTGAAAATGACGCGTGCCAATGTGAGTTATCACCTCAACCAACTCGAGCGCTCGGTGGGCATGCAACTGGTGCGCCGAACCACGCGGCGCGTCGAACCCACCGAAATCGGCCTGAAGCTTTATCAGCACGGGCGCAGCATTCGTGATGAGCTGGCCGCCGCGCGCGAGTCCGTCGAAACGCTGGGCAAAACCCCGCAAGGCCGGGTGCGACTGAGTGTGCCCAGCGGCTATGGGCAGTTCGTGATGTCGCCGTGGCTGCTTGAGTTCAAGCGCCTCTATCCGGACATTGTGCTGGACGTGCTGTTTGAAAACAGCGTGGACGATCTCTTGCGCGATGAGGTGGATATTGCCGTGCGCATCATGTCCGAGCCACCCCAAACGCTGGTGGCGCGTGAGCTTGGCGCCGTGCGTTACGTGGCTTGTGTGTCGCGGGACTATGCGCAGGCCAATCCGCTGCCTGAGCAACCCGAGGATCTCACGCGCATGCGGGTGGTGAGCGCCGCTGTGATCGGCCGGCCATTGCGGCTATCGGTATATCAGGGCGATAAACGACAATATGTGATCCTCGAGCCCACGGTGGTCTCGCGCAATTATCCGTTCTTGAGGGATGCAATATTGGCGGGGTTGGGTGTGGGGGTGGTGCCGGATTATGTGGTGCATGACGATATTGCACGGGGCGAGGTCTTGACCGTGCTCGATCCCTGGCGCCTCAGTATTTATGGCCGCAGCATGTACATGTTGTATATGCCCAATCGGCATCACCCGCGCGCGATTTCCACGCTCATCGAGTTCGTCCTGGCGAAAGCACACGCCGATCATGGTACCGAGGCAGGACTGTTACCGGCGGGAGGTTATAGCGGTGGGACGTGAACGGCGGGACGATAGCGGGGTCATTCGCAAGATACGAGTGCCATTTAACCGACAGCGTCGCCTGCTTGCTGCGGGCGCGGCACGTCTTAGACAGAAACAAGCCAATGCCACACCGCAGAAAGCAAAAAAGCTAACGCATGACACGTTAGCCTTGATGCTTGATCCTGGATATGATCCGGATCGGAACTTCGCTGCATTACACCGGTTGATCTGGTTGTATGCGGTCTGAAAGACCTCTCCCGAAGGACACACAACCGAAGGCAACTGGTGCCGGTGAAAGGAATCGAACCCTCGACCTTTTCATTACGAATGAACTGCTCTACCGACTGAGCTACACCGGCGAAGAACGAAATTCTAGCACGACTTTTTAATGTTGTGCATCCGAGTGCGCTGCATTTTGTGCGGAAGAAGTTTTCGGGTGGTGGCAGTGTGGCGATCACACGCCAAAGACCAATTATCCACAGTCAACAGGGGGCCGTTGGCACCCCGCTGGTTCGGTCATGCAGGTATGCGGGTTGCGGCCGGTGCTGGACACGACATCAAGGAGCACACATGACCGATGACCAGCAACGCGAGGCCGACCTGCGAGACGAGACCAAGCACCCCCGTCCCGAAACGCACAAGACCAATCCTGGTCCCACCCCAAGCAATTCGCAGATGAATGGCAGTGAGGAAATCATCCCTGCCGACAAAAAAGGAATGGGTCTTAAAGACGACAGTCCTCAAATGCTGAAGAAGAAGGAAGGCCCGAAGCCCGTTTGACCTTCTGAACGACCGTCTGAACGACGGCCTGACAGCACAAGCTAGCGGGCGCGCGAGCTTGTACGTTGGAGCGGGGCGACGCCGGCAGACGAGGCCCGGCGGTTCGGCGGATCAGTGTAGAGGTGCCTAGGCCACCTGTGCCGAAGCTTGACGATCTGGACCGAGGCACAAAGTGACCTTCATGCGAGGCCAATCGGTCGGTCACCACCGGGCTGTGATGACTGATCGGATACCGTCTTATCGTGCTCGGCAAGCCAGCGGTGAACGTCCCCGGGCGGTCCAGGTTGCATCGTCACCCTTGCCGCGCAGTTCGTACTCTGACGACTGATACCACATGCCGGATGCCGCACGTTGTTGCGCAAGCATGGCAACCTGCTTGTTCGGCAGCGTGACGCGTGCTGCGGCAGGCTCGAATACCACCCACAAGTACGTGCCGTCATCGCAGGAATAACTGGCGGACGGCAGATTTTGCAGATCCACTTTGCTGGCGCAGGCGGTGAGCGCACTCAGCATCAACAGGGCGGCAATACGCATAAATGATTCCGGGCGCGAGGCCGGTCCATGAAAGGTGGAAAGGCGGAAAAGGGCGGTGGAGAAATGGCAGACGGCATCACCTGCTGGTCAAGAAAACTCCCGGTCGCAGTTGCTAAAGAGCGGGCGTCATCGGCCATGCAAGCCCGAGTGGAGGCGTCAGTGTGAATGATAGCGATGCCCCGTCCGCCGCGCCAGTGCGCGCTATGGCTTTTCGATCACACTCTGCCGGCGCGCGCTGGGGCTTTTCAATTACGCGGCGCCGTGCGATTCCACATACAAGGCGTATAGCGAATGGCTGCTCGCCATATACAACCGATTGCGCTTGGGGCCGCCGAACGCAAGATTCGCGCACCTTTCGGGCAAGCGAATAAAGCCGATCGCTTTGCCTTGTGGATTGAAGATCTTCACGCCATCCATCTCTTCGGACTTGCCGGCCGGCGGATAGGCCTGCATGCCGCCGCCGATATCCACTGCCTCGGTCGCCAATGCGCCGCTGTACCCCCAGCCGCACCAGAGATTGCCATCACGATCGACCTTGATGCCATCGAAGGCGCCCGGTCCGCCGGCATCGATCAGCTTGGTTTTGTTCGACACGGTGGTGCCATCGTCAGAGACGTCGTAGGCCCACACGCTGCGGTTGGGCGTGCCTTTCCACTCCACCACATACAGTTTTTTCTCGTCGGGCGAGAACGCCAACCCGTTGGGATTGACCAGATCCGTAATCACGGCAGTGATCTTCCGGTCCTTCGAGATGCGGTAGACGTTGGTCGTGGGCTGTTCCGGTTTTGCCTTCGCGCCTTCCCACTCACCATTGATGCCGAATGTGGGGTCGGTAAACCAGATGCTGTCATCCGAGCGCACCACGACGTCGTTCGGGGCGTTCAGGCGCTTGCCTTCATACCGGTCGGCCAGCACGGTAAGGTTGCCGTTTTTCTCCGTCCGCACCACGCGCCGGGTGACGGAATGCTCGCAGGTAATCAGCCGGCCCTGGCGATCGCACACATTGCCGTTGGCATAGTTCACGCCGGTTTTGTGAACGCTGAACTTCTCCGTTTTTTCGTCGTACTTCATCAGCCGATTGTTCGGAATATCGCTCACAAGCAAATAGCCGCCTTGCTCGAAATAGGCTGGCCCCTCCGCCCATCGCATCCCGCTGCCCAACTGCTCGATTGTGCTGCTGTAAATACGGTACTTCGCAAAGCTGGGATCCAGGATGAACACGTTGGGATCCGGATAACGCTGACTGGGTTTGAAGGCAAACGATTGCGCACCGGCCAGGCCGCTCATGGCGGCTAATCCCGTGCCAGTCGCGGCCATCAACAACTGCCGTCGCGTTTGATTGATCTTGTTATTCTGCATTGCACGTCTCCGTTTTGAATGAGACTCGAGCGGTCAAGCTCGAGTCAGCCAAGTCGAGCTTGGCAATCTTCTAAAACAAATACGGCGTAACCGCTACCGCGCTACGCCTGGGGGAAGGGCTCCCGAGACGATATGCCAGAATTACCACAACTGCCTAGCGCTCGACGCTCCAGGGATTTTTGCGAGGCTTGCTCGATCCGAGAGACGTGTGCGGGACGCCGCAGCGCGAAATCCTACCTTGCGTATCCAATCGCATCGCATTCCTTCGCGGCGAAGATCATTCACGACAATCGATTAGCGTGCCGGATGGACAGATTCTTGAGCGAGCCGTTGATGGCGTGGAGGTTTCGTGATTCGGTTGTTTAGGGTGATCCTCCTGGCGTGCGCTGGCGGCTTCGCGATGACGGCGCACAGCGCAGATGGGGTTTTACCTATTGGCGGGGCAGACGATATCGGTCACCCGTCTGAGATGGTGCTACGCAAGATTGTGTTGGGCGATGCGACTTACGCGATGCCTGCGGCATTTTTCGATCCTCCCAACGAGGCTGGTGAGCGGCGTCCCCGCGACATGCTCTTTCAAGCGTGGCTGCCCGATATGGTGCCGCTTACAGGCAAAAATTACGATGCACTGATTGGCGGTTCTGCAAGCAACCAACGCGTGCGCATTTTGGTGCAGGCGAGTTTGCCCGGCGACCCGGCGCCGCTTATGGGCCCCTTGATGTCGGTCTATCGGGGGGTTATCAATGCACCGTTGGGCCGCGGCGATGCGCCAGCGCCCGAGGTCACCTTCGAACCCGGTCCGGATGGCTCGAGGCGTGTCCGAATCCCGCACGAACCGACATACCCGCAGGGCACGCCGCGTGAGGTTTTCATCGATGGTGTCCCTGCGTCGATGAACACCATTTTGATTTGTTGGATATATGACGTCACCCGACTTCCGTATCCGTCCTGCCGGATGACCTTCATGCATAGACAGGCCACCTTTACCGTCACCTTCAATCGTTCCTATCTGGAAGAGTGGCGGAAAGTTCGAAGCCGCACTATCGCGTTGTTCGAGCGCTACAAGGTCACGTCGGGTATTTCAGAGTGATCAAGGCGTGTCGTTGGTCAAGCCGAGCATAGGCATGGCCGATTATCCGGCACGGCAGCAGCATGGCCTGAAACGGCAAATAAAAAAGCCACCTTGCGGTGGCTTTTCAGTTTTGCTGCATACGGTATCGCAGCTTCGACGCATGAGAGAGAATGGCTCCCCGAGCTGGGCTCGAACCAGCGACCTGCGGATTAACAGTCCGTCGCTCTACCGACTGAGCTATCAGGGAACTGCGTCGAGAACGAAACTATAACACGATCTTTTTGGCGAATGCAAATGGGTGAGAAAAAATTCGTTCAACTTGAATAAAGAGGTGGTGTCATCGTCTGGGTGACCGGGGTCTGATCAATAGCGATCGGGTGCACGAACGGATGCTCATCGGTGTTGATTTCGATCGCGACGCATTGACCCTGGCGCTTGAAGCGTGTCTGATGACTGCGGAAAAATATCAGGGCCGCTGGCAGCACTGGAGCGTCTGAGAGAAACCGACTCCGTTCCGAAGGGGGGGGGCGATGACTCCGCGTTAGGTACGGTGCCACGCAGGCCGTGTCATCACCATCCCCATTTGCATCTGCAACCTTGTCCTCGCCCAACGTTCCCGCCTCAAGTCATTCGTCCGATACGCGCATCGGCGTCACCGTGCTGTCCGGTTTTCTCGGAAGCGGCAAGACCACGCTGCTCAACCGGCTCCTGCGCACGCCCGACTTCACGGATGCGCTGGTCGTCGTCAACGAATTCGGCGACATCGGCATCGATCATCATCTGGTGCGTGCGGGCGACGATCGGCTGGCCGTCATTGCCGGCGGCTGCCTCTGTTGCACGGTGCGTGGGGGCCTGGTGGATACCTTGCGCGACATGTTCATGGCGGTAATGGCGCGCCAAGTGCCGCCATTTTCGCGCGTCGTGATCGAGACGACGGGGTTGGCTGATCCTGCGCCGATCCTGTTTACGCTAACCCATGAACCCTTCCTCGCTCAACGCTTCGTGTATCGCGGGGCAGTCGTTGTGGCTGATGTGACGCACGTCGAACGTCAACTGGAGACGCAGCCTGAGGTGGCGCGCCAACTGGCACTGGCTGACGTGGTCTGGATGAGCAAGACCGATCTGGCCGATCCCACACAGCATGCTGCCGCCACAGACGCGGTGCGCGGCGTGAACGTGTTTGCTCGCGTCATCGATGCGGCGGACATCGGTGGGGAGGACATCAATGAGGCACACATCGGTGAGGCGGACGCCGGGCGGACATCAGTTGAAAAGACTGCCGTCGAGGGCACGGCAAGCATTGCCAAGGCGATCGGGATGCTGATCCACATGCTGGACGATGCATTGGTGCCGCGTGTCTCCGCGCCTGGCTATGTGCCCAAGCTCACATCCGGTTCGCACGGCCGTGTGCATCAGAAAGTGGTGCGCTTGCCTACGCCGACGTCGCGGGTGGCATTTGCTCAGGCTGTTGAGAAGCTCCAGGGCGACCTTGGCGCATCATTGCTGCGCCTGAAAGGCATCGTGCGATGGCACCGTCGCGACGGCTCGACACGTGTGCATGCCGTTCACGGCGTGCACGACGTCATGTACGCGCCCGAGCCGTTGTCCGAGGCCGGCGGTGCTATCGAGGACGGCGGTGTGCTGGTGCTGATCACCCGCGACATATCGCCCAGCGATGTGAACACGGCCGTCAACACCGCGTTCGGCACCGCCACGTAGAAAATCAAAGAATCGTGCAGACCTCGTCAAATGGCAGCCGAATGCCGCGCGGGTAATTCTTGCTGCTGTCGCCGTAGCCCAGATTGATCAGGAAGTTGGTCGTGTGAGCGCCATCAGGGAAGAACTCGGCGTTTACTTTGGCGGGGTCGAAGCCGCTCATGGCGCCCGTGTCGAGTCCCAGCATGCGCGCCGCAATGATCAAATAGGCACCCTGCAGTGCGCTGTTGCGCGCGGCCGTGGTGTCGGCCAGCGCTGCATTGGCCTCATACATGGGCTTGGCGTCGTACGCCGGGAACAGCGTGGGCAGGTGATCGAAGAAGCGCGTGTGCTGCGCCACGATCACGGTGACGGGCGCGGCCATCGTCTTGTCCAGATTGCCGGCGCTCAGGGCAGGGGCAAGGCGTTGCTTGGCCTCGGGCGAGCGCAGAAACACGAAACGCGCCGGCTGGGCGTTCATCGAGGTCGGGCCCCATTTGGCCAGGTCATAGAGCGCCTCGAGCGTGTCGTCCGTCACGGGCTGGGACGTAAAGGCATTGAACGTACGGGCGTTCAGGAACACACGTTCCAGGCTGGCTTGGTCGAGAGGCGTCATGATGATCCGTTTCTGAATGATGGGCGGTAAGCGGCGCCCAGCGACAGGTCGATCGATCGACCTGAACGCTGGGACGGTCGTCAGATCGACGTTGCCGCAACAGTTGCTCCGGTAATTTTAGGAGGCGGGCGGGTTCCGCAGAATTGCCGCCAGCGCAACGCTCTGGTGTGGATTCAGAACAATCGGCCGCCTTTTCTTTGCTTCGCCTGGGGGAATGGCGGTATACTTTTTTCAACCCTTCCACCTTCAGGCGTGAATGTTTCGGCGATGTCAGCCGCACGCAGGGCCCGAAATCTTTGATTTGGCCGCGCCGGGGTGTGATACAGGTGTTTTGCGGCGCATTTGTGCGATGTCCGGCCCGCGTCTCGGTGTATGCCGAAAGTGCTGTTTGCCGATCGTTCGAAGCGTTTCGCCGCTGCGCTGATTGCGTTGTTTCTCGAATTCACGCGCCGTTCCGAAGCATTAATACGTCCGCCCGTTGCACTGGCAGGCGCTTATCCCAAAGTCTTCGTGTGCTGCGGGAGTCGGATCGGCTGGCGTGATGGCTTATATATATGCGTTTGTGTTTGGTGGCCTGGGCATTATGTGATCCAGCGCCCGGCACGCACACATCTTTTCAGACGGACCCAGGCATTGCAGCATTGCGCTTATTTCGCAGGTGAGAAAGATCACGCCCACGACGTCGTGGTTGGAGGTCTGTCGCGCTGTGGAATGCCGGCTGATTTGCCGCTTGGCGTGCTGCAAAACAAAAAGCCCGGCGAGATGCGCCAGGCTTTTGGTTGCGGGGGCAGGATTTGAACCTACGACCTTCGGGTTATGAGCCCGACGAGCTGCCAGACTGCTCCACCCCGCGTCTGAGAACGAGACTATAGCATTTATTACATACGTCCGCTTGGCGGACCCGACTAACGCTTTCTCGAATGATTTGGTTTGAATGACTGACGGCGAGGCAACTGTAGTGCTAGAAACCGCGCTTCTATGCGCATCGCAACCCATGCCCCTGGCGGAAATGCGGCGACTGTTCGGTGAAACCGACGAGGTCAACGACGTGCGTCTGCGCGAATGGCTCGGTCAGCTCGATCAGCAGTGGGAGAACCGCGGCATGGTCTTGACCGCCCTGGGTGGCGGGTGGCGCTTTCAAAGCCGGCCGGCGATGCAGCGTTATCTGGAGCGTCTCAATCCGGAAAAGCCGCCGAAGTATTCGCGAGCCGTTCTCGAAACGTTGGCCATCGTGGCGTGGCGCCAGCCCGTCACGCGCGGCGATATCGAAGATATTCGCGGTGTGACGGTGTCGTCGCAGATCGTCAAATCGCTCGAGGATCGCGGCTGGATCGAAGTCATCGGTCATCGTGACGCGCCGGGACGACCGGCGTTGTTTGCCACGACGCGTCAATTTCTGGATGATTTGGGTTTGCGGGCGCTCGATGAGCTGCCGGCGCTCGAATCCAACGATGCCGTGATTGCGTTGGCCGGACTTGATTTTGCAGAAGTGCAAGCGGCATTGGGTCATGATGGCGTAGAATCCGCAGTCGTGGCTGACGGTGAGCCGCCCGTTGCAGTACTGGCGGGTCCCGACGAGACGTCGATTGCGGCCAGCGAGCCACCCGATGGCGATGTCGATGATGCTGTCGATGCCACCCCTATTGAAAGCGTGAGCGATACCGAAGAAGCAAGCGGCCCTGTCGCGGCTTTATCGGCCGAGCTCGAGGTCGATGCCGCGGCAGGCGACCATGTGCCGTTTACCCCTGTGCCCGAGTTCGAACCCGTTCGACCCGACAGCATTTCGTTGCCGTCGACGGGCGATACCGTGCTACAGCCTGGGTCGGTGCCGGAAATGCCGCCCTTGAATGCCCCTGAGATCGTGCCCAACCCGGTGCGCCCGGATGTCGACGTGCCAGTGCCCGTCCCGACGCCCGAGCCGAAACCGCAGCCCGATCCTGTGCGTGAACCGCAGCCTGAGCCCGATGTCGAGCCCACGCCCGCGGAGCCCGCCGAACCCGAACCAACACCGCCGGCGCCCGATGTGGCGCCCATGCCCGACGCTCCGGAAGAGACTGCCCAGTCGTCGACCGATGCGAACGAACAGGACGATGAGGCCCATAAGCGCTTGCCTCATCAAGATACGAAGCCGGAGTAGTCCAACGTGACAAAAGAAACCGAACAGCAGCCCGATCTCTTCAAGCCCGCCAGCAGCGAGACGTCTGCCGACGGCGCTGCCAAGCCCGCCCGTGCGCCCCGCGCTCCGCGCAAGCCGCGCGTGCCCAAGGTGGCAGAAGGTGTCGTGACGGCGGCTGAATCGACTGCCGCGCCGGCGCCGGCTGCTGCCGTTTCCGGCGAGTTGCCTGCGATCGACGCCGCGCCGGCCAAAAAGCCGCGGGCCCCGCGAGCGCCTCGCGCACCCCGCACGACCGACACGAACATCGGTGATGTCGTAGTCGCGAGCGCGAAGGTCGACCAGGCGTCGCCTGCCGGCGCCGATCATGGCGATCAGGGCGCGCGTGCAGCCGATGCCGGTGCTGCGTTCGAGCCGAATGCCGCCGATGCTGCGGCGCGTGCACCGCGTGCGCCTCGGCCACCCCGTGCCAAACGCCCGCCGCGTGCACCGGGTGCCGATGGTCAGGTGACTGCCCGCGTACCCCAGGGCGAGTCGGCCGGCGGTGGTGCCGAGGCCGCTCAGTCATCGTTTGACGCCGTCGCCGCGCCGCGCCGTGAGCAGGGTCCCGCCGCCGAGGGCGAAGGTGGCGCGCAGCGCGGCCGTGGCCGCAAACTGCGTACGCCATTCCGCCGTCGCCGTAGCGATGCACCCGGCGAGGAAGGCGCGGGCGACGGCGTGGCCGTCGATCGTTCGGCCCACGTCGCTCCACCGGTGGAGTACAACGAGCAGGAAACCGATGAGGCCTTGTCCTATTTGAACGAAGCCGCGCCCATCGAGCAGCGCCTGAACAAGTACCTGAACAGCGATGCGGTGATGCCCAAGCTGCACAAGGTGCTGGCCGACGCAGGCGTGGGTTCCCGCCGCGAAATGGAAGAGCTCATCGTGGCAGGCCGGGTATCGGTCAACGGCGAGCCGGCCCATATCGGACAGCGCGTGGCCGCCAACGATCAGGTGCGCGTGAACGGCAAGTTGATTACGCGTCTGAGCACCAAGCGTCCGCCGCGCGTCATTCTTTATCACAAGCCGGCCGGTGAAATCGTCAGTCACGACGATCCGGCAGGTCGTGCCACCGTGTTCTCGCGCTTGCCGCATCTGAAAACGGGCAAGTGGCTGTCCGTTGGACGGCTGGATCTGAACACCGAAGGGCTGTTGATCTTCACGACCTCGGGCGACATGGCCAACCGCATCGCGCATCCCCGTTACGGTTCGGAGCGCGAGTACGCTGTGCGCGTGTTGGGCGAGATGGACGAGGCGCAGCGCCGTTCGCTGGTCGAAGGTATTGCGCTCGAAGACGGCATGGCTGCCTTCGGATCGCTGGACTATCTCGGTGGCGACGGCAGCAATCGCTGGTACCGCGTGACCCTGAACGAAGGCCGCAACCGCGAGGTCCGGCGCATGTTCGAAGCCGTCGGTGTGGTGGTGAGCCGTCTGATCCGCACGCGCTTCGGCGACATCGTGCTGCCGCGCAATCTGCGTCGCGGTCGCTGGGAAGAGATCGACGGTTCGTTGTCCACGGCGCTGATGGTCCAGTTGGGCCTGGTGCGCGGTGACGACGACGAGGGCGGCAAGCGCGGTTCGCGTCAGCCCATCTCGCACGAAGGTGCATTGCCGCCTGGCTACGGCACGTTGACCAACAACGGCACCAACGGTGCCCGCGTGAGTCGCCGCGGGACGTTGCAGGCCGTGCGTCCCAACCAACCGGGGCAAGTGGCCGGGTCGCCGTCCGATCCGTTCGGTACCGGACTCATGATCACGGGCGGCTATGCCAACGGTCATCCGTTGGGCAAGGATGGTGGCGGCCGTGCCGCCGGCGGCGGCAAGCCGCAGGGGCAGGGCGGTCGCAACAAGCGCGGGGGTCAGCCGCAGGGTCGCGGCAATCGTCCGCAAGGCAATGGCGGTCAGGGTGCTGCCGTGGCGGCAGACGGCAACTTCAGCCCGGCGCGTCCGCAAGCCAATACATCCGGACGCCCGCAGCATGGCAAACCGGGCGGCAAGCCCAATGGCAAGCCACGTCATCGCAATAATCGGGGCCCGCGTCCCGACGGCGCAAATGCAGCGCCGGTGAGTGCGGAGGGCGGGCAAGCCGTCTTGGGCGACTTCAATGCGGCGCCTGCCTCGCAGTCGCCCAAGCCCAACAACCGCGGCGACAATCCGCGTAACGGCGGCAACAATGCGTCGCGTTCGCCGAAACCGAAGAATGGCCGTGCGGGTAAAAACGCCGGTCCGGCCAAGCCGCGTAATCCCCGCGGCAATGGCAATGGCGGCGGTAACGGCAACCCCGGCCGCTCGGGCGGAGGCGGGGGTGGCGGTGCGCGTGGCGACGATTGGCAGCCGCGTAGCGCGTCTGCGCACGAGTCTGCACTGGGTTTCGTGGCCGGCCGGGGGCGTGGCGGCCGTTGATGGCATGCAGCTCGCACGGCTGCGGTCGTGCGATGCGCACAGGCCCGAGGCGACTGCTTCGTGGCGCGGCCGACGGCGACGCAAAAGCATCGGCAACGGTGTTGCATTGCCTGTCCCTACCGCGTAAACCCTAGACATAACAGGAAGTTTTCATATTTTTCTGTTAAGATATTGGGCTTTCATGGCTTTTGTATTCTATTGGCACGGCGTTGTTTGCGCCAGGTTGCCAGGGATGCTTGCATCGAGAGCAGCGGCTGGTTTACCAGCCCATGCGTGTTGCCGTCGTTTGGCGCCTCTGGCAGGTGCGTAACGAAGCAAAGCGTGTGGCCAACCCCCGCACCTCGCTGCACCGTCATTGGATTAATTGAACATGGGCTGGACATACAGCCCATTTTTTTTGAGTGTATGGCTGATCTATTCGTACTTTCTAAAGAAGCGCTCGCAGGCATGGATGTCGAACTTATCGACGTCGAACGTGCCGCGATGGGCTTGCTGCGCGTCACGATCGACCATGTCGACGGGGTCACCATCGACCACTGTCAGCAGGTGTCGAATCAGCTGTCGCGCGTGTTTGAAGTCGAAAACATCGACTACAAGCGCTTGGAGGTCGGGTCGCCGGGCGTGGATCGTCCGCTGCGCAATGAAGCCGATTTCCTGCGTTTCATCGGCGAGCGCGCCGAAGTAAAAATGCGCGAACCGGCGCTCGACGGCCGGCGCATGTATTCCGGGTTGCTGGTCTTGCCGGAAGCGTCCGGCGAAGCAGCCGATGCGCAAGCAGTCGACAAAACCGTGTTCGGCCTCGAATTTGAGGCAAAAAAGAACGAGGTTCAACTCCTGACGTTCACGATCGACGATGTCGACCGTGCGAAGCTGGATCCCATTCTCGATTTCAAGGGCAAAAAGCGATGAGTCGCGAAATTCTTCTGTTGGTCGATGCCTTGGCGCGTGAGAAAAACGTGACGCGCGAAGTGGTCTTCGGCGCGCTCGAAAACGCGCTGGCCTCGGCCATGAAAAAGCGCTTCAAGGAAGACGCCGATATCCGCGTGTCGATCGATCGCGAGACGGGTAGCCACGAAGGCTTCCGCCGCTGGCTCGTCGTTCCCGACGACGCCGGTCTGCAAGAGCCCGACAAGCAGGAAATGCTGTCGGACGCCCTTGAAATCGTCGACAACATCGAAGCCGGCGAGTACATCGAAGAAGCGCTCGAGCCGATCGAGTTCGGCCGGATCGGCGCGCAGGCGGCCAAGCAGGCGATTTTGCAGCGCATTCGCGATGCCGAGCGCGAGCAAGTGCTCAACGACTTCCTCGATCGTGGCGAAACGATCGTGTCCGGTACGGTCAAGCGTATGGACAAGGGCGATGCCATCATCGAAACGGGCAAGATCGAAGCGCGTTTGCCGCGCTCCGAAATGATCCCGAAAGAAAACCTGCGCGTCAGCGACCGGGTGCGTGCCTATGTGGCGCGTGTCGATCACGCTGCGCGCGGCCAGCAAGTCATCCTGTCGCGCACGTCGCCTGATTTCATTCGCCAGCTCTTCGAAAACGAAGTGCCCGAGATCGAACAAGGCCTGCTCGAGATCAAGGCTGCCGCGCGCGATGCGGGCGTGCGGGCCAAGATCGCCGTGGTCGCGTACGACAAGCGCATCGATCCGATCGGTACGTGCGTCGGCATGCGCGGTTCGCGCGTCACTGCCGTGCGCAATGAGTTGGGTGGCGAACAGGTCGATATCGTGCTGTGGTCGGAAGATCCCGCCCAGTTCGTGATCGGCGCGTTGGCACCGGCCAATGTCGAGTCCATCGTGGTGGATGAAGACAAGCATGCGATGGACGTCGTCGTCGACGAGGAAAATCTGCCCAAGGCCATCGGCGCCAAGGGTCAGAACGTTCGCCTCGCGTCGGAGCTGACCGGCTGGCAGATCAACATCATGACGCCTGAAGAAAGTCAGAACCGTCAGGAAGTCGAGCGTTCGGGCCTGCGCGTGACGTTCATGCAGAAACTGGATGTGGACGAAGAAGTCGCCGATATCCTGATCGATGAAGGTTTCACGGGCATCGAAGAGATCGCTTATGTGCCGATGCAGGAGCTGCTCGAGATCGAAGCCTTCGACGAAGACACGATCAACGAGCTGCGCACGCGGGCACGCAATGCCTTGCTGACCGAAGCCATCGCGCAGGAAGAACGCCTCGAGACGGCCCAGGATTTGCTGGCGTTGGAAGGTGTGACCCCCGAGTTGGCCGCCAAGTTGGCTGAACGCAAGGTCCACACTCGCGACGACCTCGCCGAACTTGCCACCGACGAATTGTCGGAGATTTCCGGTCTGGACGAACAGCAGTCGAGTGATCTGATCATGCGGGCCCGTGCCCACTGGTTCGATGAAGAATAAGTACCTGCCGGGCAGCCATCTACCGATGGCGAGCCTGCAATAGAAATAGCTGCATATAGGGAAGAGAGCCTAATGTCGAGTAACACCGTCGCCCAGTTCGCTGTCGAACTGAAAATGCCATCCAACGTGCTGCTGGAACAGCTGCGCGCGGCTGGTGTCGACCTGAAATCGGTTGAAGATAACGTCACCGACAGCGACAAGGCGAAACTGCTCGAGTCGTTGCGCCGCGCGCACGGCGCGACAGAAGGCAAGAAGATTACGCTGACGCGCCGTCAAACCTCGGAAATCCGTCAGGCCGACGGTTCGGGTCGTTCCCGTACGATCCAGGTTGAGGTGCGCAAGAAGCGTGTCTTCGTCAAGCGCGATGCAAACGATGTGGCCGCCGAAGGCGTGGAAGCGTCCGATGACGCCGATCTGGATATCGCACAAACGACCGACACCGACGTGATCGATACCGCGCCGGTCGCGGTCGCCGCACCTGCTGTCGAGACGACGGACACGGCCGCTGCCGAGCAGCCCGCGCCGGCGCCCGTCGAGTCCGTTGCCAGCGAACCCGTGAAGGAAGTCGTCGAGGCGCCGCGTGCCGAAGAAGCCAAGCCGGCCGAGTCGGCACCTGTCGCCGCGACCGAAGCCGACGTCCCGGCGACCACCGAAGCCGTGGCGCAGCCGCCTGCGGCCCCGGTGGCCGAAGCGCCCAAGCCCGCTGCCGCCGAATCGCGCGAGCAAACGGAATCGGTGGCATCCGCCGCCACGGAAGCTGACGCGGCTGCCAAACCGGCAGAAGCGCCGGTAGCCGAGTCGGCACCCGTCAAGACCGAGGCCGTCGGCACGTCCGAAGCGGATGTCCCGGCATCGTCGGAAGCGGCACCGTCCGCGCCTGCCGCCACGCCCGCTGCGCAAGCGAGTGCGGCCGTGCCGGCTGCGGAGGCAAACGAGGCCCGTGGCACCGTGGGTGGCACGCCGCCCAATATGAACAGCAACAAGCGTGTGCGCGCTGTCGCGGCGGACACCCGCCGTGCCGCGCCCGCGTCTGCCGCCAGCGACGCCGATCGCGATGCCGCGCGCAAGAAGGCCGAGGCCGAAGCCGCTGCGTTGCGCGAGATGCTCAACCGTCCCCGCAAGGTATTGCGCGCACCGGAACCCGAAGCGCCCGCCGCGCCGATTTCCGGCACGCTGCACAAGCCCGCGGGCAAGCCTGGCGCCAAGAAAGATGCCAAGCCTGCCGCCGCTGGTGCCGATGGCAAGAAGACCATCAAGACGGCCGAAGTGGCCTCGACCTGGAAGGATGATGCGTCCCGCAAGAAGCCTGCTGACACCAAAGGTGCACCGAGCCGTGACGGCTGGCGTGCCGGTGGCAAGGCCGGTGGCGGTGGCAAGGGTGGCCGCAATTCGCGCAACAACCAGCAGTCGGATCGCCGTGCCGAGCCCGCACCCGCCGAGTTCATCGCTCGCGAAGTGCACGTGCCCGAAACGATCACGGTTGCCGATCTGGCACACAAGATGTCGGTCAAGGCTGCCGAGGTCATCAAGCATTTGATGAAGCTGGGTCAAATGGTCACGATCAACCAGGTGCTCGACCAGGAAACCGCGATGATCGTGGTGGAAGAGTTGGGTCACGTGGCGATCGCCGCCAAGCTGGACGATCCCGAAGCCTTCCTGGATCTGGCGCCTGCCACCACCGACGCCGAGCTTTTGCCGCGCGCCCCGGTGGTCACGGTGATGGGCCACGTCGACCACGGCAAAACCTCGCTGCTGGATTACATCCGCCGTGCCAAGGTCGCCTCGGGCGAAGCCGGCGGGATCACGCAGCACATCGGCGCGTATCACGTCGAAACGGAACGCGGCATGGTCACGTTCCTCGACACCCCGGGCCACGAGGCGTTTACCGCTATGCGTGCTCGCGGTGCCCAGGCGACCGATATCGTCATTCTCGTGGTGGCCGCCGACGACGGCGTGATGCCGCAGACGCGTGAAGCCATTCACCATGCCAAGGCTGCCGGTGTGCAGTTGGTCGTGGCAGTGAACAAGATCGACAAGCCGGATTCCAACCCCGAGCGCGTCAAGCAGGAACTCGTGGCCGAACAGGTCGTGCCGGAAGAATACGGTGGCGACGTGCCGTTCGTGAACGTGTCGGCCAAAACGGGTGCGGGCATCGACGACCTGCTCGAAAACGTCTTGCTGCAAGCCGAAATCCTGGAGCTCAAGGCGCCCGTCGAAGCCATGGCCAAGGGCCTGGTCATCGAAGCGCGTCTGGACAAGGGCCGCGGCCCGGTTGCCACGATTCTGGTGCAGTCGGGTACGCTCAAGCGCGGCGACGTCGTATTGGCGGGTGCCAGCTACGGGCGTGTGCGCGCCATGCTGGACGAAAACGGCAAGCCGGTGCAAAGCGCAGGTCCCTCGATTCCGGTCGAGATCCAGGGCCTGACCGAAGTGCCGGCCGCCGGCGACGAGCTGATGGCATTGGCCGACGAGCGCAAGGCGCGCGAAATCGCCTTGTTCCGTCAAGGCAAGTTCCGCGACGTCAAGCTGGCTCGTCAGCAGGCCGCCAAGCTCGAATCGTTGTTCGACAACATGGGCGAGGGCACGCAAACCCTGGCCTTGATCGTCAAGACCGATGTGCAGGGTTCGCAGGAAGCGCTGGTCAGCTCGCTCACGAAGCTTTCCACCGACGAAGTGCGTGTTCAGGTCGTGCACGCCGCGGTGGGTGGCATTTCCGAGAGCGATATCAACCTGGCGATCGCGTCCAACGCTGTGGTGATCGGCTTTAACGTGCGTGCTGAAGCCAGCGCGCGCAAACTGGCAGAGAACAACGGCATCGATGTGCGCTACTACAACATCATCTACGACGCCGTGGATGAGATCAAAGCGGCCATGTCGGGCATGTTGGCCCCCGAGAAGCGCGAAGAAGTCATCGGTATGGTCGAGATTCGCGAGGTCTACACGATTTCGCGTATCGGCAACATCGGCGGCTGCATGGTGCTCGACGGTGTGGTGCGTCGCGATTCGCAGGTTCGCCTGCTGCGCAACAACGTGGTGCAATGGTCCGGCTGGCTCGAGTCGCTGCGCCGCTTCAAGGACGACGTCAAGGAAGTCAAACAAGGGTTCGATTGCGGTATCACGCTCAAGAACAACAATGACATCCAGGTCGGCGACCAACTCGAAGTGTTCGAAATCAAGGAAGTCGCGCGGACGCTGTAAAGCGTTCACCGACCCGATGCTGTCTCTATGAGCCGTCATAAAACCAAAGCGATCCCCGGCCGAAATATTCGGCTGGCCGACCAGATCCAGAAGGATCTGGCCGAGATCATCCAGCGCGAGATCGATATCAAGCGCGCTGGCTTGATCACGCTGTCCGGCGTGGATCTTTCCGCGGACTACGCGCACGCCAAGGTGTATTTCACCGTCATCGCGGGCGAGCCGGAAGTGGCTGCCGCGTTGCTCAATGAAAAAGCAGGCTGGCTGCACTCGCAGTTGTTCAAACTGCTGCAGATTCACACGGTGCCGACGTTGCGCTTTTTCCATGATCCCAAGATCGTGGAAGGCATTGAAATGTCGCTGCTTATCGATCGCGCCAACCGTCCCGGTTCGCGTGCCGACGATCCTGACGAACCTGAAGACCCGTCCAAATAGGGCGGTCGTCACTTTTCTCGGATTCGACGATGGCCAAACGACGCGGGCAGGTGCTCGATGGGGTTCTGTTGCTTGATAAACCGGTAGGTTTGTCGAGCAATCATGCATTGCAGCGCGCCCGGCGCGCAATGGATGCCGCCAAGGCAGGACACACGGGCACGCTCGATCCTTTCGCCACCGGCTTGCTGGTGTGCTGCATGGGTCGGGCCACAAAGATTTCGGGCGCGATGCTCAATGCCGACAAGTCGTATCGCGCCACAGTACTGTTTGGTCAGGAAACCGATTCCGGCGATCTGACGGGCATTCCGACGCAGTCGGCGCCCGAGGGTTTCACTGGCGTCGATCCCGAGGCGCTCGAGGTCGTATTGTCACGTTTCCGTGGCACGATTTCGCAAGTGCCGCCCATGTATTCCGCGCTCAAGCGCGATGGCAAGCCGCTCTATCACTACGCGCGGCAAGGCATCGAACTCGAGCGCGAGCCGCGCACCGTCACAATCCATAGCCTTACGCTGGTGGCTTGCGACGGGATGACGGCTGAACTGGATGTGGCGTGCAGCAAAGGCACCTACATCCGCACGCTGGCCGAGGATATCGGCCGGGCGCTGGGCTGTTTTGCGCACCTCACCGCGCTGCGACGCACGCAGGTGGGACCGTTTTCGTTGCAGGGCGCGGTAACGCTGGAAGCGTTGCAAGCGTCCGAGGCGCCTGCCCAAGCGCTTATTGCGATAGATGAATTGCCGACGGGTCTGATGCCCGCCGGTCGAACCTAAAGGACTTGTTATGACCCGCGCATTGCGCAACGTCGCCATCATTGCCCACGTTGACCACGGCAAAACGACGCTCGTCGACCAGCTGCTGCGTCAATCCGGGACGTTCCGGGAAAACCAGGCGCTGACCGAGCGCGTCATGGACTCCAACGACCTCGAAAAAGAACGCGGCATCACGATTCTGTCGAAGAACTGTGCGGTTCAATACGAAGGCACGCACATCAACATCGTCGACACCCCGGGCCACGCCGACTTCGGCGGTGAAGTCGAGCGCGTGCTGTCGATGGTCGACGGCGTGCTGCTGTTGGTCGACGCCGTCGAAGGCCCGATGCCCCAGACGATTTTCGTGACGCGTAAGGCCCTGGCGCTGGGCTTGAAGCCCATCGTCGTGGTCAACAAGATCGACCGTCCCGGCGCACGCCCCGACTTCGTCATCAACGCCACGTTCGAATTGTTCGACAAGCTGGGCGCCACGGAAGAGCAGTTGGACTTCCCGGTCGTGTTCGCTTCGGGCTTGTCCGGCTACGCTGGCCTGACCGACGACGTGCGCGACGGCGACATGCGTCCGCTGTTCGAAGCCATCATCAAGCACGTGCCCCAACGTGACGACCGTCCGGATGAGCCGTTCCAGATGCAGGTCATCTCGCTGGACTACAACAGCTACGTCGGCAAGATCGCGATCGGTCGTGTGAACCGCGGTCGCGTGAAGGCGCTGCAGGAAGTGGCCTTCCGTGCCGGCCCCGAGGGTGCCGTTGCCAAGGGTCGTATCAACCAGGTGCTGAAGTTCCAGGGTCTTGAGCGTGTGGTCGTCGAAGAAGCCGAAGCCGGCGACATCGTGCTGATCAACGGTATCGAAGATCTGGCCATCGGCACCACCGTGACCGATCCCAATACGCCCGAAGCCTTGCCCCTGTTGCGCATCGACGAGCCCACGCTCACGATGAACTTCATGGTCAACACCTCGCCCTTGGCCGGCCGTGAAGGCAAGTTCGTCACCAGCCGCCAGTTGCGCGATCGTCTGGACCGCGAACTGAAAGCCAACGTGGCCCTGCGTGTGCGCGACACAGGCGACGACACGGTATTCGAAGTGTCGGGCCGTGGCGAATTGCACCTGACGATTTTGCTCGAAACCATGCGTCGCGAAGGCTATGAAATGGCCGTGTCGCGCCCGCGCGTGGTTTTCAAGGAAGTCGACGGGGTGCGTCACGAGCCGTTCGAATCGCTGACCGTGGACGTCGAAGACGCTCACCAGGGCGGCGTGATGGAAGAACTGGGCCGTCGCAAGGGCGATCTGCAAGACATGCAGCCGGACGGCCGTGGCCGTACGCGTCTGGAATACATCATTCCGGCGCGCGGTCTGATCGGTTTCCAGAACGAATTCCTGACGATGACCCGTGGTACCGGCTTGATGAGCCACATTTTCCACGAGTACGCACCGGCCCGTGAAGGCGGTATCGGCGAGCGTCGTAACGGCGTGCTGATTTCGCAGGACAACGGCGATGCCGTGGCCTATGCATTGTGGAAGCTGCAGGATCGCGGCCGCATGTTCGTGAGCCCGGGCGAGCCGCTGTACGAAGGCATGATCATCGGTATCCACAGCCGCGACAACGACCTGGTCGTCAACCCCATCAAGGGTAAGCAGTTGACCAACGTTCGCGCCTCGGGCACCGACGAAGCCGTGCGCCTCGTGCCGCCCATCCAGATGTCGCTGGAATACGCCGTCGAGTTCATCGACGACGACGAGTTGGTCGAAATCACGCCCAAGTCGATCCGTCTGCGCAAGCGTTATCTGCAAGAGCACGAGCGCAAGCGCGCTTCGCGTGAGAACAACGGCTAAGCTCTGACGGGTCAAGCTGCAAGCAAATAAGCGCCCCTCGGGGCGCTTATTCATTTGGGGGAGTGCAGCCAACGTTGTGGTGTAGCCGCCAACGTTGCGGTATCGCCACCAACGTTGCGGTGCAGGACGGCAGAAACGCCGCCGTACTTCCGTCTTATGCTGGCAACGACGGCGCGTATTCATCCTGCGACAGATGTTTGTTGTGGAAGGCCACGACGTGCTCCACGACTATTTCGGGATCGTCTTCGATCACGAACAGGTCCAGATCGTGGGCGCTGATCATGCCGTTGGCGAGCACTTGACCCGAGATCCAATCGATCAGGCCACCCCAGAATTCACGTCCCACCAGGATGATGGGCGCCGGGGGCACCTTGCCGGTTTGGATGAGCGTCAATGCTTCGAAGAGCTCGTCCAATGTGCCGAAGCCGCCGGGCATCGCCACATAGGCGAAACTGTGCATGAAAAACGTCGCCTTGCGCGAGTAGAAATACTCGAAGGGCAGGCTGACGGTCTGGAATTCGTTATTGCTCGATTCGTGGGGGAGTACGATGTTGAGCCCGATGCTCACACCGCCTGCCTCGTGCGCGCCTTTGTTGGCAGCCTCCATCATCCCGGGGCCACCCCCGGCGATGACGGCGAAACCGGCTTTGCACAACCCGGCTGCGATCTCTTCGCAGGTTTTGTACAGCGGGGAATCGCGGCTGGTGCGTGCACTGCCAAATATACTTACCGCAGGGCCGATATCGGCCAGTTGTTCTGCAGCTACTGCCATCTCTGACATAATCACCGGTATTTGCTTGTCGACCGGTGTGTCGCCATTTGTTCTTGTGACCATGACTAAAACCTTATTGCTGGTTGACGGATCGAGCTATCTTTACCGCGCTTATCATGCGATGCCTGATCTGCGTAACAGCCGGGGTGAACCCACTGGCGCCCTGTACGGGGTCGTCAACATGTTGCGTAAGCTCGCTTCGGATCATAAAGCAGAATATGCCGCTTGCATTTTCGACGCCCGCGGCAAGACGTTTCGTGACGATATCTACCCCGATTACAAATCTCATCGGCCTCCCATGCCCGAGGAGCTCTCGCAGCAGATCGAGCCCATCCACCGCGCAGTGCGTGCGCTGGGCTGGCCGGTGCTGGCGATCGAAGGCGTCGAGGCCGACGACATCATCGGTACGCTGACCAAGCGTGCCACCGCCCACGGTGTGAAGTCCATCGTGTCTACGGGCGATAAGGATCTCGCTCAACTGGTCGATGATCATGTGACGCTGGTCAATACCATGAGTGGCGAAGTACTCGACGAGCCGGGCGTGGTGAACAAGTTCGGCATCCCCCCCAACCGCATCGTCGACTATCTGATGTTAGTGGGGGATACGGTCGATAATGTTCCCGGGGTGACCAAAGTCGGGCCCAAGACGGCCGTCAAATGGCTCACCGAGCATGGCTCGATCGAAGGCGTGATCGCCGCTGCCGACAGCGTCAAAGGCGTAGCGGGCAGCAACCTGCGCGAGGCCATCCCCAACTTTTCGATGACGCGCGAACTGCTCACCGTGAAATGCGACTGCGACCTGGCCGGCGTCGTCGACAGCCTGGCCGATCTGGTACCGCGTCCGCTGGATGAGCCCACGCTGCTGTCGCTCTACGAAAACTACGGCTTCCGTTCGTGGCTGCGCGAATTGAGCGGCGACGAGAGTCGCGTGCCCGAAAACGATGCACGTGTGGTGCAGGAGGCCATCCCCGAGGCACCCGCCACGACCGATTATCAGATCGTGACCACGTGGGAAGCGTTCGACGAATGGCTGGCACGCATCGAGGCGGCCACGCTTACGGCGCTCGATACCGAAACCACGTCGCTCTCCGAAATGCAGGCGCGTCTGGTGGGGCTCTCGTTGTGCGTGACGCCGGGCGTGTCGGCCTACATTCCCCTGGCGCATCGCGGCCAGGACGTGGGTCCGCAATTGCCCAAGGACGAGGTGCTCGCGCGCCTGCGCCCGTGGTTGACCAACGCAGATGCGCCCAAGCTGCTGCATCATGCCAAGTACGACACCCACGTATTTGCCAATGAAGGCATCGCGTTGGCCGGCATCGCCGAAGACACGATGCTGCAAGCGTATGTGCTCGAGTCGCACCGGGGCGTGGGCCTGACCGAGCTGGCGCAGCGCTACCTGGGCCGCACCGGCGTGACCTACGAGTCGCTGTGCGGCAAGGGTGCCAACCAGATCAACTTCGATCAGGTCGATATCGACAAGGCCGGCTTCTACGCCGCCGAAGATACGGACTTCACGCTGCAGCTGCATCAAGTGCTTCGACCCCGCGTGGCAGCCGACGCCGGGCTGGACCGCATTTATCGCATGGAGATCGAGGTATCCGAGATCCTGACCGCGATCGAGCGGCAGGGGGTGTGCATCGATGCCGCGGAACTCAATCGTCAGAGTCATACGCTCGGCCAGGAGATGCTCACGCTGGAGCAGAAGGCGTACGAGCTCGCCGGGCAGCCGTTCAATCTGAATTCGCCCAAGCAGTTGGGTGAGATTCTCTTCGGTCAGATGAAGCTGCCGGTGGTGCGCAAGACCGCCAGCGGGGCGCCGTCCACCGATGAGGAGGTGCTGTCCAAGCTTGCGCTGGATTATCCGTTGCCCAAGGTGCTGCTCGATTACCGCGGCATCTCCAAGCTCAAATCCACGTATACCGACAAACTGCCGCGCATGATCGATCCGGCCACGGGTCGCGTGCACACACACTATTCACAGGCGGCGGTGATCACCGGCCGGCTTGCGTCATCCGATCCCAATCTGCAGAACATTCCCGTGCGTACCGCTGCCGGCCGCCGTGTGCGCGAAGCGTTCATTGCGCAGCCGGGCGGCCTGATCGTATCGGCGGATTATTCGCAGATCGAACTGCGCATCATGGCGCACGTGTCCGACGACGCCAATCTGCAGCATGCCTTCGCCACCGGGGCCGATGTGCACCGGGCGACGGCGGCCGAGGTGTTCGGCGTGGGCCTGGACGAGGTGAGCAGCGACCAGCGTCGTGCCGCCAAGGCCATCAACTTCGGCCTGATCTATGGGATGGGGGTGTTTGGCCTGGCTGCCAACCTGGGCATCACCCGCGATGCCGCGCAGGCCTACATCGACCGCTACTTCGCTCGCTATCCCAGCGTGGCTCAGTACATGGAATCGACCAAGGTGAGCGCGCGCGAGTTGGGGTATGTGCAAACCGTGTTCGGTCGCAAGCTGTGGCTGCCCGAGATTCGCGGCGGCTCCGGTCCGCGTCGCCAGGGTGCCGAGCGTGCTGCCATCAATGCGCCGATGCAGGGCACGGCAGCCGATCTGATCAAGCTGGCGATGATCGCGGTGCAAAACTGGATCATGAAGGAAAAGATGGCCAGCCGCATCGTCATGCAGGTGCACGATGAACTGGTACTTGAGGTGCCGCAGGACGAGCTCGAGGTGGTGCGCGAGCGCGTACCTGCGCTCATGTGCAACGTGGCCGAACTGCGGGTGCCCTTGCTGGCCGAAGTGGGCGTGGGCAGCAACTGGGAGCAGGCGCACTGATGCTGCTCCTATGGATCGTTCTGGCCACGGTGGCCGGCGGCTTGATCGCCGTGCTGGTGGCGCACTGGCTCGCGCATCGGGTGTTCGTGCAGTACCTGCACCACATGGTGAGCCTGTCGGTGGGCGTGCTGCTGGCCGTGGCGCTATTGCACCTCCTGCCCGAAGCCTTTGAATTGGCCGATGCCGATGCGCATGGGCTGTTCGGATTGATGCTGGCCTCGCTCATCGGGTTTTTCGCGCTCGAGAAGATTGCCTTGCTGCGGCACAGCCATCATCACGAAGGCGATGGGCATCATCATCACCACGGTCATGATGAACATGAGGCCGGCCGCGGCGGCGTCCTGATCCTGATCGGCAGCTCGCTGCACAATCTGTGCGACGGCGTGCTGGTGGCCGCCGCGTTCCTCACCGACCCGATCCTGGGCGTGCTGACGGCGGCGTCGATCATCATTCACGAAGTGCCGCACAAGCTCAGCGATTTCGTCGTGCTGCGCAACGCCGGCCTCAAGCGGCGGCGCGCGCTGGTGCTGATTCTGTTCTCGAGCTTTTGCTCGGCGCTGGGCGGCATCCTCGGTTTTTTCGTGCTGCAACAGGCACAGGCGTTGCTGCCTTACGCCCTTGTGGTGGCCGCCAGCAGCTTTCTGTACATCTCGGTGGCCGACCTCATGCCGCAGATGCACGAGCGCGTCTCGCCGGCCGATGCCGCGCCCCAACTGGCGCTCGTCGGCATTGGTGTAGCAGTGATCTATGCGGTGACCACGATGATGCATCACGGTCATGGTCATGACGACCATGACGATCACGCGCACGATGCCGTGCCTGCGATCCACGCGCCGCATCAGCACTGATAGTTTCGATTCGACGACCCCGTCAGCCATGGCGGGATCATCTCTCAAAGGAGCCGATATGAATGCCAGCGATCACACCATCCATACCGATACCGACGGCCTGGAAGCCAGCACGTTCGAACTGCCGGTCAACGGCGGCACGATGCAGGCTTACTACGCCGCACCGGCAGGCAACAAGAACGTGCCGGTCGTGTTGGTGCTGCAGGAGATTTTCGGGCTGAACGAGCACACCAAGGACGTGTGTCGTCGCATCGCCAAGCTGGGTTACTTCGCCGTCGGTGCCAATCTGTACCAACGTCAGGGTGCGGCCGAAACGTATACGGATATCCCGAAGCTGATCTCCGAGATCGTGGCCAAGGTGCCTGACGAACAGGTGCTCTCCGATCTGGATGCCAGCGTGGCCTGGGCCGCCAAGCAGGGTGCCAATGCGCAGCGCGTAGGGATCACAGGGTTTTGCTGGGGCGGGCGTTTGACGTGGATGTATGCCGCCCACAACGCCAACGTGCGTGCGGGCGTGGCGTGGTATGGCAAGCTCACGCAAGGGCACGGCCCGCTGATCAAGCGCAACGCCGTGGATATCGTGGGTGAGTTGAAGGGCCCGGTGCTGGGGTTGTATGGCGGCCTGGACAAGAGCATTCCGGTGGCCGATGTAGAGCTCATGCGCGACAAGCTCAGGGGCGGCAATGCGGCGGCCAAGGCGTCTGAACTCGTCGTGTATCCCGAGGCGGATCATGCATTTTTTGCCGACTACCGTGGCAACTACCGCGAGGTGGATGCCAAGGACGGCTGGCGCCGTCTGACGGATTGGTTCAAGCGCTATCTGTGATGCGCGATTGAACGATTGTTTGTGGTCATCGCGACGAAAGAGGCCCCTCGGGGCCTCTTTTTTTCGATCGACGTTGATGTCGAGGACGCTCGTGCGGTGCTGAAGACGCCTGTGCGGTGTCAGCCCTGGCGGGCATGTTGCAGCGGCATCACGCCCTCGCCATCGGCAAGATTGACGTCGGCGCCCGCACGCTGCCCGCGCCTTCCGCGAATGGCATGTGAGCCGCTGGGCTTGTGGTTGAAGCGCCCGGGGTGCGTGCAGTGGGACCCCATTCCGGTCGCCGCGCCGATCCCGCCCGGCTTACCGGTGCGTGCCTGCCTCGCTATCGAGATGCGCCATTTGTGCTGCCGCGTAGCGATCGCCCGCCGCCGTGCCTTTTGGGACGGCGGCCTCGATCGCCGCCAGGTCGCCGGTCGTCAAGTCGAGCGAAAGGCTGCCGAGGGCTTCGGTCAGCCGGTCGCGGCGACGTGCGCCCACCAACGGCACGATGTCGATGCCTTGCGCAGCGACCCACGCAATCGCCACCTGCGCCACGCTCACCTCCTTGGCATCCGCGATCTTGCGCAAGGCATCCACCAGCGCAAGGTTGCGTTCCACGTTGCCGTCCTGGAAGCGCGAGCTGTGCGCCCGGAAGTCGCCAGGGCCACCCGCGCTGTCTTTCTGCCAATGGCCGCTGATCAGGCCGCGCGACAGCACGCCATACGCCGTGACGCCGATGCCCAGATCGCGGCAGGTGGCGAGGATGCCGTCTTCGATCCCACGCGAGATCAGCGAGTACTCGATCTGCAGATCGGCAATCGGATGCACGGCGGCCGCGCGCTTGAGAGTCTCCGAACCCATCTCGGATAATCCGATATGGCGCACATAGCCCGCCTTCACCATATCGGCGATGGCACCTACCGTATCTTCGATCGGCACATGGGGATCCAGGCGGGCAGGGCGGTAGACGTCGATGTAGTCCACGCCCAAACGCGTGAGGCTATGCGCCAGAAAGTTCTTGATGGCCTGCGGGCGGCCGTCATAGCCGATCCACGCGCCTGCCGGATCGCGCAATGCGCCCGTCTTCACGCTGATGATGAGATTGTCGCGCTGAGTGCCGTTGACGCTGCCGATCGCGTCTGCGATCAACAATTCGTTGTGGCCCATCCCGTAGAAGTCACCCGTGTCCAGCAGTGTGATGCCGGCGTCGAGCGCGGCATGAATCGTGGCGATGCTTTCCGCACGGTCAGATGGCCCGTACATTCCCGACATGCCCATGCAGCCCAGGCCGATGGCGGAGACCGCGGGACCGGTTGAACCGAGTTGACGTTGTTCCATGCACTGCTCCTTAGGGGCGTCGACGACGACCGATATCCCGCATTGTGCGGGGCGGCTGCGTCCAGATAAACATGCTAATTTAAGAATAATTATTCTGATTGATATAACAATAAGGACGACCCCCATGGATCAGTTGCAGGCCATGCGCATATTCAGTCGCGTGGCAGAACAATCCAGCTTCACGCTGGCGGCGGAGCAAATGAATCTGCCGCGCGCGGGCGTGACGCTCGCGATTCAGCAACTGGAAAAGCATGTGGGCGCGCGTCTGCTTCATCGCACGACGCGCAAGGTCACGCTCACGAGCGAGGGCGCGGCCTACTACGACAGTTGCCGGCGGGTGCTCACCGAAGTGGATGCCGCAGATGCCCTGTTTCCATCCGCCTATCAGTCGCCACGCGGACCCGTGCGGATCGACTTGCCCGAGCGCCTTGCGCGTTTGAAGATCGTGCCGGCGCTGGATGACTTTCATGCGAAGTATCCCGATATCGAACTGCGCATCAGCGTGACCGATCGGATCGTCGACATGATCGACGAAGGCATCGACTGCGTCGTTCGGGTGGGCGAGCTGAACGACTCGCGGCTGGTGGCCAAACGCATCGGAATGTTGGGGCAGATTACGGCCGCCGCGCCGTCCTACCTGCAGCGCCATGGCACCCCGCTTACGTTGGACGATTTGTCGCGGCATGCCGCCGTCAATTTTTTCTCCAATCGCACCCGGCGCGATCTGGATTTCGAGTTTGAAGAAGCAGGCGTGGCGCGCAATATCCGCATGCGGGGTGCGGTATCGGTGAGCAGTGCCGAGGCCGGTGTGGCGTGCTGCCTTGCGGGCCTGGGCATTGCGCAGGCCCCTGTCAACGGACTGGCCGGGCATATCGAGCGGGGCGAGCTGATTCGTATCCTGGCGGATTACGCGGTGCCGCCCATGCCGCTTTCGGTGGTCTATGGCCATCAGCGACATCTGGCACCGCGGGTGCGCGTGTTCGTGGATTGGGTGAGCGCATTGTTGAGCGATGTGCGATGAGGTTGCGAACGCCGGTATCGGCACAATGATGACGTGATGCAGAACGCAGGGATGAGGTGAAGATGGCGAACAAGCTTCGAATCGATAAATGGTTGTGGGCGGCGCGATTCTATAAAACGCGCAGTCTGGCGGCCCAGGAGGTGGGACGCGGTCGCGTGCTGGTCAATGGCCAGGTGGCCAAGCCCGCCCGCGAAGTGGGCGTGGGCGATCTGGTGAGCATTCACAAAGAGCCGCCCGCGATGGAAGTGTGCGTCTGCGGGATCAGCAACATGCGCGGCCCGGCGCCCGTGGCGCGGCAGCTGTACGAAGAAACCAATGAGAGCGTGGCCAAGCGCGAAGCGGCCGCGGAAATGCGGCGTCTGGCGCCGGAGCCTGCGGCGGATATTGCGGCCGGGCGGCCCACGAAACGCGATCGGCGGTTGATTGATTTCGTACGGGGGAAGTGAAACCGCCCTGCGCTGCGTTCGGGGGCGCGCGCGCCGTCAATGGCAGCGACCGCCAACACACCCCCTGAACCGCTTTCAATGCGCGGCCGCTTCCTGCATCAAAACGCCGTGGATATAGTCGCCGGCCTCTGAAATGTCGCGACGGATGGCATGGGCCATCGCCGGCGCGTCGCGGTCGGCCAGCGCTTTTACCGCCTCGGCGTGATAGTCCGCAGCTTTCAGATGGGGCACATATTCGGGCAACACCATGTTGAGCACGGGTCCGCATCGCAGCCAGAGGGTTTCGATGCTGTCCTGGATCACGTCCAGGCCGCTCAACCCATAAATATGAAAATGAAATTGGCGATGCACGTCGAGATAGCCCTGGCGCGGCTCGGCATCGATCAGTCGCGCCATTTCGGCGTGCAGGTCGCGCAGCCGGCGCACGTCGGCATCGCTGGCGTGTGCCACCGCTTCGAAAGCTGCCCGGGATTCGAGTTCGGCGCGCATGATCACAAGCTGCCGAAAGATGCCTGCATCCACGTGCGGCACGATCGCGCCGCCACCTTGGCCCCCGGTGCCGCGTTCGAGCACGCGCTCGGCCGTCAGACGATTGACCGCGTCACGCACCGGCGTGAGACTGATGCCCAGTTCTGCTGCCACCTCGCGCAACACGATGCGATGACCTGGCGCGTAACGTCCGTTCAGCAGTGCCTCGCGCAGCGCGGCGTAAGCGCGATCCCATAACGTTTCCCGATCGAGAGGCCGCAGGATCGACGCCTTGGGCGCCGGCGCGACATGGATGCTTGGGGAAGATGGGGGCACGGCGGGTCCTCTTGTTCTGGTCCGGTTCATCGCTGTCATTCTCTCATTTGCGTGCTGCGGCGCAGAACCGAAAGTTGTTTGTTATTCGTTATAACGAATGATAGGATGGTTGCACAATAGTTCATAACAGCCCTGAGAGGCAGTGATGAAGCGCCCTCAAGGCGACTTTCGGAGGAGACCGAAAATGTCCGTTCTGTCCAAGCTCGTCATGGGCGCAGTCCTGGCCTGCTCATTGCCGTTGGCGCACGCTGCCGATAAGTCGTTTCCCTCGCGAGAGATTCGATTTGTCGTGCCGTGGAATGCCGGCGGGTCGAACGATATCGCCGCGCGCATGCTGCAGCAGTTGATCAGCGAACAGGGCGTCACGGTCATCGTCGAAAACGCACCCGGTGCCACGGGCGCAATCGGTATGACCAAGGTGGCCAACGCGCCGCCCGATGGCTATATGGTGGGGATGGGTACCAGTTCCACGCTGGCGCAGATCGCGCAAAAGCTCACGCCGCTGAAGAATGAGCAGTTCAGCCACATTGCGCGGGTATCGACCGATCCGCTCATGCTTCTGGTGCCGGCCGATGGGCCGGACACGATCGAGGCCTTTCTGGCCGACATGAAGAAGAATGCGGGCAAGGTGTCGATCGGTACGCCCGGCAACAACAACCTCAATCACATCTTTGCCGAAATGACGGCACGCGCGGCCGGTGTGGCCTATGTGAACGTACCGTACCCCGGCGGTTCGCGCGTCATTGCCGATCTGGCCGGCAAGCAGATCAATGCGGGCGTGCTCAAACCGTCGGAAAGCAAGCCGCAGATCGATGCCAAGTACGTGAAGCCGATCGGCGTATTTGCCGATGAGCGTCTCGCGCTCTATCCCGATGTGCCCACGTTCAAGGAGAAGGGCTACGACGTTTTCCCATACGGACCGCTGGTGCAGATGGCTTATGTGGTGGCGCCGGCCGGCATTCCGGATGATGTGCGCCAACGTCTCATCGCGATTTTCGATCGCGCCATTCAGAGCGACAAGTTCAAGACCTTCGCACAGCAAAACGGTTTTCTGGTCGACAACGTGTCGGGTGCGGCGCTCGATCGCGAAGTGCACGACGTGCAGGGCACGCTCAACGACGTGGCGACGAAGGTGTTCGTCACCGCCAAATGACGATGCCTTCCAAGTTTCCTTTCTGTTCCGGCCTTTTCACGCCGATCCGGGTTTGATGCGGCCGTTCAGGTCACGCCGCCCGCCCGGTCTCGTCGCCCCTTTTGTTCAACGCTGCCTTTTGCGGCACGCCGCTCATCACGCGAGGATATTGTGAGTCTGATCAAAAAAATAACGTGTCACGTCGTCAGTGCCCCGGTCGAACGGCCGTTTACGTCATCGCGGGGCTGGTTGTACAAGCAGCGCGGCTCGTGCATCGTCGAAATCGAAACGGCGGATGGCGTAGTGGGGTGGGGTGAGTGCTACGGCCCGTCGCAAGTGGCGCGTGCCTATATCGAGTCGCAATACGGGCCACGCATCATCGGTCGCGATGCATTCGACGTGGAAGTGATCTGGGAGGATCTCTACAACCGCATCAAGGATTACGGTAGCAAGGGCATGGCGATCTCTGCGTTGAGCGGCATCGATATCGCCCTGTGGGACATCATCGGCAAGGTATGCGGCAAGCCGATTCACAAACTGATCGGCGGCGCATACCGCACGGAGGTGCAGTCATACGCCACCGGCCTGTATTTCATCGACATGGATCGCTTGATCGAAGAAGCCGTGGAAGAGGCGCAGGAATACGTCGCGCAGGGCTTCACGGCAATCAAGATGAAGATCGGCCTGGGATCGCCAAAACTCGATATCGAACGGGTGCGTGCCGTGCGCGAGGCGATCGGCGGCGACGTGCGCCTGATGGTGGACGCCAATCATTGCTTTACGGTGCCGGCCGCGATCAAGTTGGGCCGGGAGTTGGAAAAGCTGGACGTGGAGTGGTTTGAAGAGCCCATTTCGCCGGAAGACCTCGATGGGTATGTTGAGGTGACGCGCGCCTTGGATATGGCCGTCGCCGGGGGCGAAAACGAGTTCACGCGCTGGGGCTTTCGCGACATCGTCACACGCAAGGCCATGGATATCGTGCAGCCCGATGTGTGCGCCGCCGGCGGCATCAGCGAGTGCCGCAAGATCGCCACGCTGGCCGCCGCCCATGGCGTGGAGTGCGTGCCGCATGCGTGGGGCTCGGCCATCGGGTTGGCGGCCACGCTTCATTTTTTGGCGGCATTGCCCGATCAGCCGCCGAGCTTCCGGCCGATGCCGCCATTGCTGGAATTCGAGCAATGCGAGAACCCGTTTCGCGACCTGCTCACCGTGGACCCCATCGTGCAGGTGCGCGGCGTGGTCCAGATCCCGACGGCGCCCGGGTTGGGCATCGAGGTCAAACGCGATGTGCTCGATCGCTATCGGGTGGTCTGACGTATGCGTTTCGTTTCCTTTTATGGCGAGGGCGGGGAAGTCCTGCCCGGGTTCCTCACGCCCGAGGGCGATCAGGTGGTCAACGTCTTTGCAGCTGGCGGGCCATCGTGGGCGGCCGATCTGCCACACACGTTGCAGGCATGGGTCGAGATCGGTTTGGCCGATCTTGCGCTGCGGCTCGCGGACGCCGTTTTCCCGCGGGGATCGCGGCTGCCCCTGTCGAGTGTACGTTTGGCCGCGCCCCTGCCGCGTCCCGGCAAGGTCGTGGGAGCCGCTTTCAACTTCCATGACGCGCTGAAGGAGCGCAACATGCCGCCACCCGAGGCGCCGGTCATCTTCGTGAAATCCGGCCGTACAGTGATCGGCCCGGACGATGCGGTGCATTTGCAGCCCGACGTCGGGAACGTGACCTACGAAGCGGAGCTCGGCGTCGTGATCGGGCGTCAGGCATTGCGGGTCAGCCGTGAGGAGGCCATGCACCACGTCGCGGGCTACGTCATCGTCAACGACGTGAGCGCAAGCGACATGGTGCGCGCCGACAAGGGGTTCGTGCGCGGCAAGAATCAACCCACGTTTTGCCCGCTGGGCCCGTGGGTGGTCACGCCCGAGCACATTGTCGATCCGCACGACGTCAGGATCACGCTCCACCTGGACGAGGTACTGCGCCAGAACGGGTCGACCGCCGATCTGGTGTTCGACATTCCGGCATTGATCGCCTTCATCTCCAACCAGATGCCCCTGGATCCGGGCGACATCATCGCCACCGGCACGCCGGCGGGCGTGGCGGCATCGCATTCGCCGCCCGCCTGGTTGCAGCCCGGCGGCATGATGCGCGTGTCACTGCCCGGACTCGGCACCCTCCACACCCCCATCGTCAAGGCACATTCATCATGACGACATTACCCATCGTGGCACTTACCGCGCCGATTCATCCCGACGCGCATGCGCGGCTGGCGCAGGCGGCACAGGTGCGCACCGCCGCCGATGGCGGCGCCGATGCGCTACGTGCCGTGGTTCGCGAGGCACATGGCTTGATCGTGCGCAATCATCTTCCCGAAGACATCTTCAACCATGCGCCTCATCTCCGCTTCGTCGTGCGGCATGGCGTCGGCCTGGACATGATCCCGGTGGCTCAGGCTACCGCGCGGCGGATCGCCGTTGCTAATCTTCCTGGCTCGAACACCGCCGCAGTAGTCGAGTATTGCGTGAGTGCGATGCTGCATTTGCGCCGCAATCTGGCTGGCATGGATGCGCGCCTGCGGGGCGAGGGGTGGGCCCGCGCGCGTGCCATGGCCGATAGCGGCACCGAATTGCACGGTGCGGTGTGCGGCATCGTGGGTCTCGGTGCGATCGGATCGCGGCTGGCCGCCGTGGCGCAGGCGTTAGGGATGCGTGTGGTGGGATTGACGCGCCGTCCGGAGACGTTGCCGGCGGGGGTCGAGGCCGTCGACAAACAGACGCTGATGCAAACCGCCGACGTCATCGTGCTGTGCTGCCCCTTGACCGATGACACGCGCGGGATGATCGATGCGAAAGCGTTGTCGTCGGCAAAGCCGAGCGCGCTGCTCATCAACGTCTCACGGGGGCCGGTGATCGATACGGCCGCCGTCATCGACGCGCTGGTGCAAGACAGGCTGGGCGGCGCCGCACTGGATGTACACGACGTGCAGCCGTTGCCCGCCGACGCGGCGGTGCTGGCCGCGCCGCGCCTGCTGCTGACGCCGCATGTGGCGGGCACCACCGCGACCAGCATGCGCCGCATGAGCGAGGGCGCCGTCGACGACATGCTGCGATTGTTGCGCGGCGACGTGCCCTCGAACCAGGTCAATACCTTCTGAATTATTCCTTGCCGGAGCCCCCATGCGTATCGTCGATATCAAGGCAGTACCTGTTTCATTTCCCGTGCCCGAAAACAAATCGGTGCGCCTGGGAATCGGCCGCAGCGTCAAACGCGACGCGGTACTGGTGCACGTCACCACGGACGAAGGCCTCACCGGTTGGGGCGAAGCGCATCATGGGCGCTGCCCGGGCGCCGTCGCGCGACTCATCGACACCACGTTGCGCGAGCTTGTGATGGGCATGGACCCGCTCGATACGGTGGGCGTGACAGCGCGCGTGTTGAAGATGCAGTTTGCCAGCCACGGCATGGGGGCGGCTGCCGCGCTGGCGCTGAGCGGTTTGGACCTGGCCTTGTGGGACATTCGTTCGCAGGCCAGCCAGTGGCCGCTCTATCGGTTGCTGGGCGGATCCAATAAGCCGATCAAGGCGTATGCCGGCGGCATCTCGTTGGGATGGCAGCCGCCGGATGAATTGGCCGATGAGGCACGAGCGTTGGTCGACCTGGGCTATCGCGCCGTCAAGCTGCGCGTGGGCGATGGGCCGGTACGGGATACCGCGCGCGTGACTGCAGTACGCGCGGCGCTGGGCGACGACATCGATATTCTGGTCGATGCCAACACCGGCTACAGCCTGGATGATGTGCGGCGTGTGATGCCGGCCTTCGTGGCGCTGGGGGTGGGGTGGCTGGAAGAGCCGTTTCCGGCGCATGACCACGACGCTTACGCGCGCGCGGCGCAGATGGGCCGGGTGCCCCTGGCGGCCGGCGAGAATCACTACACGCGGTATGAGTTTGGGCCACTGCTGCAGGCCGGCCATGTGTCGTTCATTCAGCCCGATCTGTCCAAGACGGGGGGCGTGACCGAGGGGATGCGCATCGCGGCGATGGCCGCTGCGCTCAAGTTGACGATCAATCCGCACACGTCGGCCACGGCGATCAACATGGCCACGAGCATTCATTATCTGTGCGCATTGGATAACCCGGGGTACTTCGAAGCGGATGTGACGTCGCTCAATCCGTTTCGAGACGAATTGGCGCATCGCCTGCCCTATGCACTCGATGCAGAGGGCTGCGTGCGTCCGTACGACGACGTGGGGATCGGGTTGACGATCGATACCGATTTCATTGCGGCGCATCCGTTGATCGAAGGGCCTTGCTACGTGTGAGGAGCACGGGGCGGCGTGGGCCCCGGCGCTGTCGTTGTGAGATCGATGTAGTTGGCGACAACCCGGATGGCGCCAACCCCTAGGGCGCTTGCGCATCCAGCGCCTGCGCAAGTGCCGCGCTTTGCCTCTTGGCGCAGGCCCGCAGGTGCTTCACGAACAAGTGCACCGCTTCCGGGCGTTCCACGTTCTTCGGGAACACCAACCCGTAATGCAGATTGACCGTGGGCGTAAATCGCCGGAGCACCGCGCCGGTGTGCCGTTGCGCCAGGGCTGAAAACGGTTCGGCCATCGCGATGCCGCAGCCATACGCGGCCAACTGCACGGCCGACGTACTGAACGACACCTCCAGCGGCGCTGCCGGCTGCACGTTTGCCGTTTCGAATGCGGCTTCGTAGCGCTGGCCCAATACGCTGCGGCGCCCCAGGGTGATGAACGACTCGCGCTCCACATCTTCGGCGGTGATCGCCGCGCGATGGCGCAGGGGATGCTCGGGTCCCACCACCGCCACGATTTCGCTTTTCACGAGGAGCTCCGTTTCGATCGCGGGATGTTCCAGCGGCAACTGCACCAGCGCCACATCGAATTGCTGCTGGCCCAGCCACCATTGCAGATCGGCGGGCATGCGCGCGGTAAGCGAGGCCGAAAACGCGGGCTGTTCGAGCCGGCATTGCGCCATCGCTTCGAGCGCCAGGCCATCGATGATGTGATTGGCCGCCAGAATGCGGATGCGGTGCGTGATGCCTTGCCGGATGTCTTGCGTGAAATCCGCCAGCGCATCCTGCGCACGCAGCAGCCCATACACGTGATGGTAGAAGCGGCGGCCGTCCTCGGTGAGCTTCAGCCGCCGGCCTTCGCGCCGCAAGATCGCAAATCCCGCGTCGGCTTCGAGTTGCGCGAGCAGCCGGCTCACCTGAGGCTGCGTGCGATGCAGCCGCAGCGCCGCCTGGGCCACGCTGCCGCCTTCGATAAAGGCATGCAAGGCTTCGTAGGCTTTAGGATTCATGCGTGATTCGTATACGTTTTACGCAAGTGTTCTTGCGAATTTGGAAATTGAATTATATGTCTGCCGCCAGCAGAATCATTGTGAAGCGCGAATCAGTCGATCGCGCGCCTTGGTTGAGGACTTGCGGTGAGCGATTCGAATTCGATTCTGGTGTGGGGCGGCGGGGCGATCGGCGGTGTCGTCGCAGCACGCCTGGTACAGGCTGGCCACGATGTGGTCATGGTGGATATTGCCGAAGAACATGTGCAGGCGGTGCGCACGCACGGCATGGAGATCGTGGATGCGGCAGGCGGTTCGATGTTCGTGCCGATGCAAGCCTTCACGCCGGCTGAGCTGCAGGGCAAATTCGATCGCATCATGCTCTCCGTCAAAGGCCAGCATACGGCAGCGGCGTGTGCTGCATTGTTGCCGCATCTAAGCGACGACGGCTGGGTGCTGGCGCTGCAGAACGGTCTGACCGAGCACACGATTGCCGCGACGGTGGGCGCATCGCGCACGATGGGCGCACTGGTCAACTTCGCGTCGGATTACGTGGCGCCGGGCCGGATTCAATTCGGCGGCTTGGGCAGCCTGCAGGTGGGCGAATGCGACGGACGCGATTCGGCGCGGTCGCGCCAGGCGGCTGCCTTGCTGCAATGCGTGGATCCCACCGCAGCATGGACCGATCGCCTGATGGGCTTCAAGTGGAGCAAGGTGGCGATCGGATCGCTGTTGTTCACCACCGCGCTCACCAACGAGACCATCGTGGACCAGCTCGCCAGTGCCAAATATGTGCCGCTGTGGCGTGCCCTGTGTGTGGAGGTCGTCGAGGTGGCCCGTGCCGAGGGTGTGGAGCCCGCTCCGTTCGACGGCTTCACGCCGGATGCATTTACCCGCGCCACGCCGATCGAGACGTCTGCCGCGCAGTTGCAGACGATCGCCGATCACTGCCGCCGCTGGGTGGGCAAGCCGCGCAGCGGCGTCTGGCGCGATCTGGCCGTGCGCAAGCGTCCTACCGAAGTCGATCCCCAGATCACCGATATCGTGCTGCACGGCTCGCGACATGGCATCGAGACGCCGGTCGTTGCACGCATGATCACGATGATCCGCGAGATGGAGCAGGGCAAGCGTGACTTCGACCTGCGCAATCTCGATGAACTGATGGCGGTGGCGGCATGAGCGGCGGCCGCTTCGCAGGCAAACGTGTCCTCATCACCGGCAGCGGTGGCTATTTCGGACGCGAACTGTCGCGCGCGTTTGCCGCCGAGGGCGCCACGTTGACGCTGATCGATCGCGTGGCACCGTCGGCATCGCAGCTTGCCGATCTTGGCGCCCACACGCAATCGATCGTGCTGGATCTGAGCGCGGCGGAGCACGTGGCACCGGCCATCGACGCATTGCAGGACCAGGACCTGCCGGACATCCTCATCAATAATGCCGCCATCTTTCCGTTCGCGGATATCCTGGACGTGGACGCTGCATTGGTGCGCAAGATTCACGATGTGAACGTGGTGGCACCGTTGATGCTGACGCAAGCGTTGGCGCGCCGCTGGATGGCGCGCGGGCACGCCGGCGTGGTGGTCAATGTGACGTCGGCTGCAGCCGAGGTCGCGCGCACGAACGGCGCTACCTACGGGCCATCGAAAGCGGCGCTCGAGCAACTCACGCGCATTCTGGCGATTCGCCTGGGCGAAGCCGGCATTCGCGTCAACGCCGTGCGTCCCGGGATCGCCGATGATCCCGAGAATCCCCATATTCCTGCCGCGCATCTGGCGAGTGTGTCGAAGGCGGTGCCGCTGCAGCGGTCCATCGCTGCGGGCGAACTCGCGCGCGCGGTGATGTTCTTGAGTGGCCCCGACGCCTCTTTCACGACGGGCCATGTGCTCGCCGTCGATGGCGGCGGCGGGTTGAACCGTCGCGCAGCGCTTGCTGCGTCGTAAGGAGAGAACGCGATGACTTCATCTCAGTTTCCCACCATGCACGCGAATGCGCGCATCTCGTTTCCCGAGTACCGCTGGCCGGAAGGCAAACGTTGCGCGGTAAACTTCACGCTCGATCTGGACGCCGAATCACCGTACTTCTGGGTCGGCCGGCAGGCGAAAGCCAGCAGCCTGGGCGAGCTGGAGCAGCGTCGTTATGGTCCGCGCCAGGGCGTGGCCCGCGTACTGGCCCTGCTCGAGAAGCACGGCATCAAAGCCTGCTTTTATGTGCCTGGCGTGGTGGCTGCCACCTATCCTGATCTGCTGCCCACGCTGATCGCACAAGGGCACGAGGTGGCGTATCACGGTTATTTTCATGAGCGCCTGGATACCCTCGATCTCGCCACCCAAAAGCACTATCTGGCGCAAACGATGGCAGTGTTCGAAGCGCAAACGGGCCGCACGAAGCTTGGCTATCGTGCACCGTCTTTCGAGCATGATGTGCAAAGCCTGGCCGTGCTGCGCGAGGCCGGTGTGGCCTACGACAGCTCCTTGATGGGCTTCGATCATCCCTACACCATCGATGGCCAGGTGCAGATCCCGGTGACCTGGACAATCGACGACGCCCTGTATTTTCGCTATACCAACGGCCCGCGCGACAAAACGCATCCCGCCAATCCGGCCGCGGTGCTGGAAAGCTGGATCGAAGAGTTCGAGGGCACGCGCGACTATGGCGGCTTGTGCATGATCACCGTGCACGACTGGATCTCGGGCCGTGGCCAGCGGTTGCGCATGTTGGACAAACTGCTGGCGCATATCGCGACCTATGACGACGTGTGGTTTGCCACACCGCAGGAAGTCGCGGACTATCACGTCGCTTCGGAAAACGCGGCGAAATTTGAAGTGACCGCGCAGGTGGGCAATTTCGCACCGGTGTCGGCATAAACGAGAAGGGGAAAGCAATGAACAAACAACGACGTGGATTTTGCTCTGTGCTCGCAGCGACGCCGCTGTTCGCGGCCGTCGCCACCATTGGTGCACCGATGCGCGCGTTTGCCGCATCCGGCTATCCGGACAAGCCCATCACGGTGATCGTGCCGTTTGCGCCGGGCGGCAACACCGACATCATCGCGCGCCTGATCGGCAAGGGGCTCGGCAGCCGGTTGAACACCAATATCGTGGTCGAGAACCGCGCCGGCGCAGGCGGCAATATCGGGGCCTCGACGGCAGCCCGGGCGAAGAACGACGGCTACACCGTGGTCTACAGTACGGCCACCACGTTTGCCATCAACCCGCACATCTACACCAATCTGAACTTCGATCCCATCAAGGACTTCACCCCCGTTGCCGTCACCATCAAGGTGCCGGTGGTGCTGGTGGTCTCGGTGCAATCCGGCATCAAAACGCTGGACGAACTGGTCAAGTACGTGAAGGCCAATCCGAACAAGGCCTCCTACGGCTCCAACGGTAACGGCACCTCAAGCCACATCGCCTGCCATGTATTGGCGCAGAAGATGGGTGCGCCAGGCGTATTGCATGTGCCCTACAAGCAGGGCCCTCAAGTGCTCACCGATCTCACCGGTGGACAACTGACGTATGCCTTCGACGCGTGGTCGGTGCTGGGCCCCCAGGTGAAGGCGGGCCGGTTGGTGGCCTTGGCCGTGTCGGGTGCCGAGCGTTTGAAAGCGCTGCCGGATGTACCCACCGTGGCTGAAGCGCTGAAGACGGATTACGACATCGTGACGTGGAACGCGTTCTGCGTGCCGTCCGGCACCCCCGAAGCGGATGTAAACACGCTGCGCCAGGCGATCGTTGAAACGATGGCCGAGCCGGGCTTGACCGAGCGCCTGGAAGGTGAGGGTGTGCCGCCGTATGCACCGATGTCGCCGCAAGAAACGCAGGCATTCTTTACCAGCGAGTACGAGAAGTGGGGCAAGCTGGTGAAGCTGGTGGGGGCCGACGCCACGAGTTGATACGACGAGCGGGGGCGGCGTGCTGACGCCGCCGGCGATGCCGGCACGCTACGGCGTCGCTTCGCAGGAGTAGGCAACACGCTTTTCAGTTCCCACGCCCTTTAGACCGCGTTGGCGCCGCCAAAAAAAACACCCCACTTTCGATGTGGGGTGTTTTGCTTTGAGTATGTGGGTGTTGATGGCTAAATATCGATTCGGCCCAGAGGTGCGGCCGGTCGCCTGATATCGGTTGCTTACTCCGCGGCGTTGCGCTCGGCTTGCCGATCCACTTCGCGCAACCGGCTGGGCAGCAACTCGCCCTGGCGCGCCAGTAACGGATACGCCGTCGCGCCCACGAGGTGCGAGTTGATGCTCTTCACATCGCGCAGGATATCCAGATAGATGGCACCCGCCTCCGCCACGTCGATGCGGCCCGACTTGATCAGATCCAGGTGCTTTTCGGCGGCCTGGTTTTCGAGCACGCGGAAATACTCTTTCTCTGCCGCCAGCGCGCGCGCCTGCGGCACATCCTCGTTCACGAACAACGCCGCCGCCTGCCGCTGATTGTTGATCAGTCGCACGAGCGTCTCGTCCAACTGCTGCTTTTGCTGCGGCGTGAGCTGCACGGCCGTTTTGCGCAGCTTGCCTACGAACCCCAGCAGGCCATGATGCGCAATGTCGCCGGCATGGCCGATATTGCTGATGAACGCGATGATGGCATCCAGCCGCACGCGGTCTTCGCGCGTGAGCGACTCGCTGTCCAGCGTGGCCAGGTAGTGGGCAATCGAAAACTCGAGCTTGTCGATCGCCCGATCCATCGCACGCGCCTGCAGCATCCGGTGGCGGTTATCGCGCTTGAAGCCGGCCCGGGCATACAGCAGCAAGGTTTGCAGCATGTCGGCCATGCGCAACGCCTCTCGCGAGGCATTGCCCAGGGCAAGCGCGGGGATGTCGTGCGCCGCGTCGTCCAGATACTGAGGGATGCCGGGATCGTTGGGATCGATCCGCTTGGGCAGCCACCGGGTGAGCAGTGCCGCATAGGGCGTGAGCAGCGGCATGAATACCAGCGCGATCAGAACATTGAATACCGTGTGGAAGTTGGCCACCGCACGCGAGGCGTCGGCCGCCATCTCCGTCATGGCCGGGGCGATCCACGGCAGCAGCATGACGCCCACCAGCACGCCGGCCACGCGGGTGAGCAGGTTGCCCAGCGGCAGGCGGCGCGAGGCGGGATCGTCGCCGCGCACGCCTTCGGTAAACGGATTGATGGCGGTGCCCAGGTTGGCACCCAGCACCATCGCAAACGCCACCGGCGCACCGACCAAACCGTGCTCGGCCAGGCTCATGATGAGCACGACCACGGCGACGCTCGAGTGCGCGGCCCAGGTGATGGCGGCCGCCAGCAATACGGCGGCAAACGGTTGCGTGGCCAGCGCCTGCAGTACCACGCCCAGCATGGGCGCGCTTTGCAGCGGCTCGAAGAGTTCCACGATCTGATGCAGGGAAAGCAACAGCAGTCCCAACCCGATGGCCACGCGGCCCAGATCGCGAGGGCGGCCGGGCGGGTAGCGCCGGAAGAGCCATACGCCCACCAGGATCAGGATGGGCGACAAGGCCGTCAGATCGAACGACAGCAGCTGCACGATCAACGTGGTGCCGACGTTTGCCCCCAGCATCGCAGCCAGGGCCGGTACCAGACCGACCACGCCGCCGGCGGCAAAGCCGGCGATCATCAACCCGGTGGCCGTGCTGCTCTGCAACGCCGCCGTAATCCCGAGCCCGGCGGCAAACGCGCGCATGCGGGTGCCCAGCGCGCGGCTGAGTGTGGCCCCAAGGGCGGCGCCGAAGGCGCGCTGGACGCCGGTCTGCACCATGTGCACGCCCCACAGCAACAGGGCGACGAAACCGGCGAAATCGAGCAGAGCAATGAGTGCGGACATGACAAGACGGCGCTCATAGGCGCCGCACAGGACTTTCAGCCCGCAATCATCGCACGAGTTGGTTGATTTCCAGAATAGGCATCATCACGGCCAGGACGATCAACAACACCACGCCGCCCATGACCAGAATCAGGGCGGGCTCAAGCAACGCCGTCATGGCCATGGCCCGGCGCTCGAGCTCGCGCGAAAGGGTCTGCGCGCCGCGCGTGAGCAGGGCGGGCAGTTGGCCCGTACGTTCACCGCTGGCGATCAAGTGGATGATGAGCGACGGGAACACCTTCTGGGCGCCGAGGGCGGCCGACAGCGGCGTGCCTTCACGCACCCGTGCGGTGGCGTCGGCCACGGCGATGCGCAATTGATCGTTGCTGAGCGTTTGGCGGGCGGCTTCGAGCGCCTGGAGAAGCGGCACGCCGCTACCGGTGAGAATCGCCAGCGTGGAGGCAAAGCGCGCGGCATTCACCCCAAGCACGAAGCGCCCCATCAGCGGCAACTTGAGCACGCGACGATGCCATTGCAAACGCGCGGCCGGCTGTCGCAAGCCGTATCGCCAAAGCGCGATCGCCGCGGCGAGCACCACCGCACCGATCAGGCCCCACTCGCGCACGGCGTCGCTGGCGGCAAGCATCATGCGGGTAAGCAGCGGCAATTCCTGTTTGACTTGCGAAAACGCGGTCACCACCTGCGGCACCACATAGCCCAATAGGAAAAACACGATCACGACCGAGACACTCGCCACCACCACGGGATAGATGAAGGCGGTGAGCACTTTGCCCCGCAACGCGTTGCGTTCTTCGATGTACTCGGCGAGCTTCTCCATCACGAGCGCCAGGTCGCCCGACGCTTCGCCGGCCGCAATCAATGCGCGATAGATCTCGGGAAAGTCGCGCGGTCGCGACGCCAGCGCATCGGCCAGACGGTGTCCGGCCCGCACGTCGGCCCGCACGCCATTGAGCAGGGCGGCCAGGTGCTTTTTTTCAGTTTGCTCCAGCGTGGCGCTCAACGCGGCATCCAGCGGCAAGCGTGCAGCGAGCAGGCTGGCGAGCTGGCGCGTCATCCACGCCAGATCCGAATCCGAGGCACGGGGCTGAAACGGCATTTTCGATACGGTGGAGCCATCGCGCGCCGCATCGGTTTTGAGCGGCAGCAGGCCGCGGGCACGCAACAGGTTGCGCGCACCGCGCATCGTATCGGCGTCGATCGAGCCGCGCACGATCTTGCCGTGGGCATCGGTGGCTTCGAAATTGAAAGAGGGCATGAGGGCATTTCGACATAACTCAAAGGCCTCTACCATGACAATGAAATATGACCGTAATGTTGCAGTACCCCCCCGTATACTCAGCCGCATTTCATGTCTTATACACAATCGTCATGCGCCGCTCAGCCCCGCTACGCCTTGCTCTCTGCCTGTTGACCGCTGTCTGCAGCAGCGTGCCGCCGCCTGCTTTTTCGGCGCAAGTAAACGACAATCGTGTCACATTAAATTTTGTGGACACCGACATCCCGGCCGTCTTGCGTGCCTTGTCGCTGTTCACCAAAAAGAACTTCCTCGTCGACCCGCGTGTGAAGGGCACGATGACGCTGGTGTCCGAACGCCCCGTCGATCGCGAGACGGCATTGGATATGTTGACCGGCTCACTGCGCATGCAGGGGTTGGCCATGGTGGACGTGGGCGGCGTCACACGCGTGGTGCCCGAAGCGGATGGCAAGCTGCAAGGCAGTCGTGTGGCAACGGGCGAGCGCGTGCGCGCCACCGTGCCCGATATCGGCGGCGGCTATCGGGTCGCTGAAGGCGCGGCCGGCCGTGGCGCGAGCGGTTCATCGAGTACCGCACCGCGCGCAAGCAGCAACCGCGCCCCGATTTCGGTGGCCGAGTTCGATCGCGGCGGGCGGGGCAGCGAAATGCTCACGCGCGTATTTCCGCTCAAATATGAAAACGCCGCCAATCTCGTGCCGGTGCTGCGCCCCATGGTGCCGCCCAACAATCCCGTCAATGCCTATCCCGGCAACAACACCATCGTCGTCACCGACTATGCCGACAACCTGGAGCGCATCGCCCAGGTGATCGCGCGTATCGACGTGCCCACCTCGATGGACACCGATGTGGTGCCGGTGCGCAACGGCATCGCGTCGGACATTGCGATGATGGCTTCGCAACTGCTCGATGCACAAGGCGGCGATGCCACGCAACGTTTAGGCATTGTGGCCGATCCGCGCACCAACAGCGTCATCATCCGCTCGGGATCGCCGGCACGCACGCAACTCGCGCGCGACCTGGTGCGCAAGCTCGATACGGATAACCAACGCCCCGGCAATCTGCACGTGGTGTATCTGCGCAATGCGCAAGCCGTGCGGCTGGCCGAAGTGCTCGGCGGCTTGCTCACGGGGCAAAGCGGGCAGAGCGCGAGCGCCAGCGGCAATGGCGGATCCGGCTCGCAAGGCAGCCGCTTCGGCGGTGGTGGATCGCAAGGGGGATCACGATCGGGCGCGGCATCCGGCCGCGGCAACAGCGGCGGCTTGAGTGGCATGGGCGGCTCGTCCTCATCGTCGGGCGCGGCAGGCGGTGCCAGCACCACGAACGCCATCGACCGGGGCGACGGCAATGCCATGCAGCCGGTATCCTTTTCGGCCGGCGGCGCCACGGTGCAAGCCGACCCCACCACCAATACCCTCATCATTTCCGCACCCGAGCCGCTCTATCGCAGCTTGCGCGAGGTGATCGACGCGCTCGACCAGCGTCGCGCGCAGGTGCTGGTGGAAAGCCTGATCGTTGAAGTGACCGATCAGCAAGCGGCCGAGTTCGGCATTCAGTGGATGGGCGCGACCAACGGCTTGGGCGCCAATGGCCGCTCCGTCATCGGCGGCGTCAATGCCGGCGGCACCAGCCTCAATCCCAACGGCGCCACGAGCATCGACGTGCTGCCGCGCGGCTTGAATGTGGGATTGGTGAGCGGCACGATCGACATCCCCGGCGTGGGTGCCATTCTCGACCTGAACATCCTGGCACGCGCGCTCAACACCACGGGCAGCGCAAACATTCTCTCCACCCCGAATCTGCTCACCCTGGATAACGAAGCCGCCAGCATCCTGGTCGGCAAAACGGTGCCGTTCGTCACCGGCCAATACGTCACTTCCGGCAGCGACAGCAGCAGCAATCCGTTTCAGACCATCGAGCGCGAAGACATCGGACTGAAGCTCAACATCCGCCCGCAGATCTCCGAGGGCGGCGCGGTCAAACTCGATATCTACCAGGAAGTAAGCAGCATCGATCAGGCGCAATCCACGATCAGCAGCGGCCTGGTCACGAACAAACGCGCCATCGACACCAGCGTGCTGATCGACGATGGCCAGATCATCGTGCTGGGCGGATTGCTGGAGGATTCGGTCTCGAACACACAAGATTCTGTGCCGCTGCTGGGATCGATCCCGTTGCTGGGTGCCTTGTTTCGCTACGACTCGCGCCAACGCACCAAGACCAACCTGATGGTGTTCCTGCGCCCGCATGTATTGCGCGATGCCCAGGCCGGCGCCAGTGTGACCCTCGACCGCTACGACTACATGCGCCGCGCGCAAAGCGCCGCACAGCCAGGCAATCACTGGCTGCTGCCCGACATGCAAGCCCCCATCCTGCCGCCCGCCAATGTGCGCGCCGTGGGTCAACGCGGCGGCGCGCACGACCTGAGACCGGAGGCCGCCGCGCAAACGCTGCTGCAGCCTGCACCCGAGACCACGCAATCCTTTGCCGTGCGTCACCTGCCGCAGCGGCCCGAGGATTCGATGCGCGATCAACCGATTCGCGCGAACGTGCCGTTGGGCGTGAGTATCGCTACCGATCCAGGCGCCTTGTATGGCTCGCGCGACACGGCAAACACGACGCTGCAGATTGCGGCGGTGTCGACCGAAGCGGATGCCAACGCCGTGGCGCAACGCGTCCGCATGAGCGGCCTCACCCCTTCAGTGCAACCGGGGCCGGGCAATCAAGGCTATGTGGTGCGCACGTATGTGTCGCGCGACTCGACCACGGTGGACACCACATTGAACGTGCTTCGGCAGTTGGGGTATCGGCCCGAGCTCGTGACGCACCTGTGATGGCAGCCCTCGACTTCAGCGCGCGCATCGCCGCCCATGCGAGCGCTTTCCATGCTGCCTTTTGGTTGGCAGCCGATGTGCAACCTCACTTGGCGGAGCAGTTCCGATGAGCATGCATCCCTTGCCCTACATGTGGGCTCGTGCGCATCGTGCGGTGCTGTCGTTGCGCCCGGGCGCCGAACGCCTGCTCGTCAGCACGCGTACCCCCGCATGGGCCATCGACGAGGTTCGCCGCTGCCATGGCGAATGGCCGCAGGTGGAAGTGGACGATGCCGAGCTCGAAACCTTGCTCACCACGGCATACAGCGATACGGGGGATGCCGCCTCGGTGGTGGGCGCCGCCGAAACCGAAATCGACCTCGATCGCTTGCTGCAGGACATGCCCGAGATCGCCGATCTGCTCGACGTGCAGGACGACGCGCCCGTGATCCGCATGATCAATGCACTCTTCACCCAGGCGGCGCGAGACAACGCCAGCGATATCCACATCGAACCCTTCGAAACGCATTCGGTGGTGCGCTATCGCGTGGACGGCACACTGCGCGACGTGGTCAGCCCGCGCAAAGCCCTGCATGCCGCGCTCATCTCGCGCATCAAGATCATGGCGCAGATGGACATCGCCGAGAAACGATTGCCGCAGGACGGCCGCATCGCCTTGCGCGTGGGGGGCAGGGCCATCGACGTGCGCGTATCGACCTTGCCCACCGGGCACGGCGAGCGTGCGGTGCTGCGCTTGCTCGACAAGGAAGCAGGGCGTTTGCAGCTCGAGAAACTTGGACTCGCGGGCCCCTTGCTCAAAAATTTCGACCGATTGATCCGACAGCCGCACGGCATCGTGTTGGTGACCGGACCTACCGGCAGCGGCAAGACCACCACACTCTACGCCGCCCTCTCGCGCCTGGATGCCGCCACGAGCAACATCCTCACCGTTGAAGACCCGATCGAGTACGACCTGCCCGGCATCGGGCAGACGCAGGTCAATGCCAAGATCGACATGAGCTTCGCCCTGGCCTTGCGTGCCATGCTGCGCCAGGATCCCGATGTGATCATGATCGGCGAAATCCGCGATCTCGAAACTGCGCAGATTGCCGTGCAAGCCTCGCTCACCGGTCACTTGGTGCTGGCGACCTTGCACACTAACGATGCCGTGTCGGCCGTTACGCGACTGACCGATATGGGTGTGGAACCCTTTCTTTTATCGTCGTCGCTATTGGGTGTGTTGGCGCAGCGGCTGGTGCGGCGCCTGTGCGTGCATTGCCGCGAGCCGGCGCCCGATCGTCCAGGTACTTATCGCGCGGTGGGTTGCAGTCACTGCAACCACACCGGCTACAGCGGCCGCACCGGTATTCATGAACTCTTCGTGGTGGACGATAGCTTGCGCAAGCTCATCCACGAAGAAGACGGCGAGCAGGATCTGCGCATCGCGGCCAGAAAGGCCGGGATGCAGACGATGCGTGAGGATGGTGAGCGCTGGGTCTCGACGGGTGTGACGTCGCCCGAGGAGATCGTGCGGGTGACACGAGACGGCTAAGCAACCAGTCTAAGAGAAAGCGCTAAGGTTTAGCGCAACGACTGAGCGCAATAACTGAGCGATCAGGCTTGGCGAGACATGCGGTGCGCGACGAACGACGCACCGCGTGCTCTTGGCTTATTGCTCTTGGCTAATTTCACTTATTTCGTTCGTGGCGTATTCAGCATTTCGTTGAGCTTGTCGCGGCCGAAGGCGCGGCTGGCCTGCGGTATGAACTCGCTCATCATCGGCGAGCCTTTGCCGAAGGCGTAGTAGCGCACGTTCGTCAGGCCAACCGAGCCGATCAGGCCGACCACATTATTCACGTCATCGAGCTTCAACTGCGAGTCCGCCAGCACAGCCACGGGCGTCTCGCGGCCCCGCGCCGGATCGCCTGCCACCGCACCCAACGTTCGACCGAGCTCGTCGAACGTAAGGCGCTTCTTGGCGTTGTCCACCGTGTAGGTCGGATACTTGGCGCCCTTGGCCGTAGGATAGGCCTGTACCACCACGGGTTCGGCGGCAATTGCCGCCACGCTCAGGGTCAGCCCGGCCAGGGCACCGATAAAGTGTTTGATCATGAGTTTATTCTCCTGTGTAGCGACGATAACGCGTAGCAGGATTATTCTCGAATTGCCCGGCGATGGGGTAGACGCTGTCTTCATGCGCGCTCATGTTCGTAAGCTGGCCACTGCCGAGATCCACGATCAAACCCGTGTGCCCGGAGTACCGTGCACCACCGCCGCTCAACGCATACGCGGCTACATCGCCCGCTTGAGGCGCTTCGCCCTGATCGATCAATCGCCAGCCGGGGATGCGCGTGCCGGGGTGCGCCCATTCTGCAGCCAGCGGTTGACGCCCCATCACGACCGCAGCCGCACCCGCCTCGCGGATCACATCGATCACAAACTTATTGCACTTGTTGGTATTGGCGGCAAAGTCACCTTTCGCGACTGCGAATGCCCACGCCTTGCTGTTGTTATGCATGACGGCCACGCGATTGATGCGCGCGCGGCGATCGAGGTTGGCCGCCGAGCCCTCGCTATTGCCGGCCGAGGTGCCCGACTGCGCCAGCGCGCTGCGGTTGGTGCGCGTTTCCATGCGGAAGACTTCAGGGCGCTGCTGCAACGTTTGCAGCGTGCGGCCGCCCACGTCGACCACGCCGTCAGGTGCACCCATGCCCATGGCTTTTTGGAAACCCTTGATGGCGCTGGCGGTTTGCCCGCCGAACAGGCGGTCTTCTTTCAGAGGGGTAGCGCCGGGAACCCGACGAATATGGCCATTGAGCAGCTTTTGAATCGCGCCTACGTCTTGCGGCTTATTGGCCCGGCCCATGCCTACGGCTGAAGTGATCGACACGCCCGCATCTCCTGTTGGTATTGAAGGCCGCATTACATCGGGTCGGGCGATTTAGAGCTGTGACATACGGATTTGGTGGCAGTTTTTACGGGTTTGAAACATGTTGGCGAGGCGCGCGAGGCAATCCCACCAAGGGTGCAGTTGACGTCTTGCCGAGACTAGTAAGCCTGTTAATTGCTGCCCGTCGCGCTATTGGCACGAGCGCCGCCTAAAACATCGACGAGCTCTGGCGGATATACCGTGAGCGGTGGTGCTAGGGCATGTTTGATGAATTAAAAGCCGGGTCGAGCATTAGCCCTAAACATTGCGTTCGCTTATCCACGCTGGCGGCAGTTCGGAATGATCGATGCGGCGCTACTCGCTCCCCCGAGTTGGACTCTTTTGCTTTCAGGGTCGCAACAATCTTACATACCTGTCAGTATGTAAGATTGCGGTGGTCTGATGCAAGAGAAGACATTAATGCTTCCGGCTACTCGATTTCAGCTCCGGTGTGTAGTGGAAAAAGGCGTCGCTAGTCCAGACAAAATGGAGTTCATCGATTCCTTGTCCGAGGCTATGGCAGTTAAGCTGATTCACTTAGCCGTGTTGGTCATAGCTTTCTAAGTTCGCATATGTTCTTCCGCTATTCACGCCGCCAGACGTCATCGTCTTGCATGTTGGATCGACTTCGCGGCGATCCCTTCGGAGTTGATCGGGTTGTCGTTTGCCTAGGTGTTGAAGCAGGCGTCGCCGGCTAAACAATTTCTGTCGAACTATGCGTGGCGTCCGGTCGCACCCAGGTGGCAGTGCAGGTCCCGGTGGCGATGAGTCGCAGGCGCGTTTCGAGAATCGAGATGCATCGCCCATTCTGGCGCACGCACGATAGCTACGTGGGGTGTTGCCTGCTCCGCTGTGCAGATGCCCAGATTGGTCACGTCAGCGTTTCCGACGCTGTTCAATCTCGCCTGCACCACGTTATTTGCGTGGAGCCGAGGGCGCATCCGCGCGGCCGACCCCCCCTCGGTTAATCCCTTCACGACGCCTCGGGCCAGTTCGGAAAAGGGTTGTACCAAGACTTCCACACATGCGGACCTCGGGACATTTCGTCGTCGGTCAGCAAACATCTGTCGAATTCGGCACGAATGGAAGCTTCGTCCATGTCCACACCAATCAGCACCAGCTCCTGGCGAGCGTCACCCACGCTATCCACCCAATTCTTGCGAATCATGGCAACGTACTCAGGATCCTCAGGCCATCTTTCGGGGGGCACTGCTGCCCACCAATAACCCGACGCGCCGTGACGGGCCACGGCACCGGCTTGTGACCAAGAGCCAGCGAGTTCTGGGTGGCTTGCCAACCAGAAGTGACCTTTGGATCGCACCACCCCAGGCCATTCGCTTTCAACGCAGGCGAAGAAACGTTGTGGGTGGAAAGGGCGCCGCGCCTTGTAGACAAAGCTGCGGATACCATACTCCTCAGTCTCCGGAATGTGCTGGCCACGAAGTTCACGTAGCCAGCCGGGGGCCTTGGAGGCCTCGTCAAAGTCAAACAAGCCGGTATTTAGCACCCGATCTAACGCTACTGTGCCAAACTCGACAACCTCAACGCGGGCACGGGGATTCAATTTGCGCATGATAGCCTTCAGGCGCTCCAGCTCGTCGACCGAAATGAGATCGATCTTGTTCAGCACAATGACATCACAGAATTCGATTTGGTCAATCAGCAGATCGACAACGGTACGGTCGTCGTCCTCACCCAGCGATTCGCCACGTTCGCGGATACTGTCGCGAGAGCTGTAATCACGCAGGAAATTGAATGCGTCGACGACGGTTACCATCGTATCCAGGCGAGCAACGTCGCCCAGGCTATGGCCGTCCTCACCCTCAAACGTAAAGGTTTCTGCCACAGGAAGGGGCTCGGAGATGCCCGTGGACTCAATGACGAGCTGGTCGAAGCGACCTTCCTTGGCAAGACGGCCGACTTCATGCAATAGGTCTTCGCGCAGGGTGCAGCAAATGCATCCGTTGCTCATCTCGACTAGTTTTTCGTCGGTGCGTGACAAACCCGCACCTCCCTCACGTACGAGGGTGGCGTCAATGTTGACCTCCGACATATCGTTAACAATGACGGCAACGCGTCGGCCCTGCCGATTGTTGAGAATGTGATTGAGCAGTGTAGTCTTGCCTGCACCGAGAAATCCCGAGAGAACGGTAACCGGCAACTTGCTTTCCTTCGATATCACTTGATGGACGTTCATGGTTTGCATTGTTGGTGATGAAAGAATCAGACCGCTATGCCCGACTCGCATCGCGGGCGTTCTCGGGATGCTGTTGCAGGACACATGTCGGACATAGTCCACGGATCTCAACCGCGGTGCTTTTCAATAAAAAATCCTGTCTATCGGCGCATTGCTTCAGGCACGTCCCCACGGCGTCGTCGGCGACCTCATCAACTTGCCCGCAGTTGTCGCAGATGGCATACACACCAAAGCTTTCCTGTTGATCAGGACGGCGGAATACGTAGGCATTCAGTGTCTCGATTCGATGCACGAGACCCTCAGTTACCAGCTTGGACAGGATGCGATACACCTGGACTGGCGTCTTGAGACCCTCATTGTTGAGTCGTCTCAATAGTGCGTAAGCGCCCAATGGCGTTCCGGCTCGCTGAAGCTCTTCAAGCACTCGCGTATGTTTGGAATGCAGTCTCATGTTCGTTAGAGCAAAGAAATAGCCCAATCAATTTCAGGTATGCAATGTTATAACATAGCGAAATGATGTCGGGCGCCGATCTTTTTTACAGCAGTGAACCGATGCGCCGAGTTGGTTCTACGCGCTCATCAATCGCGCTACCTTTCCGAATGTGGGATCACCGCGCCGCGAATCTTCGTCATATATCGGCATGAGCTCAAACGCAGGCGAGTCGCTGCAGGGCTTCCCTGCATGAGGCTCAAAAATAAAACGTCGCACCTAATTCGTAGGTGCGGCCTGGTGCCAGCAGTACCTGACTGGTCGCGCGGCCGCCATAATAAGCGTAGAGCTTGTCCGCCAGGTTTCGCACTCGGAACGTGATGACTGCTGGCTTCAGCCGATAGCTCAGAGCCGCGTCCACGGTGGTGTGGCTGTTTATCCGGATATCGTTGGCGCTGTCCGTAAAAATTTTTCCCGTGTGATTCAAACCGATAAACATGTCTACCGGTGCATCTTGAAATCGGTAGGTGGCAAACAGATTGGCTACCCGCTCGGGAACATTTGGCGGAGTGTTGCCAACTCTTGATGTGCCGTCCGCCTCGGTCAGCGAGTCATAGCGAACGTTCAACATCGCGATGTTGCCCGACAACATCAACTGCGGCGTCATCCGCCAATCTGCTGATAGCTCCACTCCACGAGATGACTGCCGGCCATTGTTGATTGTCACGCGAGGGTCATTTGTATCGCGCGTAAGTACGTTTTCCAGATTGATGTGATAAACCGCGGCAGTCCAATCCACGTCGCCAAATGTCTGCTTGAATCCGGCCTCCCACTGCTTGCCCTTGGCAAGCGGAAAAGAGGCATTAGCCTCCGACAGCAGAAAAAGATCTCCGACGGGAATGGTGGCATTGGTGTATTGCGCATAGACTGAAGACGACGGCGTAATGTCATACACCGTGCCCAGACGTGCGGAATTTGCGCTATAGCGCTTGCCAAATGATGAAAACGCGGCAGCGTTCAAATCGTTTACGCTGCGTTCCACATCCAGATGATCGTGGCGGTAGCCGCCAACAACGGTCCAGCGGTCAGTCAGTTTGAGGGAGTCTTCGAAAAATACTGCTGCGTTGCGAACGTCGGTCGTGAAGTTGGTACGATTTCCTGATCCACTCATCAATGTAGGATCGTCGTTGTAGTAGCCGACCTTCGGATTACGCAGCGAAACGCGCAGAGCATCGGCAGTGCCAATGGCGCGATTGGAGAATCGCCGTTCGCTATCCAGAGAAGTCTTGCTGAATTCGCCGCCGACGACAAATTTGTTTGAAAGCCCGCCCACTGTGCCGGAGTGGGTGGCGTCGAAACGATTGATCAGATAATGCTGGTCGTGCGTAATGAGTGTTTGATCGCGATCAACCGAATCGGGCGCGCTGAAAGTAGCGGATTCGGAATTCTTCCAGAGCCGGTCAACCTTGTTGACTGCAAGTTCATTGCGCAGCGTCCATGACGATGAAAGTTGATGGGTAATACCTGCCCGCAACCAATATGCTTCGGCTTCGTTACGATCGTTGAGGACGTTGTAATTTGCGGCGGCCAGAGAACGATCCAGCACGCGACCATCTGGCGTGCTGACGATCCCGGTGGGATCCTTGGCCAAGCTGCGTGGAATCAGGGGCGTGCCCCAATAGGCGTGTCCCGTATCGCGCGAATAATCGAAGGATAGGTCGAGTCGTGTGCGCGGAGCGATGTCGAAGGCTATCCCACTGGTCAGGTGGTCGAGCTTGTTGCTGTTTCGTTCAATGGTGCCGACCCGGCTGTCGTTGTGACTGTAATCGAGGCGATAGGCGCCAGTCTCGCCGAAGTTGTCGCCGATGCCGATGCCGGTGCGCACGTTGCCGTAGCTTCCGTAAGAAAACATGGCTTCGCGTGATGCATTGTCGCGCTCGGGACGCTTGGTCTGGAAGTTGATGATGCCGCCAATGGCGCTGTCTCCCTGCAGCACGGAGGCCGGGCCTTTCAAGATCTCGATGCGTTCATAGTTCCACGTGTCCTGCACTCGGTTGGTGGTCCCGGCACCGGACATGCGCAATCCGTCGTATAGATACAGGATATTGGAGAATCCGCGTGAGGAGAACGTGGTGGGCGAGGAGGGTGCGCCTCCGCCGGCCAAACCCGTAGCGCCGCGCAAGGCTTCGTCGAGCGTTGTAGCACCGCGCTCCCGTAGTGTCTGTTGCGTCAGGATTTCGACGGATGCCGGCGTTTCGCGGACCGTCAGTCCCAGGCGAGAAGCACTGTTGCTTCGGCTATCCAAGTGCAGGCTATCGTCATCGCTGGCGGCCTCCACACGTATGGTCGGCAACTCTGCCTCTTGGGCATGGGCACCCGGCGCAGCGTTGCATGCTGCAAACGCAGCTGTGATGACGACTCGTCTCATTATGATTTCCAGAATGGCAGGGGTGAACTGGACGGATGTTTGCTAGACGACGCGGTAGCGACGCAGGCGCCAGCAAGCAATGGCCAGTAGTAACGCAGTTGGAGTTAGCAGTTGTGCCAGCGCAAGCAACGCTTGGTGGCGCACCGCATCGGAATCCTCTTCCTGCCAGTTGAAGACTGGGATGCGTGGAAAATCCTCCGGGGTCAAAGCGCGGCTGGCCTCGATACGTGGCAAGAAAAAGTTTTTCCATTCCTTGTGATAGGTGTCGATCTGCCGCATGAAGTGCGCGTGTCGCCGTTGGCTTGTGCCGGCCAACGTTGTCATTCCTTCGAAGGCGGCAGCGGCCGGAGACAACATGCTGTATCGAGCGACTAGTGCCTGCTGGCGTGCAATTTGTTGATCGAAGCGTTCAAGTTCGGGTGCCATCGTGGCATCTACCTGACGCTCGACTCGGGCATGACCAAGAGGGCGGCCTGTAATTTTCAGGTGACCGTCGCGAGGGATCAGCGCATCGGACTCGTCCATGTGTCCGTAGTCCGTCGACAGCAAGGCGGCGTGGTCGCGCATGGCTAGTGCCGTAGCCACGCGGGTCTGCGTGGCCAACTCGGCGCGTGATGGGGCGGGATGCACGTATGCCGCAGCCAGATTTATCAACACCGGAACGACCAAGACCAGCAAAACCCAACTCACCATTAGTGTCATGGCGTTGGCCGCGGAGGATTTGCCGAAGGCGTTTACTGCCACGACGGCAGTAAACCAGAATAGCGCATAGGCACCCACCAAGAGCGCCCACAGCACTGCAGGGCCAGCGGTTTGCAGTGTTTGAGGCCGGGCTACCAGCAGAGCAACCACCGGCAGTGCCACCGCTGCGGTCAAGAGCACCGCCGCACGCAATGCAATCTTGCCGCCAAGTAATGTTGCTATAGACAAGGGTTGAGATAAAAGCAGGCGCAGCGTTCCGTCCTCTTTCTCCCCCGAAAGCACATTGTGCCCAAGCGCGAAAATCAAGAGCGGCAGCAGATACACCACGACAAACGCCAAGTCGAAGTGCCCACTCAGCAAATGCCAAGGGTTTTCGATATCGTTGTTGTGGATGAAGTTGACCTTGCTGGCATAGCTCACCTTGAACTGCGACGGAAAAAGATCAGTTTGGCCCAACGCCACAGGCGCCAGGGGAAGGCTGGGCATCACGGCGTAATGCGCGCCCAGACCGCCGCCCATGTTTGCAGGGCTCGCCGGATTACCGAATGGCGTTGCGATCTCGCTGCCATCCATTATTCGCTTCAATTGTGTTAGTTGGCTGCTGCGGTTCAGCGCGTCTGCGCTCGTGAGCGCAGTCTGAGCCTGATCGCGTAACGAGGTCTGAAGCACCCCATTGAAGACCGCGTATCCCACCACAAGCAAAAAGAGCACGCCACACACCCAAAGTGCATGTTCGCGCTTCATCAGGCGGAGCTCATGCCGAAGGACCATTCCAAACCGGCGGAGTTGATTAGTTTGCACGAGCGTCTCCTACAGCGCTTTTTGGCGGGCGACAGCGCGCCAGGCGAATACCAGGCTGAGCAAGAACGCGATGCCCAGCATCGACAAACTGAGGCTCGCTTGACGCAATGCCCAACTCACAGTCGGAGGCTGAAACTGGAACGGTGGAACGCGCGCCCAAAGAGAGGGACTCGCGTGGTACGAGAAATGTTGATGCTCCAACGTGTCCGCGTGCGCCACCAAATCGTCGCTGACGATGTTTTGAATGACACGGCGATGTTGCTCGGCTGCTGTGGTGAAGGTGCGGTGGTGCGCGAAATCTGTTCCCGCCATCGAGGCTGATAATGCACGGATGGCAAGAAGTGGCATGACCCAGCCCATCGACTCTTGCATGACCTGCTGGTGCTCCCAAGTATTCCAGAGCCGACCGAAATGCCGATCGTAGACGGCATAGCTGGACTCATCGTCAAGCTTCAACGCCAAGCCCCATCGGTTCAACGGTACATCGCGGCTCCAGCGCTCAGTGGTGCCGAATGCCCGCATCCAAACCTGATCGGAGGTCGCCTTCAGATCGTCTTGCAGCGACTGATTGAATTCGAGGCGGGTTGGGCTGGGATGAACACTACGAGAAAGTTCGGCCATGACACGTGGTGCAATGACAGTGTTGGCGATCCATATGGCGAGTAACACGGTAATGGCGACGCGCGAGGAGCGCGCCATTGCCGAGACGCCAATAGTCAGAAAGACAAATGTGGCGAGGTAGATCACATAACCGGCCGCAAGCATGCTGAAACGCAGGAATGCGTCGCTGCGCCCACCCGCCAGCCATATCGCTACCAGGGCGCCTAGGGCAGCCGGGACCAGCAGCAAGGTCAGGCTGATTGCGAGCGCCATAGCCTTGCCCAGTAGCAAGCGCCAAGGCGCCACCCCCAGACTCATTGTCTGGCGCAGGATTCCTTGCTCGCGTTCGCCTGAGAATGCGTTAAAGCCGAGCACGATGACAAGTAGCGGGCCAAGCGCTTGCAGAATCCAGGCCGCCGATAGATCGCCGAAGCGTTGCAGGCCAGAAGCGTCCTGGGCAGGCCGGAACTTTACCTCGCTCTGACGATGCGCTTGCAGCCAAATCGTGCTGCCGATATAAGGATTGATGCCCGGGTCCAGCAATGCCAGCGCCGTGTCGGGCTTGAAGACGTGCATCCCTTGATGCGCGGCATCGTGCGGGTGGCGTGCATCCTGCCTAAGCCAGTCTTGATAATCGTTGTTCTGTGCAGCGGCCTGTTCGGAACGCGCCTCGCGTTGGTGTAGAAAGCCCACCGCCAGTGCCGTCATCAGCAGGATTGCGACGACGCCGCCGGCCCAGTAAAGGCGGCCGTCGCGCAGGCGCTCACGCAGGTCTTTGAGCGCAACAAGCATGATCATGCTTCTATCCTCATGTGCGAGAGATAGAGAGCTTGCAAGTCGACATCAGCTATTTGCTCGGAATCTAGGCTCTCGACAAGCCGGCCCTGCTTCATGATGCCGATTCGCGTGGCTGTCTGACGGGCATGGAAAAGATCGTGCGTGGTCGCGAGGATGGCCACGCCGCTGTCAGCGGCACGCTGCAAGAGACGTGTGAACTCGTCTGCAGCGGAGGGATCCAACCCAGATGTAGGCTCGTCCAGTAGTAGGGCACGGGCATTTTTCGCCAGAGCCACGGCAATCCAGACCTTCTGGCGCATACCTTTCGAGTAAGCCGCTACTCGCTTGTCGGCTGCGGACAGGTCGAGCCCGACCTCCACAAACAATTCCAGCAGCCGCGCGCGCGATGGCGCTTCACCCAGCGCCAGTGCGGAGAAGTAGCTCAGATTCTCCAACCCAGTCAGCGTCCCGTAGAGATTCACTTGCTCGGGTATGTATGCAACATGGCGCTTGCTCGCCAGCGCCTCACGCGTTACGTCCAAACCGTTGATAAGGGCTTGACCGCCATCAGGATCGATGAAGTTCAGGAAAAGATTAACCGTGGTGGTTTTTCCAGCACCGTTTGCGCCCAGTAAACAGTAGATCTCACCGGGTTCGATGCGCAGGTCTAGCGGGTGGAGTGCAATGTGGTTGCCGTACCGTTTGGTCAGGCCGATGGCTTCGAGCACAACAAATCCTTCTTTGTCTGAATAGACAGAGGTGGGGGAGGTAGTGGCATGCAGAGCCGAACTGGCGAAAGCACCCTCTGATCACGAAGGCATGCATTCTATAGAACGTTATAACATTGCGCAAATAGCACTATAGCGCGCTGATCGACGTCCAACGCTCATGCACATTTAAGGGGTTTGTGATCCTTGAAACAACCAACGATGCGGATTTGCACCATTTCGATCCGGGGAGAAGACGACATGTTTTTCATCCGACATCGATGTCGGTGAGTTCGCCGCCACCTTACGAGGTGATGAAGCGGATGACGAATGCCACGTCCTACGCTTCAGCCAAGTTTTGCCCGAGCGTTCACGATCCATTGTCGCGGCGGTCAACGACCGCGCTTTTGTAAGTGAGCTCGACCATGCTGCTGCCATGCGATTCGTGCTGTTCAGCCATCACGCGTTGCCCGGTACGCCGTTGCGCAACCTCATTAGCAATGAATGCGTCGAGCGGTAAGCCCGACGCTGCGTACCGCACGAATCTCAATCTTTCTATCTGCACAGATGCTATGAGGTGCATGCTCTTGCACACATGGAGGGCCATCGACGATGTCGGACAGAGTTCTCAAATTAGCCCCAACACGATTCATGCACGAAGCGAAGCGATTGGGTCCAGCCATCCCGCAGTCATCGATTAGCGAGCGCCTTTCGCAATCGCGCAGCTGCAGCGCGTCCCAGCAACAGTGGCGCAGATCCGTTCACGAAGCTGACTTCCAGTTGTGTGGCGCCTTCAGTATCGATGCGCGAGATGTGTTTCAGGTTGACCAGTATTGAACGCGACAGTTGGGTGAAGGGCGGCGCTGGCAATTCATGCGCCATTCGGGTCAGGGTGCCATACGTGAGTTGTGTTTCGTTGTTGGCCATGCGCAGCTCGACGTAGTCGCCGCTGGCGACCACCGCCGAGATGCTGTCCGTAGGCACGATGCGGGTGCCGCCCTGACTGCGGATGGTCAGGCTGGCCGGCCGCTGAGCGTGGGTCTGGCGTACTTTCTCCAGCGCCAGAGCCAGGCGTTCGGCGCGTACCGGCTTGAGCAGGTAATCCACCGCGTGCACGTCGAAGGCTTGCCAGGCGTAATCGGCGTGCGCCGTTACGAAAACGACCTTGGGTGGCAGGGTCAAGGTGCTCCACATTTCCATGCCGTTGCCGTCACCTAGTTCCACATCCAACAACACGACGTCTGGCTTGAGCGCTGCGATCAGTTCCAACGCTATGTAGCGTGAGGCCGCTTCGCCCACGATGCTTACATCCTGATGGGCCGACAGCAGCCTGTGCAGGTACCGGCGGGATGGCGCCTCGTCGTCAACAATCACGACACGGAGCATGGATCGCCTTTGAGGGTGAGCGTGGCGTAGGTGCGTCCACTACCCTGGGTCAGGGAGAATCGATTGCGATTGGGGTAAAGCAGATCCAGCCTACGCTTCAGATTGGTCAGACCGGTGCCGGTTTTCTCTCGCGACTCCAGTACCCGGCAGGACGAAGGGTTGTCGACTACCACCTTGAGCTCATCATCTTGGAACGTAGCGGTCACGTTGATCGTGAAATCGGAATCGGCAGCCAGCAAACCGTGCTTGATGCCATTTTCGACCAGACACTGGATGGCCATGTGTGGAATGCTGGCCGACAGGGCAGCCGGTTCGGCACGGCAGTTGTAGACGAATCGCTCGTCAAAGCGCAGCGCCTGGATACGGAAATACATGTCGACGGCTTCGAGCTCATCGGCAACTGCGCCGGGCAATTCCCTTTTTTGCAGAGAGTAGCGCAAATAGGCTGCCAACTGGCGCGTCATTTCCTCGGCGATGGCAGGTCGGTCACCAATTTCGGCAACGATGGTGTTCAGTGCGTTGAACAGGAAGTGCGGCTCGATCTGGATGTGCAGACTTTCTACTTCCAGGCGTAGCGCCCGAGTTTGTGCGGCCATCGTCTGCATACGCTGCGCACGCGCTTCGGCTTCAGCACGCACGCCGAGAAAAGCCAGCGTCCACGCGGTAATAATACTGATGTAATACATGAAACCGATCACGTATTCGTTGCCTTGGATCGCCGGCTCCTCTCCAGGGTTGATATACGTGCGCAACTGATAAGCAACCAGCGCCATCAATGCCGCGATCGCCGTGCACCAGACTGCAGTGAGCGCGAGCGAACGAGCGCGATGATAGGAAGGGTTGCGGGCGAAAGGCTGTTGAGCCATCAAACTGGTCATGAGAAATCCAAGGAAATCCACGACCAGCGTGCACACGAACGCAACGGCTACATCTTTAAAGACGGCAAGCCTTATGCAGAAGCCGAAGATTCCCAGCAGGGTCCATCCAACGGTCTGAGCCCGCCAAAATTCGCGGCGGGCTGCCTTTTCATCAATCAAGAATTGCGGCATTCAAATTCCAGCGGCTAGGCCCGGCAGGCGAGCGGTCGGCAAGCAGAATACTTTACGCACTCGAATTCTTACGACGCAAGCGGCCACGCTTGCTATGGACGCGGCGTTGCGCGGGATCGTCAGCGTTGCGTTCCTGCCGACTTCGCTTGGCCTTGATGTCGATTCGTCGAGAGAAATGTACGATTCGTCTAATTTATCGCAACATTCTTACATCTGGTGGCAAACTCCGCGCCTATTCCCCCACAACCAGGGTCAGTCGCATTCTTGCAGCCGACGCGATTGACGACAGGTCGGCGGGGGCGACGAAACCGGCAGCGGCTGATCAGGATGTGCCAATGAAGCCCCGAAATTTCAAACCGGCATTGCGCCGTTCTGTGATGCGAGCGTTCGACGACGCTTCACCCTGCACCAGCAATATCTCGCTGCGGGTCTCGTCGCTTTCGATGACAGCCATCGCCTTGATCCTCACACAGCCCGCAATGGCAGCAGTGAATTGTCCACAAGCCTCCTCAGGCGGTTCGACCTGCACCATATCGGCAGACCAAGGCGGTGACGGCCAAGCCTTTTTCATAGACTACACCGGCGCTACCGGCGTGAAGACCGGGCCAGGTAGCCCGGGCGGTGCGTATTCCGTTACTAACGACGGCGCTGCGCTCGGTCCGAATGCCCCTGCAGGCATGTTCTTGCGGCTAAGGGGCGGGCGGGGATCGAGCGATACACCAAATGATGGGACCGCAGGCGGCCTGGGGGGTGAGGTCGTCATGAAGAATCATGGTGTTATCAGCGTGTCGGGCCAACCTGCGAATGCAAGCGGCGGATCAGCACCCGGCAGTTGGGACGATGGTGGCGCACAGTACGGTCTGTACGCCGCCTCCGTCGGCGGCAACGGTGCCGATGCTGCCGTTACAGTGTTTGGCGGTGGTGACGGCGGGCGCGGCGGCTCAAATGTAACGGTCAGGATGCTCAATACGAACAGCGTCTCGGTGTCGCGCCTGCCATACGGCGGCGTGGGCATTTACGGTGCCGCAATCGGCGGCATCGGGGGCAACCAGGACAAGGCAGCCACGGGCGATCAGGTTGGCGGCAACGGTGGCGATACCTATACAGCTGAAATCTATAACAGCGGCGCGGTATCAGTGACCGATCCTGCGGCATCGCGCTATGCATGGGGCATCGGCGCTGAATCTATCGGGGGGAATGGCGGCGAGCGAAATGGCGCAGGGGGATCCGCTGGTACGGTGACCTCGCTGCCCGTTAGGATCGACAATCTGGGCAAGGTCACCGTAAATGTTCAAGGCTCCAACTTCACAAATGGCGTCAGAGGACTGTACGGAACAAGCCAGGGTGGGAATGGCTTTGCGTCAAGCGATGGAAGTGATAATGGCGGCGATGGCGGACGATATAGCGGAATCACGATATTCAACGCCGGCGCGGTGAATGTTGTATCTAACGCCGCTCCGGCGCCGTCAACGCCGGGCCTCCTGTCTGGCGGTATTGTGGCAGTGGGACGCGGAGGCAATGGTGGGGCCGGCCCACAGAAAAACGATTCAAAACGCCGTGGTGGTGTGGGGGGCGCGGCTGCAGGCGCCACAAACGTTGACCTGTCAGCCAAGTCGTCCATTGAGACAACCGGCGATTATCTCCCGGGCGTCAGTGTGTTGAGTCTGGGAGGCATCGGTGGCGAAGGTCGAGAAGATACCAACGGTGCAGATGGTGGGACCGCTGGTGACGTGCAAATATCCAGCACTAGCGAATCAAGCATCAAAACCGACGGCTTGAAGTCGCATGGGATCGCCGCTCGCAGCTATGGCGGCGCCGGTGGTGGCGTACAAACCAGCAGCGGCCTCGTGGACTTCAACAAAGAAAATGCGGGCGTAGGTGGAGCAGGCGGTACTGTCACCGTGACGCCTCAGGGCACGATAAATACAGTGGGCAACTATTCTTATGGCGTACTGGCGCAATCAATGGGCGGGGTAGGTGGCACCACCACACAGAACTTTGAACTGTTCGGCAACGCTGGAACGAATGCCGGCAAAGGTGGCGCGAGCGGGGCGGTGAACATTAACAATCAAGCCACGATCACCACGTCGGGAACATCATCGCATGGCATCGTCGCTCAAGCGGTCGGTGGCGGCGGAGGAACCGCTGGCGACAGCAACGGCATTATTGCGGTAGGCGGCGCAGGTGGTTCGGCTGTCGCGGGCGGGTCGGTTTCGGTCAACCAGAGCGGCAACATGACGCTCAATGGCTCAGGTGCGATCGGGGTGCTGGGGCAATCGATTGGCGGCGGCGGCGGGGATGGGGGCAGTGGCAACGGCGTGGCCATCGTGGGCGGCCAAGGCGGTGACGGCGGCAATGGTGGAACGTCTTCGGTTGGCATCAACGGGTTTGTAGTCCGCACCTTGGGTGATCAGGGCTATGGTCTGGTGAGCCAAGCAATAGGTGGCGGTGGAGGAACGGGTGGCTCCTCGGCGGCCTACGGCGTAGGAGTGGGTTTTGCGCTGTCGGTGGCAGTCGGCGGATCTGGCGGCAAGGGGGGGCAAGGTGGCACAGCCTCAGGCACGATTGCCAATGCCACGTTGCGCACAGGCACGCCGGGTTCGATCGCCAGCGGTAACGACGCCCATGCATTGGTCGTTCAATCGATTGGCGGCGGCGGCGGTGCGGGCGGTTCTTCGGTTGCCAAGTCTTACGCGATCGCTGTGCCTGATGACGCTGCTTCCGGTGCCGTCGCGGCATCCATCGCGGTGGGTGGGGCAGGAGGAGATGGCGGGGCCGGCTCCATAGCTTTGGGCAAGGTGAACAACGCTACGCTTGCGACGTCTGGTGTGAATGCCATGGGCGCGGTCGTCCAGTCTATCGGCGGTGGCGGCGGTGTCGGTGGCAGCGCGACGGCAACATCAACCGTTATCGGCACCGAAAATTCTGTGGGTGGCACTGTCGAAATGGCGATCGGTGGCGCAGGCGGCAGCGGCAGCGACGGCGGCAACGCATCGTTCAGTCTTGAAGGCAGCCGCATCCAGACCGACGGCGAATCGGCCAATGCGATCCTGGTGCAAAGTTTGGGCGGCGGCGGGGGCGCAGGCGGTGTTGGATCCGGTGCCGGAAAAACATTCAACACCGACACCAGCATCGATATCAACTTGAGCGTAGGCGGCAACGGCGACGGTGGCGGCAATGGCGGGACGGCCAGCGTGAACATGGCCTCCAACAGCAGCATCACCACGCATGGCGACGGTGCTCGCGCGATCTTGGTGCAATCCATTGGCGGCGGCGGTGGGGCCTCGCAAGGTGGACAAGTGGGATTTGCATTCAGCACCTCATCCGAAGGTGAGGGAGAAGAAGAAGGCAGCAGCACTGAGGTCAACGGCTCCGTTGCCGTTGGCCGTGGCGGTGCGAAAGGTGGAAACGGCGGCGCGATCAGCGTGAACAGCGACGGGCAGATCACGACCTATGGCGCGGATGCTGATGGCGTGCTGGTGCAAAGCATTGGCGGCTCAGGTGGCATTGCCGGTTCGGTAGGTGGCAATAGTGGCGACGACGGTGGCTTTTCCTTGCCTTCGGTGGATGACTCCGGCACGAGCTATACATTGAGCGCCAACGTTGGAGGAAAAGGGGGCGGCGCCGGCAACGGGGGGGCGATTGGCTCTGCATCGGCACCAGCCAGCCTGGGCGCCTTCATTCAAACCTATGGCGACTATGCCGACGCGGCTGTGTTGCAAAGTATCGGCGGTGGAGGTGGTGCCGGTGGTGTATCCACGACATCGTCCAGCCTGTCTACCTCCAATGTCACACTCTCCATCGGCGGCAATGCGGGCCAAGGCGGATCGGGCGGAGACATCACAGCTTTTTTGAACGGCAATGGCGGCAACGGATTCAACACGCAGGGCTACGGTGCGATCGGCATCGTGATGCATTCCATCGGCGGCGGCGGAGGCACGGCAGGGACCGGCTCGCCCCTTGCGCGCGGCAAGATCACGGCCGGTGGAAACTCTGCATTCTCGGGCAATGGCGGCAACATCACAGTCACGCCAGGTAGCTACGCCGCGGTCTCGACGCGAGGCGACAGCGCCTACGGCATCGTGCTGCAATCGATCGGGGCGGGCGGTGGCATTGGCATGGCGGGAAGCTCCCGTTCAGCAAACATGGCGGGCAAATACGCCTTCGACCTGCATGCAGGCGCGATTGGCGGCGCCGGCAACGGCGGCAATATCAATGTATCGACTGGCTTAAACCTGAATACGTATGGCGACCGTGCAATCGGCGTTGTTGCACAGTCGATCGGCAGTGGCGGCGGTATCGTAACCGCCGGATCGGCCGTTGCAACGGGCGCCGTCACAACGGGTGGCAGCTTCGGCGACGGTGGCTCGGTGTCGCTGGATCTTCAGGGCAATCTGACTACGCGTGGCGCGGGTGCGCATGGCATCGTGGCTCAGTCGATTGGTGGCGGTGGAGGCATTGTGGGCGACGTCGCCCAAGCCATCCGGCTCAATGCCACCGGGTTTGCGACTTCTGTAGCAACTTACTCGCAAGGCGGCACGGTCAACCTCACCTCTGCGACAAACGTGCGTACATACGGCACCAATGCGCATGGCATTGTGGCCCAATCGATTGGCGGAAGCGGCGGCCTGGGCGGCAGCGCCCAAGGGGGATTTGCAGGCTCCACCGGGCAATTGCAGGGGCTGGGCGGCGCTGTGACCGTGGCCGCCAATGCACCGATCAACGCGAGTGGCGAGGGGGCTTACGGCATCTTCGCCCAAAGCAAGGGTGCGAGTGACAATTCACGCGTGTCGGTAATCGTCAACAGTCAGGTGCAGGGAGGTTCAGGATCCGGAGCGGGTGTGTGGCTGGCTGCAGGCGCCAACAACCAGTTGACCGTAAACAACACAGGTTCGATCAGTGCGGCATCGGGCGTGGGCGTGCGCTTTAACGGCGACCGCGGCGGCAATGCCGGCTCGCTATTGAATATCGACAACTACGGCAACCTGCAAGGCAGTGTGCTGTGTGACAACGCTGACGGCAACGCGGCCTGCTCGATCACTAATCACGCCGGCGCCGTGGCCACGGGTGCCATGGCCTATAACGCCACTCTGCAGAATGATGGGCTGCTGGTCATCGGCGCGCCTGGCCGCTTCGAAACCTTGACGGTCAGCGGCAATTTCAAACAGTCGAGCAGCGGTATTTTGCGTGCGGACGTGGATTTCGACCGCATGCGGACGTCGGCGCTGGTGGTCCAGGGAGATGCCAACTTGGCCGGCGCGGTGGACGTGCTGCCACGCGCGCTGCTGCCTGGTCGCGAATTAACCGTGTTGACGGTACAAGGCACGACGCAAGGCACTTTGACAGCTGTGGATAGCCCAGTGTTCGACTATGAGGCGCGCACTGTTGGTCAGAACACACAGTTGCGCGTGGCTGCAGCAGACTTCAACGCGCCGAGTTTGGGCTTGAAAGCAAATCAGCAGAACGTGGCGTCGCACCTGCAACGCATATGGAACAGCGGAGGCAATAACGCACTGGCCCCGCTGTTCGCCCAACTGGATCTGGCGTCGCGCCAGAGCACTTCCGCCTATCGCAACAGCGTGGCATCGTTGTCTCCAGGCGTGCTGATTGCACCGGCGGCGCAATCAGCCGCGAACATGGCGCAGTTCACAGGTGCGATGATGTCCTGCCCCACGTTCACCGGAACTGAGGCCATCATGCGTGAGCAGAACTGCGCATGGGGGCAGGTAACCGGACGCTCGATGAATCAGGAGGGTGCCAAAGGCACGAGCGGCTTCGACTTCGATACGGTCACTTATCAATTTGGCGGTCAAAGGGAAATTAGCGGTGGGTGGTTTGTTGGCGGATCAGTGGCCTACCAGAACAATCATCTGCGCGCCGACGACCGCAAGGCGAGCGGCAAGGGAGACAGCGGCTATGCCGGCGCAGTACTGAAGCGCCAGACCGGACCTTGGGTCTTTGCGGCGGCGCTAGGTGCAGGGTACGGCAATTATTCGATGGATCGGGAAATCGACATCGCTGGGTTTGAAGAACAGCTGGAGAGCCGCCCGGACGTGTACGGCGTGAATGCACGTCTGCGCGCAGCGCGGTTCTTTGGCGTCGGCCACGACATGTACCTCAAGCCGTATGTGGATCTGGATGCAAACTACACGCGGATGCCGGGCTACACCGAGCGAGGTGCCAACCCACTGGCATTGTCTGTGAAGAACGCCGATCAGTTCATTGTCGGGCTCTCACCTACGATTGAATTTGGCGGACGCAAGGAACTGGCCAACAAAGCGGTACTACGTCCTTTCGTCTACGCAGGTGTGACCCTGCTGTCAGAGGACGACTGGAGAGCGCAAGCGCGTCTGCGTGGCGCCCCTGCTGGTGCTGCGTCATTCAACACGTCCTTACCGATGGACAATATTGTGGGCAAGATCGGCGCGGGGCTCCAAGTTTCCCAGGCCGGTCGAATTGATTTCCGCTTGCAGTACGACGGCCAATTCGGCCAGAGGACACGCAGCAACAGCGCCACCTTAAAAGTCATGGTGCCCTTCTGAAGTGTGGGTTTATGGATGTAGCCCACAGAGGCCAACCAATGGAAGCGATTGAGGAAGCGGACCGATAAAGCCAACAAGGCAAAAGGTCTGCACTAACGCTCCATTAGCCTTGCTTGGTTGCTTGCGTACCTAGAAACTCGTCACCGAAAGTCTGCGCGCCCCGTTGATTACATCAGGGGGGCACTCAGAGCTGTCCTGCTCACGCCGAGCATCACCAGGTCGACATCCCGAATGGTGCATTGCTGCAGCGTGTCGAATACCCAACCCTGAATCACTTGATCGTCCGTGCGCACCATAAAATTGAAAATTTGTGAAGGCTAATGGGGCAAGCATCCATTGAACATCTGCCACGTATATGTCGCTATCAATGCTTGGTAGAAATCCAATGAACAAAAACGACGCTTGGGAAAAATCGCAGCGTGCTCGAGTAAGTCATCACATTGCGGAGCGTGATAGAGGATCTTTGCTGTCAGCTCAATATGCGATTTACGTGCAGTCGGTGTTTGAACTTCGGCGAGCAGAGACCTTATACAGAATCGCGTTGCAACGGAATGAGCCTGGACATAAGCCGCAAGGTTAAGAGGCGCCCCGCCTTCTCAATCTGGTTGTATAAGGCGTACTGTACGAGGGATGCGGGTAGCGCACGCCGTCCTCGACCGAACAGGCATTTCCTTGCGCCCTTTGGCGTTACTGCCCTGGGGTATCGTGGGGCGGCAATAGTCCGGCTGCGAGATACCCAGCCATCAGGGCGTCGAATAGCGAGATGTCATTGGGGCTTCTTGCCATGAGTCGTGCCACATTCAAGCTGTTCGTGGTCCTTGAAACAACCAACGATGCGGATTTGCACCATTTCGATCCGGGGAGAAGACGACATGTTTCTCATCCGACATCGATGCCGGTGAGTTCGCCGCCACCTTAAGAGGTGATAAAGCGGATGACGAATCCCACGTCCTGCGCTTCAACCAAGTTTTTTTGCCCGAGGGTTCTCGATCCGTTGCAGCTGCGGTCAACGACCGCGCTTTTGTAAGTGAGCTCAACCATGCTGCTGCCACGCGATTTCGTGCCTTCCAAGCGTGCCGACCACCGTACAGCGTGGACGTGGGTCCCTTGATCACTTCGATACGATCCACGCTCACCAAACTGGTGTGACTGCGCGGGCAAACTGGCTGCCGCGAGCGTGGCTGTCAGCGCATAAGCGCAGAGCCGCATGGCGTTATGAGGGCCGGGCATGGCGGGAATTCTTTGAGACGGGGTGAGACGTTCGGCAGCCATGTCTCCCGCTGCTGGCCGCGCGCGAGGTCGGGGTTCACCTGTGGCGGTAAGCAGGCTCGGGGGACGCGATGGCGCTCGCCACTGCCGGTGCAGTGCAGGCTGTTCATACGCGATCGGGGCGCCGACGAGAGTCGGAAGGGAAAATTGTCAGGCGAGAGGAGGGGCTCTTGCACTTAGCGGGGGGCCGCGTGGATCGAGAGGATGCCGGACTGCTGAATCGTGAAATGGCAGTGTGGCGTAGGCGGTCGAAGCGCTGGGCAGTCCCGGCTGACAATGCCCGATCAGCGCCTGCGCCGCATAGAGACCGAACGCGCCGACGTCGGACGCGGCCTCATGTGAGTCCGAGCGGCTGGTCTGCGCTGAGATGGACTTCAGCAGCAACAGGGTGCCGTTGCCGCTACAGAAGGGTGATCGAGACCGTGCGCCCCGCATTGCTCGGCGCCGGCATATAGCCAGCGGGAATGACAATACGGAGCAACAGGCATGCGGCGAGGGTGCATAGCGCGATGGACGCCGAGCGAGAATGACGCGCCGCTACTATGACGTCATCATCGTTCAATCATGCCGCAGCAGCCACTGGGACGCGCCCGCGCATGCTGAGGCGGCGGCTTGCGGTCGTCATGTCGCGACGATGCGCTGCGCGACGCGTAATGAGACCGCGCGCCGTTCACGAATCATGCCATCCGCCGCGTGACGTATTTTCTCGACAAGGTCCGCGCTGGCTACCCGCGGATGCCCGCTTTCAAAGGGTGGAGCGGGATCGTATTCCAGCATCAATTGCAGGGCTTTGGCAGCCTCTTCACCGCGGATTGCGGCAAGCACCGTAAAGGCGAAATCCAACCCCGACGTCACACCCGCGCCGGTAATCCTGTCGCCATCCACGACCACCCGATCGGGCACTGCTTCAACGCCAAATATCGGCAGCTGATCTATCGAGAGCCAGTGACACGTCGCCTTTTTGCCTTGCAATAGACCGGCTGCGGCAAGGAGCAGGGAACCGGTGCACACCGACGTGACGAGCTCCGCACCCGCCGCTTGTTGGCGCAGGAACTGGATCACCTCGGCATCTTCCATCAGCGCCGTCTGCCCAGGCCCGCCGGGGACGACGATGACGTCGTACTGGGGCGCGTCGGCAAACCCCCGGTCAGGCACGATTGTCAGGCCGGTATCTCCCTTCAAGGGGGTTCGATCCTTCCACACCAGTTCCGCATGGCAGGAGGGCGCGCGCGCCAGGACCTCGAATGGGCCAAGTATGTCCAGCGACGTCATCATCGGGAAAACGAGCATGCCGATGCGGGTTTTGGGTTCGGTGTTCATGCGGCCAAGCATGTAGGCAAACATGATCCGTCACCGGACATAGTGCATGCATTTTTTGACATGCAGCACAGATTTCAACAGCCGATGTCCGTCAACGCACCGAGAATGTCCGATGCTGCGCGAGATTGCCGTCAAACTCAACGCATCAGAGCCGCAATCATGCGGCCATACACGCAAGGGAAAATGATGAACGGCAGAAGAAATTGTCTTCGATTGCTCGGCGCGCTGGCTTTGGCGGCGCCGGGTATGTCCAGATCGCAGCACAGCCAGCATGGCACGATACGTCTGTTGGTCGGTTTTCCGCCGGGAGCGACGGGGGATCGAATAGCCAGATTGGTGGCGCCGGAGTTGGCCGCCAGCTTGAATTCCAACGTCATTGTCGAGAACCGTTCTGGCGCAGGCGGGCAGGTTGCCATAAGCTTCGTCCAGACTGGGCCCGCGGATGGCAGCGTGTTATTGCAGACTATCGGGTCCTCGATGGTCATCTATCCACACACCTACCGACACTTGCCCTACGATCCGTTTCGTGACTTCGTGCCTGTAGGCACCGTCGCTACCGCGCCGATTGCGTTCGTATGTGCGCCCAACGTCCCGGCGAAGTCGCTGAAGGAGGCGGTAGCGCTTATTCCCCGGGATCCGAAGTTGGGGTTTTACGGCTCTCCGGCCTCCGGTAGCGCGTTCCACTTTTCCGGTGTGCTGCTTCAGCGGGCGCTGGGCTGCGAATTCAATCAAGTCGCATATCGAGGTTCCGCGCCAGCGCTGGCGGACGTGCTTTCAGGACAGTTGCCGTTTGCCTTCCTGGCGCCCAGTGATATTCTCGAGCACCATCGGGCGGGCAAGCTGCGTATCCTGGCCATCACGGGCAAAAACCGGTTTTCTCAATTGCCGGACGTGCCCGCGTTCCCGGAGGCGGGTTTCGATAGCTTGGTCGCGCAGGAATGGTTTTCCTACTTCCTGACTAGCAAGGCCAGTCCGGAGACCATTGAACGCTACCGCAGTGCGGTCCTCAAAGTCGTGATGAATGAGAAAGTCCGTACATCGCTTCAGGCGGCCGGGCTCGAGGTCGGCGATGGAGATCCCCAGTCGCTTGCCGATACCATGAAGAGGGAATATGCGCAGTGGCAGCAAGTTGTCAAGGAAAGCGGCTTTGTCGCGGATTGAACATGATGTGACGGAAAGGGCGTTTAAAGGCACGCGCGAGATCGGTATTGTCGTTTTCGATGACGTCCTCTTGCTTGACGCAACCGGCCCGGCCGATGTTTTCAGCCGGGCCAATTGTCACTTGCGCGACGTCCGTGAACCGGACCGCTACCGGATCACGGCGCTTTCCACATTCGGCGGGGAAATTACATGCTCCTCGAATCTTCGCCTTCAGACGGCCGCTTTGCCGCCGCCCGACATCTGCGCGTTCGACACGCTAATTGTCGCCGGCGGCCCGGGGGTCATGAATGCGATGCACGTTGCCCAGCTAAGGAATTGGTTACTGGCTGTTGAACCTCGTGTCCGCCGGCTGGGGTCGGTTTGCACGGGCGCTTTCGTTCTGGCTGAGGCTGGCCTCTTGGCGGGCAAGACTGCGACTACGCATTGGCGCCAAGCCGGCAAGCTGTCCGAGCTGTATCCCTCGGTACACGTTGACAACGATGCCATTATCACGCGCGAAGGAAAGACCTTTACCGCCGCGGGCGCCACGGCGGGAATCGACTTGGCATTGAGCCTAGTCGACGAGGATTTCGGCAGGGAACTGGCGCTGACTGTCGCCCGTGAATTGGTGGTTTATCGCGTGCGCGCTCCTGGGCAGGGGCAGCAAAGCATGGCGCTCGCTGCGTACGGCGGATCGTCAGACCGCTTGCGGCGCGCGACTGACTTCATTCTGACGCGCCTGGATCAGGGCGTCACCGTGGAGGAGATCGCGGAACACGTCTGCTTGGGCACACGGCAGCTTTCTCGGACGTTCAAAGAGGTGTATGGAATTTCGCCCGCCCAGTACATCCGTGCCGCGCAGGTCGATCTGGCCAGAGAGCTTTTGTCGAGCACCAATCAGTCACTCGACAAGATCGCGCTTCGATGCGGATTTTCGGGTAGGCAACAGATGGCTCGGGCGTTCGAGCGCAGGTTAGGGCTTGCGCCCATGTCGATCCGGGCTGCGGTGGGCACGTGGCGACGTTAGGGAGTGAGGTCAGCTCTTGCATATGCTTGGAACAGTGACGGCGCTTTCCATGTGAGCGTCAAGTTTTCCTTCCAAACCTTGGCAGATTGTTAGTGACACGTAGTTAATGCGTGGCGTACATATGCCAGATTGTGGATGACCGCTAATGCCCGATGGCGGTCTTCTGTCCATTGCTGACATGCGGGCACAACCTGCAAAGCGCGAGCTCACATACTCTCCAAGATTGCTCAATTGCGTGGCTGCAGCAAGTGCTTCCACAATCTTGCATACTTGCCCAGTATGTAAGATTCTGACGTCGCACATCGAGCCAGCCCGTCCGCCTTCAAAGCGAGAAAGGCAAATCGATCTTCTGATTCGTGGCTGGTTGAAATCAGCCACTTAAGTTCGATCCGAAGGGCAGGTGTCACGAATATGCCCTGCCGCCACAGCGCTCAGCGAATTGATTGGAGCCGGCGACCACCGCCGTTTCTAGGCATCTAGTGCGCAGGTTCGCGGCGTTTTACAGGGCAACGCTTCGGTCAGCTGACTGACAGCATTAGCGTAGGGAGGGCTATTTATGCATAAGTCACGCATTTAATCCACAGCACGATGGTAGGAAGCGCCTATGACATCGAAAGTGCACGCCAGCTGGCATCCAGCTGCCTATCGCACGAGCAGCACCGGACAATTCATTATTCTGACCAAGCTTGTCGTAGTACTTCCAACAATAAGATTCCTTATATGGGAATGACCGTAAGCTCCCATCACCAGCAGATCGCAGTCTGCATCCGCTGCATAACCCGCGATCGCTCCTGCCGGATCGCCATGCAAGATTACGGAGGTTGCATCAATTGCATGCGTTTTTAAAGTCGCGACGGCTGTTTCGAGAAGTCTCGCGCTCATTTCATCGTCTTGCGACACAAAGACTAGGTGAATCTCCAGTCCGGTGAAAAGCAGAGACTTTCCAACAAAATTTAGCGCGCGACGCGCGTATTCACTGCCATCAAAAGCAAGCACAATTCTGTTGATCTGAGACGCGGACGCAGCCGCTACAAGTACCGGTTTGGTACTGGCACGGATCACCCGTTCGACTTTGGAGCCTATATGGTTAGCAGCAAATGAACTTGAGGCGCCACGCTTGCCAATAACAATCAGATCTGCATTCGATTCCAGTTCGGTAATGGTCTCGAGGATTCCACCGTGGCGGTGGACGCCTTTGACGTCGGTGATTCCGGCGGCAAGACATCGTTCTTCTGCCGCGTCCAGGAGGAGGTGACCGCGTTGAATCGCGATCTTCGCGTGCGCCTCGTCGATCTCAGTCAACGCTTCGAGCAGCTCAGTTTTGACACCCAGCCCAATTGAACCACTCCAATCGTTTCTTGCAGCGATCGAATCGTTGCGTTGGATGACATGCAGCAATGCTACGGCGCAGGCTGTGCGTTGGGCCACCCATACCGCCAAGCCGCACACGCTTTCCGCGTACGCTGAGGCGTCGATACATACGAGTATTGATTTCATCTGTAATCTCCTTAATGACCAGTGCCGATCGACGCGCCGGGCTTGTCATGAATTGCGAACCTGCCGACCAAATCGGCACTGTCTTGGTTCAAGCCGACAACGACTACTTCTGCGCCTTCGCGCCTGAGCTTGACGACGACCTTGTCCAGCGCACCAACACCGGAGATATCCCAGAAGTGCGCCGCGCTCACGTCGATGACGACTCGGTCCACGACCTGCTTGAAGTCGAATGCGTCAGCGAATCGCTCTGCGGAAGCGAAAAAAATCTGGCCTTGTACAAGATATGTTTTTGTCTTGCCGTCTATCGATATCTCAGACTCAACGTTGAATAAGCGTCTCACCTTGCTTGCGAAGAACACACCGCTGAGTAACACTCCAGCGAGCACGCCTTGCGCAAGGTCATGCGTCCAGACAACAACGGCGACTGTGACCAGCATCACTACGGAGGACTGCCATGGATGCGAACGGATATTACGTATCGAGCTCCAGCTGAACGTCCCAATCGAGATCATGATCATTACAGCGACCAACGCGGGCATGGGAATCTTTGCGACCAGCGGCCCTAAGACAACTATCAGGAACAATAGGAAAGCACCCGCGACGAATGTCGACAGCCGGCTCGAACCGCCTGATTTGATGTTGATCACGGATTGTCCAATCATGGCGCAGCCCCCCATTCCTCCGAAGAAGCCCGCGACCAAGTTCGCCACTCCTTGACCACGACATTCGCGCCTCTTGTTGCTCTTTGAATCAGTCAGGTCGTCAACAATTTGCGCGGTCATCATGGATTCGAGCAACCCCACGGCTGCCATCGTCAGCGAATAAGGAAAGATGATCTTGAGCGTTTCGATCGAGAAGGGAACGTCAGGAATGAGAAACGACGGCAAGGTCGACGGCAACTGGCCCATATCACCAACAGTGTTGACATCCAACTGCGCAAAGATCGAAAGAGTGGTCAGTGCCACGATAGCGACCAAGGGTGAAGGTATCGCTTTCGTAATGCGCGGAAAAAAATAAATGATTGCCAAACCACTCGCCACCATTGCATAGGTTGGCCAAGTGACATCGGTTAGTTGAGGGAGCTGTGCGATGAAGATCAGAATCGCCAAGGCGTTTACGAATCCCGTAACGACCGAGCGCGAAACGTACTGCATAAGCAGATCCAAGCGGAGAAATCCTGCGATGATCTGCAAAATGCCCATCAGGATCGAGGCGGCGAAGAGATACTGCACGCCAAAGTCCCTAATCAGCGGCAATACGAGCACGGCAATCGCAGCCGTCGCGGCGGAAACCATCCCCAGCCGGCCGCCGACAAAGGCGATGATCACCGCGATTGAAAAAGAGGCGTAAAGCCCGACGCTGGGATCAACGCCAGCGATGATTGAGAAGCCAATGGCCTCGGGTATCAAGGCAAGGGCGACTACGATCCCTGCAAGAATGTCCGCACGCGGGTTGACGAACCACTCACGACGTAGGTTGGATAAGAAAAACATTGTTTGGCTAACCTGCTAATAGCAAGCGGGGCTAGCGCGGCATGTATGTAATCCGTGGTCATTCCGGAGCGAGCCCTTATCGCTTGAAATTTCCGAGGGATAGGCGCCCGGCTGAGCCACCCGGCAATACCGGGTCCGATGAGAATCGCCAAGACAGCGATCGGCAAACATTGCGAATTGCCAGGATAGATGTTAGCAGATTGTTGTAGAGCCAGGCAGCATTCGACGAACTTGGTCCTTAAAGCACCAAGTAAGGATCTCGGTAGCCGACCAAGGCTAGCAGGGGCATTCCAAGGCCAGATGTGGGCAAACCGAAGGATATGATGAACTACATCACAGGGCGTACGTGTGGCAGGACTCGGACACGGGGATCGCTGCGGGAAGAGCTTCCGGCCATCTTTTTTACTCGCCTCTAAAGACTGCCTTCCAAGTGCTCGGGCGCGGCAATTGTGCGCATCCACTTAACTGACTCCACCTTCCAACCAGACTCGCGCTTCATGATATCCATTACGCCCGGCAAGTGACCCGCACCATACGTCACATAGATTTTGGGGCGCGTATCGTTCACCAATTGCGCAGCCAAGTGGCGATTACGAAAATCCAGCACAACGGGATCCATTTCGCCGCCACCCTCCACGGACTTGCGCATCACTAAAGTCATGATGCCGCGGCACAAGGTGCCAGCCAATTCGCTTTGACGGCCGTCACCGGCCAGCTGTAGCTCGATAACGCGGTTGATAAGGCTTGACGCATCGTCGTCTTTGCTCTCGAGCGCACGTTCAGCCTCAAGACTGCGCATCGCCGTGGCGAACGTCGGGTTGGATTGCTTCAGCCGGTCGTACTCCTGCTTCATGGCGCGCGTATTCACGTCCATGGTCACGTGCCGCTCCGGATGTGACTTGGCATCGGCCACGACAGGCCCGAAATAGTCAATCTGGTATGACAGGCCGCAAGTCGTGCCGAGCTGGCGATGACTGTCGCCTAGATCCTTGCCGTGGGTGAAAACCTCTCGGTGGTGGACTACGTGGCGCGGGTGACGAACCAAAGTTTTCACCTGTCCTGGACCACTTGGGCACTGTGCATGGCCTTGCCAGGCCTAGTCTGCCTATTGCTTATGCCACTGCTTTCAGTGCTTTCTCCACCCGAGGTCAAGGTCACACCTGGAGCGATCGAGTACGCAAAGACCGAGCTGAAGCAGATGGGTCCCATCAATGGCAGCGAGAAAGTGATGATCGGTACGTTTGGCCTGCTTTTATTACTCTGGGCAAACGTACCTGCAATGATCTTCGGCTCGGCCTTCACATTAGATCCCACTGTCGTGGCGTTCGTCGGATTGTTCGTACTCATCATCACTGGCACGATTGACTGGGACGATGTGCTCTCCGAGAAAAGTGCCTGGGACACGCTTATCTGGTTCGGTGCGCTCGTCATGATGGCCGAGCAACTCAACAAGACTGGTGTCATCGGGTGGTTCTCAGACATGCTGAGAAGCGGCATTGCGTCCGCGGGAATGGAGTGGAGTTGGGCCGCTGCGGTCCTTGTTCTACTCTTCGTTTTCTCGCACTATTTCTTCGCCAGCACCACGGCACATATCAGCGCAATGATGTTGGCTTTCCTGACTGTCGGCGTCGCACTGATCCCACCCCAGTACGTCGTTCCGTTCTTGCTGATGATGGTCGCAGGCTCCACGATCATGATGACGCTTACTCAATATGCAACGGGCACTTCGCCGATCATTTTCGGCAGCGGTTATGTACCACTGGGAAGCTGGTGGCGCGTGGGTTTCGTCATGTGCGTCATCGAGCTCGCGATCTATTCGACCTTAGGCATCGTGTGGTGGAAGTTGCTCGGATTCTGGTAATCGGGTTTTCAACAGCGCGATGAATGCTTCGGCATGATTTTTCAGGCTCTCAATGAGAAGCTTAGATGCGTCAGTTCGGCGTCCGCCTGTTCACCTAATGGCGCTTTAGCACTTCTTTAAAGGTCATAACTAAAGTTGGCCAGAGATGCCTGACGTGCCGACGATCAAGGAGTAGGGCTTTCTGGTAGACGGCTAAGAGATCATGGGCAAATCGATCAAGGCCGCAAATCTGCCCCGGGCGAATCAGGAGAGAAAGCGTGAATTCGTATCAACTGTTCTGCCGCGGCGAATCCGGAAACGCCTACAAAGTCGCCTTGATGCTCAACTTCTTGGAGGTCCGCTGGACGCCTCGGTTCGTCGATTTCTTCGACGACGCGAGCAAAGCGACATTTCAAGAAAGCTTGAATGAAATGGGGGAGCTACCGGTACTTCAGTTGGATGACGGGCGTACGCTTTCGCAGAGTGGCGCCATTCTCCAGTATCTGGCGCGTACCCATGGCCGGTTTCTCCCGGTCGAGGAAGGACAGGCTGATGAAGTCCTAAGGTGGCTGCTGTTCGACAACCATCGCTTTACCGCGCCTTTTGCCACACTCCGCTACCTGGTGGGCCTGCGTGGAGGCCAGGAGTCACCACTGACGACCCATTTGAGGGCACTCGCCGATACGGCGTATCGAGTGGTCGACGCACACCTGGCTTCTCGCAACTTTATGGTGGGTTCAGCACCTACGATCGCTGACATCTCGATGGTTGGATATCTGTACTACGACGAAGAGACGCGTTTCGGTCGTACCCGCTTTACCAATATCCAGAGTTGGGCTGCGCGCATTGCTGAGTTGCCGGGATGGGCGCATCCCTACGATTTGATGCCCAGGGCGATGGCGGCTGAACCGACCGCCCTCACTGTAAATAAAGTTTTGGACAACCCCTAACAGGCCGGGGGTGAGCCCCAAGATCATCTCCGGCCAGATTGTTGGACTAAGCGGCAGCGCGCACAAAGCGTTCGAACGCCTCTGCGTTCAATGGGCGGCTGACGAGATACCCCTGCATTGCATCGCACCCGATCGCGCGCAGTGCATCTGCCTGATTCTCGTGTTCCACACCCTCTGCAATCGTCTTTATTCCCAGCGAACCGGCGAGGCTGACGATGCCTCGTATCACCGCGAAGGCTTTGTCGCCGGATCCCAGTGCGGTGACGATCGATCTGTCGATTTTCAGGGTGTCGATGGGCAGGCGCACAAGGTAGCTCAAGCTGGAGTACCCGACGCCGAAATCATCCAGCGATGTCGATATTCCAGCTTGCTTTAGCGATTCGAGCACGCGTGTTGCGGTATCGACGTCTGCAATCAGAGAATCTTCCGTGATCTCGATATCGACCATGCCGGGTGAAACCGCGTGCTTGGACGCAAAGCAAAGAATTTTTTCGGTCAAGCCAACATCAAGCAGTTGCCGAGCTGAAAGGTTCACGCTGATCTTCGGCACCTTCAAGCCGGTCTGTTGCCAGGCACGGATCTGCCCATATGCCGAATCGAGCAGCCATTCAACCAGACGGTTTTCATAAGGGGCCTGGAGCAGCAGGCTCAAAAATGACGCTGGGAACAGCAGGCCACGTTCCGGGTGACGCCAGCGGATGAGCGCTTCAGCGCCGAATGGCGATGCGTCGGCGAGCGTGCATTGCGGTTGGAAGTGAAGTTCGAACTCATTGTTCGAAAAGGCGGCGCCGAGTTCCGCGCGCAACGCGGCGCGATCGCGGATGCCACGATCCAGCGCAGCGTCATACACACGGAATTGGAGTCCTCCGGATGACTTGGCGGCGTACATGGCGGCATCGGCGCGGCTCAGCAGCGTCTCGGCTGAGCCCGCCTGTGCATGGTCGAGCGCGATGCCAATGCTCGCCGACAGGAATATCGAGCGGCCACACAACTCAAATGGCGCCGCAAGGGCGTCGAGCACGTCGCGGGCACACGCTTGCGCGGCAGGCAATCCGGTTTCAGAAATCAAGAGAACGAACTCGTCGCCGCCGACGCGCGCAGCGAATACGCCATGCTGTGGAAGTGCGAGCAGTCGCTTTGCAAATCCACGCAGCAGTTCGTCGCCCACCCGATGACCGAACGCATCGTTAACGTCCTTGAGATGATCCAGGTCGATAAACAATACGGCGACGCTGACTTCATCCAGCGCGCTTGGCACGGTGGGTGCCGTGACGGCGTGTGCGAGCGTCTCCATGCATTTGCGTCGATTTGCCAACCCGGTCAGAAAGTCGTGGTCGGCGTCGTACTGCAATTGTGCGGCGTAGCGGTGCACACGGGTAACGTCGCGAAAGAGCACCGTGATGCCGTCATCGTGGCGAAACGAGCGCGCTTCGAACCAGGTGTCCAGGGGCGCGTAATAGCCTGTGTAGGAGTCGGGATCGCCGGTCAGCGCCGTGTGCTGGTACGCCCGGTAGTAGCCGGAGCCGACAAGGTCGGGGTAGCATTCCCATATGTCGCGGCCAAGCAGATTCTGCCGTTCCTGCTGCAAATAGCGTTCTGCGGTCTGGTTGAGATAAGTAAAGCGCCAGGATTTGTCGATCGACATGAAGCCATCGCTCAGACTGTCCACCATTTCCGCAAGATGCGCCGGGGCGGCGTTCGCCACGCACACGCCGGCCGAAGAACGAGCCTCGGAGGAAGTTCTGGGTTCCATATATTTGGACCTCGCTGTGTCTTGAGCAATCAATCGCTGCCGTTTGTGCACACCCCCGCACCGGTCCATTCTACCGAGCTATCTGGACCTCGGGCGATTAATCCGTCGCGGCCGGTTGCGTTCCTTCGAGAAGATACTTTCGCAGTTTGCTCGTCAAATGACTTCGGCGTTCACGCTCGAACAGACCGATACTTCGGAACGCCGCGTCGTCATCGATAGGTGTCACCCGCAAACGACTGTCTTCCTGCCATGTGGCGTTGCGCGCCAACGGCACGACGGCTACGCCGAGATCCTGCTGAACGAGATCGACGATAGTGCGCAACGCATTCATTTCCATGAATTCGTCGGTTTGCAAGCCGTTGCGTCGCATGCATTTCTCGATCAACGCACCGGTGTGCGTGTCGCGCGAAACACGAAAGAAGAGCCGCTTTCTGATCACATCCTTGATCGGCAACTTGTGCGTCGAGCGATGAGCGATGAGCACAAGCGGTTCGCGGTACAGCGGTGTCCATTGAACGCCGGGAGGGCACTTGTGCGCGTTCTTCACCGACACGGCTGCGTCGAGTTCGCCTTCCCTGACGCGATCGGAGAGATCGCCTGCATAACTGATGCATGGATTGATGCTTAAACGAGGATGTAGCGCACGCATTTTCAGGACGGTGTGGGCGACCAGTCCCATGCATGACGATATGGCACCCACATTCAAAGAACCGACCATTTCCTCATCCAGCGGATCGTCTTGGCGCATGCCTTCGTAGCAGTCGATGATTTGACGCGCGCGGTCGATGAGCAGATGTCCGCGCGGATTGAGCGTGACGAGATTGCCGACCCGATCAAAGAGGGGATAACCCAGATCTTGTTCGAGCGACTTCATCTGCAGGCTGACCGCCGCAGGCGTGAGCGCGGCGCGCTCTGAAGCCGCTGCGAACGATCCGGTTCGCGCCACCTCCAGAAAGGTCCGGAACAGTCGAATGGAGCTCATAAATGTCCTTTTCGTCAGAAGGATCGCATTGGTAATTACCCTAAACGGGCTTCGGGTCGTTAATGCCACGCCATAGGCAGATAAAGTTTTGTTTAATGCTACCTAAAATTCTTTTAATTTTACTTTCTCTGACCCATGGCTGAAAGTGCACCCGTCTCGAGGGTAGAGACGAACGGCCACTTCTGGAGCGCCCCTTATATGCTTAGGTTTGCTTTGACACGCGTGGGCATGGCAATTCCGACGTTATTGATCGTCGCAATCACCGTGTTCGTGCTGATTCGCCTTATTCCGGGCGATCCAGCACAACTTCTTCTCGGCGATCTTGCCGATCCCGCGGCATTGGAAGATCTTCGCCGATCGATGGGCCTGGATCGCGGTTGGGTGGAGCAGTTCGGCATCTGGGGCGGCAATCTGTTGCAGGGCGATCTGGGCCGCTCGATCACGACCGGACAAAGCGTGATGTCGCTGGTGTGGGAGCGGTTTCTCGTCAGCGGCCAAGTCGTCATCGCGGCAGTACTGTTCGCTAGCCTGGTTGCCGTGCCGGCAGGTGTGATCGCCGCATGGCGCCAGAACAGTGCGACCGATCTGGTCCTGGTAGGCACAGCCACATTGCTCGTGTCGATCCCGACATTCTGGCTCGGCCTGCTGTTGCTGCTCTTTTTTGGCGTCAAGCTTGCCTGGCTCCCGGTCGTGGGCTACGTGCCCATTTCCCAGAGCGTTACCGCGGGCGTGCTGTATCTCGTGATGCCGATCCTTACCCTGTTCCTGCACGAAATCGGTGTGATCATGCGCATGGCGCGCGCCAGCGCGCTTGAAGTGCTGAGGCTCGATTACGTCACCCATGCCCGGGCCAAGGGGCTGAGCGAACGGGCCGTCCTGATGCATCACGTTTTCAAGAACTCGTTCGGGCCCACGTGGACATTGCTCGGTCTTGTGCTCGGCAATCTTCTTGGCGGCATCGCGGTCGTCGAAACCGTGTTCACGATTCCCGGTCTGGGCCGATTGCTGGTCGATTCCATCTTCGCGCGCGATTACCCCGTGATCCAGGGTTGCCTGCTGTTTGTGGCCGCCATTTACGTGCTGGTCAATCTTGTCGTCGACCTCCTTTATCCCCTTTTTGATCCTCGGGTGACTGCTGAATGACTACCCACGTTGCCGCTGCAAAAATGGCGACCCCCATCCGGATGCGCAAGCGCATCCCCCTGAACGCGCTGATTGGGGGCGCCATCATCCTCTTCATCGTTATCGTTGCCCTGACGGCAGCGTTCTGGACGCCGCATGATCCGCTGCGTATCAATTTCGCCGCGCGTCTGAAGGCGCCGAGCATGGCTTTCCTGCTGGGCACCGACGAGTTCGGACGCGATGTCTTGAGCCGCCTGATGGCCGGCACGCTGAGCAGCGTATGGATCAGTACGTTGACCGTACTGCTGGCCGTGACGGCAGGCACCGTCCTTGGCGTGGTCACCGGCTTCGTTCGGGGCTGGACGGATCGGGTCATCATGGCCTTCAACAATGCGTTGCTCGCCTTTCCCGGTCTCTTGCTCGCGCTGGGCCTGCTTGCCGTGGTGGGCGCGAACAAGTACGGCATCATCCTGGCGCTAGGTCTGGCCTACACGCCGTCGGTGACCCGGATCGTGCGTGGCACGGTGCTTTCATTGCGGGAACGGGAGTTCATCGAGTCGTCGCGGGTGCTCGGCAACTCGGAGTTCTACACGATGTGGCGGCATGTACTGCCCAATTGCATCGCACCGTTGACGGTGCTGGCGACCTCCATGTTCGGCTGGGTGATCCTCTCGGAAAGTGCGCTGTCGTTCTTGGGATTAGGCGTTCCGCCTCCAGCACCGACGTGGGGCAACATGCTGGCGGCCTCGCGCCCGTTCCTGGATCAGGCCGCCTATCTCAGCATCTTCCCTGGCCTGTGCATTTCCTTCGCGTTGCTGGGCATCAATCTGCTCGGCGACGCCATTCGCGATCGCTTCGATCCCCGTATGCGTGGGAGCCACTGATATGACATCTGTCCAATCCTCTTCCTCCACCTCCATGCAGGACGCGCTCGTCGAGATCACCGGCCTGACACTGGCAATCGGCCACGGTGGGCGCGAAATCGTCAAGAACGTCTCCCTTTCTGTAGCACCTGGAGAGATCGTCGGTATCGTCGGTGAATCGGGCAGTGGCAAGACGCAGGCGGCCCGGGCGATCATGGGGCTGACGCCGCCCGGTGTGGTGCGCAGTGGCGGCAATATCCGTTTTGAAGACGTCTCGGTGACCGAAGCGAGCGCGGCCACTTTGCGCAAGCTTCGTGGCGCGCGCATCGGCATGGTGTTTCAGGAGCCCATGACGTCGCTGAACCCGTCGATGAAGATCGGTCGCCAGCTCGACGAAGGCCTTGCGTTGCACAGTCCACGCCTGTCGTCGGGCGAGCGCCGCGACGCCATCCTGTCTATGCTGGATCGCGTAGGCATCCGCGATCCGCAGGGCGCGTTAGACGCCTGGCCGCACGAATTTTCGGGGGGCATGCGACAACGCATGATGCTCGCCGCTGTGATGCTGCTGCGACCAGCACTGTTGCTGGCCGACGAACCCACGACAGCGCTAGATGCGGTCGTGCAGCGCGATGTGCTGGAGCTGATGGTGGCACTGACCCGCGAGCACAACACCGCTGTCTTGCTTATTAGCCATGATCTGGCCATGGTGGCCCGCTACACGGAACGCGTCATCGTGATGCGACACGGCGAAGTGATCGAGATGGGCCGCACGCAAGAGATTCTCACGCATCCACGTGAGCCTTACACGCGCAAGCTGCTGGCGGCCATGCCACGCCGCGGTGAGGTGAGGGTGTTCGAGCCGAAGCCGCCATTGGTGGACGTCAAGAAATTGGTAGTGGAATACCCGGGACGCCGGCGTCTGTTTCGCAAGCCTGTGCCCAAGCGAGCCCTGACCGGCATAGACCTGAGCGTGCAAGCGGGTGAGGTGGTCGCCGTCGTGGGGGGGAGCGGATCGGGCAAGACAACGCTCGGACGCGCCATCGCTGGCCTGCTGAGCGCGACCAGCGGTGAGATCACGTTTGGGGGCAAACCCATTCATCGCGGTGAGGCGAGCTGGCAAGATTATCGATTGAATTGCCAGATGGTCTTCCAGGATCCGTACTCGTCGCTGAATCCCCGGTTGACTGTGGGCGAACTTGTGGCGGAAGGCCTGCGTCTGGTTCCGAATCTCTCCTTGGCTGACAAGGCTGCACGCACACGAGAAATCCTGTTTGAGGTGGGGCTGGACGACACCTTCGCTGATCGGTATCCCCATCAGCTCTCGGGCGGGCAGCGACAACGGGTTGCCATCGCCCGCGCGGTCGTGCGGCGCCCCAAATTCGTCATCGCCGACGAACCGGTTTCGGCACTCGATGTGACCGTACGAGCCCAGGTGCTTGAGCTATTCGCCGACCTGCAACGCAAGCACGGCTTTTCATGTCTGTTCATCAGCCATGACCTGAGCGTGGTTGAGCAGATCGCCGATCGCGTGATCGTGATGGAGAACGGCGCGATTGTTGAGCAAGGCCCCCGGGATGCCGTGTTCGACCGTCCCCGGCACGCGTACACCCGCAAGTTGTTGTCTGCAATTCCTGTTCTGGACGCCAATCCGGCAGGCGGCGTGACGTTGCGCTGGCGGTTCACGAATGACGATCCTGTGACGGTCTGATCCAGTCGCCACATCCGCAGTCAACCGGTCCGATCGGAGATCCACATGATCAAAGCAGTTCGTCTGGCTCACGTATTCTTCACGCTGCTCATCGGCGCGTCTTCGGCTGCCATGGCCACCACGATCAACGTCCATGCGAACGCCGACATCCGCAGTTCGGATCCTGGTGTCAATCGCGACGCCAATACCGATGTGGTGGTGCTGCAGACGGTCGAGGGCTTGGTTGGCTACGACGCAGAAGGCGAGCCGAAACCGATGCTGGCCAAGACCATCGAGGTGAGCGAAGACGGTCGCACCTATACCTTCCGGCTACGCGATGGGGTGACGTTCCATAATGGCGCGCCATTTACAGCAGCCGATGTGGTCTGGAGCTGGGAGCGTTACATGGATCCCAAGACCAACTGGCGCTGCCGATCGGATTTCGACGGACGCGTGCGCCTAAAGGTGGAGTCAGTGGTGGCGCGCGACCCGGCAACCGTGGTTTTCACGCTGAATCGACGCGAGCCGATGTTCCTAAGCAATCTCGCCCGCACCGATTGCGGTATGACGGCGATTACTCACCGCAGTTCACTCAATGCCGACGGCACGTGGAACAAGCCGGTGGGCACTGGGCCGTTTGTTTTTGAGACGTGGCGATCGCGCGAGTACGTTACCTTGCGCAAGTTCGATCACTACGCCAGTTTGCCCGGCGAGCCCGATGGGTATGTGGGCGGCAAACGTCCGCGCGTCGACGAAGTGCGATTTGTCGTGATTCCCGATGCGGCTACAGCGCGGGCCGCTCTGCTGAGCGGCAAGCTGGACATTCTCACGCGGCTGCCGTACGCCGAGGCGGCCGAGCTCGCCAGGAACAAGACGTTCAAGGTGTATTCATCGTCGACCTGGTCCATCAACAGCCTACTCATGCAGACGCAGGATCCACTCATTGGACGGCTCGAGATGCGGCGCGCCATCGCGCTGGCGCTGGACATCCCTCAACTGGTGAGCGGCGCCTCGTTCGGCCTGGCACAGCCCAATCCGTCAATCGTGCCCCTGACGTCGTCTTATCACTCGGACCTTCAGAAAAGTGGCTACACGCAAGATGTTCAGGCGGCGAAAGAGGCGCTGAAACAGGCCGGCTACCGCGGCGAGCGATTGGTCATCACAGCCAACAAAGCCTACGTCCACCACTTCGACATGGCCATCATCATGCAGGCGATGCTGGCACAGGTGGGTATCAACACCGACATCGAGGTCGTTGAGTGGGGGACGCAGATCGACAAGTGGCAGAAAGGCAATTACCAATTGATGGCCTTCCAGTATTCCGCTCGCCTCGAACCCGCGCTGAGCTTCGAGTCGATCATGGGTCCGAAAGCCACGCAACCCCGCAAGGTTTGGGATGAGCCCGATGCCCAGAAGCTGCTCGAGACGGCGATGGACACCGAGGATCGAGCGGTACGTCAGGAAGCATTCGATCAACTGCATCGTCGGGCCATCGCGCAGGTGCCGTTGATTCCCCTGTTCAACAACGTCAATAACGATGCCGTCAGCACGCGGGTTTCCGGTTATCGCGAATCCATCTTCGGTAGTCCGTTGATGTGGGAAGTCTCCAAGCAGTGATCCGCACGGTCACGTTCGCCCGTTTGTCCGGTTGTCCGTTTTCCGCGTCACTTTCACCTTTTTTATCCATCACGCAAGACAAAGAGGTCTGCCTTGAAACTTACGAATCTGTTGGGTGGCTCGTTGCTCGCCCTGACGGCATTAAGCGCCCCGGCCCATGCCACGGTGCTGCGCGCCCACATCGATGCGGACATCCGCAGCACGGATCCCGGTGTCAATCGCGACGGGGGCACGGATGCCGTCGTTCTTCACATCGTCGAAGGCCTTGTTGGCTACGACGCAAAAGGGCAGCCCAAGCCACTGCTGGCCGATACCATTACGGTGTCGGACGACGGGCTGCGCTACACCTTCAAGCTTCGCAGCGACGTAAAGTTTCACAACGGGGCGCCCTTGACTGCCGATGACGTGGTGTGGAGCTGGCAGCGATTCATGAACCCGAAAACCGGCTGGCGGTGCCTGTCCGACTTCGACGGCCGCCTGCGCACCAAGGTGGTCGAGATGACGGCGACCGATGCGCACACTGTCGTGTACACGCTCGACCGCGCCGATCCGCTCTTTCTGGATTCGCTGGCGCGATCGGACTGCGGTGGGACGGGCATCGTTCATCGCGATTCGTTGAATCAGGACGGCACCTGGAATCACCCGATCGGCACAGGGCCATTCAAATTCAAAGAATGGCGTCATCGCGAATTCGTGAGCCTGACGAAGTACGAGGCTTATGCCAACCGCAGTCAGACGCCAGATGGTTATGTGGGTGCGAAGCGGCCCCTCGTCGACGAACTGCGTTATGTGATCATCACCGATTCCTCCACCGCCAAGGCAGCGCTGGCAAGCGGCGCGCTGGACGTGATCTCGAAGTTTCCGTACTCGGAGATCAGCGAATTCAAGGACAACAAGCAGATCGCTGTGACGGTGGCGCCCCAGCTCGCGCCGACCACGTTGCCGATCCAGACCCGCGACAAGGTGCTTGGCAATGCCAAGCTACGTCAGGCGATTGCCGCAGCGCTCGACTATGAGCAACTCGTGGCGGGCGTGACGTACGGGCTGGCCAAGCCAAACAATTCAATCGTACCGGTCTCGTCGCCGTTCTACTCGGCGGTGCAGGCGCAGGGGTTCAAGTACGACATGGCACGAGCGAAGAAGCTGGTTGCCGAATCTGGATACAAGGGCGAAAGGATCGTCATTTCAACCAATAAGCGCAATCCAGCCAATTTCGACGCGGCGTTGATCGCGCAGGCCATGATGCAGCAGGTGGGCATCAATGCCGAACTGGAAGTGCTTGAGTGGGGCGCGCAGCAGGATCGCTGGCAGAAAGGCAACTACCAGATGATGTCGTTCTCATACTCCGCCCGGATGGACGCTTCGTTGAGCTACGAGGCCATCATGGGACCGAAGGATACGCAGCCTCGCAAATTGTGGGAAAACCCGGAAGCGATTGCACTGCTCGAGCAGGCCATGCAGACGGCCGATCCGGCCAAACGCCAGTCGCTGTACGACAACATGCATCGACTGATGCTCGAAGACGTTCCGGTGATCGTGCTGTTCAACACGTTGAGTGCCGGGGCATACCGGACTTCGATCAAAGGCTATCAGTCGACGATCTTCAGCAGCCCGCAATACTGGGAAGTCGAGAAGGACGCGTCGGCAAAATGAGTCAGACCCTTATTCTGCTTGGCGACATCAACTTCAAGGGTATGGCGGATACCTCGCGAAACTTCGAGCGTATAGCGCCCATGCTGGCAAGTGCCGATGTGGTGTTCGCAAACCTGGAGTGCTGCTTTCACAGGCTGTCCTCCGACACGGATGAGCGCCGTGGATTCTACGTCGAGCCCGCCATGGCTCGCGCGTTGAAGGATGCGCATCTGCATGCGGTCGGCAACGCCAACAACGTCAATATCGGGCGCGCCGCCATTCTGGAGACGAACGCAACGCTGGATGATCTCGGGATTGCGCACGTGGGTGCCGGCAGGGACGCACGCAGCGCGCAGGCCCCGCTGGTCATCGAGCGCGATGGCGTGCGCTACGGGATTCTGCAACGCACGGCGGTGTATTGGCCGGACAATCATGAGGCGGGGCACGCTGCGCCTGGCGTGGCGGTGATCCGCGGTCATACCGCCTACCGGCCGGCCCTGCAGTTGCAGTCGGCGCGCACACGCCCCGGGGTGCCACCCGAGGTCATTACCTGGGCCGATCCTGAATCGATCGCGCTGTTCCGTGACGATATCGCGGCGTTGCGTGTTCAGGCCGACGTGGTCATTGCATCGCTGCATTGGGGGTTCCGTCGGGAGGTGCTGGCCTACCAGCGCGAGTTCGCGCAGGCCGCCATCGATGCAGGCGCCGATCTGGTCTACGGCCACGGCCCGCACATGATCTTGCCGATCGAGCTCTACCGCGGCAAGCCCATCTTTTACGGCTTGGGCAACTTTTCCTTCCATATGGCGCACAACGTGGACCTGCATCACGAGTGGCTCGGGATGGTGGTGGAGGCCACCATCACCGATAAGGAATTGGTCGGGTGGCGGATCAGGTTCGTCGAACGCGACGAGGGCAACCGAACCTTGATCGCCAAGCTCGATGCGCATCGCGAGGAGTTTGAGCGCCTCTGCGGATATGCCGCGCAAATGAATGCGTCGCTGACCACGTCCGAAGACGGGCTGTCATGTGATCTCACACTGGGTCCGGCAAAAGCGACTGTCTGAGCCGGGCCGCAAGCATCAACTGAAACTGAGTAGCCATGAATATTGACAACGAAATGTGCACCCCCTTTCCGCTCGTCGCCATCTCTGGCGCACCCCGAGATCGAGGCGTGCAGTACGGCCGGGCCGTGCCGACGCGCATTGCACATAGCGCAGCTTATTATCGCCAGGAGCTGCAAAAGATCGGTGTGTCCGATTCGCAGCAGCAGATGCTGATTGACGAGTTCGCTGAACAGATCGAGGTGTTCGATGCCGATCATACGGCGGAGATGCGTGGCATCAGTGAAGGATCCGGCGTCTCGTTCGACGATATCGTACTGATCAACGCGCGTACGGAGATCATCGCCAAAGCGCGCAAGGTCAAGAAGCTTGCGCCGGTTGATCCGGCTGAAGGTGAGTGCACTGCGGCGGTCGTCTGCGCGGAGCGTAGCGCGACGGGCAAGGTGATCCAGGCCCACAACTGGGATTGGGACCCGGACGCCCGGGGAAGCACTATCGTGCTTCGCGTGCACGATGACTCCGGTCATACGCTCATCACGCTGGTGGAAGCTGGCGGCCTGGCTCGTCACGGCGTTAACTCGGCCGGCATTGGGCTGACCGGCAATTACATGACGTGCGACCGCGACTACAGCCAGACCGGCGTGCCGCTGAGCAGCATTCGCAGGGCGGCACTCGAGCAGGAGCACATCGCGGTGGCCATGCAGTTGGTGGCAGCAACGCCCAAGGCATGTTCAAGCAATATGATCTTGACCCAGGATGATTTTGTGATCGACTTTGAGTGCACGCCGAACGAGACGTTTCCGCTCTATCCCGACCAGGGATTGCTGACGCATGCCAATCACTTCGTCGGCATGGTTGCCTTGTCGAAGATCAAGGAGATGAACCTGAAGAACGCCATGGACACGTACTATCGTGACCGGCGTGCGCGTCAGCTTCTTATGCAGAGCGGGTCGTTGATCTCGATCGACGCCGTCAAGGCGGTGTTGGCAGACGAATGGCAAACGCCTTACTCGATCAATCGACCGCCTCGAGGCACCTTGACCGGAGGTCGTTCGGCTACCGTGGCCACGATCATCCTGGACACGGCGCATTGCGCTATGGATGTCGCCGCGATGCCAACTTTTGGTATTCATTTCACACGCTATGCCAAGGAAGGCGACGCCGTGAGCGTGTAAAGAAAGCGAGATAGAAGCCTGCGAGCCCGAAGGACTCGCGGGCTTAGTGTTCTCGGCACGCAGCAAGCCGTGCCAGTCTTCAGCCTTTCAGCACCGACAAGATATCTCGGGCCGCTGGCGACGTATCTCGAGTCGGCCTCCAGCGGGCCACGAGAGCATTTCCATCATTCTCTACGCGAGCTGGAGCACACCTCCTGAATATTTAGCAAGCATTGCGCGCGACGAGGGCGAAAAGTGATGCGTAAGCGCTTGCACGAACAAGTCAGTCAATGCCAACGGTGGCGTCAGAGTGTGGGTTGGGGAATAGGGGTGTCTTTAGGAATGAGCTTCGCGTTTCTTACGGTTTGCCTGCAGGTGGAGGCCATGCCCCACTTCGTGACCTTGCCATTTTCGATCATGAACTTTTCGACGCACTGAATACGTTGGCCCACATAGACGCCCCAGATGTATTCATAGGAAATGAGCTTTGCGCCACTCGACAACGTATAGCTGTTATCAGGGGGGCCCCAAGAAACGACCAAGTCGTCCTCGCTGGCACCGACCCACGACGCCATCACATCTTTTTGTGTTTCTTGACGTTCGTTATTGATCAAATTTCCCAGCGGCGAACCTGCGCAACCGGCGAGTACTAGCGTGAGAAGAAGGGTCAAACACTGTTTTTTCATGACTATTTTCCGCAAATGCAGCGTTCGGTTTATGACGACTGACGGGCCGCGTAACAATAGCGACCCAAACTCAATTCTCCAAGCATTCGCGCCTTGTTTTTTGCACTAGCACATGCGGCGGCAATGGCGTTGCCGTTCGGCAAAAAAGCGCTACGACCTTGACCTGTTCGATCAGGTCCGCCGAGGCCGCCCGCTTGGTGCTACGGTAACGGCTTTCCAGCAATCCATTTGAGCTATGCATATGAAACGGAATCCGGCGACCGATGAGGTATTGCGGGTCGCATTGGTGACAGGATCCACTTCCGGTATTGGCGCAGCCATCGCGCGTGCACTAAGTGAAGCGGGCTATGCGGTGGTAATCCATTTGAGAAATTCGGCGAACACCGGGCGCGCAATGGCTGCCGAGATGAAGCAGGCTATCTATGTGCAAGCTGATCTTGCGCTGGAAGCAGACCGGGTCAGACTTATTAGCGAGGCTATCGCGGCTTGGGGGCAATTGGACGTGCTCGTCAACAACGCCGGTATCAGCAGAGTCATTTCGCACGGCGATCTTGCCTCGGCCAATTCGGCGGTGTGGCACGAACACAATGAGATCAATGTGGTGGCGCCGTTCCACCTCGTCACATTGGCCGAGTCGGCGTTGCGCGACGCCGCCCGCCACCGTCGAGCAGGTTGCGTCGTGAATATCAGTTCGCATGCCGGCATCCGTCCCAAAGGTGCATCGATTCCCTATGCGGTAAGCAAAGCCGCGCTTAATCACATGACTCGCCTGCTCGCCGTAACCTTGGGGCCAGAGATTCGCGTCAATGCTGTGGCGCCCGGTTTGGTTGACACACCTTTGACCGCGGATTGGACAGGTGCACAGGAATTGTGGCGAACGCGTGCACCGATGCGCAGGGCAGCCAGCCCGGACGACATCGCGAAAGTGGTTCAAACGCTGGTCGATTCAGATTACTTGACTGGCGAGATACTGCTCACTGACGGCGGATTGAATCTGACCTAGGGTTTACCTGCATCCTCGGATCGACCGAACGAGGGTGTGACGCCGTGTCGCGCACTCGCCCGAACATAACCATTTTCGCTCCGGGTTGGTATGTGGCGGCAATGCCGCAACCGCAGTCGGCGCCGTTTCGAATTTCACGCGCGATATACCAAGGTTCTGCTAAGCTCACGCGCCTGCCAAACATAGTTTTACATTTAGAATGACTGGTGACCTGCCCGGTCCAATTCGAGAGAATTCATGATGAGTGAAAATCAAGTCCTTTCAGCTGCGTTGAAAGAAGATGGCGACAGCCTGATCGATTCCTGGCTGTCCGATCTCGAATTGCACGATGCCAGCGATCGTCGGGCCGTTGCGACCGAAGCTCGCGATATCCTGCGCGCGCTCGAGAATGCCGTTCAGGGCGGCAACGAAACCGCGACGCTGAAAGCGGGTGCCGGTTGGGCGCCGATGCGTGATCGCCTTGCCGCGCTATCGAAATCGCGGGCCGCGAAAGGTCAATCGGCGGGCGACACGAGCCAGTTTCTCCTGGCGCTCAAAAAGCCGCTATTCGGTATCACCCAACGCGCCTTGGCATCGAATCCGGCCGCGCTGGCTGACGCACTTCTGGCAATCTCGAACGCTGTCGATCGCCTTGCGCAGCACACTGTGACGGTATACCAGCTGGCCCGTGAAGACGTGATTCGGCGTCAGCAGGAAGAGTTGCTTGAGTTGTCGACCCCTGTGGTGAAACTCTGGGATGGCGTGCTCGCCGTGCCGATGATCGGCGTGCTCGACAGCAATCGCACGCAGATCGTGATGGAAACACTGCTGCAGAGCATCGTGGATACGGGTGCCGACATCGCCATCATCGACATCACGGGCGTGCCCACCGTGGATACCCTGGTCGCCCAGCACTTGCTGAAGACCGTGACGGCCATCCGCCTGATGGGTGCGGACTGCATCATCAGCGGCATTCGCCCGCAGATTGCGCAGACGATCGTGCATCTTGGCATCGACCTGCAAGGCATCACCACGAAAGCGACCCTGGCCGACGCGCTGGCGCTGGCGTTGCGCCAGAACGGCTGGCGCATTTCCCGGGAAGCCTGAGCATCATGGATCGCATCCCAATTCTCCGCATGGGCGCCACGTTGCTGGTAACCATCCAGGTCGACATGCAGGATCAGACGGCGCTGGCCTTGCAGGACGATCTGGCAGCGCAGATCATTAAAACCGGCGCCGATGGCGTCATGATCGATATTTCGGCCATGGAAATGGTCGATTCGTTCGTTGGCCGGATGCTGACGAACATCTCGAGCATCGCGCGCATTCTTTCGGCTGCGACGGTGGTCGTGGGTATGCAGCCTGCCGTGGCCATCACCCTCGTCGAACTTGGCCTGTCGCTGGATGGTGTGCGTACGGCGCTCAACGTCGAGCGCGGCATGGCCATGCTGGAAAAGTCCCGTCAGGGGAATGATCTTGGCCGTTGAGCCTACGGGTACGCTTCCCTTGCAGTCCGAGCAGCACATCGTCGCCAGCCGTCAGGTGGTGCGCGCGCTATGCCAGGACCTGAAGCTCTCGCTGGTCGACCTCACGAAAATGGTGACGGCGGCGAGCGAGCTCTCGCGCAACACACTCATTCACGGCGGCGGTGGGCAGATGCGCTGGGAATTCGTGGAGCGCAACGCGCGCCGGGGTCTCCAACTGCACTTTGAAGACGAGGGGCCGGGCATTGCCGACATGACGCTTGCCATGTCGGATGGCTGGACGAGCGGCAGCGGCATGGGCCTTGGCTTGCCAGGCAGCAAACGCCTGGTGAATGACTTCGAGATCGCTTCCACCCCGGGTGCCGGGACTCGCGTGAGCATCACGAAGTGGAAGTGATCCGCGGCTGGACGCACACGGCCTTTCCGATCGAAGACGACAGCCGCATCGGCGAGGCGCGCCGGTTTGCCGCGCGTGCCGTCGAGTCGTGGCAATGGAATGCCGACGATGCCGGACGACTCGCGCTGGTCATCACCGAGCTTGGCACCAATCTGTTGCGCCATGCCGTGCAGGGGCGATTGCTCATCGCTGCCCGCGCAGACGTGGCTGAAGTCGAAATCCTGTCCATCGATGAAGGGCCGGGAATGGATGATCTGTCCACCTGCATGCAGGATGGGCATTCGTCCGGCAGTACGGCCGGTATCGGAATGGGTGCCGTCAAACGCCTGGCAAACGAATTCGATATTCACACTGCGGTGCCTGCGGGCACCGTCAGCGTGGCACGGGTACGGGCAGGGCGCGAGACCGGTTCGGCGGCGCCTCCCGCGGTGATGCGGCTCGGTGCGGTGTGCCTGCCGGCGCCTGGAGAAATCGAGTGCGGCGACGCCTGGGCTGCCGGATGGGATGACGCCCGCATTGCCCTCACGATCGTCGACGGACTGGGACATGGGCCTGAAGCGGCGAAGGCATCGTCGGCAGCCGTCGATATCTTTACGGCGGCGCCCGGCGCCGGCATTCAGGACATCGTCCAGCGTACACACGTCGGTCTTCAAGCCACGCGCGGCGCGGCGCTGTGCGTGGCAACGGTCGACATTGCCACGCGCAAGCTGAGTTATGTGGGTGCCGGCAACATCGTCGGGCGTATCGTGTCCGGCGTGTTCGACAAGTCCCTCGTCACCCAGCACGGCACGGCTGGCGCACAGATTCGCAAACCGGAAGGTGCGGAGGCAGACATTCCCGAGCATGCCCTTGTGATCTTTCATAGCGACGGCCTGGCCGCGCGCTGGAAGCCGGAGACGATCCAGCCCCTGCTGCGACGCGATCCTGCCATCATCGCAGCCGTTCTGCTGCGCGACCACTCACGCCTGCGCGACGACGCGACCGTCGTCGTGCTGCGCCTGAACGCTTAGGATAATCATGACGCCTACGCCTGCCGACTCGCAAGATTGCCTGCCCATGGCGCAGGAATTGGCCACGGCCCGTGAGCAGCTCGACGCCCTGCGCGAGGAACTGGACGAAACCAACCGTGGCGTGGTCGCCCTTTATGCCGAGCTTGACGCCCAGGCCGAACAGCTCCAGCGCGCAACGGAGCTGAAAAGCCGTTTTCTCGCCTACATGAGCCATGAATTCCGTACGCCGATCAGCTCTATTCTCAGCATCACACGCCTGCTCATGGACCACATCGACGGACCATTGACCGTCGAACAGGAAAAGCAGGTTCGCTTCATCGAGAGCACCGCCACCGAGTTCTCGGAAATCGTCAACGACCTGCTGGATCTGGCAAAGATCGAGGCCGGCCGGGTCGACGTGTCGCCGGAATGGTTCGAGATGGTGGATCTTTTTTCCGCCTTGCGCGGCATGTTCCGGCCCGGCCTGATCAACCCCAATACCACCCTGATTTTTGAAGAACCGGTGGATATCGGCCGTATCTACACCGACGATCGCAAGCTCTCGCAGATCTTGCGCAACTTCATCTCCAACGCGCTGAAGTTCACCCTGCAGGGCGAGGTGCGCGTGAGCGCAGTCAGGCAAGACGACCGATTCGTGCGATTCTCCGTCAGCGATACCGGCATCGGCATCGCGGCCGAGCATCATGGTGCCTTGTTCGACGACTACAGTCAGGTGGACTCCCCGATCCAGAAACGCTTGCGCGGCACCGGCCTTGGGCTTTCGCTCAGCAAGCAACTGGCGACGCTGCTTGGCGGCACTGTCGATGTCACCAGTGCGCTGGGTGAAGGCTCCGTGTTCTCGATCACCGTGCCTGCGGTGCTTCCCGTCCCCAACGCTCCGGAATGAGCATGCCTTCTCAACCGATGATCAGCGCCACCATAGACCGATCGCTCCACACCGTACTGGTTGTGGACGACAATCCCGCCACGCGCTATGCCACGGCGCGCGTGATTCGTGCGGCCGGCTTTCAGACCGAAGAAGCGGGAACCGGCACCGAAGCGATCACGCTCGCCGGTCGGGGCGTGGCGGCCGTCGTGCTCGATGTGCACTTGCCCGACATCAACGGGTTTCAGGTGTGCAGCCGTTTGCGCGCAGAGGATGCCACGATGACTCTGCCGGTCATCCATCTTTCGGCGGCGTTCGTGGAAAGCGCCGACAAGGTGGCCGGCCTGGACGCTGGCGCCGATGCCTATCTCGTGCATCCGGTCGAGCCGGCCGTACTCATCGCGACCTTGCAGGCATTGATTCGCGCCCGCATGGCAGAGGATCGGTTGCGAACCAGCGAGGCGAGGTTTCGCGCCATCTACGATCAGGCACCCACCGGCATGGCACTCATCGATGACCAGGGCCGGTTTGCCGATATCAACCCCGCCCTGATCGCGACGCTGGGGCGAGCGCGCGAGGCGGTGCTGGGCCAACTGGTGAGCACGTTCGCACCGCCGGAAAAGGCGGCTTTCGTGCAATCGAGAATGGCGCGGACCACGTCGTCGCCCGGATCGTGGAAAGAGAATTTTCCGCTGACCAAGCCGGATGGCTCCACCATCCGTCTGGAATGGACCGTGTCGACGCATATCGAGCCGGGCCTGCGCGTGGCGATCGCACTTGACGTCTCGGAGCGCTACGAACTGGAGCGCCGCCGTCGCGAAGTGCTGGAGCGTGAGCAGGCCGCGCGATCGGCTGCCGAACAGCAAAGCCGTACCAAGGACGATTTCGTCGCGGTGCTGTCACACGAACTGCGCAATCCGCTCAATGCGATCGGCGGCTGGGTGCATGTGCTGCTCGTGGGCAAGCGCACGCCTGAACAGCTTGAAAAAGGGCTTTCGGCGATCGCGCGCAGCGTGAAAGCGCAGGCCCGCCTTATTTCGGACATCCTCGATGTTTCCCGAATCAGCTCCGGAAAATTGCGGCTGCATCGCGAATGGGCGGCACCCGAAGCGCTCGTCACCGAGTCGCTGGATGCCTTGCGTGCGCAAGCGCAGAGCAAGCGCGTCGAGATTGTGCTGGAAACACAGGATGCCGATGAGCCCGCCTGGCTGGATGCCACGCGCTTTCAGCAGATCCTGTGGAACCTGACCTCCAACGCCATCAAATTTTCTGAAGCCGACACCCAAGTGGTGATTCGACTTGCCCGCGACGGCGAACTGTTGCGCGTGTCGGTTCAGGATGCCGGCCGCGGTATCCGGCCCGATTTCCTGCCGCACATCTTCCAGCGGTTCAGCCAGAGCGAATCGCCCGACAGCCGCATTCACGGCGGACTGGGTCTGGGGCTGTCCATCACCAAGAACCTGGCCGAATTGCACGGGGGCACGATCACCGCCGAGAGTAAGGGCGAAGGGCATGGCGCCGTGTTCACGGCGGTATTGAGGGTCGTGCCGGATGGCGAGCCCGCGACGGCAAGCGAATCGCATCACGCGCAAACGCCCGCGCCTGAACTCTCCGGACTGCATGTGCTCGTTGCGGAAGACGATCCTGACGCACGGGAAATTCTTACGCTGGTGTTGTCGGAAGCCGGTGCCACGGTGAACAGTGCGCCGAATTACGATGTCGCAATCGCGTTGGCCGGGCAACACTGGCCGGACGTGCTTGTGAGCGATATCGGCATGGCCGGGCGGGATGGCTACGACCTGATGCGTGCCGTGCGCAAGCTCCAGATCGATCAGGGCAAGCCCGCCATTTTTGCCGTCGCACATACCGCTTTCACGCGCGAGCAGGATCGCACGAAGGCATTGGAGGCGGGCTTCGACACGCACCTGGGCAAGCCGCTTCAACCGCATGCGCTGATCGCACTGTTGCGTGACAAGGCCGTGAGTCACGGAACATAGCGGAAGAGGGGCAGTCCCTCATTTGCCGCCCGTCACGTCGAGGAAGGTTCCCGTCACGAAAGAGGCTTCGCTACTGGCCAGCCACAGGATCGCGCGCGCCACCTCTTCAGGTTGGCCACCGCGTCCCATCGGGATCGAGTCTTTCACGCGATCCACGCGTCCCGGTTCGCCGCCGCTGGCATGCATCTCCGTGTAGATGTGTCCGGGACGCACGCAGTTCACGCGGATCGCTTCGCGCGCGACTTCCTTGGCGAACCCTGTCGTGAACGTCTCCAGCGCGCCCTTGGACGCCGCATAGTCGACGTATTCGTTGGGGCTGCCCAGGCGCGCTGCCGCCGATGAGATATTGACGATGACACCGCCCCGACCCCCTTTGCGCGATGACATGCGTTCGGCGGCATGTTGGGCGCAGAGCATCGGTCCGATCGCATTCACCGCGAATATCCGCGACAGGCGTGCGTGTCCGATTGCTTCGAATCGGGATTGCTGCGCAATGATGGCGGCATTGTTGACCAGCACATCGACCCGGCCCAACGCCCGGTCGACCGTCTCGAACAAATGCGCGAGTTGCTCGGGGTCGGCGTTGTCCGCCTGCACCGCGAGTGCGCGGCGCCCGAGTGCCTCGATGTCTGCCACGACGGCGTCGGCAGCAAACACATTGGTGGCGAAGCTGATCGCAACATCGTAGCCTTGCGCGGCTGCGAGGCGTGCGGCGGCGGCGCCCACCCCGCGGCTGCCGCCCGTGATCAGGATGACGCGATTTTGGGTTGTGTCTGACGATGTCGCTTGCATAGAAGGTCCTCAGAGGAAACGCGTGAACATGAACGAAGGTTGACGCCTACAGCCCCAGGCAGAATGCGCCGGCCGCGACGACCACGCACGCCAAGCCGCGCCGTACCGTCAACACCTCGCCCAGAAACACGCGGCCGATCAGCACGGCAAAGACCACGCTTGTTTCGCGCAGGGCCGACACCGCGCCCATGGCGCCGGACTGCAGGGCCCAGATCACAATCCCGTAAGCGAGAAGCGACACGACGCCGCCGATCAGCGAGAGGACGACGCTTCGCGGTGCCGTTCGCCACGGCGCCCACAGTGCACCAGCGCCGCGCCTGGCGACAAACAGCACCGGCATCATCCAATAGAACAAGAACATCCAGGCGGTGTAGGCGAGGGCACCCCCGTGGGTCAGTCTTACTCCCATGCCGTCGATCACCGTGTAGATGGCGATGGTGACGCCGGTCAGCAACGCTGCGACGGCACCAGAGGACGAAAGTTTGCGGCCCTCGAAGGCGATCGTCATGATGCCGCTTGAGATCATCGCAATGCCCAGCACGTGCAGCGGACCGAGCGTTTCCTGTGCGACAAACCCGGCGCCCAGGGTGACGAACAAGGGCGAGGACCCGCGGGCGATCGGATACGCCTGTGCAAGATCGTAGGTGCGGTACGAGCGGACGAGCGCCAGGTTGTAGAGGAGGTGCACAACGCCCGACGCGGCAATATAGGGCCATGCGGCGGACGCGGGTGACGGCGTGACAAGGATCGCCACAGTGGCCGCTGCGGCAATGGCAATACTCATCCATGCCATCGATAACAAGCGATCTTCATGGGCGTGCAACATCGCGTTCCAGCTCGCATGAAGCAAGGCTGCAACAAGGACCGAGCCGCCGGCGTAACTCAGCATGCAATCTTCCTGATAGGACAGATCGGCAGCGTATCGCTCTTGTGAAGGGTCAACAAACCATTTAAATTGCCCGTTCGCATTAGATAAACTATTTCGAATGAAACGTTCATTGCCTCCGCTGAACGCGCTGCGCGCATTTGAAGCGGCCGGCCGTTGTGGCAGTTTCAAGGCGGCCGCGGCCGAGCTTCACGTCACGCAAGGTGCCGTGAGCCAGCAAGTGCGCATGCTGGAAACGTGGTTGGGTGCCCCGGTGTTCGAGCGGCACAATCGGCGCATCGAACTCACGCCTGCCGCAAGGGCCTATCTGGCAGAGATCGGTCCCGCCTTCGAGCAGCTTTCCCAGGCAAGCGCAACGTACGGCACAAACTCGGTACGCTCGCGAACGTTGTGGGTCAATGCGCCGTCGACCTTCACGTTACGTTGGCTGGTACCGCGATTGGAAGCATTTCGTTCACAGCATGCGGATATCGAGGTGAGGGTGGAGACATCGAACGCGCCGTTGGAAAGTTTGACTGAACGGTTCGACGTCATCATCCGGGGCGGGCCTGACACGTACTACGGGTACACGATGCAATCGTTCCTGTCTGAAGAACGCGTGCCGGTGTGCAGCCCGGCGCTTTTGCAGCGACTGCCCCTGCATGGCATCCAAGACATCCGGCGGCATACCTTGCTGCACACGTCGAGCCTTCCCCGCGTGTGGCCCGACTGGCTCGCACAGGCGAACGGCGGCGGGATCGCGCCGGCGGCCACGATCACCTTCGATCACTTTTATCTGACGGTTCAAGCGGCCATAGAAGGGATGGGCATCGCGATGGGCCCGACGGCCCTGGTGGCCGATGATCTTGCTGCAGGCCGCCTGGTAGCGCCCTTCGCAGCCCCTCGTTTGCCGTCACGAAGTTATTTCACCTATGTCCCGGTTGAGCAGGACAGTGACGAAATCGTCATGGCGTTTCGCGCCTGGTTAGCCGTTGAAGGGGGCGGGTCTGATCCTCAGCCTCTTTTTCAACCGCGTGTCGCCTGAACCGCGGAACCACCATGCTGGGGTGTCGCCACCCGAACCCATCGTCCAATGACAAGGGCGGCGAGCAGCATGACAGCACCTGCCGTGACGAATACGCCGGTGACGCCTCCGAGCCCGAATACCAGTCCGCCTAACGCCGCGCCGGCAGCTATTGAGGACTGCACAGCCGCCACAACCATACCTCCGGCAGTTTCTGCCTGATCCGGGACGGCGCGTGCGACCCAGTTCGACCACGCCACTGGAACGCCGCCGAAAGCCAAGCCCCACAAGGCAACCAACCATGCCAATCCCGTTGTCTGGACGGGCATCAACACCATGCCGAGGGCAGCAACGCCAACCAGCGCGGGCATCAACATCAGGGTGGCACGCAGGCTACGTTTCATCAGCCAGCCGGCCAGCAAGGTACCCACGAAATTGGCGACACCGAATCCCAACAACATCAAAGACAGTTCGTCCACATTGATTTGGGAAACGCTTTCGAGGGCCGGGCGAATGTACGTGAATATGGAATACTGGCACGTATGGGCAATCACACAGCCCATCATGCCTATCGCAATACCCGGGCGGCGTAGCAGTGCTGATACGGATGCGGTATGTCGCGCTTTACGTGGCGCCATCGCAGGAAGCGTGAACCACTGGAAAATGAATGTCAGCGCTCCCACTGCGGCGGCCGCGAGAAAGGCGCTACGCCATCCATAAAGCCCGCCCAGATAGCTTCCGAGTGGCACCGAAACGACGGTTCCAACGGCAATGCCACTGAAAATGATCGATAGCGCGCGCGATACGAGCTTAGCCGGAACCAGACGCATGGCGACCGCCGCAGCCATGCTCCAGAAGCCGCCAAGCGCTATGCCGAGCAGGATGCGCATCACCAGCAGAACGATCAGGCTGGATGACAGCGCCACAAGCAGGTTGGAGGCGATCATGAGCACCGAGAAACTGAGCAACACCAGACGTCTATCGAACTTACGCGTCAGACGAGGCACGAGCAAACCGGCGAACAGCGCGACAATTGCCGTCACGGTGACTGCTTGACCCGCCAGTGCCTCCGACACACCAAGGTCGACGGCCATCGGTGTCAGTAAGCTCGCTGGCAGGTACTCGGCCGTCAGTAAGCCGAATACGCCCATGGCCAACGAAAAGACGGCCATCCAGGGTGGGGTGGCAGACATCTCGTCTGCAACGCCGCTGGGCACATCATCAATAACTTGATCACTCATCTCAGAATTTCCAGAATAACTTTCGCAGCTGAAAGTCTAGGTTTGAGCGTCGAGATGATCCATGATGCTAAGTCTTGAAGTTTTGATCGAAACGCCGGAATGACTGAAAAAATTCAATGTGCCGTGTCATCTGAACTCATCAGCGAACTGCTGACTGGGATGCAGTTGCGCGGTGTGCAATACCGCCGAATTCAAACCGGACCGACATTCGGCCTGGGCTTCGCCAATCGGCCAGGGCATGCCTACTTTCACTATGTCGCTGTGGGCAAGGCGCTGCTGCGCTCGAATGATGGTGCAGTACACGAGCTGTTGCCTGGCAGCGCGGTTTTCGTTCCTCAAGGCGGCGCGCATCAACTTTCCTCGCATTCGGATGGCGCATTCCAACCGATCGATATGTTCGATGCTGTCCCCATCGGTGAGGCAGTCAGCGGTGTGGATACCTGCCCGAGCACGCATTCAACCCCAAGCGCAGTCCTTTTCTATGGTTGCATGGCGCTGGATCTTGGGGGCATGCACGGACTGGGAAAGTTGATGCCTGACGTGATGGTGGCCAACACGGATGGACGACGTTATCCAGACCTGGCGCCAATCCTGAACGCCATGAAGCGCGAGATTTGCTCCGGACGCATTGGTTTTGCAGGCATGTTGGCCCGGCTATCCGAGGTAGCGGCCCCAATGATCTTGCGTGGCTGGATCGAGGGCGGCTGCGAGAACGCGTCCGGACTTATCGCCGCCTTACGCGACCCCCGTCTCGCCCGTGCCATTCTGGCGTTGCACCGCCAACCGGGGAAAGACTGGACGGTGGCCGAGTTGGCGGCTGAATCGCATATTTCGCGCTCTGTCTTTGCGCAACGGTTTCAGGCCACCATTGGCTTACCGCCTTTGCGCTACGCAACGGAGCTGCGGATGCGTCTCGCCAGCCAATGGCTGGCCAAGGAAAATCTGTCGATCGACGCCGTCGCGGAGCGTCTGGGTTATGCGTCTCAAGCCGCATTCAGCCGGGCGTTCAAACGTGTACATGGTCAGCCGCCAAGCGCCAGTCGGCAGTTGCATCCATGATCGATACACGCTTGCGCGACGACTGCGCAATCGTCCGGATGCCAAGCCGCTGCAATTCAACGCGTCGGCAGCAACAGCGCCGCCGCGCCATTCAAATCCCGGACTTCGGTATACGGCAGCCAATCGGGGTTGCCACGCTCACCGCGCCGGTTCACCCAGATGCCCCGCAAGCCTAGCTCGTGGCAGGCCTTCATGTCCCAGTACATCCCCATGGCCACATGCACCGTCTCATCCTGCGTCACGCCCATCGTGCGGTAGGCGTGTTCGAAGAATGCCCGCGAGGGCTTGTAGGCTTGCGCCTGTTCGGCGGTGATGACGTAGTCGAACGGTACGCCGATGTTGTCGACCGTCGGTGCAATCAGGTCGTCGTCGGAGTTCGTGAAAATAGCAAGCATGTATCGTTCGCGCAGTCGCCGCAGCACCTCGGGCACATCGGGGTGCGGTGCCATGGTTGCAGGTGACCTAGCAATGCGATCGATCTCTTCGCTGCTGGCTTGAACGCCATGTTCAGCAAGCGCCGCCGAGAATCCGGTGCGTAGAATGTCTTTGTACAGACGATGTGGCTTTTCGCCCGTCAGGCGCAGGCCTTGCGCCGTGAAGCTGTCGAGAATTGCCGAGGCGCGCAGCCCGTGGGCACCATGCGCCTGCAGTGTGGCATCGACTTCGCGCGTGAGCACCTCGTACCACTGAACGAGCGTACCGTAGCAGTCGAAGGTGATGACCTTCGGTACAGGGTCGAGCGAGAAGGTCGAGGATCTTGACTCAGCGTTCGATGTGGGCATGGGAGGGCGCCTGTAAGGGTGACGGGGAGGGTTGCGTCGAGCTCGCACCCCCCGTGCCGATGTCAGAAAGGGCTTTTTCGTATCCATTTATCTTGTGCAGACGTCTCAGACGTCTCAGACGTCCAGACGTTTAACGCACACGCTGCATGTCAATCAATTCAATAATTGTTGTATAGTCGAATCATGCAGAAAGATCTTGCGATCGTTGTTTTCGAGTCGCTCGCGTCGGGTACGCGACTCGACGTGTTCAAGCTTTTGGTGCGTGCGGCGCCCGATGGTTGTGTCGCGGGCGAGATCGCGTCCAGGCTGGGCATTCCGGCGAACAACCTGTCGTTTCATCTGAAGGCGATGACGCATGCCCAACTGTTGACGTCCGAGCAAGAGGGGCGATTCGTGCGTTACCGCGCCAATCTGGAATTGATGTACGGGCTGATCGGCTATCTCACAGAGGAGTGTTGCCAAGGCGCCGAAGTAGCGTCCTGTCCGCCAATGCGGTTGGAGAAACCCTGTTGAGACCGAGTGCCCGGTGAGCTTGGGCGCAGGTTAATGGAATTCTCATGGAAAAGATCACGATTTACCACAACCCTGGCTGCGGCACGTCTCGCAACACGCTCGGGCTAATTCGCAATAGTGGCGTTGAACCGGAAGTCGTCCTCTACCTCCAGCAGCCGCCGACGCGCAATCGACTTCGCGCAATGATTGCCGCTGCTGGATTGACCGTGCGCGAGGCCATCCGTGAAAAGGGCACTCCTTTTGCAGAGCTTGGATTGCACAACACGTCACTTGACGATGACGCGTTGCTCGACGCCATGCTTGCGCATCCGATCCTGATCAACCGTCCTTTTGTCGTGACCTCGAAGGGCGTTCGCCTATGCCGGCCGTCAGAATGCGTGCTGGAGATTCTGTCGACGCCGCAACGCGGCGAATTCGTCAAGGAAGACGGCGAGCGCGTAATCGATGCTCAGGGCATGTTCATTCAACGATAGCAACCAGCGCAATCATGACATTCGAAGATTTTTCCACGCCTCTCCTGGAAACTGCCTTGCTCGATGTGCCGACGTCGGAGCGACTCGGCGTTCCACAGTCGTTCACGCATGCGCCGCGCATTCTGCTGCTGTATGGCTCGTTGCGGCCGCGATCGTTCAGCCGCCTGCTCACCGAGGAAGCCGCTCGTATCCTGACGCATTTGGGCGCGGAAACGCGTATTTACGATCCGCGCGATCTCCCGCAGCCGGATAGCGTCTCTCCTGAGCATCCGAAGGTCGCCGAATTGCGCGCGCTATCGCTTTGGTCGGAAGGGCAGGTTTGGTGCAGCCCGGAGCGGCATGGCACGCTGACCGGGATCTTCAAAAGTCAGATCGATTGGTTGCCGCTGGAGTCGGGAAGTGTTCGTCCCACACAAGGCCGCACGCTTGCCGTCATGCAAGTTTCCGGTGGATCGCAGTCGTTCAACGCCGTGAACGCGTTGCGGGTGCTTGGACGGTGGATGCGCATGATCACGATACCGAACCAATCCTCGGTGGCGAAAGCGTTTCAGGAGTTCGACGACGCGGGACGAATGAGACCGTCGCCTTACTACGATCGGGTCGTCGACGTGATGGAGGAGCTTGTGAAGTTCACACTTTTGACCCGCGAGCGCAGCGATTACCTGACGGATCGGTACAGCGAGCGAAAGGGGGTGGCTGCGGAAGTAGCTCGTCTGGCAACTGCGGCAATGCGCTGAGCGAAAGATTCGTTGCCGGCCATTCTTGGCCGGCAACGGATGCGCATCGTCGCCATTGGCGGAGTCAGGCGATCTGGGTCAGATCGGCAATCTCAAGGGACGCGTGTTCATTGAGCACGGCAGACAATTTTAAAAATGCTTCCGCCTTGCCGTGTGCCTCCAGGGCTTGGGCATCCTGCCATTGCTCGATCATCACGAATCGGCCGGGTTTTGCGAGGTCGCGATGCAAGTCGTACTGAATGCATCCCGGTTCCTTGCGCACGGCGGGCACGGCGGTCTGCAGCGCCTGGCCCACGATATCTGCGTGGGCAGGTTCAGCGGTGATCACCGCGACGATAAATTTCACAGTCATTGTTGCGATCCTCTTCAGTCGATTTCTCAATTGCCGGGCCGGATAGCATAAGGCCAGGCGCCGGGAGCCCAACCCAGGGCCCGGAACCCTCAGCCCTTAGAATCCTTCGAGCACGATCTTGCCGCGTGCGCGGTTCGTTTCGATCAGCTTGTGGGCACGCCTAAGGTTGGCCGCGTTGATCGTGCCCAACGTTTCGTTCAGCGTTGTGCGCAGCACGCCCGAATCGATCAACGATGCCACGCGCTTGAGCAGTTCATGTTGGCGGATCTGGTCGACCGTGGAAAACATCGAGCGCGTGAACATGAACTCCCAGTGCAGCGACACGCTTTTCATCTTGAGCTTGCGGAAGTCGAACATATCGGGATCGTCGATCAGCGCGAGATGGCCCTGCGGATTGATCGAGGCGACGATTTCCTCGAAGTGGGCGTCGGTTTGATTCAACCCGACGACGTAATCGACGCCCTCGAAGCCGATTCGCTTCAATTCTTGCGAGAGCGGTTTTGTGTGATCGATGACGTGGTGCGCGCCAAGCTCGCTCACCCATGTTGTGGTCTCCGGCCGGGAGGCCGTGCCGATGACGGTCAGCCCCGTCAATTGACGCGCAAGCTGCACCAGAATCGAGCCCACGCCGCCGGCGGCGCCAATCACCAGCAGTGCCGCATCGGACGATTCCTTACCCTCCGAAATCTTCAGGCGATCGAAAAGCAGCTCCCAGGCCGTAATGGTGGTCAACGGCAGCGCGGCTGCGGCGGCGAAGTCGAGCGTTTGCGGCATGGGACCGACGATCCGCTCGTCGACGATGTGCAATTCGCTGTTGGTGCCTGGGCGTACCAGGGATCCGGCGTACCAGACCTTGTCGCCCGGCTTGAACAGCGTGACGTCCTTGCCCACTGCGCGCACCACGCCGGCCGCGTCCCAGCCGATGACCTCGGGCTGCCCGGCTTCCGGGGCCTTGTTCGCGCGTATCTTTACGTCGACGGGATTGACCGACACGGCGCGCACCTCGACCAGCAGGTCGCGGTCGCACGGCACCGGATCGGGGAGGGTGAGATCGACCAGCGATTCGGCATCGCTGATCGGCAGATTGCGGTAATAACCAATGGCTTTCATCGTTGCACTCCAGGTGTGAAGGTAAGGCGGCCGCGTTACCGTATACTGCAGCGCGAGGCGCGTGCGTCTGGCAAGGGCCTGCTTGACGGGGCTATCATCCGCGCAAAATGATCCGGGTAACAGGCGGCGCACGCGATATCAGTTTCAAAAATAGATTGAAAGCAACAGCAATGCCCAGGCATGCCCCAGCGTTATTTCACGTAAATGCCGATCCGCTGCACCAGGAACTCGCGCAGTGCGTTGACCGTGGGCGAGAGCATCGTTCGATGTGCGCTCACCAGGTGCAGCGGTGCATCCTCGCCTCCGAATTCAGGCAGCGCCGGCTCGAGGTGTCCCGCACGCAAATCATGCAGCACATCGAGCCGCGACTTATAGGCGATTCCGAGCCCGGCCACCGCCCAGCGCCGCACCAGCTCACCGTCGTCGCTGCTGCGGCTGCCGCGTACGTTCACCGACTGCGGCTTGCCGTTTCGATAGAAGGTCCAACGATTGTGCAGCGTGTCGCTCAGCGCAAAACGCAGGCAGTCGTGTTCCAGCAGATCGGCGGGTTTCTCGGGACGTCCGTACCGAGCGAAGTAAGCCGGCGAGGCGCATAACACCCGTCGATTATCGGGCGCAAGGGGAAGGGCCACGAGGGTCGAATCCTCAGGTACCCCATAGCGGATCGCGATGGCGATCGGCGAGCGGAACATGTCGGTCACCTGATCGCCAATGCGGATCTGTATCGACACCTCGGGATACTGGGCCTGAAATTCGTTGAGCCATGCAAAGAGCGCATTGCGGCCCAGGTCGGATGGAACGGACAGTGCGATCGTTCCGCCGATGGTGTCGCGGCCGTGGGCCACCGCATTGCGGCCCAGCTCGACCTGCGCCAGTACGCTGCGCGCATGGTGCAGATACCGCTCGCCGTCCGGCGTGAGCCGCAGGCTGCGTGTCGAGCGCGCGAGCAGTCGAGTGCCGAGTGCTGCCTCCAGCCGCTTGAGCCCGGCGCTCGCGACGGCAGGCGTCAGATCGAGCAGGCGTGCCGCGGCCGACAGGCTGCCGTTGTCAGCCGCGGAGATAAAGATGTGCAGGTCTTCCAGTCTGATCATCGGCGTATGGCTTCACGCAGAGCGGTCGTGTCCGGCATCGTACATCCGCGCCTGATGCGGTGAAAGCCTGGCATTGGCGCAGGCGATGAGGTGAGTGGCGTCTCGCCCATCGATACGAATTTTCATTAAGATGGTCGCATGACTCCTGACGCGCTTGTGCAGCATCTACGTTTGCAACCCCATCCCGAAGGCGGCTTCTATCGCGAAACCTATCGATCGCCTGAGCGAATCGATTGCACCGACGGCGCGAGCCGATCCGCCAGCACGGGCATTTATTATCTGCTGTGCGACGGGGCCTATTCGACGTGGCACCGCATTCGATCGGACGAAATGTGGCACTTCTACGCGGGCACGACGTTACGGGTATACGAACTGCTGCCTGACGGCGAACTGCGCACGCATCGGCTTGGCGCGGATCCGCGCGACACTGTGTTTCAGGCAACGGTGCAGGGCGGGAATTGGTTTGCCGCGGAGGTGGCGGATCCGACGTCCTTTGCGCTGGTGGGCTGCACCGTGGCGCCGGGCTTCGAATTCAGCGAATTCGAGCTGGCGGATACCCGCCAGTTGCTGAACACGTATCCTGCCCATGAAGCATTGATCAAACGCCTGGCAAAACCTCAAGCCGAAAGCGCAAAGGCATACCTATGAAGATCGTTCGTTCAGGCCTGAAAACGCTTGCCCTCGTGATTGCGTGTGCGTCGGTAGCCGCCTGCGCCGATGCGCCCTCGCGGCAGGCGGATCTCGACTATCGCAGCCGGGCGCCCGCCGCCACACCGGGTGCGAACAGCAACCCGGATGGCTCGGAGCAGCGTTTGACCATACAGTCCGGCTCCGGCGCAAAGCTGAATCTGCCGTGGTTCATTCGGGATACGCAGGACATGATCAACAGCAACTGACGCTGACGTCGGACGCGGCACCGTCGCGTCGTCGCGACGGTGCTCCGCCAAGCTGCGATCCCGCCATCAATCATCCGCATCCCGCTGCTCTGAAACGCCCAGCCGCCACAGGCGCAAGGCAATATGAACCTCCAGGGCCCGATGCGTTTCGTTCCAGTCGGATCCGATCAGCGTGCCGATGCTGCCGAGACGCTGGCGCATCGTATTGACATGAATGCCGAGTTGCGTTGCGGTGACGGAAGCGTTCTGCCGATTGTCGAAAAAGGCAAGCAGGGTGGGGGTGAGTGACGTGCCGCGGTTGCGGTCATGATCGACTACGGCACCGATTGTCGTGGCCAGAAATTGAGTCAGGCTCGCGCCGTTCTCGGATTCGAACAGTACCGAGTACACCGCCATCTCGCTTTGGGCAACGATCCGGCCCCGCATGCCCAACCGGCCCACCACCGCCAGTGCTCGCCGCAGCGCCGCGTAGCGCGTCGGCAGTTCCGCCGCGCTGTGAACGGCGTGGGACAGCACGCCGCAGAAGCCTGGCGCCGCAGCGCGCCGCAGGTGACTCTCCAGTGCGTCGTGCAGCTCGCTCGCGTGTGTGGCATTGCACACGAAGGTGAGCACCCCATCGACCTCGTCCAGCACCAGCCCCGGCACCTGCAACGCCGTGCGGAGCCGGCCGGCCAGAAAACGGGGTTCGGCGTGCTGCAGCGCGACCAGCATGAGCACCACCGGCTGCGTGAGATCCAGTCCGAAACGTTCGGTGCGGTCGCGCGTGAGCGCGGGTTCGCCAAGGCGAGGGGAGATGAGGGTCTGCATCAGATCGGACATCGCCCGGCTTTTGCTGGCTGCCATGCGTTCTTGCGACAGCAGCACGATGCCGATCACGCTGCTGCTGCGTTCGAACGTTCTCACGAAGCTGTCGCGCATGTCGTCTTTGCGAAAGAGCAAAACGGCCCCGAGCACACCGTCGCCGCCGATGACGGCGATGGCGCGACAGCGTTCATCATCGGTTTCGTAGGCAATGGTCGATCGGCCTGCGCGTCGGCTTTCACCCAGGGCTCGCGTCAAGGCCGCACTGTGCGGTCCGTAAGGCTCGTAGCGGTCGGCGGCATGGCCGTCGTAATCAGGGGCGTCCGCGCGGGCAATGACTTGATGGGTCTCATCCAGCACCAGGATATTGCCTTGCAGGAGTTGTGCGACGGATTGGCACAGCTCGCTCAATGAAGCGCCGCGCGCCAGCAACGAGGTCAGACGTTCGTGGGCCTCGGCTGCGGCCTGGACGTCGTGCGTGTGGCGTTCGAGTTCGGCGCGCGCGTCATCGGCCCGATCCACGGCCGATTGGGCATAGGAAAACGCCTTTGCGTTGTTGATGGCGACGGCAGCATGGGTGGCCAGCGTGCACAGGATGGAGACGTTGAGCGCCGTGTGGGTGCGGTGGTAGCGGTCGGCGACGAACAGCAGACCGATCACTTCGTCGTTCCAGATCAAGGGGGCGCCCACAAGTGCTGCGATCCCTTCATCCCGAAAGATATCGTCCAGATCCGCATCGTGCGCGAATCGATTGTCGTGCAAATAATCGGGCGTCGAAAAGGGCATGCGCGTCGACATCACGATGCCGGCCACACCGAGGTTGCGCTTCGCCGTCATCTTGCCCGTGCGCGTGGCAATGGCACCATCGGCGACGACGACTTTGAATTCTCCCAGGTCGGCATCGAAGATTGTCAGCCAGCACAAATTCGCGCGAAGCAGATCGCGCGCACGGGTAACGATGGCCTTCAACAGCTCCGGCAGATCCAGTCGCGCGGAAAGGTCCTGCGCGGATTCGATCACGGCCAGCATGCCGCGTTCGCGCTGCTCGTGCTGATCGAGCTGGTTGCGCAGGCCCATCGCCATGCGCGCGAGTTCGATCAGGCTTTGCTTGTTCGTCACCCGGTCGGGAAGGGCCTGGAGGTCGGCGAGGCAACGTGAGAATGCATCGCTGGGGGCGTTACTGCTGAGCAGGGCCAGCAGATCGGCGGCGACCGCTTCCGGCTGCAGGGGATGGCCGACACCGGTATCGGTAGCGCGGCGGAGATCGGCCTGGGCGGGCGGTGTCATCGATGCTGGCCTTGAAGGAAACGTTGCCTGTTGAGAACGCGAATATGGCGAGAATGTGCAACTCCCATATTAAGACGGATCGGATGGTGTGTGAGCTGCACGTAGGTTCCGTCTTGCCGATAGCCAACACTACGCCTACAGGATGACAGAGGCGGCAGGTGAATATGCGAGTGCTTGATTTATTACGCCCCGTGCGCGGGCTGCGCGTGTTGGTCAGCGCCGGGGCCTCCGGCATCGGCGCTGCAGTGGCCGGCGCCTTCTGCGAGGCGGGTGCCCGGGTGCATGTGTGCGACATCGATCGGGCCGGGCTCGAGCGTTTGTCGGCCGATTTTCCCGAGATCACGACCAGCGTGGCGGACGCCTCGGTCGCTCGTGATGTCGATACCGTGTTCGACGATGTGAGAGGGGCATTGGGTGGTCTCGATGTGCTGGTGAACAACGTCGGCATTGCCGGTCCCACAGGACCGGTGGAAGACATCGGACGGGTCGATTGGGAACGAACGATTGCGGTCAATCTGAATAGTCACTTCTACTTCGCCACCCGCGCCGTGCCGTTGCTCAAGGCGTCGGTCCAGGATCCTTGCCTCATCGCCATGAGTTCGGTGGCCGGCAGGCTGGGGTATCCGATGCGCACCCCGTACGCGTCAACCAAATGGGCGATCGTCGGCATGATGAAGTCGCTGGCCGTCGAGTTGGGACCGCAAGGTGTACGCGTCAATGCCATCCTGCCGGGCACGGTGGAAGGCGAGCGCATGAGCCGCGTGATCGGTGCGCGGGCCGCCGCGGCCGGCGTATCGGAGGCGCAGATGCGTGAAGCGTATCTGAGCAAGATTTCGCTGCGGCGTATGGTCACGACCGACGACATCGCGGCCATGGCGCTTTTCTTGTGCTCGCCGGCCGCACGCAATATCACGGGGCAAGCGATCAGTGTGGACGGAAATATGGAATATCTCTGAGGCAAAGCGAATCTCAAACGAGCAGAAAAAACCAACAGAAAACAACGAGGAGACACACATGAACAAGACACTCAAGAAGGCCGCCTTTACGGCCACGACCGTCGCCATTGCCACATTCGCTGCGGCCAGCGCGAGCGCGGCCCCCGTCAAGATCGGCTTGGTTGAAACGCTCTCCGGGCCGCAAGCGTCCACCGGGCAGGCTTACCGGGCGGCGGTGCGTTACACCATCGACCAGGTCAATGCGGCAGGCGGGTGGAACGGCGAGCCCGTGCAGTTGCTCGAGTACGACAACCAGGGGGGGCCCGCGGGGGCGGCGGATAAGCTGAAGGCGGCCGCTGCCGATGGCGTGAGCATCGTGGTCCAAGGCGCCTCATCGGCCATCGGCGGACAGATTACGGAAGACGTGCGCAAGTACAACATCCGCAACCCGGGCAAGGAGATGGTCTACATCAACATGGGCGCCGAGGCGCTCGAGCTGACGGGTGAGAAATGCAACTTCCATCATTTTCGCTTCGCCGGCAATGCGCAGATCCGCACGAAAGCGCTGGTGGAGGGTATGAAAAAAGCCAACGCCTTGGGCACCAAGGTGTATGCAATCAATCAGAATTATTCGTGGGGCCAGGATATGGAACAGGCCACGGTGGATTTTCAGAAGGAGGGCGGCTACACCGTTGTGGAGAAGACCCTGCACGACGTGAACAAGGTGCAGGACTTCGCGCCCTACGTCGCCAAGATCGCGGCCTCGGGCGCCGATACGGTCATCACCGGCAACTGGTCCAACGATCTCCTGCTTCTTATGAAAGCATCCAAGGCGGCAGGTCTGAAGGCGCGCTATGGCACGGTCTATCTGGATCAGCCTGGCAATATCGCCAACGCGGGTGACCTGGCGCTGGGCAATTTCGTGGCGCACACCTTCAACGCCGAGGCCAATGAGGCCGAAGGGATGCCGTTCGTCGAGGACTACAAGGCCAAGACGGGCCGCGTGCCGGTGTTTGTGGAGCCGCAGACCGTATTCGGCATGAAGATGGTGATGGACGCCCTCAAACGCACGCCTGCGGATAACGGTGCATTGAATGTGAATGCGTTCGTGAAGGTGCTTGAGACCACACGTATTCCGACACCCATGGGCGAGATGAGCATGCGTGAAGCCGACCATCAGGCGCAATTGCCGATCGTGGTCTCGACCGTGTCGCGCGATGCGAAGCTCAAGGTCGACGGCACCGACATGGGCTTCAAGCCCACGCTGCTGCTGACGGCAGAACAGGCCGCCACACCCGTGCAAGCCACCTGCAAGATGAAGCGGCCCGGCTGACGCCGGCGCCATCCTCGATGCAACGTGTATTCGGGAGCCGCCGCAGGCGGTCTCCCGCAAGTCAACGACTGCTGCCCGGACGCTATGGAACAATTTCTTTTCTCGCTTTTGAACGGCGTGATCTACGGCCTGCTGCTGTTCATGGTCTCCGCCGGTCTCACCTTGATTTTCGGCATGATGGGCGTGCTGAACTTCGCGCACGCGTCGTTCTACATGCTTGGCGCGTATTTCGCCTACACCCTGCAGGGCGGACTCGGCTTCTGGCCTGCGGTGATCATCTCGCCGCTCCTGGTCGGCGCGGTGGGCGTCGTAGTCGAGCGCTACTTTCTTCGGCGCGTGCACCGGCACGGTCATGCTCACGAGCTGCTGCTCACGTTCGGGCTGTCGTTCATCATTGCCGAGTCGATCAAGCTCTTTTACGGGAACTACCCGGTTGACTATCGTGTGCCGGCGGCACTGGATTTTTCCGCCTTCAGCATCGGCGGCACGCAGTACGCCGCGTACCGGCTGATCATGGGCGGTATCGCCATCGCCATGTTCATCGCCATTTATCTGGTGCTGACGCGTACCCGCGTCGGCATCGTGGTGCGGTCGGCCATCCATCGGCCGAGCATGGCGGAAGCCCTGGGCCACAACGTGCCGCTGGTTTTCATGGGGGTGTTCGGCGCAGGTGCGGCGTTGGCGGGTCTGGCCGGTGCGATTGCCGGCGCGTTCTACACCACCAATCCGAACATGGCCCTGGAACTCGGGGTGATGGTGTTCGTCGTGGTCGTTGTCGGCGGACTCGGCTCCCTGTCGGGCGCGATGCTCGCATCGCTGCTGATCGGCGTCATTACCTCGCTTGCGGTGAGCGTGGATCGCAGCCTGGCCGACCTGTTCGCGCTGTTCGGCGCGGGGGAGTGGGCGCGCGGGGTGGGCGGCATGATGACACTCAAAATCAGCAGCCTGTCGGCCACGCTGCCGTTTGCGCTCATGTTGCTGGTGCTGCTGGTGCGGCCCAGCGGCTTGCTGGGCGAAAAGGAGTGATGCGATGAGAACCTCCCTGATCGCTTGCCTTGCGGGTGTGTGCGTACTCGCGGCGCTGCCCTACCTGCTTTCGCAAGGGCTTTTGAATGCCGCGGTGCAGATGCTGATCGCCGCGCTTTTTGCTTCGGCCTATAACGTGTTGTGCGGCCAGGCGGGCATGCTGTCTTTCGGTCATGCGGCATATTTCGGTGTGGGCGCGTTCGCCACTGTGCATGCCATGAATGCGCTGGGCGGGGAGGGGCTGGTTCCCACGCCGCTCATGCCGCTGGCGGGTGCGGTGTGCGGACTGGTGTTCGGCAGCATCGCGGGATGGTTTGCCACCCAACGCAGCGGTACCTACTTCGCAATGATCACCCTGGCCATTGCGGAGCTGGTGCATTCGCTGGCGCCCCATCTGAAAGGCATCTTCGGCGGAGAGGCCGGGCTGTCCACCATGCGCATGCCGGCCTGGGGATTCGACTTCGGCTCGACCACGCAGGTTTATTACCTCACCTTGGCGTGGGTGCTGCTGGCCATGGTCCTGCTGTACCTGTATACCCGCACGCCCTTGGGCAGGCTCGCGGTGGGATTACGTGAAAACAGCCATCGGCTGCGTTTTCTCGGCTACAACGTGCACGGACTGAGTACTGCCGTATTCGCCATATCGGCGATGTTTTCAGGCATGGCGGGCGGCTTGCAGGTCATTTCGAACGAATCCGCCAATTACGTTCTCTTCGACCCCGCACTGTCGGCGGCCGCCGTGCTCAATACGTACATCGGCGGCGTGCAGGTGTTTCTGGGGCCGGCGCTGGGTGCTGTGCTCATGACGTTCTTCGGCTACGCCGTCTCCGATCTCACACGTTCCTGGCTCCTGTACCAAGGCGTTATCTTCGTCTTGGTGATGATGTTCATGCCAACGGGCTTGAGTGGTCTGGCCGGTCTCGTGAGGCGGTTGCGCGAGCGGCATGGCGTGGGCCGGCTCCTTGCCGTGTTCATGCTGGCCGTGTTTGGCGCAGCGTTGCTTTCCGGGGGCGTGGTGGTGCTGATCGAACTCTTGCAGCGGCTCTTTTCGCAAGACTATCGCTCGCTGCTGCAGCTCAACGTGGGCAAGCCGTGGCCCGATGTGATGGTGTTCGGCCGGGCCTGGCAGCCCGGCGCCATCCTGACCTGGAGCGTGCCGGCGATGCTGCTGGCTTCAGGGGCAACGGCGTTCTGGGGGGCACGTCGGCGGTTGGCGCAACTGGACGCTGACGCGGCCTTGCCGCAGGGATCGTCGTTGAACGCCGGCGCCGTCGAGGAGAACCCGGTATGAGCAATCCCATCCTGAGTCTTGTCAGCTTGCGCAAAGCCTTCGGCGCGACCGAGATCATCCGCGGCGTGGATCTGGACGTGCATGCCGGCGAGCGGCATGCCGTGATCGGTCCCAACGGCGCGGGCAAGTCGACGCTGTTTCATCTCATCTCCGGCCAGTTGGCGCCGTCTGCGGGTGCGATCCGGTTCGAGGATCGCGATATCGCCGGACGGTCGCCGCAGGCCATCAATCGCCAGGGGCTGGCACGCTCCTTTCAGATCACGAACATCTTCCCGAAACTCACCACCTTCGAAAATGTGCGGCTCGCGGTGATGCGCGCGTACGGGATGCCGTATGCATTCTGGCGCTTCATCGATCGCGATCGGCGCATTCGCGACGAAACCGAACGCTTGCTCGACCTGGTCCGTCTGGGCCTGAAGCGGGATACGGTTGCAGGGGAAATGGCGTATTCGGAGCAACGGTCGCTGGAGATCGCCATGACCCTGGCCTCCGACCCGCGCCTTATCCTGCTCGACGAGCCGATGGCAGGCATGTCCAACGAAGAAACCGCGTATACCGCTCAGCTTATTCGCGAAACGACCGCGGGTCGCACATTGATGATCGTCGAGCATGACATGGACGTGGTATTCGCCTTGAGCGACCGAATCAGCGTGCTGGTCTACGGCCAAGTCATCGCCACGGGCACGCCTGAAGCGATCCGCGCCGATCCGGGCGTGCGCGAAGCCTACCTGGGCGACGAGGTGACCGCATGAGCGCCAACGACATCGGATTGCTGGAGGTGCGCGACATTCATGCGCACTATGGCAAAAGTCATGTGCTGCATGGCGTCGACCTCAGTGTTGGTGCCAATGAAGTGGTGAGTCTGGTCGGGCGCAACGGCTCGGGCCGATCGACCACGATGAAGACCATAATGGGACTGGTGTCGCCGTCGTCAGGCCGCATCACGTTGCGCGGCCGCGAATTGGCAGGGGCCCGCCCGTATGCGATCTGCCGCGCCGGCATCGCCTATGTACCGGAGGAACGGGAGATCTTTCGCAACCTCAGCGTGGACGAGAATCTGCGAATGGGCGAGCAGCGTCCGGTACCGGGTGCCCATCGCTGGACGATCGCGGAGATGTTCGATTATTTCCCGCGCCTGAAGGAGCGCCGCAATACGAAGGCGGGCAGTTTGTCGGGTGGCGAGCAGCAGATGCTCACGATGTGTCGATCGCTTCTGGGCAATCCGCTCGTCATCCTGATCGACGAACCCACGGAAGGGTTGGCGCCGAAGCTCGTGGTGCAGGTGGCGGAATGCATCCAGGACATGCATCGGAAGGGCGTGGCCGTGCTGCTGGTGGAACAGAAACTGACGATCGCATTGAAGGTGTCTACGCGGGTTTGCGTCATGGGCCATGGCCGTATCGTTTTCGACGGCAGCCCCGGTGAACTGAGCGCCAACGATGCCCTGGTTTCCCAATGGCTGGCGGTGTGACGCCGCACCCCCTTTTTCCTTCTTTACGATAAGCGCATCATGAAACACATCCAAGACAAGGTCATCATCTCCTGCGCGGTTACCGGGTCGGTGCACACGCCGTCGATGTCGCCGTATCTGGCCATCACGCCGGACCAGATTGCCGAGCAAGCCATTGCCGCCGCCGAGGCCGGGGCTGCCATTCTGCATTTGCATGCCCGCGACCCTATCGATGGCCGGCCCACGCCGGACCCGGCCGTGTTCGAGGCCTTCGTGCCGCGCATCAGGGACGCGACGAACGCCGTGATCAATATTTCCACCGGCGGCAGTACACGCATGACACTGGCGGAGCGCCTTGCCTACCCGCTACGCGCCAAGCCGGAAATGTGCTCGCTGAATATGGGCTCGATGAATTTCTCGATCCATCCGGCCGCACGCCGCATCACGACATGGCAGCACGATTGGGAGCAGCCGTACATCGAAGGGATGGAAGACCTGATCTTTCGCAATACCTTCAAGGACATCAAACATATCCTCAAGGTGCTGGGCGAGAACTGCGGCACGCGCTTCGAATTCGAATGCTACGACATGGGCCATCTGTATAACCTCGCGCATTTCGTCGACGAGGGATTGGTAAGCGGGCCGCTCTTCATTCAAAGCATCTTCGGCATCCTGGGCGGCCTGGGACCGGATCCGGAAAATCTCGTGGCCATGCGGACCACGGCGGATCGCCTGTTCGGCCGCGACGGCTACCGCTTTTCCGTGCTGGGGGCGGGCCGGCACCAATTGCCGCTGGTCACCATGGCCGCGATCATGGGGGGCAACGTACGCGTGGGTCTCGAGGACAGCCTGTATATCGGTAAGGGCAAGCTGGCCACCTCTTGCGCCGAACAGGTGGTGAAGATCCGGGGCATCCTCGAGGCGCTGTCCCTGGAGATCGCCACGCCCGACGAGGCGCGCGCGATGCTGGGCTTGAAGGGCAGCGACGCCACGGCGATCTAGGTGCCACGCCCGGGCGATGCAGGCGCGACGTTGCGCCTGCATCGGGTCCGTCGCCCGATCGGCCATGCGTGTCAGGACTGGGGGCTTCGCTTCCGGGTACCGACGAGCGGCTCGGGTACCGGCCGGACATGCAGCTTGTTCAGGCCCGACATTGCGTCGCCTTGCACCTGTTCGGCAAGACGATCGGCGTCGCGCTGCCGGATGTCGTTGGCCGCATCCTGCACGTCGACTTCGGCGCAACCCAAGGCGCGCAGGCCTTCCGCGCCCATAAGATAGGCCGACTCCACCGTTTCGCGGATCTGATAGTCGACGCCGGCACGGATGAGCGCCACGGCATGCCCGCGATCGTAGCTTCGTACCAGCAGCCTGGCCTGCGGAAAGGCATGCTTGGCAAGCGCCACGATTTGCAGGGCGGCCTTGGCATCGTCGACGCAGACCATGATGACATCGGCTTCGCCTGCACCCGACTGACGCAGGGTGTCGAGCCGCGTGCCGTCGCCGAAAAACACCGTGAAGCCATAGCGTCCCGCGTCGCGGATCCGTTCGGGATCCCGGTCGATCACCGACAGATCGATGCCTTTGGACAGCGGCGCCTGCGATGCGATCTGCCCGAAGCGCCCGAAGCCGATGATCAGCATCCGGCCCTTCAGATCACTTGCTGCCTCGACGCCTTCCATCGACGGCGGCGCGCGCAATAGTCGGTCGGTGGCGAGCATCAAAAGCGGCGTCAGCGCCATCGACAGGATCACCACGGTGGAGAACATGGCGTTTTCCGTGGCATCGATCACGCCACCCGCGGCGGCCGCGGTGTACAGCACGAAGGCAAACTCGCCACCCTGCAGAAACGTGGACGTGCGATGCACCGCCTGATGATTGGCGCTCCCGAAGAGCCGCGCAACGGTGTACACCACGATCCCCTTCGCGATCATGAAGGCAACCAGCATCGACAGCAGAAAGCGCCATTCGAGGGCAACGACGGACAGATCGAGCGACATGCCGACCGCCAGGAAGAAAAGCCCCATCAATAACCCGCGGAAGGGCTCGATGTCGGTTTCGATCTGGTGGCGATAGCTCGAGCTCGACAGCATGACCCCGGCAAGGAAGGCACCCATCGCCATCGACAGGCCGGCAACTTCCATGAGCAGCGCGGCACCGAGCACGACCAGAAGCGCGCCCGCGGTCATCACTTCACGGGTGCGCGCCCGTGCCAGCAGGAAGAAGAACGGGTTGAGGCACCACCGGGATACGCCCAGGAGCAGCAGCAGGGCGCCAAGCGCGGTGAGGATTTCCGTCCAACCGGCTTGCCCTTGCGAAAGCGGTGACAGAAACGCCACGATCGCCAGGAGCGGCACGATCATCAAATCCTCAAAAAGCAGGATCGCCACCGATTGCTGGCCCGCCGCGCTGGCGATCTCGCCGCGGTCCTGCAGCACTGACATGATGACGGCAGTGGACGACAGCACGAAGCCCGCCCCGGCGATGAAGGCGACCGTGCTGGAAAGACCGAAGAGCATCATGCCAGTGGCCGTGAGGATGGCGATCGTTGCCAAGACCTGCGTGAGGCCAAGGCCGAAGATCTGCCCCCGCATGGCCCATAATTTGTGTGGCCGCAACTCCAGTCCGATCACGAAGAGGAACATCACTACCCCGAGCTCCGAGAAATGCAGGATGGATTGCGCATCGGTAAACAGGCCGAGCACCGAGGGCCCGACGAGCACGCCCGCGGCGAAATAGCCCAGGACGGATCCCAGGCCGAGCCGCCGAAACAGGGGCACGGCCACGACGGCCGCCGCCATCAGGACGACAGCGGGGACGATCGTCTGCCCGAGGCTTGCATCAGACATGTTTTACCTTTCTATCTGGAGGGTGAAGACTGCGCGCCCGGCGGATCGGGGGGTATGCCATTCGCGTCACCTGCTTTGTACCCCAGTTCAACGTTGCTGATTGTGCAACACAGACCGCGGCTTACCGGAACGCCAGGCTGACGATCGAAGGGGCATCCGTGTGGATATCGAGACGGATACGATCGTTATTGGAACCCCGTATTCACTCGACATTGCCGTAAATCGCTGCAGAATGGGCAAAGGTGGGCATAACGGAGCGGTTATTGCTGTCAGCCCCCAAATTGGGGAGAAGGATCTCCGGTGTACATCAGAGGATATCCGCATGGCCAGCGTTGCAAGAATAAAAGACAGCATGCGCAGCCGGTTCCTGAAAACGGTGCTGCTGCCGCTGTTTTTGATGCTCGCCTTCATGATGATTGTCGGTATGGTCGGTCTGGACTGGGCGAAGCGACGCGTCGACGACGCTGCCATTGCTCAGCAGGAAAAAACGCTGCAGGTGGAGATCAGCAGCCGCCAGCGCAATCTGGCCATTCAGCTGGGAAGCGTGGCGCGGTGGCTGCCGCTGGCCCAGAAGCTGCAGGACGTTCCATTGGATCGGGCGTGGCTCTCGCAAAATGTGGGCGATTGGCTTTACGAGATGTTCGATCACGATGACGTTTATATCGTCGATCTCTCCGGACGGTTGGTCTACGGCGCGGTGCTGGGCCGGGAAGCGGGCGAGGCCGAATTCGGAAAAATCAGCGCTGCGATCGCACCGGTGATCGCGTCGTTTCAGCCGGCGGCGTCTGCAAGTGCGCGCGGGCAAATCGTCGATATGGCCCGGCACGGGATCGCGGCCGATGCCGACGCCAACTTCAACGATGACGGTACGCGAGGAACGCAACGCGTTCGGATCATGCTGCTCGATGAGCGTCCGGCGATCGTGACCGCGCGCTCGGTGGCATCGGCTCCCTCCCGACCGGCATCCATCGATCGCGCGTTTGTGATGATCAGCGTCGCCTATTTTCATGCCGGCTATCTGGAGAATCTGGCGAAGCATGTTGGGCTGGAAGCCCTTCGCTTCGATCGATCGCCCTCATCCAGAGGCAGCGAACGCAGCTTGCCGCTGCATGCGAATGACGGCAGTGAAATCGGCTATTTGCTGTGGACCCCTTCATTGCCGGGCACGCAGATGTCGGGCGTGATCGCGCCTGTGGGTGTGGCGACGTTCATCCTCATCGTATTGGTAAGCGCCTACATGGCGCGCGCCATCTGGTTATCGGCACAGCGGTTGTCGCGTAGCATCATCGAACTGCAGGCCAGCGAAGCGCAAGCCCAGCATCTCGCCTACCACGACGTGTTGACGGGCTTGCCGAACCGGGCGCTGTTGAACGAGCGGATCATCCAGGCGCTCGGACATGCCGGGCAGGGCGAACAGATGGCCATTCTCATGCTGGACCTGGACCGATTCAAACACGTCAACGACACACTGGGACACCACGCCGGCGACATCCTGATCAAGGAAGTGGCGCATCGTCTGCAGCAGCTCGCGCGACCCGATGACACGGTCGCCCGTCTTGGTGGCGACGAATTCGTGATCATCCTGGCGGCGGTGCATGACCGTGCGGATGTGAACGCGTTCTGCAAACGCATTGTGGCGGCGATCGGCGAACCTTTCGAACTGAATGGAAACAGTCTTCACGTCAGCGTGAGCATCGGCGTGGTTACCGCGCCACTCAATGGCATGGAGCCGGGTGAACTGATGCGCAAGGCCGATATTGCGCTCTACGCGGCAAAAGCCGATGGCCGGGATCGCCACACCTATTTCGAGTCATTCATGGACGACCGGGTCAAGATTCAGCGCGCCATCGGGATCGAACTGCGCGGCGCCGTGAAGAGCGGCCAGGGGCTCGCCGTGCATTATCAACCGTTGATCGACGCCAAGAGCCAGAAAATCATTGGATTGGAGGCGCTCTTGCGCTGGCAGCATGCGACGCGCGGCGCGATCAGTCCCGGCGAGTTCATCCCGATCGCCGAGGAGACCGGCCTCATTTTGCCGTTGGGCGAATGGGTGCTCAGGGAAGCTTGTCGCACCGCGAAGCGGTGGCCTGACATTTTTGTAGCGGTGAATCTCTCGCCGGTACAGTTTCGATCGGCGGATTTTGCGGCACGCATGATCGATATCGTCGCGCAGGAAGCATGCGCGGCAGGCAGCATTGAATTCGAAATCACCGAGGGCATGTTATTGAGCGAAGACGAAGGGTCGAAGGCCGCGTTGGAGGCCCTGCGCACAGCCGGATTTCGAATCGCTCTGGATGACTTCGGTACGGGTTACAGCAGTCTCAGCTACCTGCGTCGCTTCAAGGTCGACAAGATCAAGATCGATCAGTCGTTCATTCAGAATCTGGGCGGCAACGAGGATACCTCGGCGATCATCGAGTCGGTCATTACGCTTGGACGGGCGATGGGGTTGACCGTCGTTGCCGAGGGTGTGGAGACGAGGGATCAGAAGGACACGCTGGTGGCCGCGGGTTGCCACGAACTGCAGGGATACCTGTTTTCAAGAGCCGTGTCGGCGCATGATCTGGTTGATCTGATGGCACTGCCTGAACCGATTGCCGATCCGGATCGTGCGCAGTCGTAGCGGCGCTTGCACAGGCCACGAGGCCGGCTACCGGACCAGTACCCGCAACGTCAACAATGAAAACACCATGCAGCCGACCATCGCCAGGATGAGTGGCCATGCCGAGCCCTGCAACTGCGTACCGACGATTGCCGCGACCAGCGCGCCCGCACCCATCTGGATGCTGCCTGCCAAACCTGACGCTGCGCCGGCAACATCGGGCTTGACGCTGACCGCACCTGCGATGCAACTGGGCAACGTCAAACCGTTGCCCATCGCCACCACGAGCATGGGGAGGAAGAAGGCCAGGGGATGCATCAGGCCGGCCGCATGCAAACCGGCCATGACAAATGCCGCGGCGGTGCTGATCACGATGCCGACGTGCATCATGCGCCGAGGCCCGAACCGGGTTGTGTAGCGGCCGGAGCCGAAGTTGCCCAGCATATAGCCCAGGCTGACAAGGGCAAAGTACATCCCGTATTCAACCGGCGTCCTGCCCATGAGATTGACGACGACGTAAGCGGCTCCTCCCACAAATGCGAAAAATGCGGCACCCGATCCCGCCGAGGTGAGCGCAAACCCCCAGAAGAGCCGGCTGCGCAAGAGCACACCGTAATCGCCAGCGAGCTGCGAAGCGCTGGACGTCACGCCCACCCGGGGTGCGGTTTCGTGCAGCCGGCGATAAGTGGCCCACCACGCGGCCAGGCCAAAAACAGTAAGAAAGACAAAGCCCGCACGCCAGTCGAACGCGGCCTCGAGGGCGCCACCGATCGTGGGCGCCACCATCGGCGCCACGGCCATGCCCATGGTGACATAGCCGATCATGCTCGCTGCCCGGTCTCGTTCGTAGAGATCGCGAACGATGGCACGGCTCAGGGCAATGCCGGCACAGCCCCCCAGCGCCTGGATGATGCGGCCCGCGATGAGCGTGCCGATGTTGGGCGCCAGCATGCAGATCACCGAGCCCGCCACGAAGATGGCAAGGCCGCCCAGCAGTACGGGCCGGCGGCCGTAGCGGTCCGAGATCGGGCCGATGACAAGTTGGCCCACCGCGATGGCGGCGATATATACCGAGAGGGTGAACTGAATCGCCGCGTAGTCCACCTCCAGCATCCGTGCCATGCCGGGCATGGACGGCAGATAGAGGTTGATGCCGAGCGGGCTGACCGCAGCCACCATCACCAGCAGCAGGATGAAGCTGCGGGTTGAGGCTCCCCCGGGCGCACCGGTCGGTGCGCGTGGCGGGCTGGGCGAGGTGTGCTGCATGACATGTCCCGGCAAAGGGTCGAGTTTACGTCGAGCGCCGTCGCTGACCTGGCCGGCGCCGTTGCACGCGCCGGTGAGAGGGCATTTGCGCCCGTGTGAACGGGGAGTCGAGGCGTCGTTTTTATGCCAACTGGGAGGCGTGTCGCGGGATCGGGCTTACCCGGAAAACGTAACTTGGCATGTCGAAACTAAGCCTTTAGTCGCATGCTTGGTGCCATCTGGAAATATTTAGCGAACGTGACAATGGTAACTAAAGCGCTGGCACTGCTAGTCTAAAAGGATGGGTTCTACTAGTTAAGTTGTCATACTTTTGGCCCATCCTGAATCAGCAGATTACATATCAACTACCGAGGAATTTCGTTGACGTACGCATCGAAGAAGTGGATGAGGGCAACGATTGCGGTGAGCGCGTCCTACTGCGCCGGTGCCGCTGCAGCAGATCTGAACGTGTCGCCCACCGATTGGTACGTGTTTGACAGTTCGGCAATTTATCCGGGCGGGGTCGCAGTCAACGGCGGCAAACTGACGATCGGTGGCAATGCCGGCGGTGCGGGCGTTGTAATGAACGCCAACGTGGACGCCACCGCCAATGCCATCATCGGGGGCTTCGGCACGATCAACGGCGACCTGAACGTTTCCGGCAACGCTCGCGTTTCGCCGGGTTACCCTGTCAATACGCCCACCATCGTCTCCAACGGAAATCTCGTCGTCAACGGCAATCTGTCGATGAACAATGCCGTATTCGATTTTGAAACGGGCTATGCGGGCGCTCCCATCACGCAACCCGGCACCGGCGACAACATCACGGTCCGCGGCAACGCCGCTGTGAACAACACGACGTTGAACGTGACGGTGAATACGCTGGGGACGACGGCGGGCTACTACCGCATCCTGTCGTACGGCGGCACGTTGAGCGGCAACGGCTTGACGCTCGGCACGATCACCGGCGACGCCACACCTGCAGCCACCATCCAGTCACTTACCGACGACAAGCACATCAATCTCATCCTCGGCGCGCCCGGCACGACCAATTTGTGGAACGGCAACGGCCTGGCGTCGGCCACGCGCGCCGGCGGCGGCACGGGTACCTGGAGTGCGGCCAGCGCGAACTGGAACAGTGCGACCAACGGCACAGGTGCGCTGCCTGATGGCGCCTATGCCATTTTCACCGGCGGCACGGGCGTGGTGACAGTCGATGGCGGGGCGGGCCCGGTGCGCGTGTCGGGCATTCAGTTCGCCACCGACAGATATCGTCTGCAAGGCGCGCCCATCACCCTGGGGGGCAATGGCGGCAGTCCGCCGGCGATCGTGGTCGGCGACGGCACCTATGCTGCCGGCCGATTTGTCGACACCATCGATAATCCGCTGCAAGGCACCCAGGGCTTCGTAAAAACCGGGGTGGGGTCGGTGATTCTGAATGGCGACAGCAGCGGCCTGACGGGCCCCATTCTGATCGCCGACGGCGCATTGGAGATCAACGGCAAGTTGAACGGCCCCATGGATATCGGCCGCGAGGTGGTGTTGGCGGGGGTAGGCCAGGTGGGCAGTACCGTGCTCTATCCCACTGCCGTCATTTCGCCAGGCAATGACGGGTCGCCGATGGGCACGCTTACCGTCAATGGCAATCTCACATTCGATCAGGACACGATCTATCGGGTGCATGCCGATCCGACCAGTCGTGCCAGCGACCGCATTCACGTCACGGGCGTGGCCTATCTCGACGGGTCTGTGGCGCACGTGGGGCCGAACGGCAACTACGCGCCCCGCACCACCTATTCCATTCTGACCGCGGACGGCGGCATCAGTGGCCGTTTCACCGGTGCCTCAAGCACCTACGCATTCCTGACCCCCACCCTTAGCTACGACGCACACAATGCGTTCATGACGCTGGCGCGTAACGACGTGCCGATCGGCAGCGTTGGCGGCACGGGCAACCAGGGCAACGTAGGCGGATCGCTGGATAACGAAGCGCCACCCGTGTCCGGTGGCGGCACGACGAGCCCAGGGACCGGCACTACGGCACCTGGAGCCGGAACAACGGCGCCTGGAACAGGGACGACGGCACCCGGGACAGCGTCGCCGGGCGCTGGCACCCCTTCAACGGGAAGTGGCTCGCCATCGGCAGGAAATGGATCGTCGGCGGGCGGCAACGAAGCTGCACCGGCGGGCAATGGATCGGCAACGGCAGGCAATGGCTCCTCGCTGGGTGAAAGTGGCGTGCCCTCAGGCGGCAGCAATGCGGCCCCGGCCGCAGGCACGGCTGCCAGCCAGGTGGCGGCAGCCGTGCTCACGATGACGTCGGCTGAAGCGCGCTCGGCCTTGAACATGCTTTCCGGTGAAGCACACGCCAGCACGTCCAGTGTGTTGCAGAGCCTTGGGGACACCGTTCGCATGTTGCCGCAGGCGCGTCTGCGCAATAATCTCGACGCGCCGTTACTCGCCGGACAACCGACGGCTCAGTTGGGAAGGGCGTCCGCCGACGCGTTGCCGCAAAGCGGTGCATCGCCGATCTGGGCGCAGGTCTTCGGCAACTGGCGCACGTTTGCCAGCGATGGCAACGCCTCGCGCTTGCGTCAACATGACGGCGGGCTTTTCATCGGCGGCGACGGCGCAGTGGGTGGCGGATGGCGTCTGGGCGGTGCACTGGGCTACATCGACAGCCGCAGTTCGATCTCCGATACCTCGTCGCGCACGAACGTGGACAGCTATGCGGCCACCTTGTTCGGCGGGCGAAATTTCAATGTGGGTCCGGGTCATCTTCGCTTCACTGCAGGCGCGGCCTATACCTGGCACGAGATCGACACGAAACGTGACGTGGTCGCCGGAAGCTTGAATCAACGGATCTCGTCGTCTTATCACGCGTCGTCCACGCAAGTGTTCACCGAACTCGGCTACAACCTCAGGCTGGGCGATGCCTACACCATCGAACCGTTCGGCGGCGTGGCGTGGAACAATCTGCGCACGCGTGACTTCGAGGAATCCGGCGGTACGGCGGCCTTGCGCGGCAAGGGCCGAAGCGACGACGTGACGAGCACCACGCTGGGGCTGCGGGGCGCGTGGAAATTCGGTGCCGAGCGCACGCCCAGCCAATTGACGGCATCGCTGGGCTGGCGCCACGCCATGGGCGATGTGAAGCCGAGCCAGACGCTTGCGTTCGACGGCGGGGGCACCTTCTCGGTAACGGGCGTACCGATCGCACGCGACGCCGCGGTGTTCGGCCTTGGCGCAGAGATGACCATTGCGCGCAATACCACGGCCGGCATCAGCTACGACGCGCAGGTGGGCGGCGGCAACCGGCAGCATTCCGGTTTGCTTAACCTGGCGATGCGGTTTTGATTGAACCCGCATAACCGGGGCGCGTGCGATATCGGTCGCGCGCGTCCCGACGTATCGACGATGGATGATGCGCGGGCTACGGCATCTCCAAAGCGAACAGCGCCATGAAATACCAAGCGATGAAAATCGAACTCAGCGCTGCGATCGCAACGCTCAGCCGACGCTCTGTGCCTCGCGTACGCCACGCCAGGATCAACGCCAGCACGGTGATGACGGGCAGAAAAAGAAAGAAGATCGGCATGCGTGTTCTCTTCTGATCAAGGCTGCGGCAACGACGCCCAGCGGACGACCGCCGGCATCATCGCCGATGCCGTCGTCATGTGATCCTGATTCGTCAGCTCCACGTAGCGCAAGGCATCGCCGGTCAAGCCAGCTTGCCTCAACACATCGCGCACGCTGCGCGCACCATCGAGCATCTCGGCTGAGCCCGACGGGAAACCTGGCCATTCTTGCGTCGCCATGGCCAGCATCACCTCGGCCGTCCCAGGTTTGAGCGCCGCCAGGTCTTTCAAAATCCGGCTGTCGTCCCACCATACCGCCGGGCTCAACGACACATAACGCTGGAACGCCTGCGGTTCGTTTGCCAGCACATGCAGCGCGTAATAGCCGCCGAGCGAATGGCCGGCCAAGGTTTGACGTTCGGCGTTCACGCGATATTGCGCCGCGAGGGCTGGCCGCAGCTCGTCGACGAGGAAGCGGGTGAAGGCGTCCGCGCCACCCGGCTTGGGGCCACGCAGGCGTTCAACCGATGCGGGGTTGAGGGCAGGCGGCACGAAATCCCAGGTTCGACGGTCGCCATTGATCGGTTCGTCGCCAGGGTAGGCGACACCAACGACAAGTATGGGGGCGGCGTCAGCCAGCTTGCCCTTCTCGGGGATCAGAGGGAACTGGCGCAGCAGGCCGACGGCATCTGCTGCCGCGCCAAAGTAGGCATTGGCGTCGAGCACCGTCAACACGCCATAGCCTTCCGGTGGCGGCGCGCCTGGTGGCACGGAAACGAATATGCGGTAGTCGCGACCGTCGCGTGAGGTGATGCCGAACTCGCGTGTGTGCGGGAGCGCAGCCGTATCGCGGGCGGGCGCCAGCGCGGGAGCCGGTGCGGATGCGCTTTCGTTCTGCGTGCCGACAGCAGGCGTGGCAATCGCCGGCGCTGCCGCGGCATGGAGACTCGGGCTGCCGGCCACGGCCATCAACAGACTCAAGCCGGCCAGCCGGCGATAGACGGTACTCATCATGTTGCGTTTTTCCTGATTGGGGGAGCGCGTGCGCAGGGTGCCGGAAGGGCCGCAAAGGCGAGCACGCGCACGATTTTGCCATGGGGGTGACGGGAGGGTGCGCTGCGTCATGGCCAAGGCCGCATGCCGGTGTCGCGTGTGAGCAATGCGAGTGCGCACACTGGCAAGGGCGTACCGCGGCAACGCCCCTAGTATGAACGCACGCTCATCATCGCATCCGTCAATCCCCACACGACGCCGTCGCCGCTCATGATCACACTCTACGACCATCCCCGCTCAGGCAACTGCTACCGCGTGCGCCTTTTTCTGTCGCTGATCGGGCTGTCCAGCCAGCGCGTGTTCGTCGATGTCCTGGCGCGCGCCAATCACACCGAAGCCTTTGAGCGCATCAGCGCATTGCGGCAGGTGCCTGCCATCAAGGATGGCGATGACGACCCCATCTGGGACAGCCACGCGATCCTGCTTTATCTGGCGCACAGGTACGCCCCGCAATGGATTGCGCCGCCTGCGCAGATCGGTCAGATGTATGCATGGATCTCGGTATCCACCAATGAGATCGCCAACAGCCTCCAACCCCTGCGACTCACGAAGGTGGTTGGCAATGCCGAAGCCGCACATCATCTTGGCGTCGATGAGGCACTGCTCGATCTTGCAGGGCTGGAGCGGAAGACCCATCGTACCTTGGCCGCACTCGATAAACGCCTCGCGGAACACGAGTGGCTGGCGGTCTCGCGCAGCGTTGCCGATGTGGACTGCTACGGCTATCTGGCGCTTGCAGAAGAAGCAGACATCGATATTGCCGATTACGCGGCCATCGCCGCCTGGCGCCATCGCATCGAAGCACTTTCCGGGTATGTCCGGCACGACGACGCCGCGTGATCACCCAGCACGACCTACGCACCACTCCTCAATGACAGGGAACAGCATGGACGCGATTCACACGCATAGTCAGCCCCTCTCGGCGCCCGCCAGAAAACCGAATCTTCTTCGGGTGTCGGTGGCCACGGTGGTCGGAACGGCCGTCGAGGCTTTCGATTTCCTGGCGTACGGCACGGCGGCGGCGCTGGTCTTCAACAAACTATTTTTCCCGCAGTTCGATCCGTTGACGGGCACCCTGGCGGCGTTTGCTGCATTTGCCAGCGGCATGCTCGCGCGCCCGGTGGGCGGCATTCTGTTCGGGCATTTCGGCGACCGGATCGGTCGCAAGTCGATGTTGACGCTGAGTCTCCTGATCATGGGCATCTGTACGGTGCTCATCGGATTGCTGCCCACTTACCAGCAGATCGGGGTGTGGGCGCCCATTTTGTTGGTCGTGTTGCGCGTCGGTCAGGGGTTGTCATTCGGTGGCGAGATGGGCGGGGCCATGTTGATGGCGGTCGAGCACGCGCCGCCTCGATGGAAGGCATTGTTCGGCAGCCTGCCCCTGGTTGGCGCGCCTCTGGGCATTCTGCTTTCAGTTGGCGCGTTCGCATTGGTCACGCGCTTGCCCGAAAGCGATTTTCTGGCGTGGGGATGGCGACTGCCTTTTCTGGCGAGCGCCGTGCTGATCGTGGTCGGGATTCTGATTCGCCGTGGAATCGATGAGTCGCCAGACTTCGCGCGCGTCAAGCAGCAGCGTTCGCAGGTGGCCATGCCGGCGATGGTGTTGTTGCGCAAGCACGGCAAGGCCCTTTTGCTGTGTATTGGTTGCAAGCTCGCGGAGGTCACACTGATCTACACGTTTCTGGTGTTTTCGGTGTCCTACGCAGTGTCGTCACTGGGATTCAGCCGCAGCGATGCGCTGCACGCGCTGCTCTACGGCGCGGCGGTACTGACATTCACCATTCCCTTGTTCGGCCTCTTGGGCGATCGATATGGACCGCGCCGCGTATGCGGGTGGGGCGGTCTGTTGTTGGCCGTGATGGCCGTGCCGATATTCATGGCCGTCGGCAGTGGCTCGCTTGTTGCCTACAGCATTGCGGTATTCATTGCCATGGCCTTGAACTACGCCATGATGATTGCCCCGCAGTCGAGTCTGTATGCCGCACAGTTCCCGCCCGAACTTCGCTATTCGGGATTGTCGATCGGCGTGCAGTTCTCGGCCGCGATCGGCGGCGGCCTGGCGCCGATCGTGTCGGCCATGCTGGTTGCTAAATTCGGCAGCATCGTGCCCGTGGGCGTCTATCTCGCAGCGCTGGGGCTGATTGCGGGAACGTCGGCATTTCTGATGCAGCCGACCGGGCGCGAAGTGCGTGGAGCCTGAGGGGGCCGCATGGGGCGACGCAGTCGGCCTCAGCGGATGCGTATCTGCTGCGACGCCGATCGAGGTTCGCACGCAGCAGGTTGCATCTGCTCCCGGTACCGATTGGGCGGGCAGCCGAAGCGCTCCTGAAAACGGCGGCTGAAATGGCTTGCGTCCTGAAACCCGCATGCCATTGCAATCTCTTTGACCGGGGTCTGATTGCGTTGGGGATCTTCCAATGCCTCACGCGCCAGTTGCAGCCGACGCTCTCGAACATATCGGTTGTATTGCGTCCCTTGCATCTGAAATAAGCGATGCACCCATCGGCTCGATGCGCGCAAGGCCCGAGCCACTTCGCTCACCGAGAGATCGGCGTCGGCGATATGCGCCTCGAGATAACAGTTGAGTGCCTGCCAGCTTTCTTCGGCGCCCCGCTGGGGCGCCGCGATCTGCTCCAGTTTCTGACTGGTGTAGATCGCGGCAAGCATCGACATCAATGCCTGCTCGGCGAACATGCAAGACGTTGGGCTTGTTTCAGTGCGATCGAAGAACACATGATTCAACCAGCGGTGAGCGGTTTGCGTCATGGGCAATCCCGCTGCAGCCCGTTGCGCGGTGAACTGCGTGCTGTCCTGTGCGTGCGCGCCCAGCAGGCGCAGCAGCGACCCCTTGATCACCATCAGGCGTGAATCCGTAAACATGCGTACCGCCGACGGCAGTGCCGTCGTGCGAAAAACGATGTCTCCGGTTTCGACCGGCAGACTCGTGCCATTCTGTGTCATCTCGCCAGATCCGTGGACGACGAAACAGGCAAGAAACTCCGCGCGCCGCGCATCGGTCGCGTGTTCGGCACGGTGATTGACGGCAATCGGCGTGGCCTCCAGATTGACGGCCAGCCCACCGGCGCGCAGCCGGCACGCTTGCAGATGCAGGCGCGGCTGCGAGGTCAATGCACGCACGTCGCCAGGGAGCACGAGCTTGTCGAGTTGCGCCTGGTAGCCGGAAAGCGCTCCGGCATGGAACGGCCGGAACTGTGGCGCGAAGTTTAGATCGGCCTCGGCGGGGGCAGCAATGGATGCGGAAGGAGACGGGCCACGCATGGAAAGGGATGACACTCGCAAAACGGGCCGATGCCCGTCGGCCCATTTTATCCATCGTCACTGGCGGCACACTTGCCGTTTACCCTATGTGATGTCACACCCGGACAAGCCGCGTGCGCCTGCAGTCAAGCGCCACGTGACGCTGCCACGATCTAATGGTGCAGGATCCTTATCGGGAGAGTCACGTGGACGAAAAACAAATTCAGTCGGATGCTTTTTTCGCGCGGTCGGCCAACAAGCTGGATTTCGGCAACTGGAATACGCAGGAAAAGATTGCGTTGAGCTGCCGCATTCTGGCAAGCGAAGGGCATTCGGAAACGCTGGCCGGGCAGATTACGGTACGGAACGATGACGGCAGCTACTTCACCACACCGCTTGCGCAGGCGTTCGACGAGATTCGGCCGGAAAGCGTGATGCGCATCAATGACGACATGAATGTTCTCGAGGGACCAGGCACGCCGAATCCCGCCGTGCGATTCCATTTCTGGGTGTACCGTCAGCGGCCGGACGTGCGATGCATCATTCACACCCATCCTCCTTATGTATCGACATTAGCCATGACCGGCCAGCCCTTGATCGTTGCACAGATGGACGCGACGCCGTTCCACAACGATTGCGCGCATCTGAAGGAGTGGCCCGGGCTGCCGATTGCCGATCAGGAAGGGGAAATCATTGCCGGCGCGTTGGGCACCAAGCGATGCATTTTGCTGGCCAACCATGGCTTTCTCGCGGCGACCGGCTCGGTGGAGGAAACGCTCTACCTATCGGTGTTGATCGAGCGAGCGGCTCGCAACCAATTGATGGCTGCGGCAGCCTACGGGGAAGTTCGGCCGGTCGACGACGTGCTGGCCGCGGAGTCTCACGACTTTCTGCTCAAGCCGACCATTGTGCGGGCGAGCTTCGCCATGTTCGCGCGTCGTATAGAGCGCCGGCAGGGGGCGGCCGAACGCTGGATCGGCGCGCAAGCGTAGCGGTGAGGCGGCGCGCCTGGTTCATCGTCGCGGCATGGTGCGGCGTCGATCAGGCATGCACCGCGTGGCGTGCAAGCACTGCTGACCGTGTTGCGCCTGGCAAAAACGCTGGCGATGGACGACTACCTCGCGCAGCGACCCGACGGCACGTGGCGATTGGCACGCGACGCAGGGTGGCTCGGGGCGTGTTATCAGGCGACTTTCAACGTGCTCGAAATCGTGCAGCAGGTGCTGCACGACCTGTCGTCGACCACAGGAGAAAGCGCCGGTGTATGGGCTGAACTGGAGCCTGATTGGGGCCATCTGCATTTCGGGTCCGATCTCGCGCCTGAATGAGCAGGTGCTCCTCGCGCACAAGGAGGCGATCCTGACCGCAGCCAGCCAACTCTCACGCTCGATGACGGGCGTAAGCCAGCAGAAACGCCCGACGGGCGGTTCCTGAGGCGCTGCAAAAGCGGCGGATTACACACCGACACACACCCGGCGTACAGGGATTGCTAAGGTTTCCCGTGTTCAACCATCCAGCTGGAGCGTGTTGCATGAAGAAAATTCTTTCGGGTGTGGTCGTCGGCAGCCTGATCGTCATCGCCCTTCCTTCGTATGCCCAGTACGACGCCGGTGCGACGCAGATGCTGGGGCAGGGCATGGGCTTTGGCGCGTACAGTTCAACCACCTATCGCAACAGCATCGAGGCCACGAAAGGTAAAAGCGACCGTGGATCGTCCAAAGCGAAGCGTGCCGAACGTGATGGCCCCGCGTCGGCGAAGAGCAAGGCGAAAACCGGCGAGCCGGTCCTGCGAAGCCAGGCCGATGTCGATCGCTACATGAATGCGCGTATGGCTTATCACGCTCGCGCGCTTGAGCCGGAGTACAAACGTCGCGCCGCGCGCGACGGGCAGGCGGCTGCCGACAAGTGGATTCGCGCCAAGGGTGAGGAACTCGGCAAGATGGAAGGGGATCGGGCGCGCAAACTTGTCGTGCGAGATTGAGGCGCGACATGCAGGATCCCAACGTTATCCCCGCGATGATCATCAAGGGTGTCGCCGCCTGGGTGTGGAGCTGCCAGGCGGCATGTGCATGCCGGATGATGGCGCTCATGAAATGCTTGTGGGGTTCCAGTTGATCGGTCGCCCGCATGGCGAAGCGTTGCTGCGCAGTTCAAACACGCGTTTCGGTAGGCCACGCCGTGGCTTGAGCGTGGGCCGCCGGTACCCTGAGTCATTCAGTGGCGGAATCTTCCGGCACGTTAACCACCGTTGAGCGTTATGCTCTCGGCATGTACCGAAGACCCAACCCGCATCGATGAACGATCAGCCCGTCAAAACAGTGCCCGGCGCCCGACACCTCACGCGCTATGCCATCGTGGCCGAGGCGGTAGCGGGAGATATCGAGAGTGGACGTTACCCTGTGGGTACGGCCATTCCAACCGAGTTCGAACTTACTCGCCGCTATGCCGTTAGCCGAAATACTGTCCGCCAAGCCTTGAATGCGCTGAAGCAGCAGGGGCTTCTTTCTGCACATGCGGGGTTGGGGACGATCGTACGGGCCAAGCCACAGGCTTATACGTTTTCGAGTGGATTGTCGGCCATCTCCGAATTACTCCAGTTCGTCGGGCAAACTCGGATGATCATCGCCTCGCAGCGCGAACGGGAGGCCGATGAAGCGCTGGCGGCGTTACTGCATTGTGAACAGGGCCAGGCCTGGCAAGAGTTGAGCTGCATCCGTCAACGACGCGATGCGATGGTGCCAATCGGCTTCGTGACGGTGTATGTGCGAGCCGAATTCGGCGCCGTATTGTCCGAGCTGAAAGTCATAGAAGAACCCGTCTATGCCATCCTCGAAAAACATCACGGTTTGCGTATCGTTGAAGTGCAGCAATCGATCGGCGCCGAAGCCTTGCCTGCCGATATCGCACAAGCCATCAGCGCCGAGCCTGGTGAGGCAGCGTTGATGATCATCCGGCATTTTCTTGATTTTCAGGGGCGTGTCGTGCAAGTCAGTGTGGGCTATTTTCCGAAGGATCGATATCGGCAAGAATCCAGCTTTCGCGCCACGACGATGGCGACGGGGATCCCGCCTGCATGATCACGCTCGCCCCGCCGCGGTTCAATCTGCCGTGTGTGGGGCACGTCGCAACTGTTCGCGCGTAATGCCATTTGCTGTGTGGCTGCGCGGTTCGATATCCAACATCGCTGCGATATCTTTCGAGGCCTGAACAACTTCATTCGGGTTCAGGCCGGTCGATACACCCATGAGTTCAAGCATGGTGACCAAATCCTCGGTCGGGAAATTTCCCACTGATCCCAATTTCGCCGGCATGGCGATACCGCCACCGATGCCACAGATCGCGCCTTCGATGGATGTCGCGCCGGCATCGAGCGCGGCCAGGATATTGGCGGGCCCCATTGCAGACATATTATGGACGTGAAAGCCCAGGTCGATATCGCTGATAGTGTCGTACGCGCGGGCGAACAGCCTGTTGACGTGGCGAGGATCCTCCATGCCCACGGATCCTGCCAGATAAAAGCGCTTTATCCCCGCGTGGCGAAATCGCTTGATCAGATCCAGTACGTTCTCTTCAGGGATGCTGCCTTCGTAGGGACACCAGAACGACATTCCTAGTGCCATGACGAAGCGACAGTTATTTTTCTCCGCAATCTTGAAGGCCAGAACAGCTTCGTCAAAGGCCTTCTCGATCGTCATGTTCTGATTGCGTTTCAAATACGACGAACTACAAATGATCAGGCCGAGCATTTCATCGACGAGGGCGAGAGCAGCGCGCTCGGCACCACGTGCATTAGGTACCAAGCCCCGATATACCGTGCGGGGTGACCTATCGATTCTGGCAAATACGGCTTCAGCATCGGCATGATTGGGGATGGCACGTGGGTGGGCGAATCCCGTCACTTCGATCGTGGGAAAGCCCACCGCGCTCAGTCGATTGACGATCTTCACCTTCGTATCGGTATCCACCGCGCGCGGGAAGCTCTGCAACCCGTCACGCGGGCACACTTCGGTCACGGCAACGTGCGTTGGCAAGGTCAGCATGGCTCGCTCTCCGAAGGCGCGTCCACGGCCGGCATGATGCCCGCCGATTCGAGTGTCTGGGCCGTATATCCCAGACGATCGATCAATATCTCGCGGTTGTGTTGGCCGGCGCGCGGCCCGGCCTGATGAATACGGCCGGGGGTGCGTGAGAGTTTCCCCACCACGTTTTGCATGCGGATGCTTCCCAACTCGTCGTCCTGCAACGCGAGGATGTTCTCGCGTGCGGCCACGTGGCTGTCGTTCAGAATTTCCTCTACGTTGTAGACCGGAAAGATCGCTGCCTGGTGCCGCTCGAAGCGCTCGAGCAGCTCGTCCCGATCGAAATGCTTCATGGCGGCCATCAGGTCGTCATCCAGCCGCGCTGCATTTTTCAGCCGCAGCCGATTGTCCAGATAGCGTGGATCGCGTGCCAGGTCCGGTACGTCGAGGGCGGCGCAGATGCGCTCGAAGATGCCTTGCGAGCTGCCTGCGATCGAGACGAAATGTCCATCTCGCGTGGCGTAAATATTTCTTGGCGCCACGAACGGAAGCCGGCTGCCTTGACGCGCTTGAATCAGGCCGAGCTGATCGTAGTTGACGACATGGGGGCCGATCAGCGTCAACAGCGTTTCATAGATGCCCAGATCGACGACCTGACCTTTCCCCGTGCGGCGCTGTTCGACGATGGCGGTAACCGCGAGAAAGGCTGCCATCAGGCCGGTTGTGGCATCGGCCAGCCCAAAGCCGGGCAGCAAAGGCGCACTCTCCGGCACGCCATTGATATTCACATAACCTGCCATGGCTTCAGCCAGCGTGCCGAAGCCCGGCCGTGGGCTGTAGGGCCCGGTCTGCCCAAATCCGGTCACCCGCAGCATGATCAATCGTGGATTGATGGCGGACAATTCCTCATAGCCCAGGCCCCACTTCTCCAGCGTACCCGGCCGGAAATTCTCGACGATGATGTCCACATCGGCCACGATCTTTTTGACGATCTCCACACCGATCGGCGTATGCAAATCCAGCTGGATCGATTTCTTGTTGCGATTGATGACCTTGAAGTAAAGGCCAACCCCATCCTTGCTCTCGCCCCACATTCGCAGTTCGTCGCCACGGCCAGGTCGCTCGACTTTGATGACCTCGGCCCCGAAGTCCGCAAGAAACATCGAGGACATCGGGGCGGCAAGAAAATTGGAGATATCGAGCACCTTGACCCCGGCAAGTGCGTCGGATCCCAATGCGCTGGATGGAGGTGCTGTCGTGTTTTTTTGCATCGTCAATCTCACTCGCTTCGAATGTTGGCTTTGGTGATCAGGTCGGTCCACACCGGTCCTTCTTTTTTGATGAAGGCCGCGAAGGCGTCGGGTGATTGACCCATGACTTTGAGCTCCAGTGCCTCGATGCGCTTTCTGGCTTCGGGCGTTTGCATGGCCTGGAGTGCGGCCGCGTTCAGCTTTTTCACGACATCGGGCGGTGTGCCGGCAGGTGCGAGAAGTCCCCACCACCCGCTGGCGACTAGATCCGGATAGCCGCTTTCGATCAGCGTAGGAACATCGGGGAGATTGGGCACGCGTTTATCGGTGGTCACGGCCAGCGCGCGGAGCTTACCCCCACGAATCAACGGCAGCGCTGCAGGGAGCGTATCGCTGACGAACAGCACGTTTCCGGCGATCACATCGGCCAGACTTTGATTGGAACCGCGGTAAGGCACGTGCACCGCTTTGCCGCCTGTGCGAAACAGGAACATCTCCGATGCCAGATGGGTGATCGTCCCGATACCTGAAGATCCGTAACTGGGCGGTTCTCCGCGTGTGCGTTCGACGAGCTCGCCGACATTTTTCGGCGCACGCTCATCGTTTGCCGTGACGATCACGAACGGGGCGCGGAGCAATCCCGCCACCGGCGCGAAATCGGTCATGCGGTATTTGATGACGTCGGGATTCATGGCTGGAACGGCAATCATGGTGCCGTTCGCGCCGAGAACGATCGTGTGTCCATCCGGATCGGCGCGCGCGACCAGGTCCATGCCCAGGGCACCTCCCGCGCCGGGGCGGTTCTCTACAATCACAGGTTTGCCCAGTGCTTGGGACATTCCCGATTCGAGCATGCGGGCGATCGTGTCGCTGCCTGTGCCGGGGGAGGTGGTCACGATCAGCCTGATCGGCTGGCTCGGGAAAGGCTGCGCCGCCTGGGGCGCTGCGGTGTTCATCATCAGAGCAAGCGCTCCGAGCCAATGGCGAATCATGTCAGTCTCCATCCGTTTTTATTGTTGGTACAATAGTACAAGGAAGGAACAAAGCACAGATGATTTATGATTTTCACTCGCCCCGACCCCATAGCCGATGACTCAACCTTCCACACCCCGCGCAACCCCACCCACGCGTGACGCCTTTGCGCATTTCTCTCAGATGCCTACGCGCTGGGCAGACAACGACGTGTACGGTCACGTCAACAATGTCGTCTATTACGCTTACTTCGATACGGTCGTGAACAGCTACCTGTTGGATCAGGGTGCGCTGTCGATCGAGACGAGTCCGGTAATCGGTGTCGTCGTGGAAACAGGATGTCGTTATCACGCTTCCGTCGCCTATCCTCAGGTGCTCGATATCGGGTTATCGGTCACGCACATCGGCAACAGCAGTGTTCGCTACGAGTTGGGTGTATTCGCGCCGGGTGCACAACAAGCGGCAGCCAGCGGTCATTTCGTTCATGTTTACGTCGACCGCGACACGCGCAAGCCAGTCGCCATACCCGAGGGGCTACGTCTCGGGGTGCAACGCATTTTCAGGGCGCGTTAGGAACGACGTCCCTGACGTTCTCCTGCGCACTGTGTGATGGTGCGCGTTCAACGTCGACTCATGTCGTTTTAAAGATGTCCGGACAGGTGCGCATGATCTCGTGCTCGACGATCTGCAGCGCCTGTCGCCAGGGGGCTTCGTCGTCGCTGACAGGCCAGGCGGTTTGGCCCAGGAAACGCTCGGGCTGCCGCAGCTTGAACAGAAAATCGATAAGAAACGTGCACACCGATTTGCGGACGGCGTTGTCGCATTTGCCCCAGCCGTCGCCATTGGAAGCACGCAACTGCATGAGAAATCGCAGCGCGAGTTGCTCGATGTGGCGCGGGCGCTCGGGATGGGCCCACACGCCGCCATCCTTGAGCCAGGGCTTTTCTTCAAGCAGGACGAACAGCAGCCGAACTGCCTTGTCACTTTCTACGATGCAATGAGCCATGATCGATTCTGTGGTTGGCGATCTACGCCGTTTGAAGGCGATTCAGTAAATAAATCATTACCAGGCAAGTGCATCCGATGGCACCTTGCATCGACCAGACGTTTGCCAGTCGTTTGATCGAGAACACCCACACCGCGATCCCGGTGTAGATGGCGAAGCTGAGCAAAGAGGCCAGCAAGACACTGCTTGCCCGCGGCACGCCCGTCGCGACCAGGGTGAGCGTGAGCGCAGTGGAGATCAGCGCGGTCAACGCGTAGCCTCCGGCGATGGCCGCCAACACCCGACTGAACACGCCAAAGCGATAGCGCCCTGAAATGGGCTTGGGTGACGGGCGCGTCATGGCGCGCCCCTTTTGACGCTGCGGCCCCGCAGATACCCGGTCTGCGGCCCGTCGCGCAATGCCGCACGGATGCGCCACGCGGTCCACGCGAGTGCGGCACCCAGGCCGAGGGCCACACCTTCCACGCTTGCACGCTGCCAATCCATCGCCATGACGTATTGCCCCAGATGCTGTCCGGTCGTGATCAGGTTGAGCAGGGGCAAGGCCAGGCAAAGCAGCGCCGCCGATCCAAAGATCTCCACCCAGGCCCGCGATGGTTCGCGCCACAGCGCATAAAGCAAGGTCGCAAGCCAGACGAGCATGGAGGCGCGGATCTCCCAGGCCGAGCGGTCGATCATGGAGGCGGGCAGCAGCCGATTCGCATAGAAATAGGCGATGCAGGCCACGGCTATACCCGCGATGGCTGCGATATTGAGCGACTCGATCACGCGATAGACGGCAGACGTGGCGGGGCCGAATTCGTTTGCGCTTTTCTTGCGCCGCTTGCTTGTGAACAGAATGGCTCCGGTCGCAATCATCAGTGTGCCGAGCAGTCCACCGAAGAAATACAGCCAGCGCATGCCCCAACCGCCGAAACGCGCAAAATGCAGTGATTCCATCGCGGCATGGATGTCTTCCATGGCGAAGGGGGCCTGCGCATCCGGGCGCTGCATGCTGAGCACGGCGCCGGTCGCACCGTCGAACACCACTGATGCCACCGGGCTCAACACCCCACCCGAGGGCGTCGCGGGGTCGATGCGACCGATGACTCTGACGGTGACCCCCGCCTGGCCGGGTTGCTCCACGATGATCATGCGCGCAGGTTGACGGGTGAGGGCTTCGGCCTGGCGCTGCAACGCGGCCACATCTTGAAGCGTGACGGGTGTGTCTGGCAGCGGGCGCGCGCGCGCAGGAGCCACGGTATGCGTGAGTTCGGACTGAAACTGGCGATAGGCCGCCGGTTCTTTGCCATATGCGGACTGGAGCGGCCATGGCATATAGTCCGTATAGAAGATCGCCAGACCCGTATACACGATCATGAAAAGAAAGGGCAAAGGCAGCACGGCGCTGACGTTGTGTGCGTCCATCCACGATCGTTGCCCTTTGTTCGGGCGGAACGTAAAGAAATCCGCAAAGATTCGCCGGTGCACCACCACGCCCGATACCAGCGCCACCAACATGCACATCGATATCCAGCCGACGATCCAGTATCCGATCGTGGGCACATGCAGCATGTAGTGGAACAACACGAAGTGGCGGCCACCTTCCGTTTTTCGTCCCCAGGGCTCAGTCTGGACGACACCGGTGACAGGGTGAATCGCACGGTGTTCGGTGGTGGCGCCCGCCCGCCAGGCCAACTGCATGGCATCGCCCGGCCCGAGCGGCAGAACGATGCGCCAGAAGCGCGCATCGGGTGCCTGCTCGGTCAGGTATGCCATGGCGCGCGCAAGCGAGCGCTGTGCGTCAGGTGCCGCAGATTGCCCAGGCACGGAAAGCACCGGTTTTGCCTCCATCCAGCGCGTGATCGGCTCGCGAAACACGCTGAGGGTGCCGGTCAGGAAGACCGCACAAAGCAGCCAGCCGCAGGTGAGCCCGCACCATGTGTGCAGCCACGACATCGACTGTCGAAATCCGTCCTTCATACGCGCTGCTTGACGTACCGATCGCGCATGGCCAATGCCGCCGTCGCCGACATCAGAACGTCCCGCGCAACGTCACCATCACATTGCGCGGATCGCCATAGAAGTTGCCGGCCACAAGGTTCGCCAGCGAGCTGTAATACGTTTTGTCGAACACGTTATTGACGTTGAGCGTGGTGGCCCAGTTTCGATTGATCTGATATTTTGCATACGCATTCCAGACCGATCGTCCGCCCATGTTTGCGCGCTGGCCGCTGACCTCGCGATAACTCGCACTTTGGGCATTCACGCCGCCGCCGACGGTGAAGTCTCGCAGATCGCCGGGCAGTTGGTAGGTAGACCACAAACGGAAGATGTGTTTGGGCGTGTAGGTGTTGAACGACATGCCCTCGCTGCTCACATCCTTCACGTACTTGGTTTGGTTGAAGGTGTAGCCGGCAAACACGTTCCACCCTGGTGCCACTTTGCCGCTGATTTCCGCGTCGAAGCCCTGGCTGCGGACTTCGCCGGTGTCGGTGTAGCAGTAGTAGTCGGCCCGGCATGTGGGGCTGGTATTGAAATCCGCCTGGGCGCGATTTTTCTGATTGATGCGGAATGCCGCGAAGGATGCATTCAGGCGGCCATCGAGAAGCTCACCTTTCACACCGGCTTCGTAATTGGTGCCTGTGATGGGTTTCAGCAGCGCGCCGGCTTCGTTTTGCTCGGACTGCGGTTTGAAAATATCGGCGTAACTGACATATGCCGACCACTGTGGCGTCAGGTCGTAAATCAGCCCGGCATAAGGGTTGACGACACCGTTTTCGGTGCTCTTCGTGGTACCGGTGGACGGGCTCAAACCGGTGGTATTGGTTTTCCAGTCGGTCTCGAACCAACTGACGCGTGCACCCACAATCAGTTTGAGCGGGTCGGCGATTTGCAGCCGGGTGGCGTTGTAGATGCCGAACTGCCGCGAATCGCCTCGGCGCGCCTCGCGCGTATTGGCGTAGATTTCGGCGTCATCGGGTTCGCGGATATTCGCGTTGTAATGGTCGATGTCGAAAACGTTGTAGTTCGTTTTGAAGCCATACGTGGTGTCGTTGGTGGCGCGCGAGTAATTCATGCCGCTCACGATCTCATGGCGGCGTCCGAACAGATCGACATTACCGGTCAGGTAGGCATCGATGCCCGAGGTTTCGATGTCGGCGATCGAGCGGGCGGCCATCACGGCACCCTGGCGCATCAGCGGACTCACCGCGCGATTGGAACTGGCGTATTTCAGATCGTGATCTTCGTTGAAATGGACTGCTGCAACCTTCAGCGCCCAGTTGTCGTTGAACCGGTGCGTGAGATCGGCGAAGATGCCCCGATTGCTCGTGTCCTGGCGATTCCAGGTGGCGCCCAGATAGGTCGATCGCGGAAGAAAGAGATCGTCCCCATTCGTAAGCCGCGGCAGGCCGTTCATTGTGGGGCGCCCTTTGATCGTCTCAGAACTCATTCCCACATTGACCGTGGTGGCCGCAGACAGGTCGTACTCGAGCGTGCCGTAGTACGTTGCGTTGCGCCGGTTGACGTAATCGATGAAGGAATGCTGATCCTCATAATCGACCACTCCCCGGCCGCGCAGGGTGCCCGCCTCATTGAGCACGCCGCTGGCGTCGATAAGCGCCCCGTAGCGGTCCCAGGAGCCGCCGCGCACTTCCATGGTGAGCGCCGAAGCGTCCATCGGGCGTTTGCGCACCAGATTGACCGCGCCGCTGGGATTGCCTTCGCCCTGCAGCAGGCCCGCCGCCCCGCGCAGCACTTCGACGCGATCGTAGATGGCGGTGCCGGCATTGAAATTGTTGGCGCGCCCATACATGCCGCGATTCAGCGGTACGCCGTCGTACTGCACCGTGGTGAGGTCGAAGCCGCGCGAATAGATATACCGTCCGCCCTGAGGACTTTGCTGGATGGTGATGCCAGTGGTGCTGGCCAGCGCGTCGTAGACAGAGGTCAGATTCTGTTCGTCAAGCAACTCCCGGGTGACGACGCTGATCGATTGCGGGATCTCCTTGAGTGCCTGCTGTCCTTTGCCGATGGTGACGGCAGGTGTGGTGTAGCTGCCCGTGCCTTCAGTGATGACGCCGTCGGCCAGGCCGCTCACCGTCACTGGCGCCAATGTGGTCACCCCGGAAACGGCCGCCGGGATGCGCTGCAGATGAAAGCCGTCGCCGTTCGCATTGGGTACCGCTTGCAGACCCGTGCCGTGCAACAGGGTCGCCAATCCTTGCTCGACCGAATAACGGCCCGACAAACCTTGCGTTTGCACGTCGCGCGTCAGTGCCGGTGTAAACGCCACGGTAGTCCGCGCGGCCACCCCGAATCGGCCAAGCGCCACGTCCAGCGGTGCCGGCGGAATCGAAAAGTGCACGCCGCCGCTCGGTGCGGCTTGCGACCATGCCACGCCGGGCGAGGCCATGGGCAAGGCAAGCGCCAGCAACGCAGCGCTGTGCGCCACACGGAGACGAACCCTGCATTCGCGCCATCGCAGATGAGCGGAAGTGGCAAGTCGATGGCGTTGGGCCATGGGGAGTTCCTCAATCGTCAAGAAGCGTTCAGACCGCATTCGGCTACGGGTCTGGTTCACTAGGTCTAACGAACAGGAATCGAAAATCTTCGCCGGTGTTACAAAAAAGGCGAGGCATCCATACTGTGATGCCGTCAATGCCCGCAATGTTGGCAATGCCAGGGATCAAACGGGTCCGACATTGACCCAGTAGCGGGTGCGATAGCGCAGCGAAAGATCCAGTACGCTGGCCAGCACCTGAAGCGTTTTGTCGGTATCGTCGATGCGAAACGCGCCGCTGACTTCACGGTCCGCCACGCGGGCATCGCAACGCAGGATGCCGGCACGGTAGCGCGTGAGTTCTCGCAGGAAATCATCGAGCCGCATGCGATTCGCCACCAGCATGCCTTGTGTCCAGGCCTGCGCGTTGCCGTCCAGCGGCTGCGCTCCGGGCATCTTGCGGGGCCCGACATCGGTTTGTTCGCCCGCCTGCAAGACAAGGGCAGGGCGATCGGTGCCCGGTTGCTCCACGCGCACGCGACCCTCGAGCACGGCGACGCGCGTCAGTGATTGATCGGCAGAGACGTGCCGCACCACGAAACGCGTTCCCAGGGGCGTGAGCAAGGCGTGGGTCGTGGTCACACTGAATGGCCGGTCGGCCGGATCGACAGCTGTCGCCACGAGCATTTCACCGCTGCGCAGATCGACGCGCCGCCGCTGCGCGTCATAGTGCACGCGCACGACCGTGTCGGTATTCAAGGTGAGCGATGTGCCATCGCTGAGCGCCACCGTGCGTTGCTCACCGGTCGCGGTGCGGAGCACGGTACCGTCGGCCCAGAAAGATTCGCGCGCGGCAACGAGGGATAGGGCGCCCACGCCCAGCCCCGCCATACTCCATTTGAGGGCCGTCCGGCGCGAGCGTTGCTCGCAGTACCGCAAGATGGTTTGGCCGGCGGCCCCAGGGGCAAGCGGCAAATCGTCGCGCATGCGGAATTCGCCGCGCATGCCCTGCATCCGCTGCCAGGCGAGTTCGTGCCGAGAATCCTGCTGGCGCCACTGGGCACAGGCGGCCAGCGTATCGGCGTCGGGTGCGTCGGTTGTGCGCACGAGCCATTGCGCAGCTTGCCTGACGATCGCAGGCGGGATCGGTTCGGGATCGCCGGGACGGGCACTCAGCGGCCCCGGTGCAGCCATCGTATCGCGCATCATGCGTACAGGGCGGTGTAGCAGTGCTCCCACGCCTTGACCATGTCGCGCTGGACCGCAGCAACCGAAATACGCAACTCGTGTGCGATGTCGCGGTAGGGCGTGCCTTCGATCTGCGCCAGAATGAATACCCGCCGAGCACGGGGCGGCAGTTGCTCCAGCACCTTGCAAACCGCGTCGAGCGTTTCCAGCACAAGCGCCATCGTTTCCGGACTCGGTGCCATATCGTCGTCGCGCAGCGCCAAGGTTTCCAGATAGGCCTGTTCGATCGCTTTCCTGCGCGCCTGATCGATGAGCAGGCGTTTGGCGATCGTTGTGAGAAATCCTCGAGGTTCGTCAAGCAGCGAACTTGGGGCATGACGCAGCACCCGCTCGAAGGTGTCGTGCGCAAGATCGGCCGCGTGCTCGATGTTGCCGCTCAGTCGGCGCCGCAGCATCTGCACCAGCCAGCCATGGTGCTCGCGATAAATGCTGGCGAGCGATTCGGTGGACGACATTTCGGCGGGTTGCACGATGGGAACGATGGCAGGACGTTAATGGGAATGATTGCTATTGTAGTCTAGGAATCAAGCGTTTCGCCCATTTCGTGCATCGGCTCGCGTCGACCGTTGTGTTGTTGCCCGTGGCGGCTGCCGCTGCTAAGTGTTATTGATCGTCGCATCGCCGGCAGGTGTCGCCACACCGATATCGGCCAGGTAGGACACGAATTCCTCAGGAGGCAACGCTCTCGCATACAGCCAGCCTTGTGCAAGCCCGACGCCGTTGGCGCGCAAATAATCGGCTTGCACCTGATGCTCCACGCCTTCGGCGATGATCGACACGCCCAGCGCCTTGGCCATCTCGATGATGTGGAAGATCACCGCACTCTTGGCCGACGGCACGCCGATCGTGTCGACAAACGACTTGTCGATCTTCAGCGCATCGAACGCGATCTGCTGCAAGTGCGTCAGGCTCGAATAGCCGGTGCCAAAGTCGTCGATGGACAGGCGGTAGCCTTTGGCGCGCGCTTCCGCGATGATGTCGCGGGCCGCACCGTAGTCGATGAAGCCGCGTTCGGTGACTTCGAGCCAAACCTGCGCGGGCGCGATCGCATGCCGGGCAGTAAGGGCGTCGAGCCGTGTGAGCACAATGTCCGTCTTGAGATCGGCGGGTGCCAGGTTGATGGCCACATGCAGGGAAGGATTGCGCGCCAGGATCGTGCCAAGGTCGCGTCCCACGTGCTCGATCACGATCGCCGTGATGTCACCGATAAGGCCTGTGTCTTCCGCCACCGGGATGAACAGGTCGGGCCGCACCCAGCTGCCGTCGGGTCGCCGCCATCTGACAAGCGCCTCCGCGCCCACGCAGTGTCCGGTGGCAACGTCGATGATGGGTTGATAGTGCATCTCGAATTCGCGGTTTCGAATGGCGGTTGCGATTTCTGATCGCAGGCTCAGCCGTTGACGCGATTGCCAGACCACCATCGACACCATCAGCCCTGCGATTAAAAGGCCGATCGGCAGCAAGATGAGCTGCTCGCGGCGAAGGCTGGAAAAGAAGCCCGGGCGGCGCTCCAGGGCGATTGCCGTCCAGTCCGCCACACGCACGGCGCTGAACGCGAATTCTCTGTCCACGCCGACCCGGGGCGTGCGGGACAGCGATTCGATCAGTTCGTCCGGCGCTTCATTGCTTCGCGCGATGAAGCGGCCGTCGGCCATGGTCAAGCCCATGAACACCTGGGGCTCGGCCACCACGTCGATGAATCGGACGGGGTCGATCAAGACGTTGTAATTACCTGAGCTGAACGCCAGCTTCGCCGCGCCACCCGGCAGCGCAGGATGCACATTAAGGGTAATCCCCAGCCCTTTGCTCGTGGTGAAGTCGGGCGGCTTGAAGAGGATGGGCTTTTCAATGACGCCCCAAGACGTGCAGGCCAACCGACCGTTATCGAAAAAGCCGATTTCCTCGACGCTGCGCGTGTTGAACACCAATTGGCGCATTTGTTCGATGTGCGCGGGCGAGCAGGGCGCGAGTCGGGTGTCGGCCAGTGCTTCGAAAGTGCGTTGTGCATCGCCCGTTGCGCGATTGGCGCGTGTAAGCACCCGCTCGGCGATCGTTGTCAGCAGGGCCTTTTCATCGCTGACGGCGAGGGACCAGGTAATCCATAGCATTGCCGCAATAGGCACGACGGCGCCAACGAGCGCAAGGAGGGAGGCAATGGCGATAATGCGGAATCGGCGCAGGTTGGCCTCCGTCGTCAGTTCATCGATCTGTGCACCCTACGGCGACATCGGTGGATATACTACCTAGGTTTTGCATCATGATGGCCGATGCCGCTGCACAGCGATGATACGAAGCGATTAAATCCGGATGAGGCACATGCGATGGTGATTCTGCGCGGTATGTTGACCAGTCTTATGTTGGCGTTGGCGACCCCCGTATTTGCCGATTCGGTCCATGTGGAAACCGTGCACTAATGGCGTCTGACGATGAAACGCGCCAGACCGGATTTTCCTTTTTATAACGGCTGGCCGGCTCCGGTGGCGGGGCGGGGATGGCTCGCCATCATTGCCTCGCTCGTCATTGCGTTTGCATTACTGGTGCTCGTGCCTTGGCGAGCATTTCCGCTCAATCTGGTTCTCGCGCTGCAATTCGTCCTCCTCCCCCTTATAGTGCTGCGAGGGGTGGTCGGGCCAGCGTGGACCGCATTGTTCCGGCGGGTAGGGTTCATGCACGTCGCGCTGATGGCACTGTTCGCCGTCATCACATTGGTGGGCTCCGCCGTTGTGGGCATCGCCCTCAAGCAGTTTTTTACGCTTGCCCCTAATCCGGTCGTGAACGAAATCGGCAACATGAGCCCGCAGCAGCTCGTTCTGACCCTGCTCCCCACCGTACCGCAGCTCATCGGCGAAGAACTGATAGCGTTGTTGCCGTTTCTGGCAGTGCTCTGGGTTTGCGTGACCCGGCTTCGATTATCCCGCCGCGCCGGGGTCTTGATCGCGCTGGTCGTCTCGAGCTTGATCTTTGGCGCGGCCCATCTCCCCACCTACGACTGGAACTGGGCGCAAGCACTCATCGGCATTGGCTCAGCCCGGATATTGCTCACGCTTGCCTATATCGCTACCCGCAACCTTTGGGTTTCGGCAGGCGCGCATATCCTGAATGACTGGGCGGGATTTTTCTTTGCGTTTCTCGTGGGGCACGTGCCGATGGGCGGCGGCGACTGAGCAACCGCCTGACCGCGGGTGATCAGGCCGTGGTACATCACGCGGCGGCATGCGGCGCCGCCCCGATCAGCGGCCACCCAATCCTCCTCGGGCGATCGTTTGCCTCGCATACAATGCATGACGACCAGTACTGCGGCGGGGTCGTTCGAAAACGGGTGCACCTATCCGCGGTGCGCAGGTGATCCCGCGGCAGCATCCTGATGCAGGCGATGTCTTCGCCGCTCAACCTGATCGCATGCCCGAACGCCCGAACATCGTTGCGGGCCTTTTTATTTTCAGCGATCGCTTCAACACACGAGACGTACGCACGATGGATTTTGCTTTAACCCTGCTCGTAGTCGCCGTTGCCTGGCATATGCTGCGCATGCGCTACCAGCGCGCGCGTATCAGTTTGTTGGGGCGCCATCTGGCCAACATGAAACTCGAACGCCATATGGAAACGCTGACGCAGGGCTACACGCGCGCGATCCACGAAGATTCCGAAAGCCGTCAGTTGCAGGTGCTGGACACCTTCACGCAAACCGAAAATGTGGTGGCGGCAAACGTGCAGACGTTGGCGGACGCCATGCAAAAGGAGAGCCCTCGCGACACGGCGATGGGCCCGTTTGCGTTTTGTGTGCCGTATGTCGAGCGTGTGGCACCTGAAGCAGCGCTTCGGGATTTTCGCGCCCTGCTGCACATCCATGCGACCGGCTTGCGCGCAGTGATCGCTAACGACGCCGGACTGGATCCTAAAACGCGCGCCTTTCACATTGCCGCCGAGTTGTACCTGCTGCAGCATAGTTGCCACTGGTTCTGCAAGTCCCGCGCGGTGGCCGACGCGCGGTTGCTGATGCGCCATAAGGTCGACCACAAGAAAGTGATCGAATCCGTGTCGTCCGCCACACGCGCGGCGTATACGCAGTGGGTCGAGAACACCGTCGCACGATAGAAGGCGATGCCTGGCCCATGCTGATGCCGCGGGATGGCGCACGACGGCCGGGCAGCGCTGACGTTGCCTGCCAGGCGCCATTTGACGCAAATTCCACTTCATCGCGCCTACAGTCGCGTTCGACAGCCCTGTGTTTAACGGTCGCACGGCGCGATCCACATAGATGGCGTGGAGCTTGACGCCGGCAGTCTGTTTGCGGCGTGCGAGCTTGCGCTACGCTGCTGCTCAAACCGGTCGAACGCGTGCAAACAAGTCTTCTGATGTTGAAACGAAGTGGTCTGGTGCTGTTGTTCCTGGCACTAGTATCGGGGTGTGCCGCGAGCGGCTCCGGCAGCGCTTCAGGCGCGGATGACAACGCGGTAGCGAGCAGCGCAGACCGCTCCAAAACCTCCGCTGTGCCCGCAACCAATACGTGCAAGGGCAATCGCAGCGCCTGCAAGTTCGAGGGCGCATACGAGCGCGGCGAAGCGAACTATGCGGAGCTGGAAGCGAGGCGCCTCAATCAGGCCGCATTGCAGCGCTTTCGCGAGTCGTTGAAATGAGGATCACGGCCGGCCTCGCAGTCGCGCAGGATAAGGTCGGCCGTGATGTCATCACGCCTTGAACAGGTCTGGATAGCGGCGCGGCTGTGAGCGCAGGTACTGCTTGGGTGCGTTCACTTGGGCACCCAGTTGCGCCGCAGCGCGCCAGGGCCAGTTGGGTTCGAACAGGATGCCCCGCGCAATGGCGACCATGTCGGCGTCGCCGGTGGCCACGATCGCTTCGGCATGATCGGGCTCGGTAATCATGCCGACGGCGATTACGGGCATCGTTACTTCCTGCTTGATGCGCCGTGCCAGCGGCACTTGGTAGCCCGGGCCCACAGGAATGGCCTGTTTTGGGGAGACGCCGCCGCTGGAAATGTGCATGAAGGCGCATCCGCGCGTTTGCAGCTCGCGCGAGAACACCACGGACTGCTCCAGATCAAGACCGCCCTCGACCCAATCGCTGGCCGACAGGCGCACACCCAACGGGTAGCCGTCAGGCAAGACCCGTTTGACGGCGTCGAACACTTCAAGCGGGAACCGCATGCGGTTTTCCAAACTGCCGCCGTAGGTGTCGGTGCGTTGGTTGGCAAGCGGCGAGAGAAACTGGTGCAATAGATAGCCATGCGCGGCATGCAGTTCGATCACGTCCAGACCAAGTTCGACGCTGCGCTGAGCCGCACGTACGAATGCCTCGCGAATGCGCGTGAGGTCGGCAGTGCTCAGTTCGGTTGGCGGGCGCTCGGTATCGAGCATCGGCACGGCCGACGGCGCCAGCGTTTGCCAGCCGCGCTTGTCCAGCGCCAGTTGCTTGCCGCCATTCCACGGGGCATCCACAGACGCTTTTCGGCCAGCGTGACTGAGCTGAATGCCGATCGGCATGTGGGAGTGCGCACGCACCGCCGCGAGGGTGCTCGCCAAAGCGGCTTGATTGTCATCATTCCACAACCCCAGATCGTCGGGGCTGATGCGGCCGTCGGCTTCCACGGCAGTGGCTTCCAACAGCAGGAGGCCGGCGCCCGACAGGGCAAGTTTGCCCAGGTGAATCAAATGCCACGACGTGGCATTGCCGTTGTCGGCAGAGTATTGGCACATGGGCGCGATGACGATGCGGTTGGGCAGGGTGACACCGCCCAGGGCGATCGGTTCGAACAATTTGCTGGCAGACATCCAGGTTTCCAGAGTGAACAGATAGCTTTCGACTTTACCGCGTTTGGTGCGATGCGGTACGAGTGCGGGGGTAGCGCGGCGCAACGCCCTTGCATGGCGCCCCGTGCCTTATTGGTGCGGTAGCGAGGCGTACCACTCGGCGTATGACGTGGTGTGAACCATATGCCGGTTCAGGTCCGGCGCACCGTCTGTCCACCACACCGGGCCGCGTTCGCCCAGTGCATGCTTGGCGGCATCGACCTGCCGGCGCGCCGCGGCCAAGGCGCTTGCGTCGGTGCTGCGCTTTGCCGCCCCGACGGCACGGCGCGCCGCCATCAAGGCATTGACAAGCGTCTGACGGTGATCCGGGGCAAGATGCGGATTCGATGTCCGCCACAGCCTTCCGCGCACAATCAGGTAGCGGCCATCCGGAGTGGTAAGTTGCTCTGCCATATTGGATTCGACGATAGTGATCCAGTGATTATGCCGTCGAAGGGGGCGCTGCACAGGCGCCCCTTACACTACCGCCTCATTTCAAAATGATTGGAGACATTGGATGCAGGCCATCGCCCGTCTAAGCCGCTTTGTCGGCAACACATTTGCGATCTGGGTAGTGCTGTTTGCCGTACTGGCTTTCTTTTATCCCACTGCGTTTCGCGGTATCGGTCCATACATCGTGCCGTTGCTTGGGCTGATCATGTTCGGCATGGGGCTGACGCTCTCAAAAGAAGATTTTCGGGAAGTGGCGCGCAGGCCGCTGGATGTCGCGATCGGCGTGAGCGGTCAGTTCGTGATCATGCCGGGCCTGGCGTGGATCCTGTCCACGACGCTGGCCCTCCCGCCCGAAGTGGCCGTAGGCGTCATCCTCGTGGGATGCTGCCCTGGCGGTACGGCGTCGAATGTGATGACCTTTCTGGCCCGCGGTGACGTGGCCTTGTCGGTGGCCATCACGTCGGTCACAACGCTCCTGGCGCCGATCGTCACGCCTGCGCTGATTTATCTGTTGGCGAGCCAATGGATCGAGGTCAGTGCGGCGGCGATGTTCTGGTCGATCGTGCAGGTGGTCGTGCTTCCTATCGCGCTGGGGGTACTGGTTCAGTATCTGTTGAAGGAAAAAGTGCAGGTGGGCGTGGCGGCGCTGCCGCTGGTGTCGGTGGTGGCGATCGTTGCCATCGTCGCGGCGGTCGTGGCAGGCAACCAGGAGCGGATCGCGACCAGTGGACTCATGATCTTTGCCGTCGTGGTGCTGCACAACGCCCTGGGGCTTTTGATCGGCTACGGTCTGGCGAAGGCGTGCGGAATGAGTTTGCCCAAGCGCAAGGCAATTTCGATCGAGGTGGGCATGCAGAATTCCGGACTAGGCGTGGCCCTGGCGACTGCGCATTTCTCGCCGCTGGCGGCTGTGCCAAGTGCGATCTTCAGCGTATGGCACAACATCTCGGGTCCCTTGGCCGCAACCCTGTTCCGTCGTTTCGACAGCGGTGACAAGGGGAAACACCAAGCGTAAATGTTCGTCAATTAAAAGATACTCATGTACGTAATATATTCCACCATCGGCGTCATCTGATGCCACAGGAGTTGACCGTGCATGCTGTCCTGGGGCCTAGATGCCTGCGATTGCCCCTATTTGCGTTGATGGCCTTCGCAGGCTGCGTGACGTACACAGCCGCGGCGGTTGCCGCCGAACGCTATCCAACGCATCCTGTGAAGCTCATCGTGCCCTTCCCGCCCGGGGGGACCACGGATATCCTGGCGCGCTTGATGGCCGACGGGCTGTCGCAGCAGCTCGGTCAGCCGTTCGTCGTTGAGAATCGTGCGGGCGCGTCTGGCATGATCGGTTCGGAATTCGTGGCGCGCGCCAATGCCGATGGCTATACGATCGGTGTGGCCACCGTTACCACCCATGCGATCAATCCCTTCGTGCACAAGCTTGGGTTCGATGTGAAGAAGGATCTGGTACCCGTCACCAACATGGCGTTCGTGCCGAATGTGCTGGTCGTCAATCCCGGGCTCGGCGTGAAAAGCCTTGCCGAACTTACCGCGCTCCTGAAGCAACATCCCGGCAAGTACACCTACGCCACATCCGGCACGGGCGCTGAGGGACATGTAGGCATGTTTGGCTATACCAAGGTAAGCGGCACGGATGCGTTGCACGTGCCCTATAAGGGCAGCGGGCCGGCGATTACCGATACCGTTGCCGGGCATACGCACATGATGCAAGGCAATCTTCCCAGCTTGCTGCCGCAGATCGAGGCGGACAAGGTCGTTGCCCTGGCCGTAACTTCGCCCGCGCGCCTGGCGGTGCTGCCCAATGTGCCCACATATACGGAGGCCGGGTATTCCGAACTGGCGCGCTCGGCGTGGTTCGGACTGGTCGCGCCCGCAGGCACCCCGCCTGACGTAGTGGACCGTTTGAACGCCGCGGCGACCACGGTGTTGACTGCACCTGCTACCCGTGAGGCCATCGAGAAGCTGGGCGGCCAGGCTGCACCGGGCACTGCAGCAGACTTTGGCAAGACGATGGATGAAGAACTGACGGCGCAAAAGGCCGTCGTGACCTGGGCCAACATCAAGCCGGAATAGGTGGCCGGCTTGCGCGGCGCGCATGCCAGGCGATGCGCGCGTGTTCATATAGCGCGCGCTCGCAGGATGCGCGCACGTCGACGCCATCAACCTATTCGCACGGGTGTCGGTCGCGTCAAACGTTGCGCCTCGATGACGGGCGTGATGCGATCCAGGGGATAGATCGGGCGGCAGTGCTTGAAGGGCAGGGTGGCCGGTGCAAATCCGGTGAGACCCGGCGTCTCGGCGATCACGCAGGGGCCGTAATCCTGAAAAGCAAGCTTGAAGTGGTAGCCCGACTTCACCACGATGATATCGGCGTTGTCGAGGGAAACGCCCGCATCGAGATAACAGCCAGGATCTTGCGACATCACCGCATCCTGGGTAATGACGGCAATGAAATTTTCGCCTTCAAAGACCGCATGGGGACCCAATCGCAGCACGCCGCCCTTCATGAACTGACCGCGATTGGTGAACGAGCCGTCGCCGAGGCGATTGACTTGGCCCGACACCCAGATGGGCGTGAGGCCGGGGGTCATCGACGCGCCCAAAGCCATCTCGAGCGCGGCGCCCACGCCTGCTTCAGCGCAGCGCCGATAGGCCTCGGGATCAGCCACGATGATGGTGACGTGCCGATCGCCGCGGGCGAGGACCCGCTCGAGGAGGTGCACCGAGTCGCCCGGCGCACCGGCCAGCACGCGATCGCCGAAGTCGCCAATGGTGATCGCCTGGCTGGATCTCGGGTGGCGTGCAAGCACATCGTCGATGCCGGGGAGCGTGTGCACAAACGTGTCGCGCGCGTTCCAGAGATCGTGGGCAAGTCGGGTCGCCAGCCGAGCCGCATGACCGGTCGTGGCATCCGCGGCATCGTAGACAAGTACGCCTTGACCCACCTCCGGGCCGTCGATGAACGGGTTGACGTTGAACACCGCGTAATCGACAAGATCGGCGCTGGCGGCAACGGCTTCCTGGGCGCATCGATGGATTTCCTGCAGCGGGCCGGCGCCGGTTTCGTCGTTACCGCTCGTCAGCATCGGCAGCCGCAGAAAGTACCCGGTCGGCCGTGTGCCGGTACGCAGCATGTGCAGCAGGTAGTCCGCCACCCGTGCGCCGGTTTGCGCGGCATCGGCGTGCGGATTGGTTTTGTAGGCCGAGCAGAAATCAAGCTGCGACAGCATCTCAGCGGTCGCATGCCCATGCAGATCGAAGCCGGCCACGATGGGCAAGGTGGGGCCTACCGCCGCCCGCAGGCGCGTCAAGAGATCGCGCTCGGCGCTGTCCAGCGCCTCGGTCTGCATGCAGCCATGAAGGTCCAGTGCGATGGCGTCCAGTGGGGCCTGCGCGGCAGCGGCCACGATGGCCGCGCTGATGTCCGCGTAAGCCTCGTTCGTCACCTTGCCGCCGCAACGCGCGCGCGCCGCGATGGACGGAACGAGCGTCACACCTGCGGCTTCGAGTGTGCGAATGATGCCGCCCAGTGTGGAGTCGGATTGCCGCTGCGCGGCGATCATCGACGCTGCCGGGTCGATCTCGAAGGCGCTCAGCGGCGTGGGCACGGGCGAAAAGCCATGCGTTTCCTGAAATATCTGGCCGACCAGAATGCGGTAGGGTTGCGTGCTCATTGATTCTTCCGTGACCGGTCGCAATTATTCGAGGCTGATGTTGGCCTTGGCCGCAATCTCGCGCTGCTTTTTCAGTTCGGCGCGCAATTCAGCCCCGAACGCGGTCGGGCTATTGCCGACGGGCTCTGCAGAAAAACCGGCAAGCTTGTTGCGAACTTCCGGCTGCTTCAATACGGCAACGATCGCCTGGTTGATCTGGTCGATCACAGCTGGCGGTGTCTTGCCCGGTGCCACCAGGCCAAAGAATGACGCGTCGTTTACCGGGGCAAGTCCCACTTCGGCAAACGTGGGTACGTCGGGCAACGCCTCGATCCGCTTGGGATACGCAATGGCAAGTGGCGTCAGCTTTTTCGCCTGAATGAAGGGAAGCGATGACGGCAGATTGTCGAACACCGCGGAAACCTGTCCGCCCAATGCATCCTGCAGTGCCGGACTCGAGCCGCGATAGGGCACGGCCGTCATGGTGGTTTGCGTGCTCTGCAAAAACAGGGCGCCCATCATGTGCGCTTCCGAACCCGTACCCGCGTGCCCATACATGTGCTTGTTCGGTTCGCTTTTCAGTTTCTCGACAAAGGCCGCCATGTCGTTCACGCCCAGCGATGGACTGACGACGAGTACATTCGGCACCGCCGCCAGGCGCGTAATCGGCGCTAGATCGGTGAGTACGTCGTATGACAAATTCTTGTAGACCACAGGGGTAATCGCAGTGGAACTGACCGTGGCGATGCCCAGCGTGTAGCCGTCCGGATCGGCTCGGACCACATACTCGGTACCGATACGGCCCGCCGCGCCATTACGGTTCTCGACGACGACGGTTGTGCCGAGCGCCTGACCCAACGGGTCTGCGATTACGCGTGCCAGCACATCGGTCGTGCCGCCGGGAGGAAAGGGCACTACCAGGCGGATGGGGCGATCGGGAAAGGCTGCAGCGGCGGGGCTAAGCGGAATCGTCGTGGCAAGAACTGCAGCCAGCGCGAGAAGACGGCGAGACAGGACGTTCATGAAAGCTCCAGAGGCGGCAAGGTTCCCGGCGTTCGCCATGCGCTTGCCTGGACAGGGGTGTGTGCTTTAAATATGCCATCTGGATGTTTTCACGTCCATACTTTATGTATTGGTGTTTGTCCCTACTGGCTAATGCTAAGTCGTAAAAACGTTGAGGGTATTGGGTTTGCGGCTGATCTGGCATTCTCCTGCGTAATGGAGGATGGTTGCTAATCCATCCGAATTGGAAATAAAATACTCCATCTTGGCGTCTTCTCCCACGCGGCGACGACCGGTGATTTCCGCTTTTCTGAAGGTGCGGCATCTTGAAGAAGAACTTGGTGGGCGACGTCTCCAGCAGTGCCCGTGTGCTGCCCGATTTGGAGGGTGAGCGGCTTTTCATCTGCAAGGCGGATGGGGCTTACGTCTGGGACGACCAGAATCGCCGGTATATCGACACGGCGCTCGGATTCGGCGCCGTTCTGGTCGGACACAGCGCGCCTGCAGTGGTGGCTCACGCGACTGCCGCGCTGCAGAGTGGTGTCGCCCCATCATTCGCCCATGTTCGTGAGCATGGCGCCGCCTCGGCGCTTGCGTCCTGCACCGGCGATCTCACAAAAGTGATGTTCACGAATTCGGGCAGCGAAGCCGTTCACCTCGCATGCCGCGCAGCGCGGGCATTCACGGGCAAGCCTGTCATCGCCAAACTGGCGGCGGGGTTTGACGGCTGGTTCGACGAGGTGTCCCTTGGCAACGTGACGACCAGGGAAGCGCAGTTTGCCGATGGGCACCGGCCTGGCACTGACCGCACCACATTGTTGCGCTTCAACGATCTGGACGATCTCGAGCGCCTCTTTGCCGAGCGCGACGACATCGCCGGTGTGTTGTACGAACCCATGCTCGCCAATGCCGGCTGTTTGATGCCCGCGCCAGGCTATCTACAGCAGTTGGAAGAAAAGGCTCGGCAGCATGGCGCCTTATCGATCTGCGATGAGGTGCTGATGGGGTTTCGTCTGCACTGCGGACTGACGAGTCATCTCTGGGGCTTGCAGCCGGATCTGGCGACCGTGGGCAAGGCGATCGGCACAGGTGTTCCGGTCGCCGCCGTCGTCGGGCGTCCGGACGTCATTGCGCCGTTCGAAGACGGGCGTGCGTCGCGTGGCGGCACCTACAGCGGCAACCCGGTGGCTTGCGCCGCGTTGACCAGCACACTGGATCTGCTCGGCGTGCAGGATTACGACGCGCTCGTGGCGCGCGGCGATGATTTGCGTCGCTTCATCGTGTCGACGTTCAAGTCGTGCGGTATCACGCTCAGCACGTCGGGTTACGGCAATGTATTCAGCATATGGCCGTCCGAACGCCCGCCGGCCACCTATGATGAAGCGGTGGCTGCAGCGAATCAGGAATTTTCGGCCAGGCTGCATCTGGCGTTGCGCCGGCAGGGTCTGCTGGCGATGCCCTCGGCATTCGGACGTCTGTATCTCTCTTTTGCGCATACGCACGACGTGATCGCCGATATGAAACGTGCGTTCACGGCCGCCGCGGCCCAGATGGCGAGCGAGCCCGTCGGGCGTTGACCCGAGACGCCTGGAGGTGTGCCCCGAGAGGGGGCTGAGGAGGCAGAGGAGGCAGACGGAGCGGTAATCGCAGCGGCAACGGGAGCGACGCATTGTGAGCCAGTGCTAACATTTTCCTTCTACACGTGAAATGAGGCGTGCTCATGCGCCCTGGCGCTGCCGACAATTACAGAGAATGCCGTGACCACGAGAACCCAGAAAAGCAGAAAGCCGGATGCTGAAAGGGGAACTGTCGCCCCACATCACGAGCCCACGGGCGATTCCGCGGTAGCGACGCTGGATATCGGATCGCGCCTGAAAGCGATCCGGATGTCGTACGGATTGAGCATTCGGGCGCTGGCGGAGGCCGCCGGGGTCACGCACAGCACTATTGCCCAGATCGAACTCAACAAGGTGAGTCCGTCGGTGAGTTCGGTAAAACGGATCCTGAACGTTTTCAATATGCCGCTCAGCGACTTCTTTGCCGAAGTCGAAGACCGCCAGGAAGAACGCATTTTCTTCAAGGCAGACGAACTCGTCGAACTCGCCGACGGCAAGATGTTGTCATACCGTCAGGTGGGCAGCAACCTTGCCGGCAAGGCGATGATGATGCTGCATGAACGCTACGCGCCGGGTGCGGATACCGGCGAGCCCTATGTGCACGACGCCGAAGAGTGCGGCATCGTGATCAAGGGAAGAGTCGTGATCGTCGTCGGGCAAAGGGAGCAAGTGCTCGAAGCGGGCGAGGCGTACTACTTCAACAGTCGCCTGCCGCATCGCATGTACAACCCCTTCAAGGAAACGTGCGAGGTGATCAGCGCCGTGTCGCCACCCACGTTCTAGCCGCCTAGGCGCTTTCAGGGCACCAGCGGTTCGGGCGGTGTTCCAATCAACAGGCTGTCCATGCCGGCATCCTCATCGTCGTCTTCAAGCGGATCGAGATCGGGCCGCGAGCCATCCTGCACTTCATTGGGCGCGTTGCTGGAGGGGTCGGGATGGGTATGCGGACGCATGGATAATGACCTGAAAATGGGGAATGTGGCGTGCCGCGACCGGCTATACGCCGTCGATCGGTGCATCGGGACAACAGAGCGCGGCCACCGCAGTCAGCAGTGCGCGCCGGGTGAATGGTTTGCTCACATACAGCGTCTGCGAGGGCAGCGCGAGCGATTTGCCGGCAAGCTGAGCGCTATAGCCGCTGACGTAGATCACCGGTAAATCAGGCGCAGCGATGTGCGCGCGGCGCGCGAGTTCCAGACCATCCATGCGCGGCATTTGAACGTCGGTGATCAACAAGTCGACCCCGTGGCGCAGCGCCAGCCAGTCGAGCGCGGCAAGCGGGCAGGTGTGTGTAATCGCGGTAAAACCGAAGTCGGCGAGGATCTCACCGGTCAATTCTGCGAGCATCGGCTCGTCATCGACGACTAGCACTGAGGGGCGGCACGGTATGAGGGGCATTGGGCTCGATGATGAGAGCGCGGCAGTCACGGCGAAGTGTCATGACGGGAATTGCGCTCTCTCTGAAGCGCTTTCGGAAGCGCTTTGTCCTTGGCGCACGCAAGTGCGGGGCCCAGGTGTGCATTATGCATCCAGAGGATTCGGCCGCACTGCATCTCGCCAGTCGGGTTTGACCCTAAGAACTAGCACTTTTCGACCTTATCCAAATTTGCCGATTTCGCTAGACTTCGGCGTTACGAACCGACGGCATCCGGCTCGGGCCGTCAGGCCGCGAGTGGTGCCATCGGTTGAACACACGGAGACCCGGTTGCAAAAAGAGTTCGAATACTGCGGCGTGCAGATCATGATCTTCGTTCGCGGCGTGCCGAAAGTCGGCTATGAAGGGCTCTCGACGGCAGATATCTGGTATTGCTTACCTGTTGCGGACCGATCGCCGGCTGTGGCCACCGGAGAATGGACGCTGCTCACGCAGCGAAAGATGATCGTCTCCGCGAACGCCGATGAGGTGATCGTCGGGGCCGAATCGCTGGTACGCCAGTTCATCGACGGCATGCTGGCCGAGCGTATCAACCCTGCGTCGCAGATGAGGCAGGGCTGACGGCGCCTGCCCGGATGAGCAGCATCATGGGCCGATGCACCTCTTCAGCCAGGGCCGGCTGGCGCGCCAGATCGGCGTCACCGGGGCCCCAGTCCTCAACGTGGTCCACCCTGAATCTTGCAGCGATCAACGCATTGATCAGCGTGCCGATCGTACGGTGGTACTTCACCACGCCTTTGGCAAGCCAATCCGTTTCGCGCCTGCCTTCGATTTGATAGCTGTCCAGCGCCCAGACGCGGCGGCCGTCGTCGGTCGTGAGCCATCCCGGTTGCATGGCGGCCATATAGATGGGATGTTCGATGGAAAACACCAGCGTGCCGCCAGGCGCCATCGCCGCGCGAATCACGCGCAGCAACTGCGGCAGATCCTGTACGTAGTGAAACGCCAGCGAGCTGTAGATCAAATCGAACGTGTGGCGGCTGAGATCGAGCTGTTCGAGATCGGCTTGTTCATAGGTGATGCGTGCGTCCTCGGTCAGCGCCCGCGCGCGGTCGAGCATCCTGGTGGAGAGATCAAGCCCGAGCACGCTGGCGGCACCTTGGCCCTGCGCCCAGCGGCAGAACCAGCCGTAGCCGCAGCCCAGATCCAGTACGCGTAAGTCGTGCAGGTTGGGCAGCAGCGCGCGCAATGCAGGCCATTCCGGGGCGCCGTCCAATCCTTGCCGTGAACGCGGCAATTGGCTGTAGCCGTCGAAAAATTCCGGATTGTCGTAGATGTTTTGCGCCATGGTCCGCGGCCTCTTCAATGCGATATCGGTCATCCAATGCCACATGATATCGAGGCCGCACGCACATCGCGCAGGCGGCGATGATCAGCCGCCACCGGTGCCGAATCGGCTGCGATCGCCCGATCGTCGGCCGATGGCCGACAGCAAACCCGCCATCGCTGCGCGGTCGCCGCTGCCGACAGCGTTTGGAATGACGGCTTCGCCATTGAAGACGACCTTGTTGCGCCAGGTGCCGTTGCCCTGCAAAGTGAGCGGACCGCGATCGGTGGTGAGCGCGAGCGTGGCCGTCTGCGCTTGACCACCTGCGATGCGCAGACGGTAATCGCCCAACGGATAGACGCGCGACAACGCCGACCCCGCATTTTTCCATTGCACATCGATGATGGCGCCCGCGGGCAGCGCAGCGCCGAGCGCCATGGCCGGCCAGCTTGCGGTTAGTTCTCCAGCAGGGCCGAGCGTATTGAACGGTGCGCCCAGCGTACTCAGCAGATCGGCAGGCAAGGTAGCGCGTTGCGCCGAGAGCGATGCGCCGCGCCATCCCAGGGTGATCCGCAACGGTCCGGCCAGCCAGGGATGCGTAACGGTCCAGCCCCAGTCGCGCCATTGCCATGCGATGGCAGGGGTGAGCGTGCGGCGGGCGCCGTTGGGTCCAAGTGCAAGCAAGGCAGTGCCTTGCCATAGGCTGCCGTCGGCGTCGGCCACGGCAACGAGGCTATCCGACGTGGGGAGATGCAAGAGCCAGCGCGCCGGCAATACCGCCACCGCCGCCGCGATGGCGATCGCGCACAGTGCGATGGCTGCGGCAGGCGCGCGCCACAGACCCCGCCTCATGGCGCATCCCGCGGTTTCACCGGTGCAAGCGTGACCGTGCCGTCGGCCTTGCCGGACAACAGTCGACCCGTACTCATGGTGCTGCGTTGGAGGGTCGCCGTTTGCGCGCTGGCGCGCAGGGTGAGGGGCGCACGTTGCAGCCAGGCAAACAAGGTATCGGTGGGCACCTGTTTGAACGCAACAGTCCAGTTTGCAGACGGGTCATCGGCATCGAGCACGGTCCACGTGTCGGCGGCCACGCCTGATGCAGCCAGGCTGGCCGCGATGTCGTCGCGCGTGAGGGCCGCTTCCGAAGCGACGTGCGTGGCGCTTTGCCGAAGCCGCGCCACATCGCGCACCAGGGCTTCGACGGTGGCCGCTTGCACGCGCAAGGCCGGCAATGCGGCTCGATCGCGAGCAATGCGCTGCATGGCGGGTTCGATGCCGACCAGATAGGTCAGGGCTACGACGGCCACGATTGCGCCCGCCACGACCAGTTTGCGTTCACGGGGGGCCAGGCGATTGAAGGCGATGGTGGTTTGCCGGGTGCGGGCGCGCAGCCGGTCGCGCCAGGCGTCGAGGGTAGCGGGACGCGACATCATGGCACCTCCGTGGACACGACGCGCCACGTGTTCGGCGTTTCGGTTTTATCGACACGGATGCCGGGCTCGGTGCGGGGCGCCATCGGCTTTGCCGCTGCGGCGCCGTTTGCGTTGAATCCCGCGGTATTGCCAGCCCCCAAGCTATTTGCACCGCCTGAGGGGGCGTCGTCTGCACGCAGGGTAACCAGCAGACCGGTCGCCGAATACTGCATGCGCGTCACGCGATCTTCGGCCGCGGGCAGCGCGCGCGCGGCGGCGAGGGCGAGCGGCACGAGATCATTGGCGGTACTTGTGCCACCGGCGTTGAGCAGGGCGTTGCGGCCCTGTTCGGCCTGGCGCAGCGGATCCACGACGACCGGCAATTCGGGGAAGGCGGCCTGCACGCGCTGCGTCATGGTGGCGCGCAACGTATCCACATCCTGCTCGAGCCGGGAGGCGTAGAGGTTCAACCCGATCACCCACAGTACGGTGGCCGTCAGCGTGAGGGCGATCGGCCAGCGCCAGGCCTGTCGGCGCGTATCGCGCACGCTGCGCACCACCCAGCCCCAGCGAGGCCCGGGATGCTGCCAACGTGCCGACACAGGCACCTGCAGGGGCACCTGACGGTCAGTATCTTCTGGGGGCAGCACGCTGGCCGTAGCGACCACAATGTCGAGCCTGAGCCCGGTACCGGCGAGGCCGTCCCACACATGATGCAGGCGCTGCTTGTCGGTCCAGGCCACGGCCACTGTGCCGTCGGCGTCGCGCGCGCCGAAGGCGACGGCCACACTGTCGATATCGCCCAGCAGCAACGCTTCGATCGCGCTTTCGACGGCGGCGCTGCGTTGGCGGGGTGCGACCGGCGGTACCTGTACGGTGGTAACGATGGCATCGTTGGGATGCAGGACGGCCTCGATGCGGCGCGGCCGGAAGGCGGTGGCGAGGGCGGCGGCATCGAGCTCGCCGCTCTGTGCGATGCGGCCTTGACGATCGAACCAGGCATACGCGAGCGGTTGAGCGGGATGCCACTGCGCGAGCGGCGGCAGGGCGATACGAAGATGACTTTTCACAAGATGTCCTGACGCCAGACGATGGCGGGCGTCGCATTGGGTGCGGCGAGAATCAGGGCGCGCATCGTGACGCGGGCCCGGTCGAGAACCACGGTGCCGGTTGCGGTAAACCAGGTGCTGGTGACGCCGATGTGTTGCGGAGTGTCTTCCAATCCCAGACCGCGAATGCGGTTGGTCAGGTCGCCGGCATTGACGAACCATTGTCCGCCGTCGCGGCTTTCGGTAAGCGTGCGGGCCTGTGCGGGCGAAAGACCATCGATCCAGGCGGCGAGCACCTCCGCGGGTGCGGTGTTGATGTTGAGATCGGTGGCCTGAGGAAGCAGGGTGGCCACGCGGCGCAAGCGTTTGCGTGCGGGCTCATCGAGGTCGAAGCGCAGGGCAAGGTCGTCGATGCCGCGGGCGGCCGGGGTCGGCCAGTCGATGTTGTTGTTGGCCCTGTCGGTTGACCCGCTGCCGGCGCCGTTGCCCGAACCGTTACCTGATGCGAGTCTCTCGCCGGCACCCGCACCGCGCGGCTGCATTGTCGCCACAGCCTCGGCCATGCGCGCGCCGAGCGTGGGCGGCAGCCCGATGGCCGAGAGCAGGTTCGTGAAGCGCTTGACCATCACGGGGTCGACGATGCCCGTCTGCGCCAGGCGATACACATTGAATTTGCCCTGTTCGTCTTCCACGCTTCCGGAGAAGACGGCCAGGCTGTCGGGGTCAAGTTGATCGATGCGGGTGTCGCGGATGGGGGAGGCCCAGAGCTGGTCGCCGCGTACGGTCGCTTCGCGTCGCACGTTGTCGCGCAGGATAAGCCGCGCCCAGTCGAGGCCGCCCATCAGCAGCCAACGCGCTTGTGCGCGCGCCGCGGCATTCTCCGTCTGGCGGGCGGTGGCGGTTTGCCGCATGAAGAGTCCGCTGGTCAATGCCGCAGCCACGGTCACGACGATCAAGGCGCCCACAACTGCCATGCCGCGCTGGCGCAACGCGCGATGCTGTGGCGCCTGCCTCATCGCAACACCACGACGCGTGTGTAGCGTTCGCTTGCCGCGCCTTGGCCGCGGTCGATCGCGACCTCGATGCCGGTGGCGGCACCGGCTCCGCGCGCCGAGCGGCTGATCCAGCCTTGAGCGGGCACCCACAGTCGGATGTCGAGCTGTTTCACGTCGCGCATCATCAGCGTGCCTTCGACAGGCACATCCAGCGGATAAGTCGTGCCCGGGCGGCCGATCATGCGCCATAAATCGCCATCGCGGATGCGCCACGCCACGCGTTGCCATGTGCCGTCGCGCCGCGCCGAGGCACGCACCACTTCAAGCGACGGCGCCTCGCCCTGGCCTGCGTTGAGGGTGATGCCGGGCGGAAGCCGGGGCGCGCCGGCATCGGTAGCCGATGGCAGCCGGTAGCCCATGTCGACCTGATTCAGATCGAGCTCGATCTGGCCCAGCGTGCGCACGAGTACGTCGTTGTCTTCGGCCGAGCGATCGAGCCAATCCCGCGCCGTCGAGATTTGCGTCAACCCGCGCCAGGCGAGCAGGCTCACAAGTGCCATCAACGTAATGGCGATCATCACCTCGATCAACGAAAACCCGCGCTCACGCCGACGCGGGGGAACGTGTGGGCGGCGGCCTGGGCTCGCGCATCGACGGCATGTCATGGCAGGCGGGTGACCAGTGTGCTCAACGTGGCCAGCGTCGCGATGTCGTCGTTGGCGGCATACACGCGGATCTCCACCTGGCGGAAGTTGTTGTTGACCGATTTGCGGAATTCCACTGTGCAGCGCATGGCGAGCTTGCCTTGATCGCACGGCACCGTTCGCACCGAGCCGGGATCGGGCATCGCCGTATCCAGGCGCAGTTGCGCCGCGGTGTTTTCTGCCGATAGCGTGGCGAGTGTGCGATCGCGCAAGCCGCGATTGTTTTGCGCCAGCACACCTGTTGCGCGCAGCGCGGCGGCCAGTGCGATCGCCACGATCGCCAGCGCGACCAGGACCTCGATGAGCGTGAAACCAGCTTGTGCGCGTTGGCGCAGCCGGTTGCGCAGGCAGGTCGTCGCGCGTGGCGCCCGGCCATGCGCCCGACGTCTGGTCGACGTGATCGCTTGCACGTCAACGCGGCGCATCGTCGCCCGATGCGGTATGCGCGATGACGATCGTGCGCCCGGGCGAGGCGAGCTCGACAGTGTAGGGCGCGCGCACCCATTCGGTATCGAAGCGCAGGGGCGAGGGCGGATCGCGCCGCACCTGCACCGGGGGCTCGCTCCATTTGCGTGCCCTCAGAATGGGATCGCGTTCGAAACGATCGTCGGGCCAGGGCACTGCATTCTCCGCCGAGGCTTCGCGCACATCGACAGGCTGGCCGGCCCGGGTGAACCACCACCCCTGGTCGTCCGCATGCCAGACGATGCCGCGGCCATCGCTGCGGGCCTCGCTTTGGGCGACCCGAAAAGCATCGCGCAAACGTTGGGCGTCGTTTTCGAGCGCACGATCGGGCGCAGCCATGGCCGACAGCCCGATCATCGCGCCCGCGATACCGATGATCACCACCACGATCAACAATTCGATCAGCGTGAAGCCGGCTTCAGCTTTCCCACGAGCCGATGTCCGCATCGCCTTGCTCTCCCCCGGGCTTGTTGTCGGCACCGAACGAAAACACATCGATTTCGCTTTTCACGCCCGGATTGAGGTACTGGTAGGGATGGCCCCACGGATCGTTCGGCAACCGGTCCAGGTAAGGCCGCCAGTTGCGCGCGCCTTCCGGTTTCTCGGTGAGCGCCTTGAGTCCCTGCGATGTCGTCGGGTACCGGCCGTTATCCAGCCGATAAAGCTGCAGCGCCTGCATCAGGCCGCCGATGTCCTGCTTGGCCGCCACCTGGCGCGCCTGGTCGGGACGATCGAGCACGCGCGGCACGATCAGCGCGGCCAGGATGCCCATGATCACCACCACCACCATGATCTCGATCAGCGTAAAGCCGGCTTGTGCGCGGCGGCTGGGCCGCGATTGAGGGCGGCCACAGCCCTGGGCAAGGTTGGCGCGCAGGCGGGACGCGACGAGAGACAAACGCAAGACGACACTCCGGTAAACCGTATCTGAAGGCCGGAGTATGGAGATGAAATATGACAGGTCTATTGCGGGCTAGTGACGCTTGCTCGGTGTCGCGCCGGTGCTATCGGGCGTCGGCCAGTGTGCGGATGCCGGCGACGGCCGCGCCGGAATGCGGTGCAGCCACGCGCAATTTGCCGGTGTCGCGCTCGAGGTCGATGCCGCTCGCATCCACGCCAACGAGGATCAGGCCGGGCGCGATTTCCTGGCCCACGCGCCATGCGGTGGCCGGGCCGCCGTCGATCTTGAGGACCGCGGCCCCGCTTCCTTCGCCACTGATGATGCCGGCCACGACCACTTGGGTGGTAAGCGCTTCGTTCTTGCCGAATAGCCGTGCGGCCGGTGTGGTGTCGATCGATGGGGGGGGAGCGGCGATGATTGCCGGGGGCAGTGAGCCAGGGCGTGGCGCCAACAGCAGGGCAGCGCCCAGACCGACGCCGATGGCGATTGCGCTGGCCGCGGCGATACGCAGCAGGGCAGGCCAGAGGTCGGGTGAAGGAGCGGAAAGCACGCGCATGGGGTGCAAGTGTAGGGGGGCCGTATGACAGTTTGAATGCACGAAGGGCCTTCGATGATCGAAGGCCCTTCGAGGGTGGCGCTGGTGGGCCGCCAGGGTGGGCGGCCTGCTCCGGCTTCCCCCGATGGCTTGACGCCAGGGGGCGGGCAGGCGCGCCGGCTTTTAACGTACCGGCATGCTCTGCAGTGCGGCGATACGCGACGGAATCGGCGGGTGCGTGGAGAACAGCGCGGCAATCGCGCGGCCGCCCGTGATGCCCGACGCTTCGAACGTCTTGGGAAGATCGGTGGATTCGATGCCCCCCAGGCGAGCCAGGGCGCGAATCATCGGTTCACGGCCACCCATCAACTGGGCTGATCCGGCATCCGCCCGGTATTCGCGTTGACGCGAGAACCAGGCCACGATGATCGAGGCGGCCACGCCGAACAGGATCTCACAAGCGATCACGGTGACGAAGTAACCGATGCCGTTGCCACGCTCGTTCTTGAGCACGATGCGGTCGACGAAGTAACCGACCACGCGGGCCAGGAACACCACGAACGTATTCACCACGCCTTGAATCAAGGTGAGGGTGACCATGTCGCCGTTGGCGATGTGCGCCACTTCGTGCGCCAGCACGGCGGCCACTTCTTCTTCGGTCATGCTGTTGAGCAGGCCGGTAGAGACGGCGACGAGCGAATCGTTCTTGAACGCGCCGGTGGCGAACGCATTGGGCTCGCCTTCGTAGATCGCGACTTCCGGGCGGCCGATGCCGGCGCGGTCAGCCAGCTGATTGACGGTGTCGAGCACCCAGATCTCGCGTTGGCCATTGGGCGCGTTGGGATCGATAACCTGCGCGCCCACGCTCCACTTGGCCATCTTCTTGCTCATCAACAGCGAGATAATGGCGCCGGTAAAGCCGACGACGACGGAAAAAATCAGCAAGGCGGTAACGTTCAGGCCCTGACCGGCAAACATGCGGTCGATGCCGAAAATACGCAGCGTGGCCGACAGGACGAGCATCACCGCGAGGTTGGTGATGACGAACAAAATGACGCGTTTCATGGTTTCTTATGTTCCTCTGCAAGCGAGATGTACCGGGTTGGACTGCCCGGTAAAAAAGCAGTTCCCCTGTTGGCGCCCGCGCGCCGAGTGGGGGTTAACGCGGAGTATAGTAACGGTTCGCCGCTTTATTTCGCCCACCTTCACTCCACCTAACGCGCAATTCCATGCAGGCTCTCTGGATGTTGCTGGCCTCAGCCATGTTTGCGCTGATGGGGTCGGCCGTCAAACTGTCGATCGAGCAGGGCGCTTCGCTTCCCGAAGTTGTATTGTTTCGCGGCATGCCGTCCGTCGTATTGCTGCTGATTTTCGCGCGCAGCGGGCGGCTTCCGCTGATCTCCCCGCACTGGCGCCGGCATATCTGGCGCAATATTGCCGGGGTGAGCTCGATGTGGCTCGGTTTTGTGGCGCTTTCCCATCTTCCCCTGGCCACGGCGACCAGTCTGAATTACACGGCGCCGCTGTTCATTGCCTGTTGGATGCTCGGCTGGGGCGGTGCGCAACGCGACCCGGTGCGCATTGCTGCGGTGGTGCTTGGTTTTCTGGGCGTGGTGACGATGCTGCGTCCAAGCATCAGCGGCGACGAATGGATCGCGGCCATGTTCGGCCTGGGTGCCGGCGCGATGTCCGCCGTGGCCATGATGCAGATCCGCCAGTTGGGCAGTATCGGCGAGCCTGAATGGCGTACCGTGCTGTATTTTTCGATTGCCGTATGCCTGAGCAGCGTGATCGGCGTGTCGATCGAAGGGTTCGGTCGCACGGGGCCCACGGGTTATCTGGCGCTCGGCGCGGTAGGCTTGACCGGGCTCTGCGGCCAGCTGGCGCTTACGCGTGCTTTCGGGCTCGGGTCGCCTCTGCTGACGGCGGCGCTGCAATACACCACCATTATTTTCGCGGCCTTGCTGGGCGTCGGTTTTTTCGGCGACCAGCTGGACGCCTGGGCGTGGGGCGGTATCGGCCTCATTATCTTCGCCGGACTGCTATCGGTATGGCGCACGATGCGCGAGAGCCGCGTGGCACGCCCGGCCTGAGTTGCAACGCTAGGAGACACCCGCATGACTCACCCCCTGATCAGTGCCGAGGCGCTCGGCCATCTGCTGGCCGACAGCCCGAACCGCGTGCGCGTCTTCGACGTGCGGCACGACCTTGTCGATCATGCCGCCGGCCGACGCGCGTATGACGCCGGCCATATTCCTGGCGCGATCCACCTCGATCACGAAACCGAGCTTGCCGCGGCGAAAACCGGCAAGAATGGCCGCCATCCCTTGCCCCAGCCCGACGTATTTGCCGCCCACATGGCCACGCTTGGCGTCACCCCCGATACGCACGTGGTGGCGTACGACGCCAGCGGCGGGATGTATGCCGCGCATTTGTGGTGGATGTTGAATTGGATCGGCCACCGCAACGTGCAGGTACTCGATGGCGGCTGGCAGGCGTGGGTCGCTGCCGGTTTGACGCAGCAAACCGAGACGCCGGCAGACCAGTCGCTGACGCAGCCGACGGAAAAGGCAGCGGCGCAGCCCGCCTCGACCACGGCATTCGGCACCGGCACGATGGGCGCTGTGGACGCCAATGCCGTGCTTGCCAACCTCCAAAAGCCTGCCTTCACGGTGCTGGATGCTCGTGCTGCGCCGCGTTATCGCGGCGAAGTCGAGCCGATGGATCCGGTAGCCGGCCATATCCCCGGCGCATTGAATCGTCCAAATACCGGCAATCTGGGCGAAGACGGTCGCTTCAAACCGGCCGATACCCTGCGTGAGGAGTATCTGGCGTTATTGAATGGCGTACCGGCCGAGCAGGTTGTGCATCAGTGCGGCTCCGGCATCACCGCGACGCACAATCTTTTGGCCATGGAAGTGGCGGGCTTGAGCGGCTCGCGTCTGTATCCCGGCTCGTGGAGCGAATGGGTAAGCGACCCGTCGCGGCCGGTGGCCAGGGGCGAGAAACCCTGACGGTACCCGGTTACCAGTCAACAGGCCGCGCGTCCCGGATGGGACGCGCGGCTTTTCGTTTGGGTATAACCCTTGCGGGATCGGGGCATCTACAAGGAGACTCCCCATGTCCAGTATGAGCTTGCCTGAATTGGCTGAAGCAATGCGTGAAATCGACATCACGATGCTGTCCACGTTCACCGATGGCGGACTGATTGCCAGCCGCCCCATGAGCAATAACGGCGAGGTGGCGTACGAGGGTACCTCGTACTACTTCACCTGGGCGCAGTCGCGCATGGTGAAGGATATCGAGCGCAACCCGTTCGTGCATCTGGGCTTCCAGGGCTCCAAGACATTTTTGGTGTCCGTCCAGGGAAAAGCGACGTTGATCCGTGACAAGGCCCAGTTCGAGAAGCACTGGACGCCGGATCTGGATAACTGGTTTGAAGACGGCATCGATACCGAAGGCGTGGTCATGATCAAAGTCACTGCCGACCGCATTCATTATTGGGACGGCGAAGACGGCGGCGAGGTCGAACTCGACATTTGACCACCCGGAGTGGACGCGTCGGGTTCAGGCGCGGTAGCCGGTGTTGATCAGATATAGGCAACCGAAGAAGGTGCCCATCGCGATCCATATGGATGCGAAGGCCAAGGCCTTCACGCCAAATGAAATGGCGGGATTGCGGCGCGCTTTGATAAATGCCGCCAGCCCGATGAAAAACGCGATGCCCGGGAAGATGAGCACGGTGATCATCAAGAACAGGGTGGGCAAAGTGAGCGCCGATACGATGATCGATGTCACGGCCATGTTCACGGCTTTCCCGCTGGTGATGGGCGGCTTGATGGTCGTCTCGGCAATGAAGGGTTGATGAGATGTGGGTATAAAAAAATGGCGGCCGGTTATCGGTCGCCATTTTCGATTCGGCTACTGCTCGTCCATGATCCGCCGATACCACTCGTGGAAGTGTTGCATGCCGTCTTCCATCGGTGATTGGTACGGGCCGCTTTCGCTCACGCCACGCTTCATCAAGGCCAGTCGGCCTGCATCCATGCGCTCGGCGATTTCATCGTCTTCGATTGCCGTTTCCATATACGCCGCGCGTTGCGCCTCGACGAATTCGCGCTCGAAGGCGGCGATTTCTTCCGGGTAATAGAACTCGACCACGTTGATGGTTTCCTGCGGGCTTACCGGATAAAGCGTGGAGAGCACCAGGACGTGCGGGTACAACTCGATCATGTGAGTGGGGAAATAGGTCACCCAGATCGCGCCGAAATCGGGCTCTTCGCCGCGGCGAAAATCCAGTACACGGTCGTGCCACTGCTTGTAGACGTCCGAGCCCGGCTGGGCAAGTGCGCTATGCACCCCCACGCGCTGCAGGCTGTGCCAGTCACCGAACTCCCAGGTCAGATCGTCGCAGGCGACGAACCGGCCCAGGCCCGGGTGAAACGGCCCCACGTGATAATCCTCGAGGTAAACCTCGATAAACGTCTTCCAGTTGTAGTTGCACTGATGCACTTCGACATGGTCGAGCACGTAGTCGCCAAAATTGAACTCGGGCCGTGAGAACAGGCCGGCCATGTCCTTGGCGGGATCACGCGGGCCCTCGAACAACAGGCCATGGCAGTCGCGCAGGCGAAAGCGTTCGAGGTTCATGCACGGTGTGCTGTCGAACGCCGGGGCGCCCAAAAGCTGCCCGCGGTCGTCATAGGTCCAGCGGTGCAATGGGCAAACGATATTGCCGCCGCTCTTGGCGAGCGAACCATGCGTGTTGACGTTGCCGCACACATTCCCCGGCGCGCCACCCAGCATCAGCGACTGCCGATGGCGGCAGACGTTCGAAAGCAGTTCGACGCCCTGGGCGTTGCGAACAAGTGCCCGCCCATTCTTTTCCTGGACGAGCGTGCGCCAATCGCCGACTTCGGGCACGGATTTTTCATGGCCGATGTACTGCGACGATTGTTTAAAGATTACTTCCAGCTCGCGCGCAAAGCGGGCGTCGTCAAAGTAGGCACTGACGGGTAGCTGGGTGCGTGCTGGCACCAGATGTGCCATCCGACCGATGTCGGTCATGATTCCCTCCGCTCGGATAAAAAAGCCAGGACGGCGGGGATCCGTTCTGGCGCGAAGAAAAGTCGGGCTGGCCGATCAGTAAAGCTGGATTGTACCCCACGGCGTCCCCGTTCAGCCGGGGGCATCAAATGGCGCGCGCGCGTAGCACAATGGCGCAATCGGTTTATGGCTCACCTCACCCAATGTGTCGTGTTTGTGACGCCTCGGAATGTCTTCCGGGTAGCGCATGAGAGGGTGAGACCTTCTGCGCAAGCGATCGTTCACAGGGTCGGTCGCGCATCCCTACGCCAGGCGATCAGATCAGCTTGCGCGTGATGGGGTGTCGCAACAGCAGCCAACTCGCCAACGCCGACAGGGCGAACGTGATCGCCGCAATCAGGGGGACGGCCACGATATCGACGGCGTCACCCGAGAAGGCGCCACCGCGGCGAGCGAGATCGAGAAACACGGGATGCACGAGGTAGATGCCGAATGTGAGCGGGCCCAATCCGGCCAGTCGCGGCAGACGCGGTCCCGATACCAGCCACTGGAACATGGCCACCGACATGGGAACGACGGTGATGCTGAAGTTGTCGTAGAAGTAGCCGTAGAACTGCTCGGCATCCGACCGCAGGTACACACCGGCGGCCGTTGCCAGAACCGATGCGGCAACGATCAAGCCGGGCAACGGAATGCGCAACCGACCCTCGAAAATCATCCGTCCGGCAATGAAGTAGCCGATGTACGGCACGAACCAGGTCATGAAGAAACCGTTGGGGGCGTCCATGATCTGCCGGTAAATGGCCTCGCCCACTGCCAGTCCGAGCATGGCGGCCACCGCAAACAGGCGCTGCTTGTCGCTGATGCGGGCATACAGCGTACGCACGAAAGGGGCAAACAAGTACAGCCCCACAATCATGTAGAGGTACCAGAGGTGGTAGTAAGGCGTACCCATGGCAACGGCACGCAACGGCGTCGTGGGATCCATCACCCGCGTGTCGAGCCATTCCTGCCACACGCGCCACCCCAGGAAAAACAGGGTCCAGAACACCAGCGGCGTGAGCACGCGCGCCATGCGCTTCCGATAAAACCGCTTCAGCCCCCCTTGCGGTTTGCCGCGATCGAGCAGCAAGGCACCGCTGATCATGACGAACACGGGCACACACCAGCGCGCCGCCGAGTCATACACGTTGGCGGCGATCCAGGCGTCCGACCCGTATGACGCACCCCCATCTGCCAGGGTTTGCGCTGCACTGTGCAGCAATACGACAGCGGCGGCCGCCAACCAGCGGGCGGCGTCCAGACGGGATAGCCGTTCGCGGACGGTGTCGTGGGTATGATGGAATTCGGCAATACGCATATACCCTAACCGTAACAGTTGGCATCGTTCGTGGGCTGTATCCAAGGGTTAGGACTTGATGCGAGCGTTGAGAGGGTGCGATCTCGTACAATGTTGGGCTGAACAACTCACGCGGCGCCTTGCCGCCTGGACTGCAATGGTCACTTCTAAGCCTTCCACCGCCGCGCCGGCCGAATCGGATCCGCAGGATTTCGAATCCGCGCTGGCCGAACTCGAGAATCTCGTGGCGTCCATGGAAGATGGCGGCTTGCCGCTCGAACAGTCGCTCGCCGCCTATCGCCGTGGCGTGGCGCTGTCGCGCATCTGCCAGGATCGTCTGGCCAGCGCCGAACAGCAGGTCAAGGTGCTGGAAGGGGAGTTGTTGCGCCCTCTGGATCGTGCGGTTCTGGACGACGACACGCAAGGATGAAGGACAGCCACCTCGCTTTCGAAGACTGGCTGGTTCAGCGGGCCCAGCACGTAGAGTCGGTGCTCGACGAACACATGCCGGCGGCCGACGATGTGCCCATGCGGCTGCACGACGCCATGCGCTATGCCGTGCTGGGTGGCGGCAAGCGGGTGCGCGCGGCCCTCGTCTACGCGGCGGGTGCCGCCTGCTACACCGGTGGCAACACCGTGGCGCTGGATGCGTCGCTGGATCGCGCGGCGGCGGCCGTCGAGCTCGTGCATGCCTATTCGCTGGTGCACGACGATCTGCCCTGCATGGACGACGACACGCTGCGCCGCGGCCGGCCCACGGTGCATGTTCGCTACGATGAGGCGACTGCCATGCTGGCAGGGGACGCTTTGCAGCCCCTCGCGTTCGAGTTGCTGGCCGAGATGCCGATCGCGCCTGCACTGGTCGTGCAGGCGGTGTATGTGCTGACCCGGGCCAGCGGCAGCCAGGGCATGGCAGGCGGCCAGGCGATCGACCTGCAGAGCGTGGGTCACGCGCTGACCCGCGACGAGCTGCAGATCATGCACAGCATGAAAACGGGGGCCATGCTCGAAGCGAGCGTTGCCCTGGGCGGTATCGTTGCCGGCACGAGTTCCAGCACGCGGCGGGCGCTGGACGCCTACGCCCAGGCGATCGGGCTGGCGTTCCAGGTCGTGGACGATATCCTCGATGTGACCGCCGATAGTGCTGCGCTGGGCAAAACGCCCGGCAAGGATGCAGCCGAAAACAAACCCACTTATGTGTCGTTGCTGGGTCTGGAACCGGCCCGTGCCTTCGCCGAGGAGCTTCGGCTGGCAGCGCTGAACGCCTTGACGCCGCTGGGTGGCGCCGGTGTTCGCCTGGCGCAACTGGCCGATTTCATAGTGCTGCGCGACCGCTGACCGGCATATCTGCCGGCGCGCTACTTGCGCGAGCAACGCTTCCTAATTGATGATGTGCGTATGACCAACACTGAACTTCTGGACCGCATCCATAGCCCTGACGATCTGAAAGGGCTGGATCGACGCGACCTCAAGACCCTTGCCGGCGAGTTGCGCGGCTTTGTGCTGGAGTCGGTGTCGGCAACGGGCGGCCATCTGTCGTCCAACCTCGGCACGGTCGAGTTGACGCTGGCATTGCATCATGTGTTCGCCACGCCGCACGACCGCATCGTTTGGGATGTGGGCCACCAGTCATATCCGCACAAGATTTTGACGGGGCGTCGCGCAGGCATGACCTCGCTGCGCCAGCAGGACGGCATCTCCGGCTTTCCGAAACGCAGCGAATCCGAGTACGACGCATTCGGCACGGCGCATTCCTCGACCTCGATTTCGGCCGCGCTGGGGATGGCCGTTGCCTCGCGCAATGCCGGCATTGCGCGCCAGCATATCGCCGTGATCGGCGATGGCGCGATGTCGGCCGGGATGGTGTTCGAGGCGATGAATAACGCGGGCGTCACGCCCGACATCAATCTGCTCGTGATCCTGAACGACAACGACATGTCGATTTCGCCGCCGGTGGGCGCGCTCAATCGCTATCTCGCGCGTTTGATGAGCGGCCAGTTTTACGCGACCGCCAAGAATGTGGGTCGCGCGGTGCTCCAGCACGTGCCGCCGGTACTCGAACTTGCGCGCCGCTTCGAAGAACATGCCAAGGGCATGATCGTGCCGGCCACGATGTTCGAAGAGTTCGGCTTCAACTATGTGGGTCCCATCGACGGCCACGACCTCGATGCGCTGGTGCCTACGCTGCAAAACCTGCGCGCGTTGGGTGGATTGCAGTTCCTGCACGTGGTGACCAAGAAGGGACAGGGCTACAAGTTGGCTGAAGCCGATCCTGTGCTTTACCACGGCCCCGGCAAGTTCGATCCCGCAATCGGCATCCAGAAGGCCACCGCGCCGGGCAAGACCACGTTCACGCAAGTGTTCGGGCAGTGGCTTTGCGATACGGCTGCGACCGATGAAAAGTTGTGTGGCATCACCCCCGCCATGCGTGAAGGCAGTGGCCTCGTTGCGTTCGAACAACGATTTCCCACGCGTTATTTCGATGTGGGCATCGCCGAGCAGCATGCCGTGACGTTTGCGGCCGGCCTGGCCTGCGAGGGTCAAAAGCCCGTTGTTGCGATCTATTCGACGTTCCTGCAGCGGGGCTACGATCAAATGATCCATGACGTCGCATTGCAAAACCTCGACGTGACGTTCGCATTGGACCGAGCCGGCCTGGTGGGTGCCGACGGCGCCACGCACGCCGGCAACTACGATATCGCCTTCATGCGCTGCATCCCGAATATGGTGATTGCCACGCCATCGGATGAAAACGAAACGCGGTTGCTGTTGACCACCTGTTATCGCCACAACGGACCGGCGGCCGTGCGGTACCCCCGTGGTGCCGGATGTGGCGCCGCCATTGACACCGGATTGTCCGACGTCCCGCTGGGGCGCGGCGTAGTGCGGCGCGAAGGCGCGCGGATCGCGATCCTGGCCTTTGGCACCTTGTTGCAGCCAGCCTTGGTCGCAGGTGCAGCGCTCGATGCGACTGTAGTGGATATGCGCTTCGTCAAGCCGATCGATGCGGCGTTGATTGCCGAATTGGCGGGTAGCCACGAAGCGTTTGTGACGATCGAGGATGCCGCGATCATGGGCGGCGCGGGAAGTGCGGTGTGCGAGGCGCTCAATGCGGCGCAGTTCGTGAAGCCGGTACTGCAGTTGGGCCTGCCCGATGTCTTCATCGATCACGGCGATCAGGTTGCCTTGCTCTCGCAGCAGGGGCTGGATGCCAAGGGTATCGAGGCATCGATCCGGGCACGTTTCCCGGCACCGGCTGCGGCGGGCTTGCGTGCCGTGACCTCGATTGAACCCAAGGCCGCCAAGTCGATCTGACCGTCATTTGGCGCGGCGGCGAGACAGTGCGTCGCAGCAAATCCCATCAACTGCTACAGGGTTTTTACGGGGTTGGCGGCGTTTCTTGCGCCATAATGGACTCCTCTAATATTTCCTGGCCTTCTGTCTAGCGATGGGCGGCCTCGACAGGTAAGCATATGAATTCCCCCATCGACCCCGCTTTGGTCATGCCCGATGTGCAGAGTTCGCAAGATACTCGGCACATCCCGATTCAACGCGTGGGTATTCGCGGCGTTCGTCACCCGATGCTGGTGCGGGCGGGCGACGGGTCGGCACAGCCGACGGTTGCCAACTGGACGCTCACCGTGGCGCTGCCCGCCGAAGAGAAGGGCACGCACATGTCGCGCTTCATCGCGCTGCTCGAAAAGCACCGTTCGGTCCCCATGACGCCGGCCTTGTTCAGCGGTATGGCGCGCGAAATGCTGCCGCTGCTGCATGCCGACCGTGGTGACCTCACTGCCGCTTTCCCTTATTTCGTCAACAAGTCGGCGCCGGTATCGGGCGTGCAGAGCTTGCTCGACTACGAGGTGCAATGGATTGCCCGGGCAGTCGGCGAATCGGTGGAATTTGAGCTGGTGGTTCAGGTACCGGTGACGAGCCTGTGCCCCTGTTCCAAGGCGATTTCCGAGTATGGTGCCCACAACCAGCGTTCTCACGTGACGGTATTTGCTGTCACAACCGAGGCGGTGGATATGGAAGGCATCATCCGCGCGGTGGAGCAGGAAGCATCCTGCGAGTTGTGGGGGCTGCTCAAGCGTCCGGACGAGAAGTTCGTGACCGAGCGCGCCTACGACAATCCCAAGTTCGTCGAAGATCTGGTGCGCGACGTGGCCGCTCGCATTGGCGCGCTACCGGGCGTGGCGCGCTATCGCATCGAAGCCGAGAACTTCGAATCGATTCATAATCACTCGGCTTACGCGGTCGTCGAAGGTTGATTCGCCGGTTTGGCGAATGAACGGGCCGGCGTCCCTCAGGGGAGGCCGGCCCGATTTGCTTTTGGAGGGTGACTCCACCCGCTTCGTTCGGGGGCTCCCGATGCCTCCATGTGGCGCGCCATCCCAGGCGCTTTGCCATGGGTCCGGTGGCACCTTCTCGTCTCACGGAGCCATGGGTGTCGCGCGGCGCCCGGCAACGGTCAATATGGCCGCGCACACGTCCGTATCACGAGGTCGTTGCGTTTTTCAGCCAGTACAGCGATAATCGAAGGCTTTCTTGCTCGATCTGCCAGAGGTTTTTTGGCCGACGGGCTGTTTTGCCGGTGGGCACACCGGTGAAATATCCTCAAGGAGTATTATCCATGCGCCACTACGAAGTAGTGTTTATCGTTCATCCCGATCAAAGCGAGCAAGTGCCCGCCATGATCGAACGCTACCAGACCCTCGTGACCGGCCAAGGTGGCTCGGTGCACCGTCTGGAAGACTGGGGCCGTCGTCAACTGGCCTATCCGATCCAGAAACTCGTCAAGGCTCACTATGTGTGCCTGAACATCGAGTGCGGCCAAGGCACGCTCGACGAGCTCGAACACTCGTTCCGCTACAACGACGCCGTGTTGCGCCACCTGGTCATCAAGACCAAGAAGGCTCAAGCCACCCCGTCGTTGATGATGAAGTCGGTCGAACGCGAAGAAGCGCGCAAGGCCTCGTCGGAAGCTACGGCTGCTCCGGCGGCCGAGTAATCGGAAGCTGTCGTTATGGCAGCGGGTTTGCCCGTCAATCGGTTGGTGATGACTGTGCAGGTACTTGAAAGAGAGCCGCTACGTCACACTCCCGCAGGGTTGCCCGCACTGGAATTGTTGTTCAGCCACACCGCTGAAGTCGTCGAAGCCGGTTTACCGCGCCGTGTCGATCTCACGATTGGGGCGATTGCGCTAGGTGATCTGGCACTGCTACTGGTGGATACCCCACTCGGTACCGTGCTCGATGTTGAGGGTTTCCTCGCTCCGGTGCGCAAGGATTCCGCCAAGCTGCGCATGCACTTGCAAAAGGCAATCGCGGTGGGTGGAGGCAACGATCCCCTGGTGGCTTGAGGCTGACGCCTTTCGGTACTGCAAAACGACTAGATTCGGCTCGACGCATCACCCAAGCAGATACAAGCGGGACGGTTCGCCGTCCTAACGAATTCGGATAGATGACGGATCGAAAGATCCGAAGCAAACAAAGAGGCACATCATGGCTTTCTTCGGAAAACGCAAAGAAAAACGCAAATTCGCGCAGCAGAACCCGCTGTTCAAGCGTCGTAAGTTCTGCCGCTTCACCGCCGCCGGCGTCGAAGAGATCGATTACAAGGATCTCGATACGCTGCGCGACTTCGTGCAAGAAAACGGCAAGATCATCCCCGCCCGTTTGACCGGCACCAAGGCTCACTACCAACGTCAACTGGATACCGCCATCAAGCGTGCGCGTTTCCTGGCGTTGTTGCCTTACACCGACAACCACAACTGATCCGGGAGATCGATATGCAAATTATCCTGCTCGAAAAAGTCGTCAACCTGGGCAACCTGGGTGAAGTCGTTCGCGTGCGTGACGGTTACGCCCGCAATTTCCTGATTCCCCAACGCAAGGCCCGTCGTGCGACGGAAGCGGCGCTGAAGGAATTCGAAGCCCGCCGCGCCGAACTCGAAAAAGCCCAGGCTGAAAAGCTGGCTGCTTCGCAATCGGTTGGCGAGAAGCTCAACGGCTTCAAGCTGACGATCTCGCAAAAGGCCGGCGTCGACGGCCGTCTGTTCGGTTCGGTCACGAACATGGACATCGCTGCCGAGCTGCGCAAGCAAGGCTTCGAAACGGTTGAAAAATCGCAAGTGCAACTGCCTAACGGCGCCATCAAGACCGTGGGCGAGTACCCCGTCCAGGTTCAACTGCACGCCGACGTGCTGTCGGACGTGACGGTTGTGGTCCAAGGCGAAATGTCGTAAGCCTTGAAGGCTCGAGCCTTCAACCGCTTGCGGTGCAAAAAAGCCGGTCTGTGTGCCGGCTTTTTTCATTTGTTCGTCTACTAGATCTGTTCGTCTATTAGGAAACGTCTTGACCGATACGCCGCATCATCGCACCGCGCCGCCCGGCCTCGAAGCGCGTCTTCAGGCCATGGACCCGGCACGTGAACCCGGCGTACGCTGGCTCGAGATCGATGGTGTGCCGTGCATCGTCAAACGGCGTCGCCCCGGCGTGGCGCGCGGCGTGAGCTATGCGATTCGCTACGCGCGAGCATTTGCGATCGGCGTGACCTGCAAGATCGCCCTGGGTGAGTTTCCGCCGCCTAACCTGCTGCTGCGCAACGGCTTGCCTTACGAGGCCGAGCGGCTGAAGTTCCTGTCGCAGGCGGGGTGTGCAGTGCCCAATATCTGGTTCGAAGGGCCGGGCGTGCTGGCGCTGGAGCATGTGGGCGATAATGTGGCGCTGCTTTTGCGTGCCGCGCCGCAGCCCGAGCGCTTGCGACTGGCTCGCGCACTGGCCGAGGACCTTGCGGTGTTTCACGCCCGCGGTTTCTGGCATGGCGGCGCCCAGGTTCGCAATCAAACGATGCGCGATGGTGAGCTGTGGCGCATCGACTTCGAAGAAAACATCGGTGGCGCGTTGTCGTTACCCTTGTCGCAAGCTTACGATGTGTTCCAACTGCTATTGTCCCTCATGGCGATGCGCCATGTGTCTGATGCGGATATGCGCGAGATCGGGCCGGTCGTGCTGAAGACTTACTTCGCCCGGCATGCCGATGCCGACGTGCGCGCGCAACTGACGCGTTTGGGCAGGATGGTGTGCCGTATCACCGATGCGTTGCGGCCGGTGCTGGGCCGCGTCCAATGGCGCGATGTGAAGGGCTTTTACCGCGTTGCCGACACCTTACGTTTACTATTGAAATCATGAACGCCGCTGCCGATTCCCCCCTCGAATATCTGCGGGTACCCCCGCATTCGGTCGAAGCCGAACAATCCGTCCTGGGCGGCCTGCTGCTGGACAACTCGGCATGGGACAAGATCGCCGATGTGCTGCTCGAGGAAGATTTCTATCGCCACGACCATCGCCTGATCTGGAACCATATCGCGCGCCTGATCGGGCTGTCGCGGCCGGCCGACGTGATTACGGTCAACGAGTCGCTCAGCATGGGTGGCAAGCTGGAGGAAACTGGCGGCCTGACTTATTTGAACGCGCTGGCGCACAACACGCCGTCGGCCGCCAATATCCGGCGATATGCCGAAATCGTGCGCGAGCGATCCACGCTGCGCAAGCTGGTGTCGATCGCCGACGACATCTCGTCGGCCGCCCTCAATCCGCAAGGCAAGGAAGCGCGCCAGATTCTGGACGAGGCCGAGACCCAGGTGTTCAAAATCGCGCAGGAAGGCGCGCGCGGCACCCAGGGCTTTCAGGTTATCCAGCCGCTGCTGACCCAGGTGGTCGAGCGGATCGATGAGTTGTACCACCGCGACAGCACCTCGGATGTGACCGGGGTGCCCACCGGCTTTGCCGATCTGGACAAGATGACCTCGGGCCTGCAAGCCGGCGATCTGGTGATCGTGGCCGGCCGGCCGTCGATGGGTAAAACATCGTTTTCGATGAACATCGGCGAACACGTGGCCATCGAGCAGGGCCTGCCGGTGGCCGTGTTCTCCATGGAAATGGGCGCAGTGCAACTCGCCATGCGGATGCTGGGGTCGGTCGGGATGCTGGACCAGCACCGCATGCGTACCGGCAAACTGTTGCCGGAAGACTGGCCTCGCGTCACGCACGCGGTGCAGATGATGCAGGATGCCCAGTTGTATATCGACGAGACGCCGGCGCTCACCTCGATGGAACTGCGCGCACGGGCGCGGCGCCTGGCCCGTCAATGCGGCCAGCTCGGCCTGATCATCATCGACTACATCCAGCTCATGTCCGGAAACTCGGGTGGTGAAAACCGCGCAACGGAGATCTCCGAAATCAGCCGTTCGCTCAAGGGCTTGGCCAAAGAACTTGGATGCCCGTTGATCGCGCTCTCGCAGTTGAACCGCAGTCTGGAACAGCGCCCCAACAAACGTCCCGTGATGAGCGACTTGCGCGAATCCGGCGCTATCGAGCAGGATGCCGACGTGATTCTGTTTATTTACCGCGACGAGGTGTACAACCCCGACTCGCCGGATAAGGGCACCGCAGAGATCATCATCGGTAAGCAGCGTAACGGGCCGATCGGTACGGTGCGCATGACGTTCCAGGGCCAGAGCACGCGCTTCCTGAACTTCACACCGGGTCAGACCTATTGAGCGAGACCCGTTGATGGCGGCATCAGGCTGAATCAGCGTTCGGTAGCGGATGTCATTGAGCGTCGGGAGGGGTCGATCGGCGTCTGACAGCGACCTTGGTCGGACGGTAGCGGGCCATACCGAGGGAGGTCTGGTGCTGGTCAAATCGGGGTCGAGTTCAAACGCCATTCGCGGCTGATTGGATTTTCAAACGTCAAAAAAAACGCGGCGGTCTGTAAAGACGCCGCGTTTTTCATATCCGGTTCGCACGCATCAGGCGTGTTCCAGATCCTCGGTGGGATCGACCGGACGCTTCGCATAACGCGAAGCCAGCACCGAACACACCATCAATTGGATCTGATGGAAGAGCATGAGGGGAAGCACCACTGCACCCACCGCGCTGCCGGCAAACAGCACCTGCGCCATCGGCACGCCACTCGCCAGGCTCTTCTTGGAGCCGCAGAACAGCAGCGTGATGCGGTCGGCCGTGTTGAACTTGAACAGCTTGCCCAGCAGAATCGAGATCAGCAACGCCGCCGCCAGGATCACGATGCAGACCACGACCAGGCCCAGAATCGCCGGGATCGGCGTATCGCGCCAGAGTCCGCCCGTAACGGCCTCGGAGAACGCGACATACACCACCAGCAAGATCGAGCCTTGGTCGACAAACTTGAGCATGGCTTTCTTGCGTTGCACCCAGGCGCCGATCCAGCGGCGGGCGATCTGCCCCAGCACGAAGGGCAGCAGCAACTGCAGCATGATCTTGCCCACGGCGTCGAACGAGATATGCGCTTCGGCCGCCTGCGCCACCACCAGTCCAACGAGCAAGGGGGTGACGAAAATGCCGATCAGGCTGGATGCAGATGCGCTGCACACGGCGGCCGGGATATTGCCGCGGGCCATGGAGGTGAGCGCAATCGCCGACTGTACGGTAGCGGGCAGACAGCACAGGAACATGACGCCGGTGTAGAGTTCGGGGGTGACGAGCGGCTGCAGCAGCGGCTTGAATGCGAGCCCGAGCATCGGAAACAGCACGAACGTGACGGTGAAGATCGTCATATGCAACCGCCAGTGCGTGGCACCGGCCACAATGGCTTCGCGCGACAGGCGCGCACCGTGCAGGAAGAACAGCAGGGCGACGGCCAGATTGGTGATCCACTGCACGACGACAAGCGCCTGGCCCTGGGCGGGGAAAAAGCTGGCCAACGCAACGGCGGTCAGCAGGAACAGGATAAAGCGGTCAGGCAAAAGTCGTGACAGGCGTTTCATGATGCAGAGTGAGCGATCAATAAAAAAGCGATCCAGTGCGATCGCTTGAGGAAGAGGGGCATTGTAGTCCTGAAACAAACGGCTTAGCTGTCGAAGCGCTGTCTGCCTTAACCGCCACGCTCTGACCCGGTGCGATCCGCCACGCTATTCCATAGATGCATGACCGCGTAACTGCGCCACGGCCGCCACGTATTCGTGCGCAGCCGCTGCTGTGCAAGCGTGGTTGCGGTGGGATCCAGCGCCAGCAAAATCTGTTTCAGCACCAGGTCGGTTTCGAGCCAGGCATCCGGATCGCGCCAGGCCCGCATCGCGACATAGCCCACTGTCCAGGGCCCGATGCCGTGGAGCGCCAGCAGCGACTGCCGCAGTATCGTCGTATCGGCGGGATGGGTTTCGATCGGTACTGCGCCGCTCGCGACCACGCTGGCCACGTGCTGTAGCGTCGCGATCCGCTTGTAGGGCATCCCGAGCTTGTGCAGATCGCCGGTGGCCACCTCTGTTGGCGACGGAAAGCGCCAGCACGGTGTACCGTCGTCGAATGTGCCCAGCGCTACGCCGGCGCGCGTGACGACCCGTCCGATCACGGTGGTGGCGCCTTTCACGCTGACCTGTTGTCCGATGATCGCGCGCACGATCAATTCGAAATTCGACCAGGTGCCGGGCACGCGCAAACCCGGTGCGGCGTCGATCATGCGCGCCAGATCGCGATCGTGGGCGAGGCCGAGACGAATCGCGTCGGGATCGGCATCCAGATCGAACATCCGTGAGAGCGCGGGCGCAAAGTCCTCGATATGGCGGCTGGCTGCGCCTTCGACGGTCGCAACAAGCACGTTGCGCTGCCCGTCGTTGTACACAGTCAGAATGCCATCATCGCCTAACCAGTGGATGCTGCGAACATAATGCGTTTCGGTCACCCGCTCGATGCCCAGCGTTTGATGGCCGGCGAAAAAGCGCAGCAACCGCGACCAATCGAAGGGCGGCTGATAAGACAGTTCCAGCGTGCGTGACGGCGTCGAGCGATTCAGCGTATTGTCCCCGTCAGGGCGTCATTTTCAGGGCAAGATCGAACGCCGTCTTCAGCGATGCGGCATCTGCCACGCCGCGCCAGGCGATATCGAAGGCGGTGCCGTGATCCACGCTCGTGCGCACGAAAGGCAAGCCCACCGTAACGTTGACGCCTTCATCGATGCCGAGGTACTTCACGGGAATCAAGCCCTGATCGTGGTACTGCGCCACCACGATGTCAAATTCGCCCTGGCGGGCGCGCATGAATACCGTATCGCCCGGCCAGGGGCCGCTCGCATCGATGCCGAGCGCCCGAGCGTGTGCGATCGCCGGCGCGATGATGTCGATATCTTCGCGGCCGAACTTGCCGTTTTCGCCGGCATGCGGATTCAGGCCGGCGACTGCAACCCGTGGGGCCGCGATCCCCATCTGACGACACGCGTTGTGTGCGAGCGTCATGGCGCGTACTTCCGCCTCGAAGGTGATGCCTTGGATGACTTCGGCAAACGGCACATGAATGGTGACCAGCAGCACGCGCAGCACATCGTTGGCGAGCATCATGGCAAAGTCGGCGGTTTGCGTGCGTGCAGCGAGGATCTCGGTGTGACCCGGAAAA